>Ga0228535_1000200_pt1 | contig 195629 bp, 196 predicted proteins | sample SJ1metagenome_FD_168457 | JGI IMG/M metagenome (GOLD analysis project Ga0228535, IMG submission 168457) | Enriched culture of PCE-dechlorinating microbial communities from Ithaca, New York, USA - SJ1 | ecosystem: Engineered > Modeled > Simulated communities (microbial... > Unclassified... | reverse complement strand
AGCAGATGTTACGGTTATTACAGCTCAATCTGTTCGAACGAAGAGACCTGGAAAGCTTATTCAAACCAACGAAAGCATTGCCAAATCCTCAACTGGCGTTGCTTTGAAAACTATGGGACAGCAGTGAAATACTGCCATAAAAGTATTTATTGAGGATTAAGGGATTCAACCACAAATAATACCGCTATAGCAGTATTATTATGAATCACAACCGCAGCAACCGATAAATCTCCCGCATATCCAGACTGTTACGCACCGTATCAGCCAGGCGGTCCAGGGCCGGTTCCAGATCGTAACTGGTACGGATGATGCCATCGCTCTGCCAACCTTTGCGCTGCCGCAACCGGTCCAACAGCCAGCGCCGGAATGGATCAGCATCAAAGAGGCCGTGCAGGTAACTGCCCCAGATCAGAGCATTGGCACTGCCTGCACCAAGCAGTCTGCCATCCTGTCCGGTGATCAACGCTTCAATCCCTTCAGCAGTGGTAATGCCGTGGTGGATCTCGTAGCCACTCAGCAGGCAGCCGGAGGGGAGATGACAACAGCGGGTCTGCAGGGTGGTCTTTTCTTCTGCCATGACGGTGCTGATTGGCAGCAGCCCCAGCCCCTGCTGCTCACCCGCCCCGGATTCGATGGCGTGGGGATCACTGATCCGCTGCCCCAGCAACTGAAAACCACCGCAGATGCCGATGATCTCAGCCTGTCCGGCCTGTGCCAGCTCACGAATACTTGCTGCCAGTCCGGTCTGTTGCAGCCAGACCAGATCAGCCAGGGTGTTCTTGCTGCCGGGCAGGATCAGGGCATCAGGCTGCCCCAGTTCCGTTACGCTACGAACGATCCGCAGGCCCACATCCGGCTCCAGCCCTAGCGGGTCAAGGTCGGTAAAGTTGGAGATGTGCGGCAGGTCCAGCACTGCAATATCAAGCAGTTGGGTATCCTTCGCCCCGACAGCCAGCAACCCCTGTTTGAAGGAGACCGAATCCTCCTCCGGCAAGCCCAGATTATGCAGATAGGGCACTGTGCCCAGCACCGGCTTATTGGTATGGAAGCGGGTGTAGGCCAAGGCATCCCCCAGCAGGCTTGCATCGCCCCGGAAGCGGTTGATCACAAACCCGGCCACCATGGCCCGTTCTGCCTCGTTTAGGACCTCCATGGTACCCACAAAAGAGGCAAACACGCCGCCCCGGTCAATATCCCCCACCAGCAACACCGGCGCTTTGGCATAGCGGGCCATGTTCATGTTCACGATATCATTGGCCTTCAGGTTCACCTCTGCCGGACTGCCCGCCCCTTCCAGCACCATGATCTGATGTTCAGCAGACAGTTCATCGTAGCAACGTCGTACTGTTTTAAAGATCTCAGCCCGTTGCTCTGCATAGTCCTTGAAATGGGTGGTTCCCACTACCTTGCCGCACAGAATAACCTGAGAGCCGGTCTCGCTGTTCGGTTTCAGTAGCACCGGATTCATCCGCACGTCCGGGTCAAGGCGACAGGCCTGGGCCTGCAGCACCTGGGCCCGTCCCATTTCACCCCCTTGTCGGGTCACAAAGGAGTTAAGCGACATGTTCTGGGCCTTGAACGGCGCCACATCATGGCCATCCTGCTTCAGAATCCTGCAGAGCGCAGCGGTCAGGATACTCTTGCCGACGTTGGAGCCGGTGCCCTGAAACATGATCGCCGGGGTTTGACGCTTCACAATTCTTGGCCGTGATGGTGCCAGGATACTCTGCAAAACAGTGGAGAGCCGCTGCTGCTCCGGTTCAGTCCGTACTGCCAGACGGAAGTAGCGGCCATCCAGCCCGCTAAAATTCCCGCAGACCCGCAGGGCGATCCCCTGTTGCAGAGCCAGGTCAGCAAGCTGTTGTGCAGTAAGGGTGGGATGATCAAGCCGCAAGAGCAGGAAGTTGGCCTCAGCGGGGTAGACTGTCAGGCCCGACAGGCTGGACAGCAGCGCCGCAAGAGCTTCCCGCTGCCCTGTCACAAAGCTGCGGCTGTGCTGCAGGTACTCTGTATCCTGTACTGCCCGCACCCCCACGGCCTGGGCCAGGCTGTTGACGGTCCAGTTGGGCAGATAGTTTTTAAGCTGCCGGATATGCGCTGCAGCGCCGGTCAGGTAGCCCAGACGCAGGCCGGGAATGGCATACAGCTTGGTCAATGAGGTCAGGATCAGGATATTTTCAGGCCGGTTCTGCTGCAGGCTCTGGCTGGCATCGGTAAAGCCGATGAACGATTCATCCACCACAAACAGGGTGGCTGGATGTTTCAAGGCGATTTCACGCAGGGCTTCAGCATCAAAAGTACGCCCGGTAGGATTATTAGGCTGGCCCAGCAGCACCAGCTGGGCTGGTTTCAGGAACGGTACAAGGCAGGTTGGATCAAGCAGAAAACCGGTATCAGGAGAGAGTAAAAACTGCTCGATGCTCAGACCGGACAGCCGGGCCGGTTCCTCATAATCGGCATAGCTGGGCACCGCTAACAGCAGTGAGGAGCAACCCAGCGCACGGGGCAGCAGGTGCAGCAGTTCTGTGGCGCCGTTACCCACCAGGATCTGGTCAGCCGGAATCCGGTGCAGGGCGGCCAAGGCCTCAACCAGTTCAGTTGCGTCCGGGTCAGGGTAATGGATCAGATCGCTGATCCGGCTTTCAATCAGCGGGCGCAGCCAGTCCGGCGGCCCCAGCGGGTTGATGTTGGCGGAGAAGTCCAGCAGTTCTCCCTGCGGCAGGCCTGCTGCCTGACTCAAGGCGCGCAGATTGCCGCCGTGGCTATGTCGCACCGGCTGCCGGGTCTGGCCAGTCATGTCAGGACAGGGTGAACAAGACGGGTTATGCTGACGCAGCGAGCTGTTTTTTCAGGTTATACACCACCCCGGCATTGGCCAGAGCAATGGTTGCATAACGGGACAGCATGGTAAGGAATTCCAGGTGGTCGTTGTGGAACGGTTCTCCCCTGACACCGCCTGAAATGGTTAACACTCCGGCAATCCGATCCTGCACCACCAACGGAACTGAAAGGATGCTGGGAGCAGCCAACATAACACCGTCAGGATCTTCCTCACTGATATCATCAACAAAACCTTCGTCAGTAATATCGCAGATAATCAACGGCTTGCCGTCTACGGCAACCCTGCCGGAGATCCCCTTACCCAGAGGCAGACTGTACTGCTGGGAGTAAAGCGGGTCCAGACCGGTAGCCACCTTTGCCTGCAATGTCGTACCTGATTTGTCCAGCAGCAGTATGTAGCCTCGACGCGCCTGCAGATGCTCAGTAACAAGCTCCACCAGTTTTTTCATGATATCAGGGACACTGAAGGTTGACATAAGCGCCGCACTGATCCGGTTGGCTGATTTCATCATTTCCAGCGTTTCCTGCAGAGCACTGTTTTTTCTGGTCAGTTCACTCAACAGGTGCGCCTTCTTGCGTAACAGCTCCTGTTTTTCCAAAGCCTTTTCAATTACATTGTACAGCACGCTCTCGTCATCCAGCGGCATGACGATATAGTCATAGGCGCCGAGACGGAGCGCCTTGATGATATTGAAACCGGAGTCGTTGGAGCTGAGGATGATGACGTCAATCTCCGGCTTGTGGCGCCTGAAGACCTTCATCATATTGAAACAACTCATGCCGGAAAGCATCAGACCGGTCAGAACCAGATCAAAATCCTGAGCGCTGAAAAGCGGAATCGCCTCTTCAGCCGATGCGGTAACAGACACCAGGTAGCCCTGGGCCTCAAGGATCTCAACCAGAATACTGCTGTTTGCCCGTGAATCGTCTACAACCAGAATATTTGCCGGCCGCGCCATGATTCTGCCCCCTCTGTTGCGTAGGTAACCCGAGCGATACTACGGCATGGATTGGCAAAAGACAACCGTATCCTCACCATAAATTCTTGACAGATGAACTGTTTCTTGGCATCTGTTACAGACATTTCAACACCGAATGGAAGCGAGGAAGAGGGGTGCAAGGCCCCCGCTGCCCCGCAGCCGTAAAGGGAACGAAAGCCCAACCTGTATTCACGCCGGTTTCAGTTCGAGGATGATGGCAAAGCCAACGCAGCCAGCGCCTTGAAATGGAAGCGGTTCAGGTAAAACCACTGGGATCTATCCTGGGAAGGTGGGTAAGTAGGTCGCCCTGAGCCGGAACACCGCTCCATTCGCACGCTTCGGGGGAGGCAACTCATGTACAACCAGCAGCAATCCACGCCTGAAATCTCTTCAAGCCTCAGCAGCACATCCAATTTATCCAACAGGTTACGGTAGCCAGCCCATGGTTCAGCCGTTACCCGCCACCATGCAGGCGGTCTCCGTGCGTGAGATCGGCTCATGCCAGTTTGAGCGCCGTCCGGTTCCCCAACCAGGACCGGGTGAGGTGCTGCTGCGGGTTACGGTTACCGGTCTTTGCCGCACTGATTTGAAGATCATCCAGGTCGGGCATCGCGATCTGGTGCTGCCCTGTGTCCCCGGTGAAGAGGTGGTGGGTGAGGTGGTGGCCCTTGGCCCACAGGTTGATGCAACTCTTTTACATCAACGCTGTTACGTCTACCCTGGCGAATGGTGCGGGATCTGTCCGGCCTGCCGGTCAGGTGCTGAAAACCTTTGCCGTTCCATGCGGATCATGGGCTTCCACCGCGATGGCGGTTTTGCTGACTACGTGGTTGCACCGCTCAAGAGCCTGATTCCGTTGCCAAAAGGATTGAGCGATGAGCAGGCAGTTTTTGCTGAACCGCTCTCCTGCTGCCTGAATGCCCTGGAGCTGGCCCGGTTGGCCCCCTTTGAGACCATTGCCATCTGGGGTGGCGGTCCGGCAGGGCAGTTGCTGGCCCGCGCTGCATCAGCCTATGATGCCCTGCCCACGGTGATTGAGCCAGACCTGCAACGCAGAGAACTGGCCAAGGGGGTAGCTGAACCACCTGACCAGCTGTTTGATGTCTGCGTGGTGGCAGTGGGCAACAACTCGGCTTATCAACAGGCCTTGGCCAGTCTGGCGCCCCGCGGCAGACTGGTGGTTTTTTCCGGCCTTTCAAAAGAAACCCCTACGATCACTACTGATTTCAATCAACTGCACTATCTTGAGCAGACGGTGGTGGGGGCCTACGGCTGCTGCTACCGCCACGGCAGGCAGGCCATTACCCTGCTGCAATCCGGTAAACTGCAGATCAATGACCTGATCAGCCATCGGATGCCGTTGTCCCGTCTGGCTGAAGCACTTGAGCTGGTGGCCAGCCGTCAGTGTATGAAGATTCACCTCTACCCGGAGAACTAAAGCATGGAACCGATGACCCCGGAACAGTTTGGCGCACAGATTCAACTGCTGATTGAAAAACAGAACCTGACTCAGGAGCAGAGCTATCTGCTGTTCCGTGAGCTGATGCTGGATCAGCAGAGTCCGCTGCAACAAGGGGCCCTGCTGGCGGCCCTGACTGCCAAGGGTGAAACCGTTGACGAGATCGCCGGGGCCTGGCAGGCCATTGATGAGTTTGACACCCTGCATCCTGACCAACTGCCGGACAACCTGTTTGAAAACTCCGGCACCGGCATGGACGGTTTCAAGACCTTTAATGTCAGTAGTGCCGCTGCCATTGTAGGGGCTGCCAACGGCGTGAACATGGCCCGCCACGGCGCCCGGGCCATCACCTCTCGCTGCGGCACTGTGGATATCATGGAAGCGATGGGGATTGATGTAGACTGCCCGGTCAGCCAGGTGGCCGACAGCATCTGCAAGGCCGGGATCGGCCTGTTTAACGGCATGTCCCCGGCAGTCCATCCCGGCGGCCTGGGACGGATACTCTCCCAGACCCGTTTTGGCTCCACCCTTAACATTGCGGCATCACTGGCCAATCCTGCCCGTCCCCGTCAAGCACTGCGGGGGGTCTACAGTCAGCAAATGGTGACCACCACGGCAACGGTCATGGCAAAAATCGGCTACCAACGCGGCATGGTGGTCTACGGTAGCGATGCAGCAACCGGCCTGGGGATGGATGAGCTGTCAATCTGTGGCCCTTCAACGATCTGCCGCTTTCAGGGAGAACAGCAGGAAGAGTTCAGCATGGTTCCCGAAGATATGGGGCTGGTCTGCCGTCGTGGCGATGAGATCGCCGCCTGCCATACACGGCAGGATGAGATCCAACGTTTTATGCAGGTTATTGCCGGTACCGGTCGTTTCAGCGCCTGCGAGGAGTTTGTCAGCCTGAATGCCGGTGCGCTGCTCTGGACCGCAGGCAAAGCAGCTGATCTTAAACAGGGGATAACCATGGCTCAGGGAACCCTGTCCAGCGGGGCAGCCCTGAGCAAACTACAGCAATGGGTAACCTGCCAGAACAGCCATGCAGAGGCCGGGCTGGAACGGTTTGAACGGGTGAAAAAAGGAGCCTGTAATGCGTAAAATAACCCTGATGTTGGTACTAATCTGTCTGTCCCTGGCAGCACCGCTATATGCAGCCAACCTGACCTTGCCGTCTGAGCTTGGCGCAACAGCTCAGATACTGAAGACTGAACGGGACGGCCTCTGGGAAAAAAGTCTGATCGTGCAACTGCCTGAACGCCGCCATCTGCTTTCCACCAGCGATGGTATCATCAACGGCCTGGGGGCGATCAATCATGCTGCCCACCCAAAGCTCTGGATGAAGCTATCCAAAGAGCTGGCCACCAAGCTGCAGTGCGGCGGCAAGACCTATGAACAGCAGCGCAAAGGGATGATCGCCAACAAGCTGGGGCTGCAGCCCACAGACCTGACCCTGGTGGGCACGGCAGCGGATATGGACAACCTGGCTGTGGTCACGAAGCAATTTGGTCCCTTTACGGTCACCGCCCTGGTTACAGCCGGGGCCAAAAGCAATGCCCTGCGGGCCGGGGTAGACGAAGGCACCAATATTGAACCATCCGACCCACCTAGCGGGACCATCAACATCATTGTGCTGACCAATGCCCAGCTGACCGACGGAGCACTGGCACGGGCCGTGGTCACCATTACCGAGGCAAAGACCGCGGCACTGGAGGACCTGAAGGTACCCAGCAGCTACACCAAAGGGGTGCAGGCCACCGGCACCGGCACTGACAGCGTGATTGTGGTATCCGGCAGCAACGGCCCCAAAGTCACCTACAGCGGCGGTCACAGCCGGATCGGTGAGCTGATCGCCAGGGCGGTACATCAGGCAGTGATTGAGGCGCTGGGTAAACAGAACGGTTTTAAACTTGTAAAAGGCAATTAAACACAGAGACACAGGGGTCACAGAGGACGTCAACGTCAAAATCTTTAGGGTTAAATCAAAAAAGATTTTTAAACTTAGGCCGTTATCTTTGCTGCTGTTTTTTGTTCTTACTCTGTGTTCTCTGTGCCTCTGTGTTTCAAAATCTAATTTTCAAACAGATGGAGTCGAGGAAGAGGGGTTAGATGCCCCCGCTGCCCCGCAGCCGTGAAGGAAACGAACGCCCGTCACCGCAAGGTGAACAACCACTGGGAATCTCCTGGGAAGGTGGGCAAGTAGGATGTCCTAAGCCGGAATACCGCTCCATCTGAATAACCCGAGGGAGGTAGCAGTAGATGAAACGTAGTAGACAGAAGTATGCGGTAGCATTGGGGCTGGTCCTGGCAGTCTGTGGTTCTGCAATGGCAGAGGAAAAGACCGCGCAACTGGGTGAAGTGGTGGTAACCGCCACTCGTGATGAGGTGCCGATTGAACAGGTGGGCAGCTCCATCAGCGTAATCACCGCCAAAGAGATTGAGCAGCAGCAGAAACGGACCGTGGCGGATGCACTGCGGATGGTGCCGGGGCTGGATCTGGTACGCACCGGCAGCTTTGGCGGCACCACAGCCGTGTTCATGCGGGGCGCCAAATCAGAACATACCCTGGTGTTGATCGACGGCATTGAAATGAACGACCCATCCTCCACCGGCGGAGGCTACAATTTTTCCAACCTGACCACCGATAATATCGAGCGGATAGAGGTTCTGCGCGGGCCCCAGAGCACCCTCTACGGCTCCCATGCCATTGGCGGCGTGATCAACATCATCACCAAACGGGGGGATGGCAAACTGAAAGGCTTCCTGTCTGCAGAGGGGGGCTCCTTTGCCACGGCCCGGGAAAGCGCCGGCATCAATGGTGGCAATGACCTGCTGCAGTATTCGTTAAGCGTATCTCGCCTGGATACCGGTGGTGTTTCCGCAGCGGGTGAGCGGTATGGTAACGTTGAGCGGGACGGCTACCAGAATACGGCAGTGGCCGGACGGCTGGGCATTACGCCAACCACCAACTCGGAGATTGATCTGACCCTGCGTTATGATCGCTCACGCACCTCGGTTGACAATGGCGGCGGTGCCGGCAAGGATGACCCGAACCACATCATGAAGTCCGACGAGCTGTTTTTCAGGACTCAGGGTTGGCTCTCACTGTTTAACGGGTTGTGGGATCAGAAACTGGGGGTTTCCTTCAGCGACATCAGCTGGCGTGATGACAATGACCGCGATAGTGCCCACCCCAACGATCTGCTGCGCAGCTCGTTCCACGGCCAAAGTGTCAAACTGGATTGGCAGCATACCCTGAAGCTGCACAAAACCACCACCCTGGTAGTTGGCGCCGAGACAACGGAAGAAAACGGCAAGTCAGATTACTATTCCGAGAGTATGTTTGGCCCCTACACCAGTACCTGGGATGAACGTTTTGCCCGTACCACCGGCGTCTATCTGCAGGATCAGCTTAATCTGTTCGATGCCTGGTTCTCCACCCTGGGGGTCCGGGTGGATGATCACAGCAAATTCGGCACCGAGGCCACCTATCGTTTTACCACCGCCTACCAGATCAAACAGACCAACACCAGACTGAAAGGCAGCTACGGCACCGGCTTCAAGGCACCTTCGCTGTATCAGCTTTACTCAAGCTACGGTTCGTCGGATCTGAAGCCGGACAAGAGCATCGGCTGGGATCTGGGCCTGGAGCAGGGGCTGCCGTTTATGAAGACCACCCTGGGGGCCACCTGGTTCAGAAATGAATATTCACAGATGATTGATTTTGATATGACTACCTGGAAATATACCAACGTTGCCAAGGCGCATACCCACGGGTTAGAGCTGACCGCAGCGCTGCAGCCGGTGGATGACCTGACCCTGAAGGCTGCCTACACCTATCTGGAAACCAGGGACGACATCAGCGGCAAGCAGCTGGTACGCCGCCCCAAGAACAAGGCAAGCTTTGACATCAACTACAGCTTCCTGAAAAAGGCGAACGTCAATCTGGGATTGGTCTATGTGGGTACCCGCTATGCCGACACGGCAAACAAGCAAAAGATGAAGGATTACCTGCTGGTTAACCTGGCCGGTTCCTATGATATCACCAAAAACCTGCAGCTCTTCGGGCGGGTAGACAACCTGTTTGACCGTCAGTATGAAGAGGTGGCCGGTTATGGCGCCCCCGGTATTGGAGCCTATGGCGGCGTAAAGGTATCGTTTTGAACAGTATGAAACCATTACAAACACTTAACACAGAGGCACGGAGACACGGAGGGTTGCATCACGCCACTTCTGTTGGTATTGGTGTGCATGCACCCAAAAAACGCTCTTATTCAGGATTGTTTTGTAATGACACGTTGTTCTCTGTGTCTCTGTGTCTCTGTGTTTCATTGTTCTATATTGTTTGCCTTACGGCGCTCCCCGGTTTTGCCGGGGAGCCGCCCCGGCGGATCGTCTCGCTGGCACCCAGCCTGACTGAGATGGCCTGCGCCCTGGGGCTGGAGAAAAATCTGGTGGGGGTGACCACCTTCTGTGACCGGCCAGCTTCGATCAAAGGCAAACCAACCGTGGGTGGTCCAGCCAACCCGTCGCTGGAGGCGGTGCTGAACCTGAAGCCGGATGTTGTGCTGGTGGATGAAGAGGGTATCGGCTCCAAGTTAGCCAAACGGCTGCAAAAACTGGGAATCAGGACCGTCACCTTTCACGGTTCCCGTCTGGACAAGCTGGCACCGGCAGTGCGGCAATTGGGTAGTGATCTTGGGGTACAACAACCGGCAAACCAGTTGGCCGGCCGGATTGAGCAGTCCTTGAAACCGCTTAAAACCGCTACGCCGATCAAGACCATGTTTGTGATCTGGCCTGATCCACTGGTGGCTGCCGGTCCCGGTTCCATGCTGGATGATGCCATGAAACTATCCGGTATGAGCAATATCGCTGCTGATGCCCGCTTCGGCTATCCCCGGCTTTCACTGGAGGCGGTCATCACCCGCAATCCGCAGTTGATCATTGCCGGGCAAGGGGAAAAACTGGCTGCACCGATGAAGCGGATGCTCAATCACTTGAATTCACTTGATACCGTCAAACAAGGCCGGGTCTGCATGGTTAGCGATGCCCTCTACCGTCCCGGCCCCCGCATCCCGGAAGGGATCGCTGAGCTGCGACATTGCCTGGAACTGGCCCGTAAAGGCCAACGCCCGTGAAACGCCACCCCCTGTTCATCATGCTGGGCTGCCTGGTGGTGGTCCTGCTACTGTCGCTCTCCCTTGGGCAACAGACCATCAACCCTTTTCAGCTTGATCCGCTGCAGCTGAAGATTGTGCTGGAGCTGCGCCTGCCTCGCATTGTAGTGGCCCTGCTGATGGGGGGATCACTGGGTGTGGCCGGGGCGATTCTGCAAGGGGTATTCCGCAACCCGCTGGCTGATCCCTATGTGCTGGGCACCTCCAGCGGTGCTGCCCTGGCAGCGGCCTTTGGCCTGTTGGCAACCCAGGGGACCGGGGTCTGGCTGGTGCCGCTGCTGGCGCTGACCGGGGCACTGGTAACCAGCGCCGTGGTGGTTTCTTTGGGGAGGGATGCCTGGGGGGTACGGGCAGAACGGCTGCTGCTGGCAGGGGTGGGGATCGGCTTCTTCCTGTCTGCCATCCTGATGCTGGTCATGTCCCTGGCCCAGGCTGATGGGGTCAAGCGGGCCCTGCTCTGGATGGCCGGTGATCTGGCCGGGGCAGACTGGTCAGTGGTGCCGGTGGCCAGCCTGTTGATGTTATTCGGCTTTGTGCTGGCCCTGGCCCGGAGGCGCGGTCTGAACGCCCTGGCCCTGGGGGATGAAGTGGCCTTTGGCCTGGGCCTGGAACCGGGGCGTGAACGGATCCTGCTGGTGCTGGCAGCCTCCTTGCTGACAGCGGCCTCGGTTGCCCTGGGTGGCATTGTCGGCTTTGTCGGGCTGATGGTGCCCCATGCCGTGCGCGCCCTGGTGGGTGCTGATGCCCGCCGGGTGCTGCCGCTGTCTGCCCTTGGGGGCGGCATGTTGCTCTGCCTGGCTGATACGGTCGGGCGTAGCGTACTGCCGCCGGTGGAGATTCCGGCCGGGGTAGTCACCGCCCTGATCGGCGCCCCCTGGTTTCTGATCATGCTGCGCCGGGCCACCAATGGAGGCATGCGATGAGCAGCATCAGGTTTGATCAGGTCTGTTTCAGCTACGGCACTGCCCCCTGTGTGGTGCAGTTTTCCTGCAACCTGGCCAAGGGTGAGCTGGTGGGGCTGATCGGTGCCAACGGTTCCGGCAAATCCACCCTGCTGCGGTTGGGTGCCGGTCTGCTGACCCCCACGGTGGGGCAGGTGGAGCTGGATGGCAAACCGGTCCGTTCCTGGAAGGGTGAAGAGCGGGCTAGCCGCCTGGGCTACCTGCCACAATCCATTGAAGCGCCGTTACCGTTTCGGGTGGGTGAACTGGTGGAGATGGGCCGTGCTGCAGCCCGCAAAGATCATCTGCTTTCCTGCCGGGAGGTGCTTGCAGCGGTGGGGTTGGAAGGCCATGAACAGACCCCGTTGTCCCAGATCAGCGGTGGTGAACGGCGGCGGGCCTTTATTGCCATGATCCTGGCCCAGGGGGGCACGACCCTGCTGCTGGATGAACCGCTGGCCGGGCTTGACCTGCGCTACCAGTATGAACTGCTGACCCTGCTGCGCTCTCTCTGCCAGACCCACAACCTGACGGTCATGATTTCCCTGCATGACCTGATCCTGGCCCGCAACCTTGATCGCCTGCTGGTGATCCGCCAGGGACAGTTGCTGGCTGATGGTCTGCCTACTGATATTCTCACTCAACAACTGGTGCAACAGACCTTTGATCTTGATCCACGGTTTCAGGTGGCCGGTATTGGGAAGTAAGGTTGTATAAAGTTGAAGATGCTTACCATTGCCGGACAAAAACCGCTCTTCCCGTCATAATCCCTGTTTTCACACAAAGTTAAGCAGGAACAGCTGCAAGCATGAATTCGTCTATAATGGCTGATACACCGGTATTCAGCAGCTGATCCGCATTCCTTGCCTTTTCTTCGGCTATTTTCTTTTCTTCGTTTTTAAGCAGCTGTTCAAGGTCTGGAAAGACTCTTCTCAACAGAGCCTTGGTCTCGTCCGGCAGATTATCAAAGAGTGTTTTTAGCGACAGCTTGTCCTGATCAGATGTACTGCTTTCACCGGTTGGGTTCATGATCTTCCTGATAACAGTCTTTAACCGCTCCAACTCAGCCCGCACAGGACCGTCAGCCATCTGATTATTGGTATCGGAATTTTTGAGAGCGCTGTAGTCGATTTTTCCAAACATCAGCATTTTCATCAAGGCAAGCAGCTCTTTTGTTGCAGCGGCCTCGTCGTTCTGATCGACCTGTTTCATCAGATCCGTTCGATCCGTTTCTGCAGTGGAACCGGTTTCAGTATTGGGCTTGATACTTGCCAAGATAGCGTCAAAATTTGATTTGTTGGTGGATGTAGACGAATTGTGTGCCTTGGTTTCCGGCACTGCATGCAGAAATGTCCCGACTGAACTGATCATATACCCCTCCTGCAGCATCGCTATACACCTGTCATGCATATCGGCTTTTGACCCGTCAGGTTTGAACCAAATCTGGATGGGGGGAGATCAAACAGGGGTTCAACGTCACAAGGCGCACCGGCGGAGCACAGCGAAGACCGCGTGCCGCCGCGTGGTTAGAGCACACCAGGAATTACATATGAAACCTTCGTTTGATTGACCACAACCACGCCCTTCCTGGAGAGTTCCGAAATGATGCCCGCAATCTCGGACTCGGTGAGGGACTTCTGGAACATTGCATTAATGGCGCTGGCAAGAGTTTTTACTGTTCTAGGACGAGCGGCACTGCTCTTTGCAAGAATACCGATTACCACCGAAACGCGCTCGGCAGAAGACTTTGAAATTGCTGCTTTAACTAATGGAAGTTCTGTTACGCTCTTTACTCGCCTTACCGATACCTTCTTTGCTTTGAGATGCTCGACAAGAAGATCAAATCCTGTGTCTTTGGACACGATATGAAAATATGCGTCTGGTTCTTTTTCTGAAAGCTTTCCGAGGTAGTAAGCAATATGGAAGTCGAGAGCGTTCTTTCCAGAACCAGTGATCTTGATATAGGTGGCTCGGTCTCCCATACGCTGAAGGACTGAGGCGACCTCGAACGTTACCTTAGCCTGGTTTGCACCAACAAAGACAATCACGCTGAAAAGTTCCTTCTCAAGAGCATCCATCTCTTCCGGCTGAACATTTTCATAGTCAATAAGGACGTAGTTATTCTTCACTGCAACTCCTTTCTTGTAAGCTCTAACTCATTATTGACCGGTTCACGCGCGTGCGCGTGAACCGGTGATCTTCCCCAAACAGGATGGTGTCCGGAATGCAGCAACCCTGCCTCTTGTTATGGGCATAGCCACTTCCCGGCCTCACCAATTACCTCACCCGCCCTACTGCATCCGCTTCCCTATCTCTTTAACCCGCGGGTTGTTGAGCAGCCGCAGAAAGGCGGGATTGTTGACCAGCACGCTGTAATCGCCAGCCTGCACTGCCCGTATGATATCGGGATTATTCAACAGTGCCTGCATTTCAGGATCATTCTGCAGGGCGCGGATCTGCTCCATCACCCCTTGATCCTGCAGCATGCGCTCCTTTAAGGCGTCCACGCCGCTGAAGTCATTGTTGCCTTGTGAAGCTGCCGGTGACGCAACAGCACTAGCTGGCGAGGTGCTGATCCCCAGCGCTTTTGCGCTCTTGCGGTAGCTGGCCGGAACCTCTGCCAGAGAGTCTGAAAAGTGTATTGTACCGGCGCTGTCAGTCCATTGGTAGGTTTCTGCATGGGCGGCAGGAGCCAACAGCAGTAAGAACAGGATCAGTTTTTTCATGGGTTATCCTTTTGACGATCAGACGATCGCTAGTACCCTGTACCACATACGCTGCTGAAATCAATAAGCTCTTTCAGAACAGCCGTACCTGCAATGCACATGAAGACGTTGTTTTTACGCACCATCACTGCTGTCCGTGCTACTGTAGCCCAACAACAGACCAAGGAGTATCTGCCTGATGGCATTACCGGTAACCATTTACAAGGCGAGCATCCAGCTTGCCGATCTTGATCGCGGCATCTACGAAACCCTGCAGGCCACGGTGGCCCGTCACCCGTCTGAGACCGAGGAGCGTCTGGTGGGCAGGCTGCTGGCCTATGCCCTGCTGTATGAAGAGGGGCTTATATTTACCAAGGGGGTCTGTGAAGGGGATGAGCCGGATCTCTGGTCCAAAGCGCCGGACGACCGGATCAGGTCATGGATTGAGGTGGGGCTGCCTGATCCCGAGCGGCTGCTGAAGGCCCGGCGGCATGCCGATCAGGTGACCCTGCTGGCCTTTGGCAGCAAACTGCCCGGTTGGGAACGCCAGCATCTGGACAAGCTGATCAACAGCAGCAATATTACGGTTATCATTCTGGAGCAGGAGTTTATCAATCAGCTGGTCAGCCGGCTTAAACGTACTGTTTCCTGGTCCATCACCGTAACCGAAGGCAACCTCTACCTGCAGGACGGCGCTGAGACCCTGGAGACCAGCCCCACACGTTATGCACAGGGTTAGCTGATGACAAAAGATGAGCAATATCAGCCTGATGACCCGGAAGAGGGGGTTGAGATCCCGCTGGAACGGATAGCCCCGGAGATTCTGCAGGCCCTGCTGGCTGATTTTGTCAGCCGTGAGTGGTCTGAGTTGTCTGATGCCGGTTTTACCCTGGAGCAAAAGATTGAGCAGGTGCTGCAACAGTTGAAGAGCGGACAGGCGCGGATACTGTTTGATCTGACATCAGGAAGCTGGAATATTGTCCCTATGCAGCACGGTTTATAACGTTACCCCGTGCAAATCACGCTTGTGATAGCGCCAGGCAAAGGCCACGGCCCGCACGTACCAATCCACCAGAAACACCCCCCAAACCGCATATAGTGACAGGTGCAGCACCGGTCCGGCGATCCAGGCCAGCAGCACCCGCACCCCCCACATGGTCAGCAGCGTCACGATAAAGACGTAGAAGGTATCGCCCGCCCCCCGCAGAGAACCGGCATAGACAAAGGAGATGGCCAGCGGGATCTGGGCAAAGGCCACGATCCGCAGAAAGACCGCCCCCTGGCGGATCACCTCCGGGTCATGGGTGAAGATCATCACCAGATACTGCGGGATCAACAGAAAGATCAGCGCCATGACCCCCATTACCACCAGGGCCAGCCGTAGCGCCTCCACATGGCTGACATGGGCGCGCTGGTACTTTCTGGCTCCCAGCGACTGCCCCATCAGGGTGGCGGCAGCGATCCCCATACCGGCACCGGGCATGAAGGAAAGCGATTCAATGGAAAGTCCGATCTGGTGGGCAGCATAGGCGGTGGTGCCGTAGGCGATCACCACGCTGGAGTAGACCAGCTGCCCGGATTGCTGGGCCACCCGTTCGAGGGCAACCGGCCAGCCCACCTGCCAGATCCTGCTAAACAGCTCTTGATCCGGCAGCCCGATCGTCAGGTAGCCCCGCCGGAAGGCCTGCCAGAGCAGGTACGAACAACCGATGAATTCCGAGCAGTTAATGGCGATTGCCGCCCCTTTAACCCCCATGGCAGGCAGGCCGAACTTACCGTAGATCAGCGGCCAGGCCAGCAGAATATGCAGGATGTTTACCAGCAGAATCCCCTCCATCGGGGTGCGGGTGTTGCCCACGCCATGCATGATAGCCGAAAGGATGTTGACCCCGGTGGTCCAGATCAGCCAGATAAAGACCAGCCGGATATACTCATGGGCCAGCTGCTGTACCTCCGGCGTGGCCCCCATCAGACGGGCCAGCTCACCACCGCCATAGGCACCGATCAACGAGACGATCGCAGTCAACCCCAGACAGAACAGCACCGCTGTACCGGCAGCCCGCTTTGCCTCTTCATGTCGGCCCGCCCCGGTCAGATGGGCGATCACCACCGTGGTGCCGGTGGAGAGCCCCCAGAAAATGGTCATGATCACAAATATCTGCAGTTGACCGAGCCCGGTGGCGGCAATGGCCGAGGCCCCCAGACCGCCGGTCAGAAAGATATCAACAATGGCAACCAGCCGTTGAAACAGGGATGAGAGCAGCACCGGCAGCGACAACCGGAAGACGTTGCAGCGGATTGAGGCAGGTTTGTTGCTGTCCAGACAGGGGAATATGCGATGCAGCAGGGCAGACATGTTGGGAACTGTAGTCCCTGTTGACAGGGGGCGTCAACAAAAAGGGCAGGATCAGCTCGATCCCGCCCTTTCTGGTTGCTCTGCATCAGACCATGTCAGTTACTTGGTGTTATCAGTGCCCCCGCCCAATGCGGCATGGGCTGCTGCCAGACGGGCAATCGGCACCCGGAAGGGGGAACAGGAGACATAATCCAGGCCGATCTTGTGGCAGAAGATGACCGATTCCGGATCACCGCCATGCTCGCCGCAGATCCCCAGTTTGATGTTGGGACGGGTGGCACGGCCCTTTTCGCAGCCCATCTTGACCAACTGACCCACGCCGTTCTGGTCCAGCGAGACAAACGGGTCTTCCGGCAGGATATTGGCATCCACGTAGAACGGCAGGAACTTGCCGGCATCGTCACGGGAGAGGCCGAAGGTGGTCTGGGTCAGGTCGTTGGTGCCGTAGGAGAAGAATTCCGCCTCAACCGCGATCTCGTCAGCGGTCAGGGCAGCGCGGGGCAGCTCGATCATGGTGCCGATCAGGTACTCGACCTTGACACCGTACTGGGCAATCACTTCATCGCAGATTTTAACGGCATTGGCCTTCAGCACGGCCAGCTCCTTGACGGTGGCGATCAGCGGGATCATGATCTCTGGCACAATCGAGAAGCCTTCGTTTTTGACCAGCTCACAGGCCGCTTCCATGATGGCCCGCACCTGCATGTCATAGATCTCGGGGAAGGTGATCCCCAGCCGGCAGCCCCGGTGCCCCAGCATCGGGTTGAACTCGTGCAGGAACTCCACCTTGTGCCTGAGGGTAGCGGCAGGAACCTGCATGGTGGCAGCCAGTTCCTCGATATCCTTGTCTTCCTGGGGCAGGAACTCGTGCAGCGGCGGATCAAGCAGACGGATGGTAACCGGCAGCCCCTTCATCTCACGGAACAGCCCGATGAAATCACCTTTCTGCATCGGCAGGATCTTGGCCAGAGCCTTCTCGCGCCCTTCCACATCGGCGGACAGGATCATCTCACGCACGGCAGCGATCCGCTCGGCCTCAAAGAACATATGCTCGGTACGACAGAGGCCGATCCCTTCAGCACCAAACTCACGGGCCACCTTGGCATCGTGGGGGGTATCGGCGTTGGTGCGGACCTTCAGCTTGCGGAACTGGTCAACCCAGACCATCAGCTTGCCGAAGTCGCCGGTCAGTTGTGGCGGTACGGTCTTGACTTCGCCCAGCATGACCTGACCGGTAGAGCCGTCCAGGGTGATCATATCCCCCTTCTTGACCACCACACCGTTGCAGGCCACAAAGGACTGGTCAGCGTAGTTGACCTTGATGTCGCCGCAACCGGCCACGCAGCACTTGCCCATACCCCGGGCAACCACCGCAGCGTGGGAGGTCATACCGCCACGGGCGGTCAGGATACCCTGGGCAGCATGCATGCCGTGGATATCCTCCGGCGAGGTTTCGATCCGCACCAGGATCACCTTCTTACCGTTCTTGGCCAGCTCTTCGGCCTCATCAGCGGTAAAGACCACGCTGCCGCCGGCAGCACCGGGGGAGGCGGGCAGGCCCTTGGCGATCACCTTCTTCTCTGCCTTGGGGTCCAGCGAGGGATGCAGCAGCTGGTCAAGCTGGGAAGGAGCCACCCGCAGCACTGCGGTCTTCTCATCAATCAGCCCTTCCGCCACCATGTCCACCGCAACCTTGATGGCAGCGGTGGCGGTCCGCTTGCCGTTACGGGTCTGGAGCATGAACAGCTTGCCTTTTTCAATGGTAAACTCGATATCCTGCATATCCTTGTAGTGCTTCTCAAGAATAGCTCTGATATCAGCCAGTTGATGATAGCATTCCGGCAGCACCTCTTCCATGGAAGGCAGGTCGCCCGGCTTTTTCTGATGGTTGTTGATCGGCTGCGGGGTGCGGATACCGGCCACCACGTCCTCGCCCTGGGCATTGACCAGGTACTCACCGTAGAAGTAGTTCTCGCCGGTGGAAGGGTCACGGGTAAAGGCCACGCCGGTGGCACAATCATCCCCCATGTTGCCGAACACCATCGACTGGACGTTGACGGCAGTGCCCCAGTCAGCCGGGATGTTGTTCAGCTTGCGGTAGGTGATGGCACGCTGGTTCATCCAGGAACCGAACACGGCGCCAATGGCACCCCACAGCTGCTGCTTGGGATCTTCCGGAAACTCCTGACCAAGCTCCTGCTTGATCGCAGCCTTGAACTGGGCCACCAGATCCTTCCAGTCAGCAGCGGTCAGATCAGTATCCAGATGGACATTTTTCTCTGCCTTTTTCAGTTCCAGCAGGTGCTCAAGGGCATGCTTGTCCATCCCCATGACCACATCTGAATACATCTGTACAAAACGGCGGTAGGCATCATAGGCAAAACGCTCGTCACCGGACTGGGCGATGATCCCCTGCACGGTGGTGTCGTTCAGCCCCAGGTTCAGGATGGTGTCCATCATGCCCGGCATGGAGGCCCGGGCACCGGAGCGGACCGAAACCAGCAGCGGGTTTTTGGCATCGCCAAAGGTACGCTCCATGATCTGCTCAACCTGCTTCAGATTGGCTTCAACTTCATCATTCAAAGAGGCGGGATAGGTTTCGCCATTGGCATAATAGTAGGTACAGACCTCGGTGCTGATGGTAAAGCCCGGCGGCACCGGCAGCCCGATGCTGGTCATCTCTGCCAGGTTGGCCCCTTTGCCGCCCAACAGATTCTTCATGTCGGCCCGGCCTTCAGCCTTGCCATTCCCGAAAAAGTACACGTACTTCTCTGCCATTGCGTCCTCCTTGATTAAAGATCAGTTTTACTGTCCGTGAAAAGGTTTTATTATTAGTATAATCAATAACTTATACAACATACCGAAATTTCAGCTAATTCTCAAGGTAAATTTTACCAGAAAAAAAGGAAGATGCAGCGCGCACCTCCCTTTTTTGTCCGGCTCCTGGGGGCAACAAGTATCCTGAACCCGCAGTTGACCACCAACAGACGCAAGGATCACAAAGAATTTAAACCTGTTAGAACAGATTTGAGAGAAACCGGCCGGTATTCCGGGAACCATCTTCAACCGGTTGTTATTATTTTTATTTCTTTGCTTTTACCTGCCGCGCAGCACCCGCTTGTCCCCGATCCGTATGGTTATTTTGCGGCTGTCAAAATACTCCAGCAACGGAATCATGAACTTGCGAGACAGGCCGGTCAGCTCGCGGAACTCTGACGGAATAATCTCTGCCTTGGCCCTCAGATGCGAAATCAGCTTTTCTTCAATGGTTTTAAGCAAAGCGCTGTCGTAGAAGATGTCACCCGAGACCCGCGTCACCCCTCCTTCGCGGGTCAGCAGGGCCAGGTGATCCCGCACCTCTTTTTCGGTGCTGCGCAGTGCCTCGGCCAGCTCCTTGATGGTAGGTGGTTCAATCCCCCGTTCTGCCAGCAGCCTGGCGATACCGGCGCCAAGCCCGGACAACGGCGCCGCCGCCTGTTTTCTGGCACCTGCAGGACGGACCAGCTCCCGTTCGGCGGCCAGCTTGCCTTCCTTTTCCAGCTCTGCCAGCAGCGGGGCGAAGAAACGCTGGTCACTGCGCCTGGGTATCCGGGTCTTTAACTCTTCCTTGCTGATCCCCTCTTTAAGTGGATTGGCCGTCATGAAGGCGCTCAGTTCGTCCAGCAACCCCTGCTTGAGGGTCGCCACCGCCTCCTTGCTTAAGAAGATGCGCGGCTCGCGGGTCATCTGCACCAGCGCCCCCTGCGCCAGCAGGGTCTGCAGGGCGGTTTCGGCCTGCTTACGGGCAATACCGGAACGCAACACGATCTCATCAAACGAGACGCCGGACAGCAGGGCCTGGGACACGATCAAATTGCAGGTTTTCTGATGTTCTGCCGCATCCAGCGACACCAGCAACCGCAGGGCATCGTCACTGCGCCGCCGCCGGGCCGGAGGAAACGGGTCAAGCACGATGCCGCCACCGATAGTGACCGAGGGTGAAGTGGCCCGGATCAGGTAGGGATCTCCTGACACCAGCAACAGCGGTTGATCCAGCCGTAACTGGGCATAGCCGCTCTGGCCCGGCGGCAGTGCATCATGTTCCAGCAGGATGATCTGGGCCGTAACCTCTGAGGTGCCTGAATGGAAGCGAACCGTGGTGCGATGCCGCAGATCCCGCGGAGCCGAGGCCAGATGATCCAGCCGCACATCCACCCGACGGCTGGTGCGGAAGATCCCGGTCGGGACCACTACATCACCCCGATGGGCCTGATCCAGATCGATCCCCTGCAGGTTTACGGCCAGTCGCTGACCGGCCTGGCCGATGTCGGTCTTTGCACCATGGGCCTGAATCCCCCGCACCCGGCCCGGAATCCTGTCGGGCAGCAGTTCCAGTTCGTCACCCAGCTTGATCTCACCGGCCAGCAGCGTGCCGGTAACCACGGTGCCAAAACCAGCCACCGTAAAGACCCGATCAACCGGCAGCCGGAAGGCGCCATCCCGTTTCTTCTCTGCCGTCCCTTCAGCCAGCCGGACCAGTTCTGCCTTCAGATCATCCAGACCGGCACCGGTTTTGGAGGAAACCGGAATGATCGGGGCGGTCTCAAGAAAGGTACCGGCCACAAACTCCCGCACCTCTTCCTGCACCAGCGGCAGCCAGTCAGGCTCCACCATATCTGACTTGGTCAACGCCACCAGACCGCTATGCACCCCCAAAAGACGCAGGATATCCAGGTGTTCGCGGGTCTGAGGCATGATCCCCTCATCCGCCGCAATCACCAGCATCACCAGATCCATACCGGCCACACCGGCCACCATGGCCCGCACAAACTTCTCATGCCCCGGTACATCCACCACGCCGAACTCGATCCCACCGGGCAGCTCAAGGTGGGCAAAACCCAGCTCAATCGTGATGCCGCGGGCCTTCTCTTCCTTGAGCCGGTCGGTGTCGGTACCGGTCAGCGCCTTAACCAGTGAGGTCTTGCCATGGTCAATATGTCCGGCTGTGCCGAGGATCAGGTGTTTCAATGTGTTCGCTCCTAAAATTGAAGAGCCATCAGCATTTATCTGCCGATTTGGCGTACTGCCCTATTTACGCTTCTTCTTTTTAATATGGATAGGAGGTGATCTAAACCCTGGTCTCGTCATTTTTGTTGTAACCTCTCGTATCCCCCGACTTAATTGCTCTAATAAAGAGTGCCCTTGAGGAAGCACAGCCTTAGCATATTCGTATCCTTTTCTTAAGAAGCCTAAAGCTTCACCATAACGTCCTAATTTGAAATAACTAAGGCTCACGTTATGGTAACTTGCAATCGTGTCTGGGTGGTAAATCCCAAGAAGCTCTTTGCGAATTATTAATGCCTTTTCCGAATATTCCCGCTCGGATTCATAATCTTTAAGACTACGATAAACTAGGCTGACATTACTATAAGAGCTTGCAGTGTCTGGGTGGTTTTCTCCAAGCAGTTCACAACGAATTGTAAGAGCGGTTTGTGAGTATTCGAGCGCCTTAGCATAGTCTCCTGTACTCCCATAATTCACGCCTACACTATTGTAAGAACTCGCAGTAAGAGGATGATACTCTCCCAAAAAATTACGGCAGACTTGTAATGATTTTTTATTGTAAATTAATGCTGTCTCGTAATCTGCTAACGCTCCATAAACTCCACCAATATTGTCATATGTTCTTGCAATATCAGAATAACGTTCAGCAAGAAAATCTGTTGCAATATTAGAGGCTTTATTCAAATTGTTGAGCGCAACTTGATGTTCATTCAGTTGAGTGCAAATTACCCCTAGATTGTTATACGACATAACGGTGTCTGGGTGATGTTCACCTATAGTGCTGACTCTAATGGCAAGCGCTTTTTCAACCAAACCACGTGCATCGTAATGCTTGCCAAGGCACATTAAAATTGCACCTAAATCATTCAGAATATGCGCAAACAAGACTGAATCTGTAAGCGTGTAATTTTCATACATTTTACGCGATTCTAAAAGATACCGCTGGGATTCTTGATACATTCCCCGATGGTATGCAGGATATGCTTGCAGCCAAGTAAGCCTACAGGCATGAATTGGTGCTAAATATTCAGCATTGTCACGCCAAACGACGAGGTGGTCAACCTCGGCTTCAAATCTAGGTAAATCTAGAAAATCTTGTCGTAAGCCTTCAAACCAATCTCCTAGTTGGCTACAAATTGAATTTACCCAAGTATCTTGTGATTCAAGAGGTCTTTCATAACGTCGAATTTCTCGTACTAGTCGATGGAGTGCGTATCGTTCATCATCTGCGTTCTTTTGAATGAGTTTGAGTTGCACCCCCAAGGCAAGTGAACCTGAAAGTTCTGATTCTGTCTTCCCAATGAGCGATGACATGAGTGGTAATCCCATGGTTGCAGCACCACTCCACGTCAGAAGATTTAAAATATCGAGTAATAATGGCTCTTCTTCAAAAACATCTTCTTCAACCTTAAGGGCCTTAAAGAGATCTGCATCATGGCCAGTAAAACTGACAAGTCTCTGATTGCAAAGAGTATTTACAGGATCAGCAATTAATTTCTCATTGTATTGCGTAAACGTCATAATCGAGCGATGGCCAAGATAAGCACCAGCAAGCTCTAAAGCCAAGGGCAGCCCATCCATTTGTTTAACAATATTTCGGGCAGCTGCCTCCTCAATAGCCCCGTTTGGTTTACGACCAGCTTCTTGAAAAAGAAGTTGTAAGGATTGTTCTTGATCAAGCGGATTTAATGAAATTGGCTTAAAGCCTGCCAAAGAAATACGGCTAGTTACCAGAATATGAGGAGTAGCCGTAGGAAAAGGCAGATAGGGCTTGATGGCTTCAAAATCATCAACGTTGTCAAAGATAATAAGACCATCTGAAAATGATCTTAGTCTATGCAAAGCCACATCAAATTTGAGTTTGTGTTCTGTCTCTGGAGCTATCCACCGGGCAGAAACTGCTATGTCCGTTAACTGGGCATTGATGTCCTGGTCCGCGTTTATCCATATCACGCCACTTGGGTAATCTTTTTCGAAGAGATAGGCATATTCCACTGCTAATTGCGTTTTACCGAGCCCACCTAGCCCTTCGAAAGCCGCTGTGTGGCCAATTGCAGTAGGCCGACCCTGTGTTAACTCATCTCTAACCTGTTGTAGCGCATCTCCTCGACCAATGACTTGAGTGCCTTTCGAACGAAATGGAACATTGAAAACACGATGTGCAGGGCTGAAATCAGCATTACAAACCTGAACTGCAGATGGAGAGATATTTGGCATTATTGAATTGTTTTCAGCTGAAGATGTATTAATTTTAAGTCGTTGAAGGATTAGTTCTGCGGCTTTTTGTGGAGAACGCCCATCGATCCATACATATCCATCTGTAGTAAAGAGCCCTGGTATTTCTGTAGTGTCAAAACGAAATGGCATCACCGAGTGTGCTTGACGTTGTTTAATCAAGTCACGAATAGCTCGCCACTCTAGACGGCACCAGTCCTTATCTTCATAATCAGCGCAGAGAAAGAGGACCACTAATTCCGACTCATTATGATAGAGATTTTGAAGATACGTATCAAGATCTGGGCGCGCAAACTCGGCTTCATAATATTTGTCATACAAAACCCGCTGACGTCCGACTTCTATAGATAGAGCTTCAGCAACTTGTTCGACAAATCCCCTGTTTTCTCCAGGAAAAGACAGGGCAATGCTGAATCTTTTCTGAGGCTCAGGCATAAAACAAACCCCTTTATTGACCTTATATTGACTGTAGATGCTGTTCTAGCGATTTCTATACAATATTATCAATATTTATTCCTACTACCTCACCAGCGGCCCGTCAATCAACCGCTTGTTATCAATGGCCCGCAGTTGATCCACCAGCAGGTCGGAGCCCTGCTAGGTTTTCCCGCTCAAACTCACGGCCACACTTGGTGCAGATCCAGCCATAGTTTTTGATGTTTTTGCTCTGAGTAGTAAAAACGCAGCTATCAAATGAACAGAGCATCAGTTGTCGAGCGGCTCAAGGTTTTTCAGTGATTTTTTTTCCTCAGACATGAGACGCCTTTCGACCTTCTTAATGTCTTCTGCGGCTGGCAGATTTTCCGGACGGATACCACGTTCAAGCAGTGTTTTTCGTACTGCTTCGTTGTTTGTTATATGTTCATTGGAAATGGCATGTTCGTTGGCGAGCCCATGTTCACGAGTGTTAAAAATAGTAATTTCAGTAGCGAAATCCTTGGCTTTCAGAATTATTGTCGGTGCAAAATCTGCAAGTGGCCGGTTTGACGGCACATTCCACTGAGCCTTCATCGCTTGAGTCGATTTACCAAATAAAGCAGTATCTCCTTTGCTGCGAATTAGGGCGAAGTCTTGATTACCACCTGTCTGCTCAAAGATAACCTGGGATAGTTCTTTTTCGGTTTCAGTCAGTTTTTTTCTGGCGGCTATGCGTTCTGCATCCAAAAGGCGTTGCTCGATGATTTCTGCCCGGCGTGTTTGGATAGCAAAATAGGTTTGAGCAAAGGCAATTTCATGTTTTTTAGGATCACCATTTTGCGCAATCAGGTAGCAGGCATAACGGGTGAGTAGAATATCGTCAACTTCTCGTTGGCTACCAGATCCAAGGTCGACCATTTTGTTAACGTCAACAAAATGGTCTGAGATGGTTTGGTTTGAAATCTCACATGCGGTTTTTGCCTTTGATATGACAGATGTAAAGTTTCGCCATTCTGCATATCCCAAAAGATGTTGCAAGTCACGTGCGAGCCAGAATTCAATCCCGTTTTCTGTCTGTTGGGCATGGGCCTCAAAGTTGTCGGTTAACGCATGAATTAAATCTGCCTTCATGGGCTGATCTCCTCACATCATTTTTTTCCGTTCAGATACTCCGCAAGAATCAGACGACTATGCTCATCGTCATGACAGTAAACGCAGAGGTTTTCCCAGTTGCTGCCATCCTTGGGGTTGTTGTGGTGATTGCCGTCCTTGTGGTGGACCGTCAGCAGCTGCAGGTTTTCCCGCTCAAACTCGCGGCCACACTTGGCGCAGATCCAGCCATGAATCTTGAGGGACTGTTCGCGGTAGTTGGCATTGGTTGGCCTGTTGTCTGTTTTCAACTGGTTAACCAGCTGACTGAGCGCCTCGGCAGAGGGGAGTTTGCGGGATTGGGGTCGACGGGCCGGCATGCTCAGGCTCCGCTGCGGGAAAAGCGGTAGCCGACGCCGCGCACGGTCAGGAAGTGGGTCGGACGGGTCGGATCAGGTTCAAAGTATTTACGCAGCCGCACGATAAAGTTGTCCAGGGTGCGGGTCTCGGTGTCGGAGCTGTAGCCCCAGACCGACTCCAGCAGCTCGCCTCGGGGGATCACCTGGCCTTCGCGCTGGAAGAAGAGCGCCAGCACCCGCACCTCCATCTCGGTCAGGTCGATCTCGCCCTGGGCGGTCTTGGCCCGGTAGGAGAGCAGGTAGACCTCGTTGACACCGAACTGGTAGCCCTCCTCCACCGGATCAGGGCGATACCAGGAGGAACGCCGCAGCATCCCTTTGACCCGCAGCAGGAACTCGGCCAGGTTGAACGGTTTGGTCAGGTAGTCATCGGCGCCGGATTCCAGGCCGCTGACCCGGTCCACATCCTCGGAGCGGGCGGTCAGCATCAGGATCGGCACCCGTGAATCAAGCTCCCGCATCGCCTTGCAGACCTGAAAACCATCCATGCCGGGCAGCATCACATCCAGGATGATCAGGTCACAGCGTTCCACCCGCAACGCCTCCAGTGCCGTTTCGCCCCGGTCAAAATGACTGACCGCATAGCCGTCCTGTTCCAGGTTAAAACAGATTCCCCGGGCCAGGTGCAGCTCATCCTCCACCAGCATGATACGTGGTTTGTCATCACTCATAACGCAACGCCTCAATCGGGTTCAGACCGGCAGCCTTGCGGGCCGGATAGAAACCAAAAAAGATCCCCACGGCGCCGGAAAACAGCACCGCCACCGTAATGGCCAGGGGTGATATCAGGGTAGGCCAGGAGAGCATCCGTGAGACAATGATGGCACCGCCTGCACCCAACACGATCCCCAGCAGCCCTCCCAACAGCGTCAGCAGTACCGCCTCGGTCAGAAACTGCAGCAGGATATCGTGTTTTTTGGCACCAATCGCCATACGGATACCGATCTCGCGGGTCCGTTCGGTGACGGAAACCAGCATGATGTTCATGATGCCGATACCACCGACGATCAGGGAGATGGAGGCCACCGCTCCCAGCAAGAGCGACATCGCCTTTGACGACTGCTCTGCCACAGCCAGTATTTCCGACAGGTTACGCACGGTAAAATCCGGTTCCTTACCACCGCTAATCCGATGGCGCTGGTTCAGCAGGGCATTGATCTCTTTTTCTGCCTTGGGCAACAGCTCTTCACTGCGGGCCTTGACCAGGATAGAACCGACCGTGTCCGGAAACTGGCTGCCCATCAGCTTACGCTGGGCCGTACGCAACGGCACGAAGATCACATCATCCTGATCGGTGCCCTGGGGCGACTGCCCCTTGGATTCCAGCACCCCCACCACAACAAACGGCACCTTCTTGATCCTGATCATCTTGCCCAGCGGGTCTTCAGCTCCGAACAGGTTCTGAACGATCGTACTGCCGATGACACAGACCTTGGCAGCGCCGTCGTTGTCGGAGTCGGTAATGCTGCGCCCATTGATTACCGGCCATTCGCGGGCCACAAACAACTCCGGCGTGGCGCCCATCAACAGGGTGGACCAGTTCTGGTTGCCATAGACGATCTGACCGGAGCTGCGTACCACCGGTGCGGCAAGCTCAACTGAAGGACATTCATTCGTTATCGCCTTGGCGTCTGAAGCCTTGAGGGTCTGCACCCCGCCGCTACCGCTACGCAGGCCGCCGCTGGTCATGGAACCGGGCAGCACCAACAGGATGTTACTGCCGATACTGGCGATCTGCTGCGAAATCACATAGCTGGCACCGGAACCGACCGCCATCATGGCGATCACCGCAGCAATGCCGATGATGATCCCCAGCATGGTCAGGAAAGAACGCATCTTGTTGATCCGCAAGGCCCGCAGGGCGATGCGCAATGCCTGGACAACGTTGCTCATGGCTGAAAGGGGATGGCCAGTTGCCGGGCAACAGCCTGATAACATTCAAGAGCAGGACTATTGTACTGGATCAGGATGATCCGGTCAAAAGAACCACTGGCCGCTGCAGCCTGCGCCTCCTGCAGTGCAATGGCCGCTCCGAGTTTCATGGGATAGCCGTATACCCCGCAGCTGATGGCAGGAAAGGCGATACTGCGGATGCCATGCCGGCGAGCCAGTTCCAGGCTGTTGCGGTACGAGGCGGTCAGCAGCTCCGGTTCGCCTTTGGCCCCATCGGTCCAGACCGGCCCCACCGTATGGATCACAAAGCGGGCAGGCAGGTTGTACCCCTTGGTAATGCGGGCCTCACCAGTGGGGCAGCCCCCCAGAGTCGCGCACTCGTTCAGCAGCCCGGGCCCGGCAGCCTTGTGGATGGCACTGTCCACCCCGCCGCCACCCAGCAGGGTGCTGTTGGCGGCATTGACAATGGCATCAACCGCTAACGTGGTGATATCGCCCTGGATAATCTCTATGACAGGTAAGGACATGGACATGTTTCCTGTATTGTTCGGTAATTACGGCTTAAAGACCTTCAGCTCCAACTCTTTGATCACCTTGAAATGTTTGGCGTTGCTGGAAGACAATACCATACCGTTTTCCGTGGCGGTTGCGGCAATGATGGCATCACCGGCCCGCATGCCGGACGATAGTCCGTACTCTTCCACATAGACCAACGCCCGGTGGCCGATATTCTCTGTCAACGGCAGGACGGTAAAGCGGAAATCAGCAATAAAACGCTTGATCAGGCGATGCTGTTGTTTATCCTTGGCGCACTGCAGCAGCTCCATGTACGTCTGTACAGACAGAAAGCGCTCTTTGGCCGACTCCATCAAGGCCGCAGCCCTGGCATTGCCCCGCTGGACCCAGATGAAGATGTCCGTATCAAAGATCATAGCGATTGCCCCGCAACTGCTCCATCACCGCTTCTACCGATGGTTCCTGGACAGCGGCATGCATGCCGAAGAATGCATGGTTGCAGATCTTGCCGGTGGCTCCGGTCTCCTCCAGCGGAATGATGGTGCCCTTTGGCTTGCCATGGTAAAGAATCGTGACATGCTCACGGTTGTCAAGGGCAGCCAGGATGTCGCTGGTTTTGTAGCGCAGATCAATGATCGAAGCGTTCATGGTCATCTCCAGAATGTCTCGTTACAGATAGACATAAGCTTAAAGCAGGTACGTGTCAATAGTGGAGAATCGTCTCACAGCTCTGTACTGCCATTCACCGCCCGCGCTGTTCAAACAACAGCTCCACCACGTTGCGGACATAGCGTTCATCCGACACCCCCTCCACCGCTTCAGCGGGAAAGGTCACCTGGCTGCGGAACAGGGCTGCCAGTTCACGGAACAGTTCCAGCCGGGCAGCCGGGTCAAGTTCTTCCCGGCGGATCAGGGCACGCAAGGCAATGGCCCCTTCCTCCCGGCTGACCTTCTGCCGCAGACGGGCCACCAGATGGGGATAGGCGGCCAGGGAGTTGAACTTCTCTGTGCCAAGCTGTTCCAGATCAGGCAGCTGCACCTTGGGGGTGCGGATCACGATTGTTCCGGCAGCCAGGTCACCCAGACGCTGGCATTTACGGCTGGTCAGGCTGGCAATCCCCCCCACCAGATAGAGCGCGGGCAGCGAATCAACGATCCGCAGCAGGTTTCTGATCACCACCTGACTGAACTGCAGCTTCAAGCCCTGTTCATCCATGACCCGCAAATGCAGCAGACGCTTGCCCACGGTCTGCCCCTGCCAGTACCATTCACAGCCGATGCCGTAGCCGATGGAGATCACAAAGCCGGACAGAATCGCCAGGGCCATAAAGATATCCTGACTGATCAGCGCAAACAGCCTTAAGACAGTGCTGATGGTGGTTGAGGCCACAGAAATGCAGGCAAAATCCACCATCAACGCCAGCAGACGGCTGGTGGGACCGGCCAAAAGCAGGGAGAAGCGGATACCCTCCGGGGTGCGGATCTGCAGGGTGGTGGTCTGTTCAGCCACGCTTGGCCACCTTCCCGCCCCGGCCTGAACGGCCCAGAAACAGCACCAACAGGCATAATTCCACCACGCCAAAGGCGATCTTGACACTGTAGGGCAGTACCGGCTCATGGTACTGGGAAAAGAACGCCTCCACAATACCGGCCCAGACCAGCATCAGCGCCACCCCGCCGATCAGGGTGGTCAGATCTCCCCAGACCAGCCGCATACGGGCCACCAGAGTCAGGCCGCTGCCTTTGCCGATCAGGGTTGTTGCCAGCACCAGACCGGCCTGCCCGGCGATCAGGATAGCCGGTATCTCAATCACCCCGTGGGGCAGCAGCCAGCCAGCCAGGAAGATCCCCTGCCCGGCAGCCAGGTAATCCAGCACCACCGCCCCCAGAATCACGCCGTTGTAGAACAGCAGGATGATGGTCCCCACCCCCCAGGTCATGCCGGTGGCCATGCAGGCGATGGAGACCTGTGTGTTGTGGGTCATCAGGCTGCTGGAGAAGGTGGCCTTGTGACCGGCCAATCGCTTGCCGGCCTCCTGCTCTTCTTTGGCCACCCGCTCCGCTGGTGAGCCATGCAGATGATCAAACGGCAGCAGCATCCCCTTTTCTTCCGGGGCAACCATCAGCACAGCTGCGCCAAAGATCGCCCCAACAATGGTGATCAGCACGGCCAGTTGAAACTGACGGATGTAGCGCCTGAAGGTTTGGGGAAAGGTCTCCTGCAGCCAGGTGCGGGGCGCCAGACGATGGGCGTTGTCTCTGGTTGAGTGGATCTCGCCATAGGCCCGGGCCACCAGACTTTCCAGGTAGCGACGGAACTCAAGCGGGGCTGCCAGACCATCAAGCCGGGCCAGACCGGCGCTGGCCCGCTGGTAGAGGTAGTGAAAACGGACAGCGCCGTCAACCCCCAGCCTGCAGGCCGGATCATCTTCCACCCGTTTCAGCAACCGCTCCAGCTCGTCCCAGAACGGCTTTTCCGCTGCGGTAAATCGCTCCAGATCGATGATCATAGCAGTTGTTTCCGTTTCACATCCAGGTAGTGGGAGACCAGATCCGCGCTCAACCGTTCATCCTTTACCAGCATGAGCCTGACCCCTTGCAGACGAAGACTCTGCTGCAGTTCCCGCAGTTGATGCCAGGTCAGGTGCCCGGCCAGATGGCGATAGAGTTCATCATTGCTCTGCAGGGTGGCAGTGCTGAACAGCGGGGCAGCCGTGGGCGGTTGCGGCATGGCAACGCAGATCAGGTGGCGGGACAGGATACGGATGGCCCTGACAAAATCCTCGGCCAGGGCCGGTTCATCCAGCGGTGCGATAAAGATCAGCAGGGCTCGCCGACGCAGACGGGCAGCCATGAAGGTGGCCAGTTCAGCAAAGGAGGGGTTGTCTTCACCAGGCTGCACCGTGTAGAGCAGGTCGCGGCAGTGGCCAAAGTGGGTCTTGCCGGTCTTGGCCCGCACAAAGCCCTGTACCCGGCTGCCAAAGGCGGCCACCCCGAACAGATCTCCCTGGCGCTGGGCCACTGACCCCAGGATCAGGGCGGTACGCACCGCCTGCTCAAGAAACGGTTCACTGCCCCCTTCAGCAGTGGGTACCGGCCGACCGCTGAGCCGGGAACTGTCGATCAGCAGGTAGACCTCCTGGGTCCGTTCAATCTGATACTCTTTGGTGATCAGCTGACGACGTTTGGCCGTTGCCTTCCAGTGGATATCCCCCAGACTGTCGCCGGTCTGATACTGACGCAGCCGATCAAACTCCCGTCCCTGGCCCCGCTGACGCTGGGCTTGCAGTTGCCGGTCATTGCGTTCCAGAAACAGACTTGCCAGACGACGGCGTTCTGCCCGCAGGTTGGGATAGACCCGCAGTTCCGTGCTGATGGTGTGACGGATCTGCAGCTGCCACAAGCGAAAGGGAGAAGCGACCCGCAAAGAACACTGCATGACCTGAAACCTGCCCCGTTTGGTGCCGGTCAGGGACCAGTCCAGGCAGACCGCATCACCACCTTTGGCCAGCTTCAAGCGGGTCTCCCTGAAGGGCGATACAAAACCGGCGGGCAGTGCCAGCCCCACCTGCAGGTCAAAGCCAGCCTGATTGCTAGCCTGGATGGTTATCCCCAACTGGCCGGCCCGACCGCAGACCAGCGACAAACGCGGGGGGGCCGTAACGGTCAACCGGTTGCGGTAGCGGAACAAAATCAGCAGATCAGCAAGCGCAACCATCCCCACCAGCAACGGCACAAACAGCAGCAGCGGCCGGAACTGGGGGGTAACCGCATACAGCAGCGCAGCCGGAATCAGGGTGGCGGCAACAAGCCGCAGTATGGCCGGGGCCGGGATGATCACCGGGGAACCGTGACCTCCTGCAGGATTGAACCGATCACCTCACCAGGGGTCAGCCCCTCGATCTCGTAATCTGGCTGCAGAATCAGGCGATGCTCCAGCACCGGCAAGGCCATCATCTTGATATCATCCGGGGTAATGAAGTCACGGCCTGCCACGGCAGCAGCAGCCCGGGCAGCCAGGATCAGCGACTGTGAGGCACGGGGACCACCCCCCAGCAGCACGGCATGATGGCTGCGGGTGGCCCGCACCACCTCCAGGGCATAGGCGGCAATCTCATCCTGCACCACCAGCGTCATCAAGGCCTGCCGCAGGGTTACCAGATCATCGGCACTGATCACACAACGGACCGTATCACCGGCCAGCACCGTCTCCGGCGCATCGCTCCCCAGGGTACGCCGCACCAGGGCCAGCTCCTCTTCGCGGGTCGGTGGCGGCATGGTGATCTTCAGCATGAAGCGGTCCTTCTGGGCCTCCGGCAGCGGATAGGTCCCTTCAAACTCCACCGGGTTCTGGGTGGCAAAGACCGTAAAACTGGCAGGCAGGCTGTAGCTCTTGCGGTCAATGGTCACCAGCCGTTCCTGCATGGCCTGCAGCAGAGCAGACTGGGTCTTGGACGGAGCGCGGTTGATCTCATCGGCCAGCAGGAAGTTGCAGAAGATCGGGCCGGGGTTGAGCACAAACTCGTTTTCCTTCATGTTGAAGATGTTTGAGCCGGTGATGTCGGTGGGCATCAGGTCCGGTGTAAACTGAATCCGGGAAAAACGGCCGCCCACCACCTTGGCCAGGGTGCGTACCAGCAGGGTCTTGCCGATCCCCGGCACCCCTTCAATCAGGGCATGCTGCCCGGTCAAAAGCGCCACCAGCACCCGGTCAATCACCTCATGCTGGCCGATGATCACCTTGCCCAGCTCTCCCTTTAGCGCCTGTACCACTGCGATCAACTGTTGCAACCCCTGGTTCATCGTCCTGTCCTCTCTGCCCGCAGCCGGGCTATCCGCTGATACCGGGCAACCGGATCATCCTGCGTGGTCATTGCATCGCTCAGCTCTTTGCGCAACGCTGCATCCTGCTGTAACTCACGTTTAAAACTTTTCTGCCATTCCTGACAGCAGACCTTCAGTAGCTGTTTTTCCGGGATATTCCGTTGCAGCAGGTTCACCAGACCGCTGAAGCTGTCATGGCTCACCCCAACGGCCGGATCACGGGATGCCACGGCACCAGCCGGGTTCAGGGGGATTGACTGCTGCCAGATATAGAGCCCTGCCAGCAACAGCAGCACCCCGATCAGCGGCAGCAGACCAAAACGGCGGGCCAGCGCCATGATGCCGCCCTGCTCACTCACCCCAAGATGGAATTCATCAAAGATGATCCTGCGCTGCTCACCCAGCAGCCAGACCAGCAGCGCTGCCTGACGATCTGCCTTGAGCGCCTCGTTACTGAAGAGAGAGCTGTCTGACACCAGCACCAGACTGCCGCTGCCGATACTGCGCTCCAGCACCACCGCCTTCCCATCCACTGCATAGATAGTGCGCCAGCCAGTTGGTGGCGGCAGCAGGGTCAGGCGGGACAGCAGGCGTATCTCTGCTGGCAGGGCCAAACCAGGTTCAGCCAGGTTCGCCTTGATCAGTTGCTTGTCAGGAGCAGACTCTGATACGGGCAGGTAGCCTGCACTGATACCCCATGCGGTATCCGGTGCTTTAACTGCCTTTGGTGTCTTTGCATCAGCAGGTTTTGGTGCTGGCACAGGTCTACACTCCGGCACGGTGATGACCGGATTGAAGGCAACCACCACCCGGTTCCCAGCCGCAACCAGCTGATCTACCTCGGCAATCTCTTGCTTATCAGCAGTCGTCAGCTCGTGGTGCTGGTTTCCCAGCAGCAGGATCGTGCTTGCGGTTACCTTCTGATTGGCCAGGGAGCGGTAATTGCGCTCCACCTTGACCCCGCCGGTACGCTCCAGGGCCTGGTACAGCGCCATGCTTCCCTGGGGATCGCTGCGCAGGGATGAACCTGCCGGAAAGATATCCCCGGCTTCAAAACGCAAGGCAAAGAGCTGGTAGAGGGAGGCAGCCGCCAGGGCCAGCAACAGACAAAAGGTGAGGATCAGCAGTTTACTGCGTGCGGACATCGCTGGTGATCCTCCGGTGGTTATCCAGGTAGCTGCGGACGGTCTCGGCATCCGGCAGGTGCATACCGTACCAGGCTGCCTCGAAGATCCGCAGGTTCAGAGAAAACGCCTCGCTTAACCGGGGCATGGCATGGCTGAAGCGGAGCAGTTCCCGCTCGTAGTCGTGGTTGGTCTTGCAGCGGGCGATAGTCACCAGCTTTGCATCAGCCAGGGCAGCCAGGGTGGCCAGGTACAACGCCCGCAGCCCCAGACGCAGCTCGCCCTTTTCCAGCAGCTCCCGGGCCAGGGCCAGCCAGCGTTCTTCGGTCAGTTCACTGGCAATCACCGATTCATCGTGGAGATCAGGCGCCACCTGCAGGGTGTGCATCGGCAGTTCTGCTTCTGGTTCAGGGGTGCGGCGCAGTCGACGCCAGGCAAAGACCGCGCCAAAGCAGAGCAACAACGCCAGCAGGAGATACATCAGCAGCAGCGCGATGTCTGAAAAACTGCCGCCCCAGCCAGGTTTCACCCCGGAAAATGACGGCTTGGGCAGTTTTTTAAACAGCCACTTGATGGCATCACCGATCCAGCCTCCCACCGTAACCGCAGTATCCTGAATCCAGGTAATAATGGACTGCATGAAACCGGGCAGCTCCCTCTTTTCCAGCTGGCGGTGTTCCCGTGGTAGACGCCAGGCAAAACGGGGATCTTTGATCACCTGTTCAACAGAACGGTCAAGCCGGGCTGCGCGTTGCTGCAGCTGTTGTTGCGGTTCAACAACCGGCGCAGCAGCAAAAGCAGGCTGACTGCCGCAGATGACACAACTGAAAGCAACCAGAAGCACCGGCAGGGTTGCCCGTTCCGCGACCGTTTTTATCTGTGCCCGCAGATCAGCACCGCTGGATAATGATTCTCCATAGTGACAGCGCAGCACGTAGCAGGCCTTGACCAGCGGATCAAGGCAGAGCTGAGCCATCACCACAATCGCAGCCCAGAAGGTGGAATTAAGCAGCATCCGGTTACTGCGGGTGAAGATGGTCTCAATCCCGAACAGGCTCTTGAGCAGGTGGGGCAGGAAGTAAACGCCAACCGCAATATTGGCAAACAGTACCAGAAAGACAAGTGACAACAGGGCCAGCAGTAGATGGTTCTGACCGGGCCAGAGCAGGGCCAGCCGGCGTGACTTGCGTTGCACGGTACGCCAGTCCGGGCCACCCAGCACCGTGATATTCTGGAAAAAGGCATAGCACCAGCCAAACGGCAGGGTTATCAGAGCGGCCAGCGGCAGGATGATAAAGCCCCAAGGCTGCAGCCCCCCCTGCACCATGACACTGCCGGTTATGGAAGGCAGCTCGGCAGCCCCCCCCAGTTGCATCAGCAGACGACCACTGAAACGGCTTTGCCAGACCTTCATCCAGATGAACAGAAGCGACAGGGCCAGTGCCCCTCCGGCCAACCGCTGATCTGCATCAGCGTTGCGGCTCATATCAGCCCAGAACCAGAGCAGCACCAGCATAAACGGCACAGTGCCCAGATAATAACAGGCCAGGGTGTCCAGAGGGGCCTGGCGCAGCAGGGCGGTGGCCTGCTCCAGCAGCTCTACAGCCCCGATCCCTTTTTCACGGCTTCTGGGGCGCAGGATCATGGGCGCTCCTCGAACAGCCGCCAGATATGGCCTTCATGGAACGATGCGGGAATCAGCAGCAGGCCCCGGCCTGCCATAAAAAAGCAGAACCAGAGGATCAGCAAACCGATTCCAAGTTGCATAACACCGGCCAGAATGCTGCGAAAACGGAAAGAGCGGACCGTATCAACCGGTTGTCCCAGACAACGGCCGCAGGTCATCCGCCCGGCATGTTCCGTGACACATTCACGGCAGAAAAAGTTGCCGCACCGGCCGCAGCGGGCCACGGCCTCGCGGTTGGCATGGTTAAAACAGCGCTGGACCTTCAGACTGCTCATGGGGTTGGGGGAGCTGCCGGAGCGGAGGGAGTGCCTGTCCGTTGATTGTCATATCGGGAGAGCAATTCACTGCGCAGCATACTGCCCTGTTGGGCTGCCACCAGAGGCCGCAGTTCCTTGATCAGACGGGTTACCTTGCGTGAACGTTGCAGAGCAGGAATGTCAATCAGCCCCAGCGGGGTCAGCAGATTGGTCTTGCAGGTGGGGCCTTTGACCAGGTTAACCAGAAAAACGATCAGCAGCGGTGTACCGAAAATAAAGAGTGCAATGGTACCGGGAGAAGAAATATCGTTGGTACTTAGAATACCAATGCCAAACAGGGCCAGCAGACTACCAAGGATTACATTAAGCAGCATCCAGGTTCTGGTGCGCCGGGCAACCACTCCCTTGAGGTCTTTCAGATAAATCCGCACATACTCTTCGGTATATCCGGTGGATTTGACTGACAGCAGATGATCATCCCCGAGCCAGAGTGAGCAGCGCATGATCATGGCAATGGTGCCATGGGCTATACGACGGTATTTGATGGGCCGGGCCGGGCTGCTCATGAGTTCCACTTTTGAAACAGAAAGATACCCAGGACCAGCCAGCCAATGATCTGCAGTGCGGAAAACAGCAGGGCCAGGATCAGGCGGATCCTGGTGCGGGGCAGGATACTGGAAGGTTTGCGCCAGGCGGTGATTGCAAGATAAAAAGCGATCGGCGCGGTGATCAGGGTTATGGGCCAGATCAGGAGCGGTAGAAAGGTTGTATTCAGGGCAATGCTGTCATGCAGGGTCCGTTTGGTGACCAGTTCAGAAAGCTGTTCGTTCTGGCGGCCCTGTTCCAGGCAGACCGGACAGAGACAGCGTCCGGCCAGATCAATCTCACAGAGACTGCAGATAAAACGGCCACAACTGCTGCAGATCTTCACCGCCTGTTTGTCCGGGTGATAAAAACAGCTCGCTTCACCCTCGGTTACCTGCAGACCGACAGTGCCACCTTCATGCAACGGTCTCAGGATTGCCGGAAACAGTTCAACCTGCAGCTGTATTGAACAATGCGGGCAGTGGATCGATTCGCCACTGTTGCAAAGCGCTGCCGGTATTGGTGTGTGACAGGCGCTGCATAGCAGAGGAAAAAGCGAACGTTCACCAGGGCTCATTACTTGAAAATCACCCTGGTGTTGCAGATCCGGTCGTGCAGGGTTCGTTTTTCATCATCAAAGGCAGCCATGATATAGCCGATCAACAAGATCATACCGCTCAACATCTCGGCGAAATAACGCCCCACCGCCCTGCCGGCGCTGAGCTTGTCGCCATCAGCCGTCACCACCTTCAGACCGCAGGCCATCTTGCCGGGGGTTGCCTGATATTTCCCACTCAAAAAGTAGACGTTGTAGGCAATACCGACCCCGACCTGGATACAGACATTCATGATTGCCGCAACAATTGCCATCTGAGGAGAGCTGTTTGAGGCAATAAGGAATGTTGTGGCCATGGTGGTGGCGAAATTCACCACCCAGAGGATAATACCGTCAATAAATTTTGCCCCGAAGCGGATCCAGAAACCGGCATAACGCAAGTCACCGGTATTTCCCATCCCCATGGCCAGCATCTGGACGTAGGTCGGCTTGCAGGAGGCACAGACCAGCTTTTCGCCAAACCGGACCATCTCGCTTTGGGCAAAGCGTCCCTTGCAGACCGTACAGGTAGCGGAGTTTCTGTCTTCAGCTGCAGGAACAGGTGGAGGAACTGTATTGATTCCGTTACCTGATGCTGGCTGGCGGTTACGGGCCGCCTCGCAGGTGTTGCAGAGTCCGCCGCTGCCTTCGATAATTCCGCCACAGGACGGGCAGGGCCGGAGCGGAGCCGGCTCAGCAGGCAACGGTGGTGGCATCGGCGCTACTGGCTGGGCAACGGCAGCTGATTCCAGTGGGGGGAGCGGAAAACTTTGCTTGCAGCGGGGGCAGTTGATACTGGTGGCGCCGGCTGGCCGTTTTGAATCGTCAAGCTGGCCGCTGAGTCCGCAGTGGGGACAGGTTATGGTCATGGATACCTCTGAAAATAGGGTGCCGATTTTGAGGTAGTCTAACGCAGCTTTCGGAATTGTCAAATCCCGTCAACCTGTGCGGCAATCAGGGAATAACAATCCAAAGACTGTTCGCTGTAAAAAAAACGAAACTACAAACTCCGTAACAACGCCAGGTTGACCTGATCCATGGCATCATCATCCCCCTTGGGAGTTTCCAGAATTTTGGGGACCGTGGTGAAGCGCGGATCATGCATGATGAAACGGAACGGCTCCAGCCCCAGGGTACCCTGGCCGATATGCTCATGGCGGTCAACGCGGCTGCCCAAGCCTTTTTTGGAGTCATTGAAGTGGAAACAGAGCAGCCGTTCCAGCCCCAGCAGCCGGTCAAACTGCGCCATGACATCGGCGTACCCTTCCGGGGTGGCGGTGTTGTAACCTGCGGCAAAGGTGTGGCAGGTATCAAAGCAGATCCCGAACCGGTCAGGATATTTTGAGCCGTTGATGATGGTCTGCAGCTCCTCAAAGGTACGTCCCAGATTGGTACCCTGTCCGGCAGTGGTCTCCAGCAGCACCAGACCTTCATACTCCGGGGTCTGTTCAAAGAGCTGGTCAAAGGCGCTGATTACCCGTTCCAGGCCTGCCTCAGGCGAATCGGTGGTGTGGGAACCGGGGTGCATCACGATCTTGTTGATCCCCAGCCGGGCACAGGTGGCCATTTCATCTCCGAAGGCTGCCAGGCTCTTGTCACGGGTATCCCCCGCCGGTGCCGCCAGGTTGATCAGATAGATATCATGGGAAATAACTTCATGCAGACCGGAAGCGGCAAAGCTGCTGCGAAACAGATCCGCATCCTTGTCGCTGACCGGCTTGCCTTTCCACTGGTTGGACGAGCGGGTAAAGATCTGCAATGTGCCGCAACCGGCAGCAACCGCACGCTCGACGGACTTGTGCAGGCCGCCTGCAATGGACATATGGGCACCGAGATAATCGGACATCTAGACCTCCACTAACTGTTCGCCCACCAACCGGACCGTAATTTCATCACCGCTTGCGTAGGCCCTGTTGGCAGGCACCAGGGCCAGCGCATCAGAAAGCAGCGAGGTCCGCAGGATACCGGTTTCCTGGTTACCGGCAGAGGCAACCAGCCAGCGGCCATCCTGCTGTGTCAGCTGTACCCGCAAGAAACGCATGCGGCTGCCGGCCTTGATCGGCTCCTGTACGGTTGCCGTAAGAGCCGGCCGCAGGATACGCCGGTGTCCCATCATCCGCAGCAAGGCAGGACGGACAAACTGGTCAAACGTGATCTGGCTGGCCACCGGATTGCCGGGCAGGCAGAAGACCGGCCGCCCTTCAAACAGGCCAAAGGCAGTCGGCTTGCCCGGCTTGATCGCCACCTTCCAGAACAGGAACTTGACCCCCAGCTCCTCCAGCACCACCCGCACCAGATCGCGATCACCGGCAGAGATACCGGCGGAGGTCACCAGTACATCGGCCTGCAACCCCTGGCGCATCTTTTCCAGATGGGAAAGACGGTTGTCGCGGGCGATCCCCAGAATACGGGGGACGGCACCGGCCTCACGCACCGCTGCAGCCAGTGTGGTGGTGTTACTGTTAATCAGTTGGGCCGGTCCAGGCGGCGTACCGATCTCAACCAGTTCATCTCCGGTTGACAGTACAGCAACCGTTGGACGGCGCTGCACCAGCACGGAGGGTCTGCCGCAGGAGGCCAGCAGCGAGATCTCCGATGGCCGCAACACGCTACCGGCCTTCAGGATCTGCTCTCCCCGCCGGATATCCTCACCCTGACACCTGATATGCTGGCCTGGCTTTACCGTCTCCTTGATCGTGACCTGTTCACCGGAGGTGTCACCGGTTTCCTCCACCGGCACCACGGCATCGGCACCGGCCGGCACCGGCGCCCCGGTCATGATCCGTACCGCGCATCCCGCTTCCAGAGAGAGCCCCTCGGCTGAAGCACCGGCCGGCAGATACCCGGTTACCCGCAGCTTGCACGGGATGGTCAGGCAATCGTCAGAGCGGACCGCATACCCATCCATGGCGGAATTGTCCCAGAGCGGCAGATCCCAGGGGGAGCTTATATCCTCAGCCAGTACCTGCCCGACGGCCTGCAGCAGCGGGAGCTGTTCGGTGCCCACGCAGGAAACATTGTCAAGTATGGTCTTTAACGCCTCTTCAAAGGAAACCATGGCTAATCCCTCGGTACAGCAAGCATTTTATCCAGTGCAGCTTTCGCCTTGATCCTGACATCGTCTGCAACGGTCACCACCGGCTGCATGGTCTGCAATGCCAGCAGGATATCTTCCAGTGAGGTCAGCTTCATGTTGGGGCAGATCAATGCAGGGGAGGCCAGCACAAACTCCTTGTCCGGGTTATCCTCCCGTAGCTTGAAGAGAATCCCGGCCTCGGTGCCGATGATAAACTTTTTGGCAGGACTCTTGGCACAATAGAGGTACATACCGCTGGTAGAGCAGACGTGATCTGCCAGAGCCGAAACCTCCGGGGCGCATTCCGGGTGACAGATGAACAGGGCATCGGGGTGGGCGGCCTTGATCTCCCGCACTCTGGCAGCAGTCAGACGTTCATGGGTTGGACAGTAGCCCTCCCAGTAGATAAATTCCTTGTCCGGCAGCTGTTTGGCGATCCAGCGCCCCAAGTTGCGGTCCGGAGCAAAGATCAGTTTCTGCTCACTCAGAGAACGTACCACCGAGACCGCATTGGCGGAGGTGCAACAGATATCCGATTCGGCCTTGACCGCTGCCGACGAGTTGACATAGGTCACCACCGGCAGACCGGGATGCTGAGCCTTCAGCGCCTGCAACCCGGTAACATCCACCATATCGGCCATGGGGCAGCCGGCATCGGCACGGGGCAACAGGACGGTCTTGTGCGGCGAAAGAATTGCCGCGGACTCGGCCATAAAATGAACGCCGCAAAAGACGATCACGTCGGCATCGGTCTTGGCCGCCTCCATCGAGAGCTGCAGCGAGTCGCCGGTGATGTCGGCAATGGCCTGCACTTCGTCACGCATATAGTTGTGAGCCAGCAGCACGGCATTACGTTCCTTGAGCAGATGCCGGATTTCAGTACGGATATCAGTAGTGGACATGTCCCCTCCAGAGCGACTTGCCTGTTGACAAGCGCAGGAATAAAAAGTTATAAAAATCATCTTCGGGATGTAGCGCAGTCTGGTAGCGCACCTGCTTCGGGAGCAGGGGGTCGCACGTTCAAATCGTGTCATCCCGACCATCTAAATTCAAGGGGTTACGCCAACCGGCGTGACCCTTTCTTTTTGCCGGTTTAATCCGGAGCCACGCAGCAACACACTTTTTTAACAAAGTCCTGAAGCAAATACAATGCCTCATCAAGCAGTAAGGCCCCATACTGGTGCATGGGGCCTTACTGTATCTGAGCATAATTAGCTGGTATCAGTTACTTGGCAGCGGCGGGCGGCGCGTTTTGTGGTACCGGTGCAGGTGGCGGGACCGTAGGCGGAGCCTTTTTCAAGGCCTCAAGCTGGTCTGTCAAGGCTGCTTTTTCAGCAGCAAGCGCAGTCAGCTGCGTCTCCAGCTTCTTCTTCTCGCCGGTTACCTGTTCCAACTGGGTAGCAAGTTTTTGCTGGTCCGCCTTGACGCTGCCCAGCTCTTTTGTAGCCGCCTCGCACTTCTGCAGATCCTGACGCAGTTTTTCCTCACTCTGCTTGCGCTCCTCCAGCAGCTTGACCCGCCCCTTTACCACGGCCACCTGCCTGTCAATGGCAGCCGCCTCCTCATCGGCACGCCCCTTGGCAGCCCGCGAAACGGCAAGAACCATTGTACTATCGACCATCTGCAGATTATGGGCAATCTCCTGCTCCGCCTCGGGCTTCAGCCCCCCCAGCCCCATCCACTGCCGCCCTTTGTCGTAGCTCTGCTCTGCCTTTTTCAGGGAGGCCCGCGCTTTCTCCAGCTCTGCCAAGGCCTGGGGATAATTGCCTACCTTGGCAGCAAGCTCTTCAATACCGCTCTTGGCAGCAGTAATCTTTGCCGGGTAGTCAGTCTTGTCAGCCGCACTTCCCAGGGATCCGCAACCGATGACGGTCATAATGATCAGCAGCATCAGATGAACACGTGTCATATCACTTCCCTCCTGCCTGCAGCAGCTGATCAAACTGCGCCTCAAGCTTTCTGAGCTCAGCCCTGTGCAGCATCAGTTGCTCAGCAGCCTCCATCTCAACGGCCCTGGCCTCGGCAATGGTCAATTGTAGATCCACCAGCTCTGTTTTCTGCAGGGCAAGCGCCCCGTTCTTTGCAGAAATGGCTGCCTTTACCGCACCAAGGGTCTCCTGTGCCGAGGCCAGCTGGCTTTTGGCATAGTCAGCGGCCTTACCCGAACTCACCTTTGCAATCCGCTCCGTTAATGGTTGCAGCTTGTCCGAGGCATCTTTCAGATCATCAGCACACGCACTGCCTGCCGTAACACCCAGTACGCAGAGTACACCCAGCATCTGACGTTTCATGCGGTACCCCCTTTGAGATCATCGGCTTGCACTTCACAAGCCCGTGCTACCCTATACACCCGGAACCACGCCGGGTCAAACCGGCGGGTCTGAATTCTGCCGGGCACCGGACAAAAAAAAGCCCGGCGGCTGTAACCGTCGGGCTTTCAAAAGCAGGTGTGGTGCTGATATCAGGAAGGATAAACCGAAACCTTCTTGCGATCACGCCCCAAACGCTCAAACTTGACGACCCCTTCAATCAGGGCGAACAGGGTGTAATCCTTGCCGCAACCCACATTGTTACCGGGGTGGATCTGGGTACCACGTTGACGATAGATGATGTTACCGGCCTTGACCAGCTCACCACCGAATTTTTTGCAGCCAAGCCGCTGGCCGTCTGAATCTCGGCCGTTCCTGGAACTGCCGACGCCTTTTTTATGTGCCATGGTTCTCTCTCCTCAGAAAATAAGTCGTAAGCGCTTAGGCGCTGATCTTTTCAATCTTCAGTACCGTGTGGTACTGGCGGTGACCGATCAGCTTACGGCTGTTCTTGCGGCGCTTTGACTTGAAGACCAGAATCTTCTTGTCACGGCCCTGTACAGCAACCTTGGCAGTTACTGATGCGCCAGCCACAAGTGGAGCTCCGACCTTAACGGCGTCGCCGCCGATCATCAGCACCTCGCCAAACTCAATCGTGTCGCCCACGATGTTGTCCAGCTTCTCAACCTTCAGGAAATCGCCTTCAGCGACTTTGTATTGCTTGCCACCTGTCTTGATCACTGCGTACATGGTTGGTACCACCTCTTCGTTTTTTACAGAGTTGTGGACTATAGTTAAAGCGGTCCACGACGTCAAGCACTTTTTCTGATGGACAAATAAAAAACCGGAATGGCCTGCAACTACGAGCAGCTACAGCTCTGCTGATCTTTATGGTACGAAAGCCGCACCCCGCACTTCTGGCACCGCCAGAAGAGGCCACCTCAGCCGGGCAGCAGGATCATCTTGCCGTTACATTCCGGACAGTCTTTTTCATTTTGCATCTGCGACTCCTTTTCCAGGTATAAAAGCTATGCAACCGTCACGCAAACACTGCCCACTCCGGCAATACCGGCTTCCATCCGGTCTCCGGCCTGTACCCGGCCAACCCCGGCCGGTGTACCGGTCAGGATCACGTCCCCTTCTTCCAGAGTAAAAATACTGGACAGATAGCTGATGATCCTGGCCACGCTGTTGATCATCAGTCCGGTTGAGCCGTTCTGGCGCTGCTCACCATTCAAGCAAAGACAGATGGTAAGATTCTGGGGATCTGTCACCTTGTCTGCCGGTACAAAATCAGATAACGGGCAGGAGGTATCAAAGCCTTTGGCTATCTCCCAGGGCAGCCCCTTTTTCTTCAGGTTGTCCTGCACGTCACGCAGGGTCATATCGATTGCCACACCGTAGCCGGCCACATGGGCAAGTGCATCTGCCTCGGCGATATCCTTACCTTCTACACCGATCAGCACAGCCAGTTCTGCCTCATAGTGGCAGTCACTGCTGTAAGCCGGGATCACCACTGACTCACCGCTGTTGATTATCGCCGTGGCCGGCTTCATGAACACCACCGGCGCAGACGGGGCTTCATTGCCCAGCTCTTTGATATGATCCACATAGTTACGACCAATACAGAGGATCTTGCCGACAATAAATTCGTTGTCTGTTGCAGGAATGGATACGGTTTTCATAGTATGATCCTTTGCGTGACTTACATATTTTCTACTACCCTACACAAGCACCCATGACCGTTCTACTATCTGTCTAAACTCAGCGCTGGTTGTCGCCCAATCCACAACATCCACCCGGAACGGCAGGTTTGATTCGGCAAAGGCATCTTTTAAGTCGGCCAATTGGCGAAAGTCCAGCGGAACATCTCCCATAACCACCAGATCAAGGTCTGAAAATGGTTTGGCTGTACCGTTAACACGGGAACCAAAGACGCGGACGGTGCGTTCGGGGATCTGTAGCTGGAGGATCTGACGAACCTCGGCCAGTTGATCTGGTGTCAGGTCAAGCATGCCGGGCTTTAAGACGGGTCAGCAGCTCTGCAGCATCCATTGCAAATGACGGAAGTACGCCAAAGACCTCACGAGCCTTATCCTGGTCATAGGTATGGGAGGTTATGTTGCGTTTGTCGCGGTAATCAAACCAGCGCTGCGGATCTGCGATCAGTCCCCGCTCTGCCCCAACCCGGATCAACTCTTTAAACGGCAGGTGGTCCAGCTCTTCACTGGAGGGAAGTTCCTGTTCCAATTGACGTTTCAGCATCTTGTAGGCCAACTCATAGGTATATTCAAAACGCTGGATACAGGCATCGCGGATGTCTTCATCATCCGGCACGGTGCGGCTGCGCTCCAGTACCCGCTGCAGCGAGGCAAGTGCCTTTTCATAAGAACTAAAATCAAGGTGCATAGGTTTTCCCTGTTAATCCTGCAGCAGGCTTTCTCCGGTCATTTCCTTGGGTTGCGGCAGATTCAACAGTTTGAGCATAGTGGGGGCGATGTCGGCCAGCTTGCCCCCCTCTTTTAATACCGTACCCTTGCGGCTGTCATCCACTAGGATAAGCCAGACCGGATTACAGGTGTGGGCCGTGTACGGTTCACCGTTTTCATCCGCCATCTGCTCGGCATTGCCATGATCAGCGGTAATCAGCACGGTGCCACCCAGTTGACGGACCTTTTCCACCACCTTGCCCGCACAACTGTCCACCGCCTCTACGGCTTGGATGGCTGCCGGCAGAATACCGGTGTGGCCAACCATGTCGCAGTTGGCAAAATTAAGGATAATCACATCATAGAGATCCTGATCCAGCCGCTTAACCAGCTCATCAGCCACCAGGTAAGCACTCATCTCCGGTTTCTGGTCATAGGTGGCCACTTCTTTGGGGGAAGGGACCAGGACGCGATCCTCATTGCTGAACGGGGCCTCGACACCACCGTTAAAGAAGAAGGTGACGTGGGCATATTTTTCGGTCTCGGCGATCCGCAACTGCTTCAGACCGGCCTCTGCCAGTACGCCACCCAGCAGGTTGGTCAACTCTTGCTGGACATAGGCGATCGGCAGGCCAAAGGTGGCATCATACTCGGTCATGCAGACATATCCGGAGAGCTTCGGTACCCGCTGGCGCTGGAAACCATCAAAATCCTTAAAGGTCAGGCTACGGGTGATCTCACGGGCACGGTCTGAACGAAAGTTGAAGAAGATGATACCGTCACCGTCATTGACGGTACCGAGCGGTGCCGCATCAGCACAGATCACACAGGGCAGCACAAATTCATCATGTACGCCAGCCCCGTAGCTGGACTGGATCGCCTCTGCTGATGAGGCGTGACACTCTCCCTGCCCCAGCACCAGAGCATTGTAGGCCTTTTCAACCCGTTCCCAGCGGTTGTCCCGGTCCATGGCATAGTAGCGTCCCATCACCGTGGCAACCCTGCCGCAGCCGATCCTGGCCAGCTCGGCCTCAAGCTCTTCAAGGTAGCCGGCGCCGCTCTGGGGTGGGGTATCGCGTCCATCCAGCAGGCAGTGTATGAATACCTCTGTCAGCCCTTGCTGCCTGGCCAGTTCAACCAGGGCATACAGGTGGGTGTTATGGGAGTGCACCCCACCGTCGGACAACAGCCCTGCCAGGTGCAGACGGCCGCCACTGGCCCTGACCTTGGCAATGCAGTCCAGCAACACCGGATTGGTGAAAAAATCGCCATCCTGAATTGACTTGGTGATGCGGGTAAAATCCTGATAGACGATCCGGCCGGCGCCCAGGTTAAGGTGCCCTACTTCGGAGTTGCCCATCTGGCCTTCCGGCAATCCCACTGCCATACCGGATGTCTTGATCTGCACATGGGGGAACTCTTGCAGGTAGCCGGCCAGATTGGGGGCCTTGGCCAGGGCAACAGCATTGCTGTCAGGACAGGGATTAATGCCCCAGCCATCCAGGATCATCAGCATCAGAGGTTTTTTCATCCGCTCAACTCCTTCTTAAAAACGAGGGCCCATGGGTGAACCACTGCTGCCAGCGGCCTTTTTCTTTGAATTATCACTCTGTTCAATTACCACCTGATCACCTTCCTTCAGGCTGCCCTCAACAAGCTCGACAAAGCTGGAATCACCAAGGCCGGTGGTAACCGTTACCGCTACCGGCTGGCCATCCTTCAACAGATAGACCTTCTGCTGTGCTCCACCAGGCTTCCCTTTGCCGCTCCCTGCCGGTCTTTGGCCCGTTTTGGCCGCCTTCTTATCCGCGTCTGACTTGGGGCGGAAGCGCAGTGCTGCAGCGGGCAGCTTCAGGACACCGTCACGGCGGCCGGTCTCAATCGAGACATTGGCGGTCATGCCGGGCTTAAGATGCAGGTCTTTGTTATCCACCTGCACCACCACAATGTAGGTGACCACATTCTGGACGGTAATCGGGGCAGAGCGGACCTGGGTAACCCGCCCCTTGAAGCTGCGGTCAGGGTAGGCGTCAACCGTAAAGGTAACGGCTTGGTCCAGGCGGGTACGGCTGATATCAGCCTCATCCACGCTGGTTTCAATCTGCATCTTGGTCAGATCCCGGGCAATGGAGAACAGGGTCGGTGTCTGAAACGAGGCAGCCACGGTCTGGCCCACATCAATACTGCGTGAAATAACAATGCCATCCACCGGAGAACGGATTACCGAGTTTTTCAGATTGGTCTCAGCCTGCATCAGGGTGCCGCGGTACTGGGTTACTCCGGCCTCAGCCGATTTGATCCCTGCCAGGGCTGAATCATAGGCAGTCTGGGAGGCATCAAAATCGCTCTGGGCCACAATCCCCTGACTGATCAGCTGCCTGTTCCGCTCAAGGGTCCGTTTTGCATCGGCCAGGGTGACCTTTGCCTTCTGCAGGTTGGCCTGGGCATTCAGAAAATTGCCCCTGGCCTGCTCAACCTGGGCCAGAAAGAGGGCCGGATCAATCTCGGCAATCACCTGTCCCTGTTTCACCCTTGAATTGTAGTCAACCAGCAGTTTTTGAATGGTACCGGAGACCTGGGAGCCGACCTGCACCGTGGTGACCGGATTCACGGTACCGGTGGCTGATATGGTGGCAACAACGCTCCCTTTTTCAAGCGGGACCGTCTTGTAGCTAACCTTGGGGGCACGTCCGAAAAAGAACCAGACTCCAGCAGCAATGGTAATAATCAATATGGCGACGATGATGATATATTTTTTCATGATTCAGCAGATTACGCACAAAAAAACCCCGTGTCAACCGACACGGGGTTCGTTGTTGTCTGCCCGCCGACAGGTTATCGGCAGGCTAGCTTCGGCACCCTTCCTTGCAGTGGGATACCGGACGGATTCTAAAGTGTGCAGTCCACATGACAGGATTCTCCTTTCGGGCGGAGTTAACTGATGTACAAAAATAATAATAACCGCTACTGCAAAAGTCAATCACCCAGACAGAATTTAATTTAATTGGGTGATTGGCAGGGGTAGCAGGATTCGAACCTGTACACTTGACGATTAAAATCGCCCGCTCCGGCAATCTGGTGTTACCAGTCCATCGGCCCTTTAGCCGCTACCCACGAAATGCCTGCGCATATTTAATTCATTCATTTTATCAATTTTATGCGCTGTGTCTGAGCCAGATGCCGAATCGCCTGCTCACCGGCAACCCCTTCAGTTCTATCCTCGTACGGCTTTTGCTTGAAACAGACCGTGGCCGACGTTATAACTGTTCCGAACGACAAACAAAACGAGGTGCCCTGATGTCCTTCCGTACCATAGAATGGCGCGACGACGCCGTGATCATGATTGACCAGACCCGCCTGCCGATGGAAGAGGTCTACCAGCGCTACACTGATTTTAATGCCGTGGCAGAGGCGATCAGGGGGATGGTGGTGCGAGGCGCACCTGCCATTGGCGTGGCTGCTGCCATGGGGGTTGCTCTGGGGGCACGGGAGATCATTGCCGACACCCAGGAATCGTTCTTCCGGCAGCTGGAAAATGTCTGCGACGTGATGGCACGCACCCGGCCCACGGCAGTCAACCTGTTCTGGGCGATTGAGCGGATGAAACAGAAGGCACTGTCTCTCAAAGGCAACCCGCTGGAAACGATCCGGACCGGACTGAAGGAAGAGGCAATCCGGATTGAGGCAGAAGACCTGGCCATCTGCAAAAACATCGGCAGACACGGCGCAGACCTGATCCCGGAGGGGGCAACCATCCTGACCCACTGTAATGCCGGCGGCCTGGCAACCGCAGGCTACGGCACCGCCCTGGGGGTAATCCGGGCTGCCCATGAGGCAGGCAAAAGGATTCAGGTCTTTTCCGATGAGACCCGCCCCTGGCTGCAGGGGGCCCGCCTGACCACCTGGGAGCTGATGAAGGACAGCATCCCGGTGACCCTGATCTCGGACAACATGGCCGGTTTTTTCATGTCGCGGGGGGAGATCACCTGCTGCGTGGTTGGCGCGGACCGGATTGCTGCCAACGGCGATACAGCCAACAAGATCGGCACCTTCAGCGTGGCGGTACTGGCCAGAGAACATGGCATCCCCTTCTATGTGGCGGCGCCGGTCTCCACCCTTGACCTGTCCCTGGCAGACGGCTCCAGGATCCCGATTGAAGAGCGCCCCAGCACTGAAGTCACCCATATCCGCGGTCTGCCGATTGCGCCGGAGGGGGTCAAGGTACGCAACCCTTCCTTTGACGTAACACCGGCAAAGTACATTACCGCCATCATCACCGAGTACGGCGTGGCCCGGGGTAACTATACACAGGAGCTGGCAGCCCTGGCTGCGGTCTGATATGCCCGGCACCCGCTTTGACCATCGTTTTTCCTGGATCATGTCAATGGAGGATGAACCGTCCCGTGATCAGGAACTGATCCGGCTGCTGGAGCAGTCGGGCTTTGCCTATGGTACCCGTTCGGCAACCAACCTGTTGCTGATGGCCGGTTCTTTTTCCGTCGAACCGCTGTTGAAGATCGCCCTGGCAGCACTGCATACCCCGTCGCCGGACATGGCCCTGAACGGTTTTGAACGCCTGGTCGGGATACTGGACCGCTCTCACCTGGACACTGTGCTTGCCAGCCGCAAGCGGCTGGGCCAGTGCATGTTCCTGTGCGGAGCGTCACCCTTCCTGACCAACCTGATCTTCAAGGAACCGGTCTTTTTCTCCCGCCTCTTTGCCGACAATGAGCTGGAGCAGTCACGGACCAGGGCGGAACTGCTGGCAGCCCTGCGCCGAAACACCCCTGACAACGAAGGACTACCGGGCTTGATGAAGGTGCTGCGCAGTTTCAAACGGTTTGAGATCCTGCGGATTGCCGCCCGCGACCTGAACGGTCTGGCGCCGCTGGAAGAGGTGACCAGAGAACTGTCAGATCTGGCCTCGGCGACACTGCAGGTTGCCTACGAGACCTGCCATCGCCTGCTGGTTCAGGAGTACGGCATACCGCTCAAGGAGACCTCTGACGGCCTTCGCCCGACCGTCATGACCATCCTGGGCATGGGCAAGTTTGGCGGACGGGAACTGAACTTCTCTTCCGATATTGACATCATCTTCTTTTACGAAACCGACAAGGGAGAAACCGCCGGGATTGACGATGGCCGTGGCGGACGCAAGGGCGTGATCTCGCTGCACACCTTCTTCAACAAACTGGCGGAGCTGGTCACCAGGGCCATGAATCAGGTCACGGAAGACGGCTTTGTCTTCCGGGTTGACGTGGGGCTGCGGCCGGAAGGGAAGTCCGGTGACATGGCCGTATCACTGCGTTCCGCCGAGATCTACTACGAATCCTGGGGGCAGTCCTGGGAGCGGACCGCCATGCTTAAGGCCCGCCCGGTGGCCGGTTCCCGAGAGCTTGGCGAGCAGTTGCTGCAGACCCTGATCCCCTTTGTCTATCGCAAATACCTCGACTATACCCTGATTGAGGATATGAAGCTGATGAAGCAGAAGATTGACGCCTCTCTGACCCGCAGCCGCGAAGGAGAGATCAATCTGAAGCTGGGCAGAGGGGGGATTCGGGAGATCGAGTTCTTTATCCAGGCCCTGCAACTGGTCTACGCCGGCAAGATGCCACGGCTCCGTGAGCGCAACTCACTGATTGCGCTCGATCTTCTGGCAGAAGCCAAACTGATCAGTGATGACGACCGGCAGCAGTTGAGCGAGGCCTACCGTTTTCTGCGCACGGTCGAGCACCGCATTCAGGTGGTGCAGGAGCGTCAGACCCACAGTCTGCCAATCAAAGAAGATGAGTTACTGGCCCTGGCCCGCCGCAGCGGTTTCCTGCGGGATAACGGCCTGCAACGCTTTAAAGAAACCCTGGAACAGCATCGCCAGCGGGTTGCCGCCATCTACGGCAGCCTGTTCCACAGCCGCGATGAACAGCTGCAGCAACAACAGGTCAAACCGGAAATTCTCTATCTGCTGGATACCAAGGCCGAGCCTGATCTGGTCAAGGATATGCTGGCCGAGCGCCGGCTTGAGGATCCGGACCGGGCTTTTGAAAACCTGGCAATGCTGCGCAGCGGACCGATCAGGGGCAATATCACCGAACGCAACCGCCGTATCCATGCCCAGATCGCCCCGCCATTCCTGCAGGCCCTGCTTGACGCAGCTGACCCGGATATGGCCCTGACACATGCCGAACGTTTTTTAACGGTGATCAGCGGCAGATCATCCTGCTACGCCCTGCTGGCTGAAAACCATGATGCCCTGCGTCTGCTGGCCACCCTGTTCGGCACCTCGGCCTTCCTGTCCAAGATCCTGATCGGCCATCCTGAACTGCTGGAATCAATGGTGGCCCACACCTATGCCTCCATGGTCAAACCGCGGGAGGTAATGGATGAAGAACTTTCCAGCCTGCTGTTGCAGGCTGAGGATTTCGAGGAACGGCTGGATGTCTTGCGACGCTACCGCAATGAAGAGTTCCTGCGAATCGGCCTGAACGATATCCACGGCCACCTGGGGCAGGGAGCGATTGCCTCCCAGCTTTCCTGTCTGGCAGAAGTCTGCCTGGAAGAGGCCTACCGGCTGGCCACCACCGAACTGGCCCGTTTCGGACGCCCCTGCTATCAGGACCAGGGCCAGTTCCACAGCGCAAGTCTGGCGATTATTGGCATGGGCAAACTGGGCGGTGAAGAGTTGAATTATCACTCAGATCTGGATATCATTTTTATTTACGACCATCAGGGGACCACCGACGGTGAAAAACAGATCAGCAATCACGAATATTTTGCCAAGCTGGCCCAGAAGCTGATCTCGATCCTCTCCACTGCCACCCGCGAAGGCTACGTCTACAAACTGGACACCCGGCTGCGCCCCTCCGGCAATGCCGGTCCGCTGGTCACCTCGCTGGAGTCATTCCTCTGCTATCATCGTACCGAGGCCCAGATCTGGGAACGCCAGGCCATGGCCAAAGCACGGGTGGTGATCGGTGAACCGACCTTGCGCTCAAGCATTGACGCCGTTATCCGTCAGACCGTCTACGGCGCGTCACTGGGCGATGAAGGACGCCAGGAGATCCACCGCCTGCGGATGCGGATGGAAAACGAGATCGCCAAAGAGACCGCCGGTTCTTACAACATCAAGACCGGCCGTGGCGGCATGGTGGATGTTGAGTTCATCGCTCAGTACCTGCAACTGCGCTACGGCCAGCACTACCCCGAGCTGCGCACCCAGAACACGGTAGTGGCGCTCAAAGAGGTCCAGACCCTGGGCATTATTACCGGACAACAGGCTGACACCCTGATTGCCGGTTACAAATTCCTGCGTAAGCTTGAAAACCGCTTGCGCCTGTTGCACGACCATTCCATCAACGACCTGGCCGGAGACCAGCACTACCTGGACAAACTGGCCCGGCGGCTGGCCTATGACCCGCGTCTGCGGCACCCCGGCGAGGCCCTTCTGAAGGATTATGAAGCCACCACCGAAGCGATCCGCGATGTTTATGAGCGGATTCTGGGGGAGCTGGCTGAAGAACATGTTACCGAGGAGAAAGACCTATGACCATTGCAGAACAGGTTGCCACCATTGCAAAGAATGCCCGCCAGGCCTCCATCGCCCTGGCACGGCTTTCCACTACCGTCAAGAATGAGATGCTGCTCAAGATGGCTGATGCCCTTGAGGCCGGCACTACCGGCCTGATGTGCGAGAATGCCAAAGACCTGGCAGCAGGCAAGGAGAAGGGACTGTCCGATGCCATGCTGGACCGCCTGATGCTGGATGCCAAGCGGATCAAAGGGATGGCTGACGCCCTGAGGGAAGTAGCTTCCTTAGCCGATCCCGTCGGAGAAGTCACCCGAATGTGGAAGCGACCCAACGGCCTGATGGTGGGCAAGATGCGGATCCCACTGGGGGTAATCGGGATTGTCTATGAATCCCGTCCCAACGTGACCGCCGATGCAGCGGCGCTCTGCCTCAAGTCCGGCAATGCCGTGGTGCTGCGGGGCGGCTCCGAGGCTATCCACTCCAACCGGGCCATTGCCGCCACTCTGCAGGGGGTGATGAAGGAGCTGGGGATCCCCGAGGCGGCCCTGTCGCTGATCCCGTTCACTGAGCGTGAAGGGGTGCTGGAGATGTTGAAACAGGAGGAGCTGATTGACCTGATCATTCCCCGCGGCGGTGAAAGCCTGATTCGCTTTGTGGTTGAAAATTCTCGCATTCCGGTCATCAAGCATTACAAGGGGGTCTGCCACCTGTTTGTGGATGCCTCGGCTGATTTTGAGATGGCCACCCGGATCATCATCAACGCCAAGACCCAGCGCCCCGGCGTCTGCAACGCCCTGGAAACACTCTTGATTCACAAAGATGTGGCGGCCACCTTCATTCCGCCCTTTGCCAAGTCCCTTGGTGAGCTGCAGGTTGAACTGCGGGGAGATGAGGAGTTTCGGAAGTATGCACCAGCGGCAAAGGTCGCCACTGAAGAGGATTGGGCTGCCGAGTATCTTGAGCTGATCCTGGCCTGCAAGGTAGTGGACGATATGGATGCGGCCATTGACCATATCAATCAGTACGGCTCACTGCACAGCGAGGTGATTGTGACTCGTGATTATGCCAATGCCCAGCGTTTTATCCGCGAGGTCAACTCCTCCTGCGTGCTGGTCAACGCCTCCACCCGTTTTAACGACGGCGGCCAGCTGGGGTTGGGGGCCGAGATCGGCATCTCCACCACCAAGCTGCATTCTTTTGGTCCGATGGGGCTGGAGGATCTGACCACCACCAAGTTTATTGTGTACGGGGACGGACAGGTCAGGGCCTAAACCAGAAAAGGTCATCAGCCGCAAAAGAACGCAAAGAAACGAAAGAAAAACGTACGGTTAAAAATATTGACCCAAACACTATGCAGAGCGGATTTAGGCCGCTTCGAACAGGTTGAAGTTCTTTGTGATCCTTGCACTCTTTAGCGGCCAGCGGTTTGTCAGTTTAACTGTTCCGCAATCTTATCCGCCACCCGCACCCCATCCAGGGCTGCCGACATGATCCCCCCCGCATAACCGGCCCCTTCGCCGCAGGGATATAGTCCCTGCAGCGTGGGGGACTGGCAATCTTCATTCCGCAGAAGGCGCAACGGGGCCGAGGTGCGGGTCTCCACTCCGGTTAAGGTTGCTTCCCGCGTCACAAACCCCTTCATCTTACGCTCAAATGAGACAATCCCCTCCCGCAGGGTAGTCGCCACATACTCCGGCAGCAGGGTTGCCAGATCAGCCTCTACCACTCCGGGACGGTAACTTGAGCAATATCCTCCGGTGCCCTGACCGATAAAGGCCAGCAGGTTCTGGGCCGGGGCATGGTAGTTGCTGCCACCTGCCACAAAGGCTGCGCGTTCCCACTGTTGTTGAAAACGGACCCCGGCCAGCGGGTCTTTACCGTCAAAATCCTCCGGCCTGACATTGACCACTAAAGCACTGTTGGCACGACCGGAATCCCGTCCCAGGTTGCTCATACCGTTGACTGCTACCATCTCTGCCTCTGAAGAACTGGCAACCAGCAGGCCGCCCGGGCACATGCAGAAGGAGTAACAGCTGCGTCGGGTCAGGTCGTTATTGTAGGTCAGGGCATAGTCGGCCCTGGGCAGGGCCGGGTGGGGCTTGCCATACTGAATCCGGTCGATCAGCTCCTGGGGATGCTCTACCCGCAGGCCGATGGCAAACGGCTTGGGCTCCATCACCAGCTTCTGGCGGGACAGCATGGCATAGGTATCTCTGGCACTGTGGCCAACGGCCAGCACCAGATGTCTGCAGGCAAGCTCATCCCTCTGGTTGCTGCGTACGGCTCTGAGCTGGCCGTTGCTGCAGACCAGCCCGGTCAGGCAGGTGGAAAAACGCAGATCAGCGCCGTTTTCCAGCAGACCGGCTCGCAGGGCGGACACGACACGACGCAGCCGGTCCGTGCCGACGTGAGGCTTGGCCTGGTAGCGGATCTCCGGCGGTGCGCCAAAACGGATCAACTGATCCAGCACCCAGCCGGTGTTGGGATCACGCAGGCGACAGGTCAGTTTACCGTCTGAAAAGGTACCGGCGCCGCCTTCTCCAAACTGGACATTACTTTCTGTATCAAGCTGACCATCCCGCCAGAAGCGGGCCACATCCTTAACCCGCTCTTCAACCGGTTTACCCCGTTCAAGGATGGTTACAGCGATACCGTAGGCAGCCAGACGCAGGGCGCAGAACAGCCCGGCCGGCCCCATACCGATAATCACTACCGGTTCCGTACTGTTGCGCCTGCTGAACAGCTGCGGAGTCTCAACCTGAAGCTGCTCAAGGTTGGGCATACCACGATGCATTTTCCAGAAGCCGGTCTCATCGGCCACACTGAAACTGACGGTATAGACCAGCAGCACCCGGGGCTTTTTACGGGCATCAATCCCTTTGCGCAGGATGCGGAATTGCAGCAAGGCTGCAGCAGTAAGTCCGAAACAGCGGGCTGCAAGGACTGCAAGACGTCCTTCATCCTCGCCTGGTTGCAGGGTGAGATTACGTAACAAAAAGGGCATACTAATCAGTGGGGATCCGGCTGGAGCTTGGTGCGTTCGATCAGTTGTTCAACCAGAATCACGATGTCCAGCGGCGCAGTTGATTTGGGGATATGAAAGCGGGCCCCCATTTCGGGGGTCTCATGTTCGTGAGGCCCTTCCTGAAACATGGAGGTCAGCAGGATGATGACCGGTTGCCGCTCTCCAGCCAGCCGGGCAATCTCCATGCAGGTGCTGACCCCGCCCATACGGGGCATGACCAAGTCGGAGATGACCACCTCAGGGAGCTGCTCCAGATAGAGTTTGACCCCTTCAATGCCGTCGTTAGCCGTGTACACGGAAAAGCCGGCCTCCCTGAAGGCATCCGATAAAATCCGCTGAAAAAAAGGATCATCATCGATAATCGCTATTTTAGTGCCTGCTTCTGTCATGACTCCTCAGCTGCGTCCCGATTTCTGTTCGCGAGGGATGGTGACCAGAAAGGTCGTACCGCTTTCTGAGGTCTGCTCAACCGTGACATCTCCATGGTACAGGCGTGCAATACGCCGCGCCACCGGCAGACCGATCCCGGTACCGCGGCTTTTGGTTGAAAAAAACGGCTTGAAGATTGACTCAAGATGATCACTTGCAATGCCGCCGCCATTATCTGCAACACGTATCGCAATCAGTCCTTCCGGGCAGTCGATCCGGATTGACAACTCTCCGCCTTGCGGCAGTTCTTCAACCGCATTCATCAGCAGGTTGGTAACTATCTGCTCCAATTCAGTCCGGTCAGCCTTGATCGGCGGGACCGGTTCAGCACAGGTAAAGCTGACCTGAATCTGGCGTGCATCAATCTGGGGAGAAAAAATATCCAGCGCATCCTTGACGACCTGATCCAGCCGGATATCATCCACCACCAGCCTGCTGCGGTTGGCAGCATCCACCAGCTTGCGGATAATACCGTCAATCCGGTCCACCTCTTTCAGGATCTTGCCAAGGTAGTCGCCGATCTCCACCTCCTCCACCCCCTGCCCGAGCAGCTGGGTGAACAGCGAAATGGAGTTGAGCGGATTACGGATCTCATGGGCCATACCGGCAGCCAGATACCCCAGGGCGGCCAACTTCTCTGTCTGTGCTATCTCCGACTGAGCCCGGTGCAACGCCTCGGTCCGCTCCTGCACCCTGGTCTGCAGTTCACGGTTCCAGGTTTCAATCTCCAGCAGCAGATGTTCCCGTTCTGCCTGCAGGGCCTGGTTCGCCAGCTCAATCTCCCGCAATTTGAGGACTGCATCCACCCGGTCCGGCAGAATACGTGCATCAAACGGCTTCAGCAGATACTCTGACGCCCCGGCCTTCATCAGTTCTACGGCCAGCTCTTCATTTCCTCTGCCGGTTGCCATGATGACATAGCTGGCTGGATGGTGGGTCTTGATTTCCTGCAGCACGGACAAACCATCACGGTCCGGCAACTGGTAGTCCATCAGGACCAGTTCAGGTTTGTGGACGGCCACCTGTGCCAGCCCCTCGGCAGCGTTACCGGCAGTGAGAACATGATAGCCCCGGCGAAACAGCATAGCAGCAAGCAGGCCTTGAATTGCAGGATCGTCATCAACCACCAGAACCGTTGCCAACGCCGCTGGATCAGCAGGGTGCATGAATGTACCGCTCGTCAACGCAAGCCATCAGGGAGTGGCAACGGGAAGGCGAATGGTCATGACCGGGCAGGGAGCACTGCGCACGACCCGCTCTGCAGTGCTGCCAAAGATCAGGTGATCCAGGCCGGTCCTGCCATGGGTACCGATTATGATCAGCGAAATATCCTCTTCAGCGGCAACCCGCATGATTTCCTCATACGGCACACCAGTAGCCACCAATGTCTCAAAATTACTGAATTCTTTAATATTCTCCTGACAGAAACTGTCAAGCATCTTGGCTGCTCCGGTTTCAATCTCTTTTTCCAGCTGCTCAAAAGAGATATGAGGTACATAAAAGCCGCGCAGATCGACCGGCTCATTGATAACGTGCAGCACCAGCAGTGACGAGTTGAAGGTCTGGGCCAGAGTCAGGGCATACTCGCAGGCGACCTCGGAGTAGTCAGAAAAATCAGTTGCCAGCAGGATCTTTTCAAAGCGTTTCATCAGTGGTTCTCCTCTCGCTTGGCAGATGCCGGGAACATCTTGCCCATAACCTTGCGCAATTCTTCTAATCTGAGCGGCTTGTTCAAATATTCAAAGGCACCCAGATTCAATGCTTCAAGATAGGATTCAACCTCGCCAAAGGCGGTAATCATAATCACATTGCTGGCGGGATACTCGCGGTTCAGCTCCCGCAGAAAACTCAGCCCGTTCATCTCCGGCATATTGAGGTCGGTAATGATCAGTTCAGCCGGATTATTCCGCAGGCTGCTCAGAGCCTCAAGTCCGTTAGCTGCGGTCTTGACCTCGTATCCTTCACGGCTCAACAGGCGTGTCAGGGCGAGACGGGTATTTTCCTCGTCATCCACCACCAGAATTCTCTTGAGCTGCTCAGCCACACCACACCCCGGCCAGAAAAATACCCGCTTTCAGGTAAGTCTAGCACGGAGTCGGACTCTGTCAAGACAGCCGGATTAACCTTTATTGATCTGCCATGGGGACCGACTCTGCAGACGGCCCCCGCTAACGGTGAAGCCCGTTGGCATCGAGTACGACGTAGGCCGGTTTACCCGGCGTTGCCTGCAGTTTCAGGGGGGTGCCGTTCAGTTCAATATCAACACTGCCTGCGTCAGACAGGTCCAGGGCAATGGTACGGGCAGCCTTCCACTCGATCAGGTCGCCGCTGGTCAACTCATAGCCCTGTGATGCGGCATCATCGATAATAACCGACAGGGAACTGTTCCGGTTGACCTTCATTCTGACCATGAAACCATCACGGGCTTTGGGGGCCGCCACGGGTTCCAGAGCAGGTTCCGTTGCGGCGTCTTGCGGAGCTGCGGTGTTTGCAGTTGCGGCAACGGTACTGGAGCGGACGGGTTGCACTGCGGCGGCAGGAATTGCCGGCTGCGGTACCGCTGACGCCGGTTGAGGGGCGGGAGGTTTAGGCCGCTCCGGCGTTGAGGGGACCATGAAAACGGCAGAGACGATCACGGCAGTCAGCAGCACAGCCGGCAGAACCAGGCGTTGCCAGTGAAAACCACCCAGCGTCTGGACTACCTGATCGCTTTTTAACGGTTCTGCGTGAGCTGTCCCGGGCTGTTGGGCAGCCAACTGGAGCAGTTCTTCGGCCTGTAAGCCAAGATAGGCCGCATAAGTTCTGAGAAACCCCTTCAGGTATGCCGGACTGGGAAGATCCTGGGGCCGGTTTTCCTCCAGGGCGCGCAGATAATTTTTACCGATCTTGGTGGCTTCCGCTGCCTCTTCAAGCGAAATACGGTTAAATTCACGGCAACGGCGAAGGATGGAACCCGCTGAATGCGCTTCCGGTTCGGTAATAGCTGTGTTCTGGTCAGTATCCACAGGAGGTTCTCCTACCTGAGCAGATCAATGTAACCGATAGCGGTGTGGCCAATTTCCGAATCAGGGGCAATTCTGACCACTTCCTTGAAAGCTGCCCGGGCGGCAGCAAGCTGGCTTTGCTTCATCAACGCCAGGCCCAGCTGAAAATGTGCCTGGGCATAATCCGGGGCTATTTCGATGGCCCGCCGATATTCATCAGCAGCCTGTTGGGTCTTGCCCTGGGCAAACAGCACGCGGCCGATGGCTACCTTGACAATTGGATTGCGCGGATCGGCAGAGCGGGCAGTATACAGCTCTTCCAGGGCAGCGCTGTAGTCACCCTTGCCAAGATAGGCCAACCCGAGATTGATCAGGGCATGGTCATGGCGGGGGTAAAACAGGTCATCTTTAACCGCACGGAACTGCTGGATGGCATTATCCCAGCGGCCGGTTTCAAGATAGAGGACCCCTAAATCGTTGCGGGCCTCTGAGTATTTGGGACGCAGGGCCAGCGCCCGTAGGTAGCGCTGTTCCGCCAGGTCAAGACGCCGTTTACCGGTCAGGGCCCGTCCCAGATTATATTGTAGCTCTGCATTATCCGGATCCAGCTTTTCCGCTTCACTCAGATCGGTCAGAGCAGCGGTGTAGTTGCGTTCCTCAAGGAATGAGACCCCCATCTGGTAATGATACGAGGCGGGACGCCCGCTTGACGAAGTGGCGGCACACCCGGCCAGTGTGGATACAACCACCAGAGCTGTCAGCAGGGTTCCATAATGCATGGCGACTCCTTGAAATGGTTAAATTACGTAACATGCTGTAAAAACTACCAGACATCAGTATGCCTGTCAATTAAACCCCAGATCCCGGAAACTGGTCAGCCCCTTGAAGCTGCGGTAGCGCGCCTCAATCTCCGGATAAGTCAAACGTTTCATCCGGTTCAGGCTGAAATCCTCCACATTGAAGGAGGCCATCACCGAACCGAACACCAGGGCCTGGCGGATGCCGTCTTCCGAGAGATCACCGGTATTGGCCAGATACCCCATGAACCCGCCGGCAAAGGTATCACCGGCGCCGGTGGGATCAAAGACCTCTTCCAGGGGCCAGGCCGGGGCGGCAAAAACTGTCTCGGCGGTGAACATCAGCACGCCGTACTCGCCCCGTTTGACCACCAGACGCTTGCAGCCCAGACTGATAATCTGACGGGCCGCCTTGACCAGATTGGCTTCACCGGTCAACATGCGGGCCTCCCCCTCGTTGATCACCACAATATCAACCCGCTTCATCACCTCTTTCAACGCGTCAGGCTTGGAGGAAATCCAGAAGTTCATACTGTCGCAGGCGGTCAGGCGCGGCCTTTCCACCTGATCCAGCACCTGCAGCTGCAGTTCGGGATCAATGTTGGCCAGAAAGAGCACATCGGTAGAGCGGTAGGCATCCGGCAGTTCCGGTTTGAAATCCAGCAGCACATTCAGCTGGGTATCCAGAGTCTGGGCCTCGTTCAGGTCGTAGCCGTACTTGCCGGACCAGTGAAAGGTCTTGCCCGGTATCCGCTGCAACCCCTGCAGGTCAATCTCCCGCGACTTGAGAAAACTGACATGCTCTTCAGGGAAGTCCTCACCCACCACCGCCACCAGCGAGACATCGCTGAAAAAACTGGCTGAAGTGGAAAAATAGGTGGCAGAGCCGCCCAGCACATTTTCGCCCTTGCCAAAGGGGGTCTCTACCGTATCAAAGGCAACCGTACCGACAACGACAATACCCATGTCAAAAACTCCTTAAGGTAGATACTTGGAAACGATCGGGCCAAGTTTGGCAATGGTTTCAGCCGGTATTACGGCCCGGTCGGTTATAATCGCATACTGCAGGACAGAGCTGCAGCTGCAGCTCTGTTCAAGCACGCTGTCCTGCACTGCATGACGGATGATCTCTTTGGCCATGACCACGTTTTTATGCATGATCTCCAGGATCGCCTCCACCGTCACATCTTCATGGGTTTCGTGCCAGCAGTCATAATCAGTGGAAAGGGCGATTACACCGTAACAGATCTCTGCCTCACGGGCCAGCTTGGCCTCGGTCAGGTTGGTCATGCCGATGATATCCCCTCCAATACTGCGATACATGAAAGATTCTGCACGGGTGGAGAAGGCCGGGCCCTCCATGCAGATATAGGTACCCCCCTTGTGCGTCACGGCACCGGCTGCCTGAGCTGCCCGGAACAGTTTATCAGACAGGCAGGCACAGGTTGGATCGGCAAAGCCGACATGGGCCACAACCCCTTCCCCGAAAAAAGTCGCCTGACGACGTCCCCTGGTACGATCGATAAACTGATCAGGAATCACAATATGACCCGGTATGACCTCCTCTTTCAGGCTGCCCACGGCAGAAACCGAGATGATCCGCTGAACCCCCAGCTGCTTCATGCCATAGATGTTGGCCCGGTAATTGACTTCGGAGGGCAGCAGACGGTGTCCCCGGCCATGACGGGGGAGAAAGACCATCTTGACGCCATTCAGTACGCCGGTGATATAGGCATCCGAAGGCTGTCCAAAGGGGGTATCCAGCGTTATCTCTTCAATCTGTTGCAACCCTTCCATCTCATACAGACCGCTGCCGCCAATCACGCCAATCATTCCGGTGTCCCCTCCTCCTGCTCTTTTTCCTGCTGTTCGCGTTGTTTTTTTCTCAATACCTTTTCGGCAGCCATGGCAGCCGAGGCCTCGCGTTGCGCCCGCAACAGCTCACTGCCGGTATGGGCCGTACTGGCCCCCATACAGAAAAAGACTGCCGGAGCATGTTCTGAGGCACGTGCCACTGCCGCCCTGAAGCGAATCAGGCCGGTTGCCGTCTGCTGTTCATCAAGCCCCGGCAGTAGAATTGCAAAGCCATCGCCACCGGTACGGGAGACCAGGTCTTCGGCCCGGAACCCCTCTTTCAGCAGGCGGGCCGCCTTCATCAGGATCAGATCCCCCTGCTCGCGCCCCTGTTCGTCATTGGTCAGCTGAAGATTATCAAGAGAGGCGATCACCACGCTGACCGGGAAACGCCGACCACGGGAAAGACGCTCAAACTCGGTGTCAAAGTAGGCCCGGTTATAGAGGCCGGTCATCGGGTCATGGACCGTCAGATAGGCCAGCTGTTTCTCTCGCTGACGCCGTTCCGAGACATCATGGCCGACACTCAGGATTTCCAGCCGCCCCTTTTCATCATAGGCAGGCGAATTATTCCAGGCCACCCAGATCCGGCTGCCGTCCCAGCAGATAGTTTCATGTTCAGAGGTACGAAACTGTTCAGGATTCGCCCCTATTTCCGCAATTAGCTGCCGCAGACTCTGACCGGTACTCTCGATCTCCGGTACTATCGTCCCCACCAGGTGACGGCCGACCAGCTCTTCCGGCAAAAATCCGAAAAATTCGCAGGTATGGGAATTAGCAAAGGTAATGATCCCATCGCTGGTCCAACGCAGGATGAAACTGCTGGAACGCTCCACCAGTTCACGGTAGTTGCGTTCGGAAAGCCGCATCCGCTCTTCAATCCGCACCCTGTCAGCAATGTTGCGGGTTACCCCCTGAAAACCGACCAGGTCACCGGCATCGTTGCGGATGGCAGCAACGGTCACCTCAGACGGAATCAGCCGGCCGGCCTTACTGATAATCTGGATCTCGAGCAGACGCTGGCCAAGCTTCTTGCCGCTCAGCTCATCGGCCATCCTGGCGGCCAGGCGGGCCAGAACAAAATCTCGGGAGGCGGGGGCAAGCAGCTCCGTCAGCGTGCGCCCCAGCAGCTCTTCCGGGTTGTAGCCGAACTGCTCTGTGACCGCAGGATTCAGGTAGCTGAAACGCAGCTCGTGATCAGTCCGCCAGATCACATCCGGACTGTTCTCCACCAGGGTTTGATAGAGTGAGCAGGATTCAGAACGCATATCACACCTCGCAGGCGGTTGCCACAAAACGGCAGGTCCGGGCACCGTTGGCCCAGCAGTCCACCTCGCGCACCACAAAGGGCCGGCCGCTGTAGCTCTCCAGCAGGGCCGCAACAAATCCTTCATCATAGGTACAGATCGTATTGTCCAGCACCGGCAGACCTGAACAATCCAGATCCTCGGAAACCGTCACCACAAACCGCCCGTCAATCAGGTCTGCCTCTTCAATCGCCAGAATGCCGATCCCCAGATCTCGCAAGGCCTGTCCGAGCCGCTTGCTAAAGAGATGCAGGTCAGCCACCGGCCCGACCAGCTGGTCGTAGAAATGCTTACCGGCCAGGTAACCTGACTCATACAGCAAGCTGTCGGTAACCGTAGTACCGTAGTGCCGTTCCAGCACCTCCCGCAGGGTAAACTGCATCAGACGGTACGCTTCGACCCGCATCTGCGGTCCCAGAGAGGGACGGCCAACGGCAAGATCACCAAGCAACTCCCAGCTAAAGGGATGATTACATTGCACATCAGACATCGGGAGACTCCTGGGACGGTTTGCGATCCAGCTTTCCCTTCAGTTGTCCACAGGCAGCGGATATATCGCTACCGCGGCTGTCACGGGTGATTACGGTAAAATGGCGATCCAGCAGATACTTGTGGAACGCATCCAGCGCAGCACGGCTGGGAGGCCTGAAATCAGCCCCTTCATGGGGATTGAACGGTATCAGATTGATCTTACAGGGGATATCGGATAACAGCCGCACCAGCCGCTTGGCATCCTCCGGCGTATCATTCAGCCCGCCCAGCAGGACATATTCAATGGTGATCTTGCGCCGTCCCGGCAGGGGGTAGTTTTTCAAGGCAGCCAGCAGCGTCGCGATCGGGTAGGCCTTGTTGACCGGCATGATCCGGTCCCGCAACTCGTCAGTAGTGGCATTCAGGGAGACGGCCAGGTTGACGGTCACCTCACGCCCCAACCGCTCCAGCTCCGGCACCAGCCCGCAGGTAGAGACCGTCACCCGCCGGGAGGAGAGCTGCAGCCCGTTATCCTCCGCCATGATCTGCAGGGCCGGGATGACATTGTCCAGGTTGTGCAACGGCTCTCCCATCCCCATCATCACGATGTTGCGCACCTCCACATCCCGCTGCACCGCCAGGATCTGGTTAACGATCTCGGCGGTCGTCAGATTACGCGTCAGACTGAAGGTACCGGTCAGGCAGAAGGCACACTGCATGGCGCAACCGGCCTGGGATGAAATACAGAGGGTGTTGCGATCTTCGTCGGGAATGATCACCGACTCCACGGCATTGCCATCTTCAAGCATGAACAGGTACTTGCGGGTACCGTCACTGCCCACCTCAACGGTCTCAGGCTCAAGACGGCTGATACAGGCGGTCCGGGCAAGCTCGGCACGCAGCGCCTTGGAGACATTGGTCATCTCGTCAAAGCTGCTGACGTCGTGTTGATAGAGCCACTTGAAGATCTGGGTTGCGCGATAGCGCTCTTTGCCCTGCCCCTGCAGAAACTGCTCCAGGGCAGGCAGGGTCAGGTTTTTGAGGTCGGTTCGGAGGGAATCGGGCATACGCCGCACAAAAAAGCGGCCCAGTCACCAGCGTGAAAGGGCCGCTTCCTTATGGTTAGCCCACCAGCTCGAAGCTGTTGAAGAAATAGGGGATCTCAAAGGCTGCGGTCTCAGGCGCGTCTGAGCCGTGGGATGAGTTCTCCTCGATATTCTTGGCAAACTCCTTACGGATGGTACCGGGCTCTGCATTGGCAGGATTGGTGGCACCCATCAGGGTCCGCCAGTCAGCAATGGCATTCTCTTTCTGCAGGCACATCACGATCACCGGTGAACGGGACATGAAGCTGCAGAGGTCGTTGAAGAACGGACGCTCTTTGTGAACATAGTAGAAACCTTCAGCCTGGGCACGGGAAAGATGGATCTTCTTCATGCCGACGATGGCAAAACCGGCTTCTTCAATCTTGGTGATGATCTTGCCGGACAGGCCCCGTTCAACGGCATCCGGCTTGATGATGGCAAAGGTACGTTCCATAACTTTTCTCCTTCATAATTCAAGTGGCAATGAAAGGATGCTCATAGCATGTGACTGCGTGAAATGTCAAGCTGTTACGGGTTATCAACACCGCACCTTGAAACCTCACAGCCACCGCTTAAGCAGACCGCAATCTACACTAACAACGCGTTAAATAGTTGCCAATACAGCCTGTTACGTTCTATGCTGCTCGCCATGTCCAAACCCAAACCTGCCACACCAGCGACCGGCTCACCCCGCCAGGCCGCCTATACGACCCTGCAGCGGCTGTCCGGCAGTGACCTGCACGCCGATGATCTGATAGATCAGGAGTTGTCCCGCAACCAGCTGCAGGGACCGGACCGAGGCCTGTTTGCCGAGCTGGTCTTCGGCGTGCTGCGCCGCCAGGGAACCCTTGATCATTACCTGAAGCAGCTGGTGCAGCAACCCCTGGAACGGCTGGAGCTGCCGGTACTGTTACTGTTGCGTCTGGGGCTCTACCAACTGCGCTATCTGGACCGGGTCCCCAGCCACGCTGCTGTGCATGCCACTGTTGAGCTAACCAACGAAATCCTGCCCCGTGCCAAGGGATTGATCAACGGTGTCCTGCGCAGCTACCTGCGCCGGCAGGAGTCTCTGACACTTCCCGACCCGGCCCGGCAACCGGCGGCCTGGCTGGCTGCTGCCTATTCACTGCCTGGCTGGCTGGCTGAACAGTGGTTACAGCAGTTTTCCCAAAACGAGGCAGCCGGGCTTGCTGCCGCCTCCACAGAGATTCCACCTCTAACCCTGCGGGTCAACACCCTCAGAATCAGCCGTAGCGCCCTGCTGGAACGTTTCCATGCCGCTGAACTTGCCGCTGAACCATGCCGCTTTGCGCCTGAAGGAATACAGCTTCTGCAACGCTGCCAGATTACCGGTCTACCCGGTTTTGATGAAGGCCTGTTTATGGTGCAGGATGAGGCATCACAACTGGTGGCCCACCTGCTGGCGCCCCAAACCGGCGAACAGATCCTTGATATGTGCGCTGCACCGGGCGGTAAGGCCACCCATCTGGCGCAGTTGATGAATGACCGCGGCTGCATTACCGCAACGGATCTGAACGCCCGCCGGATCCGACGGATCTGTGAATCGGCGCAGCGACTCGGCCTGACAAGCATTCAGGCCGTGGCTGCTGATGCCCTAACCAGCGATTATCTGGAAGGACTGCAGTTCGACCGGATTCTACTGGATGCCCCCTGTTCCGGCCTGGGTGTCATCCGCCGTAACCCGGAAGCAAAATGGCGGTTAACCCCTGCCGAGATCAGCCGTTGCGCCGCCCGCCAGCACCTGTTGATTGATGCAGCTGCCGCCCGGTTAAAACCAGCTGGCGTGCTGGTCTATGCCACCTGCTCCACTGCAATGGAAGAAGATGAAACCGTAATTAAGGATTTTCTTTCACGCCATCCAGAGTTTGTGGTAGAAAATGGCGCTCAGTTCTTTCCTGCATGGACCGATCTGTTTGATTGCTCCGGCTATCTGCGGGCCTGGCCCCACCGCCACGGGACCGATGGTTTTTTTGCTGCACGCTTACGCAGGGTTATGCAAAGCCCCTCATAAGGAATAACCGATGAAAAAGATAGCACCATCCATACTTTCCGCTGATTTTTCCCGTCTGGGCGACGAAGTCCGGGCTGTTGAGGCTGCCGGTGCCGACTACATCCATATTGATGTCATGGATGGCCGCTTTGTACCAAACATCACCATCGGCCCATTGGTGGTGGAGGCGGTACGCAAGGTAACCAGCCTGCCGCTGGATGTGCACCTGATGATTGAAGAACCGGAACGGTATGTGGAAGAGTTTGCCAAGGCCGGGGCCGATATTATCGTGGTGCATGCCGAGGCCTGCCGCCACCTGCACCGGGTGGTGCAGCAGATCAAGGGGCTGGGCAAGAAGGCCGGCGTCTCCCTGAACCCGGCGACACCATTGCATGTGCTGGACTATGTCCTGGAAGAGCTTGATCTGGTGCTGCTGATGACCGTTAACCCCGGCTTTGGCGGCCAGTCGTTTATTGAGGCCTGCATCCCCAAGATTCAAGCCCTGCGTGGCATGCTGGACCGCCGCGGTTGTGAGGCAGAGCTGGAGATAGACGGCGGTGCCAAGCCATCCAATGTCGCCCGGATCGCCCATGCCGGGGCTGATGTCCTGGTTGCCGGCAGTGCCGTATTCGGCAGCAATGACTACGCTGCCACCATTGCTGAAATGAAGCGCCTGATGCAGGAACCTCGCCTGTAAAAAAGGGAGTCTTATGGCCGACAGTGTACTGATCATTGACGATTCTGAAGCTGTCCGGGAAAAGATCATCAAGACCCTGGAGTCCCGTGATCTTTTTTCCCGTTTCTATCAGGCCGAAGACGGCCTGGAGGGGTTCAAAAAGCTGCTGGCTTCGCCGGTGGATATCATCCTCTGCGACCTTGAAATGCCTCGCATGGACGGCTTCAAGTTCCTGGGGATGCTGAAGGGACGACCGGAAGTATCCGATACCCCGGTCATCATCCTGACCGGCAACGATGACCGCGAGTTGAAGATCAAGGGGCTTGAGCAGGGGGCCTGCGACTTCATCACCAAGCCGTTTGATCCGGAGGAACTGGTGGCCCGGATGCGGGTGCATCTCAAGATCAAGCATCTGCAGGACGACCTGAAACGATCCAATGAACTGCTGCTGGAGCTGTCCAACACCGACCACCTGACCGGCCTGTTCAACCGCCGTTTCCTGATGGAGGCGCTGGATAAAGAGGTGCAACGGGCACGGCGCAAGGATGGCCAGGTAGCACTGCTGTTGATGGATATCGACCACTTCAAACGGGTCAACGACACCCACGGCCATCTACAGGGTGACGTGGTGCTGCAGAAGGTGGCGCTGCATATCCAGAAAGAGCTGCGCAGCTATGATATTGCAGCCCGCTATGGCGGCGAGGAGTTTGTTGCCGTACTGCCGGATACCTCGTTGAAAGAGGCCTTTAATGTGGCAGACCGGATCCGCCTTTCCGTGCAGGGGATGCATTTTGCCGGTTCTCTTGCCAATGAGCGGGTCACGGTCAGCCTGGGGGTTGCCCTCTTTCCTTCACCCTGCTTTGATGATATTGACGGTCTGCTGCGGGCCGCCGACGAGGCGCTCTACCAGGCCAAGGAGCGGGGCCGTAACCGGGTCATCATCAGTGATCCCGGCTGCTCACAGTAACCGGCTCGTGCAGTAGTGCAACATTCTACCTGACAGGACAGTTGACGATGTCACGATTCAAGCAATCTGTTTTTTTCCTGCTGTCGGCGGCCCTGGTCGCCGTTTTTTTATCACTGCCGGCCTTTGCCGCAGCTGCAGCCCACCAGCTTACAGCTCCCCCGCTGGGAGAACGCTGGTTTGCCATTCTGATCGATAACGAGCAGGTCGGATTTTACCGGCAACTGACCACACCGTTGCCGGAAGGCGGCTACCGGATTGAAGGCGATGGCAGTGTCCGGATGAAGGTAATGGGCTTTACCAAAGAGTCCAGCTCCCGGGAGATCTACCAGGTTGGACCAAATCTGGCTTTGAAATCGCTGGAGGTGGAACAGACCATCAACGGCAGCAAATCCCGCCTGAGTGGCAAGATGGTTCCTGGCGGGCTGCAGATCAAACGGGAGGCAGACGGCAAAAGCAGTGTGAAAACCTTGAAGACCAAGTCCGAACTGTTTCCCGGGCCGGCCTTGAACCTGATACCGCTCTTCAAAGGTACTGCGCCGGGGAAAACCCTGCGGGTATTCAGCTTTGACCCGGAAGAGCTGGCGATCAAGGAGGTCAAGATCACCGCGCTGGGGGAGGAGAAGACCCCGGACGGACAGCCTGCCCTGAAGCTGCGCAACAACCTGTATCCCTTTGTTGACAACGACATCTGGCTTGATCAGCAGGGCAATACCCTGCTGGAATCGGTGCGGGATGGCCTGGTGATTACCAGGGCAGAACCGTCGGAAAAGTTGGCCGGTTTTGTCAGCGGCATGGCCCTCTCAAAAAAGGATCTGATCTATGATTTCAGCCTGGTTCGGATCAGTCCGCCCCTGAAAAAAGCCCCGGCAAAACTTGCTGGACTATCTGTAGCCATCACCGGCTACGGCGATCAGATCCCCTTGCTTAGTAGCGGTTGGCAACAGCTTGAGCGTCAGCAGGGCAGGGTGGTCATTACTACCGGCAGCCTGCGTAAGCCGGCTGACACACTACTCAAGCAGACAGCTGAAGCCTACCTGCAGCCATCGGAGGGGATTGAGTCTGCCTCGGCAGAGATTTCAGCCAAGGCCAGGGAGTTGACCGGCAGCCTAAAGACCGATCTGGAGCGGATTCAAGCATTGACCACCTGGACCTCCAGCTGGCTTGAGGACAGCATTGAAGATGGCGGTAGCGCCGTGGTGGCACTCAACAAAAAGAAGGGCAATTGCCAGACCCATGCCAAGCTGTACACCGCTCTGGCCCGTGCTGCAGGCATCCCGACCCGTTTTGTCTCCGGCCTGGTTTCACAGGACGGGGCCGGTTTTTTATACCACAGCTGGGCAGAAAGCCTGGTGGAGGGACGCTGGCTAGCGGTTGACCCCACCTTTAATCAGGTTCCGGCTGATCCGACCCATCTGGCCTTGTTTGAAGGCAACCGGTTGGCTGATCTGGCACCACTGGTGGGGGTAATCGGCAAAATCAAGGTGACGATACTGGAAGAACAATAACATGACCTTATTCCGATTTCAGTTCAACAGTACGTTGAGGAGCCGATGACGAGCCAACGAAGATTGCGCCTTGAAATGGAATCGGAACTACCGTTGTAACAGCTGTTCAATCCTCTGCTGATCAATACTCTCAATCGGCCCGATAACCCCCAGAAAACGGTTTTCGGGCCGAAACAGTTCTGCTGCCAGCTCTTGCAACTCTTTTGCTGAAACCTGCGCAACCAGCTGCTGATCCTCATCAATGCTGCGGGCCACCCCCATCAAGGTGCCCCAGCCAAACCTGATCCCCATCTCACTGACCGAATCACGGCTGTAATCCAGATCTGCCAGATAGACGGTTCTGACCCGCTCCAGCTCCTGTTCCGGTACTGGGGACGCTGCCAGTAACCGCAACTCTTCCAGAGTTGCTTTCAACACCGTTACCAGATTTTCAGGTGCGGTTGAGAGATCAATCGAAAGGCAGCCGGTTTCATCATAGCTGCCGATCGAGGCATCAACCGAATAGATCAGACCCAATCGTTCCCGTAACGCCAGATGCAGCCGCGAGCAGCCGCCTCCAGCCAGAATCCTCCGCAGCAGCTTCAGGGCGGTCAGCTCCGGTGCCGCACGGTGGCAGGCCCTGAAGGCCAGCTGCATGGTCATCTGGCTGTCTGAATCCCTGACAAAGCGACAATTGGGGCCATCAGCAGGAGATGCGGCAACCGGCTGGACAACCGGCAGGGCCGCCCCCTGCCACCCCCCCAGAAAACGCTCGGCAGCCTCAACCATCAGCCCGTGCTGCACAGGGCCGGCGGTTACCACCACGGCATTGTTGGGACGATACCAGGTGGCAAGGTGCTGTCGCAGATCAGCCTCGCTTATCCGGGCAATATCCTCCAGGCTGCCCACCGTGGATTCCCCCAGCGGATGGTCAGGCCAGAGCATCCGTCCCACCACCACATCAGGACTGATCTCGTCTCCCTCCTGGCTGATGTCCTCCAGCGCCTCTTCACCGATAATCCGACGCTCCAGCTCGATCCCCTCCAAACGTGGCCGCAGCAGCATGGAGGCCAGGATTTCAAGCCCCTGGACGGCAAAACGGGGGTGGATCCTGCCGTAGTAGCAGGTCGAATCAGCATCGGTGGCAGCATTGATTCCGCCCCCCAATGACTCAAAGGCAGCCTCAATCTCAAGCGAACTGGCGTAGTCGGCAGTACCGCGAAACAGCATATGCTCCAGAAAGTGGGACAACCCGGTTTTCCCGGCCGGATCGTTACGGCCACCCACCTTCAGGTAGACCGCTACATCGGCGCTGTGCAGGTGGGACAACTCCACCGTAACCACCTGCAGACCATTGGCCAGGGTTGTACAGCAGGGCCTTTTCATGCCGCCTCCAGTGCCTGGCGGATCTGCTCACAACGCTGGCGATATCCTTCATTTGAAAGGTGGCTTTCTGGATGGGGCTCTGCCCAGACCGGCCTGGGCCAGAGCGGCTCATTGCTGAAACGGGGTATCAGATGCCAATGGATGTGGGGCACCATATTGCCCAGTAGCTCGTAATTGATCTTGTCCGGCTTGAAAAGACCGGCAAGGGCGGCTGCGGTTCTGGTCACCTCTTCCATCATCCCCTGGCGGGTCTTGAGGTCCAGATCAAACAGTTCGGTGACATGCTGCTTGCTGAACAACAGACAGTAGCCGGGAAAGAACTGATCCCGGTTCAGAATCAGATAGCTGTACTCAAATTCCACAATCCGCAGATCGGCATCATCATCCCAGCGGCTGCACATCGGGCAGCCGGTTTGCTCTCTTATCGTCATGGTGAGCCTCTTTCAAAATGTTGTGAGGAAGGTCGGATACAAGGCGCACGGAGCGCAACGACTGAGACATACCATTCAGGTAGGCGAAGAAGTGAGCACCGCGCAACGCAGTATACGGCCTCCGCAGTAGTTTTGAAAGGGGCTCATGATTTCTCCACAAGGGGTAGTTGCAGGGTAATGGTACAACCGCTGCCGGGACCGGCACTTTCAGCCTGCACTGCGCCGCCGCAGCCTTCAATCACGGACTGGACAATATACAGCCCCAGTCCGGTGCCACGAATCCGCTCATCCGGCAGTTCTACCCGGTAAAAACGACGGAAAATCTTGCGCAGTTCTGCTTTAGCAATACCACGACCGTGATCTTTTAATGCAATAATCGCCCAGCGGCCTTTACGACTCAGCCGCAATTCCAGCTCCGGCACACCGGGCGAATAGAGTACTGCATTTTCCAGCAGGTTACGCAACACAGTCCCCAGCTCATCAGGCTCCACCGCCGCCTTCAGACCAGGTTCAAGTTCCAGCTCAAGCCGGGTACCCGGTGGCAGGCGATCACGGTTTTCATCCAGATATTTCTGCAAAAAGGCCGAAAGATCAACCACTCGCCGGTCAGCCGGGCGCCGGCGCTGCTCAATCCGGGCGGCCAGCAGCAGGTTGTCGATCTGGGAATGCAGGCGATGTGTATCATCCAGCATGGTATCCACAAAGCTGTCCAGGCGTTCTCCCGAAGGACGGCGCAACTGGATTGTCTCAAGGTGGAGCTGGATTGATGCCAGAGGCGATTTCAGCTCATGGGTCACCTGGGTGATAAACTCACGCTGCTCCTGATAGAGCCGCGACTGACGGCGCCAGAAGATAAACAGCGTATAGACCCCTGCCAGAATCGCGGCCAGCAGCAGCAGCCCCTGCACCAGTGGAGACCAGCCCTCAGTCCGGGCCAGCAGCTCCGGGCTATAGCGGGTAGCCAGTTCTTTCAACTGGCGATGCCTGCCCACAAACCAGGTCACCCACAGCACCACCACCACTACCCAGACCAGCTGGATGGCAACCAGTGCAATCACCGGATTAAAAATACGACGAATCAGTTTCATCTGATATGACACGTCTTTCCTGGTTGAATTTGTAACGCCGTTCTGTTATAACCCAGACCCGCTGCAGATCACACCACTAAATACACGCAAGTAAGGAACATGTAATGGCATCCTACGACTTCACCCGCCTCAGACGTCTCACGATCATCCACAACGTGGTGCAGGTCGGCTTGCTTGGCCTGTTAATGTTTATGGCCTACAATTTTATGCTGGCTTTTGCCAAGTATGGCATGTCCGGTTTGTTTGTCAAAAGCTTCATCATGGCGGTGGCGGTACAACTGATCTGTATGTATCCTGCCTGGTGGCTTGCCAGCAAGGATGTTGAGGTAGAAGTTGAGACAAGCCTTGTTGGAGTTACGCCGGAACAATTGGTGGCACTGCGCCGCAGACGGCTGCTTGGTGATATCTGGAAGCTCTCTGCCCTGGGCGCCTTTGTGGTCTTTATTTTCATGTCACCCAGTGTGGAAAAAGGACGGGCAGCATCGCTGTTCCTGTCGGTTTCCTACTACTCATTCCTGCTGGTGGCCATTACCTACTTCCAGTGTTTTAACTTCATTGCCAAAAAGCGCCGCAGGGAACTTGCCTGAAACACTACCGCCGTACTTGAATGAAACGGCCCGGTGCAAACCGGGCCGTTTCTGTCTCAACTAGTCATTATCACGGCCATGGCCGCGGCCATGTTTTTTGTGTTCCTTCCACTCCTCGCGTGCTTCCCGTTTGTCTTCCTTACGACGGTTCTTCTCATCCCGCCACTCTTCCCGGTCCTCCCGATCAGGCCGGAAATGCTTGCCGCGGTAGTGATCACGATTCGCATGATAGGCGCGGTACTCATGATCGCGGTAGTAGCGGATCTTCTCCACCTTGTATTTTCTGACCGGCGCCGGGAGCTGCTCGTAGCGGGTCACCACCCAGGGACCGTTATAGTGGTTGGCCCGGTACCAGTGATTACCCTGAAAGAGGTAGTAGACGCCGGAAATGAGAACCATGTCATAGGACATATCAACCCCGACATAGAACCCCAGTGACGATGGCGCCAGGAAGAGCGGCGGCGCATCAAAGACCACCCGGGGCGCCACCACAACCGTGGGAGACGGCGGTACCGGCACTCCCAGATTAACATTAACATTGAAATTGGACTCAGCGCTTCCCAGTGACGGGAGCGCCATAACTGCTGCCAGAGCCAGAGCTGTTGCGATTCGCATCTGCTGTTTCCTCCTTGTAATGGAATACTCTGCCTAAAGCATATTCAATGCCATGATTGAAAAAACTGCTCCATCCGGCTGAATACCTGATCCAACGGTGCAATGAGCTGTGCGGCCTCCGGCAGGGATTTCCTGAAACGGGCACCATAATTCTTGGTGACCATCCGGCTATCCAGAATCAGCACGGCCCCGCGGTCGGTCCGGCTGCGGATCAGGCGGCCAAAGCCCTGACGCAGCTTGAGCACCGCCTGTGGCACCGACATCTCCCGGAACGGATCGCCCCCCAGGCTGGTGATCCGCTCAGCCCGGGCCTGCTGGATCGGCTCTGTCGGCACCTGAAACGGCAGCCGGGCAATCACCACCAAGCGCAGGGCATCCCCCTTGACATCCACCCCTTCCCAGAAAGAGTCGGTGCCAAACAGCACGGCATGCTGTTCCTTGCGGAAACGGGCCAGCAGTTGGTGTCTGCCGCCACCCTCACCCTGACGCAGCACGGTCAATCCCTGACGCTCCAGTTCAGACTTGAGCGCAGCATGGGTCTGACGCAGCAGGTCAAAGGAGGTGAACAGCACAAAGGCGCCTCCCTGTGAAATATTGACCGCTCTCAGCACTGCATCGGCCAACGGCTGGCGAAAGGCAAAACTGGTTGGGTCAGGCAGATCCCGGGGGATGGCCACCAGCGACTGTTCGGCATAATCAAAGGGTGAGGCCAGGGCCAGCTCCTGCAGTCGCTCAGGCTCCAGCAGGTCAAGCCCTGTTCTCCGGCGCAGATAGCCGAACGAACCGCCCACGGTCAGGGTGGCAGAGGTCAGCACCACCGTGGGGATCGGATCAAGTAATGCGGTCTTGATAGTCTCAGCCACATCCAGCGGTGCCACACAGACCGTGGCCTGACTGCCCCGGCTGGTCTGCCTGGCCTCAAGCCAGCAACAGGCCTCAGGATCATCGGTGCAGAACCAGGCCAGTTCACGGCTGATCGCCACCAGACGCTGGCCGATCCCAAAGGCGTCGGTCAACAGCCCGTTGACGGTCTGCATGACCGTATCCGGCAGCTTGGCAGCCGCCCGGTCCAGCGCTCCCAGACCATCGGCCAGTTCCTGCAACTGCTCACCCAGCCGCTTCAGGCGGGTCTCCAGCTCATGCCAGAACGGTGTGGGCCGCACCTCCGGGGTAATCCTGCGCTTCAACTCACCACCGCGCTGATCATCTCCTTGTTGCATTTCACCTTGCAAGGCCTGGGCAAGCCAGTCCAGCTCACGGTCAACCGCGCCTGCCAGCTCATGGGTCTGGGGCAGCAGGGCAGCCTCGATCAGGCCGGATAGCTCCTGATACAGGGCATCCAGCTCTTCCGGTAATTCCTTGCCGATCTTGATGTTCAGTACGCTCAGGATGCCGGCTCTGCCACCGGATGGCGCCAGCCTGGACAGCTGTTTCATCAGCCCGGCCCGGCTGATCCTGACTGACAGGGCGCCGGTGGCCGCCTCTTCCAGGTGGTGGGCCTCATCAATGATCAGACGGCTAAAGGGGGGCAGGATGGCAACCGCATCATAGCCGCTCTCACGGCGAAGTGCGATATCAGCCAGCAGCAGGGCATGATTCACCACCAGCAGCCGGGCCGAGGCAGCATCGCGGCGGGCCTTGTAGAAGAAACAACGGTTAAACTCCGGACAACGGGAACGTCCGCACTGGTCTGCCTCGCAGCGCAGGTCATCCCAGACCTCCCAGGCAGGATGGAAGGAGAGGTCGCTCAGACAGCCGCTGCGGGTGGTCTCGCTCCAGGCAGCTATGGCCTGCAGCTCCTCCGAAGCGCTGTCCGGGAACAGGGATGGCTCATCCAGTACTCCGCCCAGTTTACGCAGGCAGAGGTAGTTGCCGCGCCCCTTGACCAGGCAGGCCGTGAACTCCGTGGCAGCATGGCGCTGCAGCAGGGGTATATCCTTCTTGATCAGCTGTTCCTGCAGGTTGATGGTGTTGGTGGAGATCACCACCCGCTGGTCATTACGCATGGCCCAGAGCAGGGCAGGCACCAGATAGGCCAGCGACTTGCCGGTACCGGTGCCGGCCTCGATCAGTGCCACGGTGTTGTCGTTAAAGGCGGTGGCTACATTAAAGGCCATCCGCACCTGTTCATCCCGTTTTTCATACCCCTTCAGGTGTTTGGCCAGCATCCCGTCAGATCCAAAGACCTTTTCCAGCTCATCGAAATTGAGCCGTTCGCCGGTGCGGGGAGTATGGGGTGCCACCACCAGATAGCAACGCTGGCAGTCATTGTCGATGATGCCGAAACCGATCCCGTTGTTGCCGCAGATCGAGGCCAGATCAAGATCAGCATCAGAGGGGGTCAGCTCGCCGGAGGGATGGTTGTGCAGCACCATCTGGCCGGCCGAGGCGCGGGAGAGGATGGCCGGTACGGCGTGCTTATTGCCACGGGCAATGGCCTCGGCAGAGATCATGCAGCCGCTGTCGTCCAGGCTGGCAATGAAGAAGACCTCATTACCCCGGGCCTGTTTGATCTCAAAACGGATCAGGGCGCTGCAATCAGGGGAAAATTCAGCGGCCATCTCAGGCGTAGCTTTCCCACTGCGTGTACAGCTCCTCAAGCCTGGTGTTCAGTGCTGTATGCTGCTCACCGGCAGCCAGACCCTGCTCTGGATCATCAAAGAAGCCGGGCCGGTTCATCTCTGTCTCAAGCTCAGCAATTTTTTGCTCAACCGCAGCGATCTCCTTCTCAATCGACTGTTGCTGTTTCTCCCGGGCCTGTTCCTCCTTTTTACGACGTTTCTGTTCTTCACGATCTTTAAGACGGTCTTCCTTATTCTGGGGGGGTAGCAACGCTACAGCGGATACGTTTGGCGTCGGTTCAACTGCCGTCTTGATCTGGCGCGCCGGTGCAACAGGTGTCTGGGCTGATTCGCTCTCTTTTTTTGATAAATAGTATTCGTAATCGCCGTAATAATCGGTCAGCTTGCCGTCACCCACTTCTACTACCCGTGTTGCCAGACCATTCACAAAATAGCGGTCGTGGGAGACAAACACCACGGTGCCGTCAAAGCCCTTCAGGGCATCCAGCAGCACCTCTTTGCTGAACAGGTCCAGGTGGTTGGTGGGCTCATCCATCAGCAACAGGTTGGAGGGACGCAGCAGCATCTTGGCCAGGGCCAGGCGGTTACGTTCACCACCGGACAACACCCCGACCTTTTTATGGATATCATCACCGGAGAACAGGAACGCCCCCAGGATATCCCGCAGTTTCGGCACCATATCATAGGGGCAGTCACTGTACAGTTCATCATAGGCGGTTTTGGTGGCATCCAGCACATTGGCCTGATACTGGGCAAAGTAATCAGCCACCACATTATGACCCTGCTTCAGGCTGCCCTCCTGATACTCGCCACCGGCCAGCACCGCCATCAGGGTGGATTTACCGGCCCCGTTATGCCCCACCAGCGCCACCCTCTCACCCTTTTCAACGGTGAGATCCACCTTGTTCAGGACAACATTGCTTCCGTAGCTGCGGGTCAGCCCCTGCAGTTCCAGCACAATCCTGCCGCTCTTGGGGGCATCAGGAAACTGGAAGCGGATCTTTTTGCGCTCCGGCGGCAGTTCAATCCGTTCCACCTTCTCCAGCTGCTTGATCCGTGACTGCACCAGTGAAGCCTTGTTGGCCTGATAGCGGAAGCGGCGGATAAAGTCTTCGGTCTTCTGGACCTCTTCATCCTGCAGCCGCTTGGCCTCCCGTAGGGCAGAGACCCGCTCTTCCCGCTGGATCAGGTAGGTGGAGTAGGAACAATGGTAGTCGCTGATGGTGTGGTTCCAGACCTCGGCGATCCTGGAGCAGACCTGATCCATGAAAAAGCGGTCGTGGGAGACCAGGATGACGGAACCGGGATAGGAGCAGAGGTACTGTTCAAGCCAGTTGCGGGCCTCGATATCCAGGTGGTTGGTCGGTTCGTCCAGTAGCAGCACATCCGGCTTCTGCAGCAGCAGCCGGGCCAGGGCGATCCGCATCTGCCAGCCGCCGGAAAATTCACCGCAGTCCTTGTGCCAGTCTTCCTGGCTGAACCCCAGACCTTTCAGCACGGTGCCGATCTCGGCCTCCATGGTGTAGCCGCCACGGTGGCGAAACTGTTCCTGAAGTTCACCGTAGCGCGCCAGCAGGGCATCATGCCCGGCTGCATCGTGGGGCATCTGCTCCAGTTCCTGTCCCAGCCGGTGCAGTTCTTCTTCCAGTACCAGCAGTTCTGACAGGGCGGAACGGGCCTCGTGGAACAGCATCCTGCCACTGCTGACAATACCGTCCTGGGGCAGGTAGGCAGCCCTGGCACCCTTGGCCAGCTGGATATCACCGTTGCTTGATTCCTCAAGCCCGGCAATGATCTTCATCAAGGTGGATTTACCGGCCCCGTTTTCGCCGATCAGCGCAACCCGCTCACCCTTACGCAGGTGCCAGGAGATGTTCGCAAACAGAACACGACCGGAATAGTCTTTAGAAAGATTAACGAGTTGGAGCATAATTTAGTCTTGGTGTGCGGTGTCGGAGATAATCGAACCATCGCGGAAGGTAATCCGGCGGGAGGCATATTCTGCCACTTCCGGTTCATGGGTGATCATGACAATGGTAATCCCCTGCTGGTTCAGGTCAGTGAACAGCTGCATGATTTCATGGGTGGTGGTGGTATCCAGGTTACCGGTCGGTTCATCTGCCAGGATCACGGCCGGCTGATTGACCAGGGCACGGGCGATCGCCACCCGCTGCTGCTGTCCGCCGGAGAGCTGGGCGCTGGTGTGATTAACCCGCTGCCCCAGACCGACCCGTTCCAGGGCAGCCTTGGCCCGGCTGTGACGCTCTGCAGACGGCACCCCGGCATAGACCAGCGGCAGTTCCACGTTTTCCAGTGCCGTGGTGCGTGGTAACAGGTTAAAGCCCTGAAACACAAAGCCCAGTTTTTTATTACGAACTTCGGCAAGGCTATCCGGGGTCATCCCGGCCGTATCAATACCATCCAGCCAGTAGGTACCGCTGGTGGGTTTATCCAGACAGCCCAGGGTGTTCATGCAGGTGGATTTGCCACTACCGGAAGCACCCATGATCGCCACAAACTCCCCCACGTTAATAGTAAAGGAAACCCCCCGCAGCGCCTCTACAGTGTGGTCACCCTCGCCGAACAGGCGGCGGATATTTTCCAGTTTAATGACTTCAGGCATGGTTAATGGTGGTATGGCTCGTTATTCAGGATGGTGCAGGCCCGGTAGATCTGTTCCAGCAGAAACGGCCGCACCATCTGGTGGGTAAAGGTCATGGCGGAAAGCGCCAGCACCTTGGTAGCACGGTTACGGACTTCATCGCTGAAACCATAGGAACCGCCAATGGCAAAGACCAGCTCGGTGGTACCACTGTCACGGTGTTTACCGATAAATTCGGCAAACTTGACGGAATCCAGCTGCTGGCCCCGTTCATCCAGCGCCACCAGCACCACATTGGGGGAAAGTTGTTTCAGCAGCCGCTCACCCTCACGGCGACGCCCTTCTTCAAGAGTTGCATCCTTCTCATCTTTCAGCTCATCAATGGCTAGCGGCAGATAGCGGCCAATCCGTCCGCTGTACTCAGCAACCCCCTGTTTGATCCAGGGGTCACGGGTCTTTCCAAGCCAGATAATACGGAGCTTCACGGCACTGGTTGATCAGATGGTGAACGAAGCTTTATTGGCTGCATCCGTGGCCTGCAGCGCTGCTGACAGCTCCACCTGCTCTGCCTTTTCCCACAGCCCATCGAGATCATAGCGCTTGCGCTGTTCCTCGTGGAAGATATGCACCAGCACATCGCTGTAATCCATCACGATCCACTTGCCTTCGGTCTCCCCCTCAATCTCCTGCACCTTGCCGAACTTTTTCAGCTCCCTGCGGATATGGTCGCAGATCGCCTGATTCTGTTTGTCGGACTGGCCGGAGATGATCACCAGAAAATCGGCAATGGTGCTGATGGCGGTGATATCCAGCACCCGGAGGTCGTAGCCCTTCTTGTCGCTGGCCAGTTCGGCACAGCGGATCGCCCGTTCACGTGGGCTGAGGGTCGGCTTTTCTGCAGTTTTTTCTGTCATGGTTGATACAATCCCTTCTGGGTAATAAATGATTCAATTTCAGGCGGAACAAGATAGCGGATCGATTGCTGCCGTGCTACCCGTTCGCGCAGCTGGCTGGATGAAATATCCAGCCGGGTTCCGATCACAAAGCGGATACTGGTGCCGCTGCTGTGTCGCACCAGGCTACCGGCCTCTTGCACAAACTGGTCGCGCACCAGTTCCGGCAACTGCTGTAGTGGCTCGGTAATCGCTTTTTCAGGCCGTTCCAGCACTATCAGTGAGGCCAGCGGAAAAATGTCGGCATAACGGTGCCACAGGCCCAGCTCCAGAAATGAGTCACTGCCGATAATAAAATGCAGTTCGTCACCCGGCCGCACTGTCCTGAGGGCGGTCAGGGTATCAACCGTGTAGGACTTTCCTGCCCGGTGCGCTTCTATGTCACTGAAACCGAAAGCCGGATTGGCAGCAATGGCCCGTTGTACCATGGCTGCCCGCAGCTCGAAGGAGACATCCCCGGCCAGCGGTTTATGCGGCGGATCAGCTGCCGGGATAAACAGCACCTGGTCCAGACCGGCTGCCTCGCGGGCCTCTTCGGCTATCCGCAGGTGGGCCAGATGGATCGGGTTAAAGGTGCCGCCGAGCAGTCCGAGCTTCATGGCTGTTCCTACAGAAACTCGGAGAGCTTCTCCCGCTCATCCACCAGATAAAACTCCAGGGTCTTGCGCAGGGCATCGTCAATGGTGGTGGTTGGTTCCCAGCCCAGGCATTCCTTGGCCCGCTTGACCGACGGCACCCGGGTCAGCATATCCTGGTAGCCTTTGCCGTAGAAGGAATCCGACGAGGTCTCCACGATCCGGCACTTGTCAGCCTTTTCCTTGTAAAGCGGGAAGGTGGCCACCATGTCACGCAGTTTTTCGGCCAGCTCCTTGACCGACAGGTCGTTGTTGGGGTTGCCGATATTGAAGATCTTGCCGTCGGCACAACCGTTGCGGTTTTCGATGATCTTCATCAGGGCATCGATGCCATCTTCAATGAAGGTGAAGGAACGGCGCTGGTTGCCGCCATCCACCAGTTCAATCGGCTTTCCAGCCAGGATATCATACAGAAACTGGGTCAGTACCCGTGAGCTGCCTTCCTTGGCAGTATGGATGCTGTCCAGCTTGGGGCCGATCCAGTTGAAAGGGCGGAACAGGGTGAATTTGAAGTTCTCGTGGTTGCCGTAGGCATAGATCACCCGGTCCAGCATCTGCTTGGCGCAGGAGTAAATCCAGCGTTCCTTGGCGATCGGTCCCAGTACCAGCGGCGAATTTTCCTCATCAAACTCGGCGTCCGGGCTCATGCCGTAGACCTCGGAGGTGGAGGGGAAGATAACCCGCTTCTTGTGCTTGACGCACTGGCGAATGATCTTGAGGTTTTCCTCAAAATCCAGTTCAAAGACCCGCAGCGGATCCTTGACATAAGTGACCGGCGTGGCAATCGCCACCAGCGGCAGCACCACATCGCACTTCTTGATATGATACTCGATCCATTCCTTGTTGATGGTGATGTCACCCTCCAGAAAATGGAACCGCTCGTGTCCCAGCGACCGCTCCAGCTTGTCGCAGGCCATATCAAGACCATAGACCTCCCAGTCCGTGGTGGTCAGGATGCGATGGGTCAATGCATTGCCGATAAAACCGTTCACGCCGAGTATCAGTACTTTCATCAGTGTCTCCTAGTTGTTATGCGAACCGATCAGATTCGCTCAATGAACATGCTGTTGCTTCCTGTTCCTGCCCACCCTCAAACTGCACCCTGCGTAGCTCCAGCAGCCCATCGCCGGTGCCGATACACAACGGTTTCAGTGAGACCACCTGCCCGGGTTGACCGCTGCCAGCTACCGGCCAGGCGGACCAGATGAGCAGCTTCATGCTGTTAAGCTCGGTGAAGGCACCGGGATAGGGATGGGTCACCCCACGGATCAGGTTATAAATCTGAGCCGCACTTTTGTTCCAGTCGATCCGGCCATCCTCCGGCTTACGACCGCCAAAGTAGCTGCCTGCTGCAAGGTCCATCGGGATGCGGTCTGCGCTGCCATCCACCAGTCTGGGCCAGGCCCTGCGCAGCACGGTCACCGCTGCCTCGTTTACCTTGCCAAAGACGTCGTGGGCCGTGTCGGTGAAGGCGATCGCAACCTTTTCCTGATCGACAATGTCGCCTGCATCCGGCTTGGCAACCATGTAATGCAGTGTTGCACCGGTCTCGGTCTCGCCATTGATCACGGCCCAGTTGACCGGCACCCGGCCACGGTATTTTGGCAGCCAGGAGCCATGCAGGTTCAGTGCTCCTCTGGCTGGTATCTCCAGCAGTTCCGGCTTGATCATGTTGCGATAATAAAATGACAACAGAAAATCCGGTGCAATTTTGCGTACCTTTTCGATGTTCCCCGGTTCATTAATGGAGCTGGTCAGGTATGGAATCCTGTTCTTTTCTGCCAGTTCACGCACTGAACTGAACCAGATCTGCTCAGTTAGGGAATCCTCATGGGTGAAGATCAGACTGATCTCGGCCCCTTGGCGCAACAGCTCCTCAATGCAGCGGTAGCCGACGTTATGATAGGCGCAGACGACAAGTTTCATGGTTCGTTAAACCCGTAGGTCTTTCTGACCACGTAGCGTGGGCGCTTACGCACTTCCTGGTAGATCCTGCCCACATACTCACCCACAATGCCGATCCCAAAGATGACGATCCCGATGAAGAAGAACAGGATGGCAAACAGGGTGAAGACCCCCTCCACCTCAGCCCCGATCATGAAGCGTCGGACAAACAGAAACAGCGCAAACCCGACTGACAGAAACGAGGTGATGATCCCCAGCAGGGCAAACAGCTGCAACGGCACCACGGAAAAGCCGGTCATCAGGTCGAAGTTGAGCCTGATCAGCCGGTAAAATGAGTACTTGCTCTCGCCCAGGGTCCGCTCGGCATGCCCCACCATGATTTCAGTCGGGTTCGACGAAAAGGTCTGGGCCAGGGCCGGGATAAAGGTGGTGGACTCACCGCATTGGTTGATGTTGTTGATGATGTTGCGATGGTAGCCCCGCAGCATGCAGCCGTAGTCGCTCATCTGCATCCCGGTCATCTTGTTGGTGGTGATGTTGACGATCCGTGAGGCCACCCGGCGAAAGAGCGGGTCCTGCCGCTTTTCACGGATCGTGCCGACCACGTCATGGCCGGATTCTATCGCAGCAACCATGCGGGGGATCTCTTCCGGCGGGTTCTGCAGGTCAGCATCCAGCGTGATGACGATTTCTCCGCTGCTGCGCTCAAAGGCCGCCAGGATGGCCATATGCTGACCAAAGTTACCGTTGAACTCCACCACTTTCACACCTGGATAGCGCTGTACATACCCACGCAGCATCTCCAGCGAACGGTCACGCGAACCGTCATTGGTGAAGATGATCTCGAACGGACGTCCCAGCGCCTGTGCCACCGGATAGAGCCGGTCCATCAACGGCTGCAGCGACTTTTCCTCATTGTACACCGGAACGACAATACTGACGTATGGCGCTGTCATGCTGTCTGCGTCTCCTTTGCCAGAGTCTCAACCATCTCTGTACCCCACAGCCCGACCTGCCAGCGGCGGACCCCCGGTATGGCCTGAAGCTGCTCCAGCGTCACCGGCTGCTGTTCGGCAATCCGCTCCAGCAACCAGTTCGGCGCCAGCAATCCGGAAGCCAGTCCCATACGGCTGCTGATCCCTTCACGCCATTGCTTGAGCCGTGCAATCCTTGCCTTGATACCCGGATTGGGCTCTCCCCTGCCCCGGGGAAAGCGGGGCAGACCTGCTTCAGCAACGGCAAGCCCCTGCCGGACTACTGTCAGCAGCTGTTCACCATAACGGCCAAGTAGACGTGGTGTCAGTCCCGCTATTCCGTTCATATCACGAACTGCAGCAGGTACCAGTTCAGCAATTTTAAGCAATGCCTCTGCCGGTATAACCTTGAAGGCGGGCCGGTCGGCCTCCCGCGCCTGCTGATCCCGGAACTGCAGTAGAGCCTCCAGGATAGCCAGGTTACGGGGTTTTAACTTGCCGGCGCCCTTACAGTTCAGAAAGAGCGGCCCGTTGCCCTTTTCAGCAACCCGGTTGCCAACCAGCAGGGCGCATTCTTCAGCTACCCATTCCCTGCGGCCAAGCTGCTCCAGCCTTGCATGCAGTCGATCTGCCAGCTCCAGTAAATGGGCCGTATCATGGGCTGCATAATCAGCCATTTCTGTGGTTAACGGGCGCTTGCTCCAGTCTGCCTTCTGAAAACGCTTGTCCAGTTCGATCCCGAAATGTTCCCGCAGCAGCGCAGCAAGGCCAAATTCAGTAGCACCGGTAAACTGTGCCGCGACCATGGTGTCAAACATCTGCTGCACGACAATACCAAAATCGCGATGCAGCGAGCGGATATCATAATCGCCACCATGCAGCACCGTACGTAGTCCCGGTCGTGCCAGTAAGACCCTCAGTGGCGAAAGATCTGAAAGCCGTAACGGATCAACCAACCAGGTTCCGGCACGGTTTGAAAGCTGCAACAGGCAGACCTTTTCCCGGTAGTGGTGCATCGAGTCGGCTTCAAGGTCAAGCGCCAGCTCAGTCTCATCAGTCAGCTCAGCACAGAGCTGCTCAAGCTGATGGTTATGCTCTATCACAGTATAGCGCAGTAGCGGCATCAGTACTGCCTCAGGATGGCATAGCCGGTGCTGCGCTGAGCAGCACTAAAGCCTGCAGTCTGAATCAGCTCAATCATCTCCTGTTGTGACATCCTGAAACAACAGCCAGCCGCAGCGACCACATTCTCTTCCAGCATGGTACCACCAAGATCGTTGGCGCCAAAAAACAGCGCTACCTGAGCCAGCTTTGCCCCTTGAGTCACCCAGCTGGCCTGAATATTCGGAATGTTGTCAAGTACAATTCTGGATAACGCGAGCACTTTCAGGTACTCAACTCCTGTGGCTGTAGAACCTCCCAACTCGGTGTTTCCGGGCTGGTACGTCCATGGTATGAACGCTGTGAACGAGCCTCCCGAAGCCTGTAACTCCCGTACCCTGAAGATATGTTCCACAATCTGTTCCGGTGTCTCTGTGCTGCCGAACATCATGGTGGCGGTGGTGGTCATACCCAGTGAGGCTGCAGCCAGCATTACTTCTCCCCAGCGCTTCCAGCCGATCTTTTTCGGCGAGATGGCCTGTCGTACCTCATCCACCAGGATCTCTGCGCCACCACCTGGTACCGAAGTCAGACCGGCTGCCTGCAAACGTGTAAGTACCTGCATAACCGTAAGGCCATGGCGGTCTGCCAGGTGGCAGATTTCAGCGGGAGACAGCGAATGATTTTGTACTGTTGGAAAACGTCTCCGAATCTCGCCAAACAGCTCCTCAAAGTAGGTAATGGTGAGGTCCGGATGCAGGCCGCCCTGCATCAGCAGTTGCGTGCCGCCATGTTCCACAAGCTCAGCGATCTTGGCAAAAATGCTTTCATGCTCCAGCAGATAGGCATCAGGTGCGTCAAGATCCCGGTAGAACGCACAGAATGAACAGCGCGATTCACAGACATTGGTATAGTTGACGTTACGGTCCACCACAAAGGTAACCTGTTTATCCGGGTGCAGCCTGCGGCGGATAGCGTCTGCCCAACGCCCAAGCTGCAGCAGATCGCCATGCAGCAGCAGTTCAAGTGCCTCGGACCGGTCCGGCGTCTGTCGCTCTCCGATCATGGTTGCAGCCCCTGAGCCAGTAGTTCTCTTACTTCAGTGGGAATTCTCCTGGCCTTTAGCCCTGGTGTTACGCAGGCCAGGGTGACCTCTGCCTGCACCAGCAACTGTCCGTCGGCATCTCGCAGCACTTGCTGCTGCAGGGTAAAGGAGGAGCCCCCCACTCGCACAGGTACGGTTGTCACTTGCAACAGCTCGTCATGGCGCGCCGGGGCCTTGAAATCAATTGCCATTCGCACCACCGGAAAGACGGCCCCTTCGGCTGCCAGCTGTGCGACCGAGCAACCCTGGTCACGCAGAAACTCGGTTCTAGCCCGTTCCATGTAGTTCAGGTAATTGGAGTGGTAGACCACCCCGGCAGCATCGGTATCTTCGTAGTAGACTCTGATCTTCATAGCTGTTCCAAGCCTGTCACTCTACTGCAGTTGGCCCTGCTCTGCAACCGCAGATGCCAAGGCTGTTAACAAATCAAGCGCCCAACAGCAAAACAAGCAAAAAGGCGCCAATCTAAGGCGCCAGACAATTTTACACAAAAACCCATAGCAAGATAACAACCACAACAAAAAACGCCCCTGTAGGTCATTTTTGACAGCGCACTGCGCCAGCCCTGTGTTTATCAAGCTTTGCGCATGATCACCAGACTGCGTCCGCCCATTTTCAATGGCAGACGGTAGTTGACAGCCGGCTCGACCCTTAATCCTGCCGCAGCAAATGACTCCTTCAGAAGGCCAACCTCCTGCTCACCATCGATACCGCGCATCGAGACAAGTCTTCCGCCGACGGACACCAAGGGAGCAGCTAACTCGACAAAAAGCTCCAGACTGCTGAAGGCCCGCGACGTCACCAGATCAAATTCGCCAGACCGATCAACTGCCAACAATTCGACCCTGCCATGTAGCGGTTCAAGATTTGTCAGTTTAAGCAGCCGGCCGATATGTTTCTGAAAGCTGATCTTCTTCCCCACTGCATCAATCGAGGTTATTAAACAGTCAGGCCTGACAATGGCAAGTACCAGGGCAGGAAAGCCCGCTCCTGAGCCGACATCCAGTATCCGGTCACCCGGTCTGAGCTCAGGCACCAGATGCAACGAATCAATCAGGTGCTTGATGGTCATCTCATCCCTGCCAGTGATAGCCGTCAGATTGATTTTCTTGTTCCAGCGCAGCAGTTCCTGCAACAACAGCTCACAAGCCCCATACTGCTGCTCCGTCAGTTCAAGATTTAGTTCCGCAACAGCCTTGGTCAGCAGCTCACGGTTCACCCTACTGCTCTCCTCTACCTTTCAGCATCACCGAAATAATCGCAATCGCAGCAGGTGTAACCCCCTGAATACGGGCCGCCTGCCCCAGGGTATCGGGCTTGAACCGCTCCAATTTTTCCCGTACCTCTGACGTTAGGCCGGGAACGGCTTTGTAGTCGAGATCAGACGGTATCCTGGCCTCTTCCTGTTTTCGCACTCGCTCTATCTGCTCCAGTTGACGCTCGATATAGCCTTGATACTTGACCTGTATCTCAACCTGCTCGCGCACCGCGCTCGGCAGTTCTGCAGCCTGCCGGTCAATCTCCTGCAGCTGCTGGTAGCCTATTTCAGGCCTGCGCAGCAGCTGCTCGTAGCTGGCGCCTTTGTGCAGATCAGCACAACCATGCCGTTCACACCAGCTCTTTTCTTCAGGATTCAGACTGAGACGTGTAGCACGGATCCGCTCCAATTCATCCCGGATCTGCCCCTGCTTACGACAGAACCCGGCATAGGTTGTCTCATCAACCAGACCGACTGAATGGCCGATCTCCCGCAGCCTGATATCAGCATTGTCCTCACGCAGCAGCAGGCGGTACTCGGCCCGCGAGGTAAACATCCGGTACGGCTCCCTGGTGCCCAGCGTGACGAGATCATCCACCATGACTCCGATGTATGACTCATGCCTGCCCAGCATAATCGGCTCTCTACCCTTGACCTTCAGGGCTGCATTAATCCCTGCCAGAATGCCCTGCCCAGCCGCTTCTTCGTAGCCCGACGTACCGTTAATCTGCCCGGCATGAAACAGATTTTTTATCAACTTGGTTTCTAGGGTGGCATGCAGTTGCACCGGATTCACGTAATCATACTCAATACCATAAGCAGGCCGCATGATCTCCACCTGCTCAAGGCCGACCATGGAGCGATAAAAGGCGATCTGGATATCAATCGGCAGTGAGGTAGACATGCCGCTGGGATAATACTCAACCGTCTCCAGCCCCTCCGGTTCAACAAAGGTCTGGTGACGCTCCTTATCGGGAAAACGGACTACCTTGTCCTCAATCGAGGGGCAGTAGCGCGGGCCTATCCCCTCAATTATTCCGGCGTAGAGCGGCGAACGATCCAGACCGCTGCGGATAATCTCATGGGTACGCTGATTGGTGTAGGCAATATAGCACGGCACCTGCGGCATGGTGATCCGCTCCGTACTGAAGGAGAACGGCACTGGCGGGTCATCGCTGTATTGAGCCTCAAGCCTGCTAAAATCAATTGTTCTTCCATCCAGACGGGCCGGCGTACCGGTCTTGAGGCGTCCCACCTCAAACCCCAATGCCTTCAATTGATCCGAAAGTCCCAGAGAAGGAAGGTCCCCTGCCCTGCCACCAGCATAATTGATCAGGCCGATATGGATCAGGCCCCGCATAAAGGTACCGGTCGTCAACACAACCGTCTTTCCGAGAAAGCGGATGCCGCTGCGGGTATCCACGCCACACAACTCTTCACCCTCTAGATACAGCGCCGTGACCTCACCCTGCTTGACATGCAGACTCGCCTGCTGTTCAAGCACACGCTTCATGCGCAAACGATAGAGCTGCTTGTCAGCCTGGGCGCGACCTGCACGTACCGCCGGCCCCTTACGCGTATTCAGTACACGGAACTGAATTCCGGTAGCATCAATGTTTTTCGCCATCTCGCCACCAAGCGCATCGATCTCACGTACCAGGTGGCCTTTGGCCAATCCTCCGATTGAGGGGTTGCACGACATCACCGCCATGCCGTCGAGACTCATGTTCAGCAGCAAGGTCAAACAACCCATTCTTGCGGCAGCCAAAGCAGCCTCGCATCCGGCATGCCCGGCACCCACCACAATCACATCGTATCTGGTTTCATAGTTATGCATCATGACCACCATGTTCCACGTGAAACATCATTACTTGCCAATACAAAACGAAGAGAAAATCAGGTCAAGCAGGTCGTCGGTCGTGGTCTCGCCGGTAATCTCACCAAGGGCGGCAAGGGCGGTCCTGAGATCCAGAGCTAACAACTCCGGCGGCAAGTCAAGCGACTGGTTGTCGGCAAAATCCTGGAGAGACCGCTGGGCACGAACAAGAACATCACGATGGCGGACGTTTGAGATCACAGCAGCGTCATCGGATGAAAAAGCCGAAGATTGGACGAAGTGGTCATAGATCCGAGAGGCAAGCCGGTCAATACCTGCCCTGCTCTTTGCAGAAACGCTGCAGACCCCAAGAGGCGCCGCCAAAACTGACAGATCAAGTAACTGGGGAAGATCCGACTTGGTCACCACAAGTAGATAGGGAAGCGCGGCAAGCGACCCCAGCAGTTCTGACAATTCAGGAGACACAGGAGCAGTGCCGTCAACCAGTACAAGCAGAAGATCAGCCTCAGACACTTTGTCAAGTGCCCTGCGGACCCCCTCCTGCTCGACACAGTCTGCATGATGTGCGCGGATACCGGCGGCATCAATAATCTTGACCGGTAGCCCCTGCAGAGAAACTGTCTCTTCAATCAAATCACGGGTGGTACCGGGCAGTGCTGAAACAATCGCCCGGTCAGTCCCTGACAGAGCGTTCAAGAGGCTGGATTTGCCGGCATTCGGAAGTCCCAACAGGAGAACCGAAACACCGTCACGCAGCACCTTTCCGCTTGCAAAGGTAGCAAGCAGTCGGCTGATTCCGGCAGAAACCGTTGCAATTCCGGTCTCAATGGCCTCGAACACAGCAGGATCAACCTCGTCCTCAGGAAAGTCTATATGAGCCTCCACCAAGGCTAAAGACTCAACTAGCGGTGCCTTCAAGGCAGCTAATGCACGGGACAGATGACCTTCACGTTGCGACTGGGCCAGGCTTAAAGAACGTTCTGTACGGCTGGCAATCAGGTCCATGACCGATTCTGCCTGGGCAAGATCGATACGGCCGTTCAGGAAGGCCCGTCGGGTAAATTCACCCGGCTCAGCCAACCTGGCACCAGCAGAAATACAGGCCTGGAGTACAGCACGAACCAGATAATAACCACCGTGACAGTGCAGCTCAAGCACATCCTCGCGGGTGTAGGAGCGGGGAGCACGCATCAGAACCGCCATGCCTTCATCTATCAGACCGTCGTCAAGCGGATTAACCAGGCGACCATAGAAAAGGCGGTGGCTCTCAAAGCCACCGCCGTTCTTCGTGCCTGATCCTTTAAAAAGCTTCCGGCCAATCTGCTCTGCGTCAGGTCCACTGACCCGTACTATGCCCACTCCACCAGAACCAAGCGGAGTCGCTATGGCAGCAATGGTATCACGAATATACATGGCGCACCGGATCAGTCTTTAACAAGCTTGTTGATATATGCCTGCTGACCAATGGTCAGAATATTGTTAATCAACCAGTACAGAACCAGGCCGGAGGGGAAACTGAGAAACATGAAAGTAAAGATAACCGGCAGACCCAGCATGATTTTCTGCTGCATTTCATCCATGTTGGAAGGAGTCATTTTCTGCTGAATAAACATGGTGACACCCATAATGACCGGAGTCACATAAAAGGGGTCCTTGTCAGACAGGTCAGTAATCCAGAACATGAACGGGGCATGCCGCAGTTCAATCGAATACATCAGCGCCTTGTAAAGGGCAAAAAACACCGGGATCTGAACAATCATGGGGAGGCAGCCACCCAGAGGGTTAACCTTGTGGTCGCGGTACAACTCCATGACAGCGCGGTTCATGGCATCTTTGTCATTTTTGTATTTCTCTTTCAAAGCAGCCATCTTAGGCTGCAATTTACCCATTTCTTTCATCGACTTGTAGCTCTTATGGGTAAGTGGAAAGAAAAATATTTTCAGAATGACGGTGATAATAATAATCGCAATACCGTAGTTACCTACATAGCGATAGAAGAATTTAAGCGAATAGAGCATCGGTTTGGCAATGGCAGAGAACCAGCCCAGATCAAGTGACTGCTCCAGAGAGCTGCCTTGAGCCTTGAGGATGTCGATCTCTTTGGGGCCGATAAACAGTTTATGTGCAACGGTCACAGCCTGGCCAGGGGCAACAGAAAAAGCCGGGGTACTGATGTCAGACTCAAGGTAACCGGCGGCACTCTTCTTCAACTCAACTGACGCTATACTGTTATTTACGGAGAGCAAGGCGCTTAAAAAATATTTATCATTGATGGCCGCCCACGTTATACCCTTGTCATACTTTTTGGTGGCGGAAGCAACGTTCTTAGGCGCATCGGTATGTAGTGAGCCATCTGCATAAAGAGAGGAACCATAGGTTTCATAACGACCGTCTTTTTGAGGTGGATCGAACGGAGAAGTAAACAGATACTGAAATGCACCTGCAATAGGTGCAGCCGAGTTGTTGACCAGCTGCGTCTCCAAGGCAATCCCGTAGCCATTGCCATCAAAACCATACGTCTTACGAATAACGAAGCCCTGAGCGTCGACGTAGGTAAAGACAAGCTGCTTCTTTTCGCCGGACAGGAGCTTTAAGGAGCTTACGTTAGGACTGTAGGCTGCTTGAGCTGAAAGAGCAAAACCAACTCCACGGGTTGAAAAGGACGGCAGAGCAGGATCAGCATTGGCAAGCAGTTTTACCTGCGCTGCACCAGGTTTGTTGGTCTCACGAAAACCTTTTAACGTCAGACTCTTCAGAGAAGCACCTACACCGCTAAAGACAGCGGTATAACGCTCGGTTTCTACCGTCACATCGGCCGCAGAAACTATCTTGGGAACCACCACCGGGGCAATGGCCGCAGCCTGAACACTCACTGCGGGTGCAGCTCCAACATTCTCAGTTTTAACAGGGACAGAGACAGCAGCAGGAGCTGGTTTCTTTTCTGGACCATAAAAAAACGAAAAAAGATAGAAAACACCGATGGAAAGTATTACTGCGAGTATCGTCCTTTTTTCCATGAAAACACTCCGTGGTCACTAGGAGACCGGATCGTACCCGCCGGGATGCCAGGGATGGCATCTAAGCAGACGCGATACTGTCAACAGCATACCTTTATAGGGGCCGTAACGGCGTATAGACTGCAGTGAATAGTCAGAACACGTTGGGTAAAAACGACAGGAACCTGGAAGCAGGGGGGAGATACACAACTGATATGCCCGGATAGCTGTTATAAGGATTCGTGACAGCATGTACGTGAACCGATCTGCTGAAAGGCTCGCTGCAGCTCACTGCTGAGAACCGCGGCGCTATTTTCAGCAGCCTGGCGTCGAACGATTACATTCAGATCCACGCCGGGCAACAGTGAACAATGATGACGAAAGAACTCTCTGATATGACGCTTTAGACGATTCCGTACTACTGCATTGCCTGTTTTCCGGCTTGCCGTAATCCCCAGTCGGGGATACTCATACCCATTCTCTCTCCAAACAACAAGAAAAGACCGTCCGGAGACTACAGTCTTGCTGTCGGACAGTCTTAGGTACTCTGAACGGCTCAGCAGGCGGTACTGCTTAGGAAAGCTGTTGCCACACGCCGACACTACAGGTACAGAAAAAACTATTTACTTGCGACCTGAACAGAGAGACGCTTACGGCCCTTCGCGCGACGACGCTTGATAACCAGACGACCGTTTTTGCTCGCCATACGTACCAGAAAACCATGGGTACGCTTACGTGATGTATTACTTGGTTGAAATGTTCTTTTCACGGCGCTGCTCCAGATTACTTTGTATTTTTGTGGGAATGCTCTTATTTCTCAAATGCATCCGTAACCCACTGTCCTGAGTACAGGAACGGGATTTATACTCAAATTACTTAAAAAATGTCAAGACTTTTTGTTTTTAAGAAAATGGTTTAGGCATTGAAAAAAGGCGACGGCTCTGTTAAAGTTTCAAGCCCCAAATTAGCCGCAAATGTTGCGCTAAAGGTGGTAACTGGCTTAATTTACAAGAGTATCAAGTTATCAACATGTGTTGATAACCCTGTTAATAACCACATGAATCATTGTAATGCTCGACACCAGGCAAATCGATATTTCATAAAAGCATCCTCATGTTGCCTGGTGCTACGGCATCGTCCAGACAGATCGGAACCAGCGATATGCCGTCCTCAAAAATCAATGCCATGCACGCGGTCTGGAATCAGACCGCTACGAATCTCGAAAAAGTTATATCACCTCAAAACTACACAAACTGGATCCAACCGATTCAATTCAGCCATGCTGATAATCACTCACTCTACCTGATTGTACCCAACCAGTTTTTCAAGGAGTGGCTTGAAGATAACTACGTTGACCTGATCAACAGTGCCCTGTCGGTGACTGCAGATAAGAACATGCTGGTAACATTTCTGATTCGGGAAAAAGAGGCCGATAACGCGCCACTGGAGATTATGGAAGCTCCGCAACCGAAAGAAAGCTCAACCTTAAAGGACCTGGATCAAGCCAAAGAGACAACACCGCTCAACCCGCTTAATCCACGCTATACTTTTGACCAGTTCGTAAGTGGCGCCGGAAACCAGTTTGCCCATGCGGCTGCCATGGCAGTTTCACATAACCCGGCCATAACCTATAACCCGCTCTTCATTTACGGGGGGGTAGGACTGGGCAAAAGCCACCTGCTCAATGCGGTTGGACATAAAATAATTTCTGACAACAGCAGCACTAAAATTTGCTACTGTTCTGCGGAAAAGTTTATGCATGAAATGGTAAACTGTATTAAACTTAATAAGATGGATGAATTTCGTGAACGCTTCCGTTCAATAGATGTACTGCTCATTGATGATATTCAATTCATAACCGGTAAGGAACGTACCCAGGTTGAGTTTTTTCACACCTTTAACGCACTGTACGAATCCCATAAGCAAATTGTCATAACGTCTGATAAATTTCCGAGAGAAATGCCAAATCTGGAGGACCGCCTGCGTTCAAGATTTGAGTGGGGATTAATTGCAGATATTCAGCCGCCTGATCTGGAAACGAAAATAGCAATTCTCAAAAAAAAGGCCGATACAAACAGAATACTGCTTCCTGATGATGTAGCCTACTTTCTGGCATCAAGTGACACCAGAAATATCAGGGAACTTGAAGGTATGCTGATACGCTTGGGTGCCTACAGCAGCCTCCAGCATATCCCGATTACCTTAACCATGGCCCAAAACAATCTGAAGGATATTCTGGTTAACAAAAGAAAAGAAATAACCGTTGAACTGATTCAAAAGACAGTGGCTGACCACTTTGGACTCAAGGTTGCCGATCTTAAATCAGAAAAGCGCCTCAAGGCATTTGTACTCGCCCGTCAGGTTGCGATCTGGCTTTGCAGGGATATGACAACCGCCTCCTATCCGGATATCGGTGCGAGGTTTGGCGGAAAAGATCATTCAACTGTCATCCATGCAACAAAAAAAATTGAAAAACTACTGGCTGAAGATCATAAATTATCTAAAATCATTGATGAATTAAAGGAGTCAATTCTGCAGTAAAAAGTTGCTACCAATACCTGTGTATGCAACTGTTGATAACTGTGGGTAACTCAGACCCTGTGAATAACCGGTCCAAACCGGGGCCGTTCATCAACAGGCATACCTTAATTTTATATTAATAAATTAAATAAGATATAAGTTATACACGGTTTCCACAGGACTAATAATAGATACATAGGTTTTAAATACTTTAACTGCTTATTTAATACATGAAACAAAGGAGTCTGGCATGAATTTCAAAATCGACAGAGATACCTTTCTTAAAGCGCTGCAAAAAGTACAGGGCATTGTCGAAAAACGGACATCGATGCCAATCTTATCGAATATCCTGATTGAGGCGCAGGGGGATAATCTTGAAATCATCGCTACTGATCTTGAAGTAGGCCTGAAAGGCAACTATCCTGCCAAAGTGGAAAAAGACGGCCGGATTACAGTTGGTGCAAAGAAACTATATGAAATAGTGAAAGAATTACCAAACCAGGAAATTACGTTTTCAACCAAGGAGAACGACTGGGTAGAAATCACCTGTGGCAAAGTCAGATTTAATATTGTTGGATTACCTTCAGATGAGTTTCCGGCGGTAGCTACGGTTAAAGATGAACAACTGCTGGAGCTTGAAGCAGCGTTGTTAAGAAAGATGATTGAAAAAACATCCTACGCAATCTGTAACGATGAAACCAAATACAATCTCAACGGCATTTTCACCAGGGTCGAACAGTCTGAAAAAGGTCAGTGTTTGAAGATGGTTGCTACTGATGGACACCGTTTGTCTATTGCCTCTGGTCCTTTCAGTGGTACGGCAAATCCAGAACTGTTGAAGGGAGTTATACTTCCCAAAAAAGGTATTTTCGAGATTAAGAAGATTACCGACGAAGGTGACGGGCTTCTGCAATTCGGTTTTGTTGACAGTAGTGCTGTGATCAAAAAAGGAGATACAACACTGATCATGCGGCTGGTTGACGGTGAATTCCCTGATTATACCAGGGTCATACCGGCAGCGAACGAACAGATTGTAAAGGCACCAAGAGAAGAACTGATCCATGCCGTGCGACGGATGGCTATTTTGTCCAGCGAGAAATTCAAGGGAATTATGTTGGAGATTGAAGGAAATGCCGTCAAGATTTCATCAAGCAATCCGGAGCTTGGAGATGCCATGGAAGAGCTTGATGTGAGCTATGATGGAAACCCGTTTTCTGTTCGATTTAATGCCCGTTACCTGCTGGATGTCCTGATGGTTTGCGAGAGCCAACACGTATTGATGAAATTTAAAAACGAACTGTCACCATCGATTGTAACCCCTGATTCGGATGATGAACTTTTAGCGGTTATCATGCCAATGAGGCTCTAGATCAGACGTGTTTTTGAAGCAAGTATGGCTTGAACAATACCGTAATATTCAAAAAGCCTGTATTCAGCCGGCACGGCACCTGACAGTCCTGTATGGCAGAAACGGGCAGGGTAAAACCAATTTTCTGGAGTCTTTGTACCTGCTTGGGAATGCGCGACCTTTTCGAGCTGCCAAGGTTCCTGATCTGATCAGCCATGGCAGCCGGTCAGCAGCAGTGCGTGGGCTGGTACTGGCAGCAGGCGTTGAAAGTACGATTGTACTCCATGTTGAAAACAGCACCCGCCGGGTAACGATTGATGATAAGGCGGTGCATCGTGCAGCTGATCTGCATGGAAAGCTGGCAGTTGTTGTCTTTTCACCCGATGATACAGCCATGGTCAAGTTGGGACCGGAAACCAGACGGCGATATCTTGATCGTTCACTGTATGCCAGTGATGCTGCTTTTCTGTCGGATTATCATACTTACTACCGCATCCTCAAGCAACGTAATGCGCTGCTTAAGACCAATCAGCAGGCAGGGCTAGATCTCTGGACTGAACAACTGGCAACAGCCGGCATCAGATTAATGCAGCATCGTCAACACTACACCAGCCGGCTCAATCAGCTGCTGCAACAGAAGTATCAGCAGATAGCAGGAGAACAGGAAAAAGTATCTGTTGTGTACCAGCCTGATGTGATCTGTACTGCAGAGGAAAACGGCACAGAACTACTGTTAAATGTATTTAGAAATCAGTATGAACAGGATCTGCGGTACAAGAGTACCGGCCGGGGTCCCCATCGTGATGATCTGTTGTTTTCAATTGGTGATCGCCCCCTGAAAAGTTTTGGTTCTCAGGGACAACAGCGCAGCTTTGTGCTGGCTCTGAAAATGGCAGAGCTTGACCATCTTCAGGAAACATTTGGCGAAATGCCCTTGTTACTACTTGATGATATTGCTTCTGAACTGGACCGGGAGCGGATGACGAACCTGCTGAGCTATGTACGGCAGCGGGAGGTCCAGGTACTGATAACAACAACCGACGTAACTCCCTTTCTTCCGGTGTTGCAGCAGGACAGCAAGCTATTCCGGGTTGAAGAAGGCAGACTGACGTACGAAGGAAACGGAACACCATGAGCGAGTTCGAACAAAACGGAACAGCAGCATCAAATGAATACGGCGCTGGCAGCATCAAGGTCCTTGAAGGGCTTTCAGCAGTCCGTAAACGCCCGGCCATGTATATCGGCTCTACTGCCAGTGCTGGTCTGCACCATCTGGTGTATGAAATCGTTGATAACTCGATCGACGAGGCACTGGCCGGTCACTGCAACGATGTCTCGGTAACCATCAACACGGATGGCTCAATCACCGTGGTGGACAACGGGCGGGGTATCCCTACCGACATGCACCCCACCGAAGGACGTTCGGCAGCCGAGGTCGTTCTTACCGTGCTGCATGCCGGCGGCAAGTTTGACAACGACTCCTACAAGGTCTCAGGCGGTCTGCACGGTGTTGGTGTCTCGGTTGTCAACGCGCTTTCCAAGTGGCTTGACCTTGAGATCAGGCGCGATGGCAAGATCTGGCGCCAGACCTATCACCGTGGTGAACCGCAATCGCCGCTGGAGGTAACCGGTACGACCCGTCGCCGCGGCACCAAGATCACCTTTATGCCGGATGAGGAGATCTTTGAAACCACGGAATACTCCTTTGATGTGCTCTCCCAGCGTTTGCGGGAACTGGCGTTCCTGAACGCCGGGGTGCGGATCAAGATCAATGATGAGCGGGCAGACGGAAAATCCCACGACTTTTTCTACGAAGGCGGGATCAACTCCTTTGTGGAATACCTGAACCGGGCCAAGACGCCGCTGCACCAGAAACCGATCTACTTCAAAGGGGAAAAAGGCGGTGTGGAGATGGAAGTCTCCATGCAGTACAACGATACCTATGATGAAAAGATCTTCAGCTTTGCCAATAACATCAACACCCATGAAGGCGGCACCCACCTGGCAGGTTTCAAGGCGGCCCTGACCCGCACCATGAACACCTATGCAGCCGGTAACAACCTGACCAAAAACGCCAAGGTGGCCATCTCAGGCGATGACCTGCGGGAAGGGATGACCTGTGTCATCTCGGTCAAGATCCCCCAGCCGCAGTTTGAAGGTCAGACCAAGACCAAGCTGGGTAACTCGGAAGTTAAAGGCTATGTTGAATCGCTCCTCAATGAAAAACTGGCGGTCTATCTGGAGGAAAATCCCCAGGTGGCCAAGCGGATTCTGGAAAAATCCATTGAAGCAGCCCGCGCCCGTGAGGCTGCCCGCAAGGCCCGTGACCTGACCCGCCGTAAAGGGGCCCTTGATCTGGGCGGCCTGCCCGGCAAGCTGGCTGACTGCCAGGAAAAGGACCCGGCCCTGTGTGAACTGTATCTGGTCGAGGGTGATTCAGCAGGCGGTTCCGCCAAACAGGGGCGTGACCGTCGCTTTCAGGCGATCCTGCCGCTGAAGGGCAAGATTCTCAACGTTGAAAAGGCCCGCTTTGACAAAATGCTCTCCTCCCAGGAGATCCGCACCCTGATCACTGCCATGGGTACCGGTATCGGCAAGGATGACTTTGACATTGCCAAGTTGCGCTACGGCCGGATCATTGTCATGACTGACGCCGACGTGGACGGCTCCCACATCCTGACCCTGCTGTTGACCTTTTTCTACCGCAACATGCAGGAGCTGATCGAGCGCGGCCACCTCTACATTGCCCAGCCGCCGCTCTATAAGGTCAAGCGGGGTAAAAAGGAACTGTATCTGCGTAACGAAGCAGCCCTGCAGACCTTCCTGCTGGAGGAGGGGGCTGAGGAGCTGATCCTGAGCATGGAAAAAGGGGATCGCTCCTACATCGGCAAGCAGATCATTCCGGTGATCCGCCAACTGATTGAGTGGCGGGCTCTGTTTGAAAAGGTGGTTAAAAAAGGTATTCCGGCTGACCTGCTTGATCTGTTGATCAGGGCCGGGGTACGGCCGGGAATTGAGGAAGTGGCAGGACTTGAGTCCTACCTGAACACCATGCAGGGATTGATAGACGATTGTGATTACCAGTACCAGGCCGAGGATGAGCGGGTCACCTTCAGGATCGGCAACATGCGTTCGGTGATCGATAACCAGACGCTCGGAGTTCTTGCCAGCCATGAATATGAACTGCTGGTTGAATCAAACCGCAAGGTGGCAGAGCTGATGGCAGGCGGATTGGCCCGTCTGGAAGAAAACGGCAAGGGACTGCTTGAGACCAGCCGACATGAAGAACTGCTGAGCTACTTCCTTGACTATGCCAAAAAGGGCCTGGCGATCCAGCGCTACAAAGGTCTGGGTGAGATGAACCCGGATCAGCTCTGGGAGACCACCATGAATCCGGAGAACCGGATACTGTTACAGGTCAAGATTGAGGACGTGGTTGAGGCTGATCAGATTTTTACGGTGTTAATGGGCGATCAGGTTGAACCGCGCAGGGAATTTATTGAATTGAATGCGTTGAATGTCGTCAACCTGGATGTCTAATCCAGCACGCTAACCACTTTATACAACACACCATTAAACGAGGGGACACCTCATGCAGGAACAGGTAACGCAGAAGGTCGCAGTTAATATTGAAGATGAGATGAAGCGCTCCTACATGGATTATGCCATGTCGGTCATTGTCGGTCGGGCCCTGCCGGATGTACGGGATGGTCTCAAGCCGGTGCACCGCCGCTGTCTGTATGCGATGAACGACATGGGCAATGATTATAACAAGCCCTACAAAAAATCGGCCAGGGTTGTCGGTGATGTCATCGGTAAGTACCACCCCCACGGTGATACTGCCGTGTATGACACCATTGTCCGGATGGCCCAGGATTTCTCGCTGCGCTATCTGCTGGTGGATGGCCAGGGTAACTTCGGTTCGGTGGACGGCGACAGCCCGGCAGCCATGCGGTATACCGAGATCCGGATGAAGCAGCTCACCCACGAGCTGCTGGCTGATCTGGAAAAGGAAACGGTTCCGTTTACCCCCAACTACGATGAGTCCCTCTATGAACCGGCCGTGCTGCCTGCCAAGTTTCCCAACCTGCTGGTCAACGGTTCATCAGGTATTGCGGTCGGCATGGCCACCAACATCCCGCCCCACAACCTGGGGGAGATCATTGATGCCATCATCGCACTGATCCATAACCCGGCTCTTAGCTATGAAGAGTTGCTGGAGCTGGTACCTGGACCGGATTTTCCCACCGGCGGCACTATCTATGGCCGCCAGGGGATTATTGACGGATATGCCACCGGCCGCGGGGTAATCCAGATCCGGGCCAAGGCCCACGTTGAGAACAGCAAAAAGCATGATCGCGAGTCGATTGTGGTGACCGAGATCCCCTACCAGGTCAACAAGGCCCGCCTGATCACCAGTATTGCCGAGCTGGTCAAGGAAAAGAAGATCGAAGGGATCTCTGATCTGCGGGATGAGTCTGACCGTGATGGTATGCGGATTGTGATCGACCTGAAGAAGGATGAAAATGCCGAAGTGCTGCTGAACCAGCTCTATAAGCATACCCAGATGCAAACCTCCTTCGGTATCAATATGCTGGCGATTGTGCACAACCGTCCCAAGCTGATGTCACTGGCTGAGATGATGCACTATTTCATCGAGCACCGCCGTGAGATGGTTACCAAGCGGACCCTGTTTGAACTGAAAAAGGCAGAGGCCCGGGCCCATATCCTGGAAGGTCTCAAGATCGCGCTGGACTGGCTTGATGCCGTGATTGAGCTGATCCGTGAATCCAAAACCCCGCCAGAGGCAAAACTGGGTCTGATGGAAGGCCGTTTTGCTGATCCTGACTATCTGCAGCGTCTGAACCTGCCCCGCCCTGCCGGGTATGAGAAGGCGGTACAGCTCTCGGAGATTCAGGCCCAGGCCATCCTGGAGATGCGTCTGCAGCGCCTGACCGGCCTGGAGCGGGACAAAATCATTGCAGAGTATGAGGATATCCTGCGCCTGATCGCCCGCCTGAAGGAGATCCTGGGTTCTGATGCTGAGATCATGAAGATCATTGTGGGTGAGCTGACCGAGATCAAGGAGCGTTTTGGCGACAGGCGCCGCACCGAGATCGTTCATCAGACTGCCGACATTTCGCTGGAAGACACCATTGAAGATGCAGAAATGGTGGTAACGGTCTCCCATACCGGCTACATCAAGCGCAGTGCGGTTGACCTGTACCGGGCCCAGCGCCGTGGCGGCAAGGGCAAGACCGGGATGAAGACCCGTGAAGAGGATTTTGTGGAGCAGCTCTTCATCGCCTCCACCAAAGACTTCCTGCTGTTCTTCTCCGATATGGGCCGGGTCTACCGGATCAAGGTCTATGAGATCCCGGAAGGCAGCCGTACCACCAAGGGTAAGGCGGTGGTGAACCTGGTCAATGTGCAGGAGGGAGAGAAGATCACCGCCATCCTGCCGGTGAAAGACCTGAACCGTGAAGACCTGTACCTGCTGATGGCAACCCGCAACGGCGTGGTCAAGAAGACCCCGCTGGTGGAATATCTGAACATCCGGACCACCGGTATCAATGCGGTCAACCTGGATGAAGGGGACAAGCTGATCTCAGTTGCCCTGACCGATGGTCAGAAGGATGTCTTCCTGGCTTCGCGCCACGGCAAGGCGATCCGCTTCCCTGAATCCGATGCCCGCCCGATGGGCAGGGTTACCCGCGGTGTGCGGGGGATGAACCTTGAGGCACGGGACGAAGTGATCGGTATGGAGGTGGTTGATCCGACAGCAACCGGTTCCACCATCTTCACCCTGACCGAGAACGGCTTCGGCAAGCGGACCGACCTTGACGAGTATCGCGGCCAATCCCGTGGCGGCAAGGGTTTGATCACCATCAAGACCACCACCCGTAACGGTCTGGTGGTGGGCGTGATGCAGGTGAATGATGAGAACCAGCTGATGGTCATCACTGACCAGGGCAAGATCCTGCGGGTACCGGTGGCCGGTTTCTCGGTGATTGGCCGTAACACCCAGGGGGTTAGGGTGATGGTGACTGAAGAACAGGAAAAGATCGTTGCCGTGGCCAAGCTGGCAGAGCGGGATGATGAGGACGGCATTGAGCCGGAAGGTGAAGAAGAAGTTTGATGTCATGGAGTTAAATGCTGTTAGTAGACTTCGTACACTTGACACCAGTTACCGTGAACGAAGGCGGATTGTCAGGCTGCTTGATTTTCTGACACGTGACGAACTGACCCGTGATCAGCTGGAGCGGATCGGCCGGCGTTTGCAGAAGTCGGGGCGGCGGGCCCTGCCGCCGCTGGTCAGACGGCTCTGGCAGGAACAGGATCATGAGCGGATCTATCGCTATACCTGCATGCTGGACTTTTTTGATGCCACCATCTGGCTGGACCAGCTGGTGGCGTTAACCCTTAAACGCCGCGATCTGGCTGATGAAGGCAGACTGCCTCTGTTGGAAATTCTGCAGGATTACGGCATTGATGTCTCCTCCCCTCCCTTTTCCCGTGATGAGGTCACTGGCGCAACCCTGAACAGTTTCCTCGACCTCTGTCTGCAGGAAGGTTCCTGGGGCATGGTCCGCTTGATGGATCGCTTCCTGAATGCGGACGAGATGCTGCGGGACCAGCTGATCCGCCGCCTTGGCAGCCGGGCTGACCAGGGGGCTGCAGCCGCGGCATGTCTGAGAATGCTGGCCTGTTTCGAGTACCGTGAAGTCGCCGATCTGGCGGTTGAGAGCCTGGGTACCCTGCGGCACGGCTGTGCGCTGCAGGTGCTGCAGTCCTTGCACGACCTACCGGTAGAGGGGCTTGAAGAACGGATCAGCCGTAGTATCCGGCGGCTGGGCTTTCTGGGGATCAGAGAGTCTGAACCGCTCCCTGATCTGTTTGCAGAGCCGGCTGCACTGCTGATGGCCCAGGCAACGCCTCTGGACTGTTATGGGGTGCGGACACTCTGGTTTTCCTGGGAACTGTGCGATACCACCCTGGCAGGAATCGTGCTGCAACTGGGGGATCAGGACGGTGTGCGGCATGCCGTGGCTTCGCGTTTCCAGAACCGTCGCGAGCATGATGACTACCTGGATGAGATCAACGCGGAAGAAGGCCTGTATCCGGTGGGATATGCCTATGCCGTCAATGTGCTCAAGGATGCCCTGCAACAGAGTATTGAGCGCAGCTTCTATCTGCCGCCGGACCTCTATGCATGGCGCTACCTGTTTGGTGAGACTGACCTGCGACCAGCCGACTATGTCCCCGGCTTCCCGGTGGAACTGCTTGATGGCCTGCTGGACCGGATGGCGTCACTGCTGGCCGGTTGTGAAGAGTTGCTGGACGAACCGTTTTTTGAAGGCTGGCTTTTTACCGATCCTCTGATATATGAACTGGCTGAAGGCTGTGGGACCACCCCCCTCGGCAGCTGTTCTCCGGATACGCAGCAGTTGGTCATTGAGCGTTTCTGTACTGAACTGATTGAGCCGGATAAACCTGCGTTGCTGCGTCGATTGTTGTTAAGTGCCGATTTCATGCAACAAACTGACTGCCGGAAGCAGAGTATCCAGCAGGTGCTCGCATTAGGGCTCAGTCTGGCCGGATCACAGCTGCCGCTGAGCCGTCACCCCTTTATCAGACGACTGGGGTTTGACAGTATCGAGATGGCTCGCCAGGCCATGGTGGAAGGGTTTGATCCGCGCGCTAAACAGGCGTACGACGATGATGAGGAGTGGGAATGAAGATCGGAGTGATCGGAGCAGGCAGCTGGGGGACCGCCCTGGCTAACGTGGTCGCAGCAAACGGTCATGACACAACACTGTGGGCCTATGAACCGGAGCTGGTTACCGGCATGGCGGCAACCAGGGTCAATCATCTCTTTTTGCCCGGCATTGAGCTGCACCCCGGCCTTAACTATACCGGAGCACTGGCTGAAGCGGTCAGTGGTGCCGAACTGGTGCTGCTGGTGACGCCAACACAGGTCATGCGGAATCTGCTTGCCGATCTGGCCGGCTCAATTGCTCCCACAGCCATACTGGCAAGTGCCTCCAAGGGGATTGAACTGGGGACGCTCTGTACGGTCTCGCAGATCTGCTGCCAGGTGCTGGGTGATGCGGTACGGGAACGCTTTGTTGCCCTGTCCGGCCCGACCTTTGCCAAGGAGGTGGCTCTGGGCTTGCCGTCACTGATTGTTGCCGGCTCAGCCAATGATGCTGCAGCCCATACGGTGCAGGCTGCCTTTAGCAACCCGGTTTTCCGGGTCTATACCAGTGATGATGCCATCGGGGTCGAATTGGGCGGGGCGGTTAAAAATGTGATTGCCATTGCAGCCGGCATCAGTGACGGTTTGGGATTTGGTCACAATACCAGGGCTGCCCTGATTACCCGTGGTCTGGCAGAGATGAAGCGTCTGGGGCGGGCCATGGGGGCTCAGGATGCGACCTTTGCCGGCCTGGCAGGCATGGGTGATCTGGTGCTGACCTGTACCGGTGACCTGTCCCGCAACCGTACGGTGGGGGTCAAGCTGGGCCAGGGGCTGACCCTTGAGGTGATTATGGCAGAGATGCGAATGGTGGCTGAGGGGGTTAAATCGGCAGAATCGGTTAATGCCCTGGCGCAAAAACTGGGCGTTGAGATGCCGATTACCCAGAAGGTCTATGAAATCCTCTACGGCAATAAACCGGCTCGGCAGGCGGTACTGGAGCTGATGTCCCGTGACCTGAAGCCCGAACAGGCCTGAGTCACCCGTACTTTGGCCTGTTTTTTACTGCTTTCTGCCAGTATCCCCGCGTCCTGCAGTAGATCTGCAATGGTCCAGATTCCGCCTGCAATCACAATAACCCCGCCCATAAAAATCATCGGTTCCATAACCCACCCCCTCTGTTTTGGAGACAGTATCATGGTGCCATGACAGAAAATGTCCTTTTGGGATTTGTGCTGGAAAACTTGCTGAAAGATCAGGGTTCACCCTGCTCGGCATCACCGGAAAGCAGTACGATATCTACCCGCCGATTCTTGGAGCGACCTTCGGGGGTGCTGTTTTCCGCAGTGGGACGGAATTCTCCATACCCGGTTGCCGATAGTTTGCCCGGTTCAACATCGTAATTCTTCTGCAGGTAGCGCAGCACATTGGTGGCGCGGGAGACTGACAGCTCCCAGTTGGAAGGAAACAGCGGAGTGCTGATCGGTATGTTGTCGGTGTGCCCCTCAACCCGCAACGGATTGGAGTATTGGGTCATGGCTTCGAGGATCGTATTGAGCAACTGATATCCTGCCGGTTTGATCACCGCAGAGCCTGAATCAAAAAAACCGGCCTCCTTCAGGCTGACCACCAGGCCGCGCCGGGTAATCCCGATGGATACCTTGTTCTGGGCGCCATGCTTGATCAGGTAGGCCTCAATGGCAGACTGGATCTCTTTAAATTCCTTTTCCTCTGCCTTGGTTTTCCCTCGCCCCTTGTCCATGCCGCCCTGTCTCGGGCCAGCCGGCGGCATCTTGTTAATCATGGGAATAACGGCCATTTCTGGCTTGATTGCGGGGATCGGCTTGATATCCTGGGACTGCAACACCCCGCGTTGCCCTGCAGCGGCCTGGGTGGAATAGCCGAACGACTCCCGCATGGCGGCAGCTACTTCCTCGACCTTTTTCTTATCGGTCTGGGACATGGCATACATGGTGACAAACACGGCAAACAACAGGGTGATGAAGTCAGCATAGGAGACCAGCCAGCGTTCATGGTTGGCATGTTTTTCAGGCTCTTTTTTCAGTGCCACGTCTGAGGCTCCTAGTGCTCTTCACCGGCAAAGGCCTTCAGCTTTTGCTCAATAAAGTGAGGGTTTTCACCGTTCTGGATCGCAATCAGGCCTTCGACAATCATGACCCGCCGCAATACCTCTTCCTTCATCCTGATCTTGATCTTGGAGCCGATCGGCAGACAGATGATGTTGGCGGTCATCAGGCCGTAGATAGTGGCAACGAAGGCGGCAGCAATACCAGCACCAAGTTTTGAGGTGTCGGACAGGTTGCCCATAACGTGGATCAAACCGAGCACGGCGCCGATAATACCGATGGTGGGAGAGTATCCGCCAGCCGCTTCAAAAAATTCAACCGAGTGTTTTTTGTGATCTTCATAGGCCATGATCTCGGCCTCAAGGGTCTCGCGCAGCTTCTGGGGATCGATGCCGTCAACCACCAGTGAAATCCCTTTTTTGATAAAGGGGTCTTTGGCGTTCTGTGCTTCCTGCTCCAGCGAGATCAGGCCGTTACGGCGGGCCTTGGTGGCGTAGCCGATAATGTCTTTCACCACCGCTTCCGGGTCAACCTTGGGAGGTAGAAAGGCGGTCTTGATATCCTTGAAACCGTTGATACAGGCAGCCAGCGGAAAGGAAATAAAGACGGCGCCAAAGGTGCCGCCCAACACGATCAGCGCTGATGTGGGTGAAATGAGCGCACTGACATGCACACCTTCCAGTACAGCTCCACCGAAGACAGCGCCAAAGCCGAGTGCAAGGCCGATGATTGTTGCTAAATCCATAGATCAGGTGTCCTGACGGTGAAGTGGGTGTAGTGTTGCTTTGGTATCGTCGGCAAGGAAATGCTCGCTCTCAGTGCGATGATAGCGAGAATTCCGCTGCCGCCGCAGATAGGCGTGACCATTGGGAACAGCCCCTGAGCGGCGTAACACCTTGGACCTGAAGGCGATGATCCGGTTCAGAATGACCTGACAGTGCTCACGGACAAGTATGTGATGGCCGTTAAACAGCGTAATCACCGTATCAGGGGTCTCTTCGACACTGACGATATGGTCAGGGTTCAGAAACATGGTTTGCCGGTCAAGGCGGGTGACCAGGATCATGTAGTCCTCTAAGTTGATTTTTCACTAACAATATCAAACAACTGGATATGGTCAAGCTTTTTCGGTTGTGAAGGTTGCTGTTGAGCCCGGCTAGGAGCCGAGCATTGCGTCTATCGCATCAAAACTTATATACTTTTCGGCAATTGAGTTAATAAGTTCAATCTTTTCCGTATCGTCAGGTCCGATTTTTGAAACGTGTTCCCGCAGGCGGTAATAGACCTGGGAAGTGGTATCCTCAATCCTGATATACGGGATATTGCTGTCTTCCAGGATGCGCTGGGTGATGCCTGACATTGGCGCATGACCGGCAATGATCAGCCCTGCCAGGCGTTGGCGGAATTCCGGGATATGGTGCAGGGATGAGGCGGTCACGATCAGCTCGTCGCGGGAGCTGGTCACGATCAGCAGGGTTGACTCCTCCAGGCTGTCAATCACCCGCTGCGATGAGGCGGCACCCAGCTGGATGGTGTGACAGATCCGGCTGCGGTCGGCAGGGTCACCATGTAACGGCAGCTCCAGCAGCTCACCTACGTGCTGCAGGGTCGGGTCTGCCAGAATGGGAGAATAATCAAAGGCACTGGTGACCAGCAGCTGCTGGTGCTGGAACGCCTTGGTCAGATAGGCCAGAGAGCGCTCGCGCTTTTCCGGTACCAGCTTGTTGGCCATGATGACCCGTACATTGGCCTGTTCGCGGGCATACAGGGCCAGATTCAGTTCTACCGCATCAATAACGTTGCCGATGCCGCCACCGGTCACCATCAAAACCGGCGCCCCCAGCATGGCAGCCACCTGGGCGTTATTGACGCCTACCACGGAACCAACGCCGCCATGCCCGGCCCCTTCAATAATCAGAAAATCAAACTGTTGTTCAAGCTCGGCGCAGGCCTTGAGGATTGCCTGCCGCGGTGCCAGCGGATCAATCTTGCCATCCAGAAACTGACGGGTCGAGCCGGGGGTCAGGGTCATGGGGGACATCAGGTGCGCAACGTCATCCATACCAAAGACACTGGAGAACATGGCGGCATCCTTGTCCATGGTCAGGCCGCGATACTGGATGCACTTGGGGCCGATCGGCTTCATGAAGCCAACCCGCCGGTATTTCTGGAGGGCCAGGTGCATCAGCGAGAGTGAGATGGTGGTCTTGCCGCAATGCTGACCGGTTGCGCCGATGAAAATCTTTCTGCACATAGCTAGTGTCCCTCTGCGACCGTCTGGGCAGGATAGTCGCACAGCCCCATGTAACGGTCACGTCCGTTATGGAAGCGGATAATCCGCACCCCCATGCCGCTCTTTTTTACCAGGTGGAACAGGTTCTGGGGAACCCGTTTGGCCCACATGACTCTGGCGTCAAAGCAGATCGGCTGGTCGTCGACCAGCAGTTCAATCCTGAGGACAGTATTGGGGTTACAGACATTGGCGGTCTTGATGAACAGTCCGAGCGGCGAGAGATCTTCAGTAAAGGCACGTCTGCTGGCGGCCTCATCAGTACCAAAACAAAGGGCTATCCGTTTGCGTTTCCGGTCATTGTTGCGCTTGTCGGCCATAGGAACCATCTCCCGGGAAAGGTAATAAAATAAAAGAATACCATAGTATTTGAAAACTGCACCTTTACTCTGTGCCGGGCTGGTTACGCACAGGAGAATACCGTTGACAATCAGAGGTGAATCCACTAGGTTTGACTTACGTTCTTTATGTTTAACCATGTAAACCGCTAGGGGAGTTTCGACTGAGAGCAGCAACCGGCTGCGACCCTTGGAACCTGATCCGGGTAATTCCGGCGTAGGGAAGCGGACGATTTCGAATACCGACGAATCGCCGCCCTTCCAGGCGGCTTTTTTTATTGCAGGAGGTACGTACCATGCAGGTCATGATCAATGGAGAAATGCGGCAGCTTGCCGACGGGACCACGGTCGGACAACTGCTGGAAGAGTTGCAGATTCCGGCCACACGGGTAGCTGTGGAACGCAACCTGGAGATCGTTCCCAAGGCCCGCTATGCTGAGCAGACGTTGCAGGATGGGGACAGGATCGAGATAGTCCATTTTGTAGGGGGAGGATAGCGGATGTCTAAAGGTAAACTGACAATTGCAGGAAGAGAGTTCAATTCCCGTTTGATGGTGGGGACCGGCAAATATGCCAGCAATGAGCAGATGGTGGCTGCGCTGGAGGCCTCCGGTGCCGAGATCATTACTGTGGCTGTCCGGCGGGTCAACCTGGCTGAGATGGGCAAGGGCTGCATGCTGGATTACATTGACCCCAAGAAATACACCCTGCTGCCCAATACCGCAGCCTGCTTCACGGCTGACGATGCGATCCGTACCTGCCGTCTGGCCCGTGAGGCCGGTCTGTCAGACATGGTCAAGCTGGAGGTTCTGGGTGATGAAAAGACCCTCTTCCCGGATAATGAAGAACTGCTCAAGGCAGCCAAGGTTCTGGTTGCCGAGGGCTTCACGGTACTGCCCTACTGCAGTGATGACGTGATCCTCTGCAAGAAGCTGGAAGATCTGGGCTGCGCTGCCGTGATGCCGCTGGCTGCACCGATCGGTAGCGGTCTGGGTATCCGCAACCCGTACAACCTGAAGATCATCATGGAAGCGGTCAAGGTACCGGTGATTGTGGATGCCGGTGTCGGCACCGCTTCTGATGCAGCACTGGCTATGGAGCTGGGCTGTGACGGTATCCTGATGAACACCGCCATTGCCGGCGCCAAAGATCCAATTGCCATGGCCACCGCCATGAAGCTGGGGGTTGAGGCAGGGCGTCTGGCCTATGAGGCGGGTCGGATACCGAAGAAGCTGTATGCCACCGCTTCCAGTCCGTTGACAGACCTGATCGGTTCGTGATTGATTTTTCGCTCTATCTGATCACTGACCGCAACCAGACCGGGGGCAGGCCGCTGCTGGAGGTGGTGGAGGCGGCCCTCTCCGGTGGTGTCCGGGCAGTACAGTTACGGGAAAAGGATCTGACCCCGGCGGAGCTGTATGACCTGGCCTGGGAGATGCGGGCCCTGACCAGCCGGTATGATGCCCGCTTGCTGATCAATGAGCGGATTGATATTGCCCTGGCAGTTGAGGCGGATGGCGTTCACCTGGGAGTCAACTCCCTGCCGGTTACGGCAGCCAGGCGGATCGCACCGGATCTGCTGATCGGTTATTCCAGCCATAGCGTGGGCGAGGCTGTAGCAGCCCTGGCCAAGGGGGCGGACTTTGTCACCTTTGGGCCGGTCTTCCCCACCCCCTCCAAGGCGGCCTATGGCGAGCCGGTGGGGCTGGGAGAGTTGGAGCGGGCTTGCCGGCAGGCCGTTGGTGATCTGGTCTTTGGCCTGGGCGGCATCAAACGCGATAATCTTGCGCAGGTGACTGCTGCCGGTTGCTACCGGGTGGCCCTGATCTCGGATATCCTGGCTGCACCTGATCCGGCGGAGGCTGCAGGAGCCTTCCGGCGGGGGCTTGGCTGCTAGTAACACCAATCGTTTTACCGCAGAGGACGCGGAGTAACGCAGAGGGACTACACAAGTATATTTCGTGTGCTTTCCTCGGTTTTTACCTCTGTGCCCTCTGCGGTGATTAAAGGTTTTGCATGTCTGCGTTTTCATCAGAACATATCCATCCTGACCTGCGGATCAACTCCTATGGCCACTATCTGCGCCGCAGGTTCGGTTGCCGGGTCAGCAAGGTCAATGTGGATGCCGGCTTTACCTGCCCCAATCGTGACGGCAGCAAGGGGACCGGCGGCTGCATCTACTGCAATAACGTCTCTTTCTCCCCCCGCGATACCCTGGCCGAGATCCCGCTTGAAGAGCAGGTCACAACCGGGATGGCCTATCACCGCAGACGTCTGGAGTCAGATAAATTCATTGTCTATTTCCAGAAATATACCAATACCTATGCCTCGGTCGGCCATCTTGCAGAGCTCTACCAGCGTGCACTGGCCTTGCCCGATGTGATCGGGATTTCAGTCGGTACCCGGCCTGATTGCCTGACTGACGAGGCGCTGGAGCTGCTGACCACGCTTGCCAGAGATCACTACGTCTGTCTGGAGCTGGGGTTACAGTCAGCCGATGACGCTATTCTGGAGCAGATCAACCGCGGGCATTCCCTGGATGATTTTATCACGGCGGTTAAACGTGCCTCCGGTCGCGGCCTTGATATCTGCGCCCATCTGATCTACGGCTTTCCCGGAGAGCAGCCGGAGGAGTTTGTCAAATCTGCAGACCTGCTTGATTCGCTATCGTCAATCACCTCGGTCAAACTGCACCAGTTGCATGCGGTGGAAGGGACCGAACTGGCAGCCATGTATCGCCGGGGCGCGTTTGATCCGATCAGCCTTGAGCAGTATGTCAACACTGCAGCTGATTTTCTGGAGCGGTTACCGTCCCGGATCAGCATCCAGCGCCTGTACGGCTCATCACCGCTTGAAATCAGGGTTGCCCCGCAATGGGGTTTGAAGAATAACCAGATGTGGTATGCTGTGTTAAACGAGTTGAAGCGCCGGGGCAGTTGGCAGGGATGCAAGAAACTCGCCGCGGTTAGTTGATACGACCGGTGTTAAAGGACAGAATGATGATTCTGTCCTTTTTTGTTTGTGTGGCAATTGCCGGGCCCATTTGTTATAAAGTTTAGGCATTTACCGATGTTATTCACAAATGAAGCAGGCAGTAACCATTTTGTACTCTCACCGCAACGCTGGATTGACGTTCCGCCATTGATTGGAGACAAAAAATGACCGCACAACAGCTCGTCAAGCTAGCCGTTTTTGAAGGCAAGCAGATTCGGAAAACCATCCATAACGATGAATGGTGGTTTGCAATTATTGATGTTGTTGAAGTTTTGACAGAAAGTTCAATTCCCAAAAGATACTGGAGTGACCTTAAAAAGAAGCTGACATCAGAAGGAGTTAATGAAGCGTACGATAAAATCGTACGGTTGAAAATGCCTGCAGCCGATGGAAAGAAACGCGGTACCGACTGCGCCAACACCGAAGGAATGTTCCGTATCATCCAATCCATCCCCTCCCCCAAGGCAGAGCCGTTCAAGCGCTGGCTGGCGCAGGTCGGCTATGAGCGGATTCAGGAGATTGAAAACCCGGAGCTGGCACAACAGCGGATGAAGGAGCTGTACGAGCAAAAAGGCTACCCCAAGGACTGGATCGACAAGCGGTTGCGGGGGATCGCCATCCGGCAGAACCTGACCGATGAATGGCAGGAACGGGGCATCAGCTCAGAGCGTGATTTCAGCATCCTGACCGCCGAGATAGCCAAGGCAACCTTTGGCATGACACCATCTCAACACAAGAATTTTAAAGGACTTTCCCGCCCCCAGGACAATCTGCGGGATCATATGACCGATCTGGAGCTGATCTTTACTATGCTTGGAGAAAAGGTAACCACTGAGATATCGCAGACCGAAAAACCTGGTACCTTTGAAGAGAACAAAAAGGTGGCGAAACGGGGCGGCAGGGTGGCTGGTACGGCACGGCTGGAAACAGAGAAAGAACTTGGTAGAAGCGTGGTAAGCAAGCAGAATTTTCTTCCCAAAGGGCTTGCTGAGGATACGGAGAAGAACGCATAAAGATCATTTCGCACGTGAGCGGTTATAGCCGATAGCGTTGCATTACAGGAGGAACGACCATGTCCAAAGTCTTTTTTGCTGATATGCGGGCCAGCCACAAAGAGAATCTGTTTGATAAGATAGCCAGGCTACTGACCATGTGCGGTCTGGCACAACGGGTTAATGAAGGGGATCTGACCGCGGTCAAGATCCACTTTGGTGAAAAGGGTAACAGCGCCTTTATCAGGCCGATCTTTGCCCGGCGGGTGGTGGATGAGCTGAAAAAGCTGGGGGCCAAGCCGTTTCTGACCGATTCTTCCACCCTCTACCCCGGCGAGCGCAAGGAGGCGGTCTCTGCACTGGCCTGCGGCATTGAGAACGGTTTTGCCTATGCCGTGGTCAATGCGCCGCTGATCATCTCGGACGGGCTGCGGGGGGTGACCGAGACCACGGTGCCGGTTGCCGGCGAGCTGCTTAAAGAGGTCTACATTGGCACTGAGATTGTGGAGGCTGATGCCCTGGTTGCCCTCTCCCACTTCAAGTGCCATGAGTTGACCGGTTTTGGCGGCGCGATCAAGAACCTGGGCATGGGCTGTGCCAGCCGCAAAGGCAAGCTGGTGCAGCATTCCACCGTGGCACCGGTGGTGACGGCCAGGCACTGTACCGCGTGCGGGCTCTGCATCAAAGCCTGCGCCCATGATGCGATCCGGATTGTGGATGGCGTGGCAGTGATCGATGCAATCAAGTGTGCCGGCTGTTCCCGCTGTATTACGGTCTGCCCCACCAAGGCGGTGGCGATCCAGTGGAATGAGGCTGCTGATCTGGTGATGAAGAAGATGGCTGAGTATGCCAGCGGCGCTGTTGCCAACAAGCAGGGCAAGACGGTCTACCTCAATTTTATCACCCAGGTCTCTCCGGCCTGCGACTGCTACGGCCACTGTGATGCGCCGATTGTGAATGACATCGGTATCTGTGCCTCAACCGATCCGGTGGCTCTGGATCAGGCCTGCGCTGATCTGGTCAACAACGCCCGCGGCAATCAGGATTCTGCCTTGAAGTCCGGCCATGAGCCGGGGGGCGACAAATTCCGGGGCTGCTGGCCGGAGATCCCCTGGCAGGTGCAGCTTGAACATGCGGAAAAGGTCGGGCTGGGCAGCAGAAGCTATGAGCTGGTCAAGCTGTAACAGGTTTTGAAAAACTATTCCGGAGACCGATCACGGCTGGTGCGCGAATAGCTGCATCAGCCGTTTGTTTTTTCAAGAACAGCGTGCTACTCTGGATCGCATGACAGCCTGGAATCATCATCGCATACGCCGCTTCTGCTGTTGTCTGCTGCTCCTCTCCTGCTTGCTGCAGCTGGTTGCCGCCCCTGCCTGCCTGGCGTCTGTTGACAGCCCTTCCTGCCACACACTGCTTGAGTGTGATACCATGGATGAAAACGGTGGACTTGTTGATCTTGATGAAGAAGACAGCTTCATTCTGCTGCCGCCCCTGCAGCAGATATGGGGGGCCCACGCCGTAACGCCGCTGCAGGTGCCTTCCCCCCCTTCTCCTGTCTATAGGACCCTCTATACACCTCCGGAATAACAGCTCACATCGGCCGTACGCTGTCGCTGAGTTTCTGTTCTGATCTGCTGTGGTGTCCAGAGGTGATTGTCATGCATGTTGAGCATTGTTTGAATCCTGAGTGTAAGCGAAAGTTTGAAGTGATTGAGTTTGGCCATGACCGCCCGGCGCAGCCTGAGCCGCGTCAGCTGGTCTGTCCGTACTGCGGCCATACTGTCTACCGCAAAACCAGAGGCGCCTTTATCGTACATCAACTCGATAGAATGATGTTGCGGAACGACTAGAGGTGTTTCGTGCTTCGAAGCCGGCCTAGAAACGGTAACTGGCTGACAGGGTAAAATTCCGCCCGTTTTCAGGGATACGTGCTGTCGGGCTGAGCGGGTCGCGCTGGTAGTAGAGCGGCATGACATAGCGGGTGTCAAAGAGATTGTTAAGTTTGGCTGTCAAGGTAAAACCGTTGTAGCGACACCCTGCCTGCAGGTCAGTAACGGCGTAGCCGGGAATTGAGGTCTCGTTCAGGGTCGCATCAAAACGGTTTTGCCGGGCCACCAGGGTCTGGTTGATAGAGGCAAAGAAACGGCGGTTGTCGTAGGCCAGTCCCAGCCGGCCGCGTAAAGGCGGCACCTCCGCCAGCGGCCTGTTACTGCTCCGGTTTTCGCCTTCACTGTAGGAAAGCATGGCAGAAAATTTCAGGTCAGCCGGTAGCTGCACGATACCTTCGCATTCCACGCCCCAGATGACGGCATTCAGGTTGGTGGTGCTGCGTGCCTGCGGCAGGCTGCTGCTGAGACGTTTTACCGGTAAAATAAAGTTGGTTGCCTCGCCATAGAAAAAGGTTGCTTCAACCTGCTGCCCGCCCCGTGCCCAGCTGACACCGGTATCGATCTGGTTAACCACGGTCTGCTGCAAAAACGGATTGCTGACGACATTGCTGCCCTGTCTGGTCTGCCCCATATACAGTTCGCTGGCATCGGGGATTCTGACAGCCCGCCCACCCTTGAGAAACAGCTCCAGATCCGGTCTGATCTTCCAGAATAGCTGGGCATTGGCGCTCCAGTCGGCAAAATCCCGTCCAGCCGGAATCCCCTGTCCGGGATAGTAGGGCTGGTAGAGTGTCCGGATGCGGTCCGGGGTCAGTCCATTGGCATCAACCCGGCTGAAATCACCCCGGGCAGAAATGAGTGCCCGCATCGTGTCGCTGAGCGGGGTTTCATAGATCCAGAACATACCCAGGTTGCGGGTCATCACATCCGGCAGCAGTGGCTGGTTGTCGTAGTACTGCCAGGCTGCAGCCCCCTGCCTCAAGAGCGCCGCATAGCTGCCGTTCCAGTCTCGCTGGTAAACGTCAAGCCCCTTTTTGAGTATGCCCGGCCCGAGGGCAAGCTGTGATGTCAGTCTGCCACCGGTGGAGGTCACCTCAAAACGATTGGACGTGGCATAGCCCCGGCTCAAGAAGGCACGATAAGGCAGCGCAGTATTCGTGGCATCCGAGGTCTCCCGCAGCGAATCATCCAGCAGGGTCCGGGCCCGGCTCCACCAGCCCTGCAGACTGATCTCCCTGACCAGGGGCGAGAGGTTGCGCAGGGTAAGTCGTCCATTCAGGCGGTGTACCTGCTCGTCTGCTATATCGATGTTCTGGGTGGGAAATTTGATCTCACTGCCCTGCATAAAGGAGTAGGATAGTTCAAGGCGATTATTGCTGGTGGGACTGATCCCGCCTTTAAGCCAAAAGCTATCCAGGCGGTACATGGGCAGATCTTCAGTACCAATACGATAGTTGTTGTTGGGGTTGGGGTACGGGGTGCGGACCAGCGGGACGCCGCCGCCAGCCTCCGGCACACCGGAGCTCCGGCCCCGGTAGCCGGCACTGAAGTCTGCCTGCTGGTTGCCGACCGCTAAAAAAGCACTGCCGTTTAAGGCATCATAGGAACCATAGGAAAGTGAACCCCCGGCTGAAAAACGTCTGGGGTTTTCCGGGGAAAGCACTTCTATGCTGCCACCCGCTCCGCCGGGGTAGGCAAGGTTATAGGGACCTTTGGTAATGGTAATCCTGCCGACTTCACTATTGTTGACGATAAAAGGAGGTGCGTCGCTTCTAAAGGGGGTGGCACCAAAATAGGGTGCTCCGTCAAAGGTGATCATCAGGTTTTCGCGCTGGTAGCCGCGAATGACAATGTTGGAAAGGGCACCCTTGTCGAATGAATTGATCCCGGATCGGCGGAAAACTTCGCGAGGGTCTGAAGGCAGGGGAAGCAACTCGCCGGGCGGTTCCGCTGCCGGAGAAACAGCGGGTAACAGGGTCAGCAGGCTTGCAACCAGCCAGTTGAGCAGCTTTGCTTTCCGTCTGCGGGGCGGGCGCTGCATACTGCCTCCTTTTACCTGCATATCGTTAACAGCTAAACTATAACGCAGACGGGCCCGTTTGCAAGCCGGGTTGTCCGGAATAGTGCTGCTGTAATCCAGCTTGATTAATTCTGGAAACAGGGGGGGATCAATGGTATGTTGAGGCACTTTTCAAGGAGGTGCCAAGCGACGACTATGATCTTGCCCCGTATCTCTTTTCTGATTGTTACCTGCCTGCTCTGCGCGTTACTTACCCTGGAAAACGGCCCCTGCTTTGCTGCGGAGCCTGCGAAAAATGAATATGTGCTGGGGGTTTTCCCTTTCCTGCCGACCGCCAATCTGGAAGGGATCTTTGCCCCGATTGCAGCCGAGCTGTCCAGGGCGCTGGGGAAGCCGGTCCGGTTACGGCTGACCAGTAGCTACGGCAGCTTTATCGCAGCCCTGAAAGACCAGTCCTTTGATATTATCCATGTTCACCCCTTTGACTATGTGCAGTTTGGCCGTCCCAAAGGCTATCATCCCCTGGTGGCCAGGTCAGAAGACCTCTTTGCGCAGTTTTCGGTTAAAATCAATGCCCCCATTACAAAACTGGCTGATCTGAAGGGAAAACGTCTGGGAACACCGCCTGCCACCGGTGCCGTAACCTATCTCGCGCTGGATGCAGTCCACAAGGCAGGCCTCACCCCCGGCAAGAACCTGACGGTGCAGCATTTCCCCAACCATCTGGCCTGCCTGCAGCAGCTGCAGATCGGCACGGTTGACTCCTGCGCCACCAGCGCTTCAACCCTCAAGACCTTTGAGTCCCAGTTCGGATTACCGCTCAAGCGGATCGGTCACTCCCTCTCTATTCCCCATACCCTGTTTGCCGCCCATACCCGAATTCCAGCCGCTGACCGGGAAATTATCAAAAAGACGCTGCTTTCCAGCTCCCTTGCCCAGGTTGATCCCCAACTGCGGCAACTGTTCATTGAATCCGGCGATGCCGCTACCGGTAGTTATTTCAAAGCGGTCGGTGACCGGGATTATGATTCGACCCGGCGGATACTGAGGCAGCTGGGCAGCCGGTGATGACCATCTCTCTGAAATACCGGATCGCTCTGGTGGTCTTTGTGCTGCAGGTGGCCATCTTTTCTCCGCTGCTCTGGTTTACCTTTACCGCCTACCGGGATGCTGACCTGCAACAACTGCAGACCCGTGAAGATGTCTTTATGAGGCTGGTCTCCCAGTTGGGGCGCAAGGCGCTCCTGACGGCCGAGCCGACCGATTTTCAACTGTTTATCGCTCCGTTCAGCAAAGATTCCCATATCAACCGGATCATCTTGCTGAACCAGTCCGGCATTGTGGTTGCCAGTACCGCGCCCGTGGATCTGGGCGGACCACTGCCGGTGCAGAAAAATGAACGGAATACCGTCTGGAAGACCAGCGAGATTGCCAATGCCACCGAGCAGCTGGGGGCCATTACGGTTCATTTTTCCCGGGCCGAACTGGATAAAAAAGTTGAGGCCCTGGTCAAGCGCGGCATCCCGATTGCCGTGGCCGGTATCATACTGAGCGCCCTGGTGGGGTTGGGACTGGGATCGCTGTTGACCCGCAGGCTGAAGGCACTTGAGCAGGCCACCCGCCGGATGGGGGCAGGGGATATGGAGGTCACCGTTGCGATCTCGGGCAATGACGAGGTGGCACACCTTGCCCAGGTCTTCAACGAGATGTCCGGCAGTCTGCGTTCACAGTTCGATGAACTGCAGCAGGTCCAGCAGGAATTGTCCTTTCAGGCGCAGCATGATCCCCTGACCGGCCTGCCCAATCGCCTGCTGTTTGACCTGCGCTGCAGCCAGGCTATCGCAACCGCCCGGCAGCACAAGCAGTTGCTGGCGCTGCTGTTCTTTGATCTGGACCATTTCAAGAACATCAATGACAGCTACGGCCATCAGGTGGGGGATGCGGTATTGCGTTGCGTGGCTGCCCGCCTGACCATGGCCTTGAAAGACCATAACCTGATCGCCCGTCTGGGTGGGGATGAGTTCTGTGTCCTGATTGAGCAGCTCGAACAGGAACAGGAGGCTGCCGCCGTTGCCGAATCGGTCCTGCATATGCTGACCGTGCCGCTGGAGTGTGAACAGCATGAATTCTTCCTTTCTGCCAGTATCGGCATCTGCCTTTATCCCCGGGACGGCGATGACGAGGTCAGGTTGCTGCGCAACGCCGATACGGCCATGTACCGCGCCAAGGCAGCCGGTCGGGGGGGGTACCGCTTCTACTCCCATGAACAGACCTCATCGGTACAGGAACGGACTTCACTGGAACAACGTCTGCGCAAGGCGATCGAACGTGGTGAGCTGCGGCTGAACTATCAACCCCAGGTCTGTCTGACCACCGGCAATCTGGTCGGGGTCGAGGCGTTGGCGCGCTGGTCAAGTCCGGAGTTCGGACTGGTGGCCCCGGAAAAATTCATTCCGATTGCGGAAGAGAGCGGCCAGATCCTGGCGATGGGTGAGTGGATTCTGGACGATGCCTGCCGCCAGATGCAGAAGTGGCGCAAGGATGGTTCAACCATCCCCCGTGTGGCGGTCAACCTCTCCGCGCTGCAGATCCAGCGCAGCGATATTGCCACCCTGGTCCGCCGCACCCTGGACAGCACCGGTCTGCCTGCCAACTGTCTGGAGCTGGAGATCACGGAAGGCTATATCCTGCAGGATGCTGACCGGGCGGTGGCGGTGCTGCAGCAGCTGCGCGATCTGGGGGTCTCGATTGCCATCGATGACTTCGGCACCGGTTTTTCATCGCTGTCATACCTGCACCGTCTGCCGATCGACCGGCTCAAGATCGACAAATCCTTTGTACAGGAGATCGGCTCCACCTCCCGGGCGGCCCAGGTGGCCCAGGCCGTGGTCAGCCTGGGCAAGACCCTGGGATTATCCATCATCGGTGAGGGGGTCGAGCAGCTCCACCATGCCAATGCACTGCGGGAGTGGGGCTGCCATGAAGGCCAGGGTTTCCTGTACGCCCCTGCCCTTGCCCCGGATCAGCTGCACCTGCTGGCACCGTTCAAGAGGCTGCCATGAAGGCGGTCGTTCAGCGGGTCAGCAGCGCACAGGTTGCGGTGCATAGTGAGCTGGTCGGGCAGATCGGCCGGGGGATCATGGTACTGCTGGGGGTGGAAAAGGGGGATAGTGAGGCGGCGGCAGACTGGCTGGCTGAGAAGATCGTCGGGCTGCGGATCTTTGAGGATGAGGCCGGTAAGATGAACCGCGCTTTAACGGATATTGGCGGAGCGGTGCTGGCGGTCTCCCAGTTCACCCTGGCCGGCAACTGTGACAAGGGACGGCGCCCTTCCTTTGATACTGCTGCCCCGGCTGATGAAGGCAAGAGGCTGTACGACCATTTTGTCGGGGCCCTGAAGCGTCAGGGCGTACCGGTTCAGACCGGCATCTTTCAGGCAGACATGCAGGTGGCGCTGGTCAACGACGGGCCGGTCACCTTTATTCTGGAGCGGAGGTAGCAAGGATGCAGCTGGGTAGTCTCAAGGCCGCGGCAACCAGCGGTGGTTTCTGGATGGCCTGGCTGCTGCTGGCAGCAGCGCTGTTGATACCGGCCCCCACTGCCAGTTTCTGTCTGGCTTTTCTGGCTGTTACCTGCGCAGTTTTTCCGCTGGCATTCGGCTCCCGGACACAACGTATTGGTGCTGTTGCGGCAGTTGTACTCAGCATCCTGCTGGTCTTCTCACTGGCGGATAAAGCCAAAAATGATCCCTGGTTCAAAAAGCACCGCAGCACAACCTCACCTGCCTGAACTGATCCCCCAACCTGCCACATACATCCAGTGTTGCAGCTATAGGCACAAATTGCACAAAAAACCAGTTGTCAGCCGTCATTATTCAGCGCACTACCACATATAACCTCTTAATACCTATACATTATGCCTTTGGGTGGTATATTGGCATAAGCTATAACGATTCATGAAAAGAGGTCTGAAACCATGCTGCTGCCAACCTGCCGCTTCCTGATCATTGTTTCCTGCTGCCTGACCATCCTGGCCGGTAGTGCCTGGGCAAATGCTCCTGCAGCAGCCACAAAACATGTTGCCAATCAGCCGATAGTTATTCGTTCCTCTGAGCATCTCTACAATCTACCCGGCCTGGGTAATGTGGGGCGGGTAGCCCCTGGTGTCTATCGCGGTGAACAACCGGGGGCTGCGGGTTATGCAACCCTGAAGCGCCTGGGGATCAAAACCGTCATTGACCTGCGTACTTCAGAAAGCGAGAAGACGCAGGTTGAAGCAGCCGGCATGAAGGCGATTGCCGTGCCGATTGAAATGACCCGCAAGGGATTGCGGCAGAAGGTGGATCAAGTGGTTGCCCTGATGGCCGATCCTGCCAACCAACCGGTCTATGTCCACTGCCGACACGGGCAGGATCGCACCGGTATTGTGGTGGCTGCCTACCGGATGACGCAGGACAACTGGAGTCTGAAAGATGTTGAAGCAGAGATGCAGTCCTTCGGGTTTAACGATGTCTGGACAAACTTCAAGGCGTTTATCCGCACGTACACGCCGCAGAGCAACACTCTGTCGCCTGCAGGCAGTAGCCGTTAAACACATGCGGACTAAAGGCTAATTCCCGAACAGATCTAGATTTTTCAGGTTTGCAAAGGGCTGGTTGCCGAAACTCTCCCGGGCCGGTTTCGGTTTATCCTTTTCAGCAGGTGCAGGCGCTTGCGGTGCCGCCTCTGCCAGCGGTTCAGACAGGGCAATCATCTCCTGCTCACTCTCATCTTCCATGCCGTTGCCGGTAAAGAAGTAGAGGTTATAGAGCCGATGGTGGCTGGTCCAGCGGTTGCCCTGGGCCGTTTCCCTGGCAATGTGGGAGCGGATGCCGTTGATCTTGGAATCCATGTCGTCCAGGTAATGCAGGATAGTGGCCTCCACCGTCTTGGGCCGTTTGGGCGAGCCGTATTCATACTGGCCGTGGTGTGACAGCAGCAGATGCTTCAGCAGCATGGCCAGCTCACGGGGGAAGCCGGGGACGGTGGCGATCCGCTCGGTCAGCATCTCCACACCGATGCTGATATGGCCGATCAGGCGCCCTTCGTCGGTATATTCAAAGGCGCGGTCATAGGACAGTTCGGCCACCTTGCCCAGGTCATGCAGCAGGGCACCCACCACCAGCAGGTCACGGTTCAGATCAGGGTAGAGCGGTACTATGGCATCCACCAGCCGCACCACCGACAGGGAGTGTTCCAGCAGCCCGCCGATATAGACATGGTGCATCCCCTTGGCTGCCGGGGCCTTGCAGTAGCCGGCCATGAACTCCGTATCTCCGCAAAAACCTTCCATCAAGGCCTTCAGATAGGGGTTGGACAGCGATGCCACCACCTGTGCCAGCTCGGCCCGCATCTCGGCCTGGGGTACCGGTGAGACCGGCACAAAATCCGCCAGATCAACCCCCTCCTCTTCCAGCCGCTTGATCTCTTTGGCCACCAGTTGCATCTTGCCCATGTAGAGCGAGGCGGTGCCGCGAATCCTGACAAAATCACCCTTCTGAAAGGTCTTGTCCAGCTCATCCACGTTGTCCCACAGCTTGCCGTCAATCTCGCCGCTCTTGTCCATGAACTTCAGGTTCATGTATGGCTTGCCGTTCTTTGCCATGGCCATGGTCTTTTCCTTGACCATGAACGGGGAATCAACGACATCTCTATCTTTCAGCTCTGCAATAAACTGTTTGGACATGGGATTCCTTCCTGATGGTGCGAAGCATTCAAACCTACCAGAAAGGAAGTAGCCGGAAACAACAGATTTTGCAACACTCTAGAGTGCCGGCAGCAGTTTTCAAAAGGGCGGTACAAAACTTTACACACGTAACCGTGCAGAACGATTATACTGACAGCAGTTTGCGATAAGGCGGGTGCGTGGATGGAAAACAGAATACTGGTAATAGATGATGACCGGGAATTATGTGGTCTGCTGGAGGAATATCTGGTTGCCGAGGGGTTTGCGGTGGAGTCGGTCCATACCGGCCCCCAGGGGGCGGAACAGGCCTCGCAGGGCAACTATGCCCTGATTGTGCTGGATGTGATGCTGCCCGGTCTGAACGGTTTTGACGTGCTGCGGCGGATACGGGGAGAATCCTCGGTGCCGGTGGTGATGTTGACCGCCCGCGGGGAAGAGGTGGACCGGATTGTGGGGCTTGAGATGGGGGCCGATGATTATCTGCCCAAGCCGTTCAACCCGCGGGAGCTGGTGGCCCGCATCAGGGCGATCCTGCGGCGTCAGTCCACTGCCCAGAAGGAAGGTACCACAGCCGAGGCGGTGCTGATGGTGGGGGATCTGGTGCTGGACCCGGGCAGGAGGACCGTGCTGCAGGGTGAGCGTCCAGTGGTTCTGACATCGATTGAGTTTTCAGTACTGGAGCTGCTGCTGGCGCAGGCCGGGCGGGTCATCAGCCGGGATGATATCTGCAGCCAGGCTCTGGGACGGCAGCTCAATTCGTTTGACCGCAGCATTGACGTGCATGTCAGCAGTCTGCGCCGCAAGCTGGGGCCGGCCGGGGACAGTAGTGAACGGATCAAGAGCGTGCGGGGGATCGGCTACATCTATCTGCGCCCGGCCGGATCTCCATGAGAACCCTGTTTTTCAAGCTGTTCGTTGCCTTTCTGCTGGCCATGAGCATCTCCGGGGCCGTCTTTTTTTCGCTGGCCTACTGGGCCAGAAGCCAGCAGCAGGAGCGTCATCCTGCGCTGACCGGAGATCAGTTCAGGCATGAGCTGAAGCCGTTGCTGCAGCCGTTACCTCCCAAGCCTGGGCCGGATGGCATGGGGCCCCCTCCGCCCCGCGCAGGGCATCCGCCGCCGCCGCCGTTTTTTATGGTGCTGGGTTTTCAGGTGGCGATCTTCCTGGTGGTGGGAGGCTGTATCTGCTATCTGCTGGCCTGGCGGATCACCGCGCCGGTCCGGCGTCTGCGGCAGGCTGTGCAGCAACTGGCTGACGGCAACCTGAAGGCGCGGACCGGGATTGAAACCGGCCGCCGTGGCGATGAGATCACCGATCTGGGCAGTGATTTTGACCGGATGGCTGAGCGGATTGAGGCGCTGGTGCTGTCCCAGCGGCAGCTGGTACGGGATATCTCCCATGAACTGCGTTCTCCCCTGGCCCGCCTGCAGGTGGCGCTGGGACTGGCCCGCCGCGATGCTCCACCCCGGACAGAGCAGGCCCTGGGCCGGATTGAGCGGGAAGGTGAGCGGCTGAATGAGCTGATCGGCGAGCTGCTGACCCTGAGCCTGCTGGAAAACGGCGCTTCGTTTACTGCCAGTGAAACGGTTGAGATGCAGGCCCTGCTGACCGAGATCGTGGAGGATGCCAGTTTCGAGGCGGCAGAATCAAGCCGCCGGGTCCAGTTGGTAGCAGTACCGGCCCTGGTGGCTGGAAACCGTGAGCTGCTGCGCCGGGCGCTGGAGAATGTGGTTCGTAATGCGCTGCATTACACCGCTGAAGAAACCTGTGTGCAGGTGGCCTCCGGCCTGGAAAACAGTACCCTGGTGATCAGGGTACTGGACCAGGGACCGGGTGTACCGGATGAGATGCTTTCGGCCATCTTCCAGCCGTTTTACCGGGTGGCTGAGGCCCGCGATCGCCTCAGCGGCGGCACCGGGATCGGGCTGGCCATTACCGCCCGGGCCGTGGCACTGCACGGGGGGAGCGTCAAGGCCGTCAACCGGCCGGAAGCGGGGCTTGAGGTGGAGATCAGGCTGCCGGTCATGCCGTTGGAAGAAAAGGCGGCTCCGTGCTAGTGCGCTATTTGGTGATGCAGCTATAGAACTCAGGTTCTCCAATCACAATCCGCCTGGCCGTGTCATGGTTGATCCGCAGCTCACTCTGCACAAAGATCTTCTTGCTGCCGCCGGTTTCAAAATCCACGTCAACGGTCTCACCCGGTGTAACCGTCACTGATTTCAGCAGCTCTCCATTACGGTCGTTATTTTTGAAGGAAAACTCCATGGGGGCCTTAATCCCGTCGTCAATGTAGATTTTAGCGCGAAATTTGGCAAAAGAACCGGTTGCCTTCATGGTGCCGCCAAAATAGGCCATGCTTTGCGGTTTGGGGTTGGTGACACCCCAGCGATAGCCGTGCAGAATTGCTTTGTCGCTGGTTACGGCGCTGCCGTAGTAGTCCTGGTAGAGCTTGCCCGATTTGATTGCCAGTGTGCGGGTCTTGGTGCAGCCGCCCTCCTCGGCAACAGCGCTGACAGCACCCATCAGCAGGCAACAGGAGAGCATCACAACTGTTTGCAGCAGCTTTTTCATGTCTTCTTCCCCCTTTGTGCAAGACTGGCTACGTCTCAAGTCTACCAAAGGAAACGGATTTGGCAACGGCAGCAGCTCCGGTCAGGCTGCCGGTCTGTGCACGAGCTGTATCTCCCGCCAGCGGCCCGTCCTGAAACGCAGTACCCAGACCACCGCCGTACAAAATACAAAGCCTGTTGCCAGGGCCCATTCGGCCACCAGGCCGGGCATGGAGCGGTCAATCAGCCAGAGCAGGGTCACAAAGATACCTGAGGCGATGGCAAAGGTGCGGGCGATCCAGCGGGTCTCACCTGCCGAGGCCAGCACACAGCCGATCATGACATTGGCCGCATCAAAGACACAGTAGACGGCTACAAACTTCATCAACAGCACGCCGGTTGTGATAATTCCGGCAGATTCCGGGCTGGTACCGGCAAAGATCGAGAACAGCGGCCCGGCTGCCGTGGCAAACAGCGTTGCCATCAGCAGCATCCAGATCTCACAGACCGCCAGTGATTGCCAGGCGATCGCCGGCACCTCATCATCCCGGCCTGCCCCGCGGGCGTGTCCCACCAGGATGCCGGCCGCCTGCCCCAGCCCCAGGGCCGGAAAGAAGGCGATGCCGTTAATCCGGAAGGCGATGCTTGATGCTGCCAGTTCGACCGTGCCAAGCCGTCCCACCACCACCAGAAACAGGGTCCAGGCAGCCAGTTCACCACTGATCCGCAGTCCCATCGGCGCCGCCAGCGACAAAAAGCGCCGGAACTCGACCCGGTTCAGGCAGCGGGCAGCCTGATTGCTGAAACCGCCTGCCCGCGCAAACAGCAAGGCATACAGCAGGGCCGCCACCAATTGGGCACTTACGGTTGCCAGGGCGGCACCGGCGATCCCCATCCGGGGCAGACCCCATTCACCCAGCACCAGTCCCCAGGCCAGCAGGGCGTTGATGATCAGGGAGCTGAAGGTCACGGCAGTCACCAGTGCCGGGCGTCCGATCCCTGAAAGCCAACCGGCCAGGGAGCTGCCAAAGACCGGAAAGAGTGAACCGGCCATGCAGATCCAGAAATAGGTCTGTTCATCCCGGGCCACCTGCGGTGCATGACCGGCCAGCAGGAACAGCTGCGCCAGCGGCCAGGCAACCAGCAGGGCTGCCAGACCGGCTGCCAGGGCGGTGTAGATGCCAAGCCAGGCGGATGCGATGACCCCTTGCCGGTTACCGCGTCCGTGGTTGTGTGCCACAAAGGTACCGGCATACCCGGCAGTGCCGAACAGGAAACCCTGAAAAAGGATCACCGCCATGCTTGAGGGGCCGATTGCGGCGAGTGCCTGACTGGAATCGTAGGACAGCACGATGGTGTCAATGATCTGCATCATCGTGATGGCTGAGGTGGACAGGATCATCGGGCCTGCCAGTTTCAGCAGGCGGGGGATATGATTAAACCTGAGGCGTTGTTTCATAGTCTGTTTTTAGCATGCTCTGCGCACTGCTGTCGAAGCCTTATCTGTCATCAATTGGTTCGTGCATCATTAGTCAGGGCTGCCCACCAGCTGGAATGCCCCCCAGTAGAACGGATGGGGATATTTCTTCAGCATGGTCCGCTGGGCCTGGCGCAGGGCAGCAGCCTTGGGGGTTCCAGAGGCCATCAGCCGATAGAATTCAGTCATCAGCTCGGTTGTCTCACGGCTTGGCACTGACCAGAGGCTTAAGACCACGGTTCTGGCACCAGCCAGAATAAAGGCCCGTTTTAGCCCGAAGACCCCTTCACCGGCCTTGATATCCCCCACCCCGGTTTCACAGGCTGAGAGGGTGACCAGATCAGTCCCCAGCAGGCGCATCCCCAGAATCTTTTCAGCCGTCACCAGCCCGTCATCCCGGCCCCGGGCCAGTGCGCCGTTCACACCGGCCAGCGCAATGCCGGAACGGAGCATAGGGTTGGTCAGCTGTGTGTGAGCTGCGCCACTGGCTGGTTTGATCAGCTGCACAGCCTTAAGGCCTCGGGTCTCACTGCCACCGCTTGTCTCATCCTGCAGGAAAAAACCGTGGGTCGCCAGGTGCAGTATTCTTGGCTGTGATTGGGCAAGCAGGGTGGATTCAAGGGCCTGGCGACCAGCAAGGTTTTGAACCTTGATCTGTGTCCCATGCCTGAGCAGCCCGGCAATGGCATCGGTCTCCACCTTGGTATCGGGCAGCCTGCTGAACTGCAGGGACGTAAGCTGAGCAAGCAGTTCACCGTGAGGTCGAGCTTCACCGGTATGCAACGGTAGATCGTAATCAGGATCAGCAAACAGCAACGCCTTTCCCGAGCTGGCTACAGAGGTGCCAAAGCGGGCCATATCCCGGCCTGAGCCAACATAGCTGATGGCATACTGTTCCAGCAGGTAGGGCTTCCCTTTAGCGCGCAGCACCTCAAACGGCAGCAGGTGCAGACCGGCATCAGGGCTGATGATGAGCGATGAAACCCCCTGTAGATAAGGGAGCAATGGTGCCACAATTCTGGCATGGAGTTCGGCAGCAACAGCCACAAGCCGCGAGGTATCTGCCTTGCCGCCACCGGCCTGTGCGGCAATCTGGCGACGGTAGTCAGTAATCACCTGATTAATACTGCCTGAAGGTCCCAGATCCAGCATCTGTACCGTCGCACCCGGTTGATTGCTGACAATAAAGGCAAGATAGCGCAGGCCCCGCACCTCCAGCGGCTGGAAATGCCAGTCCTCAACCAGCACAAAATCAATATAGGCGGCACCCTTTGGCAGTAACTTGCGCAGCTCATTGCTGGTAAATCGCTGTGATGTACCGGCCTTGGCATAGACAGCGCTGCGTTTGGTCAGATCTGTCTCCAGCTGTTCTTTGCGATACTCGAGCAGCTCGATTCTGGTGGCGTGGCTCTGGGCTGACTGGGGAGCAGGCTGCACCAGCTGCAGGCCTGCCAATTGCCTGCGAACAGCTACCAACTCCTCAAACTGCTGCTTCAAGGCAGGATCATCGGTCCTGTAGAGCGCATCCAGATAGCGCCCCTGGGACTCCATCACAATCCCCTTCCAGCGCAACCAGACATCCAGGGCAGTAGCCGCAGCGCCGGGGTCCTGGGCCAGCACCTGCCGGGTATGGGCCAGATGCAGTCTGACAAACGCCATTTCCTCCTGCAGGTACTGCAGCTTCTGCTGTTCGGTCAGTAGTTGGAACAGATCATCCCGCTTCCGTTCCTTGATTCTGAGCGCCTCAGTCTGCAGCCGGTGGGCCTCAAGGTGTTTGCCCTGCAGCCGTAGGGCATCGGCCAGGTTGGTCATCCGTGTGGCAACCTCAGGATGATGCGTACCGGTCGGCCCTGCTATACTGTCCGTCAGAATATCATGCAACAGTTGTTCGGCAGCGGCATAGCGTTCCTGCATCAGGTAGTTGACCGCCAGGTTGTTGCGCTGCATCAGGGTGGTGGGATGGCTGCCTCCCAGGCTGTGTGTACTGATGCTGATCGCCTCTTGCTGCAGTTTTTCGGCCTGTGCGTAGGCCTCTTTCCGTTGCAGCAGCAGTGCCAGATTATCCAGATACACCGCCAGCTCAGGGTGTCGGTTCCCGTACACGTTGCGGGCAGAGGTCACGGCCTGCAGCAGCAGCCTCTCTGCCTCCTGCGGTCTGCCGTTGTCGCGGTAGATCATCCCCAGATTGTTCATTTCGCGGATAAGCCGGGGATCATCAGGCTTCAGAATCTGACGTTTGATCTCCAGCGCCGCTGCGGTCAGCTCTGTTGCCTCCCGGGTGCGCCGCATCTTGAGGTACAGCCCGGCCAGACTGGACATCCGGTCCGCCAGAAACAGGCGTTGCCGGTCCATTGAGAGATGCATCCTGAGGGAGAGCGCGTCAGGCTGGGCAGCCTTCAGCGCCCACTCATACTCTGCCTTCAGCAGCGGTTCTGCCTCGGCGTAACGCCCCTGATTCTGATAGAGTACGGCAAGGTTGCCATAGACGGAGATCAACGCCTGATCATCCTTTGGCTCCACTGTTTTCAGGGTCTCAATCGCCTCACGATACAGCTGTTCCGATTCAGTGTAGCGGCCGGTTTCGCGGTAGAGCCCGGCCAGGTTTTGCAGGGCTGCGGCATAATCAGCGGGGGCATCCTGATGATGTGTGCGGATTATCTGCAGTGCCTGTAAAAAATAGTGCTCAGATTCATCAAACCTGCCCATCTTGCGCAGGATTGAGGCGATGGTATCAAGGCTCATGGCCGTATCACGGTGCTCTGTCCCAAAGAGCCTCCGGGCGGTTGCCAGCACCTGCCGCGCCTGCTTCAATGCCTCTTCATAACGTCCGGCAGCCAGCAGTTTCTGGGCATAGCGGCGCTCCATGAGCAGGTCACCGGCCTCCTCATAACTGGCAGCCGGGGCAGAGACCGGACCGGTTAACAGGGCCATTATCAGCAACAGAAGCAGGGATCGCATTGATTGTGCCCTCTGGCTTTTCATTTGTGCAGGATATGGTACAGTGCGTACCATCTGACAACCCCTTTGTGGAGGTAGTGCTATGAAACGGTTGACCTGCTGGTTAACAACACTTGTGACTACGCTGCTGGTTCTGCTGCCGGCTCTGGTATTTGCCGATCCAGCCGACGATATCAACAATAGCCGCCGTTCCAGGATGCTCCGTCGTGGTGTTCCTGCTGCTGCAGCTCCGGCAGAACGGCCGGCAATTACAGAACCAAAAGCAGAAACGCCTCAGAACGTCTCTGCTGATGCCACCTTTGGCTATACCAAAGAAAATCCGATCAAGATGGGTGGCGCTGACCTGTCTGAAGGGATTGCCGGTTCAAAGTACTACCTGCGCTCTCTGCGGGACAAGCACAACAAGCCGTTTGCGGTCAGCCGGATCAGCAACGTAGGGCCGGGAGAAGATGGGCATATTGTTGACCTCTATCAACTGATCGATTCAGAGGGCACCAGCTACAAACTGTATATTGACGTGTATCATCCCGAAATTCATCCCAAAGAGGCCAAAACACCGCAGGGGATGACCCGATAGCGTGTTCTTTTGACGTCAGTTCTCACCGGCAGGGCAGTTGCGGGCAAACAGAAACAGCAGACTGGTCAGCAGCAGCCCTCCCACCGGCACACTGAAGGCAGCCCGGAAACCTTCCGGGCTGTAGCCGCCGCAACGGGTAATGATGAGCCCCATCCCCTGCTGGGTGGTGGCCGCCCCCATCAACACAAAGAGATTCAGCGAGGTCAGGCCGGTCCCCACCATACTGACCGGCACCATGGCCCGAATGATCGGATAGATCATCACCCCGCTGGAGACTGTCAGTCCGATCCCCAGAAAATAGAGCACCAGCCCCCAGTGGGGCAGCAGCGGCAACCAGCCCATGAAGCCGGTCATCAGCCCGGTCAGGCAGAGCTGCCCGGCCAGCAGGGTCCGGCTGTAGGAGTGAAACAGGCTGCGGGCGATCCGGTCCATCAACGGCGAACCGATGATAAAGCCGACCGAGGTCCACATCAGCATCTGGCCCGCCCCTTCCCGCGACAAACCGATCAGCTGCATCAGAAACGGGCCGCCCCACAACCCCTGTACCGCCAGGTAGTTGCCGTACCAGCAGAAGGCGATGGCCGCCAGCAGCCAGAAGGAGCGGTTGCGGGCGATGGTTCCCCAGGCTGCCAGCATGCCCGGCGGTTGCAGCTGTTCAGGCGCTATCGCTTCAAGGGGGCGTGCCGGCCGGTCCTGCACCTTCAGGAAGATCAGTACGGTTACCGCCCCCTGCAGCAGGGCGATCAGCAGAAACGAAGAACGCCATCCCATCAGACCGACCGCCATGGCCAGCGGGGCGGTCCCTGCCAGATTGCCCAGGTTGCCGACGGCGATCATCAGGCCGGTGATCCGGGCAAACTCCTGGCGGGTATACCAATGGCTGAAGATGGTAAAGCTGGCCATCAGCACCGCTGCCGTGCCGATGCCGATCAACACCCGGCCTGCCATGGCGGCGGTCAGTGATCCGGCCTGGGAAAACAACAGACCGCCCAGGGTGGTTAAAAGGCCGCAGCCGGAGATCACCAGCCGGGGACCGACCCGGTCGATCAGCGGTCCCAGCGGGATCTGGGCCACGGCATAGACGTAGAACAGCACTCCGGCCAGGCTGCCCAGTTGTTGCGGGGTCAGGGCCAGGTCTCGGCTGACATCGGCCGAGACCACAGCCAGTGAGACACGGTAGAAGTAGACCAGGATGTAGATCAGCGCCAGGGTGAAGAACAGGCGCCAGCGCAGGTTGTTAAAGGAGTGCGGCATCAGGAGCCTTCGGAAAGGATCACGTCCTTGAATTTTTCCAGCAGGCGGGGGCTGAAGACATCCTTGCCGACCCCCTCCATCAGGGTGATCGCTTCGGACCGGCCCATCGCCTTTTTGTAGGGACGGTTTGAGGTCAGGGCGCTGAACACGTCGCAGATCGCCGTAACCTGAGCAGTACGGGGGATCTCGTCACCGGCCAGCTGAAAGGGGTAGCCTTCGCCGTTGATCCGCTCGTGATGGTAGCGGACTGCCGCCAGGCTGATCTCGCTGAAGCCTCCCAGCTCCCGCAGGCATTCGTAGCCGCGTTCCGCATGCTTCTTGATCAGGTTGTACTCGAAATTGGTCAGGATATCGGTCTTTTCCAGGATGGCGCTGGGGACAAAGATCATCCCCACATCATGCAGAATCCCGCCGATCCCCACATCCTCCAGCTCATCGGCTGTCAGTCCGAACACCTCGGCATGTACCAGCAACGAAAGGGAGGCAACATGCACACTGTGGGCAAAGGTATAAAAATCGTGGTTAACAACCGCGTGCAGGGCCTCCAGCGGATTCGGGTTGCCGGCGATATACTGCATCAACTGGCGGACCAGATTGCGGCAGCGGTCCAGGTTTGAGAGCTTGTCCGGCATCTCGAAGACATCCATGACGTAGTTCATGGCAACCTGGGAAAGCAGCTGACCCTTGACCGGCCCGGAGATTTCATCAGAGGCCAGGATTTCCGAGATGCTTTCTTCAAGGAAATCGCAGACCTCTCTGATACTGCCGGCGTTTATGTAGAGATGTTCCACCTGATTGTTGTGCAGCCGCTGCAGGTCAGCCCTGGTGATTGGCCGGTCGGCCGGTTTATACAGCACCAGATTGGTGCCGCTCTGCATGTACAGGGCAACCTGCGGGAATTTTTCAGGATTGATACAGGCGGTATGGACCGGTCGATACTTTTCATCAAACATGGTAGCTGCTCCAAAGGTGGCTTTAAATGCCTTGTCTGGGCTGGACCAGGATTTCGGCTGCCGGGTATTCTACATGAAATCAGACAGCCGGGCTGCAGATTTTTGGTTACTGCTGCTGCAGCTCCTGCCACCTGAAGCAGTCAACCGTATGGTCATTCACCATCCCCACCGCCTGCATCATGGCATAGCAGATGGTACTGCCCACAAAGCGGAAACCGCGCTTTTTCAGGTCACGGCTCAGGCTATCGGAAACCGGCGTGCTGGCAGGCACCTCCCTGATGCTGCGACAACTGTTCTGAATCGGCCTGCCCTCCACAAAACGCCACAGATAGGCGTCAAAGGAGCCGAACTGTTCCTGCACCTGCAGAAAGGCGTGGGCATTGCTGATGGTTGAGGCTATCTTCAATCGGTTGCGCACAATTCCGGGGTTTGCCAGCAGCTCTGCAACCTTCTGCTCATCAAAACGGGCCACCAGCTCAGGGTCAAACCCGCTGAAGGCAGCACGGTAGGACTCGCGCTTGCGCAGCACCGTGATCCAGGACAGCCCGGCCTGGGCCCCTTCCAGGGTTAGGAACTCAAACAGCAGCCGGTCGTCATGTACCGGAACGCCCCATTCGAGATCGTGGTAGTCGCGGTAGAGCTGGTCAGCGCCTGTCCAGGCGCAGCGGGTTGGGTGGGTGGAGGTGGTCATAGAGAACCTCGTGGGGGAGTAGTCAACGGCAACACAGTTTTACAAGCCTCAAAGATCTGGCCTGAAATGCATCAATAGCTTGCATTGGCGTGTGAAATTTCCAGGTCATTGACCTGAACAAAGGCCGGTACCACGATCGCGGTGGGGTTGCGGGCGCCATAACTGTTGGATGTGTTATGGACGACCCGGGTTTGTGAGAGCCAGGCCAGCCTGTTGCCGAATATATCCAGCAGGCTTTGGGTGATCCGCACATTATAGGGCACAACCACGGAGCCGTCTTTGGTGAGCAGCAACGCGCCAAAGCGCGAACTGGCCGTGATCAGCCCTGTGGAAGGGTTGACGATATTCAGGTAATGCAAGGAGGGGATGTACAGCAGGTCATTGCTGTGGGGCAGGTCAACCAGTTCTTTGAGCGTGCTGACCTGCGTGTTACCACCGGCCAGTACAAGGCTCTTGTGCATGACCGTGTGCCCGGTGGGTGTGGTGCCAAACTCATCCGCATCATCCTGGGACCAGGTGAATGACCGGAATTCCCCATTTTCAAAGATGGGAAACGGTGTGCGGGGCATGCCCATGAAATCGCGCTGAAACGGGAACGTGTCCAGACAGGTGGGATCATCAATCAGGGTGAACCGGTTTGACAAAACCTTTTGGCCAACCTGATCCCCGGTGATGCAGGAAAACCCGCGTTTCATGGAGCCGCCGTCAAAACCGATGTAGTTCATGATGTCGAGCAGTTCCGCAATGGCAGCAGAGCCGAACACAACATCATACCTGCCCAGCGCTAGCTGACAAGGCGTACCTTGCTGGTACTGCTCCAGCAGGAAGGACAGGTTACGGTGCAGCGCGGACGGGTTCAGGTCAGTTGCTTTCCGGGCCGACTGCTCGGCCAGCAGTTCCCATTTGCGGGTGGCATGCGACAGGACAATGCTGATCTGCGCATCCGTGGTCTTAAAATACTGGCAATGTTCCGAACAAGTGGTGATCTGCGCAAGGGTGGTCACGCCAGTGGAAAAGATCCCGGAAAGCGTGATCTCATCCGCTTCAAGGCCTGCCACAGCCTGATTGAAAAACTCCAGGCGCTGCGCATTGGTGATCCCGGCCAGGCCAGCATCAAAGCCGCTTTCATCAATACAGGTTTCTGAAAAGGCCGGCATGGTGGGTTGGTAGTCCAGCGGCTGAGCATGCTTGACCATCTCTGCGGCACGATCCACCCCCTGTTGCATCTCCGCCACGTTGCCCAAGGCAGTGATCAGTTCAAAGCTGGCCCGTTTGCGCCCTTCATAGGCAGTGATCTCCAGGCGAAGAAGATGTTCGTTGGTGTTGAGCGAAATGGCCGAGTTGGCGCACCGCATCAGGCAGCTCTCTTCCTCGTGCAGGAAGAACGCGGCATCGATCTGTTTTTCAAGCGCATAACTGCGCAGGTCGTGCAAGGTTTGCAGAATCTGTTCCTTCACCGCTACTCTCCTATAGTTACCTGGTCAAAACGGCAGACCGGCACGCCATGCCCCAACTGCATGATCTGATTGGGTTGTCCCTTGCCGCAGTTATTCACACTCAGCAGCTCCCAGGTGGAGCGGTCCCCCACGGCGGAAAGCGCATTGTAGAACGGGACGGTCTCGCCCCGGTAGGTGGCGTTCTTGACAACCCGGGTAACGGCGCCATCTTCCACCAGCCAGCCGATATCAACGGCAAAATGGAACTGCTCACGGTTGGAGCCGATGGACCAGCTCTTGTCGCCATCCAGGATGATTCCCTTTTCAGTGTTCCTGACGATCTCATCCAGCGAACCATCGTTGCCGGGGTCGATGTTGATGTTGGTCATGCGCTCGATCGGCGCCCGGTAAAAGGCGGTGGCTCGGTTGGCGCCGCTGCTGCCCGGGAAGAGGGTTTTCCCGGCGCGGGCATTGGCCTCCGCCACCATCTGGCGCCCGTTAATAGCGCCAACAAGCAGGCCCTGGTCAATCAGCAGGTTGTCCTGTGCCGGCACACCATCGTCATCATAGCCAAAACTGCCGGGGGAATTGGGGAGCGTGGCATCGGCGCGGACGGTCAGCTTAGGGGAGCCGTACCGCAGCGTGCCGAAATCATCCAACGTGACGAATGAACCGCCCGCATAGGCCAGCTCATAGCCCAGAATGCGGTCCAGCTCCAGCGCATGGCCGATGGTTTCGTGGGTTTGCAGATACATGATGCCGGGCAGGAGGATTGCGGAACGCATGTCCGTGGGGCAGGTCTCCGCGACCCGAACCTCGTTCATCTCCTGCACGATTCGCTCGGCCTGCGCGTTGAACAGGGCAGGATCAATGGTTTCCCAACCACGGGTCGCTCCGGCGAGCGTAGGGGAAAACTTCCGCCCATGGGTCTCTCCGTGGCTATCCAGACCCATGACCTGCATCGAGGGGAACACCTCGATGATGCGCTTTTCGATCTCGCTTCCTTCGGAATCCAGGTACACGATCTGCTTGCGCGTGAAACTCAGCTCACAGACCCGCTGGCTGACGCCCGGCCGGTTCAGACGCTCGTCCAACGCCTTCATGAACCCTACCTTGTCCGCCAGCGGGATGGAAAACGGGTCAATCCGGTTCGGGCTGGAGAAGCTGCCATGGACAGGCGCCTTCTCCGCCAGGTGAACGGGAAAGGTACACCGCTGCGCCGCCACACGGGCATTATCCAGGGCTTTGTTAAAAAGCGCAGTGAGATTGGCCGCATCCGACGAGGCAGAAAACCCCCACGCTCCCTGGTACAAGACACGGATACCCACCCCGCTCTCGCGGGATGCGGCGGCATTTTTCAAGTTGCCATTCCACATCATCAGATGCTCGGTTTCTTCAACCGGATACCAGCGTGCATCGACGTAGGAGGCTCCCGCTGTCTTCAGCCGTTCGATCTGTTGTTGTAATTGCTTGCGCATCGTTTCTTCCTTGGCACGTGCTTGGTCTGTTGCTGTCTATTTGGCAATAATCATTAGAGCTACAGATGTCGGGCGTCGGAGCGAATCGGAGTGACGCCATCTGCCGAATCCAGGGTAATAGGTATATCCGGCAGATTTCTGTACACCTCCTCAACCGTAGCACAACTGGTCAGCACCTGCACCACCATTGCCAGCGGCTCAGGCCAGATCTCCGGCAGGTCGACCTCGTCCGGTGCATGGAGTTGAAAGGCCAGCTGCTCCATTGGCGGACAGAACTGTGCATCCACCCCCGGCTTGTTGCCCCGCGCATCAATCCGATACCAGCCGTACGGCTCCAGCCAGACCGCATTCAGGCCGTGCAGGCAAAAAGGCGGCCCGCTGTCGCCAGCGGACAGACGCTGGTAACACAGCCCGGCCGGGATACCATTGGCCCGCAGCAGTGCTGCCAGCAGGTGGCTTTTGGCATAGCAGTAGCCGGTCGCCTGCTCCAGCACATCCGAGGCCCGGCAGGTGACCGGGTTCTGGCGGTAGTCCCAGCTGTGCCTGATCTGGTCCCGCACAAACGTGAAACAGCTTCGGGCGATTTCGGTTTTGTCAGGCAATCCTGCAGCCAGCTCAGCGGCCTTGGCCAGTATGGCCGGATGTTGCCAGTTGATGATTTCGCTCTGTTGTAGATAGCGTTGCATGGTCCGTCTCCTCTGTCTGATCAGTATACCACCAACTGGCTGCTGGTCATGCCGCCTGCTGCGCAAACAGCTGATCCAGCATGGCCAGACAGGTATCCACCTCATCTGCGCTCACATTCAGTGCCGGCATGAAGCGCAGGGTGTCAGGCCGGGCAGCATTGATCAGCAGGCCCTGCTCACGGGCTGCCTCGGCAATGGCATCTCCGTTCCCGGCCGGCAGCGCCATACCAAGCAGCAAACCGGTTCCCCGCACCTCACCCAGGCCATGCTGTGTGGAAAGCTTCCGCAGCCCATTGGCCAGCTGCACCCCTCTCTCACGGACCTGTTCCAGAAAACCGGGCTGCAGCATGGTCTCCAGCACAGCGCAGCCGACCGCGGCCATCAGCGGATTGCCGTTGTAGGTGCCGCCCTGGTCACCCGGTTCAAAGCAGCAGACCGTCTCTTTGGCCAGCAGGGCAGCCAAAGGCACCCCACCGCCGATCCCCTTGCCCAGGGTCATGATATCCGGCTCAATCCCGGCCTGCTGGTATGCAAACAGTGAGCCGAGCCGTCCCATGCCGGTCTGGACCTCATCAAAGATCAGCAGCAGCCGGTGCTGATCAGCCAACTGCCGCAGGCCTTGCAGAAAGGGTTGACTGGCCGGGATCACCCCGGCCTCACCCTGCACCGGTTCCAGCATGATCGCCACGGTGCGCTCCGTAATGGCTGCCCGCGTCGCATCCAGATCATTCAGCGCTACCTTGATGAAACCAGGCACCTTGGGCTCGAACAGCTCCTGCCAGTGTGGTTTGCCTGAGGCTGACATGGTTGCCAGGGTACGGCCATGGAAGCCATTGACCATGGTAATGATCTCATAGGCGCCCTGCTTGTGCAGGCTGCCCCATTTACGCGCCAGCTTGATGGCCCCTTCATTGGCCTCTGCCCCGCTGTTGGCAAAGAACACCCGCTCAAAGCAACTGTGGGAGGTTAAGAGGTCCGCCAAGCTGATGGCCGGCTGATTGTAGAAGGCCGGGCTGGGGCTTATTAACCGGGCTGCCTGGCTGCTGAGGGTCTGGCTGATTACTTCCGGTGCGTGGCCCAGGCTGTTGACCGCCCAGCCCTGGATAAAGTCAAGATAGCGCTTGCCGCTGCTGTCTGTCAGCCATGAGCCCCGGCCCTCCACCATCACCATCGGTGGCCGTTTGGTAATGCTCATCAGTGAATCAAATGCGCTGCTTTTGGACATGGTACCTCCTCCTTGCTGTGCCGTCTGTGGAGGGGGAAATAAAAAAGCCCGCCTCCATGGGAGACGGGCTTGGGTAATTGGTTGTGATGATTCTAAATGACGTACCTATACTCCATTGCACCGTGCATGGTGACACCTGCTTGCGCTATGAAGGAGTGACGTCGGATCATAGTGGCAAGCTTGCCTGAGAATTCCCTGTCCTGTCAATTGTTTTAAGGGAAGTAAGAATAGATTTATCTTTTCTGTATTGGGGTGACGTGCTGGCGGGGCAGTTGCCGATATCTGATTATGAGGCTTTGTCATGGTTATCATGTTACTGCATACGGTTGCACGGTTTACGTTCTTGCCACCGGCAACGTAAGGGTAAAGGTCGTGCCGATGCCTACCTTACTTTGCACATCAATCCGGCCGCCATGTTTGTTGACCACAATGTCGTATGCGATGGCCAGCCCCAGTCCAGTCCCCTTGCCCACTTCTTTGGTGGTGAAAAACGGGTCGAATATCCGCTGCAGGTGCTCCGGTGCAATACCGCGGCCGGTGTCGCTGATGCTGATCCGGACCGAGCCATCCTCTTTCCGCGTCGTTAATCTGATTTCACCATGCTCCGCAATGGCATGGGCCGCGTTCACCAGGATATTCAAAAACACCTGATTGAGCTGCCCCAGGTTGCACCAGACAAGTGGCAACTGTCCATAGTCTCTGACCACGTTCGTTTTGTATTTCAGCTCGTTAGCGGCGATGGAGAGGGTGCTCTCCAGCCCTTCGTGGATATCGGCAGAGGCAAACTCACCGCCATCCACCCTGGAAAAGCTCTTCAAGTCCTGTACGATCTTGCGGACGCGCTGCGCCCCCTCTGATGATTCGGCAATCAGGTCCGGCAGATCCTTGCGAATACGGTCGATCTTATACGTCTGGCGTTCCTGGGCCAATATCACCCTGGTTGCCGGATCGCATCCGCTTAGAAGCTTTTCATCGGCATCCAGATACGCAGACAGTTTTTCCACGTATTTGCCGAGACTCGCCAGGTTGCTGATGATGAAACCGATCGGGTTGTTGATTTCATGGGCCACACCGGCAGCCAGTTGGCCGACGGAGGCCATTTTATCCTGCTGTAGGAGCTGGGTCTGGGCCACCTTCAGATCGTCGTAGGCCCGTTGCAGCTCTGCATTCCGGTCGCTCAGCTCACTCGTACGCTCCTGTACGCGCTGCTCAAGGCCTTCATTTATCTCTTTCAGTTTCAGCTGATCTGATTTCTGATGCAGGATGAGCCTTCCCACAAAAACCACGACCAGCAGCACCAGTACGCTGACAATAAAACCGGGTACTTCACTCTTGATGCTAAAAAATCGCATGCTTTGCTGAAATGCCATCAGTAAAATCATCAAGGTCAGCAGACCCATCTTCCAGCTTCTAATCCGTATCACGAGCACAATTGACCAGAACAACGCGATTAAGCGAATTGCAATTGATAGGATAAGTTGATCATTATAACTGAACATAGGCAGTGGCCATCCTGTGGCGTACGTTTAAAATCCTTGCAAAGGCATACTACTCGGCATCAACAACCTTGCCATCCACAAACAGCACCTTCAGGTCTGCCTCACAGTAGAGGAAGATGGTCTTTGTCCCCAGCAGAATCTGTTTTTGCGGGGCGCCAAAGGTTGCCGTCACTTCCTCAAGGGTCTGGCCAAGCCTGATGGTGCGGGTTGTGGGTGCAGCCTGACGTGATCGTGCGGCAGGACGGGTCTCTTGCTCTGTATCAAACCACTCGTGTATGTCATCAAGCAGTTGTTGGGTGGTAATGCCTGTCAGCCCACCTTCATACTGGAAACGGACAGAGGCCTGTAACGCCTGCGGCCCCCGTATGCCGGGCACCACGTAGCTGCTGACGGTATACAGATCAAGCTGCAGGTAGGTGTCCCCGGTAACAACATCGTACAGATAGAGCCGTTCGCCCGGTTTCAGGGCACCGCTGTGAACACCGCCAAGGGACAGCTCGCTGCCGCCAGCCATGACCAGTTTGTGGTTCTTCACCTGATTCGGCTTAAACATCTTGCTGGGCCGGTCAGCCCGCAAGCCTTCTTTACGGGGTGTCAGCACATCTCCGATGGTCTTGAAATTGCCAAGAAATCCGGGAATGGTGACCCGGTAGTTGCTGGTTACCGCCGAAGACAGCTCGTCAGGAGTGGCAGCAGAAGCCGGAGAGGCCATACACAACAGCAGCAGGGCGAATAGACAACGGATTTGATTGTGCATCGGATGTACCTTTCTGTTGTGCGCTGAATTACCCATGGGTCTGGCCCAGATAGATCCCGGCGGCCAGGGCGCAGATCACCACCAGGCAGAAGCAGGCAAAGCGCCAGTCCTTTTCCCGCACAAAGATCAGCCCTGCGGTAATCACCCGCATGATCGGCGTGGCCAGCAGCGCCAGCAGACCGGCGGTAATCAGGCGGTTGGCAATCGCCTCGTTGCCCAGCAGCATGGCACCGATACCACCGGCAATCAGCACAGCGGCAATAAACGAGCCGATCCGCAGCAGGCGGGCCAGGGTCAGCTCAATCGGTTCATGGGGTGAAGGAGTCTGTATATCGGGCTTGTTTGTGGTCATTTCAGCCCCCGGTAGATCATTTCAAAGGCGGTGTAGATGATGATCGGGATAAACAGCTTGCGGATGGTGGAGGACTTGAGCCGCACCATCAGCTTGGCCCCCAGGATCGCCCCCAGCAGCACCCCCAGCACCACCGGCCCGGTGATCATCGGCTTGACATCGCCACGGGCAAAATAGACCACGGCCCCGGAGGCGGCAGTGACGCCGATCATGAAATTTGAGGTGGCGGTGGAGGCCTTGAACGGTATCCACATGATCTGGTCCATGGCCGGAACCTTGAAGATACCGGCTCCGATCCCCAGCAGACCTGCTGCAATGCCTGAAAAATACATGATGATCAGCCCCGGAACAGTGCCGGTGACCTGATAGTCGATCCGTCTACCCAGTTGGCGGTCGGTATAGGAGCCTTGCAGTTGCAGCTTTTGGGAGAGCCGGTCCGGCAGCACCCCTTCCGGCAGCTCGTTCTTGCGGGTCTTGAACATGTTGTAGCCGGAATAGGCCAGCAGCAGCCCGAACAGGATGTAGAGGAAACGCTGGTCAAGGTAGCCGGCAATCAGTGCGCCGCTGAGCGCACCGGTGGAGGTCCCCATCTCAAGCCAGATGGCCACCCGGGTGTTGGTCAGGCGATCCTGCAGAAAGGCCACTGCCGCACCGGTGGAGGTGGCGATGATCGAGACCGTTGAGGCGGCAACCGCTGTCTGCATCGGCACGTTAAACAACAGCGTCAGGACCGGCACGATAATGATACCGCCCCCCAGCCCCAGGATGGAGCCGAACACCCCGGCCGAAATCGCAATCAGAAAAATTTCAAGTGTCTGTACAAGCATCCAGCTCCTCTGCCTCTGCCATACGGATGATCGTTATCCTTGGCAGCTGTCCTTTCAGATACTCCTGAAACAGCTCCTGATCAATGATTTTGGCACGCACAGGAGATGAGACCATAGGAGATCCTCCTGGAGTGGTCCTGTAAGTTGCCGGTTTTAAACATTAACAATCGGTTGTAAGCTCGGTGATCAGCGCAGCAAGCGCCTTGGCATTGACAATGGTGATCTCTTTACGGCGGGTCTTCACCAGCCCTTTCAGCACCAGATCACCCATCAGGCGGGCAATAACCTCCCGGGTGGTGCCAAGGTGGTAGGCAAGCTCCTGCTGCGTCATGCGCAGTATGCCTTCCGTTGAAGCGCGCAGCAACAGCAGGTTGGCCAGGCGCTGCTCAAGGGTGCAGAAGTGGACCTGTTCCAGCTCTCCCATCAGCCTGAAGACCAGGGATGACAGGGCATGCACGGTCAGGTTCTGTATGGAGGGTTCGGATTCAAACAGTTGACGGAAGGTGGGACCGGGCAGGATGGCAACCGAGGTTTCGGTTTCGGTGGCAACCCAGGCCGGGTAGAGCAGGTCATTGAAGAGGCAGTTGAGGGCAAGGACGCAGGTCTCGCCGGGGTCGATGCAGTACAGCGTGGCCTCTGCGCCGGAAGGGGAGATTGAAAAGACCCTCAGCCTCCCCTTGGTGACAATGTAGGCACCCGAGATCTGTGCCCCCCGGTAGAGCAGCTCAGTTGATGGTGGAAACGCTTTATGGATAAGCCCCTGATCAAGCAGACACCTGCCTTTTGGTGAAATGTTCTGAAAAACCGGCAGCTTGTCCATGTTCAGGGGCTCCTTTTGCCGTTTTGACATCGGTTACTTCCTGAAAAACGTATCTCCCGGTGCAGCGGTCTTGATCTCGGTAATCTCGTCAAACGGCAGACCAACCCGTGCATGGGCCCGTTTGACCGCATCGCCATCCGCTGCCAGGGTGAGGCAGAAGGCCCGGCCTTCACCGTATCCAACATGCAGCGTTACCGGGATGACCCCTTCATCATAACAGGCCTTTTCGTATTTCCGGTAAAACGCCTCAAGATCTTCCCGCGACAACTTCTCGGGAAAGGTGCCGTGTGACCGATCATGGGTATCCATAAAATACCGCATTTGCCGTGAAAGCGTACCATTTTGTTTGCCCGTAACCAGCTTGTCCGCAAAGGCAAGTGAGCGTACCAACTGGCTGCCTGCCACAAGCGCCACGCCTGCAGAAAGGGAGCCTTTCAGAAAACGTCTTCTGGGGATGTTCATAGGGCCTCCGTTGTGCGCCGCCTAGCGCCTGAAAAAGGTGTCGCCCGGTGTTGCCATGTTGACTTCCGTAATGGAATCAAAGGGCAGACCGACTTTGTCATGGGCGCGTTTTACTGCTTCGGCATCCGGTGCCATGTTAAGGCAGAAGGCGCGGCCTTCACCGTACCCGACATGCAGACGGACCGGTATAACCCCCTCTGCATAGCAAGCTGCCTCATACTTGGCAAAAAAGCCTTCAAAATCCTGGGGGGTGAGTTTTTGCGGGAAGGTGTTGCGGGTCTTGTCGTGGGTGTCCATAAAAAAGCGCATCGGTTTCATAAAAAGCCTCCTCTTGATGTGGTGGCTGCTTTTGCAGCATGGTCACACTTTAAGGAGTACCCGCCGGGACTGTCTGTAGCAAAAGTTACACAGAACAGGATGTTCTTCTACAGCACCGGAACCCGCTCCGGCTCAGTCGGGCAAAGCCGGATTGCGCCAATTTAGAACATCAAAACATAGCGTGCATAGGGTGCCCCGGCAATCGGACTCAGTTCCCTGTCTTTGATAAAACCCATACGCAGATAGAGCGGCAGGGCGACGGTCATGACCGGGCTGGTGTGCAAGGCGATGCAGTCGGCCCGGTCGCGTCGGGCACGCAGGATACACTCTTCGGTCAGCCTCCTGCCGATCCCCTTGTTCCGGTATTCAGGCCGGGTCACCAGCATCCGGATGGAGGGCCATCCTTCAGGGAAAATGGCAGGATTTGAGGTGTGCGGCGGCATGTAGCAGACGGCACCGGCAATCCGGTCTTGCTCAACCGCGACAATCAGCTCCCCTTTGGCGGCCAGATCAGACATTTTTCCGATTGCCGTTAGCATGCCATCCCACTGGCCCGGATCGTAACCGTCTTTCAGCACCTGCCACGCCTCCAGCGCCAGTTCATTGATCGCCGGGTAGTCTACCGTAACGGCATTTCTGATGTTGTATGAGGGCATTGACAGTTCTCCGAAGCGGTTTATGAATGTCCTTATTAGCGTCACTTAGCACGTCCCTCCCCTTATTTAAGGGGAGGACAGGAGGGGTTAGTCCCTTGCTGTTCATAACTCCCCCCAGCCCCCTCTTAACTTAAGAGGAGGGCAAAGAATTAGAACCCGGCTATAACGTATCGAAGATTGACACTGATCATGTGAAATGTTGGACCTGCCATTGCAATTTTGGCCTGGCAACAACGGGATGAACAGCAATTCAGAAACCATATTCGCGTTCTACACGGCAGACCCGGATGCGGAACGCCTGATATCAGTCCTTTGCAGCGGCTTAGTCGGTGAACCCCTTTGCTGCCATTGCTTCCACCTGCTTGAACAACGCCATGCCGGTCTTCATCAGGCGGAAACCCAGGCTGCGATAGAACGGCTCCTTGCCGATGGAGGCGTACAGGATCACGTTGCAATGGGAGACGCGGGAAAGGATGGCCTGCATGATGGTACGGCCAAGACCGTGGCCCTGGTACTGCGGCAGCACCGCCACATCATAGACCGCAGCTTGGTAGGCGCCGTCGGAAATGGCCCGGCCAAAGCCGATCATCTGCTGGTTGTGATAGAGAAACACCACGGTATGGCTGGCCTCAAAGGCCTGTTGGTGGATCTCCGGCGCATAATGGGCCATGCCCACTTCCTGCAGGGTGTCTGCCACCAGTTGCCAGTTCACGCCGTTGCAGTCAAATCGGATCTCCGGTTGCATGGTTGCCTCCTGAACGTTGTGCCAAAATTTACCCCACGCGCACAGCCTCCCGCCATTTTTTGCCCATTACCTGACCCGCATGCCGCGCGTTGCATCCCAATGCAGCGGTTTCGCAGCCCGGGGGAGCGGGCTTTCCGGCAGCTGTCCGACCGACACGCCATACTGCCAGTCCGGCGGGCAGATGGCAATATAGCGCGCATATCCCCCCAGACCGCCCTGGAACTTGGGGAATCCGATGGTCACGAGCGCCCCTGCCTCGGGCACCTGGTCGAGATGGGCGACCCCTTCTGCCTGGGTATAGCCGTTTTTGAGCAGCCAGGCCTCTCCTTCAAGGGTGGGTGTGCTGTCCGTGTCCAGCGGCTCATGGCCGTGGAACAGGATCTGCCGTTGCTCGTGCAGGAACTTCAGGGCTGCCAGCGAGACCCCCGGGAAGACCTGCCGGGTGGCGAGAGCGGGATTGGGCCACTCCTTTGACCAGTCGGAGCGGACAAACACCACGGACCCCTCGGGAATCCGGCCATGCCTGGCCTCCCAGTTCTGAATGTCTGCCACCATGAGACTGTAGCCCGGATTCTGTGCCATCTGCTCCACGATGGAGATCACCACCAGCGGCCTTACCGCAAAGGTGGGGGGCAGCTCGTCAATGGCTGGATAATCAGGGTTCCAATGGGCCGGAGGGTCAAGCTGGGTGCCGAACTGATCGGTAGCGAGTTCGTAGCGGGTTGACTCGAACCCGTCCTTTGACCAGCTGTAGGGGGCGCCTGTGGCGGGATTCAGTGCAGGACCAAAGCTGGAGGGGCCGAACCCCGCCCAGACCGGGATGGATGGGGTGATGGTGTGGGTAAGATCAACGTATTTGGCCGCCTTCAAGGTGTTCTCATAGCTCTGCCAGAGGCTGGGCGCGGCAGTAATGCGCGACTGAGGCATGCATGCCGTACACAGAAACGCAACGCACAGCACAATCAGAACGCGTTTCATGAGGCTCCTCCTGACGTTTGGTCTGCTGTTTAACGGGGCGCGGCGCACCGGCGGAGCGTAGCGGAGCTCGCGTGTCGCCGTGTTGTTGGCGCATTTTCATATCGTATTCAAAAAACTATTGATTTCACAATCTGGTCAGCTTCAGCAACTTCTTTTGACAACGACGCATCTTCAGGAAGCGTGGAAACGTAAGTAATCAAGGCAATATTCTTTTTATCGGAGGTATACCATACGCGTATAAATTCGTCGGAAGTAACAAACTCACCAGTGATAGACAGCGTATCTTCATACGTTTTTTCGATTTTAGTGGCATTGCCTAGTTCGTTCTCAGCAATAAAATCAAAAAAGAGTGATGACAAGTCGTCCATATTAATATTTGGCAATTCTCCTGAGGCGTAGTGTCCTACTGAAAATTGAAGCGCTCCAAGTGCGTTTGCACCTTTTCCCAGAGTGAAAGGGGCATCCTCTTCTAAGTCGTCTGTTACATCAAACCATCCCCCCGGGAGAATCAAAGATATTCCGGCGAATATTACTCGTTGGTCATCCATAAGGCTCTCCTGGTTTTCATGCCGCCAACTCGCTATTGACCGGTTTGCGCGGGCGCATGAACTGGTGATCCCTCAAATGAGTAGTCACCCAGCGAACCGCCCTAACTTTCGATGCAACTGCCGGGTGCCAAGCGATGTCATCATCCCTGCTGCACCATCTGCCAGAACAGTTCATACAGCGGGTGCAACTGCCGGAAGCCTGCGGCCAGATCATCACGGATATCCTGGCTGAAGAGCCGTCCGTCAACTTCACGGTTGCAAACCAGATAAATGTTCTTGCGGCAATGCCAGCGCTGCAGGTCATCCGGCAAGGTCGGGTTCAGGGGGCGCTTGTAGCAGTCTCCCTCCAGCTCAAAGGCATCCTGTTGGGCAAGCCAGGCCACGGTTGCGCGGAACGGTTCCGGCTTTGTCTCAATCAGGCGGCGCAGGTTGTCCATGGTCTGCCTGGTGGCACTGTAAAAGCCCATGCCGTAGCGGTAGCTGTCAGCGGTGATCTCAAAGAAGAAGCAGGGGGCGGTCTTCCAGTCGGGGCTGTAGCGTTTGAAGGTGATCCAGAGACAGGTCTTGTAGGGCGATTTGTTATGGGAAAAACGGGTGTCGCGGTAGATGCGGGAGATGGTTTTATCCACCGCCGGGAGGGTGATCAGTGCGGGATCAAGGGCCAGCATGGTGTCGGCCAGCTCAGAGACCAGCAGCTTGAGGGGTTCCAGCAGCAGTTCCTGATACTCGTCGCGATGGGCCTCAAACCAGGCCTTGTTGTTGTTGACAGCCAGCCGCTCAAAAAATCCCGGGGCCAGCGGTGAAAATCCGTTAAAGCGGTCAGCCATCTGCACCTCCAGGCAGGGTCGTGCCTCTTCAGCCGGAGCTACCGGACATATCCGGCCGGGTTAAAGGGTGGTACCGGCCCGGTGCCCCGTTCAATACTGCTGTTGTGCCGCTGCATCGCCTTCAGATGCTGGGTGACTTCGTGGGGCAGCAGGATTCGCTCCTTGACAAAGTATTCACCCAGCCGGGGCTGGCTGTGGTGCTGGTGCCTGACCAGAAAGGCGGCCTGCTTGGGGGTCAGCAGTCCGAGGGTGACCGCCTTTTCACCGAACACGCCAGGGATGTCGGTGGCTGCACGGACAATCTGGATATCCTTGTCGGTCAACCAGCCCCAGGCCCTGGCGATCTCGCCGTAGGGCGGCCGTTGGTCACGCTGCCAGCGCATGCCGCGCACCAGATCCTGCCAGGAGATCTCGGTGGCAAAATACAAAAACTGGCCGAATTTCAGTTTGTAGGTGGGAAAGACGCCCCTGTAATAGCGTTCGTGTTCTTTCTTGGGGATCTTCTCCACAACCGGACGCACCGGCTTGACAATCGTTGGCCGGGCATAGCTGCTGAAGGGGTTTGAGGGTCTGGCCGGTGCCGGTCCGGCAGCCTTTTTCTGGGCAGAGGCAAGGTGTTCGATCAGGATATCCCGCGCCGAAACCAGGGAGCTGACCGCCTCGCCGCAGTGCTGCGCCACACTCTGGGCCGAATCCGGGTGAAAGGTGCGCACCCGGCGTCTGAATGCCGATTTTACCTCGGCAGCGGTAACCCGCTGCAGATCAGCGGCCTCGCCAAACAGTATCTTTACTGCGTCTGATGGATGCATGGGCGTTTGTACTCCTCATCAGCAGGATTTCAGACCGTGACAAAACGTGCTATTTTTTGACCAACCATTTGTACTCCGGTATCAGGCACCTGACAATAGCTGACATTACCTTTTGGTTCAATCGGAACTACCATGAACAAGGCTGAACGACTCTTTCAACTGGTGACCCTGCTCCGCTCCCGGCGTACGGCCATGACTGCCGAGGCCATAGCCGCCATGATGGGGGTTTCGGTGCGTACCGTGTACCGCGACGTGCAGGCGCTATCCCTTTCAGGTGTCCCGATTGAGGGTGAGGCGGGGGTCGGTTTTCTGATCCGCCCCGGTCACCAGCTGCCGCCGCTGACATTCACCCCGGACGAGCTGCAGGCCCTGATCGTGGGCAGTCGCATGGTCCAGTCGTTTACCGACCGGGACCTGGCCCGTGCAGCGCAGCAGGTGGAGCAGAAGATCAGATCGGTGCTGACCGACGAGCTGAAACAGCATGCAGAACAGCAGCCCTACCGGATACCGGTGGTTGAAGACGATGACGGACTGCGTGAGACCCACGGCCAACTGCGCCGGGCCTGCGAACAGCATTGCAAGCTTACTGTCGGTTATGCTGATGAAAACGGCAGTGAGACGGAACGGATTATCTGGCCGCTGGGGATGATCGGCTGGTCCAGCTGCTGGACCCTGCTGGCCTGGTGCGAGCTACGCCGGGATTATCGCAACTTCCGCTTTGACCGTTTCCGGTCATTGCAGGTGCTGGAAGAGCACTTTACCCCCACCCCTGAGATCAGCATCGCCGCATACCTGAAGCAGGTGATCGGCATCCGCGACATCGGCTAGCCATTATCCTGAAAAATCAGTTTACCGCAGAGGGCGCAGAGGCCCGCAGAGCAAAAACAAGAAGATACCAAGTCATACCCTTTAACCAAAAGGGGTAAAACAACTTTAGCTTTATTTATTTGTTTTACCTCTGTTTTTCTCTGCGTCCTCTGCGGTAAAAGCCGTTTCAAGATTATTGCGAGCTAATCTTAAGCCAGCGCCTCCCGTTCTGCCTTGCGCAATCCCTTGACCACCAGCCGGTAGGATGTCTCAACCATGGTCAGCAGCAGCTCCTGCGGCACCGATCCATCCAGTGTCACCGTGTTCCAGTGGTTCTTGTTCATGTAGTAGCCCGGCTGGATGGCGCTGAAGATACGGCGCAGCTCATCCGCCTCGCCCGGATCTGATTTCAGGGTTATCCGCAGCGGTTCTTCCTGCCAGGCCACCAGGGCAAACATCTTGCCGGCCACCTTGAATACCGCTGCATCTGGGCCAAAGGGATACTCCAGTACCGCCCCATTTTTCTCCAGCAACAGACCTTCCAATGCCTCGTAGTCCATATGATCCCAAACCTCCTGACCTGCTACACAAGGTAGCAAAACGCTCCTGACAGCGGTTGTCAGGAGATCCGGCTAGTCTGATTGAAACAGGGCTTCATCATATACCACATGCAAAGGAGAACGAGCATGACCGTAACAACAGTACCCGCAGGCTATCACACCGTCACCCCCTATCTGGCGGTGCACGGGGCGGCAGAGCTGATCGAGTTCCTGCAACAGGCCTTTGGGGCACGGGAAAAAGAACGGTTGCTAGGGCCGGACGGCAAAATTGGCCATGCCGAGCTATGGATCGGCGATTCCCTTATCATGCTGGGGGAACCGAAAGAGTGCGACCCGATGCCCGGTTCATTTTACCTCTATCTGGATGATGTGGATGCGGTCTACCAACAGGCGCTGGCAACAGGGGCAACGTCAGTCATGGAACCGGCTGATCAGTTCTGGGGTGACCGTCAGGGCGGTGTACGTGACCGGTTCGGTAACCTCTGGTGGCTGGCAACCCGGATTGAAGATGTTGACGCAGAAGAGCTTATGCGGCGCATGGCTGCCTGTTGCGCAAAATAGATGGGGAACCAAGAGGGGAGCAGCGTGTTCTGCTCCCCCAAGGCTCTGTGTGAGTGCCAGCTGTTTTCAGGATGATCGTAGCTGCTATTCCCGGCCTTCAGGTTTTTGGCGCCACGGAACCTGGGCGGTCCAGCCCGGGTTTGCATCCGGAAAGGCATCATACTGCGGAATATACGGCTTGATGTCCAGAAGCGGCGTCTCATTCAGCATATCAACGCCTTCAACCATAAGCGTTGCGCCTTCTCTGCTGAGAAGCCTGACAATTGAAAGCCCGATGCTGTTTGGGCGGCAGGGATGCCTGGATGCATAAATACCGTGGGGAGTCTCATCCAGAAAGGTGGGCCGGGCCAGTATGATCTCACCTGACCGGTCAAACAGATAAAGCAGGTAGATATGGGAGAAGGTCTCGATATCTTTCAACCCTTCGGCATACTGCGCTAACAGCTCCACCCGGCCTGAGGCGCCGGAGGCGTACCGGGGCTGGATCGGGCAGTCCTCTTTGCTGCGATACGGTGTATAGATCGTGCCGATAGTTTGCATAGTCTGGCCTTTCTTGATAGTTACCTTCATGTTGTAGCTTGTCTAAAACTCTTTATTCTGCATCCAGACTCTACCGTTATCACCATCCACCATAACCTCTTGTCCCTCTTCCAGCCGGGTCATGGCGCCCCGCACGTTGACAACCGCCGGGATACCGTACTCACGGGCCACAATGGCACCGTGGGAGATGAAGCCGCCGGTTTCGGTGACCAGACCCGCTGCCTTCAAAAAGAGCGGCGTCCAGGCCGGGTCAGTGGAGGGGGCCACCAGCAGATCGCCGGAGCTGAGCCGTGTGCCTTCGTCCGGGTGCCTGATCAGGCGGGCCGGTCCGCGGGCATGGCCGGAGGAAACCGTCAGTCCGGTCAGTTCATTGCCGTCCGGCTCCGGCAACGGTTCAGCCGCATCGTGCTGTTCTTCCTGAATCAGGTCAGGTGCCGCAAGCGCCTCAAAGGCGGCATGACGGACTTTGCGATCCTCAATCCGTTCCCTGATCCCTGCGCCATCCCACTGACCGGCCATCAGCTCCCGCAGTTCCGGCCAGAACAGTAAAAAGAGATCGTCCTGTTCTGCCAGTATGCCGCGTTTCACCAGCCGTTGGGCTATTTCAAGCATGACACGGCGGTCAACATCCCCCAGCCGCACCAGTATTGATTTGGACATCTCGCGGTTTGCCGCATCAATGCCGCCCTGGGTAGCCAGATAGCGGATCATGCCGTGCAGCAGACGGGGCACCCTGGCGTGAATGGTCTGCCAGGCCTCGGCCTGCCGGTTCTGCTGACGCTTTTGGCTTTCTTCAAAGGTGGTGGTACGCATGGTGCGGATGGTCTGTAACAGGTAGGTTGGATCTTCAGACCAGCGTGGATTGCGGTAATCCAGTTCATAGACGCAGCGGTGGCCGTAGTCGTCCAGAAAACGCTGAAATGCGGAGCGGAAGGGAGAGTTCCCCGGAAGCTGTTCCCAGTCTTTCGGAATAAACGGGTCTGCAACAAAATAGTCCCTGGCTGCTGCATCCTGTTCCAGCAGAGCAGCCAGTTCAGCCAGACGGGTGCCATGCTCGGCGCTGGTGATCCCTTCCTGACCAGCCAGCAGCGCCATGGTAAGCGCCCGGCCCTTGCCGGGAATGTAGCGCTCCAGCAGTGGCGGCAGCAGCATGAATACTGCCCCGCTGGCACTGAGCATCACCATCAGCGGCTCTGCCTGCCGGAACAGCTGTTCTGCCTCCTGAATCAGCTCAAGCAGCTGATTATCGGAACGTTCGCCAAGTTGACGCTGCCGCAGCTGATCGATCCTGCCGGTCAGGTGCTGAAAGGTGGCAGGCGCCTCCTTCTTTACCCGGTAGATCTGGCGCATCACCCGCAGGTTGCGGATCATCCGTGCGCTGCGGAGGGAAAACGGCTCCTGCTTCGGCAGCCTGATCTCCGGCTGGTGGCCGCCGATAAAGTCGTTGTAACGTACAGGCAACAGGCCGTAGGCGTCGTAACATTCCCACTGCAGCTGGGCCAGGTTGAAATAGGCCCGGCCATTGAACAGGCGGGTGCGGGTGGTTGAGCGATCCAGCTGATACCCGGCAGCGCCGTACTGGGCATAAAAGATCTGGTCGATCAGCGGCTTGCTGATGCTCCAGTTCAGTGGTGTCTGCACCATCGGCAGGGCATCACGCAGGTTGGCATTTGACCAGAACAGCGGCTGATTGCGCAGCTGGGGGTAGGTGTAGTTGGGCAGTGCCGTGACCGGCCGGGCCTGCACCAGCCAAAACCGTTCACCGTCATGGACCCATTCAATATCCTGATGGGTTTCAGCGTTGCCAAGGGCACAAAACACCAGCTGCACCAGTACAGCCAGCCGCAGGATCTCCTGCTCGGCCAGTACCTGCTCTTTGTCTCTCACAGTATGACTGTCCCGGACGGTGCCGCCGGTTGTTGCACTGACCGTGCTGTATTCCTTGCGTCCCAGCCGGACTTTGGTGGTAAGGCGGGCAACCGGCGCCAACTGATCAACCAGCACCAGGTATTCGTCCGGGTCAACCGTGCCGCTTACCACAGACTCCCCCAGACCGAAGTTGGCCGAGATGACCATCCGTTCTTCCTGACCGCTGCGGGGATCGCAGGAAAAGGCTACTCCGGCGCTTGCTGCAGGCACCATCTGCATCAGCACCACTGCCGGTGCCACCTCAAGATCACTGATCCCCAGCTTGCGCCGGTAGGCCACGGCCCGTTCAGTCCAGATTGAGGCATAGCATTTCTGTATTGCAGCCAGCAGATCCGACAGCTCGCGCAGGTTCAGAAATGAATCGTGGATACCGGCAAAGGAGGCCGCTGTTGAATCTTCGCAGGTGGCGGAAGATCTGATTGCCAGCGACTGTTCCAACAATCCTGCTGCAGCCAGTGCCGTGGCAATAGCCTCCTGCAGTACCGGCGGCATGGTTCCTGATACAATCCGCTCACGCAGCCGTTGCAGATCGCTGTTGGCCGCACCGCTGGCAAGGGATTCCAGGGAAACCTGATCAGCCACCTGTTTGATCATCTCCCGCAGGTTGTTCTGCTCAATAAACGCTTCATAAGCCGCTGCGATCAGCGCTACACCCGGCGGAACCGCAAAGCCGTAGCGTACCAGCCGTCCCAGGTTCCAGGCCTTGCCCCCCACGATTGCAGGGCCTGCGGCATAGGCCTCCTGCCAGTTCAGGAGCAGGTTGTCATTTCTGTCCATTGTGGCCTCCCCCGCCTTTAGCGGTGGCGGCACCGCTCAGAAACAGATCAACCATCTGCAGCAACCCTTTTTCCAGATCAACGTCATCATGGGCCAACCACTGCATGATGACGGTCAGGTAGCCGGACTGCAGGTAGCCGACCATCAGTGCCAGCGGCAGGTCGTTGCGGATTTCATGGTCCTGCTGCCCCCGCTCGATGACCATGGCCACGTTGCGGTCAAAGCCGCTGCGCTGTTCAGGATTGCGAAAGGATTCAAGGAGATTTGAGAAACGGTAGCTGAGATAATGTTCCAGCAGCTCACGGTGCGGGATCTGCCATTCTGCAATCTTGCTAAACATGATGGTCAGGCGGGAGCGGGTGTCAGGAACATTGTTCAGCAACAGTTCAATATCCGGGATGGCCTTGGTCGCAGACAGACGCATAAAGGCGCTGATGATCGCCTCTTTGACCGGAAAATAGTTGTACAGCGTCCCCTTGGCAACATCGGCCATGTCGGCGATCTGCTCCATGGTGGTGCTGTTAAAGCCCTGTTGTTCAAACAGTTCCATGGCAACCGACACAATACGGGTTCTGGTCTCATCCTTTTTGCGCGCACGCCGGCTTTGGTCACTCATATAGTCTCCATAAATATACGATATATAATTTTGTACGACGTATAATTATAAATGAGTGAGAGGTCAAGTGATAATTGCGGGGAATATTTTCGGAGGGCGAGAGCTACAAGACTATCGGGAGAGGTTTTGGCAAAAAAACGGCGGAGCAGGAGTCCGGTTCTGCAGCAACCGGAAGCAACCTGATCCGCCATGGTTCGTAATTTGTGTGCAACGTGTGCCGGCTGAACCAAGTTCAGCCAGATATCATTTCATACCCGGATAGCGTGCCTTCACATTATGCCCAACCATCCACTCCGCCAGAGCCCGTTTCGGCAGTTTCTGCAGCAGAGCCGCAGTGATGGCATCTGCATCCATTCCTTGTGCGGCAAGCGCTTTAGCCGTTGTGTCAAAAAGGGCCAGATAGGCCTTCATTTCCTGTAAATCCTTTTTCGTTGAAAGCGGTCCGTGGCCGGGAACAATCTGCTTAACATCCATGGTCAACAGACTATCGATGGTTTTGCCCCAGCCGGCAAGGTCACCGTCAGCCATAAAGGGATGAAAATCCGTAAACAGGATATCGCCGCTGAACAGAATTTTCTCTTGCGGCAACCAGACCACCACGCTGCCTTCAGTATGGGACGGAGCCACGCGGATCAGCTCCACGGTCTCACCTCCCAGATCAATGGTCAGCCGGTCACTGAAGTATACTGACGGCAGGACAATCGTGGTACCGGCCATATCCTCCGGCTTCAGGCCGAAGTTGTCTGCGTTTTTAAGGATTCCCTCGCCGACCTTGGCCAGCAGCTCCTTGTCGGCGCTGTGGGAGATGACCGTGGCCCCCAGTTCGGCAAAGACGCAGTTGCCAAAGGCGTGGTCAAGGTGGGTATGGGTGTTGACCACATACTTGATCGGCTTCTTGGTGATTTTGCGGATGTCGGCCAGAAAACGCTGCCCTTCCCTGGCAGAGATCAGGGTATCCACCACCAGCACCCCGTCCCGGCCGATCACGATCCCGGCATTGGCCGCAAAGCTGTGGCTTGGCGAGGCATCCTTCTCTCCCACGTATGAGTAGACGTTTTCGGACAGTCTGGTCAGGTCGGCAAAGGCGGTCTGGGCGGTCAGTAGCACCAGGGCGACAAACAACAGCAGCAGTTTCATGTTCACAGATTTCCCTCCTCTTGTGTAAAGGCCTTGATAAAGCGATATTCCTGCGTCTTACCGTCAAACCCCCAGGAATCCGCTCTGACATCATGTAGAACAATATAGCTGGCTTGGTCAAGCGGACCCAGCAATTCCTGCATGGCGCTAAAAACATGGCTGCAATAGGCGGCTTTTTCCTGTTTGGTATTGGAGCCTTCGGTAATTTTAATCTCAAGGTAAAAGCTGTGACGTCCGCTGGAGGCCAGCGACCTCCCGCCGGTAAACCAATGGCGCACAGGGATCTGTTCTACAACCACCGCAGTTACCTCTGGCTTCTTGCCCAGCAGATCCGCAGTAATCCGGGTCAGCCTGGTTGCGATAGCTTCCGCCAATGGCGCTGATGGCTCAAGAGAAATTTTGATGTTCAGGTATGGCATGGTCAGGCTCCTTTCAAGGCACGCTGGTTTGAACTGTAGATGCTGTCCCGCTCCGGTGCAGATCCTGTTGCAACGCACTCAAGCCACTCGCTGGTCGTGAGCACCGCCGCAAAGCGTGACTGCATCACCACGGTCATCACCCGATGGATCTCCTCGGCAGTGGCACTGCCTGCCCGGTTGGCATAGGCGAGCGAACCGCCGGCATCGGACAGGAACTCCACCTGAAAGCCGCGGTGCATGGCGGCAATGGCAGTGGAGAGGTCACAGTTGTGGGTCATATAGCCCACGATAGTCACGGTGGTGATCTGGCGCTCTTTCAGCCAGTTCTCAAGGTCGGTCTTGCAAAATGCCACCGGCATATCCTTCAGCACGTAATGATCCCATCCCCGTGACGTCACCACCGGATGCAGCTCTGCACCGGCTGTTCCTTCAGCCATGAACGGCGCCGAGGCAGGCAGGATGTTCTGCACCGCCACCACCGGAATGCCGGCTGCCCTGGCTGCATCCATGGCCCGGCCGATGTTGGCCAGCGATTGCTCCACCGGCGGCCAGGTGATCGGCAGCGTGCCGCCGATGTAGTCGTTCTGTACGTCAATCACGATCAGGGCCCTGCGAATAGCGGTTTGCATGATGGTCTCCTTTGCTGTCCGGCAGCATTCTTATGAACTCAGTATTTCATCATTGCACCTGACAAACCAGTGGCCCGATTGCCATAATATGGTATAATCGGGCCAAAACTATCTGGAGGCCACCATGCAGGCTGAAACCATTGCCGTCATCGCCTTTGACCGGATCAGCCCTTTTTTGCTTGCCATGCCCTGCACCGTCTTCAGGGATGACCCGGCCCGGCCGGATATGCCCCGTTTCAGGTTGCTGGTCTGTTCTGCAGAAAAGCGAAGGCTGCAGAGCAGCGCCGGTTTTGCCATAGAGACCTGTCACACCCTGCGGGATGCAGAGCAGGCGGATATCGTGATTGTGCCCAGTTGGCGTGATCCGCAGGAACTGCCGCCGCAACGGCTGTTGAACTGTCTGCGGGCGGCCCATGCACGGGGCGCATTGGTGGTGGGGCTCTGCCTGGGAACCTACGTGCTGGCTGCTGCCGGGCTGCTGGATGGACGTCCGGCAACCACCCACTGGGGCTGGACTGATGACCTGGCACAGCGCTATCCGCAGATAACCCTGCAACCGGATGTGTTGTATGTGGATGATGGGGATGTGATTACGTCAGCCGGGGTGGCTGCCGGGATTGACTGCTGTCTGCATCTGTTGCGTCGCCTGCATGGTGCTGAAGTTGCCGCCCATGTGGCCCGGCGGATGGTGGTGCCGCCCCACCGCCAGGGGGGGCAGGCTCAGTTCATTGAGCTGCCGCTTAACAAGAGTGCGGCAGAGGACCGCTTTGGACAACAGCTTGCGTGGGTCCAGCGCCATCTCGAGCAGCCCCATTCGCTGGACAGCCTTGCCGAGCGTTTCTGCATGAGCCGCCGCACCTTTACCCGGCGCTTCCGGCAGGTGACCGGCAGCACCGTGGGGGCCTGGCTGCTGAACCAGCGCCTGGCCTTTGCCCAACGGCTGCTGGAAACCACGGCCAAACCGATTGATCAGGTTGCCCAGGAAGCGGGCTTTGGTTCTGAAGTGGCCCTGCGGCAGCAGTTCAACAAGGTGCTGAAGACCACGCCGTCACGCTACCGCAGGGAATTTCGGGGGAGCAGGGGGCTGGACGGCTAGCGGTTGCTCCGCTGCTCGTAAAAGGCCTTTTCAAAGGTTGTGACCGTGGTCAGATCTTCGAGACGGCTGATGGTGACAATCACGGGACGGCCGGTATCATCATCCTTCCCTTCCAGACGCAGGTAGTCACCCTTTTCTTCCAGCGCCCTGAAGCCGTGTTGCTTCAGTCTGGCCAGCGTTGCTGCAGCCGTGTTTCCCTTGAAAATCAGTGCAGTGCCTGCCAGGGCACGCTCATGCTCATAGAGCAGCCCGACACTCAGCAGGGGGGCTGCGTCGTGTATCTGGTACAGCTCAACCGCAAGTCCTTCCAGATCGGTCACCTTGTCAGGCGCCCCCAGGATGGCGACCACCTCTGACTTGGGCATCAGCACGCTGATCCGGTCCAGCCTGGCAAGTTCAATGGCAAAGGAGACGGTTGTGCCGATAAGCAACACCAGGCCGGAAAAGAGTAGGGTTAGACAGGCTTTCATGGGGATCTCCCTCTGTGGTTGTCAGGTGTTCTTACTGATACGGAAAATTACTGGAAAAGGGTGTCAAGGACACCGATCAGACCGGCCGGATTAACCTTGACCCCGACCGAGGTGGTGGTCTTTTCCTGTACGCGGGTGCCGTCGGAGGTGACGTAGTTGCGTGACGATGTTGAGGAGCTCTCTTTACCGATCGGTGCAGTTTGTGAGAGGGCCGCACCGGCTCCCATCTTGAGCAGCTCTTTGGTCATCTCACCCTGATCCATGGCAGCGCTATTGTCTGGTCCGGGATAGGCTGTTACGGCAGCCGGTGCCGTAACAGCAGCGCCGGCACCGGACAGCGGCATCAGACTGACGGAAACCGCCGGTGGAGTAAGAATATAGGCCTCGCCGGTCTCCTCCTGGTTTGATATGGAGTTCATGCCGCTGCCCATCCCCATTGAGGCGTTTTTGAAGAACAGGCCCGAGTTGATGCCGGACTGGATCGCCTTGAGATAGACCCGTTCCTTTTGATACTGATTCGTAATGACCACATCCGCCTGACGGTAGTTCTCTTTGACCAGCGTCAGGATATGGCTGCGGTTTCGTTCGAGGGAGACCCGCGTCGGTGTCACCCCGGCGAACTGTCCGTCGGCATAGATCCGGGCACCGACCGGGTTGGTTGATACCGGGATATCCTGCTTCAGAACCGGCATGCTGCAGCCTGCTGCAAAGATACTCAGCAGTGAGCCGAGCAACAGCATTAAAAGGTGTCTCATTGTTCTGGTCATGGTGTTCTCCCTTGGAAAAAGCTGATGTGACCGTACGATTATAGCGTGCTTACAGCTGCAGACAAGCGATGCTGCTGAATCAGACCGCTGTCGTACAGAGGCATGGAGTTGCAGTGCGTTTCGCCGCAGAACGGACGGCGTTAAAACCTGAACCCCAGGCGGGCATAGTAATAGGCACCGTTGTAGCCGATGGGAGAATACTGGGAGTACTGGATGATTTTTCCGGCACCGATCACGCTGTCACTGGTCTGGCCCCAGGTGTCCGGCATGGCGTCAAGGATGTTTTCACCGCCCACCGTAATGTTGACGTTCTTCATCAGGTGCCAGGTGAACTCCAGATCAACGGTCCAGAGGGCTGAGAAATCTACCTTGTCATAGCCGCTGGTGCTGCTGTAACTGCCGAAACGGTTCAGGTTGAACACCGCATCAAACAGGCGTGACTCATACTTGGTCCAGAGCTTGAAACTGTCGACCGGCTGTCCGTTCTCAATGGTGACGCGGGTATTGGGGTCAAGCACCAGGCTGGTCATATCCACCCCCAATATCGATGGCGCCGCGTTGACCTTGGTGATTTTGGTTTCGCTGCGGTTGTAGGCGCCGGTCAGCTTGAGCCGGGAACTGCTGTCAAGGGTATGGGTGTAGTTCAGCCGCAGATCAAAGCCGTTGGTACGGGTGCCGATGGCATTGGTAAAATAGACCGCACCGTCGATATTGTTGCTGCTCAGAATGGCGGCGGCTTGTGGGCTCAGACCGCTGAGATTCCATGCGGCGATGTAACCGGTCGGCATGATCCGGTCATCAATCCAGGTTATGAAGTAGTCGGCACTGACCGAAAAGTTGGAACGGGGCTGGTAGACGACACCGGAGGTGAAATGCAGCGATTTTTCCGGTTTGAGATCGGTTGCCCCCAGTGCCCGGGCAACGGGGTGGTTGACGTTGAAGTAGCCCCAACGATCTATCTCTGCGCCGTTTCTGACCATGGCTGTTGAGCTGTAGTTGGATTGGGTCAGTGATGGTGCCCTGAAGCCGGTGCTGGCACTGGTACGCAGCAGCAGATCCTCTGTCGGGCGGATCCGCAGGGCCAGCTTGCCATCGATAGTGGAGCCGAAGTCGCTGTACTGTTCATAACGCAGGGCGCCGTCGACAGTCATCCAGGGGAACAGGGCGTACTTCGCGTCAAGGTAGGCGGCAAAGCTGTCCCGTTTTGCAGTAACCCGGTTTTCCGGCATAAAGCCGCCAAAGCCCTGTGCCCCGGCCGCCCAGTCATGGAAGCTGCCCAGCACGTAGGATGCCTCATCGCCGCTGCTGATCCGGTAGCGCTCCAGGCGGTACTCAAGACCGCCGGCAACGGAATGACTACCGAACTTTTTGGCCAGATCAAGGTTGATCACCTGCTGCAGATAGCTGGTTGCGCCGCTGTAGAACGAGGTGGGGCTTGTCGGCCCCAGGGAGCGGTTCAGGGAGTTGTTGACGTAAAATTTGAATTCGTTATAGCCGAGGGTATAGCTGAGATCCCAGGTGGTGCCGTTGTCAAGCACCCCTTTGGCACCGCTGGAAAGTGAAAAATCAAGGATTTTCGGTTCTATTCTGGGCAGAAAACCGTTCGGATAGATGGTCTGGATGTTGCGCTCATCATCCTTCAGACGGTAAAAGGCTCCGGCGCTGCTGAGCCTGCGGTTAAAGCTGCCATGCAGATAATAGGTGGTATCGCCGCGGAGGACAGCCGTGTTGAGCGCCAGCAGATAATCCTGGGTATCTGCATCGCCGAAATGGGTGTTGATACGGTAGCCGTCACGGGCATCGGCACCGGCCCGGTTGGTCGGTCCCCGGTCCCGTGCCTCGGCAGTGAGATTGAGGTAGCCGTCTTCAGGCAGCGCCACTGAAAGGAAGGTGTCGCCCTGGCGCATCCGGCCGTCCCCCTTGAAGGTGCTGCCGTAGCTGCCGGTCAGACTGCTCGGCTGGTCGTGGCCTTTCAGGATGATGTTGATGATACCGGCAATGGCGTCCGAGCCGTACTGGGCTGCGGCACCGTCGCGCAGCACCTCGATCCGTTCGATCGAGCGGAGCGGTATCGTATTGAGGTCCACCCCGGAGCTGCCCCGTCCGATGGTGCCGTTCATGTTCAGCAGTGAGCTCTGGTGCTGGCGCTTGCCGTTGACCAGTACCAGTACCTGATCGGGATTGAGACCGCGCAGCGTAAAGGGCGGGACATGATCAGTGCCGTCAGTAATGGACGGGCGGGGGAGGTTGAAGCCCGGAATCAGCTTGGACAACACCTTGCCAAGTTCGGTATAGCCGCTGGCCTCCAGCTGCTCTGCGGTAATCACGTCGATCGGCACTGCAGCATCAAGGGCATCCCGTGCGCCTTCCCGCGAACCGACATCGGCCTTGGCCTGGGTCTCGATGGCGACGAGCTCGTCCAGGGGGCGTTCATACAGCTCATTGCTCTCCCGCACCGCCTTTTCCTGTGCGGCAAAGGCCGTACCGGCCAGCATGGTCAGGATAATCGAGAGTTTCAATGAACGTCTCATGATTCCCCTCCCCGCAGGACCGTTGCGATTGAAAGCAGCGGGGCGCCGATCCTGATTCCCGATTTCTGGGCGGCAGCGTAATTGATCTTGATCTGCGTCTTCTGACCGACAAAGTTGAGCTGGATAATACCACCCCGCTCGGCAAATCCCCGTGCCTCGCTGATGGTGACAATGCCGTTGCGCTGGGCATAATCGATTGCTTCCTGCCGGGCTGCAGTTGTGGAGAGGGTAATGAACAGGATATCGGTCTTGCCGATCTCCCTGACCCTGGTGGTGGTGCGGATTTCAATCGGTTTGCCGTGAATCGTCTTGTCCTTGTAGATCTGATCCAGCATACCGCCGAAGGGGTTGTCATCGATCAGCGTGATCACAAAACGGCTTCTGGATCTGTCCGGCAGCTCAATGTAATTGGCAAAGCGGCCCAGAAAGACCGCCTCCAGTCTGCGCTCCATGTCGCTGGCATGCAGGTGGGGGGTGCTGATCAGCACCAGCAGCAGGGCAAAAAACAGCCGCCTCATAGTACCCTTCCCATCTCGACCCTGTTGCGGCCCGACTCCTTGGCCTGATACAGGGCGGCGTCGGCAGCCTTCAGCAACTGCTCAACAGTAAGCTCATAGGGGACTTCAGAGCAGACTCCCAGGCTGACCGTGACCCGGACCTGTTGAGCATCACCATAATCGATCACGCTGTCTTCAAACCGGGCGCGGATCCGCTCGGCAACTGCCCGTGTCGTTTCCTGATCAGCATTGTCGCACAGGATCAGAAACTCCTCCCCGCCGATCCGGGCCACCAGATCATATTCGCGGGCGCTGCCGGAGAGTGCCCGTGCGATTTCCCGCAGTACCGTATCGCCGACCGGATGACCAAGCGTGTCATTGATATGCTTGAAAAAATCCACATCCAGCATGATAACCCCCAGCGGTTCATGCTTTCTTCTGGCGCGGGCCAGCATCTCCTCCATTTTCTCCAGGGCATGCCGCCGGTTGGCCAGTCCGGTTAAAGCGTCGGTGGTTGCCAGCGTACTCAATTTTTCGTCCCGTTCGCGGATCTCTGCCAGCATGGTATTAAATCCCTGGCAAAGATCCATAAACTCATCCTGTCTGGTGAGTTGCACGTTGACGGCGTAGTTTTTGGTCCGGGAGACCTCGCGCATCGCAGTCAACAAAGCGAAGATGGGCCGGGTAAACAGCTCTTCAAGCGGAATCGAAATCAGGATCAGAATCACCATCGTCCCGACGGAAATCATGAGCTGGGATTTGATATACCTTGTCAGCTTCACGCGAATGGCGCTGGTATCGGAAACAATTGACAAGGTTCCGATCGGTGTACCTTCAAACATGATCGGTTGCATCACGTACAGATGACGAAAAGTTGCCAGTTCGACTCCGTTGTTGCGTTTCTGAACTGCCCCCAGTGTTGCCCGTGCTGCTTGTCTGGTCTGCTCACACTTTTCTTCCGACAGGCCCGGAGCAAAATAACAGCTGAATGCCTGACCTTCCTCATCCTCGATAAATGCAGCGACTATCTGGGGATTGGCGTGTAATGGAGAGAGGATTCTCTGGGCGCTGCCGGCATCACGGAATGCCAGGGCGGCGCGCAGGTTTTCGCTGCTGACCTCGCCAAGCTGTTTCAAGCCCCGCAGGGCCTCAGCCTTTTCAGTGACATAGGTTGAATACAGGGTCAGGGCAGAGGAGATCAGCAGCGCAATGGCAGCGCTTGCCCCCAGCAGAACGACCAGTTTGAAACGTATGGATAGTTTATTGAACATGCCGCATCTGCTGGTGTGGGATAAGTTAAGCGAAATCAACTTTTTGCGTATCCCCTATAGCACATCGGTGCGAGTTTAAAAAGGGGTTTTATCAAAACAGGTTTGCGGAGGGCGAGGTGACGTCCGGATTGATGCCGGTCATCCGGGACAACCGTCTGTCTTCAGTGCTTGACGATTGCAGTGTATTCGATTATGAACAAGCCATGCGTAAAAACAACCAGCAGACCGTAGCTGCCGTCGTAGTCGTCACCCTGTGACGGCTCGCTGCTGCCTGTCTGAATGACACCAAGGAGCGCGGGTCGATTCCCGCGCTCTTGCTCTTTGTACCGGACTGCAAAGACCTGGCCGCGGGATCATCCGGCGGCCTTATTCTTTGCAGAAAGGAACATGATCATGGAAATCGCACCAAATCTGCATCAACTGACCATTCCCTTTGTGGTACCCACGCCTGGCGGCAACATCCCCCGCTTCGTCAACCTGTTTCTGTACACCGGAGAACGGCTTACCCTGATCGACAGCGGCGTTGCCGGGGCTGAACAACAGGTCAGCCGCTATCTCAATGAGATGGGACGCAGCGTTCAGGAGATCAACACCCTGATCCTGACCCACAGTCATCCCGACCATATCGGCGCTGCCCGCACGATCCGCGATCTTAGCGGATGCCGGATACTGGTGCATGCAGCGGAGCGTGAATGGGTTGAGGATACGGAACAGCAGCAGCGCCAACGGCCGGTACCGGGCTTTGCAAGCCTTGTGGCTGGTCCTGTGCCGGTGGATCAGGTTTTGCGCCACGGCGATTGCCTGGCACTTGACGCCGCAGTCCAGTTGACGGTTCTGCATACACCCGGTCATTCTCATGGCTCCATCAGTCTGTGGGATCAGCAGCGGAGCTGTGTGATCTGCGGTGATGCCGTGCCGGTTCCCCATGAACTGCCGGTGTTTGACCATGTGCAGCAATCCCTGGCTTCACTGGCACGGATTGAGGCCTGCAATGCCGATATGCTGCTCTCGGCCTGGGCCGAACCTGTCCGCGCTCCAGCGGTTCAGACCGCCCTGCTGGAGGCTGCAGGCTGGCTGCGCCGTGTTGAAACCGTTGTACAACAGTTAGCCGGATCATCCATGCCGGACCCGCTGGAGCTGTGCAGGCGCGTTGTGGCAGAGCTGGGGCTTCCGCCACTGGCCGTCAATCCGATCATGGTCCGCACCTGCATGGCCTGTCTGTAATATGAAAAGGATACGACTCATGATACAACAGCAACTGGAAAAACTGGGCTGGAACCCGTGGTTTGACGGACTGCTGGCGCTTGAAGGCCGACCACTTGAGACAGTGGCGCGTGTGGCGGCCGTAGACCGTGAACAGCTGTTACTTTTGAACACCACAGGGACATTTCGGGCGAGATTATCAGGCAGTTACCTGCACCATAACCGGCGGACGGAAGAACTGCCGTGCGTCGGGGATTGGGTCTGTGTGGAAAAGGGGCCGCAGGATGAGGCCGGCCTGATCCACAGCCTGCTCGACCGCAGGACCAGCCTGCAGCGCAAGGCAGTGGGCAGCGCGGGCGAGGCGCAGATGATCGCCGCCAACCTTGATTATGTGATTATTGTGCAGTCCTGCCACTTTGATTTCAACCTGAACCGGCTGGAACGCTATCTGGTCATGGTGATGCAGGGTGGGGCCGAGCCGGTCATCCTGCTGACCAAGACCGACCTGATCGAGCCTGATCATCTGGCCGAACTGCGCAGCCGCATCGATAACGCCGGCATTGTGGCACCGGTGCTGACCCTCAGCAACATCACCGGTGAGGGGATCGACGAGTTGAAGCAGTTGCTGGTGCCGGGCAAGACCTACTGCTTTGTCGGCTCATCCGGGGTGGGCAAAAGCACGCTCATCAACGCCCTGTCCGGTGGCGAACGGCTGGCAACCCAGGCGGTCAGTGCCAGCGGCGAGGGGCGCCACACCACGGTCCGCAGGGAGCTGCTGTTACTGAATAACGGCGCGCTGGTGATCGACAACCCCGGCATGCGCGAGTTCGGTATCCTGGATGCAGCAGACGGCATGGCCGGTGGTTTCAGCGACATAACCGGTTATGCTGCCCAATGCCGCTACAGGGATTGCAGCCACACCAGCGAACCGGGCTGTGCCGTGCTTGCTGCCCTGGCCACGGGCGAGATCAACCGGGCGCATTACGAAAACTACCTCAAGCTGCAGAGCGAATCCGCCTTTTATCAGCTGTCCCACGTTGAAAAACGCAAAAAGGACCGCGACTTCGGCAAGTTCATCAAGTCGGTCAAAAAAGAGCTGGCACGGGAGTAAGAGCGATGCAGGGCATGACCGTTATACCGGCAACAAAAGAAGATGCAGCAGCGATCCTGGCATTACAGCAGGCTGCCTACCAGAGCGAGGCTGAACTGTACCAGGACTGGTCCATTCCGCCCTTAACCCAGAGTTTGTCTGAGCTGCAGCAGGAGATTGCAACCATCACCGTGCTGAAGGCCAGCCAGGGCAGCCGTCTGGTCGGCTCGGTCAGGGCTGTGCAGCAAGAAGACAACAGTGTGGCAATCGGCCGCCTGATCGTAGACCCTGCTCTGCAGGGTCAGGGGATCGGCAGTTGCCTGATGGCCGCGATTGAGGCTGCCTTCCCGACGGCGCCGCGCTTTGAGCTGTTTACCGGCAGTCTCAGCCTGCGCAACATCCGCTTGTACGAGCGGCTGGGATACAGGTTTTTCAGCCGCAGGCAGCTCTCAGCACAGGTGGAGCTGGTGTTCATGGAAAAGCGCATCCACCACACCCAAGGAAGGTAACCATGCAACGAATCTGCGTCTTTTGCGGCTCCAGTCCCGGCGTCCGGCCGGAATACAGTACAGCAGCCCGGGCCCTGGGTGAGCTGTTGGTACAGCAGGGGATTGAGCTGGTCTACGGCGGCGCCAGTGTGGGGTTGATGGGGATTGTAGCCCGCACCGTGCAGGCGGGAGGTGGCCGGGTGACCGGCATCATCCCCCGTCTGCTGGCTGAAAAAGAGGTGGCCCTGACCAGCCTGGATGACCTGAGGATTGTGGACTCCATGCACGAGCGCAAGGCCCTGATGGCAGAGCTGTCGGACGGCTTCATCGCCCTGCCGGGCGGGATCGGCACCATTGAGGAGTTTGTGGAGGTGCTGACCTGGGCCCAGCTGGGTATCCACACCAAGCCCTGCGGCCTGTTGAACAGTGCTGGCTATTACGATCGCCTGCTGGGATTCTTTGACCAGATGCTGGCAGAAGGTTTTATCCGGCCCGCCTGCCGCAGCACCATCCTGGTTGAGCAGGAGCCTGCCAGGCTGCTGGCGGCCATGGAGCAGTACCGCTCACCCAACGAAGACAAGGCAGCCTGGGCGCTCAAACTGAGCAACAGCTGAGTGCGCAACTCTTGGACCAACAAACCCTGCTAAGGAGCAGACCATGCCCACCACCCAGTTTCTGATAACCTCGCTGATCATTGCCCTGGTGCCCGGCACCGGGGTGATTTTTACCGTATCCACCGGCATCATGCAGGGGCGCCGGGCTGCCCTCTTTGCGGCCCTGGGCTGCACTGCCGGGATCATCCCCCACCTGCTGGCCACCATCCTGGGGCTGGCAGCCCTGATGCACACCAGTGCCCTGGCCTTCCAGACCCTCAAGTACGCCGGGGTGGTCTATCTGCTCTACCTTGCCTATGCCACCTGGCAGGACACCAGCACCTTCCAGCTGGATACCACCTCCTCCCGCAGCACAGCCCGCGGCCTGATGCTCAAGGCGGTGCTGCTCAACCTGCTCAATCCCAAGCTGACCATCTTCTTCCTGGCCTTCCTGCCCCAGTTCATCAGCCCTGCTGCAGCCGATCCGCTGGCGCAGATGCTCCTGCTGTCCGGCCTGTTCATGGCCATGACCCTGGTGGTGTTTGCCGCCTACGGCCTGCTGGCCCATGCCTTCCGCACCAGGGTGATCGCTTCGCAACGGGTACAGACCTGGCTGCGCCGCAGTTTTGCTGCTGCCTTTGCAGCCCTGGGGATCAGGCTGGCCTGCGCTGAGCGATAAACGGCGGATGACAGTGGCCGGTCAAGGAGTTTTCCGGTGTATGAAGGAACGGTCCCCTCAACCTGCTGCAGGTGAGGGGACCGTTTGTGTCAGAAGGTCTACTTGGTCGAATTCATGGTGATGGTTACTGCGTTGTCCATCGGCTGCAGGTCGGTCCAGATACCGTATAGTGACTGTCCGAGTTGCAGTGTCAGCGGATCGCTGCTCTGCATCATGGCCAGGTAGGTTTGCTGCGTGGTGGCATCCGGGGTTTCATCACCGGCGTAGTGGGCCATGAAGCCGTTAACAATCAGGTCAAGTGGAATGGCACCCGCCTGAATAAGTGCGCTGACCTGGGCATACGTAAGGCCGAATGCCTGTGCAAGCTGGTACGGTGTCAGTGCGGTCAGGCCGTCCCGCATGTATTGCTGGGAATAGGCGACAAAATCGGCTGGATGCGACGGGATGCCGGTTACCTTCAGGGTGGAGACCGTCAGCTTCTTGTTGCTGATGTCAAACTGCACCGTGCGATAGGGTGACGGCGCCGATACGGTGGAGCCGGTTTCGATATCATGGAGGACCGAACTGGTAAAGTCTTTCCGGGTTACATCGTTGGCGTGGAAATGGCCGGTAAAGATGACGTTCAGCCCGTTATCGGCCAGGGTCTTGGACAGGCTGGCATGGTCATTGATAACATATTCAGGAAATAGCGCTGTTTGCCCCGTATAATGCTCCAGGATACCGTGATGCATCGTTCCGATGACGGTTTTGCCCTGTTGTTTTGCCTCTTTGAGCCTGTCGATGATCCAGGTGAGGGTAGCCGGCTTGAACGCACCGGCAGTTTTCGGATAATTGTCGGCGATGTTGGTATCATACTGGCAGGAATCCAGTGCAAAGAGCCAGAGCCCCTTAACCGGTTCAGCAATATAGCTCAGGGAGTTGGGGTCGGTGTAGAGCGCGTCCTTGTAGCCGTAATCGGCGTAAATCTGTTTGAAGTCATTTGGTGAGATGTAGGTCACCGGTTTGGTTGGTGAGGTCTTGTACGACACGGCGTGCGGGTTGTAGATGTCATGGTTGCCCGGTATGACATAGACCTTCTTGCCGCCGGCCTTAAGTTCAGCAAGTTTGGAAGCCATCAGCTGATGGTTGATCAGCTCACCGTCTTTGGTGAGATCGCCGGAAATAATGACGAAATCAAGACTTTTTGTCTTCAGGTCGGTGATGGCGCTGGACAGGATTTCAATACTCTCCACCAGCATTTTACGATCACCCGCCAGATAGGCCTGAAATTCAGCACTCTCGGTTCCGCCAAGGGTTGCTGCATCATACAGGTGGGGATCTGAAATAACCGCGAAATTCGCCGTTGCAGCTGGCGCAGGGGCTGTAGAGCTGTCACTGCCGCAGCCTGCAAGAGCCAATACGGCGGTAAGTACCAATAGGACGATAGCCTGTTGTAACCGGATGCCTTGTTGTATGTTCATGACGTTCCCCCTCTTTTATGCAGACAGATGGGGATAGTCAGTACCATAGTTGCATGGCAGGCCGGTTACGGGGCTGCAACGATTTACAGGGGGTTGAAAAACGTTATAAGGAAGGCCGGGTCCGGGGAAATGATCGTTTCGAGCTAGCGCCGCGCCTTGCCGCAGATGGTATCGATACTGATTTTGAAGACCCTGGTCCTGGCAGCATCGCTGGCAATATACTGCAGCCCTTTGTCGTGATACTCAGGGCAGTATTTGTCCGTCAGTCCTTCCAGACCGTGCTGTTTCTCTGCATCAAGCGCCTCGCTGACCCGGCCGGAGACAATCACACTCTCATAGCGGGTGGAGAACTTTTCCGGCACGACCTCCGTGGCACCCACCACACAGAATGAGGCCCGGTTGTTGTCTGCCAGCATAGCCAGCTTGCGCCCTTCCAGGGCACAGTGGAAGTAGATCGCATTATCCAGCACGCAGTAACTGAGCGGCAAACCGTACGGTTCGCCATCAGCGCTGCAGAGGGAAAGCACGCCGTATTCTCCACGCTGAAGCAGCGCCCTGGCCTCTGTTTCAGCGATTCTCCGATCTTTCCTGCGTAATTCGTGTTGCATGGGACGACCCCTTACAGTTTCAGAAACCAGGTGTACTCCGGGCCGGTCCGGTTCGGTTCAAACTCGATCACTTCGTAACTGGCAACCCCGTGCTGGTTGAACGGATCTTCCAGCAGGATCGCATCAAGCTGATCCCGTGTAACACCGGTGGCCAGAATGATCCCGCCGGTGCGGGGTACCTTGCGGCCCGAGGCGATGAAGGTGCCCTGGCTAAAGTAGCAGTCAAGAAAGGCAAGATGGGCCGGCAGGTGATGATCCACCACCTCCAGCGGCTGTTGGTAGGTTACAGATACAATGAACATGACTGACTCCCTGACTGGATCTCTGTTCTACGGCAAATGCCGCGCCAGTATAGCCGATCTTCCGGAAATGGCCAGCATCAGGCCGTGGGCACCATCGGTTCGGCACGGACGGCGGTTTTTTGAAGCCCATACTTTTGTTCAAATATTCTGGCAATGACCTGTGCGTTTTCATATCCTTTAATCCCGTCACCAACCGTTATCCTGGCACCACTCTTCAACTGCAATACTACGTTGTAAAAAAATGCCGTGCTGCTTCCCACACCTGCATTCCCTGCACTTTTTATGCTCACATTCTTAAGGGCCGAAACCGGCACCAGATAATGCTTCATCTGCATGCCGAACAAACGACGTACCACTTCAATCTCTGCAGGTCCGGCCTCAACCATCAACGAATCTCCCAGAAAGGCAAGAGCTGCAAGCAGGAACAACACACCAACACCAGCCGGGAATATACTGGCAAATGCGTCTTGCCGGACAAACTGGGCATGATCGTTGTAGATAGTCAGGGCGAACAAGAATGCAAAAACAGCGCAGATAAGCCCGATGACTCCTCCCATCCGAAAACGCTTGCTGGAATAATGGAATACCAGGCTGTCACGTCTGTCTTCTATGTGTACCGTGCCGGGGGCTACCTGGCGCAACAGGGAAGCCAGGGCAGCAGGGCCTGTTGTTGAGGGCCGCTGCGATGTGGGGATTGCGGGGGATGAAGACGGGATAAGATGTAGCTGGGGTACTGTAGTGGTACTGCTGTCTGCTGCTAAAATCGGCGCAGCTGTGGCGGAAGAGATCAGTGGAATGAGGAATGAAATGTTCAGATCGTCCGTTGACACGTCGCCGGAGACATGCACAAACCAGCGGTAGAATATATCTAAGGATACGTTGCTGCTTGGTGGCAGCTCTGAAGGTACTGCAAACGCAAACGGTAATTGCGGTCCTCTGGGGCCGGGGACCGCAAGCACCACTTGTTTTTCACTCCAAAGCCCTTCCTCGCTTATATTTCCTCGCCTGCTCCTTGTTGCTTTCCGACAGCTAAGTGTTACAGAGCACTGTTGCCCACGCTTGAATGCAGAGGGCAGCTCAATGGTACCGGTGAGCGGTGTGCCGATAATGCCGGGGCAAGTGGGCAGATACAGCAAGGAGGTCGCAATGGCACGGGTCTTAAGATGTTTGCGAACCGTAAACCAAAGCAGCCAAAGCCCGCCCAGCGGAAACAGGGAAAGCAGCAGACCTTTGCCCCAATTTCCCTGTTCTGTTATCAGCCTGATGACTTCAGGCCAGGAAATTTGCGCGTTAAGATTGGCGAAAAGCGTAACAAACCAAAACCACTTCATCTCTTTTAGATTGGCAGGCTTTATCCTGCCGGTGCGCCACTCCGGATTTGATTGCCAGTCAACCGCAAAGTTGCCATCTTCCGCCATCTGCCCTCCTGCCTGATCTGTTCTGTCCGGTATCTGGTGAGCCTATTTGCTGTGGAAACGGAACCACAGCGACTCCAGATCATCGGAAAGCCCGGAAAACCACCCCTGTTTTTTGATGCGAAATCGATAATCCCAACCGTAAAAGGTTGCGCCGTTTATTTGCAATGAGCCGACATAATGGCCGTTTCTTCTTGCTCCAAGCTTCAGGAGATACATCTGGTTCCACTTGTTTGGCGGGAGATTGATGAGTTCTGAGAGATCGTTGGTAGTACCTGAAGCTACGACACCACCATATTTGAACGGCATGCAGTCTGCGGTAATAATGGCATAGTCGTACGTGGCATGCTCCACAACAGGCTCCCAGGCCACCTTGACCGGTGATTTGAGGATATTCATGCCATCGCAGTCACGCCCTTTCACAAGGTTTGCATTATCCACCGGGCTTGTCAGGTGGATCAGTTTCGTCATTGGGATATCCAGATTTGTTACCATTCCTTGATTGACGGAAAAATGCTTCCAGGCGGAAAAATCCCCCGGCATTCCGGGAGCGTTTGCCTGATTCAGGTCAATAGTGACGCTGACGCCATAATTACCCGGCGGTAGACCAGAAATTGTGAATCTCCCATCCACAACCTCGACCTGTGCAGATGCAACCTGATTGGTGATTTCATTTCTGAATCAGAAACTTGGCTGCACCGGCGCAGAAAACAGTTGGCCGTCAAACAGCAAACGTCCGGTAACCGATGGCGTTGCCGCACGCGCAGCTCCGCCATTCAAACAAGCCATAACCAATATAAACGCTATCAGCCGCTGTACCATGCTGCCAAACCTCCTCACCGCCGCACGCTCGCAGATCAGACTTTTCAGGCCTGTTTCCTGTTTTGACGCCTTGTTCGGTTGTTGCGGGATTTTTTGCTCCGGGAAAGGTCTGGCACGGAGCAAGCAGCACAGAGTATAACCGATCTTCTGGAAATGGCTACCTGGTGCTGTAATGCAGCAGCTCCGCCTGCAGGGCTGCCCCCAGAGCGCCGACAATGGAGGGGTGATCAGGCACCAGCACCGGCACCCTCAGCTCCTGCGCAAGCAGGCTGACCATGACCGGGCTGTTGGCAACCCCGCCGCTAAAGACTAGATGATCACCATACCCCACCTTGCGCACCATGGTGGCCAGGCGGTTGGCAACGGCCAGATGCACGGCCCTGGCGATCTCAGCCGGCGGCATGCCGCTGTTTTTCAGGGAGACCACTTCTGATTCCGCAAACACCGCGCACATGCTGTTGATCGGCGTGGCCTGCTCAATGCTTGCCGCAGCAGTGCTGAATCCGGCCATGCTGTAGCCCAGTGACACCGCCATCATCTCCAGAAAACGTCCGGTACCGGCCGCACATTTGTCATTCATCTGGAAATTCTGGACCTTGCCCTCAGTGGTCAAGCTGATTACTTTGGAATCCTGGCCCCCCACATCCAGAATGGTGCGGCAGTTCGGAAAGAAATAGCGGGCACCCATGGCATGGGCCTTGATCTCGGTGATGACATCAACCTCGGCATGCTGTTGCACCAGATGCCTGCCATAGCCGGTTGCCACGGCCCGCACCGGACGCTGTTGTTCCAGCAGGTTGAGGGCCTGACGGTGGGGCTCAAAGCTGCTTTCCACCACGGTATGAAAACTGATGGCGCCCTGTGTGAGCGCCACCAGTTTGATGGTACGTGATCCTAAATCAATCCCTACTTTCACTGCTGTTACCCCTTGATCTGCTCGATAAACGCCTCAACGCGGGTCTTGAGCTGGCCTACATCATCGGGTGAATAATCAGACTCGATTGCCATAAACGGGATGCCCCGCTCTTCGCAGGCCTTGCGCAGCTTGACCGCCTCAATGTTGTAGGTGTGGCAGAACTGCAGGCAGTAGTCGATGATCCCTTCAGCCCCGGACTGCTCATACTCCTTCAGCACCTGGTCGATCCGCTCGGTGTTGGGGGTAAAGCAGGAACAGTCGATCTTCATGTAGCGCTCGGTCAGGCGTTCCAGCTGCTGCTCCAGCGTGGTGGAACTTTCATCGATCAGGTCCTTGTAGTAACGGGTGCCGATGCAGCTCTCCTCGTTCACCACAATCCCGCCGGAGGTCTCGATGATGTTGTGCAGCTTCCAGTTGGGCAGCGCCATCGGCGTGCCGGAGACCATGATGCGCGGCGTTGCAGCCGGGGCAACAGCGACCCCCTGCTTGATCCGCTCCTCCAGCTCATCACAGAGTGCATTGACGTTTTCCACAAAGCGGTTCGGCTCGTCATAAAAAGCGATCTGCTCAATCAACAGCATATCCTTGCCGCTGATCGGGGACGGGTTGTGATGGCGCAGGTTGTTCAGGCGCTGCAACGCCTTGCGTTTGGCATTGATGGTCACAATCGCCTGGGAAAGCTCGTCAAAACCGGTTTCCTGGCCAGTGATCTTATCCACGGCTACCTTGAACTCCTTGACCTCATCCAGCCAGAGCGCCTTGTCCTTGTCCCGCTTCATCTGCGGGATCTCCATCACATGGGTCGGCACGTACTCGTCCAGCAGCTCCCAGGTCTTTTTCTTGGCATCGCAGGTGGTCTCGCCATAGACAAAATCAACGGCCTGGAAATAGGGGCAGATCTTGCCCACCTTGAAGCCAAAGGCAGACTTGACCATGGGGCAGATATTGCGGGGCAGCACCTTTTCCGCATCGGCAATGGAACCCTGGGCGCCGCCGCACAGGCCCACACAGACACCACCGGCTGCCACCACCACCTCTTCCGGGATATAGACACAGAAGGTGCCGATCACCGGCTTGCCAGCCTCTTTGGCTGCCATCAGCTCATGGATACGGCCGGTGTGGATGTTCTCCACCATGCCGTCAAAATAGGCCATCCTGGCCGGGCGGTTCTGCTGGGCCAGGAAGATGTTGGTATAGGCCTGGGTCAGCATGGCCGGCATGCCGGTAAAGCGGGCCACGTCCATGCCCAGTTTTTCCCACAGTTGCGGATCGGATTTGACTTCAAATGCGCTCATGAACGGTTCTCCCTTGATTGAAATAATGGAGACCGAACATAAAAGTGGGGGGATGGGAAGTCAAACAGGTAATATCGATAATGACGGACGCGAGTATTTGTTAAATGGATAGTCTCGACGGGGTGAAGGGAGTAACGGGGCGGCCTTGACCTGCTGGGCAGCCTTAGCAGTAGGGTACGGTTCAAGTACAAGTTGGACTTTACATTGATTCCTTACTTCTCTGGATCAGCTCGCGAGTGAGGCGGTGCACAAGGTCGGCGAGATCCAAGAGGCGCTTATCTTCTTGCTCGCTAACCCAAGGAGAAGCAAGATTTCCATGCATGACAGCGTGGCGAACGGTTGACCAAGCTCTGGCGTTTTTCCCCTCCAGAACACCGCGCTGAACAAGATCTCGTAAAAACTTACCGATGCTTCTTTTGCCAGCATTTGTAATGTCGGACAGAATACGGTCTCGTAGTCCCTTATCGCCTTCCCACCCTGCGACGGTAGTCTTAAGGCTCTCAATGTCCTTTTCGGCATAGTCAGACTTCAGATCCTCTGGACGCATCAACATTTTTGCAAGCCCCTCTCCGGCACTAGCGAGGGTCATGCTTAAAACCCACTTTGAGCCCTGCGTAGCCTGGATGACCTCCTCGTAGAAGCGGGTGATTCGGTGAGACTCGAAGTTTGGATGCCCTTGTTCGTCCCTGGCTTCAGCAATCAATGTGAGTAAACTAGAATACAGCGCCCAGAACTCCTCACGAGATCGGTACATATCTCCACTGATAAGTGACGCAATCCCCGAATCTCCGACATGACGGGGCGATGGGCGTATCCATACCTGTGCCGTTCCATCACCAAGGTTGCGAGCGACGAGGCGAGGGAAAGTGAGCTGTCCGAGCAGAACCCTGAGAGGCTCACTGAGCCAGTTTTCGGCATAGGGGTGCTGGAGTTTGTCAGAGGTCTTCATCGTCACCCATAGCGACTCTTCTGTCGGCTTATAGAAGAAGGTAATCTCTGAATTGAGCACCTGGACCGTCTGTTGTCCGACACTATGTCTTCGCTCGATCTCCTCGCCATTCACAGATGTGATTGTCTCCATAGCCTTATCCATTGGAAGTCGGAGCTTCGGTCGAAAAACAAGCTCCACGCCGGATTCAGCTGAAACCCAAGGTCCCGTAGCGTGCGTCACCAGAGAGTTAAAACTTCCTTTTAGGGGCCACCCTATTTTCGGAATCCCTATCAAATTGGGCTGGGTCCAGCCGCATGCCCATTCCGTTCCCTGGTAGTCGGTTGCAAACAAGCAAAACTGATCAACAATTTTGTAGGGATTCTCTTGCGCCCGGACGAGGCGACGGACCGCTTCTCCATCATCGGCGGGCGTTGCAAACATCGTGAAGTCAATGTCGGTCGAGCTTTTGATATTTATGCAGCCAGGCCCAACGAAGATAGGTGGCTCGTCGTCATGACCGCTTAAAAGGCGCATCTCTACACATTCGATTGTGCTCGGGATAGTGGTAAGACGCCCTTCCCAGTAGTCAAGAGTCCTCATGACTCTGGCCGCCAGCTGGGAAAATTCCAATGTGTCTGCTGCTGGAAGGCACGCTCACGTTCCCGAGTTTTCGGTGGATATGTTGCTTTTGCGTAATAACTGATAATCATAATTTCAACCATATCTTACGTTATGTCTTTCGCGGCCAACTGGCATGGTTTGACCTGCCTGTTTTTTGGGGCAGGTCGTAAACCTTGTTGAGCGGCCTGGTATACTTTACTAACGGGCGAACCAAGGAAGAACTACAATTCCATCCGGAAATGTATATTCCCAGTTTTCTAAAAATTGGACTATCTTCGAGGCATTCACGACGTAAATTGTTCTTTCATGTTCTTTAAGTACCTCAGGCAAGTTAGTTGATTTTGAGAGGTCACCGAGCCTTCCTCCTAGACACTTGTGAAATCGTACAAAAGGCACTTCTTCAAATTCACAGTGAGTTATTTCTCCTTCTTCGTTTACGTCAGCCGTGCTGAACTTGCAAACTTTGAGAGGCGCTGAGGTGATAATGACGGGATGGTATGCTCTCAGTAAATTTTGACCTTTACAAAGCAACCTTTCTTGATCGGCTATGGCTTCTGTCGCGTCAATGAGTTCTGACCCGATTCTCTCCAGCATCGTTGTGGCCTTATTGTCCATCTTTGGTATCCCACAAAACTCTGATCTGTAACCAACAGGTTCCGTCTGCATTCGTTCCCATCCAAATCGCAACAAATCTTCTTTGCCGTGAGAAATCCAAGCGTTTGCTACTGTCCAGTGTCTTGGTTGACCTCCGCGGTTTGCAGTAGGGGTCAAAAATATCCATTCAACGTCCAACATCCGTTTACACTCAATAATCATCACCTGCGACTTGCAATTAGACAGTAGGATCAAATCCGCATATCCAGCTCCATCAGTTTCAGGATTCTTCCAAGGGTGTTCCATGCTCAAGACAGACCAGTGGTGGGTGTTGTATGTTTCTTCTACTTTTCGCTTGATACCAAGCTGCAGAGGGAAACCCGTTGAGTTAACCACCTTGACAAGAGTTTCTGTTGCCCTTTTCTGTGCTTCAGGGTGCATTGTTTCAGCGCTCATTTGTGTATCTCTCCTGCGGGCATGGCTTTGACCCGCTTGGTTGTCGGGCGGCTCGTAAGCCTTGTTGTAAGCATATTGTCTACCTTGTCTATCAACATCTTGACAGTCAGCGAATGTAGAAAAACTCCCACCATTCTGACGTGTTACTTTTCACACCTTTGTTGTTTATTGCAGATACACGCCAACGTCCAGGTTGAGCACCCGTAAAAATAATTGTTGTCTTTGTTTCATCAACAGCCAGTCTATTACGAGCCCAAGGAATTGGATGCCAAGTTCCTGTTTTTATCTCTTGAAGTTCTATTTCGACAACATAACGCACTGCACCACGTAATGGCTTCCACTCAAGGACAGTTTTTCGGGGAAAATTGTCTAAAGTTTGACCGTTGGCAGGCCTGATTAATTCTGGTTTGAGATTAGCAAATCCGCTTTTTAAAGATATAAGTTCATTTTTTGATTTTTCAGGCAGAGAAGTCCAAATTGCAAAACATACAAAAATAATGACGATTCCCGCTAAAATGATTTTGCTCAGAAAATTTTGGGGTGGCCAAAAAAAGTGGAAGATCACTTCCCATAAGCTTTTTGGTATTTTGTCTGTATCATCATTAACTTTGCTCGACGTGTTCATTGGGGATATCTTTTCCTCTGTTATTGGCATTGGACAACGAGCGTGAAGAGTCAGGCAGAGGTTAGCAGATACTTCTCCTATGTTGGGGATGCTCCCGGTGCAAATAGTTCCAGCGTAGCTATCATCTGATTCGTTATGTTGAGTTAGGCAAATACCATGCTGAAAATCATTAGTTAGTTCTTTTAATGCTCGATACCATACATGCTTTGGTTCTTTTTCTTTGGCTACTAACCGTTGCAGCTCCGGATTTGTCGTTGCAACCTCCATAATGGCTAACCCCGCCAGTTCTGCCAGCGCATTAAACTCTCGACTTAGTCCGCCTAAAGGTAGACCTTGAAGATTCCAAAATTCGCCTGAATCACCCCATTGGAAGTCTATTCTGAAATATCCGAGCGGAGTCGCTATCCGACGAAAACGCTCTTCGAACTCAAGCCATGATTTCATCTGTTCTTCCTTCTTTACAACCTGTGATTGACTGGCTTACGCGCGTGAACCGGTGATCCTCCCCATTGGAACATATATCCGCGTACGGTCACCTTAGCCTCGCCCGTGTCACGCCAATAGTGCAGTATTTACAAGGTTTAAGCACCTTTTTATACAAATTTACAGTTCAAATGTAATTTTGTATAAAAAGATGCAGTTGTATGATTTTCTTTAGTGACTTTAATTGGTTGCAGATGCCGTCACTCCGCCACCTCCCACTTGCCAGCCGGGTTACGCACCACAATCAGGCGGGGCGGGTAGAGGGTAAACAGGGCCATGGCCGCGCACATCTGGTTTTCATCCCCTTTGATCTTCTCAAAAGCAGCCCGGTTAAACGGGTGCAACGGGCTGCCCCCCTTACCCTGCAGCAGCAGCTCCGGGCTGTTGGAAATAACCGCTTCCAGCTGCTCTAGCGTGGGTGCCTTAATTCGGATGCCGACCTTGTAGGCGTTTTCCAGGCATTTGGCCTTTTTCATGGCAGGTACGGTCAGGTTGGGCTGTTTCTCCAGCAGTTTGTAGGCAGCCGCAAAGTTGGGCTTGAACAGTGTGGCCCGCTCTTTCAGCAGGGCTGCCAGGCCGGCCTTGTCTGCCGGGCTTACTGCGGTGATGGGCGGATAATGGTGCCAGGCGCGGTCAACCGCAAAATCAGCAGTAAAGCCCCGCTCAAATACCACCTTGCCCTTGACCGGGCGTTCTTCCTTGCCGGTGCCGCCATAGTTGGTGGCCGTGCTACGGCCGGCGCCATCATCAGTGCGGGTTTCCTGGTCAGTCACTTCCGACCAGCTGAAACGGGCCAGGTAGGGCTGGGTTGGGTTGGCTGGGGTAAACTCGACCCGGATGTTGTTCATCCCTTTACGCAGCCCCGGCCCCATGGAGCTGGCCGGTACCCAGACTGCCGGAGAGATCTGCCGTTCTTCAAACAGCACCGGCAGGTCGCGCTTTTCAAGTTCCTGTTCGGCAAGTACCTGATTATTAAGATAAACCACCGCCTTGCCCGGTATGGTGTCCACCTGCTTGGCATTGGGGTCGGCAGGGGCAAGATAGGGGGTAAAGTTGAACTCAACATTGATCACAGCGGCAGTGGCAGGCAGGGTGGCAAGCAACAGCCAGACAGCCAGCAAAAGGGTACGCATGGGAAAGCCCTCCTGAAAGGTGAGATAGCTGATGATACCGCAGTAATCCACTGAGTCAAACAGGGAAGCAGGTGATTACGGCCTGCGCTTGTTGCAGGGGTCAGCAGGCGGTCGCAGCGTTGTTGGTGCGTTTGGAGATCAGCAGCAGAAACAGCAGCATGGTCAGCAGGGCAATGACACCGGCAGCAACAAAACCGGTGGGATAATCCACCCATTTGAAGGCGATCCCCATGGCGGTGGAGCCGGTCATCATCCCCAGGTAGATGCAGCTGTTGTACATCCCCATGGCCAACCCGCGTTGCACCGGGGGGACCTGTTCAACGATCAGCGCACTGATGGCGGTGAAGGTAAAGGCCATGCCGATGCCCATCCCCACGGCACAGAGCACCATCCAGGACAGCTGCGAGGTCTGCCCCAGGGCAGGCAGGGCCAAGGCAAGACAGAGCAGCCCGGCGCTGACCAGCAGGCGGCGCTCAAGCCGGTCAGCAATCATGCCGATCGGTACCCGCCCCACCACGTTGGTGATGGCCTGGGCAGCAAATACCAGGCCGACCTGGCCCGGATCAAGGCCGTGGGATGCAGCAAACAGCGGCAGGAAGGTCAGAAACAGACCGAAGCCGATGCAACTGCCGGTGGTGGCCAGCAGGCAGGCCCGCAGGGGGCGGTTGTGCAGCAAGGTCAGGCTGGCAGCCAAGGCGGCATGCAGTTCGGTCTTGTGACGGGCAGCGGTGCGGGGTAGTACGAGCAGGGCAAGCAGCGCCATGGTTGCCAACATGATGCCGGAGACAAAAAAGACATTGCGCAGGCCGACCGTCTTGGCCAGGTAGCCGCCGGAGGCCGGTCCGATGGTCATGGCAACGTAAATGGCAGTGGTGTACCAGCCATAGGCCCGGCCCAGCCGCTCAGAGGGCACAATATCCGCCACCAGCGAGAGCATGGCCGGGGCAAAGGCGGCCAGTCCGGCCCCAAACAGCAGGTAGGCTGCTGCCAGCTGTAACGGAGAGCTGCACTGGGTTACCAGCAGTGATGACACGGCGGTGGCCACAATGCCGCCGATCACCGGTTTGGTGCGGCCAAGCCGGTCCACCAGCAGACCGGCCGGGATGGACAAAATCCCGGCCGTCACCATGAAGGCACCGTTGATCATTCCCACCTGGGCCGGACCGGCCCCCAGCGTTGCCGCAAACAGCGGCAAGACCGGGATGCGCAGGTACGAACTGAAAAAGGTGGCTGATCCGATCAGGCAGAGCAGTACAAAGGGGGCCCTGCCATGCTTAGTGTGCGTCACGGGCGTGGCTACCGGTTGATAAAGGCCATCATGGACGCGGGATAACGCTCGCCGCTTGCCGCCCCTCTGGGCAGGGCTGCCGCAATCTCGGCCAGTTCAGCGCTGCTGATGGAGATGCCTCCGGCAGCGATGTTCTCCTCAAGGTAGCTGCGGCGCTTGGTGCCGGGGATCGGCACGATGTCATCCCCCTGAGCCAGCACCCAGGCCAGGGCCAACTGGCCGGCCGTGATCCCTTTTCCGGCGGCAATCGCCTTGACCCGTTCCACCACCTCCAGATTTTTCAGGAAGTTCTCACCCTGGAAACGGGGCGAGTTGCGGCGGTAGTCATCCGGGGCAAAATCATCCGGGCTTTGCAGCTGGCCGGTCAGAAAGCCCCGCCCCAGCGGGCTGTAGGCCACCAGCCCGATCCCCAGCTCCCGCAGGGTGGGCAGCACCTCATCCTCTGGCTCGCGGCTCCAGAGCGAGTATTCACTCTGCAGGGCCGAGATCGGATGCACCGCATGGGCTCGCCGGATCGTGGCAGCACTGGCCTCTGACAGGCCCAAACAGCGCACCTTACCGGCTGTGACCAGCTCGGCCATGGCCCCCACGGTCTCCTCGATCGGCACCTCGGCATCCACCCGGTGTTGATAGTAGAGGTCAATGCAGTCGATTCCCAGCCGTTTCAGCGAGGCATCGCAGGCAGCCTTGACATACTCGGGCCTGCCGCTGATGCCGGTAATCGGCGCCCAGCCGCCGTTGGGGCCTGCCTGATTACTGCGTACGATCCCGAATTTGGTGGCCACCACCACCTGATCCCGCTTGCCCTTGATCGCCCTGCCCACCAGTTCTTCGTTGGTAAAGGGGCCGTACATATCCGAGGTGTCCAGGAAGTTCACCCCCAGCTCAAAGGCACGGTGGATGGTGGCAATCGACTCTGCCTCATCCCGCGTACCGTAAAAGTCCGACATCCCCATGCAGCCCAGACCCTGGGCCGAGACGGTCAATCCCTGTGTACCGAGTTTTCTTTGTTTCATCGCTGTACTCCTCTTTGGACATCTGCACTGTAAGCCGCTGGTTATCATCCCTCAACAATCTTATGGAGACAATGGTTTTTATGGTGCCTTCAAGGAGCCTTTTCAAGCCGGTAGCCGGAAAAGCTGAGTTGCTCTTTGCCGTTTTCCTGCAGCACCCGGATGGTTTCGCCCATACCGCGCCAGAGTCCGACGGTTACTGCCTCACTGTCTGACAGGGGCCGGATAACCTGGCTGATTCTGGCATTACCGAATTCGCGCATGGTGTACTCGATCAGCAGCAGGCCGTCAGCCAGCCGCAGGCTAATCTCGTCGGCAAACTGTGTGTCGGCTCCGGCATTACTGATCCGGTAGCTGCCGGTACGTTGCCGCCAGGCTTCAGAAACAGGAACCGGCATGACCTTCTCGCCGATCACCATCTCCTGATCTCCATCGGCTACCTTCAACAGTTCATGGCCGTTGACGTTTACGCGGCTGACCCCATAGTGGCCAAGCTCCCCCAGATCAATCGGAAACAATCCCAACAGCCGATACTGGAGTTGCAGCTTTTTGTCCTGCCGCGGTACCAGCCGGAATGAACGGTCCATCAGCTCTGCCTTGAGATACCCGGATCGTGGCGACAGCCTGCCCAGGCCGGCCATGGTGGCATAGCTGCCTTCATAGGCCTTCAGCTCGTCCGCTGACAGGAATTCGCCGGTGAGAATCGGCTTCTTCTCCGGTTGTTTCTGGCCGGTCTTGATTTCAACCGCCAGCTTCAGTGCTTCGGTGGAAATGCTATTTACCAGCCCCTGGGCGCCATTAGAGTTGGATAATACAATCACCCCCAGCTTGACCTGGGGCAGCACCACCAGCTGGGCACGGTGGTACAGGGTGGCGCCGCTGTGGTGGGCCACGGTGCCGACGTTTTTGATATTGATGCCACCCAGACCATCCAGCATCCAGCCCAGGCCGATCCGAAAGCCCTGGTCAAGCGCTACGCTGCTGTTCTGGGGCCGCAGCATCTCATGGACGGTTTCCGGCTTGATGATTCTCTGTCCGTTAAACTCCCCCTCTGCCAGGATCATGCGGATAAAGCGACTCATGTCATTGACCGATGCATTCAGGCCGCCAGCCGGTATGTCCCGCAGGGGCGGCTCCGCTTTTTCTTCACCATCGCGGTACGCCCTGGCTGCCGGAGCCTGGGTGCCAATGGCGGCAGAAAAGGCGGCATGGCGCATGCCCAGCGGCGTTACTACCGCCTGCTGCAGATGACGGCTGAACTCCTGTCCGCTGGCATTCTGTACTGCAAGCCCCAGCAGTGACATCCCCAGATTTGAATAGGAGAAGACCGTGTCAGGCGGAAATGCAGCATATTCATCCCTGATCAGGGCCGGCAGCGTGCTGATCGGCTGGGGCTGCTGGGTCCACATCCCCTTCAGGTAGTCGGACGGGATGCCGGAATGGTGGGTCATGATACTGCGCAGGGTAATTGGTTTAGCATTGCTGAATCTGGAACGGAGCGAAAAATCCGGGACATAGGTTGCCAGCGGTTTATCCAGATCAAGCCTGCCCTGTTCCACCAGTTGCATGGCCGCCAGACAGGTAAACAGCTTTGAGACTGAACCGACCCGATAGACGGTATCTCCGGTGGCAGGCGTCTGTGCTGCATGGTCAGCAAAACCGAAACCCTCTGACCAGACCACCTGCTGATCATCCACCAGTGCAATGGAGAGCCCCTGCACATTGCTTTTTGACATCTCTTTACGGATCAGCCAGGTTATATGCTCTTTCAGGTAGCCATACTCACCGGGAACCAGGGCCTGCGGTCTGACTGGTGGTGAAGCGCAGCCTGCAAGCAGAGCCAGCATCAGGAGAGCAGACAGTAGTAAGCATGCAATTTTCTTGAATGGGTGATGCATCGGATTTCTCCTTGTTACTGTCAAACCGATCTATGGCTTAACCGTAGTTGGCGTTTGGGGACGGCCATCACTTTGCTTTTGGGTCGTGTTGGTGGCGGCGCCGATTGCCATCCCTTCCAGAAGCCGCCAGGCCCATGGTTTTTCAGCAAGCTGCCGGTCTGTTTTTTTCTCCACGGTTTGAAGCAGTGGATCAACTGCAGGTTCTGCGAGCGTAGCAGGCACTAACACAACCGGCGGTTTTGTTTTTTCAGCCAGCAGAGGTTCCTGGGCATTACAGGCAGCTGCAGCCGCAATCAGGCCAAATACCAGTACAACTGTTGTTCTGCGGGTTGTAACCATCACCTTTCCTCCGGATAATACGCTGTAGAGCTATCTCAGCGGTTGAAATTTATTGTTGAATGATATAGTACTACAATAATAAATTATTGTATTGCAATAATTATTTAGGGGCGTGCATGCGATGAAACAACAAAATCTAACCACAACAAGCCGTACCCTGCAGTGGACGATTGTAGGGCTCTGGCTGCTGACGCTGCTGATTGCCGTGCTGCGTTGGACTGCGGCAAACCTGGTGGCCTGGCTGCCGCCAACACTGGCAGCCCAGGTTGGTAGCAGCAGCGTGACACCCGCTATCCGGCTGGCCTGTTTTGTGGTAGAGCTGATTCCGCTGGCTGCGGCCTATTACGCACTTGCCGCGCTGTATCGCATCTGCAGGGCCTATGGCAGGGGTGAGATCTTCAGGCTGGAAACCGGTGTCCTGTATCGCCGCTTTGGTAGGGGGCTTTTACTGCTGGGTGGGGCAAATGCGCTCTACACATCGCTGTTGTCCGCCCTGCTGTCGTTTGCGGTACAGGGCAAGGTGACAATTTCGGTTGGTCTGAGTACCGCTGATCTGTATCTGCTGATTGTTGGCTGTGCCGTGCAGATGCTGGGGATGGTGATGGATGAGGCCTACCGGCTGCATGATGAAAACAGTCAGATCGTGTAAGGGGCAGGCATGCCGATTGTCGTTAACCTGGATATCATGCTTGCAAAACGCAAGGTCAAATCAAAGGACCTGGCGGAGCAGATCGGCATTACTGAGGCCAACTTATCACTCCTGAAGAGCGGCAAGGTCAAAGGGGTGCGTTTTGCCACGCTGGAGGCGATCTGCCGCTATCTGGACTGTCAGCCCGGCGATCTGCTGGAATACCAGCCGGATCAGGAATAAAAACGCATCGCAGCCCCGCGTCTGTTTTTAGCCGTGCCTGCCGATCACGGATTGCTGAGCCACAAAAAACTACGGGCGTCTGGTTATGGACGCCCGTAGCTCTCTGCGCAACAGCGGCCTGCGCTACTTCACAAAGCTGCCGTTATGGTACTCTTCAAAGGCGATACGCAGCTCTTCGCGACTGTTCATCACAATCGGCCCCTGCCAGGCAATCGGTTCACCCAGCGGCTGTCCGACCAGCAGCAGGAAGCGCAGCCCCTGCTCACCGGCAGTCACCCGGATGCCCTCCCCTTGGTGCTCGTACAGTATGGTTGTCTCGGGGCCAAAGCAGCAGTCCCGCTCCAGATCCAGCCAGCCCGTACCGGCATAGTCGTAGGCATAGGGATCACGGCCCTGATCAAAATAGCCCTGGCCGCTCAGCAGATAGGCCACCACGGTGTAGCCATCGGTTACGGCATGCTCAAAAACGGTGCCCGGCAGCAGGCGTACATCCAGCAGTTCCGGATCGGCCAGGATATCCTGTACCGGTCCCTGCACACCGGCCACCTTTCCTGCGATCACTTTAATTGAGGCACCATTCTCCAAGGTTACTTCGGGGATGGTGGCAGCCGGGACATCGCGGTAGCGGGGGGCGATCATCTTTTGGCTGGCCGGCAGGTTGGTCCAGAACTGGAAGCCCCACATGGTGCCGCTGGGACTCAGTTTGGGCATCTCTTGATGGATGACGCCGCTGCCGGCCGTCATCCATTGTACGTCGCCGGCCCCGATCACCCCGCTGTTGCCCATGCTGTCGCCATGTTCCACCCGCCCCTCAAGGATGTAGGTGATGGTCTCGATCCCGCGGTGGGGATGCCAGGGAAAGCCTGCCAGATACTCGTCCGGGTTGTTGGTGTGGAAATCGTCCAGCATCAGGAACGGGTCGAACAGCGGGAGCTGATGATAACCAAAGGCCCGCTTGAGGTGGACACCGGCTCCCTCTATGGTGGGAACGCTTTTAAACACCTTGCTGATGGAACGTGGTTGCATGTCTGGGTACCTCATCATGGCCTACTTTTTCAAGAGGCGGTAGGGATCGGCCCTGGTCAGCCAGGGGCTGTCAGGGTAGCCGGCTGCCAGCCGGTCATAGATGGCGACCAGATTGGCAACATCGTGGGTCTCGATATAGCGTGAGACGCCGTTCAGGTAGAGCGCCTCCGGGGCCTGGGGGCTTGCCGGATAGCGGTCGATGATGCTGCTGAAGCAGTCGCAGGCTGCCGGACGGTCAGGCTGGTTGAAGCGGGCCTTGCCGATGCCGAGCAGCAGCGAGGGGATCAGCTCCTGCGGCGGATAAAAGCCAAGTGTACGGTACTGTTCCACCCCTTCTGAGTCAAGGATCAGCAGCGTTGGGGTCCACTTGATCCGGTAGCGCGGTCCCAGCAGCGGGTCGGCCGCTGCCAGCCGCAGGGGCACCAGGGTATCGTTTACAAATCCAATCACCTCGGCATCGATGTACGCGACCGCGTCCATCTGTTTGCAGCCGATTCAGTTGGGGTTGAAGAAATCGGCAAAGATCAGTTTATTTTCTGAGCGGGCCTTTTGGAGCCCCTCTTCAAACGATTCAATCCAGGCAATCTTTTCCATGGCTCTCTCCTGTTGATTTTTCAGCCCTTCATCGCCCTGACCAGCAGCTCATAATCCTCCAGCAACGCCTGCAGGTCTTCCTCATGTTCAATCTCCTGCTGCAGGATGGTGAGGACCATGTTGTAGGTAACCGGGTCCTTGTCACGGGTGATGTCCATCAGGCGTTTATAGACCCCGATGGCGCACTGCTCTCCCTTGATGTTCTGTTCCAGCAGGACCTTGACAAACGGATCATCCGGGGCATCGTACCCGCAATTGGTATGCCGGTACCACTCCTCAGGTCTGGTAACCGGGGTTCCCCCCAGTTGTATGATCCGCATGGCCACCATGTCGGCATGCAGCAGCTCTTCGGTGGCATGCTGCAACAGCTCGGCCCCGACCGCATCCTTCATCGGACCTTTGACCAGCTTGGCCCCCAGCCAGTACTGGTAGTAGGCCAGCCATTCATCGGAAAAGGCCCTGCGCAAAAGTTCCAGCAGCTCATCGACATCCATCCCGATAATTTCGCGTCCCTTTGATCCCATGCGCGGTTTTCCTTTCGTTGGTGTGGTCAGGCGGTCAGTCTGGCGGTAATTTTTGCCACATGCGCCCCCTGAAACCGCGCAATGGCAAGCTCATTTTCAGAGGGGCGGCGGGAACCGTCGCCACCGGCCAGAGTGGTTGCCCCGTACGGGCTGCCGCCGCTGATTTCATCCATGGTCAGCAGACGTTGCTCCGTATAGGGGACACCAACGATAATCATGCCGTGGTGGAGCAGCGTGGAGTGAAAACTGGTGATGGTGGTCTCCTGGCCGCCGTGCTGGGTGGCGGTGCTGGCAAAGACGCTGCCGACCTTCCCCACCAGTCCGCCACTCAGCCAAAGCTTGCCGGTCTGGTCCAGAAAATTGCGCATCTGGGCCGCCATGTTGCCGAAACGGGTCGGTGTGCCGAAGATGATGGCATCGGCCTCGGCCAGTCTCTCCACTGTGGCTGTCGGGATATGGGCAAAGGCGGCGCGGGCGGCTTTTGCCCCGTATTTTTCAAGTACCTCTTCGGAGATCAGTTCAGGCACCTGCAGCAGTTCCGCGCTGCAGCCCCCGACACTCCGCACGCCATCGGCAACGGCCTCGGCCATGGTGTGGATGTGGCCGTACATGCTGTAAAACACGATCTGGATTTTTGACATGACAACCTCCTGAGCAGATTTTCTATGGCGTATGCCACAGCGGTTACCAAGACAGTCTAGCACAACCTGTGCATAACGCTTTCTATGCAATGCAGATGCCTGTTTTGTCATAATAATGATCTGTGCCGGCGGCTGGTCGGCAGGAAGGCAGGAGCGTCTGGACGGCAGCAGTCTTACATGGCGTTCGGTCTTGTTTGGCAGGGGGCAGGGACAACAAGAGAGGCTGTCGGTTCAGCCCTGATACGGTCTCATGCTGAGATCCGGTTTCAAATTGAGACCGTCTGTGAGAGACGCTGCAGCCGCAGCTACCTGTTCTTTCTGCGGCTACAGCGTCTGGTAGAAAATGTATTGCTTACGGCATGGCAGGATAGTCGGTGTAACCGGCCGGACCCGGTGAATAAAAGGTCGTCTGGTCCGGCGGCGCCAGCGGATAACCGGCCTTGATCCGTGCCGCCAGATCCGGGTTGGCGATGAAGGGGCGCCCAAAGGCGATCAGATCTGCTGCGCCGCTCTGCAGGTCAGCCTCGGCCCGTTCTCCATCATAGCCACCGGACAGGATCACCCCAGCGCCGCCGCCGGCACGGAAGGCCCGGCACATGGCCTGCACCGTGGCCGGTTCAGGTTTGGGTGCCCCCATGGCAGAGTGATCCACCAGATGCAGGTAGGTCAGCCCCAACCCGCCTGCTGCTGCAGCCAGTGCGACATACTGATCGGCAATCCCGTCGTAGGCGCCGCTCATCTCATTGAAGACACCATAGGGTGAAAGCCGGATACCAACCCGCTCTGCCCCGATTTCAGCGATTACGGCAGCAGCGACATCCAGGGCAAAGCGGTTACGGCACGCAGCATCGCCGCCATACTCATCACTGCGCCGGTTTGAACCGGGATCAAGGAACTGATTGATCAGATAGCCGTTGGCGCCATGCACCTCAACACCGTCAAATCCGGCTGTCAGGGCATTTTTGGCTGCCAGCACATACTCGTTAATGGTCTGCTCGATCTCATGCAGGCGCATCTCCCGCGGCGGATCATAGGGCTGCTCACCCTGGCTGTCGGTCCAGATCTTGCCGCTCAGGGCACATGCCGAGGGAGCCACCAGCTCTGCACCCGGCGGCAGGTTGAGTCTGCTGCCCACCCGGCCGCAATGCATCAGCTGCATGAAGATCCGGGCGCCACCGGCATGGGCGGCATCAGCTACCCGTTGCCAGCCCGCGGTCTGCTGCGGGGAAAAGGCACCGGGGATCCGGGCGTAACCAAGCCCGTTGGGAGATGGCGAGGTCCCCTCGGTGATGATCAGACCGGCACCCGAGCGCTGGCCGTAATAATCGGCCATCAGGCTGTTCGGCAGATTATCCGTGGCCCGCGAACGGGTCATGGGCGACATGACGACCCGGTTCTGCAGCTTGACGGCACCCAGTGTGTACGCTGAAAAAAGTTTCATGGTCATGTTCCTCCTTCACCGATTAGAGCTGTCAGCAGCCCGGAAGATGCCGCTTGAGTTCCTGCAGCAGGACCTCAAGGGGGATCGGTTTGATCAGGCAGCCGTCAAACCCCTGGTGTGCCACCTGTTCCTTGATCTGCACCGAGGCATGCCCGGTCAGGGCAATGATCGGCAGATGCCTGTGTGTGTCCCGCTCCTTCTGCCGGATTACCCCGACCGCCTCGATGCCGCTTACGACCGGCATGCTCACGTCCATCAGAATCAGGTCAAAGTCGTGCTGTTCCCACAGTTGCAGGGCCTCCTGGCCGTCACGGGCCTGAACGACCGTATGGCCGAATTTTTCCAGCAGCCTGCTGGTGAACTTCAGGTTGATCTCATGGTCATCGGCAAGCAGGATGCGCAGTGGAGGGCCATCCCATTCCGTTGCGGCCGGCGGAGGCGCGTCAAGCGGACATTCCGCGTCTTGCTGCGTGCAGAGGGAAAACGGTGCTGCCAGATGGAAGGTGCTGCCACCCCCTGCAACGCTCTCGGCCCACAACTGCCCGCCCATCATGGTGACCAGCCGTTTGCAGATTGCCAGGCCCAGGCCGGTGCCTCCGTATTTTTTGGTCAGGGAGGTTTCTGCCTGGGTAAACGGTTCAAAAATCATTTCAAGCATCTGGGGAGAGATCCCGATGCCGGTATCCTTGACATCGATCTCAAGTAGCAACTGGTCGTTGTGCTGCTCTTTCAGCCTCACCGATACGGTAATGCCGCCCGTCTCCGTAAATTTGACCGCATTGCCGAGCAGGTTGAGCAGTATCTGCTTGAAACGGGTCTGGTCGCCTTTCAGGCAATCCGGCACACTGTCCGGGATCTGCAGCTCTATCTGCAGGCCCTTGGACTGTGCCAGTGATTTCAGCGATTTGATAACGCCGTCAATACTCGCACGCAGCCTGAAGTCCAAAGACTCAAGCGTGATCTTGCCGGCTTCGATCTTGGAGAGATCAAGCACATCATTCAGCAGCGACAGCAAGGTGCTGGAGGATGATTTGATATCGGCCAGGTAGTCCTTCTGTTCACCGGTCAAGCGGGTAAACTCAAGCAGCTGTGCCGTGCCGACGATGCCGTTGAGGGGGGTGCGGATTTCGTGGCTCATGTTGGCCAGAAACGCGCTTTTGGCACGGTTGGCTGCCTCGGCAGCCAGTCTGGCCTGTCTGGCCTCTTCCTGTGCCTGCACCAGCTGGCCGATGTCGACAAAGGCGGCTACCACACCGGTTATGCTGCCGCTGGCATCCCTTAACGGCACGGCATTGCCGTAGACCGAGACGCAGTCTCCGTTGTCGAAGAGGATCTCTTCTTCAAAGTTGCAGACCGGCATCCCGGTTGCTATCGCCTGTTGCAGCGGTAATTCCGCAACGGACAGCTCCTTGCCCTGGTGTAACACCTTGAAATGACCGGTCTTGGCATCAGGGTTGCTTTTTGAGGTATTGCTGCCGTACTCCATCCGCAGCAGCTCGTAGGCGGCATGGTTGCCGGTGATGACGTGACAGTGCGGGTCATGGCTGATCAGAACGGCGGCCGGAACTGCCTGCATCAACGCCTCAAGTTCAGCCAGGCGGGCATGCTCAACTTCGGCATTTCTTCTTAGCTCCGCTTCGGCTTCCTTGCGCTTGCTGATCTCCCGGACCAGGCTGAGCAGGATCCGGTCATCACCGATATCAACACCGCAGGAGCTGACCTCCACCGGAAATGCCCTGCCCTCTTTGGTGCGGTGTACGGTCTCAAAGAGGATCCCGTGGGTGTCTGCCTCCTCCATCTGGGCAGGTGCAGGTGCTGCACAATCCGGCGTCCTGAGGTCATATATCGTCATGCCCAGCAGCTCATCATGGCTGTAGCCGTAGGTCCTGACAGCCGCATCATTCGCCTCCAGGATGCGGCCGTCGCCCCGCCGGATAAACAGGGCGATGTCGCGGCTGTACTTGGAGAGCAGCTCATAACGCCGCAGGACATCTTCCGCCTGTTTGAGCTTGGTGATATCCTCGGAAAAAATGACAATGCCGCCAACCTCACCAGTGCTGGTGAACCAGGGCCGGATCTCCCAGCGCAGCCACTGGACGGTGCCGTCAGCACGCATAAAGCGGTCTGAGTCTGCAGACAGGGGCTCTCCTGCAAGACAGCGGCGATGCAGCTCTTTCCAGTGTTGCGGGATTTCAGGAAAGACATCATAGTGCGACAGGCCCCGCAGGTCCCGGTCACCCAGCCGGTAATCCGTCAGCCAGCGGCGGCTGACATACAGGTAACGCATCTCCCGGTCAAACATGGCCAGGGCTGCCGGCGCATATTCGACAAAGAGCCGCAGCTTCTCTTCATTCATCCGTAGTTCTTCCATCAGCGTAACGGCCCCTTATCAGCGGTTAACGGTCAGGCGGTGAGGCTGCTGTCATGATAACAACAAGTGTGTATCATCTTGTTTTTATCACTCTGTTGCGCCCTGTCCAGTCCTTGAGCTGTCTTTATTCAGCATACCCTGAAACCGCGACGGCAACAAATTTGAATCGTTGTCTCTGCCGGGCTGTGCTGTATACGTTTCATGATGACCTATCCTGTCACAGCCCTGTGCTATACTCCCCGACATAATTTTTAAGGAGAGCTTCTGTGGCAACGGATCTGATGGACAGGCTGAAAATACTGGCAGACGGGGCAAAATACGATGTCTCCTGCTCTTCCAGCGGCAGCTCCCGCAGTAACAGCAACGGGATCGGCTCGGCTGCTTCCTGCGGTATCTGCCACAGCTGGACCAGTGATGGTCGCTGTGTCTCCCTGCTCAAGATCCTGATGACCAACCGCTGCATCTACGACTGCGCCTACTGCGTCAACCGCCGCAGCAATGACGTGCAACGTGTGGCGCTTTCTCCGGCCGAGGTGGCAGAGCTGACCATCGGCTTTTACCGCCGCAACTACATTGAAGGGCTCTTTCTCAGTACCGGTGTGGTCCGCTCTGCCGACTACACCATGGAACTGCTGATTCAGGCGGTGCGCACCCTGCGGGAACAGTACCGTTTTAACGGCTACATCCATCTCAAGCTGGTGCCGGGTGCTGATCCGCTGCTGGTGCAGCAGGCCGGGCTCTGGGCGGACCGGGTCAGCGTCAATCTGGAACTGCCCACCCGTGAAAGTCTGCAACTGCTGGCACCGGATAAAACCCGTGATAGCGTGGTGGGGCCGATGCGTCAGGTCAGTAACCTGATCACAACCAACCGGGCCGAGCGGAAGCAGTCCCGCAAGGTAGCCCGCTTTGCGCCGGCTGGTCAGAGCACTCAGCTGACCGTGGGGGCCACGGGTGAATCTGACCGCCAGATTGTGACCCTGTCGGAACAGCTTTACCAGCGGCTTGATCTGAAGCGGGTCTACTACTCCGCCTTTATCCCCACCGTGGCCGACAGCCGTCTGCCTGCCCGGCCCGAGGCTCCGCTCAAGCGTGAACATCGCCTGTACCAGGCCGACTGGTTGCTGCGCTACTACGGCTTCTCGGCCCATGAGCTGCTGGATGAGGGCTCCCCTAATCTGGACAGCGAGCTTGATCCCAAGACCGGCTGGGCCCTGCGCCATATTGAGCTGTTTCCGCTGGAGATCAATCGGGCCAGTTACGAAGAACTGTTGCGGGTGCCGGGGGTGGGAGTGCTGTCTGCCCAACGGATTGTCCGGGCCAGACGGCAAGGACATCTGGGACTGGATGATCTGTTCCGACTGGGAGTGGTAATGAAGCGGGCCCGCTACTTTATCACGGCCCGCGGCAGATCGCTGGAAGCTGCAGCGCTGGACAGCAGCAGCCTGCGCAGTCGCTTGATCGACAGAACAATGAGCCGGAAGCCACAGCAGCTCAGCCTTGATTTCAGTAATCCGGTTGACGACGAAACCCGCAGCCTGATTACGGGTGAGCTGTAATGCCCGGTTGTTACTGCTATGACAGCACCCTGGCCGGGCTGCTGACCCTCTATGCCCGGTTATTGCCGGAACGGGTTGCCGTGGAACGGATCAGTGCTACCCCGCCTGATCAGCAGAGCCTGTTCAGCAGCGAGATCTGCATTGCCACGGATCAGGCCGTGGCAGAGGCGTTCTGGCAGCGTCTGACCAAACGTCTCTCCGGCAATTCACTCAAACTGCTGCGGCGCTGCCTGCTGGCTGATCATCCCCAACAGGAACTGCTGATCTACCACTATCTTCTGTTGGAGGCTGAACAGGGCTGGAAGGTTGACGGAATGCTGGCCCATCCACAGGTAGCACCGGTCTGGAAGCTGTCCCGGCAGGTGGGACGGGAGGCGCACCGCTACCTGGGCTTTGTCAGGTTTCAGCAGCTGCAGGACGGGCTGTACTATGCCGCCATTGCGCCGGATCATCGGATTCTGTTGCTGATCGGGGCCCACTTTGCCGAGCGGTTCCGTGACCAGCAGTGGATAATCCATGATCAGCGCCATGGTGAAGGAATTGTGTACGACTGTAACAGTAAGGAGTGGCTGCTGCTGCCGATGGAGGTAACCGCCCAACCTGATGTCACTCCAGAGGAGGCTCAGTTTCAGAAACTGTGGCACAGTTACTTCACCACCCTGGCCATCCCGGAACGCAGGAATCTGAAGCTGCAGCAGGGCAAGGTACCGCTGAAGGTGCGGAGCTACCTGACGGAGTTTACGGTGTAAGGGTAGTGGACATGTGTGCCCGCAGGTCGTAGCTGGCCGGAAGTGAGCCGCAATACAGGTTGAACTTGTATTTTTCGCAGTACATGTGCCGCTGCAGCTTATCGCCGCTCACCACATCCTTGACACTGTACTGTATCCAGAGTCCCTGGCCGTCAGGAAACTGCTGTGCCTTTGCCAGCGCCTTGCCGGGATAGGCACCGTCGGCATCCGGCGTGGTCATGATATTGTGGCCGCTCACAAAAGGGGTGGGATGATAGCGCACTACCCCCATGCTCTTCGGTTCAAGCGATATCTCTGAAAATACGGTCTTCTTGCCCAACTGCTTCCGCTTCTCCTTCATCTTGCTGATGGCGATACTCTCGTTTTCGCAGCCGGTAACCACAATCTCATGCACGGCATGCACAACCGCAGCATAGGCGGCGGGCAGAGAGGAATCGGCCGGTGATCCAAGGCAGACACAGGCGGGCAGGGTGATAACGCGTAGCAAGAATTTTTTCATGGGCTAAAACAAGATCGTTATGCACGAACAGTGTGCGAACGGCATGCTCCTTTGCTGCTCAGCGGCCTGCAAAACAGGCGGTATTTTGTGCCGGGCGGGCGGCGCATCGGCTTACCCGGGCGCCGCCCGGTTGATTCCGGCCACGCTTACTGGAGTTTTTCAGCGCCGGCCGGCAGATCCTCTTCCAGTACCTTGACGTAACCCCGTACCCCCATGCAGTCCTTCATCCGGTTAGAAATTACCTCCTTGTCGCCCCGCTTGTCCATATGCTTGGCAAACAGGGCCGCCTCCTCTTCACACTGCAGGTGATCCTGCTTGAATGCCGCCTGATCCCTGCCGGCCTGATACCAGACATAACTGGCCCCGCCGCAGCCGCCGAGCAGCAGGCAGCCGGCGCTTGCGCAGCTCAGCAGCACCATTTTAATTCCCAGACTGGTAACACATTTCATACTGTCCTCCAAAAGAGTCTGCCGGTTATTTGCAGAGATTGGTAAAGGGCTGATTATCCTCGGCATCCCGGCCGTTCTGGATGGCATCCTTGTTTGGGATGCCAAGGTTGAGATCGTGCAGCCGGTCTTTGGCCTCATTCCATGAAATGGCCCCCACCACCGGATTTTTACAGGTTTTATCGTTGGTGGTGAAGTTGGTTTTGCTGTTGTAGGTCATCAGACAGGTCAGCTTGCCGCCACCGCTGCAGTTTCTGACCAGGGTGAGGATCGTGCCGTCCTTGACCCGCAGCGGCACAGCATCAGGGCCGGTGAACGGGTGCGTGCTGCCGCTGTCGATACTGTAGGTGCCGCTGAGTCCGGCGGTCGGATGCAGCAGGAAATTGGGCAGCTGGATCGGGATCGTGCCCGCTGCCCGCTTCCCGAAGCTGATCGTAAAACCCTTGATCTCGTTTGCCTTGCAGTTGCCCAGGCTACCCGCATCATCATACTGCCAGGTGTAGGCGCCGCTGCAGCCGCTGTTCTTGATGGTATCGGGATAACGCTTTGATGCCGCATCCCACACAAACTTGCAACCGTCCTCCTGCTCAATACAGACCACCTGGTTCTGGGCGGCCTTATCCACCGGCTTGCCCGGTTTGCCCTGCTTGTCCTTGCTATCACCCCATTTGCCGTAGTCGCCCGCCTTCAGGGCCAGCGGCGAGCAGCCGGCCGAAGCGATGCCGGTGACCGGGTTTTTGTCAGGGCAGGGCGCCTTGTCGCTACACTGGTTACCGCAGCCGCAGGTGCTGTCGCTGGCGCATTTTGCTGCCAAAATAAAATACTGCTGCTTTTTCAGGAAATCCTTGTTGTCGGCCTCAAAAAGCTTGTACGGGGCAAGGCAGACACCGCCGGCCGGACGATCGGTCCAGGGACAGGCGGGCAGTGCGCTGCAGCCGACCGTTCTGGTGCAGCTGCTGCTGGCAATGGTGGTCAGGGTGATCTGGACCGGGAAGTTATAGCCATCCACATAACTGACGTTGTACCAGCTCTTACCGTCCTTGTCGTTCAGGGTAAATTCTGCCATTGAGGCCGGTTGATTACCGGTGGTGCAGGTATTGTCGCCGCAACCGTTGCCGCCGGAATCCTGGCAGCAGTCTCCCACGGCGCACTTGTTGCCCTCGCAGCCGGTCCTGGCAACAAACCGGCCGTTAAAGGTCGATGGTGCGCACCAGCTGCGGGTCTTGCCCGCCTCAAGCTTCCAGTCCGGAAAGCTGCTCTTGTCGGGAGCCTGGCCCCTGTTGGCCTTGCCCAGCCAGACCCCCAGAAAGATATCCTCCCCCGAGTTATTGACAAAATTGAGCGGAACACAGCTTTCTGCCTGTGGCAGGGCAACCGCGGCCTGCAGCGGCCGGGGAGCGGCCTGGGCAGCCTCCAGGCACTCCTGGAGGTGCCGGGCAAAGATCTCCTGATCGCCGGCCTTATCAAGGTTGTAGGTGTACTCAGCCGCCTTCTTCTCGCATTCGTAGCGGAGCTTTGAAAACCCCGGTGCCTCGGCAGCCTGGCCCACCGCTGCAACCAGACAGGTGGTGATGCTCAACAGTGCCAACAGCTTCAACCGGACAGATGCCATGGCTATCCTCCTTTTCCAGCGCTGCGTTGTGGGATTGATGCTGCAGATTGGATTATATACTTCTAACAGAGTGCGGAGCGATGTCAAATCAGTCAGCTGGAAAGGGGGAGAGAGAACTGATGCAGTAACTGGGGTGTCTTGGTTTATGAAATCATACATACTTGCAATTATCGCAGTTGTTCCCTAAATAGATAAAATTACGCTGCCTCGTGCAGGCACGACATCACGGAGGATTCTATGGCCTGGACCTATCTTATTCTTGCCGGACTGCTCGAAATCGGCTGGCCGATCGGCCTCAAACTAGGCTGGACGGAGAACGGCCCGCGACCGCTCTGGCTCGGCTTTGCCGTACTCTGCATCATACTCAGCGGTTCGTTCCTGTTACAGGCGCAACGGGTCATACCGATGGGAACGGCCTATGCGGTCTGGACCGGCATCGGAGCGGTGGGTACCTTTGCGGTGGGGATCGTGGCCTTTGGCGACGCCGTCAGCATGCTCCGGATCGCCTCGGCCGGTCTGATCATCGCCGGGGTGGTGGGACTCAAATTCGCCTGAATATCGACAGCCCCGTTACTTGCCAGGTCAGCAGTCTGCATCTCCGGCAGACTCGTTGCCGGATCTGTCCAAAATCAACACGGTCTGCGGCTTCACCTGAAGCCCGTGGTTACACGCCTCAGGTCCTCCCCGGAGGCGGTTCCGGGGCGCCTTTGCAGCTGTTCAGCGGGTCGCAGCTCGTATCCTCGTTGCAGGGGGGCAGATCCCAGGTCTGCGGGGCCGCCCCTTTTCGCATGGTAACGCAAAACAGGTCGCGGGGCAGACTGCCCTCCTCCATGCGGTTAACCTGCAGAAGCTCATAGCCCCGGGACAACCGGCGGATCTTTTCAGCCGTAAAGAACTGGACCGCAAACCCACCGATTTCGTAGATATCTTCACCCCAATGGGTTCCTGCCCGGTAATGCCTGTCAAAGTTGCTGCGAACCGAGTACACGGCCAATCCGCCCGGTTTGAGAACGCGATGCATCTCGCGCAGGACAAAGGCGATCTCAGCGTTGGAAAGCTCCATGCACAGCAGCATGTGGGAATAACATGCGTCGAACTGCTCGTCGGCAAACGGAAGAGCCTCCCGCACGTCGTGGCTGCAGGGGTGTAGCTGGGCAAGCAGGCCTGCATCTGCTGCCTTTTTCCGAACTCCCGCAACAGCAGCTTCTGAATAATCAAGGGCGGTCACCGCCAGCGCCTGCCCGGCAAACAGAACCGTATCGCGACCCTGGCCGCAGCCAATCTCCAGCAGGGAGCGCACGCCGTTTTGCCGGAACAGCTCAAGCGAGACCCTGGCGAACTCGCTTGGCTGCTCACCGAAAAATGCGTCAGACCGGCTAAACTGTCTGTCCCACTGTTCTTGCTGGTCCGATTTCACTGGTTCTGCCCGATCCATGACATGCTCATTTCTTCAGGCTGCGCTGCCTGGTTTAGTCCGTTACTCCTTGATCAGCCTGTGCTGCCGGAAGATCGCCTCCACCAGGGGGCCGTCTTCCACGGTAAAGCCGATCTTGACCCACTGGCTCTTCAGGTCGGCCATAAAGATCCTGTCGCGCCTGGGCCGGTTGTAATCTGCCGGAAACCAGGTCTTGATGTTGCCGGTGCCGTGCAGGCGCCACTTGCCGTTCCAGATCGTCGGCTTGCAGACCGTAATGGCGGCAATATCCGTCAGGCGGACGGTCTTGGGAGTATGCAGCGGAAAGTAGTACTGTGCAAAGACAATCTCATCTGCGGTTATGGTCACCAGGCTGTCGTGGTAGATGGGGGTGTTGTCCATGGGGTGCCTTTACAGGTGTGAGGTGGTAGCGGCAAAATCAAGCTGGACAGGCTGTTTTATGAACAGGGGAGGACGAAAAGCAGCCTGTCTGTACTGAGATAGTATTCACCTGACAGTTGGTCATTTTCTAGGGGTGGCCATACGGCCCTTGAATGGATAAAGATGAAGTTGCTCAGACTAAATCTTTCCATCAAGGAGACCAGTATGACCACCG
>Ga0228535_1000199_pt1 | contig 195799 bp, 198 predicted proteins | sample SJ1metagenome_FD_168457 | JGI IMG/M metagenome (GOLD analysis project Ga0228535, IMG submission 168457) | Enriched culture of PCE-dechlorinating microbial communities from Ithaca, New York, USA - SJ1 | ecosystem: Engineered > Modeled > Simulated communities (microbial... > Unclassified... | reverse complement strand
CACCTGCTCTTTCCGTAGTCACCGGAAGGGCAGTACCTGAATCCGGGCGCTTTGCTGGCTTGCTCTTTTCCCCGCTCACAGTAGGCGCTACTGCTCCGGATTTTCACCGGCTTTCTTTCCCGTTTCCCCCTTTGAATCCAAGGGGATTTCAGGTAATACTTATATTAACTTTGGGCCTTGATACGTCTGGTAACTAACTGCCAGCTGACCAGCATAAGGATTATCGCCGGTAAACCGGTAACCAGCAGGAACATATAGGCTGCCTGAGAATAAAACTCTTGGAAAGCTGTATAGAAATTCTGAATAGTAAATAGGAATAGTATCAGCCCGGCTATACCTATAATCCATTCATAAAGGCGCAAAGATATCCCTTTCTGGCCAAGTTTATTAATCAGAAATGTAAAACCTACGCCTAAAGCGATACCTATGAGCATCCATATGAGAGTATACAGAGACCACATATTTCTAACTTCCTTTCTAGAAAATAAGGCTATTGCCAGTCTTTATAAATTGGTTTCAATACCTTCAAGCGGCCAGTATTTATCAGGTTCAAACCAGAAGTTGTCCCACATATTCTGGTCTTTGACTATGCCGTAACCAAAGGCATGGTCCATATTGGCAAAAAAGCCGTTGAAGATACCTGTCTGAGAAACTACGCCTTTAACTACTTCGTGGATACTGGACTTGATATCCTTGCTAAATACGCAAGAAGCTACGCAAGCCGCACACCCATGTTTACCAGAAGTCACCCAGAAATTGTGGCAGGCAAAGTCGTTGTTAGGCCAGACCTTTTTACCGGATAGATTAAAGTATTCCGGTATAAGCTTGGTCGGATTGGAATTAGCATCATCAGCGGGAGTAATCTCATAGGTCGGTTCACGGAAAGTCGGTATAGCTGAAGCAGGGCAAGCTTTGGCACATAATCCGCAATCCCTGCAGAAACGATTAGCCCCGAAGTCTATGGGATTAGTAGTGGGTAACGGGAGATCAGTGAAAAACACCTCCACCTTACGAATTAATGGACCACAAGATGGGGTTATTTGCCCTCTCATACGCCCCAACTCACCTATCCCAGATAGTACTCCGAACGGCACGTTATTCCAGGGGCCCCAGCCTGAACCTGCAGTAGTATAGCCAATGGCATGAATAAATCCTCTGAAATGGATATCAAATGCAATTGAACGAGCATAAGATTTGGCAGTGGTAGCATCCGCCCTATAGCTCGGCGCCATCAAAGCCGGATTTCTAGCCTCGCGTATTACAACTACTATTATGTTGTTGCACTTTTCTGGGATAACCATTTTTTTATCTGTTTCGTATGGCTGATCAACATCTTCCCAAACTACTTCTTTGCCATTCTTATCTGCCAGAATCGGTAAAACGCCGCATGTCTTATGTACAAGTTTCTTGGTATATTCATCTGCCTTCAAGTAGCCCACTTCAGCCCCGCCGCACCATCTAGCAGCCATGCGGATTAAAGCTGCATTCTGTTCGGGTGTGCCTTCCCACCGGGGCACTCCCATATTATCAGGTGTGATTATCCCAAAAAGATCGGTAGCCCATACAGGGCTGATAACGCAATGCCCTGACTCAGGATCAAAACCCATTTCAAAACCAGGCGGAGTATCCTGCTGAATACCCTCCACCCCAAAAAAATAATCCATGTTACGCCGGACAGCTGTCCAAGCCGGGTGACGTATAGCAACATCAAACATAGTATTACCTGGATTATTTTCCAAAACCATCTGCTTTGTGTTGTCATAATACATGTGCGCGCGTTTATCTTTTTCAGCCTGGTCTAGATGATCTTCCCAGTTGTTATAATGAGTTTGGCGCTGAATGACATTCCAATCTATTTCCACTGTGGGTTTGGCATATTCCAACTCACGCACATACCAGGGGCGTTTTTCAGTTACTCCACCAATCTGAGAAACTTCGTCCAGATCATGAAACACAGGTGATGCGGCAGTTACCGCACCGACCCCAGCACCGGCCAATCCAACCGCCTTCATAAAATCACGCCGGCTGAGTGTTGAATGAAATTTATCCATAATAGTCTCCTCCTTTACCTTAGTTAAAATCCAAATGGGGTTATCCGGTCTCTCCCGAAAGTCAGTCCCAGTTACACCTCCTCTACTATAGTTTTATTGAAGAGCAGAACTCCTATTGATACTTAGAAACCAATGAGTAATCCTCTATATCCAAATACCAATTGGAGCCCCATTCATCTCTTCTAAAAACAGCCGATACCTTTTCAAGGTTTAATCTCTTTTGGAAGATAGGCCCATCGACAACCAGAGTATGATAATAACCAACTCTCCCATCCTCTGATTTCTCAAATCTGTTTTTCAATTCGGCTAAGACATCCAAATCTAGCTTTTTCCCCAGCCATTCTTTGCCCAGTTTAGAGTCATCCGTTACTATCATCAGAACTTCAAACCCATAATAAATAAGCATCTTAAGAATATCTTCCCGATTGATGTTCCATAGCGGCAAATGAGCCTGTATACCAGTAGAATGGCAAATATTCTTCACCCAACTTTCATGCAGACTGGCCTCTTCATTACCAATGCTTACATCTCCAAAAACGCCACCTTCAATATCTACTTGGTTCTTGAGGTGATTTACAACCCTGCAATAGTCAGAGTCGTACCTGGAAACTTGGACTTGCCTTTTAATCAGGGGTATACCAATTGTATTCCATAAATCCCTCCCTTTACGCCTAACTATAAGGACTATATCCATAAAAGCTCCCACCGGACAAACATAAAAACACCACGCATTATAAATAAAAAATCCACTAGCTACGGATATGCCTAATAATACCCATTGATCAAAAGACCCTTTCATACTGAAAAGTGTACCCCAAGGCTCAAAGACTGTTATAGATACACTCCCTAACAGAATAGTAAAAAATAAGGCAAACCAAAGTATAAAGTACCGAACATTCCTTAAACGTTTATGCCACTTGGCACTGGGTCTTAATCCTACCTGTCCAAGTTTATAGGCAATTTCCTGCACTGCTGAGTAAGGGCACAACCAGTAACAATAAAAGTTTTTGCCGAATATTAAAGCCAGTAACACCACCCCGATTACCAGTATGTACAGAAACAAATTAGTGTTTAGATGGGGGGGTGAACCCATTATCCAGACAGCAAAATTAGTCAGACTTAATGGCCTTGCTAACCAGATACCCAGTACACCAAGCCCGAAAAATAAAGTAACGTAACGAACCCATCGAAATCTAGCTAAAACTGAAAGCATCCTAAATAAAACTACAGTGCATAAGCCCCCAATTAGCAACGCTTCACTTAAGCCAAATTTGATTTTTTCTTCAGGAATCGGATACGGCTTAGCCAGTTGCTCAGCTACCAAAGCCCGCCCAGCGTGCACCCCCAAAGCTACCCCGTTACATGATATTGTAGAACCACTGATTGCATTTATATCTGCCCCCAATACCAATGCGTCATCAAATTTACGCCCTATGTATTGGTCAAAGAAATCCCCTGTTATCAACTGATCCCACCAGGCTTTGTCATCACTATTCTGAGGTATAGAGATTGATTGAATTTCCCCATCCAGTGACCAATTTAAGACAACAGTCAGAAGTCCTCCATAGCCTTGTCCAGTAGTGATAGTGACATATCCGGCAAGCAGATCGTCATTATCTTCCACCGCATATATGTAACCTAAATTTGTGGGATCAACTTTCAGAAGAGAATAATCAGCAATGCCTGTAAATGCATCTGCCAAATAGTTTTCATATAACGCAGATTTATCTTCACCGTGAGATTCTGATAAATGCCCCACTAAACCTGCTATTAGCAAGCTCAAGCCTGCTAATAAAATAAGCACACGCTTCAGATTAAATTTAAATAACATCGTATTTCCTTGCAGAACATAATAGCTGGTCTATACCCGGTTTTATGTCTGAATAAAATCACGGGTATAGACCGCCAGAATCACCAAAAAGGCAACCACTAGTACAAAAATGTAAAAACAGCAGATAGTGAGGCGTTTCCCCCCTCATCCTCTGTTAAATGCTATAAGTTAGATTCTCCTTTAAAAATCAAACTACTTGTATTTAATTTAGCGTTCCTGAAGTATTTAGGATCAAAATCAGGCAAAAAAGCGAATATATCATCTTTCCCCCAACCGCTCATGCCCCAAAGCTTTTTATCCCGGCTTTGGCGGTTATCCCAACACTTTATCAGCTTAGCTTCAGAAGGGCGGACAGGGTGTATCCGGCAGGATTTCTTTTCCTTGTCAAACAATACACAGTAACCTCTGTCATAAGTTCTCCATGGAGGAATTCTGGCACCGGTTATATCTTCTTGCCCCTCCTTAGCCCAACGAAGAAAAAATATTTGACAGTCAGCTGTATCTGCCACCATATATTTATTAACAAAGTCGGATATAGTCATCTCAAGATATCGGGCAGCAGGCGCAATTTCATCCGGTCGGGGGATACAAGGATAACATAGGCAGCAATATCCACATCGCTGGCAGCTTTTAAAATTAAACTTAGCGGCCATAAAGTGATTATCCATTTGTTGCTGGCAATAAGCTTCGTATTCAGCAGTTAACCGTCGATAGTAAGAAATGCTCTCTGGAGACATCGACTGGGAAAACGGCCTAAGCGCGTCCATGTCTGGTCACCTCCTAATAAAACAGGGGCATAGGGTGATTTCTCAACCCTAGCCCCTACTGATTAATTTATCTTGTGCGGTTATGGCTTCTAACTAACTGCAAGGATACCCCAAGCATAATCAAAGCTAATAACCCAAAAACCAAAGCTCCCAGCCAAGCCGAAGTATGCTCATACTCTCTGACCGAAGCGAAATAATGCTGAACCGCTGCAAAAGCTGATGTAAACCCAAGGGCAGCTAGAACCACTTCGTACCAGCGGAATTTAAACTGCTTCTGCATCACCAGCCATCCTATCCAGACAGCTAGAGCAATACCGACAATCAGACCAACCCAATACAACATTAGTATCTCTCCTTTCTAAATATGGATTCTTCTTAGTAACTTGTATCAATACCAAACGGGAAATCTTCTTCCTTCCACCAGTCACGTTGGTCTTTACGCCCGTAATCAAAGTTAAGGTCCATATTACGGAAGAAAGTGTTAAAGACAGTGGTATGACTGGCTGAAATACGGACTAATTCATGGATAAATGACTTGTCATCCCGTATAGTATTAAAAGGACAAGTACCCTGGCAGACAGGACAATGGGGGCACAAATCATAATTGCAATGCCAACCCAAAAATCCGGGATTGCCATAAATCGTATCATCTTCCCAAGTGGGGTCACCGGTTTTTATCGCTCCAAACGGGCAGGCTTCGGCACAGATTTTGCAAGTCTTACAGAATTCACGGCTGCCGAAATCTATTGGTTTGGTAGGTACAATTGGGAAATTTGTTATATGCATCCACATAGCGCGGTTAGTCAAACCATACTTGGGATGAATAACATAAGAAGCCCGGCCAAGTTCACCCAAGCCTGATAAAGCGGCAAAGCCGCCAGTAGGTCCGATACAACCTATACCGGTACCTCCAGCTCCTACCATTGTATAGCCTAAACCCCGGACAAAGTCTTTGATATAGCAGGATAGGAAATGACCCCGCATATAAGCAATGTATGTAGGCGCATTTTCCTTACGCCCGGCCTGATGTCTGGTCATGTTAGGGGGCTGGCGCATACTCCAGGTGAAGACGTATTTGCAGTTATTCGGTATAACTCTCTTGGTCGCAGTTTCGTAGGCTGCGTCAACATCTTCAAATACATACTTCTTACCATCCATCTCGGAATCAAAGACCATCTTCTTGATATCATCATCTAATTCTATGCAACCCACATCTTCTGCCCCAAAAAGTCTGGCTACCGACCGCAGAGTCATTAAATTTTCTTCAGGTGTACCCTGCCACTTGGGGATACCCATTTCTTCAGGGCTTTTTACTCCTTCATACATCGGGGGTAAAAAGCCGTCAATCCGGTCACCCCCGCCTGCATCCGCCACCAATTGGGCTAAGTTGATAATTTTGCCATTAGTTTGAAAACGGCGAGGGAAACGGGTAAAACCAAAGAACTCACTTACTTGGGCCAAGGCTGTATTTCTTAAATCCCCAAAACCATCTGGACCAGGCTCCCAACCCGGAAATTCATTCTTGCAATAATCAATAACAACCTGATTTCTTGTTTCCAGTTCTTCAGCCGTCAATATCCGCTGTACCTGATAAGGCAGGTCTTCAGGTTTCATTAGACCCTGAATTATAGCTTCCTGATGAGCAGTCATAGGATAAGCCCAGAAGTAAGGACGCCTTTGCACAGCAGACCACTCAATGGGAGTGGTAGCATCTTTAATATTTCGTTCCTTAACCCACCATGGTCTTTTGTTTATGGGGCCAGAGGAAGCCAATAATTCATCCATATCATGAAAAACTGGGGAAGCTGCACTAGCTAAGCCAATTCCAGCCCCCGTCAAACCCAAACCATTTAAGAAATCCCGACGGGAAACTGTAGAGTGCTGTTTGCTCATTTTAATCTCCTTCTAATAAATTTATGAAAAACCCATTGCCAAGTTATAAATTCAAAATTACACATCACCTCCTTAAACCTCAGAAAACCAATGACGCTTCTGCAACCCATCAGCTAATTCTAAAATCCCGTAGTTAAAAAATAATAAGAATAGTTAATAAAAAGCATTGGGATAAGTGAACAGATTAAAAATGAAGAAAAATACCCTTAAGCAGATAAATCTGTTGTATAATTATCCAGCTTAAGCACACATTAGTTGGACTGGAATTACTTTATATGCACGTCTGGGGATAGAGCCATGAGAATATCAAAACTCAATACGAGCCCTGGATCAACAGCTGAGAGGCATCAAACTCGACCTGTTTCCAGATTGAATTCTTTAGCAACTAAATACAAAATGACTCGCCGGATGATAAATCTAAATCTTTACCGCCAGAATAAAGAGCAAAAATCACAAAAACTTAACTGTCAGAAACTTTATCGTAAGTACAAGACCATTTTTGATTTAAGCAGCGACCCAATTGTTATCGCTGAAGTTAAAGGCACCGGGCCACATGACAGAATGATAGTGGAAATAAATGAAGCCGCTATTAAACATTTTGGATATTCTAGAAGCGAATTGCTAATGCATGATACTTCATTCCTGCACCCCCCGGAGGAAGTAGATGCGCTTTTATCCTGGGTTGGCACAGAAATGAATAAGAACCACCACGTTTTTTTTGAGGCTAAGCATCTTAGAAAAGACGGCAATGTATTGGATGTGGAAATTCACGCTACCCAGATAGCCATAGACAATTCGCCTATTTCGATTGCTGTAATACGTGACATATCCGAACGGAAAAGCCTCGAAAAGCGAGCTATAAAGTTACACCAAGCGGAACAAAAATTCCGTATAGAACTTGAAAGTCAAATATACCAAAGAACCGAATTTTATAAAGCCTTAGTACATGAACTAAAAACCCCGCTTACACCCATAGTACTAAATAGCGAAATGCTGGAAGACAACTTGGAGGGTAAGCACAAGAAATTAGCCGATAACATTAAACTATCCAGCTTAGAACTCTTAGCCCGTATAAATGAACTTTACGATATGGCTAAAGGGGAAGTGGGTACTTTACAAATAAACCGCACATGGATTTCATTATTTGACTTGATAAATGAGATAGCTTCTGTGCTTAGCCCCAGCCTTAACTCTAAACAGTTAAGGCTTCATCTTTTCTTCAGGCCTCACTTACCCCCAGTATACGCAGATCAAAACCGGCTTAAACAGGTCCTTGTAAATTTGCTGAATAACGCAATAACATTCAGTCTGCCCAAGAATAAAATCACAATGATATGCGGTTTCAATCAAAAATACGTAACCATTGAGATAATGGACGAAGGCACAGGTATTTCAGAAGATGACCTGCATAAACTATTTAAACCGTATGTACTTACCAAATCAGATGGACTGGGCTTAGGTTTGGCCTTATCCAAGAAGATTATTGAACTCCATAGCGGTAAAATACGGGTTAAAAGCATCAAAGATACAGGCAGCAAATTTTCAATCATACTGCCTGCCAATAATACGGACTGACAAATGGAACGAATACTTATTGTTGAAGATGACTTTAAAACCGCTGATGCGTTTGTCTCTATTTTCAAGTTAACATGGCCAAACGCTGAAATCTTTACAGCTCAGACTGGCTGGGAGGGAATTAGATTATTAGAAGAATACTCCCCTCATATAATTATTCTGGATATCGGGTTGCCAGATATCAACGGATTTGAAGTAATTTCAGAAATAAGGCATTTTACTGATATTCCTATAATGGTTATTACCGCCCGCACCGATGAACTAGATGTTGTAAAAGCCCTAGAATTAGGAGCAAATGATTTTATTAGCAAACCACCCCGTAAAATGGAACTCATTGCCAGAATAAAAGCTTTAATCCGCAAGAAAAGTGTTGATGATCTTAGCTTTGGCAATATCAATTTTGATAAAATTCAAAGAACAATCCATATTAATAACAGCAAAGTTGACCTGAGTGTTTACGAAAGCCTCCTATTTGAAAAACTTATCCTTGCAGCACCTAATACAGCCACTTATACTCAACTCACTGAACACCTATGGGGAGAAGACAACGAAGAAAATATAAAGAAATTGAAGGTCCATATACAATACCTTAGAACTAAGATAGAGAAATCTACAGGTAATTCCTCAGTTATAATAAACAGATCTGGCTTAGGTTATTTTCTAAGAAATCCGTAGCTAAGAGTACGCTAGAAAAATAAAAGGGGAGAAACCGGCGGTTTCTCCCCTTACGAATATATTCAGTTGCTTACACTAAGACTGTTTAGCTCTTCTGGCTAATAGTTGCCAGACAACTGCCAGCAGGATAACGGCAGGTAAACCTGTAACCAACAAAAACATATAGGATGCCTTAGGCTCTCCTTCGGCTACAGATGCAAAATAATTCTGAACAGTAAAAAGTAACATAGCCAAACCTGCAAGACCAATGACCCAGTCATACCATTGCAAGCTTGTATTACTCTTTTTAGACCACCAGACTAATCCCAAAGCGATTATACCTAGCAGAATACCCAGTAATAACCACATATCAAACTCTCCTTTCGTCTTTCTTAATACCCACCGTAGTAAGAACCTATGGTGCTATCCTGACCGAGTACCGGATAATCTTTATCCCACCATTCTTCCCATTTCTCCGGAGGCACCAGCCCATAACCAAACGCTTTATCCGCATTCCAGAGAAAACCGTTAAAGAGACCGGTGGTACCCACAGTAGCCCGAACCACGTCATGCACCATGGCTTTCATATTGGTATTAAACACACAAGTACCCATACACCGGGCACAACCATGCAGGCCTATCCATCTTGAATAACAGGCAGGTGAATCTGTGTGGAATACTTTCTTACCTGGAGTAGAGTATTTAGTTTCCTTAGCCGGGTCTACAGAAGACGGGGGTATTTCCCAACTAGGCTCACTATCAAAAGAGATAGCCTGAGAGGGACAGGCTTCCGCGCATTTACGGCAGGTATGACAAAAACGGAAATAGCCCGCATCTATAGGTTTATCTGGAGCCAGCGGCAGGTCAGTAAGAATACTGTAGTAGCCAACCACCGTTCCGAATTCCGGGCTTATGCAATAGTTGTTATTCCGGGCCATTTCGGCAAAACCGGTGAGAATAGCATCCGCCTGAGATGGCATCATACCATGGAAAAGTGATTCGGAAGGATAGCCAATACCCTGATAACCGATACCCTTCAAAAACGACTGGGTAGCCACCTGTACCACATTGTTAAGACGATAACGCATATTATTGGCGGCAAAACGGATGCCGGCATTACCCTGGCGGTACATTTCTTTGCTCATTTGAATGGCAACGCTGATTATATAGAGCGGTTTATCTGGCAGGACAAATTTCTGACCGGCAACTTCGTATGCCCGGTCCACATCTTCAAATACGATAGGCGTATTATGAACATGGTGGGTGAAAATAAGCTTCTTGGTTTTCTCATTCAGCTCGGCAAACCGCACTTCGGAAGCCCCAAAGAAACGCATGGCCGAACGTAGCATACGGGAATTTTCTTCAGGTGTACCCTGCCACTTTGATACTCCCCAAAAGTCCGGCGGAGCAGAAGCTACCCAGAAAGACGAGGCATTAGGCCAAGCGGCGGCGGTAAAACCAAACTGGGCCAGCACCTCATTCTGGTCTATTTCAGGCAACACAAAATTAACTACCTTGTTTAAGCCCATAAGTAATGGAGATGCGCCGCCCTCAAGTGCCATATCCCTAAGGGTAAGACCAGGTTCATTATTCTTCACCCCGTTAAAAGCCAGGTCAGAACCTTCTTTCTGCCAGTCAAGGTATTTCTGGCCGGCAAAGAGATAGCCGCCTTTTACCCCGTTCCTTACACCGTGCATAGTCCACGAATTATCAGACCGCTCTATCTGATTCCAATCTACTTCACAAGTAGGATCTTCATATTCGCGTTCCTTAACCCACCACGGGCGTCTAAAACCGCCGGCTACAGGTGCAGAGGCCGCTTCATCCAAATCATGGAAAACCGGTGCTGCCGCCGCTGCTGCTCCCAACCCCGCCCCGGCTAAACCTAGTCCTTTCATGAAATCACGCCGGCTTACAATTGAATGGAATTTATTCATTTTTCCTCTCCTTATATTCAGACAACAAATACCAGTGAATTGCCAGTCAGATAAAGTTTTTTACTCTGTTCTCACCTCCACTTTATTTACTTGAAAGGTTGCCTGGGAATCAGGGCAATAGATAATACAGGCAACCGAAAAAGTACGGTTTAGTGGAGTTTACCAACCAGGCAGTGACAGGAGAATTCAATTATGGTTATAAATAATGAAGTTGCGGTAAAAAATTGTAACAGCCGTTGTCCTTCGAAAATAAGGGGTATAAAATTAAATTCAAGGAGCACCGGATGAAAATGCCTTCTTCAGAACGGATCGGGACAGCGGACTATTGCAGCCAGATTGTCAAGATAATGCAGCGCAACACTCTGGTCGGAATGGCTATTGTCGATCAGAAGATGCACCAGATAATCCACGTTAATCAAGCTTTATGTAAAATGCTTGGTTACCGTAAAAAAGAACTCATTGGTAAAACCATGTTCGATCTTACTCACCCGGATGATTTGGAAATCAGCTATCAGCACGCCATGAGAATCTGGGATGACGAACACTGCTATTCAAAGATTGTTAAACGTTATTCTAAAAAGGATGGCGGGTTCATTTGGGCAGAATCAGAGGGTTTCCTTTTGAAGGACAACTCCGATAACGGAATACTGAGTATCACTTTTATAAAAGATGTAACCAGAGAAATCTCCTTTTCGGCTGCAGCACCTGTCAACATTTCCGGCAACCCGGCCTTATCCGGCCAGGAAAACCTCGCCATTGACGTAAAAAAGCTACTATCAGACGAAATCAATAAACGCAAACTGGTCTATAACCAACTACTGGCATCTTATGAGAATGAAAAGAAACTCCGGAAGTGCATACAAACAGAAATGAAAAGCCGGCTGGAATTTACCCGAATAGTAGTCCATGATTTGAAAACACCCCTTACTTCCATAATCTCATCCAGCGGAGTACTCTCCAATATAGCGGCTGACGGTAAATATAAAGCGCTGGCTGCAAACATTTACGAGAGCACCATGAATTTAAATACCCGCCTTGACGAACTACTGGATATGGCCCAGTGTGAAGTCAGAGACCCCAAACTGAACCGAAGCCGCTTTAATATTAAAGAAATGCTTGACCATATCATCTCCATACAGCATGGTATGTACAATACCAACCATATTGATTTCAAGATAATTATCGCCCCGGAAGTAAGTTTTATAATTGCTGATGAGGACCGTTTAAGGCAAATCCTGGACAATCTGATAGATAACGCTATAAAGTACTCCCCAGATTCCGGACTGATATCCATTAATATCAGCCGTGACCAGAATAACGTTCTTTTCTCTGTTTCAGACAGCGGCATTGGGATAGAACCGGGAGAGATTAAAAATATATTCAAACCTTATTACCGGGTGGAGAGCAGACAGAAAAAGCTGCAAGGGCTGGGACTGGGGCTCAGCATTGTACGAACATACGTCAAACTGCATGGCGGACGTATCTGGGTAGAAAGCGAATACGGGAAAGGCACTACCTTCCTGTTTACCATACCTCAACCGCCTTTAAAGGTATCTTCGACATGAAACTTCTATTTATAGAAGATGATAAAAAGATAGTTGAATCCGTTTTCTTACTCTTCAAGTCTTTTTGGCCGGATATGGAAACCAAGGCTGTACATCTGGGTAAAACAGGCATTGAGGCTGTCTATAAAGACGATTTTGACATTGCTATTATAGATTTGGGTCTGCCGGATATTGATGGCATAAACGTCCTTAAGCAAATACGGGCATTTTCCAGTCTGCCCATACTTATTCTAACTGCCAGAAACAACGAACAGGAAATTTTTACGGCTTTTGAACTAGGTGCAGATGATTACATTACCAAACCCTTTCAGCCGCTGGAACTGATAGCCAGAGTAAAATCTCTACTGAAACGGCTCAATAAAACAAGTCAGGACCTGGGAATCAAGTACGGACATTGGAGATTTGGTAACAGTCTGAAGGAAATATCCTACAAAAACAACCGCGTAAATTTAACCGTTACGGAGGGACAGCTACTGCATATACTACTGAGCAAAACCGGAAGTACTGTAAGTTACGCTGATATATCCAAATCAATTTGGGGACGCAATGAATATTATGCCAAAGAAACTATTAAAACCCATATTATGCGAATAAGACAAAAATTAAGCAGGATTGACGGTGCGAAAGAATTCATCATTAACATACCCGGAGTAGGCTATCAGATTACCGAATAAACCGCTATATAGTTATAACAAAAAGACCTGAAGCGCCTCTTCCCCCTGAAAGATGCATTAAACATTTACTGCTAAGATACTTATTCGCCGGGTTTCGGGAAACACTTGCAGGCGCTTGAATCTTTTCTGATAAATTTGGGCATTTCATCAGAAAAATCATTCAGAAACCACTGGCTGACCACCAGCTTATGGTCAATATCATCTTTGATTATGCCGGATTTTTTCAGGGATTTTATAACATTAGTCACCATCACCCGGGATGCCCCCACTAAAGAACCAAGGTCATCGTGGGTTAAACGGAAATTTAGGCGTCTGCCATCACCTACATCTTCGCCGTGTTCTTTAGCCAGCCTGGCCAGAGTGCGCGCCAGCCGGTTTTGGATATCGTAAATAGCCATATCCGCCAGAGTTTCGGTAATGTTATTTATTTTTTCACTGAGGGTGCGGATAACTTTAACCGCTATCTGCGAATTTTGCGAAAGCAAATTTTCAAAGTCACTTTTATAACAGGCACACAGCCGGGTATCTTCCATGGCCACGGCGGTAATAGTCCGGATAGCATCATTAAACAAAATCTCTTCCCCGAAGAGCTGGTTCTGAGTCAAATAAGCCAGAATAATCTCCCGCCCATTTTCAGCCGTTTTAAAGAGCTTCACCCGGCCTTTAGCCACCACAAAAACGGCACTGGCCGGTTCGCCTTCGCTGAAAAGATACTCATTCTTTAAATATTCCGGACGCCTGAAAAGGCGGCTTATCTCGGTCTTCTCCTGCGGGTTAAGGGAGTCAAACAGCCACAAATCCATCATGCAGTTCAAATATTTCACCTGAGTCCTCCCCGTTTTCGGTTTATACCTAGATTATACAAAAAACCGGACGCTGAATATGTAATAAATTTTACAGACTAAGCCGCCCTGAGTATGCAAATATTAAGCTGCACAAAAACTAAAAGGAGGCTATTTTATGTCTACCTGGGCACTTATCTTCATTCTGGCAACCGGGATTTGCGGCTTTACCCTGAAAACCCCCCATAACCCGCTTAAGGGCTTTATTACCATAAAGCTGTTCTGGGTGCACCTGCTGCTGGGTATAACCGCCATCGTGCTGGCTGTTCTGGTCCTGCTAAGCTAAGACAGCACACAGGAACCTTACCGTGAATTTAATACCTTTAGCCACCAGTTTTTAACCCTGTGTCACCAAAATAGACACCGCCGCTTGGTATTATTAATAGGAGGAGTATATACGGACTAAATATTTTCAGACGTAATCTTCTTAGAAATTTATTTTTATTCAAAAAGGACGGAAATCTAACATGGGCAAAATGTCACAAGAAGTAATCAACCTTTTTCAGGACCCCAGTGTCCCCAAAATGGTAGCCACTATAGATAAAAAGGGTGAACTGAACGTTACCCCCAAAACCAGCATGACCGCAGTGGACGCAGAAACACTGGCCTTTGCTGATTTATACGGCCGCACCACCCGCACTTTTAAGAACCTTGAAGAAACCAAGAAAGTGGCTATTGTAGCCGTGAAAGTACCGGTTGCCCCTCCCTTCACCACTTATCAGGTAAAAGGCACTTTCCTCAAATACCACACCTCCGGCCCCCTCTTTGACCAGTTCGCCAAGGCACTCAAAGAAGCCATGGGGGTGGATATCACCGGGGTAGGCACAGTCAAAGTAGATGCGGTCTATTCCCAGGCACCCCAGGACAAAGGTAAACTCATTTCCTGATTAAGCAGCCACAGGTACTAGCTAAAGGCCGGCTTTGACCGGCCTTTATTATTTTAGTCAGGTTTATTAAAAACAACCATAACTGAAAACCAGCCAAATCTCTGGGAGCTTACATCAGCAAGGGAACAGCTGGTGATTTTTTCGTCAGGACAGGCCGGGTTTTCAATAACCATTACTCTGGAATCCGGCGCTATACCCCTATCCAGCAGGCAGCGGGCAGTAGCATTGGGCATCTGGCGAACCCCGGTTAGGACTATTAAATGCAAGCCCCAGCTTAGAGCATCAAGCATCCGGCGGCGTTTTTTCCGCAGGTCTTTGCCCCCGTCATGCGGCAAAGGGTGGTAGGTAATAATAGCGGCATCATACAAAGATATGCCGGCTTTGGCTGCTGCCAGCTGAACTGAGCTTATACCAGGAATAATCTCCACCTCAAAGCCGTTAAAAGTGCTTGTTATCCCGTCCAAGCCAGCCGGGGCTACCAGAGGGTCACCGGTTTTAAGCACCACTACGGTGTCACCGTTTTTTTGAGCTTCCAGAGCAGCCAGTTTGGGCACTTCAAGGTAATTGCCGGGCTCCTGTAAGAATATCCGCTGATTTTTAATCAGACCCTTTACAGGTTGCAAGTCCTGTTTCCAACCCACCAGTATATCCGCCTCGGCCACCAGCTCTTTCACTCTGGGTGAAACCCACTTAGCCAAACCCGGCCCTACCCCGGCTATATAGACCCGGCCGCAGCAAACGGCAGGTTTGGCCGGAAATAACTCCGGGTGAATAAGGTGAGCCAGACACTCCAGCCCGTCCACCATCCGGGGGCCTGCCCGGCTGACCAGGTCACTGTGGATACCAAAGACCCGCCCGGTCCGGCGGGCGGTTACCTCTGCCAGAACAGGCTCGCCAAGGGCGATATTAAGCGGTTCCCGGGGGTTATCCCCGTAACCGGTTTCGGCAATAATAATATCCGGGTTTTTGAGTTTAATATCCTCTTTGGCAGGATACGGATAATAACGGCCGAAATCCCGCCCGATATTATACCCCCCGGCCATCTCAATCAGGGTATCCCCTATGGTATCCGAACCAAAGGTTTTCCAGGTCTGGCATTCATGCAAAACATAAACCAGGGGGCGGTTTTCCGGTGACAGGGAAGCGATTTTGGCGGTTATAAAGTCTGTCCGCCTGCCCAGTGACTCCGCCAGCAGTTCAGCGGCCTTAGCCCGCCCGGTACACTTGCCCACTATCCGGATAGTTTCCAGCAAACCTTCTACCGTGCTTGGTTCAAGCACCAGCACCGGATAACCCAGCGCCTCCAGCCGGGGGACAATATCTTTTAAGTGTATCTGCCCGGCCAGTATCAAATCCGGCTGTATTTTGCCAATCTGGTCGACGTCAACTGTACTGTAACCGCCAGCCCTGGGCTTGTTTTTGGCTTCGGGAGGGTAATCACAGTAGTCAGTCACGCCCTTTAAAAGGTCTTCCGCTCCCAGGGCATACACTATTTCGGTCAGGCTGGGGGCAAGGGATATAATCCGCTGGGGCAAGCAGCCGAAATGAACCTGGCGTCCGGCCTGGTCAGTTATCTGGCGGGTGGCGTATTTGGCAGCTGTACTCATTTTTTACCCCCGGAGTGATAATTGGGGTCTTTGGCCAGCTGGATGCTGAGGGCTTTCCGGCAGGCGGAGGTAACCGCTCTGGCCGTCATTTCCCCCAGCCGGGTATGCCCGCCGACATAGCGGCAGCCAAAATCCCAGCCGGAAACCGCTACTATCTGGTCAGTACCAGTGCCAGTTGCCTGCAAGGCCGGATTAAATGAACTGTGGATATTAAGGTCCTGCAGGGCCACCACCTTGGCTTCGGTAACAGTCACAAAGCTGGAAGCCAGAGCGGCAGAGTCCAGCCGGGCATTAGTGGCGGTAATGATATTTATAGTTCCGCAGGGCTGGCATTCCCCTTCAACCTCCAGTCCTGCGCCTTTATCCACCCCTATCCGCATGGCATTATGCTTAAAACCGGCCGTAACCCAGGCGCAGACCCAGAGCTTATCCCCGGATTCAAGAGTATAACAAACTTCGTCCATGCTGACCCCGGTGGACAGCATGAAGATTTCCTGGGTTTCAAGACTGTAAAATGAGGCCATCTCTTGCTTCAGGTCTTTTAAATAATCATCGTAATCTTTGTGGTTGAAATGAAGGTAATCACACAAATCTTTTGGCAGGTAGCAGTTGCAGACCAGCCGGATGCTGCCGTAGCCGTCTGTACCTGAAAGGGCGGCATGGTCTTCATCAAAAAAGACCGCCAGCAGATTAGCCGGGGCATCCCAGACACGAGTGGAAAACACTTCGGCTTTTACACCCGGCAAAGAACAGACCTCCCTTTCCAAAGTTACCGGTGAATACCCTGTATTTTTCAGTTGCATAAGCTTTTTCCTCCTACCAGACCGGGGTTTGCCGGCGGATTTGGCTGACTACCGCACTCAAAGTATCTGCGGTTTTTTGAATATGCTCCGGGGTGGTCATTTTACCCAGAGAAAGGCGGATAGAGCAGTTAGCCAGATCACGCTCAAGGCCGGTCGCCAGAAGCACATAAGGGGCTTCGTGGCTTGCCGAACTGCAGGCCGAACCGGTAGATACGCAGATACCCTGCTTGGCTAGTTCCTTGCTCAGGTATTCTCCCTCCACTCCTTCAAAACTGATATTCAGATTACCGGGCAGACGCTTTTGGGGGTGGCCGTTAAGGCGGCTGCCGGGAATAGACCCCAGTATGGCTTCGGCCAGTTTTTTACGAAGGGAGGAAACCCTGCCCGCCTCTTCTTGCATTTCCAGTGCGGCTATCCCGGCTGCCAGCCCCAGTCCCGCAATACCGGGCACATTTTCCGTACCCGAACGCAGGCCGCTTTCCTGCCCACCGCCCAGAATAAGCGGGGCTAAAGGCACATCGCCCTTGGCATAGAGTATTCCCACCCCTTTGGGGCCGTTAAACTTGTGGGCAGACAGGGATAAAAGGTCTATGTTATCCCGCTTTACATCCAGCGGCAGGTGACCGGCCATCTGGACGGCATCGGTATGGAAAATAACTCCCTGACGGCGGCAGACAGCCCCTATTTCAGCTACAGGCTGAAGGGTGCCGATTACATTATTGGCCGCCATAATGCTTACCAAAGCCGTTTGGGGAGTAATGGCCGCCTCCACGTCCTTAGGAGAAACCTGCCCGAAGGAGTCCACCGGCAGATAGGTAACCTCAAAGCCCTTCTTTTCCAGGGCATGACAGGCTAAGAGCACGGCATGGTGCTCAATCTCCGAGGTAATAATGTGTCTGCCCCGGCCAGCCATCGCCGCACCGCTGATAGCCAGATTGTCTGATTCGGTGCCGCCGCTGGTAAAGATAACCTCTTCCGGCTGGCAGTTAATCAGGGCGGCCACCTGCTCACGGGCGGTTTCCAGAGCCTCGTCCGCCCTGCGACCCATGGGGTGAATAGCCGAGGGGTTTCCGTAGTGCCAGGTAAAGTAAGGCAGCATAGCCGTAACTACCCTCGGGTCAACCGGGGTACTGGCGGCATTATCCAGGTAAATCAGCTCATCCATAGTATTTCCCCCTATATCCTGCAGGACTGCCCGGCAGGGCGGGCGGTTTTACCCCGGGAGTAAGCCACAATAGAGGCATCCAGTTCCGCCCCCAGCTTATCCAGCTCAGCCAATTCTTCAGCGGATAACCTGGCATATTCGTCACTGCGGGCACTGAAAGCTATCAAGGGCAGACCCAGCTTCTGCTCCAGCTGGCGCAGTTTTTCCATAGCAGTATCATCCAGCGGTTTAACCGGTATTTTAACGTAACAATGTGTCATTTCTCTGGCCATAAAAGCCACCTCCCATCAGTTCAAGCTTATTAAATATACCGCCAGCAGTATGCCCGTACTGATGGCAATGCTGATAGCGGACATCACCCCGAACAGCCTTACGGCCTGACCAATGTGACCGGGGCTGAGGGGTTTTGCCGCATCCCCCAGCGCATAGTGGCCAGCCCGCTCCAGCCTTACCCCCAGTGCTCCGGCAACAGATGCCATCGGCCAGCCGGCATTGGGGCTTTCGGTTTTGGACTGGTCCCTGAGGGCAATCCTCCAGGCGTTTTGGCCATCCATCCCCGAAACAAAAGCCGCCAGTATAAACATCAGCCCGGTAAGTCTGGACGGCAGATAGTTAATGATATCATCCAGGCAGGCGGCAAACTTACCCAGGTATTCGTACTCACCGCGGTGTCCCAGCATACCGTCCAGGGTGTTGCAAACCCGGTAGGCCACCGCCCCCGGCACACCCAGAATCAGAAAATAGAACAGAGGGGCTACCAGAAAATCCGAAGCGTTTTCCGCCAGCGAACGGATGGTGGAGGATATCATGGGCGGAGCAAATCCGTCCTCCTTGTCACGTTCAACCGTTGTCAGAAGATAGCGGATTTCCGGGGCGGCACTCTCTATCCGGTAGTCCCCGCCTTTCAGGTATTTCTCCACCAGTAAAGACATGCGGGCGTTAAAGCGTAAACAGAACGTGGTCTTCAGGATTAAAAAGGCGGCTATCAGGTATAAGGCAAAGCTTAGGCCGCCCAGATAATCAAGCAGCAGATAAGTCAGCCAGCCGAATAAAGCTATCAGGAACAAAGAGGCCGCCATGCCGAAGATATACTGCAGGGCGCGACTGCGTATCTTAAGCCCTGCCTTCTCCACCAGCGAAATCACCCGCCCTATCCAGACAGTCAGGTGGATAGCCGCCGGAGGCTCAGCCAGAGCCAAATCCCAAAGGACAGCCAGAATAAGTATCAGGATATATTCGTTCATTGTGTTTTATTCACCTAATAGTCTATACCCGCCCGGGCTAAAATACCCCGGTCATACGGGTGCTTCAGTTTGCGAAATTCAGCCACCAGGTCTGCTTTTGCCGCTACCTCTTTGTCCGCCGTTTTGCCGGTAAGCACCAGTGAGGTACGGGCCGGTTTGACGGAAAGCAGTTTTAAAATATCCTCTGTTTCTATAAAGCCGTAGTAACGGGCATTGTTTATTTCGTCCAGCACCACCAAATCCCATTTACCCGAACTTATCTGCCCTTCGGCAAACTTAAGAGCCTGACGGCAAAGTCTGGCATCTTCTGCCCGGGCGTCTGCACCGCTTAAAAAACTGCTCCGGCCAAAAACAGCGTATTCCACCCCCAGAGCTTTTAAGGAACTATATTCGGCATTCCGGCGTTCGCCTTTCATAAAGAACACTACCGTAACCCTGAGCCCGGCAGAAACAGCCCGCACAATCTCACCCATAGCGGCCGAGGTCTTGCCCCGCCCGTCACCGTAAAAGACCTGTACAAGACCGGGCTGGGGCTTCCCAGATACCTTAAACACAGCAATCCTCAAAATACTTTCTGGCTATATCCCGGCAGTCCGCACCGGTGCAAAGCACCTGCAATTCCCGGCTGCTGTCACGGTAAGCCGTAACCCCTTTAAGACCCAGCTCGTGGGCTTTAAGGAATAAATCTGCGATATCCTCAACCGAGGCATCGGCAGGGAAATTGACCGTTTGGGAAATAGCATTGTCAGTATATTTCTGGAAAGCTGCCTGCACCCTGATACACCATTCCGGCTGAATATCCCGGGCGGTAACCAGCAACCGGCGGTAATCCTCCGGTATCTCCGGGCAGTTACAGGGACTTTCCCCAGTAAGCAGTTTTTCTATAAGCGCCGGGCTGAAAAAGCCCCTCTCTCTGGCGGTTTCTTCAAAAGCATGGTTTATATCCAGCAGCCGCTGCCCGTCCAGTATGTTGCGGACCATAACCAGCGAATATATGGGGTGAATACCGACCGAGGTATCGGCAATAATGCTGGTAGTGCCGGTATTGGTAAAGGTAAGGCAGGTGGCATTCCGTCTGGGTTTGGCACCCTTTTGGGCATATATACTGCCTGCAAAAGCCGGAAAAGCCCCCCGTTCCAGAGCCAGCTCTTCGGTGGCCTGGCAGGCAGCTTCTTTTACAAAAGCCATAAGCTCATCTGCTGCGGATACCGCTTCCGCTGAATCATAGCGGATACCCAGCTTTATCAGCATCTCGGCAAAGCCCATAAACCCCAGACCTATTTTGCGGGTGGCCCTAGCCGCTTTTTCAACCTCGGCTGACGGATAGCGGTTTACCTCCAGTACGTCATCCAGAAAGCGGACAGCTTTGGCAATCAGCCCGCCAAGCCGCGGGTAATCCACCCGGCAGCAGTTGCCTTCTTTCAAGAGCATACCGGACAGGTTTATTGTCCCCAAAGTGGCTGATTCGTACGGTAGCAAAGGCTGTCCACCGCAGGGGTCGGTAGTTATAAATTCCCCAAGCCGGGGGGTGGGGTTATCTTTATTTATGCGGTCAATAAACATTATCCCCGGGTCACCCGTTTCCCAAGAGCTTCGGGCTATGCGGTAAAAGACCTCGGCGGCGGATAAACTGCCGCTGACCCTTCCGGTGCGCGGGTTAACCAGCTCATAATCTTCTCCGCGCCGGACTTTCCGGATAAAATCATCCGTCAGGGCAATATTGATGCCGAAGTTGGCGGAGTGACTGCCTTCATCTTTAGCCCGGATAAATTTTAAAATGTCCGGGTGATTTACCGGCAGACTGGCCGAATTGCAGCCGCAGCGCACCCCGGCCTGCTTTATGTAGTTGACCGCTTCCGAAAAGACCCCCACCAGCCTGACCGGCCCGCCGGCCACCTTATGGCCGCTTTTTACCGGGTCATCTTCCGGCCGTATGGCATCAAAAGCAAAGCCGGTACCGCCCCCGTACTGGTGGATAACCATGGCTTCGCCGACAGCTTTCGCTATCCCCGCAACCGAATCTGCCACCGGCAATACAAAACAGGAGGATAAAAGCCCCAGTTCCCGCCCGGCATTCAGAAGGGTGGGCGAATTGGGCAGGAACTCAAATCCGGTCATCATGCCGTAAAACTCTTCTGCCATACAGGCAGCCTTACCAGGCGGGTTATAGGCATTTTCAGCCGCCGCCACCGTGTCCGCTACCCTGCGGAACATATCCTCCGAGGATTCGGCAATATTCCCGTCCCCGTCCCGTTTGAGGTAACGTTTCTCAAGCACAATCCTGGCATTTTGGCTTAGTTTCATATTTATTCCTAAAAAATTACTTCCGGCTTCCAGCCGTTATCCCGGCTGTCAGAGGCCATAGTAACCACGTTATCAAGGTATCTGCGGGCAACTGAAGCGGCATCTTCCACCTGCTCCCGGCAGGCCGAAGGCCACGGAGCTCCCGGTACAGCAAAATAGGCCGTAACCCGGAAAAGAAGCCGGCGGTCTATTTCAGAGATAGTCTTAGCCAGCGCCCCAATCTCTTCCTCTTCCACCAGGTCGGGAATGAAAGCTATTTCAGCCTGAACCTTTTTACCGCTCTGGTAAACCTTCTTGAAATTAGCCAGTATGCCCGTATTGGACAGCCCGGTATATTCCCGGTGGACAGATTCGCTGGCAGATTTAAAGCCGAAAACCGCTTCGTCTATATCTGAAAGGTCGGTAAGTTTACGCCCGTTGGTCAGCAGGGTGTGGAAGCTCTTGTGCCGGGCATGAAGCCGGGCTGCCAGCAGAGGCAGTTCGAGGTCAAGCGAGGCTTCCTTGCCCATAAAGAATATATCTCTGGGGGTCAGGCCTTCAGTCTTTTCCAGCACTTCCTCAAGGGTTAAAAATCTGGCAGGATTTTTGGCTCTGGGAGCATCTTTAAGCTGTTCTACCGAACTGCCCGGCAGACTAAGGTCGTCAATCCGGTAGTTTTTATAACAGCCGCGGCAAAAAAGGTTGCAGCCCCAGAAGTGAAGCCCCAGCACCCGGTAATTCGGCTCATAGGTAATCTGGTAAATATTCATCTTGGCTAGTCAGGCTGTCCGGCCGTATCCCGGATACAGTTAGCCACCGCTTCTTTGGTAGATTTTATAACCGCATCAGCCATCATTTTACCTATTACAGTGTGCCCCTGAACATACTTGCACTTCTCTCCAAAGCCGGAGGCTACAATCACCTGGTCTGTACCGGTGCCGGTAGCCAGCCAGTCAGGATTATGGGAACTGCGTATATCCATTTCCTGCAAGGCTACATTCTTGGCCTCGGTAACGGTTATGATTGATGAAACCAGTGCCCCGTGGTCAAAAGAGGCATTGGTCACCACCACATGGCAGATAGTGCCGAAACCTTTGAATTCCCCGTTACGCTCTATACCCACTGCCGCATCTTTGCCTATACGCACCGCATTGTGGCGGACGCCGGCAGTGGTAAAGCAGACTACCCAGAGTTCTTCATACCTTTCCACCGCAAAAGCCAGATTACGCATCTGGACACCGGTGGAGAGAAAAGCGGTGTTTTCAATTTCAACGTCATATTCTTTAAGCACATCTGCCAGAAGCTGCCCGTAATAATAGAAATGGCTCTTGCTCTGGTCATGCATATAAAGGCCCAGCTCATCCGGTATATGGCAGATAGTTAAAAAGTCTGACTTCATAATACCGTGACGGCTGCTTATGACATCCCGCATTTCATTAAAACGCAGGGCAAAAACATTATTGGGATAGCCGATAGCCGTATAATAAACCGTATCGGCCGTAAAACCTTCAAACGAACCCAGAGATATCTTTTTAAGTTCACTCTTAGTAGTCAATTTTCTAGCCTCCTTAATCTATCCGGCTGTCTAATACAGCCGCACCACTTCGTACAGCAGGTCTGCTTTGCTTAAGTTTTGCTTGGTCTGCTGGGTGCAATAAACATTCTTCAGGTGCTTGCGGGCCACTTCCAGTGCCGTCTGCATCTCCTCAGGCGTAGGCGGCCGCCAGGGATTATCCCCGGATTCAAAATAAGCATCCATCCGGTAGGGTATATTTTCATCTACCGAAGCAATAAACCTGGCTATTTTTTCGGTTTCTTCAAGGTCAATATAGCCCGGTATAAACACGCTTTCAGCCTTCAGGTTAACCCCGGCCTGATAGTATTCCTTAAAATTTTCAAGCAGGCTTGAGTTGGAACGGCAGGTATAGCCGGCATATATTTCAGGGGTAATAGCCTTCAGGCTGACAATAACGTCATCTATATGGCTGGCATCCGCCATAGCTACCCCGTTGGTATGCAGGATTACCTTGCAGCCCCGCTCCTTCAGCCAGCGGCAGATATCCGGCAGCATCGGGTCAAGCGAGGCTTCCTGCCCTTCAAAGGCCACCTCGGTAAGTTCTATATCCTGAAGCAGGGAAATGAGCTTACCGAAGGAAAGCGGGGCAGACGGGGTCTGGGGGGGACAGAAACGGGGGTCACGGAAGACCACGTCCAGATTCTCCTCCAGCGCCATGCAGTTTATTTCCTTCTTGCACAAACAGCCCCTGCATTCCAGGTTGCATCCCCAGTGGAAAAGGTAAGCCTTTTTGATAGCCGGGGCATAGGCAACATGATAAACATTGGTCTGCCTGTCCATTTTATCTGCCCAAAGCTCCGGGTTATTCTGATATTTAAGGTTGGAGATAGTCATAAATTCCCTCGCAATTTACTTCTTTAAAATTTTGCCCTGTCTGACCGCCATGCAGGACATCCAGTGGCTGGTATCCCGGGAAACTTCCAGGATACTTTTTTCGGTTATTTTCTGGCTGTCAGTGCCCATCTGCTCACCCACTATTACCCCGGTCTCAACAGCCAGCCCTTTCTCAATCAAAAAACAGGCGGTCTGGGCAAGTGTCTGTTCCAGGTCACTAAGTACCAGTATATGATAGCCAGCCTTCAGGGCTTTGAGCATCCGCTCCCGTTTTAAGGCTAAATCAGATTGGTCAATATTGCCGGAGGCATCCGGTCTATAGACCACCTGCAGACAGTCTTCCAGTGAAAGCCGGGCGGAAGCAGCCAGTAACTGCAGGCTGGAAACAGCCGGTATAAATTCAATCCGGAAGTCTTTAAAGATGTCACTATAGCCGCCAAGTCCGGCCGAATATACCAGCGGGTCATCCATAACCAAAAGGGCAACGTCTTCCAGTTTAGCCCTGGCCAAACCGGCCGCCTCAGCCAGTAATTGCTGGTAATTAAGGCAGTTCTGCTCTAAAACCAGCTTGTTTTCCAGCCCGAATCCCAGGTTTTTTATAACTTCCGGCCAGCCCACAATAATACCGCAGCTTTTTACAGTCTCTTCGGCTGCCGGCGTCAGGAAAGCCCGGCCGCCGGTACCGACTCCGGTAACAAACACTCTGGGATAATATATTCTGGAAACAGTCCCGGCCATAGCCTTAGACTACCCGTTCCACTTCGTGGAGTATTTCCTGCTCAACTCCCTGACAGCCGGATACATTCGTCAGATAGCGGCTTACTCTTTCCACCGCTTCGGCCACCTCATAAGGGCTGGTTTTACGCCAGCTATTATTGCCGGCCGGGAAATACGGCAGCACAAAATACGGTATATCCGGGTTGACACCGGCTATAAATTGGGCTATCCGCTCAATTTCATCTATTTCCACCAGCCCGGGTATAAGTATGGAAGCGGCAGTCAGCTTTACCTCCGAATGGGCATAACGGATAAAGTTTTGCTTTATCGGCTCAACCGAACGTTCGGTGTACCACTGGTGCAGTTCCTCGGAAATAGCCTTTATACCCACCTCAACCGCATCGGTGTCTCCCAGGGCAGGCATTTTAAACCCGTTGGTATATAAAACATTTTTACAGCCATACCGCTCATGAAAAGCCCGGGTAATGGCGGCGTAATTCGGGTCAAGAGAGGCTTCTTCTCCGGTCAGGAACACCTTTTGGGGTTTCAGTTCATCAAGTCTGGCCAGTACTTCATCCAGTTCCAGCAGACGCCTGGGTTTAAAGGCATTTTCAGTTTGAGGCAGGTTACCAAGTCTGTTTTCTTTCAGCAGATGGTCATAAATACCCTCTTTGCACAGACACCCGTGACAGCTCATATTACAGCCCCAAAAACGCAGCGAGACACTCCCGGTAGTAGGGGTATGAGTAATATGGTATATATTCGTTTTCATAACTATTCCAACCCCGCGGCACTCTCCGCAATCAGCACCGGTTTGTCCACCAGAAAACAGTCTTCCAGTTCCAGATACCAGAAGGGGGCTACAGCCGGTTTGCCGTCATACAGACCGCATTCTTTATAGATTATCTTCTTGTCAGCTATTTCCAGTTTCTTCCTGAAAATAGGCCCGTCAACCGTAAGCGTATGGTAAAGGCCTACTTTACCGTCAGGCGAACTGGCATTGAGCAGCTTTAATTCCTCAAAGAGCTCATTATCCAGCTTCCGCCCCAGCCAGCCTTTGCCCAGGTTGGTATTGTCGGCAGCCACAATCAGGGTTTCAAAACCGGAATCTATAAGGTCACCGATAATGGATTCACGGTCTTCATCCCAGAGAGGCAGCACTACCCTCATACCGGCAGCCTGGCAGACCCTTTCCACCCACATCCGGTGTTCAAGGGCATCCGGGTTGCCCACGCTTACGTCCCCGAATACCGCTACCGTTATGCCCTCTTCGCGGAAACCTTTAAGCATCTTGATATAGTTATTTGTATATTCCTGGCCGCTGGTCCAGGTAACTTCCAGAGGAATACCGATAGCTTCCGCCTGACTAATAAGCAATTCCGGAGTGAAATGGTGGGGATAAAGGCGGCCTGTGCCTTCGGTAAACATACTGGCCAGATAGCGCACATCATAGCCGTCCTTTAGGGCCCGGTATAAAGACAGTGAGCAGTCTTTACCCCCGCTCCATGAAACAAATGCTTTTTCCATATTTTCATCCTTCTAAAAGTAATAGGTGCATTAAGCAACTAAGCCGTTAGGCATACAGCTCAATCCCGGCCACCTTCATGAATATAACCGCTATGGCAAGCAGGGTTATCACTGACACCATGACTACCACCGTTATGTTTTGTCCCCGGCTAATTTCTTTTCCGCCGGATTTCTTAGTCTGTTCCAAAGGCCTATCCCTCCTTTACGGATTTTGAGTACAACATCCATAAACGCCCCTACCGGGCACAAATAAAAGCACCACGGGCTAAAGATAAAGAAACCAAAGGTGATAGTTACAATCAGCAGCAACCACTGGTCATAGGTGCCCACCTGACTGAACAGAGTGCCCCAGGGCTCAAAAACAGACAGAGAAGGATTGGTAAACCAGAAGACCATCACCAGGGTTGCCCACAGCAGCAGGTAACGGATATTCCGTAAGAATCTGTAGACTTTGGGTTTGGGACGCAGGCCTATCTGGCCACCAATCCGGTGGGTTACCTCTTGCACGGCAGCAAACGGGCACAGCCAGAAGCAGTAGAAATTCTTGCCGGTCAGCAGGGCTAAGCCGACCACCCCAATAACCAGTATATAAAGGAATAGATTATTAGCCATATTGGGCGGTGAGCCGATAAGCCAGGCGGCAATATTGGTCAGACTAAGGGGGCGGGATAACCAGAAACCCAGAACCACCAGCCCTAATCCCAGCGTAATATAGCGCAACCATTTCCGCTTCTGAAAAACGGCCATAGTCCGGAACACCACCGCCATCAGCAAGCCGGTCACCAGAAGTATCTCACCCAAACCGAATTTAACAGTCTCTACCGGAGCGGGATAGGGCTCCCCCAGTTCAGCCGCTACCAGAGCCCTGCCTTCATATACACCCAAAGCCACCCCGTTGCTGGAAATGGTGGCCCCGGAAACTGCATCTATGTCTTCCCCAAGCAGCAGGCCGGTATTAAACTGCCGCCCCACATACTGTTCAAAAAACTCATGCGTTTTAAGCTTATCCCACCAGGCATCACCTTCTTGCTGCTGGGGAACAGAAATGGACAGGATGGTACCGTCCGGCGTCCACTCTATCTCCACCAAAAGTATTCCCCCGTAGCCTTTGCCTTCGGTAAGGGTAATATAACCGGTTACATTACCCTCAGCGTCTACAGATTTAAAAATATAATCCTGAGGCGGAATATACTTTACCAGGTCATAGGTGCAGCCGGTGCCATTATCCGGCAGATATGATTCAATCCGGGTTTCCTTGGGCAACTGCCCGACAATAAAAGACCCTACCAGGGTTACTACAACCAAAGATATTACAACTTGCTTGATTCCGATTTTAGTTTTCATATATTCCATTCACAAAGCACGGCAGCCGGAGAAAACTGCCGGAGATAATAAATTACCTGGAAGCCTGAGCTTAATTTTCAGTCCCATTACGCCCTTAGCCGTTTAAACCGCTAAACACACCTGAAAAGGGAGGCATTGCCGCCCCCCTTTTCAGGGTATCTAAGAGCAAATAAAAGTACCCTGTATTAAGACCGGCCGCTACCCCGTCTGAAAGTACCTATGGCGGGTATGGCAAGCAAGATAATGGAAGGAATGCCGGTTACCAGCACAAACATCAGAGCGGCTTTAGGCACATTCTCCTGAAAACTACCCTGAATATTTTCCAGAGTGAAAATAAACAAGGCTATACCGGCAATAAAAAGCAGCCATTCATACATTTTGAATGATAGCCCCTTATTTTTGCCCCACATCAGCAGAGCCCCGACAACGATTGTCAAAATGACCATAACTATAGGCCAAAACATATTAGTTATTATCCTTTCTAATTAGTATCGCAAAAAGCCTAAATACCATGTATAGGCATCTTCTCGCCCAGCGTCCACCAGTCTTCCCATTGATCTTCAGGCAGACAGCCATAGCCAAAGGCTTTATCCATATTAAAGAAGAAGCCGTCCAGCAAAGTGGTATTAGCAATAACGGGTTTAACAACCTCGTGGATACTGGAATCAGCCAGTTTGTTAAATACGCATTCTCCCATACAAATACCACAGAAAGTATCAGTCAAACACCAGTTGGAGAAGCAACCAGCCTGGTTCAGATACCAGGTCTTACGGCCGGGGTTATTGAAATTCTGGGGTTTAAGGTACGGGTTAGAGGGGTCAGTGGCCAATTCCCAGCTGGGCTCCGAATCCATCTTGATAGCGCTGACAGGGCAGAATTCGGCACATTTCTTGCAGGCAGTGGTGCAGAAGGAAACTACCCCGAAATCTATGGGGTTATCCGCCGGCAGAGGAAGATTAGTTACCATCAGGCGGGTGCAGCGCATCCATTTATCCCAACCAACAGCATGACCAATACGGCCAATTTCGCCAAAACCGGACAACGCACCTGCGCCTGGATAACTGGCTATACCGGGGAAATCGTCACCGCCTACCAGCCAGTAGCCAAGACCCTTTAGAAAGCGTTGCAGGTAAAGCTGAATAGAATCACCTGAAAGACACTGATTAAAAGCAACGCCGTTAGATATCCAGGAGGGGCTGCGTACGGTACCGTCAAATGAACCGTTATAGCTGAACACTAAGATGTGGGCGTCTTTCGTAGGAATAGCCCGTTTGGTCATAGTCTCATAAGGCCAAGATATTCCATCCTCCCAGACATAGGGCTGGTCAGGATGCTGATTCTCCCCAACGTTCAATACCCTCTTAGTCTTGTCATCAACTGGTAAACACCGAATATCTGTACCACCCAAAAAGCGAATAGCGCTTTTTAACATAAGAGCATTATATTCAGGAGTACCTTCATACTTGGACAAACCAATCTGTTCCGGGGTCATCACTTCATCCATCATTTTCTTGTCACCCAAGAACATGGACCGACTCTGACCAAATTCGTTATAGCACATGGAAGAAGTTACATTTTTAGCGCCCTGACAAAAGGCCCAGTCCTGCATGGAGAACCCAGGCTTGCCCAAACGAGAAGTTATACGTTCGTGCCTCTTTGCTACACTCTCATTGAGTACCGAAGGGACACCGATTTGAGCTAAATACTCTTCAGAATACTGTCCGCCGATGTAGTCATAATGAGTAGCGTCAAATGCTTTCCATACATCCCAGTCAATAGGAGTCGTGGGGTCACAATAATTGCGCTCTTTGACCCACCACGGATTTTTCTTATAAGTATTAGCGGCTATGGAAGCACCTTCATCCAAATCACGGAATACCGGAGCTGTAGCAGCAGCAGCACCAAAGCCAGCACCAGCTAACCCAATCCCCTTCATAAAGTCACGTCTTGATAAAGTAGAATGGAAATTTTGCATACATCCAACCTCACAATTTATATTTTGGATAAGCCCGGTCTTTCCCGGTGCCAAAGCGCATAGTACCCCCCCTTTTAGCTATAGATTTAGCTCATACCCCAATTACTTGAACTAAATATACCAAGTCAAAGTTTCATCTCAGGTAACAATAGGTGGTGATTTCCGGGGCAACGGTATCAATTTGATTTGGAAGATACGCTAAGATTTAAAGCGTGTATTTAGCTACGGCGGCACACGCTCTGGCCGCAAGCAGAATAAGCCTGAGTTATCTGGTAACAAATCTGTACCCGGGCAACCCAAACTGTAGCTAGGTTTATGCAAAGCAAGCTGAAGTAACAAAATAACCTGAAGAAAAGTTACTAAATAGTTACCGAATATAACCATTAATAACGCAAAGATATGCTATGATTAAAAGTATCAGAATTATATGAGGGCTAAACTCATGCCAGCTATGTGTAAAAACTCGCTACCTCTATATGCAAATCTGCTTGAGGCTGATTACACCCAAGTGCCGGCTTTGTCATTAGATGAGCTCCGGAATTTCACATATAGCACCATTGAGAAATGGGAAGAAGGCAACTGCCTCAGTGCCGCAGACCTTACGGCTGCCTTAGAGTTTATTAAATACAATATCCCGCTTGCGGGCATAAAATACCGGGATAATCAGGCAATTCCCATCTGTTATTTCTCCAAGGTTATACCCAAATCAGCCGAAGTGCTCCAGTCCCTGCTGCAAATTGAGGGTATCAAAAGTTATCAAATGCCTATTTTGCAAAAACCGGACGGTTCGCTGGATTTGGAACTTGATGATCGCCATAAGATTTTGATAGTCACTATCCCCCTGTATAATCACCTGAACTCTTTTAAAAATTTCCTCCAGTTTATGCAGCCCAAAAAATTAACTATCCTGGCCGGCGGCAACGTTTTTTACTTAAAACCGAGCCTGAAACTTAATTTTGGCAGCTGCATATTCCCTGAAAACATCAAGGATATTATCTGGCTGATAAATAAAATAAATCCGTCAGCCAGTGAAGAGAAGGTTTAATATGAAAATAGGTTTAGTTACCTGCGCCTCCATGTTAGATCAAGTCAGGCAAATTGTCCCGCTTATACCTCAAGACCAGTTCGTTATTTACCCGGTACTACCCTGCTGTCTGTTCGCCATAAGCGGCGACACCATCCGCAACCAAGTGGACAAATCCGTATTGGCAAACGAAGCTACCATCATTATATATGGGTCTTGCCACCCTGAATTGAATAGCCTGCTGGATATGTATTGTGACAGCAATATCCGTAAGATTGAGGGGAATAACTGCTGGGAAATGTTACTTGGGCCCGAACGGGTGGAGAAATATCTCAGTCAAAACTCCTGGCTGGGAAACAATTCCTTTCTGACCAAGTGGAACAGGGAAGTTTCAAAGAGTTTTGGTTCAGAAACCCGAAATGGCCAAGTTGCCTCAAGCTGCGGTATTGAGGAACTAACAGCTTTCCGGTTTGAGAGCAACCAGCCAGATGAAGAAATTGTAAAAAGAGAAGCCCAAAAAGCCGGACTGCCCTACAGCATACATAATGAAAGCCTTGACTATCTAAAAAACCTGATTCAGTCTGCGATTGATAAAGCTCATATTGAAAACGAAGCCCGGATTACCTCCGGTTTATCCCCCAAAGCAGAGCTGATTCCCCTCTCCCTGCTGGAAACTATGAAGGAGATTATCTATATCATAGATAATTCGGGTAGCACAGTCACCTTTATCAGCCCGATAATTGAAAAATTACTGAGCATAACTACCAAAGAATTCAAGATGACGTTCCTGTCTACCCAGAATAAAGGCGGGTATTTATACAAAAAACGCAGCCAGATAATTTCAAAACGCTCTGCTTTTATTACTGACTGCCTGGAAAGGGGTTTTGAAGACCCCCTGAAGATTGAATACCAGATAATAAATGGCAAAGGCGAATGCCGCTGGATTAGAGAAACTCTAAACCCCCAGTTTAAAGCTGACGGGAGCATAGGTGCCTTTGCCGGCAGAATAGAAGATATAACCGAATGGAAGACTACCGAACAGCAATTAACAGACCTGTATCAGAATGAAGCCTCACTGCGCCACGAACTGGAAACTCAAATCCAAAACCGGATTGAATTTACCAGAGCCTTAGTCCACGAACTGAAGACTCCCCTGACGCCGATAATGGCGGCCAGTGACACCCTTTCTTCGGGGTTAAAGCAAGAACCCTGGCTTAACTTAGCCCAGAATATCAATAAAGGGGCTTTCAACCTGAATAAACGGATTGACGAGCTTTTGGATTTGGCCAGAGGTGAAATAGGTGTTCTTCAGATTAAAAAAATACCGATTGAGTGTATTGAATTATCTGCCGATATTATCCAGTATATTGATGCCAAACTCAGGAAAGCTAATCTAAGGCTGGTATTCGAACATGATGAAAATACTATATTTATAGAAGCCGACCCTGACAGATTAAGGCAAGTCCTGCTTAACCTTTTAAGCAATGCTATCAAATATACTCCGGGGTCAGGGCTGATAAAAATCAAGTGCTTTAGAACCTCAACTGATGTGGTCTTCCAGATTATTGATTCGGGTATAGGCATATCTTCATCAGACATGGCTTATTTATTTGAACCCTACCACAGATTGGAAAGAGACCGAGAAAGATTTGACGGCATGGGCTTGGGCTTAGCCCTGTCAAAGAGATTTGTAGAGCTTCACGGCGGCAGAATATGGGTGGAAAATGCGAACGAACATGGCAGCATCTTCACGTTTACTATACCCACATTGACTCCGGTCAAGCCAGAGCATCTAAAACTGGGGTATAAGAACAAAAGGAAACCATATGAAGCTGCTGTTAATTGAAGACGATGCCGAAATAGTTGATGTCATATCTACCATATTTCAGATAAGCTGTCCAAATTCACGGGTAATTTCTGCGTCAAGCGGCCGAAAGGGGATAGAATCTGTTGAATCAGTAAACCCTGATATTATTTTGCTGGATTTGGGGTTACCTGATATGAACGGTTTTGATGTCCTGAAGCAAATCCGCAACTTTTCAGATGTACCCATTATTATTCTGACGGTACGCGGAGATGAGAGTGATGTTGTTCGGGGTTTAACTCTGGGTGCTAATGATTATATTACCAAGCCATTCCGCCAGATGGAGCTGCTGGCCAGAGTCCGGCGCTTATTGACTAAAAAACAGATAAACGGTGAAGACCTGTCCGTCACTTGCGGCAAAATGCATTTCGGTTCGTCAATCAGGGAATTATGGATAGGCGATACCCTCATAAATCTGACTGTCAGCGAAGGCCGCATTATGTATATGCTGATGAAAAACCATGATAAAACAGTGAGCTACGAAGAGCTATCTGAATTACTCTGGGGGGATTATTACCCGGAAGCCCGCAGCAATCTTAAAACCCACATCTTAAGGTTACGCAATAAGATAGAGGAGAACGCATCTAATCCCAAACTTTTAATTAACAGCCCGAATCGCGGATATATTTTAAAGACTACTGATTAACAGAGACATATTCACACCCTTGCATATATAAGAACGGCAATACGTCTCTCTGATTAACGTTTTTGAATGTTTTTTTTGGGCTCAGGCGGGCAGCCTGATATCCCTAAGGTATTTATACTGATAAAATCCCGGCTTATTTATTATCTTTTACGGACTTGTTAATACATATTTTCAAAGCTATAATGTTTAAAACAACAGTATAGAGGCAACACAATATGTATTGTTCCAAATGCGGCAAACAAGTAGCTGAAAATGCATCCTTCTGCCCTGCCTGCGGCAGCCAAATCCGCCAAAGCAGCCTGACTGCTGAAGAATACCAAGAACGCAAATCCAGAATAGCGGCCGGTCTGCTGGGGATATTTTTAGGAAGCATCGGCGTGCACAGGTTTTACCTTGGCTATGTAGGCATAGGTATAGCCCAGATTATAGTGACTATTGTTACGCTGGGTATCGGTTCTATCTGGGGGTTTATTGAGGGTATCCTGATACTTACCGGCTCATTCCAGTATGACGCCAAAGGCATACCCCTGCGGGACTAATACAGGGATACAATCCTTACGGCTATATACCTTATAGAGATACTCCTAGCGTACAGCCGGTGTTACACTGGAAAGGAAGTGCCATGCCCAAAATTGGTCCGATGGAATTACTAATACTCATTGTAGTAATAATGATACCTGTAGCCCTTATCTGGGGTTTAATCCACCTGTTTAGAAAGCTGGATAAAAAACCGGTCAGAAATCAACCGCTGGATACAGAGGAACTCAACAGAGGAGTGCAGTATTGCACCCGGTGCGGGCAGAAACTGGAGGCAGAGGCAGAGTTTTGCCCGGTTTGCGGTACAAAAAAACTATGCACCCCGGAAAAACAATAAGGAGTTAGCACTATGGTCAGGCTGATTATAGGCATACTGCTGGGTCTGTGGGGATTGCCTCTTCTTGTTTTTTCAGCCCAAAACCTCATCGGCTCTCTTAATGAAAGCGAGTCAAATGCAGCTCTGATGTTTTTCTTTGTTACCGGATTTCCGGCTTTGATTATGCTTTTAGGGTCATTTTTCCTTATAAGAAGCTATCTGAAAAACCCGCCTAAACTCACTAAGGCGGAAAAACCCGGCTTAGCTGCTGATAATACTCCCACCACACCCGGCAGGTACTGCCCCAAATGCGGCAGCGGGCTATCAGCGGATGCATCCTTCTGCCCTGCCTGCGGCCAAAAAGTAACACCCTAGCCCTTAGCAAAATTTATCCCGCCTTTACCTGGGAAAACTAAAAAATAACCCTCTGTCCCCCTTCCCCATCATTTACAAAACTGCCCTTTAACCAACAGCTTATTCGCAGCCTGGTGTATAATAACTTCTGGCGTTTAACGCCTGCATGACAAATTTCCCAGAGAGGCCTTTTAGAAATGCCCCAGAAAACAACCCTGATTATTGGCGGGGGTGCTGCCGGCATGACAGCCGCCATCAGCAAAGCCCGCCGCGGTGATCCGGTGATTATCCTTGAGAAAACTGTCCAGCTAGGCAAAAAAATACTTGCCAGCGGCAACGGACGCTGCAATCTGCTTAACGAACAACTGGATTCCAGCTTTTATAACCCCGAAGCCAGACCTTTGGTAAATTCAGTTTTCAGCCGCTTCGGGCGGAACGAGATACTAAATTTTTTTTCTGAACTGGGGCTTCACTATTATTCACAGGACGGCCGCATCTTTCCATTTACCAACCAGGCCGCTTCGGTACTGAAAGTACTGGAAATGGAAATAAGGCGTCTGGGGGTAAAAGTGGAGTACGGCTTTGACTGCCTGTCTATCCGCAAAACTCAAAACGGGTTCAGCCTGCAAGCGGCAGATGGCAGACAGCAGACAGGGCAAAACCTTATCCTGACCGGGGGAGGCTGCACCTACCCTGCTTTCGGTTCTGACGGCAGCGGCTACAAACTGGCCGCTTCACTGGGGCACCGCATTATAAAGCCAATACCCAGCACCGTACCCTTAGTGGTCAAAGACCCCATCTGCCACCTGCTGCAGGGGCAGCGCATAATTGCCCGGGCTCAAAGCCGTATCAGGGACAAAGTGGGCACCCCGGTTGACGGTGAACTGCTTTTTACCAAATACGGCCTGTCAGGCAGCCTGATACTGGACATAAGCCAGGAGATTTCACTGGCCATAAACCGTTTAAACATAAAAGATGTCTCCCTTGGAATAGACCTGATACCATTTATAGAGCCGAAACAGATGGAAACAGAGCTTTTAAAGCGCCGGAAAACGGGCTTAAGCCCGGAGGAAATGCTGACCGGCATACTGCCCAACAAGCTCTGTGTGGCATTTAAACAGCTGTTTGAAAAAGACAACCCCGCCAAAGCCGCTGCCAAACTAAAAAACTGGCGGTTTGAGGTTTCGGGTACCCGCGGCTGGAATGAGGCCGAATTTACCGCCGGGGGGATAGACACCGGGGAGATAGACATCCAGACACTGGAATCAAAGCTGGTCAAAGGGCTGTATCTGGCGGGTGAGGTGCTGGACGTAAACGGGGTACGCGGTGGCTATAATCTGGGCTGGGCCTGGGCTTCAGGCTATATAGCCGGTTTAAACTAAAAATCTATTGACTTATTTATTACCTGGATTTATCATTATGTCCTATATAGTCATACAGTTTACTATGAGGGTAAACGCGAAAGGCGGAAACAGATGAAATCCGGCAAATTTTTGGCTACCCTACTCAGCCTGCTCATGCTGCTCTCACTGGCTTTGGGCGGCTGTTCAAGCGCTACTGATGACACTGACTCACCAGACACCAATAACAATAATCCCCCCGCATCTGAAACCCCCACCACCCCTACCGGCTCACAGCTGATTGCGTCCATACTGGCAGCTTCTCCCAATATAACCAGCTTTAATACAACCAGTGTTATTGAAATGACCATACAGGTTTCCGGTATGAGCGTCAGAACAGTTATGACCACAAACGGCCAAGAAGACCTCAGCAATCAAAAAGCCCATTTGACAACCAGCACCATCATGACTGGAGAACTAGAAAGCACACTGGAAATGGAAATGTATCTGATTGACAGTATCCAGTATTTCAAGATTACCAACAGTGACCAGTACACCGGCATACAGCTTAATACCTGGTACAAAATGCTGATGGATGCCCAGACGCAAAACCAAAACTGGGATTCCCAAACCCAGCAAAATGACTATCTGTTCTCCAAATCAACCCTTACCGTAGACGGGTCTGAAACAATAAACGGAGTAAGCTGCTGGAAAGTGACCATCACCCCTGACCTGGAAGAACTGATACAATACCTGAATGAACAGCAAGCTGTAGATGACCCGTCAAGCATAACCAACCCCGCTGACAGCCTGAAAAATGTCAAAATGACTGCCTGGATTGCCAAAGATACTTCTTTTGTAGTAAAAATGGATATGTCCATGGATATAGTAACAGAAGGCCAAACTCTATCTCTTGTTATGTCAATCTCTATAGACAATATTAACCAGCCGGTCACTATTACCCTGCCACCTGATGCAGTTAACGCCATTCAGTTAGGCTAAATTTTCTGAAACTTTCCGGCAGGAAAAACCAAGGGGGAGGCTTTAAAACCGTCCCCCTATTTTTTTGTCAGGAGACGCCCCTTTTGGCGGCGGGGGTTTCTTACTGTATAATGGCGCTGATACAAAACTAAAATGCTAAATATCCAAAATCTTTCCAAATCCTTCGGGGTGCGCAGCCTTTACACCGGCGTAAACCTGAATATAGGGGCAAGAGACCGGCTGGCTCTGCTTGGGCCAAACGGCAGCGGCAAGACCACCCTTTTTGAAATGATTGCCGGTAGGCTGGAAGCGGACGAAGGTAAAATTATCCTCCGCCGCGGCACTACGGTGGGTTATCTGGAACAGGATATCAAGCCCAGCTCCAAACAGCCCCTGCTTAAAGCTGTCTCCAGTGCCTCTGACCGCCTTAGCTCCCTTTCACACAAAATTTCCCTGCTTCAGGGGGAACTGGCCGAGGAAAAAGACGGCTCTGAAAATAACCGCCTGATGAACGAGCTGGGGGAGCTTCAGCACTCATTTGAGGCTCTGGGTGGTTATAATGCCGAACAGGAAGCCAAGCTGATACTGGCCGGGCTGGGTTTCAAACCGGTAGATTTTGACCGCCCCCTGCATGAGTTTTCCGGCGGCTGGCTGATGCGGGCTGAACTGGCCAAACTCCTTTTCCTCAGCCCGGATATACTCATACTGGACGAGCCTACCAATCACCTTGACTTAGAGTCCACCCGCTGGTTTGAAAGCTACCTCAAACAGTATAGCGGCTCGGTGCTCTTTACCAGCCATGACCGGGCATTTTTAAACTCCATCGCTACCAAGATACTGTCACTGGAAGACCAAAAAGCCCGCCTTTACTCCGGTAATTATGACAGCTACCTGCGGGAACGTGAACTCCGCCTGAACCAGCTGGAAAGCCAGGCCCGCCGCCAGCAGGAACTTATTGATAAAGAAACCAAGTTTATAGAGCGCTTCCGTTACAAAGCCACCAAAGCCAGCCAGGTGCAAAGTCGGATAAAAAAGCTGGATAAGCTGTCTGCGGTAGCTATCCCCCGCCAGACCAAAAAAATACACTTTAATTTCCCCGAACCCGAACGCAGCGGGCATGATGTTATAAAACTAAGAAACCTCACCAAGTCTTACGGTGACCTGGTTATCTACCAGGGGCTGGAACTGGTGCTTGCCCGGGGTGACAAGGCCGCTCTGGTAGGCCCTAACGGTGCCGGCAAAACCACCCTCCTTAAGATACTGGCCGGGGTTATGCCGTTTGATTCAGGTTACCGTAATCTGGGGGCAAACGTAAACACCGCCTATTTTGCCCAGTATTATGTAGAGTCTCTAAGCCCTGCAAATAACCTGATAGAGGAGCTGGAAACTATTTTACCGGACGCTCCCGAACAGCAGCTGCGGGGTATGCTGGGGGCATTTCTCTTCAGCGGGGATGATGTAAAAAAGAGGATATCGGTGCTGTCCGGGGGTGAAAAAACCCGCTTGGCCATTGCCAAAATGCTGCTTAAGCCCGCCAATCTGGTACTAATGGACGAACCCACCAATCATCTGGACATACCCGCCCGCGAAATACTGGCAGACGCCCTTCAGGCATACAAAGGCACTCTGTGTTTTATCACCCATGACCGCACCCTTATCCGCGAAGTGGCCAACAAGATTATTGAAGTACGTAACGGCAAAATCAGGGTTTTTGAAGGCGATTATGATGCCTATCTGGAATTTGCCGCCGCCAACCCTTTTAAAGGGGAAGCACCCAAAAACCCTGCACCGGTTATTTCTCACCGCCCCTCCCCCGTTCCGGCCGCACTCTCCCAGAAACAGCGCAAAACTCTGGAAGGGCAGATAAGAAACCAGCATTATAAAGAAACCGGGGCTTTGAAGAAGGAAATATCCGACACAGAGGCTGAAATAACAAGCCTGGAACAACGCAAACAGGAACTGGAAACACTGCTTGCCGACCCTGATTTATACCGCAGCGGCCAAAAAGCGGCCGATACATCAGCGGAATATAAAAACTGCAAGGAGCAGCTGGTCACTCTGGGTGATAAATGGCTAAGGCTATGCCAGCAGAACGATGCCCTCAAACAGAAACTGGAAGATGCCCTGAAGGCACTGGATAATTAGCCTAAGATAGCCAGTATAACCGCCGCCAGATGAAACGCCCAGCCCAAGAGTATAAGGGCATGGAATATCTCGTGGAAACCGAATACTCCCGGCACCGGGTTTGGCTTTTTAATACCGTAAATAACCGCCCCTATGCTGTAGGCCAAACCGCCGCAAGCAATCAGCCAGAACACCAGAGACGGCATATTCAGCCAAAACTCTCTTAAAGGGAAAACCGCCATCCAGCCCATACCCAGATAGGTTACCGGTGAGAGCCAGCGGGGTGCATTCAGGAAAAACACCTTCTGGAAGACACCTATAAGTACAAAAGCCCAGGTGGCAATAAGCATACCCAGCCGCCAGCCCCCGTCCAGATAGATATAAGCCATGGGGGTATAAGTACCGGCTATCATTATAAATATGGCTATATGGTCAAGCTTGCGCCAGACATTTATTTCATTTTCCTGTTTTTTCAGGGCGTGGTAAATAGTACTGAAAGAAAACAGGCTGATAACAGCCAGCGCATAAATGACTGAGACCGCCATGATATCCCAGTTCCCCCAGCTAAGTATGACCAGCACTATCAGTGCCAGCACACCCCCCACCGCCCCTGCCAGATGAGAAAATGAAGAAAAGCGCTCCGCTTTGCGTATATTTATATCGGTCCTCCTGAAAGAAACTACAATTATAAACCTTTGGGCTGGAATGGTCTACGGGCATTTTTATCCTATGCTATCCTTTTTAACCCCTGTGCGTTTTAATATTTGCAGACAAAACAAGGAGATACAAGCATGAAAACCAAACTTGCGCTTTCGCTGCTGGCCGTAGTCAGTTTATTCACCTTTACCGCCTGTGCGGGCGGTGTTTCGGCTGAAGAACTGAAATCTGACAAAGACCGGATTCTAAGTCCGAATGTCAGCCAGCAAAATTTAAACACCCAAGTCCAAGCCAATAATGATTTAGCCTTTAAACTGTACCGCTACCTGAAAGGCACCGAGGAAGGCAACTTCTTTTATTCCCCGTTCAGCATTTCCATTGCTCTGGCCATGACCTATGCCGGGGCAGATACCGCCACCAAAACCGAAATGCAAAACACCCTTAATTACCTGCTGCCGGATGCTGATTTGCATGCCTTTTTTAACTTTATTGACCAGGAACTGAATAAAAGAGAGGCTCAGGCCAAGGAAGCAGATGAAGGCACTTTTGAACTCAAGCTGGTAAATGCCATCTGGGGGCAGAAAGACTACACCTTCCTGTCAGATTTTCTGGATACACTGGCCCAGAATTACGGGGCAGGTCTTAGGGTGCTGGACTTTGCCGCTAATTCCGAAGAAGCCCGCAAGGTCATAAATGACTGGGTATCAGACGCAACCAAAGACAAAATCAAAGACCTTATCCCGGCTGACGGCATAGATGCAACCACCCGTCTGGTGCTGACCAATGCTATCTACTTTAATGCCGCCTGGGCAGCACCCTTTGATGAAGAAAATACTCAAAGCGGCCTTTTCTACCTGCAAAACGGTACCAGCGTAAATGTGCAGATGCTGCGCCAGATTGAAAACCACGGCTATTACAGCGGAGATGATTTTCAGGCTGTAGAGCTGGCTTATGCCGGAAACGGGCTCTCAATGGTGATTATTCTGCCGGATGAAGGCAAATTTGCCCAGGTGGAAGATGCCCTTTCCGGACAGATGCTGGCAGAGATACTTTCTTCTATCAAGTCCAACCAGATAAACCTGTCCCTGCCCAAGTTCAGCTTTGAATCAAAGTTTACCCTTAAAGACGCTTTGTCTTCCCTGGGTATGCCCACTGCCTTTGGCAGCCAGGCAGATTTCTCCAAGATGGACGGCGGATATAACCTTATGATAGGTGATGTATTCCACAAGTCATTTATATCTGTCAGCGAAGACGGCACTGAAGCGGCCGCGGCAACAGCCGTAAGTATGAACCTGACTTCCGCCCCAACCGAACTTGTCACCCTGTCTATTGACCGGGCTTTTATCTTCTGTATAGTAGATATGGCTACCGGCACTACCCTCTTTACCGGACGGGTAATAGACCCCACCGCCTGAAATAATACCAGTCTGTAAGAAAAAGAGCGGACACCTCTCAGGGGTGCCCGCTTTCTTATATAATGCCATAAAAATCCGGCTTATTTAGTCTGTTTCTTCAGGCATTTGTACCAGATATTCATGCTTTTCAGGCCGCCGTTTATCTGGGTATTATTCTTAAGCCGGCCGGCAAACTCATACCCCTGTCTGGCAAAGCTTATATTCATACCGTAAGACTCTGCCACCGCAGACGTATAGCTTACCCCGAAACCTTTTTGTTTCATTTCGGTTTCCATAGTATGCAGCAAGATACCCGCCAGCTTGCGGCGGCGGTAATCCGGCAGGGTGGCGAAATCTGTCAGTTCCACATGGCCTTCCAGCGGATACTGCTCAGCCGAAGCCAGCGCCGCCAGTTTCTGCCCGTGCCAGATACCATAATAGGTTATACTCTCGGTCATGGTGCGGCTGATATATTCCGGTTCGTAAATAGGGAACGGGTATGAGGCAAATACAGTGGAAAACACCTCGGCCATGGCCGCAGTATCGTCAGCAGTGCATTTGCGAAGGGTGTATCCCCTAGGCAGTTTAAACGAAAGTGCCTTACCGGCTTTGGAATGGGCCACCTTCAGCACATCTTCCAGCAATTCGGCATTTTCCTCTGTTTTCCTGCCCTCATCTATAAATTTGCCCATAAAATAACCGGCCTTAGTCCCGCCGTAAAAACAGGGAATAACCGCTTCGGTTTCAAAACCGTCTGCCTCAAACAGGGTTTTAACATCACCGGGCACTTTGGCAAACAGCTTGGTATAGCCGTTTTCAGCGGCCAGTGATTGCATTTCAGGCAGCAGGGTAGCGGTTTCCTCGGCAGCCAGCCGCATCAGGTAAATACGGTCACTGTTTTTGCCGTGCTGAATCAAAGACGTACCCAGAGTGACTATCTGGTCATAACCGCTCTTGCGGCGGTCCATCCGGTCACATTCGGTGGGGACTAAATAATCAGTGTCTTCATGATTTGAAAGCAAGCGGGCAATGCCCACCAGTGACCCTTCGGCCGCACCGTTTAAATCAAGCTCAAGGTTACAGGCCGAACAGTCCTGGCCGCACTTGGGCGGGTGATAGTCTTCCGGCTGGTAATAGGCGGTTATAATCCCTTCGTAATTACGCAGGATAACCTTGCTGGAGGACTGGGATATCAGGTAATTCGGCATAATGGGTATCTTGCCGCCGCCGTTGGGGGCGTCTATTACATAGGTAGGCACAGCGAAACCGCTGGTATGCCCGATAAGATTTTCAATAATCTCTATCCCCTTGCCTATGGAAGTGCGGAAATGGGAAAGCCCCTGCGCCGGGTCACACTGATACAGGTAATAAGGCCTTACCCTGTTTTCCACCAGTTTGTGCACCAGAGCCTTCATAACCCGTGGGCAGTCATTTACTTTGGCCAGCAGGACGGTCTGGTTACCCAGCGGGATACCGGCATCCGCCAGCAGGCGAAGCGCCCGGATAGAGGTAGCAGTAATCTCTCTGGGGTGGTTGAAGTGGGTATTTACCCAGACAGGGTGGTATTTTTTAATGATTTTTACCAGATGGGGGGTAATCCGCTGGGGCAGTACCACCGGCACCCGTGTGCCGATGCGTATTACCTGAACATGGGGTATGGCCTTCAGCTCAGACAGCAGCCACTCAAGCATACTGTCTGAAAGCAGCAGGGGGTCACCCCCGGATAGCAGCACATCCCGAACCTGGGGGGTATTTTTGATATATTCCAAGCCCTTTACCAGGTCATCACGGGACAGGGTCTTGTCAACATCCCCCACTTTACGTTTGCGGGTACAGTGGCGGCAGTACATGGCACAGCGGTTTGAAACATGAAACAGCACCCTGTCAGGATAGCGGTGGGTAATGCCGGGGGCGGGGCTGTCCACATCTTCAGCCAGTGGGTCTTCCTTATCATGGCAGCTGAAATTAAGCTCGGCGGCACTGGGTACAGACTGAATAAAAACCGGGTCATTTTCAAAATTTTTGGGGTCAATCAGGGAAAAGTAATACGGGGTAATACTCATGGGGAAATTGCGGATAGTATCTTCCAGACTGCGGCGTTTTTCAACTGAAAATTTCACCCCCAGCAGTTTTTCAACGGTAGCCAAGTCCTTAATAGTATGGGAAACATGCCATTTCCAGTTCCCCCACTCTTCCTCACTGTAGTCAGAGCTTATCTTGTGGGCCATCAGGCGGTAATCATGCTCCGGCAAAGAGGTCTGGGGCATCTTTTCTTCAATATGTGTTAAAACCATGTTAATCCTTCCTTTGTGCGGGATACACCCCAACCCAAAAGCTGAATTAAGAGAACACGGCTGGACAAGCGGACAGCTTGAATAAAGAGGTTTGAAACTACGCTAAGATTAGCAGAATGACACAAAACAACTGAGAAGAAAACAACCGGAAGATTAAAAACAGCGGAAAGGGCCGGGGATAAAACCCGTTTTATAACGGGTCACCAAGACTATATTTAAGTATATTTTCTCACTTTGGAGTGACAAATACCTCCTCGTGTCCTTGATATCAAGTGTATTGTACCTCTGTTATACCCCCGCAGTCAAGCTACAGAGGTATAATAGAGAGATACTGATTTGTTTTAAGTAAATACAGCTTATTTTTTGACCATAAATTGCCATAAATTACTGTGGCTTAGTTTAGTTACTTGTAAATGCTTATATTTAGTTCTGTCCGAAAGTCCGCCCCTAAAGTTTCAGCTTTAGAAGTGCTTCCTCAGCCGCTACCGGCACAGCAGACCGGGGGGAATTGCTCTCCAAAGCACTTATAACTCCGGACAAATCATCTTTCAGCGCTTTATCCCGCAGACTGGTAAGCACGTGGTGGGCTTCCTCCCTCAGGAAGGGGGAACGCGCATCTGACAAACTAAGCGCCCTAAGCACCGGCCCCACCGCTTCTCTGCCTATCTTTATTAAACCCAAAGAAGCCAGCCAGCGTATATCCGATACCTCGTGAGAAAGAAGTTTGACCAGAGCCGGGGCGGATGCAGCGTCACCGATACGGCTGAGAGCCTTGACACTTTCCCACAACGCTTCCCCCTGATATTCGTCCAGTTTGGCTACTAAATACGGCACACTGGCGCTGCCTAAATCTTCAAGCTCCAGCCGGGCAGACTGGCGTTTTAGCCCATCCGGATCTTTCAAAAGTTCTAACTGCTGATTTATAAAATTGGTATCTGCCATATGTTTTGCCCTCCTTTTCTGAATTTAATCTAATAAAGACATCCGGTCAATTAGTAATAATACGTAAATACAGCCCGGAGCAAAATATTGACACAAATAAAAGCAAAAGCTATTCTGATTCCAAGTGCCAAAGAAACTGAAAGGTAAACACCATGCCCCGACCATACAAATGCCGCCGCATAAGTGAAATACCCAAAGTAGCCTATTATAAGCCTGCCGGCATACCTCTTAGCCTGCTTGAGGAGAACCAGCTGTCTACCGAGGAAGCCGAAGCCCTGCGTTTAAAAGACCTGCTGGGGCTGGAACAGGCAGAGGCTGCCCGGCAAATGAATATCTCCAGACCTACTTTCCAGCGAATGCTTTATTCCGCCAGATACAAAGTAGCAGACGCCCTCTTAAAAGGTAAAGCCCTGCGGATAGAGGGGGGAGTTTTCGAACTGGACGCCCGTCCCTGCTGCCAGCGGCAAATACCTCCTTCCCAAACAGACCCTCCCGGACAAACCTAAGACCCGGAAACACTGTTTAATTCAGCTATTTCAGCGGCGGTCAGTTTTATATCCAGGGCTCTAAGGTTTTCACGTGCCTGCACCGGGGTACTGGCACCGGCTAAAGCGAAAACAGTGTCCCCCTGCCCGTAAATTACCCATGCCAAAGCTACCTGAGCTATATCCGCATTGTACCTGGCAGATATTTCAGAGAGCTTGGCGATAACCGGCATACTCTTTTCCAGCGCGCGACGGATAGTTTTACGGCGGATAAAAGGCACCATCTCCAGATACTCCGGATTACGCTGGTATTTACCTGAAAGAACACCCATGGCCAGCGGAGAATAAGCAATCAGGCTGATACCCAGTTCGCGGGCAGTCTCTAGCACCCCGTTTGTCTCAATCTGCCGGTCAAGCAGATTATACTTGACCTGATTTGAAGCCAGTGACAGGCCGTGTTTGTTTAAACGTTTCTGGGCAATACGCATCTGGGAAGCATTAAAGTTGCTGACGCCTATAGCCCGTATCCGGCCTTCTTTATACAAAGCGGCCATGTTATCCATCTGGGCATCAATGGAGGCAAAAAGCCCCGGGAAATGCACCTGATACAAATCTACCTTATACGGGCTTAGAAAGCCCTCACGTATGGGCAAAAGGGTCTTCAGAGAAGAGGCTGAGCGCATGGTAGGCTGCCATTTGGTAGCTATAAAACACTCACCCGGCCGGATACCCGCCTGCTTCAAAGCTTCGGCCAGAGACTCTTCGCTTTGCCCCATGCCATAAGCTTCGGCGGTATCAAACCAGTTTATGCCGCCCGCAAGCGAATTAAGCACAATCTCATTTACTTTGGCCTGGTTCAGCATACCCCAAACACCGATAGCCGCCCCCTTGCCGCGGGAGAACTGCCAGCTGCCCAAACCCAAAGGACTAAGCCCTATGCCCGTTTGACCAAGTTCACGGTAAGCCCATTTCTTATCTAAAATATTATCCATATCCGGCCGCTCCCGATAATCTTTATATACTTAACAGACCGCGTCTAAATGTTAGCCGCTGGGGCTGCCAAAGGCAAGCCCGAAGCCGCCAGCAAAACTGTAATCCGGCTCAGGGCATCTAATTTATCCCTGTTAATCCTCACTCTGCCGGACTAAAATCTGCAAGAAACCGGCCAATCTAATTCGGCAGGCAAACCAGCTCATTCTGGCGGATAAAACTCTGGATAAGAGGCTTAAGGAATGGATTTTTCAGCTGGCTCTCATAAGCTTCCAAGGCCAGCGTTTTCTGCTCCAATACTCCTTCAGAAAGGTCAAACCGAAGCCAGTTCTGGTCTTCATTTACCAGCGTAAGCGGGGGCAACAGATACAGATTAGAATTATAAACCCGCGGCTGGGGGAAGAAAATCCGGTAATGCACCAGATATTCGTAACACCGGATGCCGGGACTCACTTTCAAAGACTGCCCCACTGCCCTGCTTATGGCCGCGTGGTCATCATGGGCATCTTTGTGATGGGGATAAAATACAATATCCGGTGAAAATTCATTTATCAAAAGATTAAATGAGTCTACCAGGCGGGTAAGCGGCACTGACTGGAGACTGCCGTCTTTAAAGCCTAAAAACACCAGATTATCCGCCGGTACCCCCAGCAGACGGCAGGCATTCTCAAACTCCTGGTAGCGGATATCTTTATTTACGAACTTGCTGCCATCGGTAACCAGCACAATTTCCACCTCGGCACCGGCCTGACAGGCACTGGCAATATATCCCCCCAAAGCAATAGTCTCATCATCCGGGTGGGGTGAAAATATAAGTATCTTTTCGCCTGCCTGGGGTGAAGGCAAGTAATCCAGCTGTTTAATATACTGCTGGCCAAGCACATCCGGCACCGCCCAGAAGAAAAAAGTAACACCTGCCAGACAGATAAACATCAGGCTGAAAAGCAGTCCTGACCGTTTCTTTTTAAAATAATTCATCTTTATCAGTTTAGAAAATATAGCCGCCAAGTACAAGTGACAAAACCCGCATCCCTAAGATACCTGACACGGTTACGCCAGATAATATATAGCCTTTTGTCGTTATTTTTGCTATTATATGTTTGTCAGGCTATAGCTTGAACTTGGCTTGGAGACTTTGTGGCACATATGTTTAACAAAATCCACCCTGATGCGGCTGCCGATACCCGTCCCGCTAACCTGCAGCCATACCGGTTCTTTGATAAAATCCGCTCCCCTCTTTATATAAATGCCATTTTTCTGATGATAGCCGGCGGGGCAGGCGCCGCCCTCAGCTTTGTTTTCTGGATACTGGCCGCCCGTTTTTTTCCCCCGGCGGCGGTGGGGCTGGCCGGAGCTGCCATATCTGCCATGTCTTTGCTGGGTACTATTTCACATTTGGGGCTGGGGTTTGGGATTATCCGCTTTCTGCCCCAGAAGGCTTACCCGACTAAAAGCATTATAAACTCATCTATCAGCCTTACATTTATAGTCTCCATACTGGCTGGGGTTATCTTTTTACTGGGCTTGGGTTTATGGTCACCGGAACTTGTCTTTCTGCGTCAAAACCTGCTGCTGGCGGTTGCTTTTACCGCTTTTACCGCCGCTACTGCCCTTAATTCCATTGCAGATGACAGCCTGATTGCCCAGCGGCACTCGGGCTACTCTACCCTAAGGGTAATAACAGCCAGCGGACTGCGGCTGATATTGGTAGTTATTTTGGCAAGCCTTTTCCCGGAAAACGGGATTATTCTGGCCTGGGGTTTAGCCCTGATAGCCGCTTTGCTGGTGGCAATATTCGGCTTTATACCCAGAGTTTCAGAAGGCTTCCGCCCCGGTTTTGAACTCTGCACACCTTATATAAAATCAAGTTTCGGGTTTTCACTGGGCAACAATCTATCCCAGTTTTTAGGTTCAGCACCAGCCTTGCTCCTGCCCCTGCTGGTACTGGGTATACTGGGAGCGGAATCCAATGCCTATTTTTATATAGGCTGGAGTACTGCTGCCGCCCTTACCACCATCCCCGCCTCTGTTTCCACTTCCCTGTTCAGTGAGGGTTCGCATGATGAAAACGGCTTATCTACCCATATCAAAAAGAGCCTGAAGCTAAGCCTGGGGCTTATACTGCCGCTGGTCATAATATTTTTCCTGCTGGCGGATAAAATACTGCTCTTTTTCGGGCAGGAATACGCGTTGTCATCGGCCGGTTTACTCAGGATAATGATAATAGGCCTGCTGCCCCAAACCCTGAACGTAATCTATATGGGCAGCCTGAAAGTAAAAAAACGCCTGAAAGGGCTTATTGCCATGAACTGCCTGATTGCCGGATTAAGTTTAATACTAAGTTTCGGGCTTATACCGTCCATGGGTATCAACGGAGCGGGCCTGGCCTGGGTGATTGCCCAATCTGTCTGCGCTGTATATGTCAGCAGCAGACTATTTGCCAAGAGGAGTGCCCCGCTTAATGGCTAACCTAAAAGCGCCAAAGAGTATACTTGTAACCCTGCGGCAGAAACTTTGCTGCGGCTGCGGTATCTGTCAGGCGGTCTGCCCTGCCGGTGCTATAAAAATGCAGATTGACCCCCAGAAAGGCATTTACCTGCCGAAGCTGAACGAAGCCCTCTGCCAGAACTGCGGCAAATGCCTGAAAGCCTGCCCCGGCACAGGAATAAATCTGGATGAATACACCGAATCTCTTTTCGGCGGTAAATCACCCTTTTTAATTAAAAACAGCTGTTATACCGCTTTCAGCAGTGACAGTTTGCAGCGTCACCTTTCCACTTCGGGCGGAATAGCTACCACGCTGCTAGCTTATGCTTTGGAAACAGGCTTAATAGACGGGGCATTAGTCAGCATTGCACCCCCCTTTTCCCCCCTTACTCCCACAGGTTTTATTGCCCGTACGGCAGAGGAATTAAAACAGGCCGCCGGGTCTAAATACTGCCCGGTTGCCGCCAACACAGCCATATCAGAGATAGCCGCCAGACCAGGGCGTTATGCAGTGGCAGGCCTGCCCTGCCATATTCAGGCTATCCGCAAGGCAGAGCGCCAAAACCCGGTACTGCAAGAACGGATAGTGCTGCATCTGGGTATAGTCTGCTCAAGCACCATGAGTTTCAAAGGGACAGAATATATACTTAAAAAGCAGGGCATAAATAAAGATTCGGTAACAAGCCTTAGTTACCGCACCAACGGCTGGCCGGGGAATATGCGGCTGGAAACATGCGGCGGAACTACCCTCCGCTTGCCTTTAAAGGCTTACCACCCTTATCACGGACACGGTTTCTTCACCCCACGCCGCTGCCTGATATGCAATGACCAGCTGAACGAACTGGCGGACATCTCTCTGGGAGATGCCTGGCTGAAAGAACTGGAAAATGACCATGAGGGGACCTCGGCGGTGATTGTACGGGGCAGCACCGGACAGGGTTTTTACCAAAGCGCCGTCAAAAACGGGTGTATCAAATCCCAGCCTCTGGCCGCCAAGCGGGTAATGGAGTGGCGAAACAAGCGGCAGGATTATGCCGCCAAAAAAGCTGTCCTGCCCCTGCTGGGCTGGAAACTGCCCGAATACCCCGCCCCCCATCCGCCCGCCCGCAGGATAGCTTACCTGTATACTATTGAACAGGTCATAAACTACCATTTGGGCAGGACTAACTCCAGTCTGATTATAGAACCGGCCAAACATTTCTGGACAGGGCTTAGCGGCCTGGCCGAAAGGCTTATCGGGAAGCGGGCTTCCCGCGGCTGATTATTTCTGCCACTTTCTGCCCGTACAAAGCTGCCCTTTGGTTTATTACTTCCAGTCGCTCTTTTATTCGCTCACTTATTTCAGGGCGGTTGGCTGCCATATAGGCCAGTTTTTGCCTGAGAGTAGCCTGAATATCCTCTGCCTTTGGCATTTTAATATCTACCAGATAGTCAGACTGCCCCAAGTAATCCCCTAAAAGTTTCCAGTATTTTTCCTGATAGCCTAAAGTCAGGGTGGGTATAGCCTGAGACAAAGCGGCAATACTGGCGTGCATGCGGCAGCTTACAAAAATATTACACTCCCCTATCAGCCCCTTTATGATTTCAGACGGATAATCACCGTTAAATACCTGCACACTATCTTTGCGGTGCATCCGGCTGTATACCTCACGGCAGACCCGGCTGTCATCAGGGTGGACATGGGGAATAAGATAAATACGGGCAGCAAGCGTATCAGCCGCAAAATCAGCCAGAGAGGCTATCAGCCCAAGGTATATTTCGGGTTTATCTGCTGCCGAACCGGCAAATATATTCCCCAGTTCCATCTGAAACAAACTGGGTGAAATGCCTATAATCAGCCGGTTATCCTTAACCGCCTTTTCAGCGGTAAGCACCTCTTCCATCACCCGGGGCGGTGCAGGCGGCATCAGAAAGGCCATATCCGCCCCCAGATACAGGTTTTCAGGCTTAAGCCCAAGCTTAATCAGATAATCATAGCTGAGTTCATCCCGCAAAGCTACCAGCTTTGCTTTTGAGAGTATATACCTGCCCAGAAAGCGGCTGACGGGGGTATTGAAAGGCCCGATATCCACCGGGGCCGTCAGCAGCGGGCAGCCAAAGGCCCGCAAACCCGCCCAGCTTTTAAGCAGATTCAGGCAGACGCAGCTGAAACCGTAATCTGTCTCATTCAGACAATCCACATTTATATGCAAAAGGGCGGCATAACGGCGGTAAGGGTTTTTAGCCGGGCGAAGTTTATAATAAACAGCCTTAAGCAGGCTTTTTGGCATAAGCACCATGTAGCTGAAAATATTCAGCGTTTCAGAGCTGCCTTTTGCCCAGGGGTGGGGAATCAGCCGTAAACTGTTGCTTTCCAGATAGTTATATCTCTTAGGGGCAAAGCTGAAATAATCAAAGGTAAGCCCCGGCAGGCTTTCTCCCAGACAGTTTTCCAGACCGCGTACAATTGCCTGAAAGCCCCGGCTTTCAAAATCAGCGTTGGAAAGCACCAGTATAGACGGCGGACTGCCCGCTTTATTTTCTTTCACAACCAACCTCTTTGAGGCACACCATACCCGAAGCTACCTGGTCGGGGAAAAAATATGCCAGCGGGCTGAAAATTACCCCTGTCACCAGCCAGAAAGCCCAATGTACCGAGGCCAGTGCCGGCGAATGTTTTAAAAGATACGGCCACCATGCCCTTTCCAAACGCAGACGGTTACCCCGAACCAGATAGCCCCTTTCCCTGAGTTCAGCCGGCAAATACCCGCACTGGTGGGCAGAGCCGTCCCCATCATGATTGCCCTCTACTTCGGAAAAGCCTACCGGCGTACTTAAAATAACCCTTCTCCGGGCTATTTTCTCCAGCCGCAAAATAAGCGCTAACCCCTCATCTTTGGGCAAATGCTCAATAAGCTCCAGGCAGATAACCGTATCAAAACTTTTATCATCCAGATTCAGGCTGAGAATATCCTGACAGAAATACTGCTGATGGCTCTTTTTGCTTTTGGCATCTGCAATAAGTGCCGGGTTTATATCTACTCCGCAGGCACTGAATGACTTCCGGCGGTTTAGAAAAAGCATGGCAGACCCGCCACCGCAGCCTATATCCAGCACTTCCCCCTTTTCATTTCCAAGCCAGCGGCTGACCGTATTCAGGCGGGACAGAGGTATATACCCCCCATAGCGGTGGCTCAGGCTCAGCAGTTTTCTGATAAAAATTTTATTCATACTGACTCCCTGTAAATCCCCTCCAGACGGCCGCAGAGAACTTCCCAACTGAACTGCTCCTTGACCAAAGCTATTCCGTTAGCACCCATAGCAAACCGCCTGCCTGGGGATTGCAAAAATTCCAAAATCTGTTTGGCAAGTTCGGCTTCGTCAGCCGCTTTCACCAAAACGCCGTTTACCCCGTCTATAACCTGCTCACGTATGCCGGATATATTGGAAGCAATAACCCCGCAGCCGGAGGCCAGCGCCTGAAGCACCACCGCCGGTGATGATTCCGCCAAAGACGGCAGCACAAAAATATCTGCCGAAGCAAAGGCGGTTTGCAATTCGTCCTGGGGAAGGCTGCCGGTTAAAAACACAAAGTCCTCCAGCTTATATTCCTTTATCAATCCTTTGACCCTGCCGGGGTATCCGGCATGTTCCAGCGCATCCAGACCGTGTTCGGCTATCGGCCCGGCCAGTAAAAAAGCACACTCACGGAAACCGGCCTTGTTTACCACCAGATTGGCCGCCCTCACCAGGTATTCCACCCCTTTGTAAGGCACTATCCGCCCTACAAACAAAACCAACAGCCGTTCACCTATGCCATATTTAGAGCGGATAAGATTGCTCCGATGAGCAGGGTTGAAAGCCTCGGTGTCCACCCCGCAGGGAAGCAGCCCTATTTTGGCGGATTTCACCCGTTCCATCTCCAGTATGGCCTTAATCTGGGCTGACTGCACCAGAACCCTTTTGATATGCCTTATAACAAATATATCCAGTTTGCGGCTCATACGGTCTTTGAAGCTGCCCTTCTCCATCACCCAAACCGGCGAATGCAGGGTATAAATCATTTTCTGCCTTTGGGATGGCAAAACCAGCACCAGTATCAGCCCCACCAGCGTACGGTGTATATGAATAATCTCAAAACGGTTACGTTTTATATAACTGCGGGCTCTCAGACTGAAAACCAGCAAATTCAATACCGAATAAATATTGGCAAGCCACAAACTGGAAGACCGGTTTGTGGACATGCGGTGAATCCGGACTATCTCTACCCCTTCAATCCGCTCACTTTTAGCATCCGCCTTATCCGGGCGTATATCAAATATGACTACCTTATTGCCTCTGGCCGCCAGACAGCGGGCAGATTCAAATACATATTTTTCAATGCCGCCGTAACCCTCCGGGGGTATTTTCAGGCTGCCGCTGCCCAGATGGAGTATATTCATCAGATACCCCACTTCCAGCAAGGCCGGGGCGGCCGGTCCGGCGGGGGGCTGAAAACCAGCTCAGCTAGTCCGCATATCATACCCCAGCTTTGAAATACCAGTGCCAAAAGATGGAGAGATAGCGGACGGAACTTGAAATGCCCCAGCGAATAAACCAGACCATACACAGCCGGGAAAGGCGGCCAAAAACGCAGGATAAGCAAGCCGTTTTTCCAGGCCAGGCGTGAACGCCCCTTGCCGTACCAGATATACTGGCGGACCACATTTTGAAAAGTAGTGCGGTGGTGATGTTTGACCTGTACCGCCGAAACACCAAATACGCAGCCGCCGCTTAGGGCACGGCGGTTAAAATCTACGTCATCACCTGGGCTTATAAATGAATCAAAGCCGTACTTGAGGACTATCTCACGCTTAACCAGCCCTGCCCCGAACCAGATACCGGCCGGACTGGGGCGGCAGGAAAGAAAGTCCGATGCCGCTTTCTCCCAGAAATTTCCCCGCCCTGCCCCTTCGGTCTGGGCATATATGCCCTCAAGTCCGGATTTTTTCAGTTCAGCAAACATCCGGCTGAAAGCTTCAGGCGGCAGTTCCACATCAGCATCTACAAACATTATGTAATCCTGACTGGCTATTTCTGAGCCTATCTGGTGGGCAAAGCTGGTTCCCCTGCCCTGGTCACTTAAGATATTCCGGGTAAAACCGGCCGCCAGCGCAACTGTTTTATCAGTGGAGTTTCCGTCCACCAGTATTATCTCCCAAGGGTTATTCATACGGATGCTCTCCAGGCAGAGGCTGATAGTCTTTTCAGCATTTCTGGCACAAACTATTACAGACAAAGGCAGGCTGTCTTCCAATTCAGTTGGCCCCCTGATTAAAGTAAATATTCATCTCCCGGTTCTGGTAGATAAGCCCATACCCAGGCGAATCTTCAAGCACAGTTTCCAGAGCAGGCACATGCTGGCTGTCCCCATAGTAATAAACCCAGTCCACATCGGTACTCCTGCCTATTTGCAGGTACTGGGGATAACGGCCTGTATAGTCCTGCCCGACCAGCAAACCATCCTGCCAGTTTAGTTTTTTCAGCGAAAGATTCAGATAGTCAGGTTTTATATAGCTGATACCCCCGCTTATATAGCCCCGCTGAGTATAGTTTTCCAGGTATTGCCAGGCAGATACATCAAAACGGCTGACCATATCAGATACTGCCCCGTAGTGAGCCAGCAGATGCCCGGGAATAGCCACCAATAAAACGGCCACCATTATAAGGGTAGTCAGGCGGTTACGCAGCAGTTTAACCGTAAAATACGCAATGGGCACCAGCGAAAACAGAAATGCCCGCGTCCAGAATTCCGAACCGTAAAGCATACTGCATAAAATCACCGCTGCCACCCCTTCCAGAGCCAGCAGGGGGAAATCAAAACGGTGACGGTATTTGAGGGATAAAAGCACCCCCAAAACCGCCAGACCGGCAAATAAGCCTGAAAAGATAAATCTTACCTGAGATATTTGCAGGAATGCCGCTCCCGCTTCCCCACCGCTGCCTGCGGAGCTGAACTGGAAAAGGTTTTCAAGCTCAAAAGCCCGGTTAACAAACTCCGGCAATTGGGAATCAAACTGAGTGGCCGCCCCGTAAATAGTCCAGCAGCCCACCATTACTATTGCCAGAATACCCAGATTAAACCCCTTTACCAGACGGCTTAGGATTAAAGCCGCCACACACAGCAAAGCTGCCACCGAGGTCAGCAAATGAGTTACCGTAAGTGCCGCCAGCACCAGAATAACCACTACCCGGTGGGAAACGGCATTTCCCTGGGCAAGGGAAAAACCGGGGCTGGTGATAAGGGCCAAAAGGCAAATCAAAAAGAAAACCCCTACCCCCTGAGGCACAAAATAAATCTGGGCTACCCAGTTTGCCAGATAAAACACCCAGATAGCCGCAAAACGGTGATTGGGATTGGGGATAATATTCTTAAATAAACAGTACAGCGGAACAAACATCAATATCTGCATAAGGAAAGGCCCGTAAAAAGCCAGAAAATCCAGACAGGAAGTACCAGATACCGCAGACAAACTATAATCAAGTATAAAAAACCCCGGCCAGTTATGAAAGGTATAGGCGGCCGGGTCTATACCGCCGGTCTGGCTGATAAACTGGGTATTGGGGTAATAAATGCCATATGTCCACTGGGCAGAGACCGGGCTGGACTGCAGAATAACCGGGCTGAGCCAGAGCATAATCAACATTATAAAGGTATATAAACACAATAAACGGGTTTGCGGGGTGCGCATTTTCCAGAGAAATGCCGACCCTATACATAAAGATGCCACCGCCAAGACAAAAAGAAGCAGCGGCGGCTTAAGTATATTTTCTGTGTCAGGGCTGAAAGTGCTTCCCGCCAGGCTAAAACCCCACAAAACCAGCGCCAAAATGCCAAACAGCTTTGAAAACGAAAGCAAAAGGGCTTCGTTTTTCATCTTTTCAGCCTGAAATTAAAATAGCCGCCCAGCCAGGCCAGCTGAGCCAGCGGCAAATACCACAAATGAACCGGGTTGCAGTACCTGAAAGCCAGATACAAAGCCATAAAGGGAGAACCCAGACGTGACAGCACGCACGTAGCCCTTTTAGTAAAACCAGTACGGCATATCTTTAGATAAGCCGCATCACCCCGCCCCCAATTGACCCGCTGACGCCATAATTCCAAGGCGTTTGCCGGAGGGTAATGCCCAACCCGCCCGCAGTTTGCCCAAACCGCCTTGTACCCGGCATTAACAGCCCGTTTTGAAAGCATAATATCACCGGGATAGGCCAGTTTCGGGTGCAGATAATACAGGTATAATTCGGGAGCAAAACCGCCGGTTGCTTCCAGACACTGGCGGCTGGCTATAAAACACGGGCCGCTGGTATAGACCGCCCCAAAACCCACTACCCGGTGATACAAGCGCCCGAATAGTGAAGAGCTGGAATGGGCTAAAAGACGCATGCGGTGGTAGTCCCACCACTGCCCGGCACACCTGCCCAGGCGGCTTTTGTCCGGGCTGAAGGAATATACACCCACCAAGCCTATTTCCGGGTCGGTAAATGTATTAAGAACGCTGGTCAGGCTGGTATTATCCAGATAGGCATCACTGTCCAGAAAAAGCACGTATTCCCCGGAAGCTATGCCCAGGGCATACTGGTAACCGAAATAAACCCCTTTGCCGGGTTCAAAATATATCCTTACCGGATAATCCCCGGCTATATGGCAGGTTGCATCCGTGCTTTGGGCGTCCACTATGATAATTTCCCGGATAAGACTGCTGCGGTAAGCAGGCATAAGCGAATCCAGACAGTCTTTTATAGTAGAAGCACTGTTTCGGGTACAAATTACTACCGAAAGGCTCATTATATTTTCCAAGGCTAATCCCCGAACTAGACAGTTTCTTTTTCTATGCGGGCCTTTACCATACAGGAAAAGATATGCCCAAGGCTCAGGTGCACATCTTCCACCTGCCCGTAATCACAGCTGGAAAGGACTATGCAGCGGTCACAAAGCTCAAGCAGCTTTCCCCCGCCGAAACCGGTCAGCCCCACCGTAGAGGCACCGCATTCATTGGCGTATTCCACCGCCCGTACCACATTGGCCGAATTGCCCGAACAGCTGATAGCTATCAGCACGTCTCCCGGCTCTATCTGGCCGATAAGCTGCTCCGTAAAGATAGACTCATAATTAACATCATTAGCCAGAGAAGTGATAAAAGCCACATTGTCAGCCAGGCTGCAGGTGCGCAGGCGGGGTTTACCCCGGAGGGCTGTGCCTATCCGCAAATCACGGGCCATATGCGAAGCAGTAAAGGCGCTTCCCCCGTTGCCCACAATAAATATCTGGCGGCGGCGGCTATAAGCTTGATAAATCAGCTCCGCTACCCCGCTGATATCCTGGGCAGCCAGCTCTTCCAGACAATGGCTTAGACCCCCCAGGTACTCACGGAACAAACAGTCCATATCGCTTACAAGACTGGTTTCCGGTAATTCGGGCTTGTGCCCTTTGCCGTTGGCAACATCCGGCTTGCTGATAATCATAATTTACCTCCATTTGCATTCTGAAATTTACAAAACATAAATTATCTTGCTGCCCTCAGGTTCAAACTCAAAATCCACCTGCGGCAAATCTGAAAGCACCCGGCGTACGGAATCATGGCTCTTGGGCGGGGCGCAGACCAGCAAAAAGCCGCCCCCGCCCGCTCCCAAAAGCTTGCCCCCGTAAGCACCGGCACTTAATGCAGACTGGTAACACTGGTCTATATACGGGTTTGAAATACCGCTGCTTAGATTCTTCTTGGCCAGCCATCCTTTATGTAAAATATTCCCCATGTCCTCCGGCAAAGCATGGTCAAGAAGGCACTCCCGGCAAGAAGCGGCCAGTCTGGTAAGGCAGGTTAAATTCTTAAAATTAGCCGGGCGGGTGGTATTGGACTGCTGTTCAGCCAGAATACTGCCTGCCTGACGGCAAGAACCGGTATAGAAAAGGAGCAGACTTTTATTTAAGTTTGCTTTAAGCTCCGCCTTAAGCGGCAGGGGTGAAACCCCCACATATTCGTCAGCTTCAAACCGGAAATAGCATATGCCCCCGTAAGCGGCAATATACTGGTCCTGCTTGCCGATAGGCTCTTTCAGGCAGTCTATCTCTATCCGGCAGGCCTGTCTGGCCAGTTCTTCAGCCGAAAGGAGTTTACCCTGATAAGCATAAAGGGCATTTAACAGACCGACCGTAAAAGTGCTGGACGAACCCAGCCCGGTACCGGCAGGTATATCCGCTATAGAGACAATCTCTATCCCCCCGCTTATACCGGTAAGTTTCAACGCCTCCCTGACAATGGGATGGCATATTTCATCAACCGTATTTACTATTTCGGTGGACGAGTAACTGACCCGGATAGTGCTGTCAAAACGTTTGTTGACCGTAATATACATGTATTTATTTATGGCGGTGCTTACCACCTCACCTGCTTTAAGGGAATAAAAAGCCTTAAGGTCTGTGCCGCCCCCCGCAAAGCTTATCCGGAATGGTGTACGGCTGATAATCATACCGGCTGGTTCTCCAGATAGTTGCAAAAGGTATATATGCCCTCTACCGTACCCACATCATAGAAACATTCCTTTACCGGATAGGCCAGCATCCGCTGGTTGTGAGCCAGCACCGGCAGAATAGCCCTCTCCAGCGAATAAGGTTTGTCCTTTTCCAGGGTGGCAAACAGGCTCTTCCGGAGAATAAGAGCCCCGGCATTTACAAACTTCAGTTCCGGCAGGTGGCTGTCTTTTTCATAACAGCTGACCAGCATATTTTCATCCAGTGCCACGTCATTGCGGGCATTTATACGCCCATGCCTGTTATCATAAACTGTCATAAGGGCATCACAATTATTTTGAGAATAGGTCTGCCAGGCCTGCCGGTAATCCATATCCAGATAGGTATCCCCGTTTATTACAAAAAACTCTTCTTCCAGGTAATCTTCGGCATTTTTCAAAGCCCCGGCCGTACCCAGCAGTTTTTCGGTTTCCTGACTGTAGGCCAGCTTAAGGCCGTATTCATCTCCCGACCCGAAACAATCTTTGACCATTTCACCCAGATGGCCTATGCACAAAACCACCCGGTCAAAGCCCTGTGATTTCAGCAAGCGAAACTGGTGGTGCAGAAAAGGACGCCCGGCCATGGGCAAAAGACACTTGGGAATGTTTTCAGTTATGGGTCTTAGTCTGGTAGCCAAACCGCCGCAAAGTATTACCGCCTGCATAGTCAAATCTCCTTCAGAGTTTCTTTGATTGCCAGTTTGACGGCTTGAAGTGAAGTAAACTTAGGTTTAAAGCCCAAAGTGCGGATACGGCTGATATCAAAGCGTACCTGAGGGGCATCCCCCTGCCAGCCGCGTTCCCCACCGCTATAGCTGTAGCAAACATTCTTAAGCCCCATTTCCGAGGCGACCAGACAGGCAATATCCCTGACTGCCACCGAATCAGGCGTACCCAGATTATATAAACCCAAATTTTTGGTTGATTTTTCAAACCCCAGCAACATACCGGCAACACAGTCACTAACGTGCAGATAAGGCTTGCTCTGGCTTCCGTCACCCAGCACTAACAGACTGGACGGGTTCTGGCGAAGACGGCTGACAAAATCATATATCACCCCGCTGTGCCGTCTGCTGCCCACAATATTGGCAAAGCGGAACATGGTGGCTTTCAGCCCGTAGAGATGGCTGTAAGCACTTATCAGCCCTTCGCCTGCCAGTTTGCTGGCACCATACAGGGAAATAGGCAAAAGCGGCCCGTAATCCTCATCCAGTACCGTCAGACCGCTCTCCCCGTACACCGCCGCACTGGAAGCAAATACCAGCCTGTCCACCCGGTTTCGGCGCATGGCTTCCAGCAGGTTATGGGTAGCCAGAGTATTATTCTCAAGGTCTATGCCGGTATCTTTGGCGCTATTCTGGACATTGGCATGGGCAGCCAGGTGAAATACCGTTTCGCAGCCTTTTACGGCTGAATCCAGCAGAAATTTGTCCGTAAGGTTTCCGTTTATTATTTCCAGTTTATCCCTTTGGCCGCACTTAAGGTTTTCGAGTGAACCGTTTGAAAGGTTGTCCATTACCCTTACCTTAAATCCCTGTGACAGCAGGGCATCTACCAGATGACTGCCGATAAAACCGCACCCGCCGGTGACTAACACTTCAGGCATTTACCGCCTCCTTGACTGATATAAATCTGGCTGAGGCCATTCCGCGTATATAACCCCAGCCGGTAGAACCCAGAATATTTAAGGTGGTCAGAATAGTTAAAGCAGACCGGCGGGGTTTGAGAGGCAGATTTAGCAAGCTGAGGGGAAGCAGACGGAGAAAAATCCGCCTAAGCAAACCCAGTTCTTCAGATAAAACCCCTGCCCCGCTTGTTTCTTTGCCCAGCCTGTATTTAAAAACCGCCTTGGTATACCCTTCCCAATAAGCCCTCTTGGCAATAAAACCCGGCTTCAGCCGGTAACGGTATACCCGGTGCATAACTTTTACTTCGGGTGCGTAAAGGATATTCAGGCCGCTTTGCCGGCAGATACGCAGGCAAAATTCGGTATCCTCACCCACCAGTTCTGACTTGCCCTTTTTACCCCCGCCCTTAGCGCCCAGTTCGGTATCAAAGCCCTGCCCGTTACTGAAAGCCTGCCGCCGAAAAGCCATATTGGTTCCCCAGGCGTTTCTGATATAGCCGCGGCTGCGGGGAAGGCAGGGCATAGTGCTTATGACCCAGTTAAACTCCGCCGGAAACCAGCTGAGTCCGGGGTGTTCCCACCAGGGCAAGGCCGGGCCGGTAAGCCCTATGATTTTTTTATCCTCCCTAAAACAGCAGGCGATACAGCCAAGCCACTCCGGTGAAGCGGCCGCATCATCATCTATAAAAGCTATTATTTCCCCCTGTGACTTCTCCACCCCCAGGTTGCGGGCACTGGCCAGCCCCGGCAGACCGTCATTGAAAAAGAGCTTGAAATTACGGCTGTAAGGGTGCTGCGAAAGACAGCGGTTCAGGTTGGAAAAAAGCTGGCTGGATTTTTCAATAACCAGTATTACTTCAAAATTGGTATAAGCCTGGGATTTAAGGCTGTCTATGAGGGATAACAGGTCGGTATAACGCTCCATGCTGTATGCTGAAACCACTACCGAAATAAACGGGTCAGCCATTAACGCTCTCCCGCAGTATAGTCCGCAAGATGCGGGCGCCATCATGGAAACTGCGGAGTTTACCCGCCCCTTCCAGCCTTTTTGCTTCGTAGCTGGGTACTTCCTTTACTTTCAAGCCCTTGCGGGTGGCCCGGATATACATTTCGGTATCTATCTCAAACCCGTCACTTTTCAAACACAGGCTTCCCAGTATCTGGCGGCGGAAGGCATGGTAACCGTAAACCAGGTCTGTATAACGGCAGCCGCACACCAGATTAGCCATTTTGGTAAAGACAAAATTGCCAAAACGGCGGAAGAGCGGCATATCCGAAGTGCCACCGCCCCGGCAGAAGCGCGAACCTTTGACCATCTGATACCCGTCAAACAGAGGCCCCACATAGCAGGGAATCTCCTCCGGAGCCAGTGACCCGTCTGCATCCAGAGTAACCACTATATCCCCGCAAGCAGCTTCAAAACCCGCCCGCATGGCATCACCCTTACCCCGGCCAGGCTGATTTATGACCTTTATTTCCGGCCATAGCCGCAGGGCATTTTCAACAGTTTTATCAGTAGACCTGCCGTCCACCAAAATAACTTCGGCAATACCCGGCACGCACCTTAAGCGGGGCAGAACACTGCAGATATTTTTTTCTTCATTCAGGGTGGGTATAACTACCGAAACAGACGCCTTGCCCAGTGCATCCGCCAGCACCCAATCCACCGCGGCTGAAATATCACCTGCCAGAAAAGAGGGGCGGCTGTCAACAGAAATTTCCAGCTTAAAATAATCTGTTTCGGGCAAAGTATACGGCACCAGCACCGCCTGGCAGCCTGAACGGTTGGCCGCCTGAATATCTATCAGCCGGTCACCTATAAAGTATGAACCGCTGATATCCAGGCCGTATTTTGCAACTGCCTGGTCAATAAGGCCGGTGGCCGGTTTACGGCAGGTGCAACTCTGGGCAGGGTGATGCGGACAGTAAAAAATATCATCCAAATGAGCACCGAAATAGCCCAAATCTTCTTTGAGCTTGTTGTGGATTTCGCCTAAAGTCTCTTCCGAAAAATAGCCTCTGGCAACCCCGGACTGGTTTGTAATCAAAATGACCAGGAAGCCCTGGTCATTCAATCGTCTAATAGCTTTGCCCGCCCCTTCCAGCAAGCGTATCTTTCTAGGGGAATTGCAATACGGCACGTCTTCTACAATTGTGCCGTCACGGTCAATAAATACAGCCTTTTGGTTCATTTGTACCCTGTTTTTCGCTTATTGTCACTATAATAAGACCATCAGGTGCCATTTGTCAATAGTTTTTGCCTAAATATTACGCTTTGTCATGGTCATTTGGCATATCTGGCAATTACCCAAACTTCTCTCAGCTTCGCAATCAAAAATGCTTTGACGAACAGCCAAAAGTGGCTTACACTAAGCTCCGGATATTTAAGAGAGCCTAATATGATAAAAATCTGCCTGATAGGTGACTTTAAAACCTGCCCTGACCGCAGCATCTACAAGATGGCGGCCCAGCTGGCTGATTCTCTCTCTAAAGAAAAGGGGATATCCCTGCTGCCCTGTCCCAGGGAACACTTTACCCGCCCCCGCAGTTTAAACCGCATCCGCCGTTTCCAGCCGGATATAATCCATTTGCTGGGAAAGCCGGATCCCGCCGAACTTTTCCGCCTGAAAATGGCCAAACTGTCTGCCCCCCGTGCCAAAACGGTTATTTCCGCCCAACAGCCTGTTAAAACCCGCACCGTCAGGAATATGCTTTCTTATGTAAAGCCGGACCTGGCCATCTGTTTATCCCAAAAAAGTGCCGGTTTTTTCGGGGAGTGCGGGGTAAAAACCGTTATCTTGCCGAATGGGGTGGATATGACTAATTTCAGGCCGGTTTCCCCTGAAACCAAGGCCGAACTCCGCCGGCGGTATTGCCTGCCCCCAAATAAGCTCCTGCTGCTTCACGTAGGGCCTGTACGGGCCGGTCGGGGAGTGGACTTGCTGAGGCGGCTGCAAAACCCGGATACCCAGGTGATCATGGCCGTGTCAAATCCGGGTATTTTCAACCGGACACTGCTGGAAAGCCTGAGGAAAAGCGGCTGCATGATTCTGACCAGTTTCCGCCCCAATATTGCAGATTTATATGCTCTGGCAGATTGTTATATTTACCCCATGCTGCCGGAAGAAGATGCCAATTACCAGATTTTTTCCAGCGAAATGCCTCTGTCGGTGCTGGAAGCCATGGCGGCCAATCTGCCGGTTATAACCACCCCCTTCGGGGCGCTGCCGGAAATGTTTCCTGAGGGAGACGGACTATACTATGCCCAAGATGATTTTGAATTTTTAAAGGCCTTTCAGGCCTATACTCAGGGGACACCGGTAAAGACCCGCACCAAGGCGGAAATGTGCAGCTGGCCGGAAGTAATTAACCGCCTGAAAGAAGTTTACACAAAGCTCTTAAATGAAAAGATTTAGCCTAAGCCGCACTGAACACCAGCTTTAGCGGCTGAGAAAAAACAGCTTCTTCACCCGCATAAAGCCAGATTTCCAGTATCTGGTTATCTCCGGCTTCGGGCGGGGCAAAATAAAGCTCAAGTGATTCGGCCGCACCCGCCGCCACATCCACCAAACCATCAAATTCCCCGCCGTCTGCCAGGGAAAATATATACAGTTGCCCGTTAATAAAGGCCTCCACCCGGTAGAGTGTACCTGACTGGCCGTTATTGGAGATGACCAGTTTAAGGCGGGCTAAGTCAGCTTCCACAGCAGGCTGGTTGCCATACTTAACAGCGGACACCTGCCCGTTACTTAGAATAAACAGCTCCGGAAAATTTTCGGCGGTATCATCTATTCCCAGCAGATAAAACTGGGTAAACTCAGCCGGTGAATAAGCTTGAACCAGACGCTGAACGGCAAAGCCCCCCGCCCCCAGCAGGCAAACCGCCAGAAGCACATTTAAAAAGACCTGGGCGGTGCTTTTCGGCGTTTGTTTTTTGGTATCAGGCGGAACCAGTATCAGGCCGGGCTTTTCATCTGGCGGCAGGTGCTGCCTTCGGGCAATAGCCGCCAGACAGAAAACAAGGCTGAAGCCGCCAAGCGTATAGAAAACACTTTCCTGATTTAGCCCGGCCGTATAGTTTAAAACCAGCCCGGCCAGCATGGAGACTGACAGACTGAGTGCCAAACTCACCATAAGCCGTGATGAGCGGCTGAGGCTAAGCTTAGAGGGGTACAGGACTGATGCCAGGGCATAACCCGGCACTATCAGGACCAGCGGCAGGCCAAATAACAGCCGCAAAGGCAGTACCCAGCCACCGTTAAAGGCCAGCACACCTAACCCTATAAACAGTATCAGCAGATAAAAATCATACCGGCGTAAAAAATTCATCCCGAAAGGCCTGCCCCATAAGCACAGTAATTGACACTATAATAGACTAAGCGGCACATAGAGGCAAGCCTTTTGGACTTTTGGGTTTTATTGCATAAAGAGCTCAAAGCGCTCTTTGTCTGCTTTGCAGATAGGGCACTGGTCAGGGGCTTCATCACGCCCGCACAGATACCCGCAGACCCGGCAGCGCCAGACAGGATATGCAAGACTAGCAGGTGCCTGGGCAGTTTTTGCTTTTGGCAGGGTTTTGGGTGCATGGCGGCGTTCCGGAACCGGCTGAGGCTTTTTTTCACCTTTGGCAATTTGGCTGTCAACGTAGAGCGCACAGTAGCAGCTGCCAAATTCGTTTATATCTGCATCACGGTAATCACACGGGCAAATAATATCCAAATCAGCTTTCCGGTTACCCTCTGCCAAACGGCAGGGGCAGGACTGATAACCATAACGCTGGCGGTTGGCCAGCAAGCCCTCTGCCAGCATTTTGACAAAAGCGTTATCCGGGTTCAGGTGATAACCCGAAGCCTCAGCTTCACTTCTTAGGCGCAGCTGGAACAGGGCTAAATCTTCGGCTGGTTCGGGAAGCTGCTGACTCATGCTTTCAGAGCCTCCCGTATTTCGGCTTCCTTATAGCCTATTATCACTTTGCTTCCCCCTATCAGCATAGTGGGAAAAGATTTTGACGGGTTAAGGGCGCTAAGCTCTGTTACCGCTTTATCCCTCTCAGACCCGGTAAGCAAATCAACATATTCAAATTCATAAGCCACTCCCAGTTCAGCCAGAAGCTGGCGGGTCAGGCGGCACCAGCCGCAGGTGCTGAGAGCATAAAGTTTAATCTCCCCGGCATTTTTACCCGTAACTTTTTCCATATACGACAAATACCTCCTATCCGGACTAATACGGCACTCAGTGTGCAAACAGACTGCTTAAAACGGCGGCAAATCTTTTATCTGTAAGGCATCCGCCTGTATAAGAAATATATTACTACTAAATGAAACCCGGTGAAATAGCATAAGCGGCAGGCGGAGGCATATAAAAAAGCCTGTATTTGATTATCCTAAGCAGACTTGCCCTCAATACAGTAGAAGCCGCCCGGTTCAGCTTCGGACAGCTGGTGTTTGGCATATATTTCGCAGCTGCCGCAGATACACGGTTTGCTGCGGTCAATTCCTTTGCAGACAGACTTCCCGTTAAGGCAATATGCCTTGGGTATTTTATGGGGATTGAGGGGTATTTCCCTAAGGCTGGTTTTCAGCCCGGCCATTTGGGTGCGGACACATTCACTCTGGTTCTGAACGGGACATTTATGGCAGACGCATTTATTTATGATATCCAGATTAAAAGATATTTGCATGCTCACTTTCATTCCTCCCGGTATGGCAGGACATATCATATGCTGAAAAACCCTGGCAACTGCACCGGATATTCATTATGCGTTTTACAGGCTCTATACGGTATTAGTAATTGTACGTATTTATCTCAAGCGGATGTTCTATATCCGGCAGACAGCCAAAGAAGGGGTAAAACAAAGAGCAGGCTATTACCCCGCCCGGCCATTCCCGCTAAGCCCCCGCCGCTGATTCACCTGCCAGATAGCCGGTGGAAAAAGCCGCCTGAAGGTTATAACCGCCGGTATCCGCATCTATATCCATAACCTCCCCGCAGAAATAAAGCCCTTTTACCAGTTTAGACTCCATAGTCCGCGGGTTTATCTCCTTCAGGTCTACCCCGCCGGCAGTCACCACCGCCGCACTTAAAGGCAAAGTGGAAGTAATATTGAACCGCAGGCATTTCAGGTTTGCCAAGATAACTTCTCGTTCAGCCGCCGTTATCTGGCCGCCGCATTTGAACGGGTCTATGCCGGTCAGGTCTACAAACGGCCTTATCATCTTCTGGGGCAAAAGCTCTGAGAGCAGGTTTTGAAAACTGCGTTTGCCGAAAGTATCAAAGTCCCGCTGGAGGCGAAGACGCAGTTTATCCAGCGAAAGTGCCGGTTTTAAATCTATGGCCACACTCACCGCCCCTTGCTCCAGTGCCTCGGCAACCGGCAGACCCATCAGCATGGTCAAAGGCCCGCCCAGCCCGAAGTGGGTAATCATAAGCTCACCCATGCGGCTTTCAATCACCGCTTTGGGCGGTTTTTTGCCCGCAATACCCCGCCCCCAGTCCTGCAGGGTCAAATCCGCAGGTATTTTATCCGCTTCACAGCGGTAGGCCGTCAGGCGGATATTTTTCAGGGCCACCCCCTGCATGCTCTTTGCCAAATCTATCTCTTTCACCACCAGAGGCACCAGAGCCGGACGGAGTTTCACAATAGTATGCCCCAGCGCTTCCGCCAAACGGAAACCGTCTCCCGAAGAGCCGGTACCGGGATAGGACGCACCCCCGGTGGCAATCACCGCCGCATCCGCCCTGAAGGTCTCCTTTTCGGTTTTGACCCCCACTACCCGCCCCTCACTTACCAGTATCTGGCTGACCTTCTGCCCGCTTACCAAGGCCGCGCCGGAGGCATATTCAGTTAAGGCCGCCACCACGTCATGAGCTTTGTCCGAAACAGGGAAAAGCCGCCCGCCACGTTCGGTTTTGGTTTCCACCCCGTAACGTGCCAGCAAATCCACCAGCTCCTGCCGGAAAAAACGGCTGAAGGCGCTGTATAAAAACCGCCCGTTAGGGCCGAAAGCGGTGATAAATTCGGCAATATCCCGGCTGTTGGAAATATTGCACCTGCCCTGCCCCGAAATAAGCATTTTCTTGCCCGGCTGTTCGGTCTTTTCCAGCAGGATTACTTTACCGCCGCACTCAGCCGCCCGGCCTGCCGCCATAAGCCCTCCCGCCCCCGCACCTATTACCACAATCTCTTTAACTGTCATTAAAAAACCACCGGCCACTTACGGCCAGCCTTTCTATTTATATATAGCACATTTTCAGGTCTGCTTCATTTTACCCAATTCCTGCCCAATATAGAAATAGCCCCGAAAAGCCGCCCCAAACTTGAAAGCACCGGCAGTACGGGGTAATATAATCTGATATCTCAGATAGGAAAACAGAAATGGCCGAAAAATATAATCCGCAGGAAACAGAAAAAAAGTGGCAGGATAAATGGGCGGCAGACCGCCTTTACCACGCCGGTGAAGACAGCCCCAAACCCAAATGGTACTCCCTTACCATGTTCCCTTATACTTCTGGCAACCTCCATATAGGCCACTGGTATGCCGAAGTCCCGGCGGACTGTTTTGCCAGATACAAACGCTTAAACGGCTTTAACGTAATGCGCCCGGTGGGTTTTGACTCTTTCGGCCTGCCGGCGGAAAACGCCGCCATCAAGCACCATATCCACCCCCGTATCTGGACGCTGAATAATGTGGAAAATATGCGCCGCCAGCTTAAAACTATCGGCGCTATGTTTGACTGGGACAGAGAGGTTATAACCTGCCTGCCCGAATACTACAAGTGGACTCAGTGGTTCTTCTTAAAGCTGTATGAAGCCGGGCTGGCTTACCGCGCCAAAGCCCCGGTAAACTGGTGCCCCAGCTGTCAGGCGGTGCTGGCCAACGAACAGGTGGTAGACGGCACCTGCTGGAGATGTGAAACCCCCACCACCCGCCGTGACCTTGAACAGTGGTTTTTCCGCATTACCAACTATGCTGATGAACTGAAAGACCATGACGGCCTGGACTGGCCGGAAAAAATAACCGCCATGCAGAGAAACTGGGTAGGCAAAAGCTACGGGGCGGAAGTATCCTTTGCCCTGGACTGCCCGGCTGCGCCCGAACAGGAGATAAAGGTCTTTACCACCCGCCCTGACACTATTTACGGGGTGACCTTTATGGTACTGGCACCCGAACACCCTCTGGTTGAAAAGATTACCACCCCCGAAAACAAAGCGGCGGTGGATGAATATATAAAGAAATCCCGCGCCTGCACTGAGATTGAGCGCCTTTCCACCGAAAGGGAAAAAGACGGCGTTTTTACCGGTGCATACGTGACCAACCGGGTAAACGGCCATAAAGTACCCGTCTGGATTGGTGATTATGTTCTCCAGAGTTACGGCACCGGGGCGGTTATGGGCGTGCCCGCCCATGACGAGCGTGATTTTGTCTTTGCCCAAAAATACGACTTGCCGGTTATAACTGTAATTGCCCCGCCGGATTATGACGGCCAGCCCCTTGAAGCCGCCTATATAAATGAAGGGGTTATGCAGAATTCCGGCCCGTTTAACGGCCTGCCCAATACCGAAGGCAAAGAAAAGGTATGTGACTATCTGGCGGAACACGGCTGGGGCAAAAAAACCGTAAACTACAAACTGCGTGACTGGCTTATTTCCCGCCAGCGTTACTGGGGCGCCCCCATACCCATGATCTACTGCGAAAAGTGCGGCATTGTACCCGTACCTGAAAAAGACCTGCCGGTGCTTCTGCCGGAAGATGTAGAGTTCCGCAGCGGGGGCGAATCCCCCCTGAAATATAATGAAGGCTTTGTAAATACCACCTGCCCGGTCTGCGGGGGTAAGGCTAAACGTGAAACAGATACCATGGATACCTTCATGTGTTCTTCGTGGTATTTCCTGCGTTATACCAGCCCCGGTTATGACAAAGGGCCGTTTGACCCGGAAAAACTGCGGTACTGGATGCCGGTAGACCTTTATACCGGCGGTGCCGAACACGCCGTTATGCACCTTTTTTATTCCCGTTTCTTCACCAAAGCCCTGCGGGATATGGGCATAATAGACTTCGGCGAACCCTTTAAAAAGCTTTTTAATCAGGGCATTATCGTCAGCAACCACCAGAAAATGAGCAAATCAAAGGGGAATGTAGTTACCCCGGATAATCTGGTGGCAGAGGTAGGCACAGACGCCGTCAGGGCTTATCTGATGTTTGTGGGCCCGTGGGATCAGGGCGGGGAATGGAATGATTCCGGCCTTTCGGGTATGAGCCGCTGGCTGAACCGGGTCTGGAACTTGTTTACAGAAGAATACACCCCCCAAACCGCCTCGGCTGAAGCGGAACGCGAACTTAAGCGCACCCTCCACCAGACTATCAAAAAGATAACTATGGATATTGAACGGCTGCGTTTCAATACGGTAGTGGCCGCCCTGATGGAGCTTTCAAACAGCCTGGCCAAGTTTAAAGAGGCTGCCGCCGTCTCGGCGGAAAGCTGGCAAAACAGCCTTAAAACTTTTGCCCTTATGCTTGCCCCGGTTGCCCCCCATATTGCCGAGGAACTCTGGGCAAATCTGGACATGGAATATTCCATTCACAACCAGAGCTGGCCTAAGTGGGACGAAGAACTGGCTAAAGACGAAGTGATTACCCTGATTATCCAGGTAAACGGCAAACTCCGCGAAAGGCTGGAAATGCCGGCCGGTATCTCGGAGGACGAAGCTAAGGAAACTGCCTTAAACAGCACCAGAGTCAAACCCCACCTGCAGGGCAAAACCCCGGCGTCTGTCATATATGTACCCGGCAAATTAGTAAATATTGTGGTGAAATAATATGAAAATAGCATTTATCGGCGGGGGAAATATGGGCGAGGCCATTTTGGGCGCCCTTATCCAAAAGAATATCTGCCCGCCTAAGGATATTACCGTAAGTGAGATTAAAGCCGAACGCCGCACTTTCCTTGAAAATACCTATGGCATAAAGACCACCCCTTCAAACCCGGAGGCCATAAAAAACGCCGAAGTAGTCCTGCTGGCTATAAAACCCCAGAACCTGGCTGAACTGAGCGCCGGACTTAAGGGCAAACTGGCAGAGACACAGCTGGTCATATCCATTATTGCCGGGGCAACTCTAAGTAAACTGTCCGGCGGGCTTGAACACAAAGCCGTAGTAAGGGTTATGCCCAACACCCCGGCTATGATAGGCATGGGCATGAGCGTCTGGACTGCCCTGCCGGCGGTAAGCCCCGCCCAGAAAGAACAAGCTAAAAGCATACTTTCCGCCATGGGCAAAGAAATATATACCGGCAAAGAAACCATGCTGGATGCGGCTACCGCCATCTCAGGTTCAGGCCCGGCTTATTTCTTCCTGTTTATGGAAAGTCTGGAAAAAGCGGCTCAGGAAATGGGCTTTACCCCTGAGGAAGCAACGGTACTGGTATCCCAGACAGCCGCCGGTTCGGCTGTTTATGCGGAAAAATCCGGCCTGCCGCTTGCCCAGCTCCGCAAAAATGTAACCTCTCCCGGCGGCACTACCGCCGAAGCTATAAAGGTATTTGAGCAAGCCGGACTGGAAACAACCGTGATTAAGGCTGCCAAAGCGGCTTTTGACCGTTCGGTAGAGCTGGGAAAGGGCTAATCTCCCTTTAGCCCAAGACCTGCTTAAATACGGCTGACAAATCCAGACCAATCCGGCTATTGCGTTTACCCATGCAGATATGCTTTAATCAAAGCTATGAACTGGCTAGATATAGTTTTACTGATAGTACTGGGTATTCAGACCGTAAGCGGCTTTTTTACCGGCCTGATACGCAACTTTCTGCATCTGGTGGGGCTGATTATCGGCATTATACTGGCAGGGCGTTTCTACCCCACAGTAGCCGAATGGCTCAGTTTTATATCCAGCCCGGAGTGGGCCAATATAGTGGCTTTCCTACTGGTACTCATGGTCATCTGGGCAGCCACCACTATCATTGCCAAGCTGCTTGATGCCATAATAAAGCCGACTTTCCTTAACTGGATAAATCGGCTGGGGGGCGCAATATTCGGTTTGCTGGTTTCCGGCATTTTTACTGCCGCCCTGCTGGCCATCTGGGTCAAGTTCTTTGGCTCCGCTTCGGTCATTACTGACTCTGCCATTGCCCAGATACTTCTTGACAAGTTCCCGCTGATTTTGTCGCTTTTACCTGATGAATTCGGTGTTATCCGGGACTTCTTCAACTAAAGCCAACACAAAACCAGCACACTAAACCGCCGTAACCCAGATGGCCCTAAGGCATTTACTGTTTTATTTAAAACAATCTATCCAGATCGCCTTAAAATTTCCGGTTTGTTACTTGGGGCTTTCGCCGGGGTGCAGTTTCTGCCATTTGGCCAGCAACTCTTCGTGAGATTCATTGCAGCATTTCACACATGAGTCTACCGGGCAGATTTCAACACACTGAGGGGTTTCAAAAGCACCCACACACTCAGAGCACCTTTCAGGGTCAATAATGTAAATAGTCTCGCCCTCCGAAATAGCCTTATTGGGGCATTCCGGTTCGCAAGCTCCGCAACTGATACAGTCATCTGTTATCTTGAACGACATAAATTCCTTCTACCTCCAAAATCTGTCTTAAGCAAAACTTCTTCTGGCGATACACCCTCCTGTAAAATAATTAATTGATTATACCACACTAGGCAGACGCCAACTTGTTTTTTAAAGCATCTGCCACATGTTCCGAGATTAACCCGCTTGAATCCCCCCCCAGCATCACCACTTCTTTGATAAGCGAAGCACTGAGATACTGATACTGAGGCTCTGAGAAAAGACAGCAAAGCTCAATCCCCTCGTCCAGACGGCGGTTCATGACGTACATTTCCATTTCACGCTCAAAATCAGCCCCTACCCTGAGGCCGCGGATTATAAGTGAAACACCCATCCTGCGGGCAAAATTAACCATAAGCCCGCTGAAAGAATGCACCTCTACATTAGGAAGGTCTTTGACGGATTGCTTAATAAGGTCTACCCTTTCGGCAGCCGTAAAAAGACCCGGTTTGGCAGGATTATCAAAGACAGCAATAATCAGCCGGTCACAAAAGCCAGAAGCGCGTCTGGCGACGCTGAGATGGCCTAGGGTTACCGGGTCAAACCGGCCCGGGTAAATGGCTATCAAAACGGCTGTCCTTTCTATATATAGCAATCAGGCTATCACCGTGACGATGTTCTTTTAACATCGTAAGCCGCCCGTAACGCTCCGCCAGGGTCAGATGGGCGGAATGGGTAACCGCCATAACTGTGTTTTCACCTATAAGGCTGGAATTCCCCAGCTTTTCCAGTACCTCGCCAATCTGCTGGTTGCGGTACGGAGGGTCTGCCAGTATTACGTCATATTGCTTGCCTAGCAAGGACATAGCCTTGGGTACATCCAAACAATAAACGTGAGCCTGGCCTGCACAGCCAATGGTTTCCAAATTTTGTTTTATTATATCACAACAAGCGCGTTCATGTTCAACAAAATCTACATGACCGGCCCCGCGGGAAAGGGCTTCCAAACCTAAAGAGCCGCTGCCGGAATAAATATCCAGCACCTCGCTCCAGTCTTCGGCTATTGCCTCCAGCATGGACATCATAGCCCCCCTGACCAGTTCGGTAGCCGGGCGGGTAGCTTTACGCTGGGGTACAATTATGTTTTTGCCTTTGGCATCTCCGGCAATAATTCTCATACCTTAAAAAATAGCGGAATGCAGACTCCAAATCAAGTTTAAACATAGCCGAAACCAGTTTTACCATAATACCCGGCTGCAAAAATACGGTTCAGAATCTTAAAGCCAGGCGGGCGGGAACTATGCCTGTTGTCAGGGAAGAGCCTAAGATTTTTTGGAATATTTTACCGCATTTTCAGTTTAAAGACCGCCTGGTTTACCGGGTTTTCCAAGCCAAAGAATATTTTTGAAAAGATTTATTCCTGATTAAACCCCAGCACTAGTACTTTGGATATAATTTATTCGTGATTTTAACTTGCGTTTAAACAACTACTTGGTATATCATATTAACAAATTGTGTCTCCAGAGCCTTTAGTAAGGAGGTAGTGATGAGGTCTCAGTTTAGTAGGCGAGATTTCCTCAAGATCAGCGGAGGGACCGCGGGTCTCTTTGCCACAGCTGGTCTTTTCCGTGGACCCATCAAGGGTGTTGAGCCCACGATGGTTGACACGCGCCCCCGGTGGGTAAAAGAAACCACCACCATCTGTCCCTTTGACGCCAGCGGTTGCGGATTTATCTGCTATACCGATTCGGCCGGCAACCTCACCAATATGGAAGGTGATCCTGATAATCCAGTAAATCGGGGGAGTGCCTGTTCCAAGGGTGCTTCACTGATTCAGCTTCACAATAACAAACACCGTCTAGAAAAGGTGCTTTACCGTGCCGCCGGTGCAAGTGATTGGGAAGAGAAAAGCTGGGATTGGGCCCTTGGTGAAATTGCCAACAAGGTAAAAGCCAGCCGTGACAGCGGGTTTGTAGCTACAAATGCTGCCGGCAAGACTGTCAACCGCACCGAGGCTATTGCCTCACTGGGCGGGGCTACACTGGACAACGAAGAATGTTATCTGCTGTCCAAGATGCTTCGCGCCCTGGGTATTGTCTACCTGGACAGCCAGGCCAGACTGAGTACCGCTTCCAGCCTGGAAGCCCTGGCGGCTTCATTCGGGCATCATGCCATGAACAACAGCTGGACGGATATCAGCAACGCCAATGTCATTTTGGACATGGGCGGTAACCCGGCTGAAAACTACCCCGCCTGTTTCTCCCATTTGGGTGAAGCCATGGGCAAAGGGACAGAGCTTATCAGCGTTGACTGCCGCCTGACCCGGACTGCGGCCAAGGCCGGCACATTCGTTGCCGCCCGCTCCGGTTCGGAGATTGCCTTTACCGGCGGTCTTATCAAGTATGTCATTGCTGATATTGAAGCCCACCCCGCAAATTACAACCTGACTTATATTACCGAGTACACCACTGCCGGCATGGTAGTAAATTCCAACTTCAAGGGCCCGGCTGATTTGGACGGTATGTTTACCGGTTACAACTCCGCCAGCCATTCTTACGACCAGTCAAACTGGAGTTTTGCCAAAGCCAGCAACGGCGACCCGATAATAGACAAAACCCTGACCAACCCCAACTGTGTCTTCCAGCTTTTGAAGAAGCAATATGCCCGTTACACCCCGGAAATGGTAGCCGCAACCTGTGGCTGCTCTCAGGCTGATTTTGCAAAGGTCTGTGCCTCTTTTGCCTCAACCGGCAAAGCTGACAAGGCCGGCGCTATTATCTACGCCATGAGCTCCACCCAGCACACTTCCGGCGCTCAGACAGTCCGGGCTTATGCCATACTTCAGATGCTGCTGGGCAATATCGGCGTATCCGGCGGCGGTTTATTCGCCCTGGGCGGCGAATCTAACGTACAGGGTGCAGCCGACAATGGTGTTGCCTGGAACAAACTGCCCGGTTATTTATCTGCCCCCACTGAAGATGACACCAATTTTGCTGCTTTTGCCGCTAAATCCAGCGAGCAGAACGCAGCCAGCCTTTTGAAGGCCTGGTACGGCTCTAATGCCTCCAGCTCAAATGGCTTTGGTTTCAGCTTCCTGCCCAAGACAGATACAAATACCGATTACTCTTATGTAAATGCTATCAAGCAGATGGCTGCCGGCACTATCAAAGGTGCTTTCGCCTGGGGTGCAAACCCGGTGGTTGAAAGTGCCGCTGCCGCTCAAGCCACTCAAGCCCTGGCTAAACTGGACTGGCTGGTAGTGACAGATATGTTTGAATCTGAAACTGCCGCTTTCTGGAAGAAAGAAGGCATCAGTTCACAAACCGAAGTCTTCCTGCTGCCCGCCGCCTGTTCTTATGAAAAGGAAGGCAGCGTAACCAATGCCGACCGCTGGGTACAGTGGCGGAACCAGGCCGTAAATGCTCCGGGTGAAGCCAAATCCGAGCTGGAGGTTATCAGCTCCCTGTTTAGCCGCATTCAGTCCCTTTATCAGGGCGAAAGCGCTCTTAATGCAGAAGCTATCACCAAGCTCAGCTGGACTTACAGCACCAACCCCTCTGCGGCTGACGTAGCCAAAGAGATGAACGGCTATAAAGTATCTTCCCTGCAGCAGCTTGAAAGCCCTGAAGAGCTGAGGACGGACGGAACGGTTGCCTGCGGCAACAATCTTTATGTCGGCAGCTTTACAGATGCCGGTAACCAGATGGCGCGCCGCGAACAGACCGGTGTCTTCCATGCCGGTTGGGCCTGGAGCTGGCCGGTGAATATCCGTATCCTGAACAACCGGGCTTCAGTTGACCTGAGCGGCCAGCCCTTCAATGCGGCTAAACCCGTTGTCAGCTGGAACGGTATGGGTTGGAGCGGTGACATTGTTGACGGCAATAACCCCCCGGTTAATCAGAGCGGCGGACTGCCCTTCAAAGGCACAAGCGGCAGTCAAGGACAACTCTTTGCCGCTATGGCTGACGGCCCCATGCCCGAACATTACGAACCCTGGGAAAGCCCGGTGGACAATGCTCTGTCCGGCACCCAGAATAATCCGGCCGCTATGGTCTTTGAGGGCGACACTAAGGGCAGTGCCGGTGAATATCCGGTTATCTGCACTACTGTACGCACCGTTGAGCATAGTCTGGGCGGAGAACTAACCCGCAATATGCCTTTCCTGGTAGAACTTGCCCCGGCCGCTTATGTGGAAATATCCGAACAGCTGGCCAGCGAAAAGGGTATCAAAGCCGGTGATATTGTAAAACTGACCTCGGCCAGAGGCAGCGTGTCAGTGGCTGCGGCCGTTACCAAGCGACTTAAACCATTCAGTATTGGCGGCAAGACTGTTCATCAGGTAGCTATACCCTATCACTGGGGCTTTATGGGAATTGCACAGGGTGACAGTGCCAACACACTTGCCCCGAACACCGCAGACTCCAACTCCTCCACTCCTGAGTTCAAGGCGTTCCTGGTCAAGGTGGAAAAAGAAGCCGACGGTACCGTACCGACCATTACCGGACGCTACAAGGTACTTGAGGACTAAGCCATGAAGTATCTAAATGCTAAATTAAACGGCGAACTCGCATATACGGAAGGGAATTCTCCTTCCAGGAAGGGAGGGCTTTAGAGCATGTTCAGTGCCATCAAGGGCTGGGTAAACAAGCTCGAACAGACCGGCAACCCCAACGTGCCTTTATTCGGCAAATGGGGACTCCTCCAGATTATCCTTGCTCTGGGCGCCTTAACCGTAGCCGGATTAAAACTGGCTTACGGTCTGGGTCCCATTACCAACCTTTCAGATAACTGGCCCTGGGGTCTTTGGGTTGCCTTTGACGTAGGCGCATATATCGCCTCGGCGGCCGGTGGTTTTACCATGGCTGCCATTGTATACATATTCGGTTTTGAGAAATTCCGCCCCCTGGTACGGCCGGCTATTCTCATTGGTGCATTGTGTTACACCATCGGCGCTATCGGCATCATGATTGACCTTGCCCGCTCCATACGGATTGTTCATCCTATCTGGATGTGGAACCATGAGTCCATCATGTTTGAAGTAGGCTGGTGCGTTATGATGTACCTGACCGTACTCTACCTTGAATTCTCCAACAATATTTTTGAACGTATTGGCTGGAAGAAGCTGGGTAACCTGCAGCACTCCTTTATTATCCCGCTGGTTATCTTCGGCATTATGCTCTCCTTCCTCCACCAGTCTTCACTGGGTGCCCTGTTCCTGATTAACCCGGCTCAGCAGCCCCTCTGGCACGGCCCGCTGATGGGTCACCTCTTCCTGGTATCCGCCATGGCTCTGGGTCTGGCAGTACTCACTTACTTCTCCATCATCCTGTCCCGCTCATGGAAGATGACCCTGCGTATGGATATACTTTCCAAACTGGGGCTGGTTATCGCCTGGATTCTGCTGGTTTATCTGGCAGCCCGCGGCGTTGACTACGCTATCACCGGAAACCTGGCCGCCGGCCTTAACGGTGACTGGTATACCGTACTCTGGGTAGCTGAAGTAGGTATCGGCATGTTACTGCCCATGATACTGCTCTTTATAAAGAAGGTCCGCACTTCGCGCACCGGCCTTCTCTGGTCAACCGGTTTGATAATTATGGGTGTGGTCTTAAACCGCATAAACACCCTGGTTATCTCTCAGGCTCCCAACCGCGAAGGCAGCTACTTCCCGCACATACTGGAATTTGTCTTCACCTTCGGCCTTATTGCCGGGGCTATGTATGTATTCCGTCTGTGTGCCAAATACCTGCCGCTTTATTCTGACCACATGAAGGGGCTTACCCCCGAACAGGTCAAGAAAGCACCTGAGGTTATACCGGCAAGCTAAATGAATACTAATCGGCTGGAGCGTATCAATTCGGAAATTGAAAGATACAGGGCCGCTCAGCCGGAACTGGAAACCATACTTGCCCTGTACCAGAAGGTTTTTGCAATTCAGGAGTCGGCTTCCTCGCAAGAGGAGCCGGCTCCCCTTATTTCAGAGGAAGATGCCATAGCCAAACTGGCATCCGGGGAATATATACTGAAAGGTATTCCGCTTAGCCCCCCTGCCGAACTTTTTCACCAGACAGGCCTTAAACTGGGACGCACCTTTACCCAAACCGCCGGAGAGAAATTCCCCGCTCCAGCCCTTCTTAAGCTGATAGAAAGCCATCCTGAAGGATTATCCGGCTTTATTTCCGCCCTGCTGGCAGACAATCTGGACTATCTGGCTGAGTTTGCCCAAAAAACCAGCTTCAATCCTGAAACCCTGCTGTTTTTTGTGACCAATCTGGTTTCGCCATTCCTGGTTGCCCAGGCCAAATATTACCAGCCGCAGGTAGACCTGCTGGGCTGGGATAAAAATACCTGCCCCGTTTGCGGCTCCAGCCCCCGCTACTCACGGCTGGACAAAGACACCGGTGCCCGCCGCCTTTTCTGCTCACTCTGCCATACCCAGTGGAATTACCGGCGGATAAAATGCGCCTACTGCACTAATGCTAACACTGAAAAACTCCGCCACTTTTACTCTGCTGTATTCCCCTACCAGCGGGCAGATGTCTGCGAAAAGTGTAAGTCATACATCAAGACCACTGACGAACGGCGGCTGGGACGTGAATGCCTGCCGGAAGTGGAAGACGCTGTTTCCATTCATCTGGATAACATCGCCCAGAACGAGGGCTACCAGCCCGGCTAGAACCCCTTTTAAGCCCCGTTTCCTGCCCTGCCCATATGATTTCACCTGAATCCCCCAAAGCGCATAGCTATGCCATTTTAGTCAGGCAAAATTCACGGGGAAAGCACACCAAGCCAGATAATACCGGGAAAAAGGAAGGGGGCTTTCGCCCCCCTGTTGTTTACTTATCACCCTCATCTACCGGACACTCCGGGTGAGGTACTTCAACCGGCTTTATTTCCTTAGGCGGCTTAAGAAGTGACGCCGCAACCGATACCGCCAGTATAACCGCCACCACACTTAAGGAAAGCGCCACCGGCAGGTGGACAAATTCACTGATAAGCATCTTAATACCCAGAAAAGACAAGATAGCAGCCAAACCATAATGCAGATAATGCAGCTTTTGGATAATCCCCGAAAGAGCCATATACATAGCCCTAAGGCCCATCACCGCAAAGATGTTAGACGTAAAGACAATAAACGGGTCTAACGTAATAGCCATAACCGCCGGTATGGAATCTATGGCAAAAACCAAATCCATAGCCTCTATGGTAACCAGTACCAGAATCAGGGGGGTAGCCAGTTTTCTGCCGTTTTCTTTTATAAAGAAATGGTCTCCGTGCAGTTTGTTGGTCATGGGCAAAATACGGCAGACAAAATTCACCAGCGGGTTCTTATCAGGGTGTATTTCCTGATTTTGGTCTTTGACCATGCGGATACCGGTATAGATAAGGAAAGCCCCGAATATATACAGTACCCAGCTAAGGTTTTCTATAAGGGTAATGCCGGCCGCTATAAAAACCGCCCGCATAATAATAGCCCCCAGAATACCCCAGAACAAAACCTTGTGCTGATACTCCCGCTTAATACAAAAGTACGAGAATATCATGATAAACACAAACAGGTTATCTACCGAAAGGGACAGCTCAATAATATACCCGCTCAGGTAATTAAGCCCGAATTCGCTGCCCATACTGAAATATATAAGCCCGCCGAATATCAGGGCCAGCAAAATCCAGACGCCGCTCCAGATAAGGGCTTCTTTAGTTTTTACTTCATGGGCACGGCGGTGAAAGACGCCCAGGTCCAGTGCCAGCATACACAGCACCATTACGGCAAATATTATCCACAAAACAGTCAGCGACAAGGCTATGCTCCTTTAAACCAGATACAGTTTATCCCAAAGCAAAATACCAAAATAAACAGCTTTTGTTTATGCACCGTATTAATCAGGCTAATATAACACCCGCCATAGAGTCCGTCAAATAACCTTTTGAAAATTAAGGGGAGTGATTTTGGCACTCCCCTTTTATTCCTAATAAGTTGGGTTGTTCTCTGAAACAGGCGGTTTTGAACGCCTGAAGAAGGGCGGTTTTCCCACTTTATTCCCCGGCCGGGCCGGGCGGTTTGCAAAAGAAGCTTTGCCGTTAAAGCGGGCCGGACGGCGGCTTGAAAACTGCTCCGGGTTTTCAGAAACAGACCGGGTATTTTCAGCCGAAGTCACTCCGGTTTCCCTGCCAAATGAAGGGTAGGCTTTAGCCGCAGCTTGAGCATCATCCTCTTTCCTGAAAGCAGGACGGGCATTAAACCTGGCTACAGGCTTAGCTGCCATAGGGGCATCCTCAAACGAAGGGCGTCCCCCAAAGCGGGGGGCAGAGTACCCTTCCCGGCGGAAACGGGGGGCGGAATCAGCCGGGCGTCCGGAACGGACAGCCTGACTAAACGGCCTGACATTGCCTGAGGGCATTTCAGCCGTAAGACTATTTGGTGAAGTTTCAGCTGCAGGCATTTCAGAGCGGTTATAACCCTCAGCCGAATAACCCCGGCGGGGAGCAAAGCCCCGGCGCTGCGAATGGTTCTGCCCGTCATTACGGGTGGTGGCATAATCAAACCCATCAACCCGGAGGCGCTGGATTGGGCTGTTTATCAGTTTTTGAATATCCCTTACCATATCACCATCACGCCCGGTCACCAGGCTGAGGGCCTGCCCGGTGCGGTCAAAACGCCCGGTCCGTCCGATACGGTGAGTATAATCTTCAGGGGTATCCGGCATATCATAATTTATCACGTGGGAAATATGGTCAATATCCAGACCCCTGGCGGCAATATCGGTAGCCACCAGAATTTTAAAATTCCCCCGGCGGAAGCCTTCCATGACGGCATGGCGGCGGTTTTGGGAAAGATTGCCCTGCAAAGATGCAGTAGTAAAACCGGCTCTGGATATTTCATCAGCCAGGTTTTCCGCCCCGTACTTGGTGCGGGCAAATATCAAAACAGACTTGGTTTCCGTTGTTTTCAGAATTTCAATCAGCAAAGGGGTTTTCTGATGGTTTTTCACCGGATAAACACTGTGGCTGACACTGCTTGCCGGAGCCTGAGTACCAATCTGGATAGTTACCGGATTAGTCTGGGTTTCCAAGGTCAGCTTGCGGACTTCCGGCGGCATGGTGGCTGAAAATAAAAGGGTCTGATGCGGCTGAACCAGACATTTCAAAATACTCTGGATATCCGGCTGGAAACCCATATCAAACATGCGGTCAGCCTCGTCTATAATCAGGGTCTCCACCCCGCAAATATCAATAGTTCCCCGCCAGATATGGTCTAAAAGCCTGCCGGGGCAAGCCACTACCACATCTACCCCGCTCCGTAAGCGGCGGATTTGCTGGTCCATATTAACCCCGCCGTAGATAGAGCACTCCCGGATGCGGGCGCGCTGACCCAGCGAGCGGAAGCTCTCAGCAATCTGGCAGGCCAGCTCTCTGGTAGGCGCCAGCACCAAAGTACGTACCCGCCCCCTGGGGGTAGAAAGCATTTTCTGGATAACGGGTAAAGCATAAGCCGCGGTTTTGCCAGTACCTGTTTGGGCCAGACCAATAACATCATGCCCCTCTAAAATAGGGGGAATAGCCTGGGCCTGAATGGGGGTGGGCTCTTGATAACCGCAAGCCCTGACCCCGGCCATAACAGCCGGAGCAAAATTGAAAGATTCGAAAGACATACAACTCCTGTTGAGTGCTTGGCACTCATATTTTTCTTCTGCCGGCAGTCAGACAACCGCTAATTTCTAACTGTTGTCCAGATAGGAAATCTTATATCCCATCATTATCCTGCCCTATTCTAAAAAGGATGCAGAAGATAGGAGTGCAAGTAATTACCTTGGGGGTAGATGAGCCGGTCCTTCAATGAGGACGGTTGAAAAGCTACCCAGCCCTGGGATTTTTCCCTGCCCGGGCCAGGCCATGTGAAACCGGGGCCAAACCCGAATTACTATATTTTCTTATCTGTGTTGCCCTGCTTATGCAGTTAACTAAGGATATAACAATCTGGTTTTTATGTCAAATTTACCCCAACTAACATTCAAATAGGATTAGCCTTTACCTGCCAAATACAAAAAGAAAGGCAGAAGGCCATACAGCCCCCTGCCTTTCCGTAGTACTAACTAAGTGGTTTAAATGCCTGATTTGCGGTTACGCCGCCAGATAAGCTGCCAGGTTATACCCAGCACCAGCAAAGCCAGCAAACCGAATATCAGACCGGAACTGCGGGCGGCACTGGCCACCGATTCTTCGTTAAATGTATTAACAAAGACGATACCGCTGCCAACCAGCAAAACAAACAAAGCCATCATCAGGTAATCTACCCAGATAAGTTTTATATTATGTTCCTTGGCGGCATGCCACAGCCAACTGCCGAATATACCGACAAGCAAGCCGAACAAAAAGATAATTGCTGTCATATCTCCAACTCCTTTTTAAAGTACCTTGATATTCAGAGAGACCCCGTGTCTATCTCCAGGGAGCCCATTCACCGGTTGCATGCCCTTCAGGATAGCGGTTATAGAAGAAGTCATCCAGCTTAACCAGGAACGGGGCAAAGGCCGGGTTCTGGCCTACCATACGCCCTATTTCGTGAATCAGGGTATCAGGTTTAGACCAGGGGCAGACGCTCTGGCACTTGGAACAGCCATAAGCCAACCTTTGGGACAAACATTTTTTGCCATCCTGGAACCAGCGGATAGACTTGACTACCGTATCCACTTCGCTGGGTTCGTCATCCATGGAAATAGCACTGGCAGGACAATTATCAGCACACTTCTTGCAGACCTTGCAGAATTCCTGAAGGCCAAAATCTATGGGCTTATCCGGAACCAGCGGCAAGTTGGTAAAGACTTCCATGATTCTCATCTGGGCGCCCCAGGGTGAAATCACCAGGCCGCTCCTGCCCAGTTCACCCAGACCGGCTTTGACTGCAAAGGGGGTATCCATAATATCAGTATCGCTAAAGATATTGGCCTTAGCATCATGTCCCAGTGAGCGGATTATGGATTCCAGATAATGGGGAGCAAAGTCCGATTGGGAACAGGCTATTTTGGCACTGGCCTCAACCAGAGGTCCGGTCATGGCACTTAGAGTATCGGTATCACATTTGTCAGCCATGACAATGCAGTATTTGTAGGGATACGGCCAGGGTATTTCACGGCCCTCATCTACATAATTCGCATGTCCGGTGGTATAAGTACCCTTGGTTCTGCCAACGCTGTAGAAGAAAGGTTTCATATCTTCAGTTACTTCGCAGATACCCACCTGCTCACAGCCAAACCAGCGGCAGATTTTCTTTATGCGGGCTGTCATTTCTTCGGGAGAAAGCTCAACCTTAGTGGCGGCTATAGGTGCCTGCTGATACCGACCCGGCTCAAGGGTAATATGCCACCTGTCCATAGCAATCTGGAAAGCATTACTCCAGGTATAATCAGCCGCTTCCAAAGGGGTAATTTCAGCTGCGTGTTTCTTTTTTTCCTGAACAGCCGCAAACAGCACCGGTCCCCAGTCTCCGGGTTCACCTGACCAGTCACCGGTTGAGCCGCGCCGGACTATCTGGGAAAAACCATGTTCACGGGCATCAAGTCTTTGAGTAGGGGCAATAACTCTGGTAGTACCTATATAGCCGTCCTTGTTTTCAATTCTTTTGTAAAAACTTTCCGGCAGGTCCCGGGTAAGGGAGGCACTTCCCATTTCATCCATAGCTTTGATACTCGGATTAACCAGTTCCTCAGCGGATACAGTTGAAGCTGTTGCCATGATAGTGGCAACGGTGGCAGCAGATGCAATACCCGCACCTTTTACAAAATCACGGCGGTTTATTTTTCCATCCATGTCCTGACCCTTTTGTTTACCTTTCTATGTAAGATTTAATTGCAAAATAGGCCCCAGGCAGATTGCGCGCGTCGCCCTTGTCCTAAAGTGGTGTTAAATGCATGGTATTACATCACGTATCTAACACTCAATAACTAGTGGATACTAATCAGTAATACCCTGTATCAGTTCTGTTACACCCTACCTAAACGTGCGGGGGTGCATTGTATTACCAGATTAATAGATATAAAATGGAAATATGGCATATCAGAATTTACTGTCAGAAAGCAGTATGATTACCAGAACCCAATCCGCTGAACTTGAAAAAGCCATTCGCGCTGTTCTCCCTTCGGAAACTGCGAAGCTGATTGATCTGGCTGAACAGATGTTTGACGACTACAAACAGGGCTTGATTCAGCATAACGAGGCCAGGAATCTTATCGGCATAATCCAAAATAAAGCCGAAGAAGCTCAGATAATAGACCGTGATTGCGCTCCTGTAGCCATATTCAGCCCTGTATCCTATATCCCGCCGGGTATTACCCTGCTGAAAGCCTATCTTAAACTGAACGGATTCAGGCCGCTGGTACTGGAGCTTGACGAACACAACATCCGGCAGATGGCCGGGCAGATTTATCCAAAGGCTGTTGTCAGCCTGACCCTGTTTCACCATATTGATAAACTGGCGAAACTGCAATCTTGTTTCAAAGACGCCGGGCTGGGTGTCATAGCGGGGGGCGTACCCTTTATCTACCAGCACCAGAACAAAGACAGGCTCTCTTTTTGTTATTTCCCGGAATCACTCCGGGAGCTTATCTGCAAACTTAGCGAGGATTTACCAAATGAAGACTGAAAATAACAAGGTTGGAATAGTCACCTGCGTGAGCATGAGTAACTTCGTGAAAAACTGGGCTCAGCACAGGAATCTGGACGTACGTATTTACCCCATAACCAATTTCTGCTTTTACAGTGTAAAAATAGAGATGCTCTCTTATTATATTGAAAGGGCAATTCTGGAAAACGGCTACTGCATTTTAAACTATGGTATGTGCAACGAATCTATCAGCCAGCTTAAAGACCATTATGCCGGCAGGTTATCCGTAGTAGAGCTGGACAATTGTTACGAAGCAGCCATAGGCACAGCTATCTACCAGGAACGGATAGAACAGGGGCATATCTTCCGCAATCCTACCACTATGACCTGCTGGCAGAATATGCCCACCCTGGAGGTTATGCAACCGGTTGAAACGGGTCTCTACCCTGCCCCCATAACCTTTATTCTGGAAAATGGCGAAGAAGAAAAAGCCGCTAGTTATGTAAACAAACTTAAAAGTGTTACCGCTCTTGACTACTCGGTGGAGGTACTTAACCCCCAGCCCCACTTTTTAGAAGATAAACTTGACCAGGCTTATGCCAAGATACAGCTTGCCAGTTATGAAGAAGACGCAACCCGCCGGCTGATTTTCCCGTTCTCTTTCCACAATTCAGATGAATACCTGTACATTCTGGATAAACATGACAATCTGGTATTCAGCCCGTATGTCGCCCCCACCACCCCCAACCAGATATGCGAAAAGCTGCTGGAATTTATCCTGGGACATCAGACTGACAGCAGTTTTAAGGTAATAGACTTTGACTGCCTGCTGAAACAACGGGGACTGTATCTGGACAAATGCAAACGCTTTGCCAACCGCTCTTCTTTGACCACTGAGTACGAGATTATTCAGGACGGCCAATCCACCTGGATAAAAGAGATACTCTGGGTATCTTATGATGATAGCTGCTCTATATCCAGCATCTGCGGGCGGATGGAAGATATTACCAAGGTAAAGACCTCCGAAAAATCTATAGCCGAAAGCTATACCAAAGAATGCCTGCTCAGACAGGCTTTACAGGACGAAACCAAGAAACGGCAAGCCCACCTTAAGGCACTGGTGCATGAAATCAGAACCCCCCTGACCCCGCTGCTGGCCGCCAGCGACGCTCTGGTAAATGTATCTGAAAAAGGCACCGAACTGTATAATCTGGCCAGCAGTATCCGCGAAGGGGCAGAGACTTTAAACAACCGCATTCACGATTTGATTGAACTTGAACGCGGCAAAATAGGCATGCTGAAACTGAAAATGGCCCAGTATTCCGTTGAGGATATCCTGGACGAACTGCAAATGCGTTATACGCCCATCTTTCAAAAACAGCATAAACACCTTACCTTTTGTGATGAAACACCTAAGGCTTATATATATTGTGACAAGGAACGCCTGCTGCAGATACTGACCAACCTGATAGACAACGCCTTAAAGTATACCAAGGCAGAGGACAGCGTATCAGTTGCCGCCGGGGTAGAAAAAGGATTTTTACGTTTCAGGGTAACTGACAGCGGTGCGGGCGTATCCGCCTGCATGATTCCCGACCTTTTTACCGAATACGGCAAACTCAGCGGCGGGAATAACCTCAGCGGTCTGGGACTAGGGCTGCCTATTGCCAAACTCTATGTTGAAGCCCATGGCGGCCAGATTACTTATAACCCGGCAGAACCTAAAGGCAGCGAATTTGCTTTCACCATACCTCTTAAAACCATATCCGAAAACGAACTTTCTGACCTCAGGATAGTAAATGAACATTCTAATAGTTGAAGATAATGACGCGGCTGCCTCAACCATAAGCTCTATCTTAAGACTATCTTACCATGACGCCAAAATTACTGTTTGCCGTACCGGTTATGAGGCGGTAGAAAGCGTAAACTCCGACAAGGCTGACTTGGTTCTGCTGGACCTGGGGCTGCCGGATATGAACGGCCTGAAGGTTCTGGACGAAATACACCCGATTACCGGTGCCCCTATTATTGTGGTCACCGCCTGTGAAGACGAGGAAAATGTTTTAAAAGCTCTGGAACAAGGAGCAGACGAATATATTACTAAACCATTCCGCCATCTTGAATTTCTGGCCAGAGTTAAAAAAGCCTTATCTAAAAATATCAGCCAAAATACGGCCATAATAAAATCCGGGGATATTACCATTGACTGTGCCAAGCATGAACTTTCGTTCCGGAATGACCGGGTATTCCTGACCAGAGTAGAAACCATGATTATGAGCCTGCTGCTGCAGAGGAACGGGCAGATAGTGGACTACCGGGATATATCTGATGCCCTCTGGGGGCACGCCTACCCCGGTTCAGATGAAAGCATACGGGTTTACATATCCCGGTTGCGCCTGAAGATAGAAAAAAACCTGAAGGCCGGGTGCATAATCAAAAACGAGGCCGGCATAGGATACCGGCTGTCCCTGGCCGAATAAACCCCCGCCTGTTTTAGCCACCCCCGGATACAAGCTTTAAACCCGCTTCTTAGCCGGTTCTCTAAGTACCCTAAACCGCCGACAAAACAGACAGGCCGGCTTACGGCCGGTAATACCAAAGGGGAGGGGGTTAACCCCCTCCCCTTCCAGATACATAGATAACCCCAGTGTTAAGCTTTTTTGGTTCTTCTAGCCGCCAGCTGCCAGGCCAAAGCCAGCAGTATCAGCGAAGGCAAACCGGTAACCAGCAGGAACATAGAAGCGGCCTTGGATTCCAGCTCGGCAAAGCTGCCAATGAAATTCTGGATTGTAAAAAGGAGCAATGCCAGGCCAGCTAAACCGATTACCCATTCATACCAAGAAAGGCTGGCGTTATTGCGTTTTAACATCCAGACTACTCCCAGTATCAAAGCCCCAACTATCAAGCCAATTATAAACCACATATTTTGATTTTCCTCCTACCAACCATCAGAGATTGGTCTCAACATTTATTCACCCGCAACCACATGAATCAGTCGGCAATGGGTCTTGAACAGGCAGGTAAGGAACATTCGGGTCTTTAGCCGGATATCCATGCTCCATAGGAATATCTCCCTGCGTATCCTCTGCCTCAACGTTACTTGCACAGGAAGCCAATAAAGATAAGCAGCCTACTATCAACAGACCTGTTATCAGCACCATTAACCTTTTCATACAATTTTCCTGAAAAATTAAATTTTAGTAACCGCCCACCGTTGAGCCGACTGTAGTATCAAAGCCGTAAGCAGGCAGACCAATCTCCCAGAACTTCTCTTTCTCGTCACCCTCAACCAAACCGTAGCCGAAAGCTTTATCAGCATTCCAGAGGAAGCCGTTGAGCAGAGATGTCTTGGCCAAAGTAGCCTTGACTACATCATGTATCATGGAAGCGCCGTTGGTATTGAAGGTACAGGTAGCCATACAGACACCGCAAGCACCAGCCACCGAGTTTGAATACATCTGGCAGGCGATGGGGTCATTCCAGAACAAACGCTTGCCGGGGGCATGGTAATCTACCGGCATTTCGGGTTTGTACATGCTGGCCGGGAAATCCCAGGTCGGTTCTGAACCCTGGTCAATACATTTGGCAGGGCATTCATCAGCGCATTTGTGGCAGGTATGGCAGAAACGGAATATACCGGCATCTATGGGGTGAGTGGGTGCCATAGGCAAGTCGGTTATGATATCAAAATAGCCGTGAACACTGCCGTATTCGGGGCTGATGCAGACGTTTGAGTTGCGTCCCATTTTAGCCAGGCCGTCCAGTACAGCACCGGCCTGTGACGGGAAGCAAGGATACGGCTCTTCCAGACCCTGATAACCCAAAGCAGTCAGGAAACCTTTGGTACAGGTATCAATGGCTGCCCGCAGGCGGTAGCGGCTGATATTGGCCGCTGAGCGCAGCTGGGAACCGGGGCCAGTCCTGAAGAGGTCTTTTGACATGGGTACAGTATAGGTTATGCAGTAGAGGGGTTTATTGGGAATGACATATTTGGTATCAGTGGAATAACCCTGGTCAACATCTTCAAAGACAATCTTCTTGATGTAGGTATCCGGAGGCGGCCAGTTATCCAGATATTTGACGTCACCGCCCTGGGGATAGGTGGAAACAAATTTCTTGGTCCGTTCGTTCAGTTCACCTACGGATACGTCGGTAGCACCGAAGAAGCGCATGGCAGCCCGTACCATCTGGGTATTTTCTTCAGGCGTACCGGACCACTTAGGTACACCCATGCTTTCCGGGGTAGCAACACCTTTCTGTCCGGTCCAATATACGGAGAAAGAACCGCAGCAAGTCCCGGCGGCCGGGAAAACGTAATCAGTTTTATAACCGCTCATATACTGACCGGTACCGGCTCCGATATTTAAAGCATTATCCCGCAGGGTTGAACCGGGCTTATTATCAAGCATATCCTGCTTGGCGTTAGATAAGGCTCTCACCCTGTTATACTCATCCAATCCTACAAAGCGGCATACTTCAGCTGGTGAGTGGGCTGAGTAGCGGGCATCAAATCTCTCAACCATATCCCAGTCTATTTCAGTGGTAGGCTCTTCCAGTTCGAGTTCCTTTACCCACCAGGGACGTTTCCACTGGGCGGTTTTCGAACCGATCATTTCATCTAGATCACGATACAAGGGGGACACGGCAGCCGCAGTACCAATACCCGCTCCGGCTAAACCAAGCCCTTTCATAAAATCACGACGAGTTACTGCACTGTGAAATTTACTCATTAATTTCCTTCCTTTTCGTTTTGGTCTTTCCCAAAGTCACCCGGTCTCTTCCGGAAGTCTCTCTTAAGCCATCACCTCCTCTAAAACAGATAGTAACACCACTAAAAATAATAATGCTGATATTCATTATTTATCTGTTAATTGGTGTTAAAATTATTAACACCGCCACGAATGGCTGGGCAGGGCAAAAGGAAATTGGTAGTGTATTTTTAGATTTTTACAGCTATAATTTGGTACAGAGATTTGATACATATGTTATTAAGGATAATTAACTATTGATGTTCAATTCTGTAGGCAAGTTAGCACTGGATAGCGCTCCGGTGGCCGTTTACTGGTTAAACAACCGGGGGGAAGTGGTGTATTCAAATAAAGCCTTCACCAAAATGACCGGTTACAGTGCCAAAGAACTGGCCCAGTTGGATATCTGCCAGATTTCTTCGGATTTCAGCCGCCCCCAGTGGGAAAGTTACTGGAACAGGCTGAAAAAGTCAGGCGCTAATATCAGGTCAGCCATTTTATTGTCAAAATCAGGCCATAAAATCCCGGTAAACATAAATGATTCATATTTAAGATATTCCGATACAGACTATGACTGTGCCTTTTTAAACAAGGCAGACAGTGAGCAGATTACTCAAGTTAATACCGTAACACCCCAGCCCCATCTCAAAGAGATTGCCAGACAAAAAACAGATGAGGCGGTTACCTTTAATAAACTTATACAGACCCTGATTGAAAGGCAAACCCTTACCGAAAAAGCTCTATACGAGAGCGAGAAAAAATTCCGCACCATATTTAATAAAGCCCGTGATGCCATAATCCTCTGGGAATGGGATGCCCATAAAGAAGGCTTTAAGATAATTGAAGTAAACGACATGGCCTGCCAGCGGTTTGAGTACACCCGGCAGGAAATGTTCGGTAAATATGCTGATTTTTTCCAGCCCAACTCCAAGGAGAGCAAAGCCAAGTTTCTGGCCGGAACCAAAGCCACTGTCAACAAGGAAGATGGAGCGACTTATGAACTCCTGCATCAGTCAAAGTCCGGCAAGATTATGCAAAACGAAGTAAGCGGACTGCGCTTTGAGTTAAATGGCAAACCGGTAATATTATCTGTTATCCGTGATATATCTTTACGCAAAGAATATGAAATAAAACTGAAAAATATGTACGAGCGGGAAAAGTTGCTCAATACCCGGCTGGAAAACGAATCTCAGAAACGGGCAGAATTCACCCGCATTCTGGTACATGAATTAAAAACTCCCCTTACTCCCATAATAGCCGCCAGTGATATGCTGATAAAAATGCTGCCGCCCGATATTTCGCATGAATTGGCCAGCCAGATAAATAAAGGGGCTGAAGAGCTTAACAACAGGATGAACGACCTGTTTGACCTGGTCAGGGGGGAGCTGGGCATACTTTCACTGAATACTGAAAGCATTGACTGCACCAGGTTATTGGGGGATATTATAGAATTCATACGCCCCCAGGCACAGGCTAAAAATCAAACTCTTGAAGCCGGTTTCCAACCGAACCTGCCGTTAATTGAGGTTGACCCGGTCAGGTTTAAACAAATTGTGATGAATATCTTGGGAAACGCCCTGAAATTTACTTCCCAGGGCGGCTTTATCAAAATGAGCGTATTCCAAAAAGGCCGCTGTCTGGTTATTTGTATAAAAGATAACGGCCGGGGAATTTCAAAAGTAAAACAGCGGCGCTTGCTGACCTCATATGACGACCGGCTAATTTCCAGGGAAAGTTCCGGGGGGCTTGGTTTGGGGCTGGCTCTATCTAAAACATTTGTAGACCTCCACCAGGGGCAGATTACTATACACAGCAAGGAAGGCCACGGTACCACCTGTGATATTATTTTACCCATAAAACAAAATGGCGGAAGTTGAGAAGAGCATGAAGATACTAATAATTGAGGATGATGCCCAAACAACCGAAATTGTGAAGCTGTCTTTTAAACTCGGCTGGCCGGATGTGCGTTTGCTGGAAGCCAGTTCCGGTGAAAGCGGCCTGGCCATGGTGGAAACAGCCAAGCCTGATGCCATTATTCTTGATATCGGCTTGCCGGATATCAGCGGCTATGAAGTGCTAAGGCAAATCCGGCTCTTTTCTGAGTTACCGGTGATTATTCTGACTATTCGGAATGAGGAGAGCGACATTGTGAAGGCACTTTCCCTGGGAGCGGATGATTACCTGGTCAAACCATTCCGCCAGATGGAGCTACTCGCCCGTATCAAAGCTATAAGCAGGCGTTTGCATTCACCCGAAGTTGATTTGGAATTTGAATGCGGCCCATTCCATTTCGGCCAGTCAGTAACCAAACTCTATAAAAATGACAAACCCATACGCCTGACAAATATAGAGGGGCAGATACTGTATTACCTGATGCGTTCCAACGGACGTTATATTTATAATGAAACGATAGCTCAAAAAATCTGGGGGGAAAACGCTTACGAGAGAATAAGGGTAAATATAAGACATTTGCGGGAAAAAATTGAAGACAACCCTTCCAACCCCAAGTTTCTTATAAATATACCCGGCAAAGGGTATATGTTTATCTGCCAGGATTCGCCCAAAGCGGAATCTTCTTCCTAATAGGATACAGCCCTTTAGCCTATCAGCCGTGATAAGTAAACGGGGTGGGGAAACAAGCTCTGCTCATGGAACAGAATGGTGGGCGCTGGCAGTCAATACACAGAACTCGGACCTGTGTATTTAACCTTGCCCTCCTGAAATAGATTGGCTATGCGGTGTCTTTTCGGTACGCTCAATTGCGGTGAGTATTCCCTTGGCGAGTATTCCTTTGTAAGGTCCATCTGCAACGAGGTTAAGTGTATTCAAAGCGAGATTGTAATAGTTACTCGCCTTTGTTAGATCGCCCATGTCTTCATGTGACTTGCCAAGGTTAAGATATAACGACGGAAAGAACCCAGATACCCTCTCGTCTTTAACTGCTTCCCCAAAATCTAAAGCCCGTTGATTCCAAAGGAATGTGCCTTCAACATTGTCTTGGTAGCGTGCCATGTAATGTGACACGATACATGAGTCATAGGCGTCTGTTCTTGCTTCCCAGGCCTTCATACACAGTCCAAGAGCATCGGTTGATCTTCCCTCAGATTCAGCCTTTATAGCGTCAGAACATAGTCGAACAATTGGATTGTTAACATCAATCTCCATTGACACAAGTATCGTTTCTAACGGCTTCATAGTCAAGTGGGGAGAAAGAACAATACAACAAGGTGTTGGTTATTGCCAGATAGCCAAAGGATCGTTGTCGTTCTGTAGATACACTTCCATTCAGGATGCAAAGTACTCATAAATCGGACACTCTCACGCGCTATTAACACGCCAAATACACAGATCACATCCTTCGATATGGCGGCATTATCCTTACCAGGCTTCTTTGGCCGCGCTCTGGATGTCGTGCTTGGCAATAAACCGCTAGAGAATCCTTCACTGGCAAAGGCAACCATTTAAGGGTTGCCTTTTTAGGACAGGATCGGCGGTTAGTGCACGTGATCTGTTCACAAAACGAGTATCGCCTTTTATGATCAGGATCAACCTTTTCATTTAAGGTGACAGACTCTAACATTATTTCATTCTCAGATGCACCTTTTTGCGGCATATGTCCGTTATACTATTAAGATGGATGTGTCCGGATTGAATGAAAAAAACCTAGTAGAAAAAGCAAAAACAGACTCTTCGGCGTTTGGAGAGCTCTATGAGTTGCATTACGCCAGAATCTTCGGTTACGTGCTCAGGAGGACTGCCAATCTCTATCAAGCACAGGACGTAACATCTGAAGTATTTTTTAAGGCGTTGAAAGGCCTCAAGTCATTCAATTGGAATGGCACACCTTTTTCAGCTTGGTTATATCGAATAGCTTCCCATGAGATAGTAAATAATTGCCGTCACAATTCTCGCTATTCATATGAAATAAGTCTCAATGGATTGGAGTCGATAGCACCTGTAGAAAACGTACTCCAACACGAGCGAGATGTGGAGGAGAGCCTGGACCTTCAGAGCAGTTTTCTTAAACTTCCAGCTAAATATCAAGAAATCATAGCCCTTCGATATTTTGAAGATATGGAAATCAGCCAAATAGCGGCAATAACTGGTAAATCGGAAAACACTGTGAAATCGTTGATATTTCGGGGGATAAGTTGCCTTAAGGAACTCAACGAGAAGTCGATGTAGGGAACGGGGGTATATATGACTACGGAAGAACTAATCCGGGTGCTAGCGAAAAGAAAATATCTTGAAGTGGAGTCTAGTAAATTTCGAACTCACCTTAGGACCGCGCTAATGGAACAACACCATAAGGAACGAACGAGGGTGGGGAATTTTGTTGGCCGATGGGCGCATAATACAAAGCTAACTGGCGTTCTTGGCGTGGGGCTTTTATTGTGTGTAACAGTAATTGTAGTCAGTGTGCTTTTGCCGTTTTCCTCTGCGGATTTCGATGGGAAAAAGGCCGTCGCCGCTGTAATGGCAAGCGCGGATGTTAAAGCCGCACTCCAAGGGGATACGATCACAGAAGTGCTTATTACGGGGGTTTTTGACTACGAAACCGAGGCGACAATAACCACTTCAACCGGCCGAACCTACAAAGTATTGATTGATAATAAGGGGAACATCGTAGCTATCAATCCAGGAACGCCTAGGTTAAGTCACACTTTTTTTCCGCTATTTACATCACCCCATTATAGTTCATTCTTTGAGCAAGGTTGTCCCGTTGCGTTGAACGAAGATGAAAAAGTAAGACTTATTGAAGTTGCCAAAAACTCGGATCCAATTAGGGTGCTGTTAGAACAGGGCGCCACTATATCCGGCCTTTCAATTGCTTATGCCAAAACAACCACGGTTTTTGACATGAAAACAAAAACTTGGACCGCAATTGTACATGAGAAACTCGCACAAGTGCTTATCAAGTCTTCTGACCAAAGCCACGTATTCCTCATCGATTTCGCAGAAGGGACAACCTATGCATCATTTGACGAGTTTTGTCGATCAAAAGGAATTCCTTATCCATAGATACTTGGAGAAGGAATATGTTAAATCCATACCGAGTTGAACCACTTCCAATAGATAATTTAACCGACAGCGAAATCAAATTAGTCTTCGAAGAGGTTATATGAAAATAATCCGATTAGCAATCGGTATCATATCCATCTCTTGGGTTTTCGTTTTAGTGCTCTTACTTATTAATACCAAGGGTGAGCCAACTATTGACTATCCTACAGGAAACCCCCTTGATCAGACTCCTCCGTTTCTAACAAAGAGGCCAAATATTGACCCAGGGTTTACCCCAATTTGGCACAGGTAAATTAAAGCAATAGAACTCACGAAATCAGGTTCGTGTTGTAACACAGGTTACCGTTGAAGTTGCTTAAAAACAAAGAAGTCCCGCACTACCTAACATAGATAATGGGTGCCTCCGCCAAGTGCCGTAAATACTTTCTAACAAATTGTTGAAGATAGGTTCGCAATTAGATTTAACAGTTTGGAGCCCGCCTGATTCAGGTAAATCATTCTTTCTGTATTATCTTATTTCAACTCCTGAAAATATGTTTGCGTCCCTTGAACCTCCACGATATACTTACGTCTGGAGAGTACTTATATCAATACCGAAGATTTTCCTGCTTTATATCGATCCTCAGATGGGTTGTCGGTCCAAGCCCAAAACAACTATCTCAGGTTAATGCGTTTTTCATTAGCGTTTTTGATCCTCGGTTCCCTTACTTCATTATTTTCCGGATCTTCGGAAGTCTTTGCCATAGTTTCTGCATGTATTCTATCTTTAGTTGTGTTTATTTCCCTTATCCTCGCGCGGAAGAGGTATGATATTACTTGGTATTTAACCCGAGCTATAGCAGAATCTGTAAAAACCATTACTTGGCGTTATGTAATGAAGGCAAAACCTTTTAATCAATCCGACCCAATTGCACGCACCAATTTCTTAAAAGATTTAAATAAAATACTTTCACAAAACCGAAGCGGATGCTGTACCGTCGATGACAACGAACAAATAACTCAAAAGATGATTGAAATAAGAAACGGAACATACCAAGAGCGGTTGAGCATTTACCTTGAAAAACGCGTAAAAGATCAAAGCAGTTGGTACATAAAAAAAGCAAGATATAACGCAACAAAAACGGACCAATGGTTTTACGCAATAATAGGGATGCAATTTTTGGCCGTGCTCAGCGCTCTTGTAAGGATCAGTGAGCCACAATGGAATTCAATTCCAACGAGTGTTTTAACCACGATGGCAGCTTCATCATTAAGTTGGATGCAAACTAAACGCTATCAAGAGCTCTCGAGTTCCTATGGACTAACGGCCAATGAGATTGGAATTATTAAATCAGACGTGCCTAGCGTTGTTAATGAGGTCACGCTTTGCAAGTTCGTAGGCGATGCCGAGAATGCTTTTTCACGTGAGCATACCCAATGGCAAGCTCGAAGAGATTACAATTAAACAAGTTCATTTAGGAGGCATCCATGCCCGAGCTACATAGATATAGGTTGTTTGTGAGTCACGCGTGGAGATATTCAGAAGAATACAACCGGTTTTGCAATCTATTGGCTAATGCGCCTAATTTCATATATTCGAACTACAGTGTACCTGAATGTGACCCTCTTCATTGCAAACCAAATGAGCTCGCCGAAGAACTTAGGCAACAAATCAGGCCTGTTGAAGTGGCGATAATCTTGGGTGGAATGTACGCTACTCATAGTGATTGGATCCAATTTGAAATCAATTTTGCTCAATCGCTGAATAAAAGAATTCTTGGAGTTGCACCGTATGGAAGTGAGCGTTTTCCACTAAACGTTAGTCAAGCTGACCTTACCCCACCTTTAGTAGCATTCCGGAGTAGAGTCCAGAATTTGCCTCAGCATACTCCTGAGGTGTTTGACCTTTCAATGAAGTGTGTGGCCTGACTTCGTTATAGTCGATCCTCCAATCCTCGATGATTTCCCGGGCTTGTTTCAAGCTCATGAACCAGTTTTCATTCAGGCATTCGTCCCTGAATCTACCGTTAAAGCTCTCGGCGAAGGCATTTTCTATAGGTTTGCCTGGCCGTATGAAATTGAGTTTTACACCCCGCCGATAAGCCCATTCATCAAGCGCCCGGCCGGCGAACTCAGGTCCATTGTCGATAGTGATGACTTCGGGCAAGCCTCGAGTCTCAGCCAACCTTTCCAGGACACTCACCACCCTGGCGCCACCGAGAGATGTATCCACTTCGATCGCTGGGCATTCCCGGGTGAAGTCATCGACGATGGTCAGTGTCCTGAAGCGTCTCCCGGTGACGGTGGAATCAGAAACGAAGTCCATGCTCCATCTTTGGTTAGGCCTATCGGGCACCGGCAATATGATTCGATTAACGGCAGTTCCTTTGCGTTTGCGTTTTCTTCTTAACGCCAATCCCTCTTCTTTGTAGATTCGCTCGGTCCGCTTGTGATTGATCACCAGTCCTTCCCGTTTAAGCATAATGTGGAGCCGCGGGCTGCCAAAGCGCTTCCGCTCCCCGGCCAGATCCCGTAACCGCTGGCGCAAGGCCAGATCATCGTCTAGTTTCGGCTTGTAGCGGTAGGCGGATGGCGAAATACCGACAAGCAGACAAGCTCTTCTTTCACTGAGCCCAAGATTTCCCCTGGCAAACTCCACCGCCTCCCGCCTGACCTTGGGCTCTAGAAGTTTTTTGCGAGAAGCTCTTTAAGCGCCCAATTATCAAGCGCCTGGTCGGCCACAATCTGCTTCAGACGGCGGTTTTCATCTTCCAGAGTTTTGAGCCGTTTAAGCTCGCTAATGGAAAGACCCGCATATTTGGCTTTCCACTTGTAGTAAGTGGCGTCGCTGACTCCGTGCTTGCGGCACAGCTCGCTGATCTTTGCCCCGGCTTCGGCTTCCTTTAGCACGGTGATGATCTGCTCTTCGGTGAACTTTTTCCTGATCAATTGAGCCCTCCTTGAACGTTTTATTTTAGCGGAGGACTCTACATCTCGGCGATACTAATTACGGGGGGAGGGTCAACTTCAGCAGCGTTGTAGTCAGGCACTACCAATGATTCAAGGCTAAGATCAAGCAGTCTCTTCTGCTGCTTGTATTCCTCCTCCGGCATGACGTTATCGACGTACGCCCTTCCGAGGCGAAGTAGTCTCGCTTTAACCTCGTCCCGTTCCTTATGGATCCGCTCAACATCGTCTTTCATGCTGATAATAGACAGCACTTCTTCTAGCCACTTCGGTCCGAGTTCAATGGCCGAGACTAGCTCTCTCACCTGATTGTCGATTATCTTTAAACAGTTATTTTTGATTTGTATTACGGCCAATTTTTCTGATGCTCCATCTTAATCCGAAAGTTAGACAGAGAGTTGTCAGAAGGGCTCCACCTACCAATAGGGCAATTACTCCTATTGCTTGTGGTTCTTGTTCAGTGAAGGTCGCAAATCCATCGTGAACAAACAAAACAGCAAGTGCCGAGGATAACATCCCAAAAATCCACTGGTACCATTTAATATCTAGGTTTATCTTCATGAATCGTTCCTCCAATCCTAATTAGTGAAGTTTACCATTCGTTTTTCCCATACTGGTGAATGCCCCATTCAGCCATATTCCCGGTCCAAAGAGTGGAACGTTCTTCATCTGAAGGCATTTCGCCATAGCCAGCTTGTGTGTCCATGTTAGCAAAGAAACTATTCAAGAGTGGAGTTGTCGAAACTGTAGCTTTAACAATTTCATGAATCCAAGCCTCATTGCTCTTATTGAATACACAAGCCGCAGCGCAGCGGTAACAGGCTCCAATTGGGCGGTGATTGAATCCAGAAACAGTATTTGCCATGTACCAAGTGGCGCATTTTACTGATTCATTGGGGTAGCCCTTGTGATCGTTAGATGAGCTCCACGGTCCTGTCGATCTTTCCCATGTCGGTTCTTTCATCTCTTCTTTGGTTGGGATGGCGCCTGATGGACATGCATTGGCACAAACGCCGCAGGTACTGCAGAACTTGAGAACTCCGAAATCGATTGGTTTCGTTGGAGCTAGGGGTAGATCTGTTAATATGATCGCACAAGCCCCACCAACAAATCCCTCCGGAGTTGCGGCTGGGCCATGCGTACGGTTGTATTCGCCTAAACCAGACATTATACCGAATGGTGGCCTGCTTATACCCCCCATGGTATCTTCAAAGTAATAGGATTGATAACCCAAACCCCATAGGAACTGCTGAACCCGGGTTATCCTCTCTGCCTCTTCCTCCATGAAGACAAATAGTTCGGGTGTAGCTCGACCTCTTTTTGTCCCTGCTGCATTACCTATCGTGCTGTATACAACGATAGCATTGTTACATTTATTAGGTATGACTTTTACCTTTCCCCTTACTTCAAAATCATCAATAGAATCAAAATCATTTACGTTCTTGTATATTAGATTTCTGCGATTGCCAATACTTTTGTCATCCAGATTTGTGTACCCTATAAAGGAAAATCCATACCTTCTCAGAATAGTCCGCATCATGAGGTTGTTTTCCTCGGGGGTACCCTGCCATTTAGAGGCACCCAACTGTTTATAGGTCGGAATGGAGCGATAGCCTTCCTGAGGCGCAATCACCCCGTCTCTCATGTGCCCCCAATCCAGGGCTGTTATGGCACCGATCTGATCTCTAAGAGTCCAGCCGGGAATATTATTAGCGATTCCTTTTTTCTGATTCTCAGCGATATTTTATTGTACAGCCTGGAGTTCTTCTTTGGAAATATAAACTCCACCCAATACACCTTTAGCGGCATCAACGCCTGTAAATGATGTCCGTTTGTCAAAATCAATCTCGACCGTTGGTTTCTCGACTTCTTTTACTCACCAGGGACGTATCATCATTGACGTAAAGGATTTGATCTCTGAGGATGAAATGGACATTGCTTCATCCAGATCATGTAAAACCGGGGTTACGGCTGCCGCACAACCAACTCCCGTGCTGGTTGCTCCTAAAATTTTCATGAAATCTCTTCTGCTTAGGGTCTTGTGGAATTTTGACACTTTGTGCTCCTTTTCAAAGTATTATTAGAGAGTTCGTATAGGGAAGACTTATGAGACCATAATCAGTACCTTCTAATTATTGTTGTTAGCACTAGTTGTATACAACAGTATCATAGCACACTTTCAGAGCTTGTCAAGACGCTCCATTTTGGACTACGATGTGACTATGAATGAACTTGATCGATCGGAAACCCTAATCTACGAGTTAGTTACAATCCATGCGCAGAACTACCACACATTGAAAAAATTACTTGGAAGATTTGCGCGGGTGGTTAATGCCAGGGTAACCCCACAGCAGCAATTTATTTTAGAGTACCTTAGTATCTACGGGATTCGTTCCATCGATGAAATTTCTAGGCAGATCAACAGGGCACGGCCAACAGTAATTCAGATGTTGCAGCGTATGACTAATAATGGTCTTGTTAGACGAATTAAACAACCTGATGATCGAAAAATATATTATGAAGCATTACATGAGATACAAAATAAAGTGAATATCCACACACGAATAACTGTTGCAAAGACGATTTTTGATGATTTCACATTTGATGAGCTTCAACAATTCTTAATAATGGAATCCAAATTTGGAGAATCATTAAACGCCAAATTGACCCTTGACGATGATGCTTTTAAGAAACAGCTTCCAGAAGAGATAGTCAATCAGCATTTTATTGATTTATGAATATCTATCGGCCACAGCCCCGTGATGCCTGGGAGTGTATATAATCACCCATTCTCACCGAGATCCACTCCAGCATGTCACGTTTCCGCTCTCGTCCGACTCTCCGAGGAGGGCGAAGCATTAATAACAAACCGAGAGCTGTACGCTCTCGGTTTGTCCGGTTCTTAACCAGTCCAAGATGTCTCGTGTTTCAGATATAGTTCGACTCTCACCCGTCTCCCTGTCAAATAGCTTTGATCAAACGGTCTCTGCAAATGTGTGATCGATCGCGATCGATTTTTCCGTTATCAGCCGGCTCCAAAACGAACGACGGTCTAATCCACGGATCGCGTCGTTCCAAAAGCCCATTGATGAAACTCGACAGCAACACCGATAACCCCGATGAGTACTGTCCTCATGTCCCCGGCTTGATCGTCGCATGACTCCCAATTTGTGTTGGCCTTCTGCAATCCAAGATGGACGAAAGTCTGCACTAAGCTTTTAGGGTGGTAGTAGTTGCCGAAGGGATTATTGACAAAAGCGGCTGATTCCTTAGCGTCTGGCTCAAAGTCATTGCCGGTCCTGCCGCCAGATTCGGCGTTCTGGTCTTCGATGTATTTCCACCAAAGCGGCAGAAACGCGGATTCACGACGCATAAACCACTCGCGAAACCGGTAATATCTAATCTCATCCTGTTCGCTTGGCGCCACATCCGAACCCGAAGCCAGGGCGATAATGTCAGAGAAGTCCATGAATCTGGAGATCCAGTCGTCGATTAGAGCCTTTTCACGTTTGAGGAGCAACGCTTTAACCATGATCTAATTATAACATTCAAGCCAAAAAATCGAGGTTCTTTCAGCATTACATCAAATTCCATTGGATGCCAAAACCCATTCAACGTTTGGTGCAATACCGTGTTGCTCCCGTGCACTGGAAATCGGTTAAAGTCGTGTTGCCTTCGCGCAGAAGTCGTTGTGTTGTCCCGTGCAATTATCTCGTGTTTTTCCCCCGTGTATCGCACGAGGTATATTTTCACGATACTGAGTAAACAAAAAGGGGACTGCCCGATTTCGAGCAATCCCCTTATGTGACAAACGGCGGGACAGTTATGTCCCGCCGTTATTGATAGACTAACTGCTTAAGGACTTAGAGCGTTCCAACTCCACAATACCGAGGTCTTTGAAATGCTGGAAGATTTCATCCAGCAGCTTGTAAGCATCGCCGGACAGTTTTTTACTCGCACCGTCATTCCAATCGAGAAACCAGTACTCGATCAAAACGGCATCGACGTTTTCATCCAAGTAGAAACGAAACTCATCGGCCGGGCCGCCCCAGGACAACTGCCAGCGGAAATAGCTCCGCTTCTGGTCTCGGAATGTGTTCTTGGCGACATAGTCGAAGCATAGACCGTATTCATCGAACCTGCCCAACTCCCGATGCGATGCCTCGGGGTTTTTCTGATACAGCCGCCAGAGTGTCCGTATATCCCCTAACCGATCCTTAAGCTCTAAGTGAATCCTTTCCCGGCATGATTTCTGCTCCATCGTAATTTACCCCCTTAAAAGCAAACGGCGGGGTATTTCTACCCCGCCGTTGGCGGTTGTTTTGTGAGTTCAAGCGTTCAGTTTATGGGTTAGACCGCGACAGCTTCTCTAGCTATCTTTTTGGTTATCCTCGGCATCTTAGGCTTCTCGGTGATAGCCTCGGCTTCGGCTACCGCTTCGACCTTATCCGTGTCGGGCTTGGCTTCTGCCACCCTCGGTGCTTCGACCTTGACCGGCTCGGTTGCCGCCGTTTCTTTCGGCGGTTCGCCTTTCACCGGTTCCGGTGCCTTAGCCTCGGCCTTGATTTCCGGCTTCGGTTGCGGCTTGCCAATCGCCATCGGCATAACCACCAGTTGAAAGCCGTCAGCCTTGAATAGCGTCGGCAGGCTTGGCTCGGTGATGTTTAGTTCCACTATGCCGCCGCAGGCTTTCAGGGCGTCGGTAAAAAAGCCGCCGTCAAGCCTAAGCCGTACCGGTTCGCCGGCAGTCTCGGCGGAAAGCTCGGTCACGCCCTTATCGTCAGTTGCCGATATGACGACCTTGCCGTCACCGATGGCGAGGTCAACCGGACAGCCTTTGACATCGGTCAGCACTTTAAGCGAGGCAATCGCCCGTAGCGTTTCCGTGCTTTCAAGGCTTACCGCCGTTTTGAAACCCGTCGGGATGAGTGGGTGATAGTCAGGATAGTCGCCGCTCATACCAGACCACCGGTAACGGATAAGCTCCGTTTCGAGCACCAGGTATGTCCGCTTGGTGGCTTCGTCCGTTTCAAAGGCGAGGCGTACCCGCCTGGCACGGCGAAGAGCTTGGGCAACGCCCTTTAGCTCGTCCCGATGGATGACCGCCGTCCCTTCGCCTTGATAGTCGAGTGTGACAATGGCGAGGCGGTAGCCGTCGGCGGATACCAAGTCGAGCTTGCCGTTTGCCGCCTTAAAGCAGACGCCTTGAAGGACTGGCCGCGAGCTTTGGCTTGAAGTGAAAGTAAGCACCTGTTCCAAAGCCTCGGATATTTCGAGTGCTCCGAGGTTAGGGATAACGGAGTAGCGGGGACTTACCTTAAGCTCGCAGTAGCCGGAGCTTGTCTTGTCGCCGGTCCATTCGTTGTTGGTAAGGTAGGCTTGGTTTGCGCCGCAGACTACCTTAAGGCATTTACCGGTGACCCGCGATACGCTGGCATCACCGTTTGACGGGACAACCTTAATGACGTTACTCCCGCCAAGTGCTCTAAGGTAGGATAAGAAGCCTTTGCGGCCAAGGGTGAAACCCGAGATGCTCACCTTATCGGCCAAGGCTCTATTCAGGGCGCTGATAACACTTTCGCGCTGTGCGATAAAACCCTCACCTGAACGCTTGCCCTCGATATTCAATTGTTCGATAGTTGATACCCCCCTTTAGCTATCCGGCGATTGGGCAATTCCACCGGCTTCGCATAATAGTGAGACACTTACTAGCCGCCGTTCGCTGGCCTAGTTAATGCTCCCACTTATATAACCGCTAGAGAGGGTCAAAACGTTACCCGCAAAATACTAGTTTCTGTTCACGTTTACGGAAATGGCAGAGATATTTACGTTCTGCACCGTCCAAGGTGACGCCGTTTACACGTTTGAAGGCAATCTGGATCAGGCGCTTGGGACAGCTTAAGAGGAAAGTCCGGGCGTCCACCCAGGCATCGAGGTCGAGGGCTGAATCATCGGGCAAAACTGATGACAGGCCGGTGTCATTGTCGGCGGTCTCATCATCAAGGGATATGAGGTCGGGCTGGCGCTTCTTTTTCCGCCAGTAGTCGGCAACCTCGAAAGAAGCAATGCGGTACATCGCCGCTTCTGGCAGTGGCAAGCCACCCTTGCGGTTTTGAGCGTCTGCCAACTCCATCATCATGGAATGCCTTACATCCGGCCTGTCCTGTGGCGGTACGCGCCACTCAAAGCGTTTGGCGACGGCATAATAGAGAAGCCAGTCACCGGTAAGCCGGTTATAGGACAGCGGCAGATTGTTTTGATCGTCGTGGCAACCTAGAGTAGTTCTCAAGGCGCTTACCCCCTTTCAGTAGGGGCAAGCGCTCAGGTGAGTGTTTTATGGCTGTTAAGTTGTTAAGGTGCCGGTGGTAAATCCAGCACCCATCATCCAACAATCTTTGCTTATGTTCAGCTACAAAATGAACCTATATTTACGACAAGCCCGTATCCACGATGGCGGACAGGATAATCAGTTTAGCTTTGGGGAAAGCTTAATCACACAATTCGGGCTCTTTCCTCACCGGATGGCGCCTGAATTGGCCTCTTGGTGCGTTTCACCGCCAATTGCCGCAATAACAATCCGATATTGGCCAGTTGAATTGTGCAATCAAACGTTGGGAATACCGAAATACCTTTTAACGGCTGTTGACGGCTCTTTCGGGCTTTAGTGGCCTGATGTTCGGCTGCTTGGGGTGTTCGGCGGCGCTTACTTAGATTGCACCTGCCATCCCAATAATGCCGAATGCTGTTCGCTTTCAGGCGACGAATGGCTCAGCCCCGTTCCGCTCTCTGGGGATTTGCCCAGGCGCTGTCTCCGGCTCCGAGCCCTACCCGCGTCAGCCGGTAGTATATCCGCGGCGGACCTTTGACGAAATTATCCTGGAAGGCCGAAGGTTCTTTATAGCCTGAAGGCTCCACCCATCGCAACCTTCTCAACATCGAAAAATAAACGACAAAAGAGTGGTAGCGGCAGGCTGTGGTCTTGTAGGGGATGGTCGATATGTTCTTTTTGAATAATTCATCCGCCTGATCAGGCGAAAAGGGCTTGCCCTGTTTCCTCGCCAGCTTCTCGGCTAACCTCACCGCCCGGTCCATCGCCCACTCCCCGATAAGAGCCATCTTGTAAAAGTGAAAGATATCGGCCTGGGGAGCTCCGATTGTAGGATTAATGACAGGAGATCCGAAAGGCGCATTGCCCATTAGGTATTCCCTGATAAACCAGCCGCAGCCGAAAGGCCGGAGGAAACCACCCTTCTTAGGTCTTAGCTGAATTACCATCGCTCTTCCAGAGATCGTCGTACCACTTCCGATGCTCTTCGCCGGCCACCTTGCGGTATTTGGCCGTGGTATTAAAGGACTGATGGCCAAGATGCTCCTGCAGCATCCTGAGCCCGTCTCCCGTGTCGTCGTGTTTCACCGCGTGCACGGCGAAAGCATCACGGAGTTTATGAGGCGAAATATTGTGAACCTTACCGGTCTCAGTGTTTATTATCCGCGGCAAGCCGGCTTTTTCACCCAACGTCTTAATGATCTGCCAGGCGCGGTGGCGATTCACGCCAAACAGCAGGCGTTTACCGTTTCGAATAACCGGGCCACCCCGGGTGATATAGTCCCGGAGGTGTACTAGCAAAGCTTTATCTACCGGTAGAATCCGCTGTCTTCGGAAATCCTTCAACTCCTTAAGGGCCGATTCGACTTTTTCACCGCATTTCGGGCAGTAAACCGAAGTTAACCCGAGACCCGCCTGGCAATTTGGGCATTTCAACTTTAGACGGCTTTTAAGATGCTTGATGGTAACCGTGCCATTCGCCAAATCAACATCATCGACGCTTATCGACAAGGCTTCGCTGATACGGCACCCGAGATGGGCGAGGAGTAGTAAGAGAAGCCGGTCGCGGAGGTTTTCGGCAGCTTCGATCATGCGCTCAATCTCCTGATAGTCGAGGTAGACCTTATTCATGAGATTTATCCTCCGATTGATTGGAAGATGCGGTTTTCAGGCGGCGGGCGACGATCAGTCGCGCTAGGATTTTGAGAGCCGCGGTTCGCGCTTCAACCGACGGCTCGTTTTTTGACAGTTCGGAATCTGAAGGTCTAGAATGTGTCACAACGAGGTGATGGTAGCACAATTGCAATCGTATAATAGGGGTATTAAGACATTAATTAACGTATATATGAACGTATATATCTTAGCTAATAGAATTATATAATCCTGAAGGAGGTACAAAATATGGCCCGCGGACGCAAGCCGGAAGTAAGCATCGAACAGGCAAATGAGTGGCTCAGGCGAGTCGATAACGGGGAATCCATTAAAGAGATCGGTAAAGACGATAACTTCGTCGAACGCACGGTGAAGAAGTACGTGGATCAAGCCAGGGAGCGCCAGGAAACAACCCAAGCGAGGACCATGGTCTATAAAGACGCCCTCGAAAGACATTACAAAGATTTGGTATCCATGGCGAAAAAACTAGATCAGGCGGTTTCATCTAGTAAGAGTATCGCCGGAGAAACCAAAGACCCGCTTTATTCAGCTCTTAAAGAGCACCAGCCCAATTCCAAACTGTGGGTGCATATTTCGGAGTGGAACACCCTTCTTACAGAGGTCGACTCACTGCGGGATAATTTCAAAGTTGCCATAAAAAACGACGCCGCAAATAATCCGTTGTTGCAGACGTCGTTTATTGGTGGAGCCATGGATACCGAAAACATCGGTCAGGCGATGATCCGGGTGGCTGATTCACTTCTTGGAGGCTATCCGGGCATAAGGGCGGTGAATTCTCTGACACCTGTACCAATCGGTGACCCGGATCTAGTGATCGCGCAGTACGGCGGCTTCAATCTAGGTAATTTCCAACCAGATAACCTGTCCGACCTGGTATTGCGACTCACTGACTTAGAAAACCAGCTTCCGGGCTTTAGTCAGTTCCAGTCTCTTAAAACGCTTGCAGAGCGCCAGTTAAAGCTAAAAGAAGCAATCCATGATCTACTGACCGTGTTCATCTTGAAACGGGTTATCAGCGGGCACTGCTGGTACTGCCCTTTCTAGTTCCGGCACTTGAATCCAAAACAACGGAGCATGACGGATAAAAAACAAATACCACTACTTAAGTCTTCTGCTTCTTCCGTGAAGCGAGATTTTTGTCAGTGAACGTGGTAGCAACACGGAACTAGCAAGTGAACTCAGTGTACCGGCGAAAAATGGCACGAAACCGGCAGTGAACACAATGAACTGGGAGGTCTAAGATGAAAGTTGTTCTTTACGCCAGGGTAAGCTCGGAAAAACAGGACGTCGATCTGTCGTTGTCAGCTCAGTTGAAAGCGATGAGATTGTTTGCTCAAGGTCGAGAGTATCAGGTGTTGCGCGAATATATTGACGAGGCCGAGACTGGCCGGACGACTGCCCGTCCGGCCTTCAGGGAAATGATCGTCGCTGCTCGACGGCCTGGTAAGCCATTTGAAGCTATCCTCGTCTGGAAATACTCGCGCTTTGCCCGAAGCCGGGAGGATTCGATCGTCTACAAGACGATGCTTCGTAAAAATGGCGTCCAAGTAATCTCGATTAATGAACCCACTGAAAATACCCCGGTCGGCAGACTTATGGAGGGCATGATCGAGGGACTCGATGAATTCTACTCTGATAATCTTGGGGAAGAGGTAACCCGCGGTATGAGGGAAAGCGCTTCCCGAGGTTTCTACCTTTCCTACAGGGCACCCTACGGCTACTCCAAAGTCAAAGTGGCCGATGGCGGCAAGATCAGGACGAAACTTGAACTTGATCCGGTCCGGGCACCAATCACACACTCTATCTTCAAGTCGGTGATTTCGGGTAAAGGTGTCGTCGAGGTGGCGAGGGAATTGAATTCCAAAGGTATTGCGAGTGCCAAAGGGAAGAGCTGGACAAAGGGCACTATCTATTCGATGCTCAACAATGAACTCTACACCGGTACCGTGGTATGGGGTAGAAACTCAAAGCGCGGCCTGGAACCAATTAAGGTAACCGGCGCTTGCCCCGCTATCGTCGATATCGAGACCTTTGACGCTGTTCAACAGATGATGGCCTCACGGGCTCCGAAACTCATTCACCCCAGAGTCGTTTCCAGCCGGTTTCTCCTAAGCGGGCTTGCCAGGTGCGGCTATTGCGGACGCTCACTCACCGGTCAGGATGCCAAGAGTGGCAAATTTGCCTATTACGTCTGCGGCAGCCTGACCAAAAAAGGAGCTGGATCATGTGATTTCAAGTACCTTAACGCACCCAAGTTTGAAAAGGCGATCATCGATGAAATCAAGAAATCCGTCCTGACCAAAGAAAATCTTCTGGACCTAGCCAAGGCTGTCACTGAAGAGTGGAACGAGTCCCTTACTGGTTTCAGGCAGGAGATCGATTCCATTGATGATAGTATCAAGGACACTCAGTTTCGGCTGTCAAACATCTACGACGCAATAGAATCGGGGAAAATCGAACTATCCGATCTGGCGCTAAGGATCAAGGAACTCCGAATGCGTCAAGAAAAGCTTATAGCTCGAAAAAGTGAAATCGAAGCGCAATATTCCGAGCATCGTTATGAAATCATGGATCCGGCGCAGATGGCTGTATATGTGGAGGATTTGAAGGCTCTCTTAGATGAGGGTGAAGTATGTGAGCGGAAGGCTTTTATCAAAGGCTTCGTAAAAGGAATCCGAGTCAAGGGTGATGAGGTCACCGTCGAATACACACCGCCGTTACCGGATGGAACAGGGGAATCGGTTCTGTCTATTGAAGGTCATGGTGGGCGGTAGTGGATTTGAACCACTGACCCCCTGCGTGTGAAGCAGGTGCTCTAACCACTGAGCTAACCACCCAAAGAACTCAGGCCGATTATATCTTATAGAAAATCTAAATTCAACGTACTTACGGCTGGCGGTTAAGCCCCATTTTGCCAAAGGTGAGATAGTACAGAAATTTATCAGCCGTATTGCCGCTTAAATTACCTATGCGTATCATACGCAGATACAGGTGGATAAAACCTGCTTTTTCAGCCCCGTAATCTGCCTCAAGTTTGCTTTGCATTTCTGCGGAGGGTTTGGCGGCAGTATCCGCCCAGTGCTGGGCATACAGGACTGCATTTAGTTCACCCGAAGGGCAGTTGCCGAAATCACCGTCAAGCAGGGCTTTTACTTCCGGCTGGGAAATGCCGCTCTCCAAAGCCATTTTGGTATGGGCATAAGTGCAAAAGCGGCATTCATTAACCCCGGTTACGGCCAGCATCAGCCGTTCCCGAAAAGCCGGACTGGGAAATCCGCTTAAGCGGGATTCCTTTAATTTACGGCGGTTTTTCAGGATAAAACCTATGTCAGAGAGAAACTGGGCGGGATTTGAATATGTACGTTTGGGGAACTTCTTCATATCAGCTAATTTTAACTTAACAGCTGTTTTTTCACAAATAAAACCAGCTACCGCCATCAGGTTGCCTCTCAAGAGGCGTTTCACTCATAAATCGCCGCACACCAGAGGCGGCCTAAACTGGTATTTTTCAAAGAATTAGGGTATGCTAAGTCCTTCACATGAAAGCGAAAACGTATCTCCTGTTGCTTCTTGGGGTATTTGGCATTGCTGCAGCTTCGGTCTTCACCCGTTTGGCAGACGCTCCGCCTATTATAATCACCAGCTTGCGTATGCTTGCGGCCACTTGTCTGCTCCTGCCGTTTGCCGCAAAGCCGGTATATCTGGCTATAAAACGCCTTTCCCGGCGAAACCTGCTTCTTATAATCCTGGCCGGTTTTCTGGTGGGCATTGACCAGCTGTTCTGGGTGAGTTCGCTGGAATACACCTCTATTGCCAGCTCGGTTATTCTGGTGACCGCCCACCCGGTGCTGGTAGCCATTATGTCCTATGTGATGTGGAGAGAGAAACTCAGCCCGAAGGCTATCGGGGGGGTACTGTCAGCCTTCGGCGGCATGGCCCTTATAAATCTGGCTACTAGCCAGGTGGGTGAACAGGCATTTTTGGGCAATATGCTGGCTCTGGCAGCCACCATACCCACCACCGGTTATCTGATTATAGGCCGCCAAATGCGCAGCCATATAGATTTCCTGCCCTATATAACCCTGCTTTACGGCAGTGCCGCAATTACCCTGCTGGCGGGGGCATTTCTAAGTGGGGAAAGTTTCAGCGGATATACCAGCACTACCTACCTGATGATTTTCCTGCTGGCAGTAGTTTCCCAGCTGGTAGGCCATTCTTGCCTGAATATGGCACTCAGGCTGGTATCCGCACTGGTAGTTTCGGTAGCCATACTGGGTGAGCCGGTAGGCGCTATTATACTGGGATATATTTTCCTGGGTGAAGGCCTTACTCTTAATGAATTTCTGGGGGGCATGCTGGTACTGGCCGGCATATTTATTGTTATGTTAAATCAGCCCCGCACCAAAAAAATGGAGGCTGAGACACCGCGTTGAGTCCACGCAATATTTATTCCCGCCCTGAGGTTATCGGTAAAAAAAGCATAGTCCTGGAAGGTAAAGAGGTCCACTATACCCTGCGGAAAAGCCGTTTTTCAGACCTTATCCGCCTGGCAATACGTTCCACCACCGGACTGGTAGTTACCGTCCCCCATCACTATAACATGAGCGGTCTGGATGATATCCTGCTGAAACGCTCAAGTTGGATTTTGAAACATCAGACCAAAATGAACGCCAACCGCTTTATACTTGAGGATGGATTGCATGACGGACAGCAAGTCCCCTATCTGGGCAAGCTCTATACCCTGCGGATAAGGGAAGGCGGGGAAAGAGGCCACGTAAGTTTGGAGAGAAGCAATCTTCACCTGCTTAGCGGCGGCAAAGGTGCGGCTGAAGTGATGGAGAAGTGGTATCGCCACCAGGCTGCCGAGGCAGTTAAAGCCAGCCTTGAAAAAAATGCCGCTCAAATGGGGTTAAGTTTTGGCAAGCTGTCCATACGCGCCCAAAAAACCCGCTGGGGCAGCTGCACCTCACGGGGTGACCTTAGTTTTAACTGGAAGCTGGTAACCATGCCGCCATCCCTTATGGACTATGTCATAATTCACGAACTTGCCCACCGGCTGGAAATGAACCATACGGATAGATTCTGGGCAGTAGTGGAAAAGTACTGTCCCAACTGGAAAACCCTGCGCAAACAGCTGAAAACCTACGAATAAAATACCCCCAGCCACCCACCCGGTAAAGATTATTTCTGCCCCGCTGAGCCTTTGCCATTTTAGGTGGTAAAACAGGTTGACATATTTTCAGTTTACCTTCAGAATAGCTTTAAGATTATGCAGGGGAGGAAACTGGAAAATGTCTAAAAAAAGTTTTTCAAGCGATGAAGCCGAAGCAGTGGCCGAAATACTGGGCATCACCTTTGAGAAGTTTGATATAGAACAGTTCCGCATGGGCATGGACGTAGAGCTGGAACACGGCACCAGAGACCCCAAGACCAATGTCACCAATGATGACCCGGTAATGACCGGTAAAATAGCCCTGGCTCACCTGAATGAAATAGAAGATTATTATACCCGTCTGTCCAAAATGGAAGCTGAAGCAGGAGTGGAAGACTAAAGCAAGATGAGGTTTACAGAAGGGCATTTTAAAGGCTGTCAGGACTACAATTGCTACTATCAGGCCTTACTGCCAAACGGCAGCCCCAAGGCCATTGTACTGGTGGTACACGGCCTGGGAGAGCATTCCGGCCGTTACAGTGAGCTGGCCCATTATCTGGCAGACCGCAGTTATGCCGTTTATGCTTATGACCATTTCGGTCACGGCAAAACAGACGGCAAAGCCGGTTATGTATCCAGTTACGATGTATATATTTATGACCTTATCAGCGCTTTTAGCATGGTGCAGGCCAAACATCCCACTTCCAAAATATTCATCTTCGGCCACAGCATGGGCGGCCTGGTTACCGCAGCCTATGCCAGCAAGCACCAGTATGACGCCAGCGGCCTTATCTTTTCCAGCATAGCCCTCAAGCCGTATACCGGTATGCCGGGCATTTTAAATCAGCTGGTTAAACCCATTTCCAAAATAGCCCCCATGCTGGGAATACGTAAAATTGACGCCGCTACTATCAGCCATAATAAAGAAATAGTTAAGGCTTATGATGAAGACCCGCTGGTGCTTCACCAGCGGATGAGCGCCCAAATGGCCGCCGAATTTCTGCGTATCTGCCAGGATTTGCCTGATTTTCTGAAGAATATCAGCCTGCCCAGTTTGATTATCCACGGTGAGGAAGACCACCTGGTAAGCATAAGCGGCAGCCGTGAGCTGGTCCAGAAAATAAGCTCCAAAGATAAGACCCTGATAACCTACCCCGGCATGTACCACGAGGTATTTAACGAGCCTGACTGCCCTCAGGTTTGGAATGACCTGTTTTTCTGGCTTGAAAACCATCTCTAAGCTCTGGCTGAGCCAAACGCCAAGCCGGCACCAGTTAACTATTATAAATACAAAAAGGGGGCTAAAAAGCCCCCTTTAGTTTTTGCACCAAATATTTCCTGAAAGCTATATCTTCTTGCCCAGACGCAGCGCGCCGTAAGCAATAACCGCACCCATCAGGGCGGTAAAGAGCTGGGTCAAACCCATCATTCCGGCAATCTTGTCTGCCACATTCTGCTCAATAAAGAGATTGAGAACAAGATTGAAAGTAGCCCAGAGGAAAGCAAACTTCAAAAAGGCAGCCACACCTGCACCCAGCCAGAAGCCCTTGCTGCGGAGTGCGTGAAAGCTGACCACCAGCAAAGCGTTACCGGCTATGATAAAGGGTACCATGGGAGCCATGACTATGGGCAAAAGACCGGTAGCCAAAGCAATGCTGCTGGAAATAAGGCCGATAGCCACTGCATTTTTCCAGCCCAGTATTACGGCGCTGATAAACAGAACCGCATTTACCAGCGAACCGGTCAGGTACTGATTACCTATCAGGGGAGCGGCGGTGGCCAGCCCCAGCATAACTAAAAAAGCAATAACAAGCTCTTTCCTAAGGCTGATACTCTGGATATTGAACATCTATTTTGTTCCTCCCGCGTATTGTTTTTATTACTTGCCCTTAAACTACCGGGCGACTGGTATATTCGGTATGCAGCAGTTTGTGAGAACGCTTGCCCAGCGGCTTCTCCAGATAGTCTTTATATATCTTCTCTACTGACGGGTTGTGGTGGGAACACCTCTTGGCCATGTTTCTGTCTTCTTCGTAAAGGGCTTCGCCGCGCTTTTTCTTGAGAGTGGAATCAAAGCGTATTGGCTGGCCGCCGCCGCCGACACAACCGCCGGGACAGGCCATGATTTCTATAAAGTGGTAGGGCGAAACACCCTCTTTTATCTCATCCAGCAGGTGACGGGCATTTCCCAGCCCGTGAGCCACCGCTACTTTAACCTCTAACCCGTCAATATTAACGCTGGCGGTCTTAATGCCTTCCAGACCGCGCACCGGTTCTATATCCAGGTTTTCCAGTTCGCGCCCGGTTATCAGGGTGTAGGCACTGCGGATAGCCGCTTCCATAACACCGCCGGTAGCCCCGAAGATAGTGGCGGCACCGGTATAAAGACCCAGCAAGTCTTCGGCAGGCTCTTCGTCCAGTGAAGCAAAATCCAGTCCGGCTTCTTTTATCATCCGGGCCAGCTCACGGGTAGTCAAGACATAATCCACGTCTTTAAAGCCGCTGTCATTCATTTCGGGACGCTGGCACTCAAATTTCTTGGCCGTACAGGGCATGACCGAAACATTGATAATATCCTTGGGGTCTATGCCGGATTTTTCGGCATAATAGGTCTTGCAGACCGCCCCGAACATTTGCTGGGGGGACTTGGCGGAGGAAACGTTGGGCGCAAGTTCAGGATAATAATGCTCCATAAACTTGACCCAGCCGGGGCAGCAGGAGGTTATCTGGGGAAGCACCCCGCCGTCCTTAACCCGTTCCACCAGTTCCGAACCCTCTTCCATAATGGTCAGGTCAGCGGTAAAGTTGGTATCAAATACGGCGTCAAAACCCAGACGCCTTAAAGCGGCATACATCTTTTTGGCAACCAGCGTACCTGCCGGCAAGCCCAGCTCTTCGCCCAGAGAAACCCTGACCGAAGGAGCTTCCTGAACAACCACGTGTTTAGTGGGGTCTGCTATAGCCGCCCAGACAGCATCCACCGCCGAGCGTTCCTTGATAGCACCCACCGGGCAGACCAGTATGCACTGGCCGCAGTTGGCACAGGCAACATTGCCCATACCCCTGTCCATGGAGGTTGCCACCATGGTATCCGGGCCTTTATTTATAAAACCGATGGCATTGACTGTTTGTATATCGTGGCAGACGCGGACACACCGGCCGCAGGCAATACATTTATTGGGGTCACGGATAATACTGGGGCTGGTACTGTCTATAGGCAGCACCCGCTTTTCGCTTTCTTCAAAGCGCAGCTTTTTAACTCCGCATTCAAACGCCAGACGCAGCAAATCACAGTTCTGGTTGCGCTCACAGTTAAAACAGTCCTGCGGGTGATTGGCCAGCAGGATTTCAAGTATGGTGCGGCGGGCGCGGCGTACTCTGGCGGAATGGGTATTAACCTTCATGCCTTCGGCTACCTTGCGTGAGCAGGACGTAGCCAGACGGGGTTCACCCTCTATTTCCACCACACATACCCGGCAGCCGCTGTAACTTTTCAGGCCTTCAAAATAACACAGGTGGGGGATATTGATATTGGCCTGCTTGGCGGCCTGCATAATAGTCGTACCTTCAGGTACGCTTATCTGCTTGTTGTCAATATTTAGCGTAACCATACGCCTTCCTCCTTACGCACCTGCGCCAAGAATTCACCCTTGAAGTTGCGAATGGCACTGGCAGCCACATTTAAGGCTACCTGTCCCAGACCGCAGGAAGCGGTATCTTTCATTACTTCGTGCAGTTCCAGCAGCCACTCCAGTTCGTTGCGGTTGCCCTGCCCGCGGGAAAAGCGGCTAAGGATTTCAGCCGCCCGGCGGGTGCCTTCACGGCAGATAGAGCACTTGCCGCAACCCTCTTCGTCAAAGAAGTGGGCTACGTTGGAAGCTACATTTACCATGCTGGTATCGGAGTTTATCACAATAACCGCACCTGACCCCAGCATAGTACCAGCCTTGGCCAGCGTCTTAAAGTCCAGATTGACGTCCATTTCGGTAAGCAGGCTGGAAGATATGCCCCCCGGCAAAACCGCCTTGAACTTGCCGTCTACGCCTCCCCCGGCCTCAAGCAAGTCCTTAAGGTTGGTTCCCAGCGGCATTTCAAAAACACCCGGCTCTTTCACGTTACCCGAAAGGCAGAAGAGCTTGGTGCCGGGATAGTCCGGATGGCCGATTGCAGCAAACCAGTCTGCCCCGTTATTTATAATGGCAGGCACATTGCAGAGAGTTTCTACGTTATTAACAGTGGTGGGTTTATCCATAAGCCCCACCTGCACCGGATACGGCGGGCGGGCGGCGGGAATACCTCTGTGCCCTTCAAGGGATTCAAAAAGGGCGGTTTCCTCACCGCAGATATAAGCACCGGCGCTCTTGTAAAACTGGATATCCAGCGAGAAATTGCTCCCCATGATATTCTGCCCCAGAAAACCGCGTTCGGTTGCCTGGTCTATGGCTTTCTGGAACAGCTCTATTTCTTCGGTATAAACCTCACGGGCATGGATAAAGCCCTGGGAAGTACCCACCGCATAAGCGGCAATAATAAAACCTTCCAGCACCATGTGGGGGTCGTTTTTAAGTATCAGCCGGTCTTTAAAAGTGCCCGGTTCACCCTCGCTGGCATTACAGACGATATATTTCGGATTAGCCTTTTCCTTGCGGGTAAGCTCCCACTTGAGCCCGGTAGGAAAGGCCGCTCCACCCCGACCCACCAGCTTTGAGCGTTTGACTTCGGCAATTACTTCGTCCGGAGTCATGGACAGGGCTTTTTTAAGGGCCTGGTAGCCGCCGTCAGCCATATATACATCAATATCAGCTGAGCTGGCGGTATTCAGATGACGGGTAATAATCTTAATGTCTTGCATTTTAGTAAGTCCTCAATTCGTCCAGGACTTCGGTTACCAGCTGAGCAGTCAGCTTTCCGTAAACCACCCCGTTTATTACCATAGCCGGTGACTGGTCACATAATCCCAAACAGGGGACCAGCTCCAGGGTAAAACGTTGGTCCAGAGTGGTTTGACCGGGTTCGATACCCAGATTATCCACCAGGGTATCCAGGATGTTTTCTGTACCGTTCAGGTAACAGGGCAGCGAATTACACAGGCGAATTACGTACTTTCCCTTTTGGTTGGTGGAGAGCAGGCTATAAAAGGTAATCATGCCGTAAATATCAATAGAGGGAATGCTTAAGCATTCCCTCAAATAATTTACAGCTTCATGGGGTATATAGCCACATTCTTCCTGAACCGCTTCCAAACATGGAAGGAGAGAGAGCCGAGAGCTTCCGCTCTGGGTAATGACGCCGTCTACTTTTTCTTTCCAGATACTTTCCATATTGAAGTAACTCCGGTTATTTTAATAGGGGGCGTAAAAGACCTTTAAATACTAGCATATAACGGCAAAAGATATCAAATTAGCAAATCAGAATAATAATTCCAGCTACAAACTGACAAAACAATAGGCAAGGGCTTGCCAATAAGCACCGTTTTCCCTTCGTAAGCAAGTTACCAAATGTACAGGTTATTGCCGTATAGAGTAAAGAAAGGTACTAATACTTTTTATATAATACCATAAAATTTAGGGCTTGGCTATCCCCAAATAACAATACCCCTGATATAATACAAAAAAATATTTCGGAATAATGACATGGTTCTTTACAAAACTACACTCCGCACACCCCGCCTGGTACTGAGGCCTTTTAGCCGGGCAGATGCGGATATGGTTGCCGAACTGGCAGGCGATGCCCTGATAGCTGACACTACCCTGAATATTCCCCACCCCTACCTGCCGGAAATGGCCGTAAAATGGATAAACAGCCAGCCCAAAAAACTGGCTGCCAATACCGAACAGCACTTTGCCGTAACTGAAAAAGACAGCGGATATCTGCTGGGTGCCTGCGGGCTGGTGTTCTGCTTTTCCCACCAGCGGGCCGAACTGGGCTACTGGATTGGCAGACCCTACTGGAACCAGGGCTATGCCACCGAAGCACTGCAAGCCCTGGTAAGATATGCCTTTTTAGATTTGAACCTGCACCGGCTGCAGGCTTATTATCTCACAAGAAACCCCGCTTCAGGCCGGGTAATGGCCAAAGCGGGGTTTAAACATGAAGGCAGCTTTCCCAAGCACCTGCTGAAAAACGGTGTTTTTGAAGACGTGGAATACTGCGGGCTGCTGCGCAATGATTATCTGCTATTTAGATAAACCACTTAATATCCGGAAGATACGGCAACTGCCGCCGCCAATACCCCGGACTGCTAAACTTGGTATTTTATACCAAGCTCATCCAGCAGTTTTTCCACCTTTTGGCGGATACTTCCCACTATCAGGCGGACTTCTGCCAGATTTTTACCCCGCGGGTCGGTTATGCCCCAATCTTCCTTGCCGTACAGATGCCCCGGGCAGGACAGAGTAACATCACACCCCATACTGATGACCCGGCTGGCACTATCCAGCATATCCTGACTTAGCATTTTGGGTTTGAGACCACCTGCATTTATACCGTAGTCTTCCTTAAGCACCGTCACCACTTCCGGGTTGAGAGCGGCCGAAGGTTCGGTACCAGCCGAAACCGCCAGAGCCTTACCCCCGGCCAGATGATTAAAGATAACTTCGGCGGCCTGAGAACGGCCGGCATTATGCAAACACACGAACAATATCTGTTTTTTATTTTCCATATTAGTACTTTGATGAACCAAACTCTTCAGATTTACCAGTAATCACAAAGAGTACCCTTTCGCAAATATTGGTAACCCGGTCCGCACTCCTTTCCAGATTATGGGCTGCCCAGATAAGGCGGGTTGCCCGGGAGATAGTATGGGGGTCTTCGGCCATAAAAACCAGCAGTTCCCGGAAAATCTGGTTATACAGGCCGTCTACTTCGTCATCTTCGTCTATTACCCGCAAAGCTTCGGCGGAATCACGCCGGACAAAAGCCCCCAGCGCCCGGTTTAGCATTTCCTCTGTTTTGGAGGCCATGCGGGGCAGGTCAATGAGCGGCTTTAAAGGCGGCTCTTCACCCAGCATCAGGGCTATTTTAGCATTACCTTCGGCATGGTCGCCAATTCTTTCAAGGTCAACTATTATGTTAAGTACAGCTACTATTATCCTTAAGTCGCGGGCCATCGGCTGCTGGGTAGCCATAAGCTCTACGCTTTTTTCTTCTATCTCAAAGCGTTTTTGGTTAATAAGTTTGTCTTCTTCTATAACCTGTTTGGCCAGCTCCAAATCCCGCTCTTTCATAGACTGCATAGAGCGGTCAACAGCCTTGCCTACCATGCTACCCAAAAGGAGCATATCATCCTCAAGTTCCCTAAGGTGGCGGTCAAATCCCATTCGCGGCATAATAACTCTCCTCTAACCGAACCGGCCGGTAATATAGTCTTCGGTGCGTTTGTCCTTGGGACGGGAAAAAATCTCACCGGTACGCCCGTATTCAATCAGGTCACCCGTCAGCAGAAAGCCTGTCCAGTCTGAAGCACGGGCGGCTTGCTGCATATTGTGGGTGACTATAGCTATAGTATAGTTCTGTTTCAGTTCCTGCATCAATTCTTCAATCCGCATAGTGCTTACAGGGTCAAGGGCGGAACAGGGCTCATCCATCAGGATAACTTCCGGCTCTACCGCCAGCACTCTGGCAATACACAGCCTTTGCTGCTGGCCGCCGGAAAGGGCCATGCCTGATTTATGCAGGTTATCCTTAACCTCATCCCAGAGTGCCGCCTGATGCAGGCTTTTTTCCACTATCTCATTCAAACGGGACTGGGCAGTAATACCCAGCATCCGCGGACCGAAAGCCACATTGTCAAAAATGCTTTTGGGAAAGGGATTTGGCTGCTGAAAGACCATACCTACCCGCTTGCGGAGATTGACCACGTCCAGGTTGGGGGAATAAACATTTTCATTATCCAGCAGTACCTCACCCTCCAGCCTGGCCCCGCTGACCAGGTCATTCATCCGGTTAAGGGCGCGTAAAAGGGTACTTTTGCCGCATCCCGAAGGGCCGATAATGGCGGTTATCTGGCGGTCAGGGAAATCCATATTTATATTTTTAAGTACCTGGTGGCGGTGATAGAAAAAATTGACACCGCGGATTTTGATTTTAGGTTCCATTTAAACTCCTCCGCAGATGCGTTTCTGGAAACGCCGGGAAATAAAATTGGTCAGTCCGTTTAAGCCTACAATAATCACTATTAAAACTGCGGCTGTCGCCATAGCTTTATCCATAGCGTTGGTTTCGGTAGCCAGATAAAAGACATGCAGTGCCAGTGAGCGCCCGCCTGAAAGAAGTGACTCCGGCATAGCGGCACTCCCGCCCATAGTCACGTACAGACAGGCGGTCTCACCCAATGCCCGTCCGGCACACAGAATTACCCCGGTTGCAATACCAGGCAAAGCCGCCGGCAGTATTACATGGGTCACCGCCTGCCACTTGGTAGCCCCCAGAGCCATAGCCCCTGCCCGGTAAGAGCGGGGGACAGCCTTTAAGGCTTCTTCGGTAGCGGTAATAAGCACCGGCAGCAGCAGACAGGCCAGGGTAAGAGCGCCCGAAAGTATGGAAAAGCGGAAATGAAGGGCGGTCACAAACAGAGCAAACCCGAACAAACCAAACAGGATAGAAGGCACACCCGCCAGAGTTTGAACTCCATAACGTATAAACCGGGTCAGGCGGTTGTCCGGTGCATATTCCACCAGGTATATAGCCGCCCCGATACCCACCGGTACCAGTATCAGCAGGGTCAGCCCGACCAGATAAAGAGTAGTCACAATTGTAGAGGAAATACCCCCCTCTCCTGCCAGACCGCCAGCCGGCGGGGTAATCAGGAAATCCCAGGAGAAACCGGGCAGCCCACGTACAATAATATAACCTATGATAAGCAGCAGAACTAGCAAAGTAATAATGCCTGCCGCCCATAATATTGTAAATGCCACTTTCTGGGTACTGCGGGAGGAAAATTTAAGCATGTTGTTCACCCCGCTTCAGCGCCAGAGTGGCCAAACTATTTAGTATAAGTATCAAGATAAGGAGCACCAAACCGGTGGCAAAAAGGGCATTTTCATGCAGGCCTGCCGCATAATTTATCTCTACCGCAATATTGCCGGTCAGCGTTCTGGCCGGATCAAGGGGAGAAGTAGGAATAATAACCGCATTTCCTATGACCATAATCATAGCCATAGTTTCGCCGATGGCTCTGCCCATACCCAGCACTATGCTTGCCCCTACCCCTGAGCGGGCAGCCGGCAGCAGCACGTGCCAGATAGTCTGCCATTGGCTGGCACCCAGTGCCAAAGACCCATCCCGGTAAGTGCGGGGCACAGCCCGGAGGCTGTCTTCGGAGATGCTGATAATAGTGGGTAAGACCATGATTGAAAGCACCAGCACTGCCGCCAGTACGGAATAGCCCGTACCCCCCAGATTTCTAATGGCCGGTACAATTACCATTATACCTACCAGACCATAAACCACAGAGGGAATACCCACCAGCAGCTCAACTGCCGGACGAAGCAAATTACGCACCCTTTGGGGGGCAACCTCTGCCAGCAAAATAGCACAGGCAATACCCAGCGGCACTGCAATCACCATTGACCCCAGAGTAACCAGCAGAGAACCCACTATCATGGATAATATGCCGTATTCGTCATAGGTGGGGCTCCAGCTCTGTCCGAACAGGAAATCAAAGGGGTTTACTGCGCTGAATAAGGGCAGCCCCCCCTGAATGATAAATACCGCAATAGCCAGCAGTACCAGTATGGAGACAAGGGCGGTAATAAGAACCCCGTATTTGGCTAATTTATCAGTAAAATATCTCGGCAACATTTCCCTTTAAACCAGTCCGGGCAGAGATTTTTGGTCTCTGCCCATTGTGATTACCTAATTTACCCGACCCGGGCTTAGTTTACAGATAAGTAACCTTCTTCAGTTATTATCTGCTGGACTGCATCGCTCATACAGTAGTCCAGGAAGGCCTGTACCAGTTCGCTGGGAGTGCCTTTGGTCAGGAAGTAGAGCGGGCGGATAATGGGGTAAGTACCGTTTTTACCATTCTCGGAGGTAGCAGCTATACCGTTTATGCTCAAGGCTTTTACGCTTGAATCTATATAGCCGAAGGAGATAAAGCCTATGGCATCTTTGTCACCGGCTAGAGCGGTCTTAAGAGCGCCGTTGGAGTTCTGAAGGACTGCATTGGCTACAATCCGTACATCCTCACCCATTACCAGTTCCTCAAAGGCAGTCCGGGTGCCGGAGCCTTCTTCACGGGCCATTACATGGATTGCTTTGTCAGGGCCGCCTACCTGGCTCCAGTTGGTTATAACACCGGAGAAGATATCCCGTACCTGGTCTACGGTCAGATTAGCCACCGCAGTATTGTCAGGGTGAACTACGATGGCAATGCCGTCTTTGGCCAGGAGGTATTTGGTCAGGCCGGTCTCGGTGTCTTTTAGTTCGCGTGAGACAGCACCAATTTCTACCGTGCCGTCAGTTGCTGATTTAACACCTACTGAAGAACCGCCGCCGCCTATTACCACGTTAACATTCGGGTAAAGAACTTTGAAAGCGGCTGCCAGTTTTTCAGCCAGAGGCTGAACGGTGGTGGAACCGGCTTCGTTGATAGTTCCTGAGAGAGTGGGGGTGTTGTCATTATTATCATCGTTGTTGTCGGCTTCGTCATCGTTGCTGCATCCTGCCACGCCCAGTGCCAGCAGCATTACGGCGGTAACAGGCAGCATAATCTTTTTCTTGGTTACTAACTTGTTCAATTTTCCTTCCTTCTATGGTTATTTATTCTGTAAACCTGTATCAGCTGTTTAAACTATTTAAAAGCTGGCTCTTCAGCCTGTGCTCCTTAAGTTCCTCCGGATGCTCGAATATAAGGTGCAAAACAGCTTCAGCGGTAGATACGTTGGTAGCTAAGGGTACGTTATGTACGTCACACACGCGCATCAGGGCGGAAATGTCAGGTTCATGGGGCTGGGCGGTCAGGGGGTCACGAAGGAATATGATAGCCGTTACTACCCCGCTGGCTACCATGGCACCAATCTGCTGGTCACCTCCCAGAGGGCCGCTTTGGAGTAAATTTACATTCAGATCAGTGCTGGCCTGAATGAGCTTACCGGTGGTGCGGGTGGCTACCAGATTAAGACCTGCCAAGTCGGTTTCGTGCTTCTTTACCAGGTCTACTATTTCCTGCTTCTTGTTATCATGGGCTACCAGAGCCAAAGTTATTCTTTCCATTATATTCACCTCCTTTCTTGTTTCTTTTCCTCTTTCCTTATTCACATTATCAGTTTAAATCTCCAAGATTAAGGCTATATAAAGGATTTGTTAAGGTTATGTAAAAATCTTGAAATACCGGAATAATAAAAAAACCAGCCCTGATAGAGCTGGTTTATAAACTAACGGGTGTAAGAAAATACTCAGCCAAGCGGCAGGCTGAAACTGAAGGTTGCCCCCTTGCCGTAGCGGCTTTCTGCCCAGATGTTCCCGCCGTGTGCCTGCACTATATGCTTGGAAATAGCCAGTCCCAAACCTGTACCGCCGCCGGAACGGGCTTTATCCACTTTGTAAAAACGCTCAAATACTCTGGTCAAATCATCTTCGGGTATACCTATGCCGCTGTCAGATACATATACTACCAGTATCTGCCCCTGGGTGCGGGCACCAATCTTTATCCGGCCGCCCTTGGGGGTAAACTTGATGGCATTATGCACCAGATTTACCAGCACTTGTTCAATCCGGTTTTCGTCCAGCTTTACCTGCGGCAGGGTTTCGGGCAGTTCTACCCCAAGGCTTATACCTGCCCGTTCCGCCTGGGGGCTAAGCCTGGCGGCTGCCAGTTTTATAGCTGTGGAAATATCTCCCGGCTGGAGGTTTAAAACCGCCTGGCCGCTTTCTATAGCGGAAAGGTCACTCAGTTCGGTAACCAGCTGGGCCAGTTTATCTACCTCAAGGTGGATTTTTTCAATAAACCCGGCCGCAACCGCAGCATCAGATGCCGCCCCCTCCTGCAAGGTTTCAGTCAGCAGTTTCAGGGAACTGATAGGGGTGCGTAATTCGTGGGAAATATTGGCTACAAAATCCCGCCTTACCTTCTCCAGCCGCCGAAGCTCTGAAAGGTCCTGCACCAGCACCAGATAACCGGACTGGCTGACCAGCGGGGTAGCAATAATACCCAGAAAACGCCTGCCGGAGGCAAGCTCTACAAAACCCATCTCCTGCTTGCCGGAGGATTTGGAATGCTCAAAAATAGAGTGGATTTCATGGTCACGTATTGCTTCCACAAAGCTGTGGCCTATTACATGTTCGGCTTCCAGTTTAAATATCCGCTCGGCAGCCGGGTTTAAAAGGCTTATAGTGCCTTCGCAGTCCAGCAGGAAAATGCCGTCACCCATGCGTTCCAGTACCGCTGACAGGCGGTCACGCTCGGAGCTGACTGCATTTATGCTGTCACGCAGGCGTTCCGTCATCAGGCGGAAGGCATGGGCCAGTTCTTCCATTTCACCTTTGCCGCTTACCTCTATCTGAACGGCATCCATCTGCCCCCGGGCAATACGCCGGGCAATAGCGGTGAGTTCCTTAATCGGGCGGGTCAGGCTGGCCGCTACCCAAACTGCTAAAAGCCCGGCCGCCAGTATGCTTATTAAGGCACTCAGCAAAATAGTCCGGTCTACATCCCCCACCGCCGCGTATACTTCTTCTACCGGCAAGGCCACCCGCACTACCGCCAGTACCTCTGTCCCGCTTTTAACCGGGATAGCCACGTACAGCATTTCATATCCCAGACTGGCAGACTGATGAACACTGGTGCCAAGGCCGTTTTTTAAAGCATCAATAAACTCAACTCTGGTAGAGTGATTCTCCATGTCCGAGGGTGACTGGAGTGAATCTGCCAGCACCTGACCGCCGGGGTCTATAACAGTCAGCCGTATATCCAGCGAGGCTCCCAGTTCCTTAATATAAGCATCAAAACTGTCCGGGTCTTCAGAAATATGCTCCGGCACTATCTCTGAAAGCAGCGTGGCTTCCTGAACAAGGCGGGACTGCAAATTGTCCAGATAAGAGTTCTCCAGATGATTGGACAGGAAAATGCTGAGCAGACCCACGCTAGCGGCAATAAGCAGGCAAAACAGGCTTATTAAACGCCATTTAAGGCTTCTGGCCATATTTACTCCTCAAACTTATAGCCGGTTCCCCGCACTGTTATCAGGTGGCGGGGACGGGACGGGTCAGTCTCTATTTTCTGGCGCAGCCAGCTGATATGTACATCAACCGTGCGGGTACCGCCCGGATAATCATAACCCCAAACCTTTTCCAGCAGCTGTTCGCGGCTGAAAACCCGGCACCGGTTCTGAACCATAAAACTCAGCAGGTCAAACTCCTTCGGGGAAAAGTCTAAAGCCTCCCCGTCCCGCATGACCAGATGACGTTCAAAAAATATTTCCAGATTATCTATTTTCAGGCCGCTCACAGGCTCTGGCTGGGAGTTCTGCATCTGACTGCGGCGGAGGAGTGCCCTCATTCTGGCCAGCAGTTCCTTCATGCCAAAGGGTTTGGACAGATAATCATCCGCCCCCACTTCCAGCCCGTTTACTTTATCTGTTTCGCTTGAACGGGCGGTCAGCATAAGTATGGGCACGCTGCTCTCAGCGCGGATAAGGCGGCAAAGTTCAAAGCCGTCCATGCCCGGCAGCATTACGTCCAGTATAACCAAAGACGGCTTAAACCGGCGGTACATACCAAGCGCCTTAAGCCCGTCTTCAGCACATTCCAGCTGGTATCCCTCCTTGGCAAGGTTGTAACACAAAAGCTCACGCAAGGTGGCGTCATCTTCAACTACCAGTATTTTATGCTCAGGCATGGCTAAAGTATAAAGCCAGAGACTATTTTCAGCAAGACAGGCATTTCATCAGACAGGTATTGAAAATGTTTACCCGGTTTTAGTACTATTGGCTATATAAATGTGCACAGTTGCCGTCATAAGGGGGAATTTATGAAAATACCCGGGAATATTTTTAAACGTGAACACGGATTTACCCTGATTGAAATACTGGTAGTTGTGGCTATACTGGGGGTGCTGGCCGGAGTGGTAATACCCAATGTAGTAAAATTTATGCACGAGGGTAAGGTAGAATCTGCCAATACCGAACTGGCAAATGTCCGTCTGGCCGTCCTGTCAGCTATGGTGGATGCGGAAATAAACACCCTGAATGACGGCGGGACAGTCGGCTCCGGCCATACCTCAAATGTCAGCTACGGCTCACCTTCGGTAAGCTTGGCAGTTCATAATTTTGTTATGGGTGAAGTAATAGGTATTTATACCCTGAATGAAAAAGGCCTGATAGTAAGCGCCCTGATGCCTGAAGGCAGTGACTGGGCAAACCTTACCTTTGTAAATGGTGCCTGGCAGTAAAACCGCCTTCTTTCAAAAGAGTATCTACAAAATAGTTGACAGCTTATACCTACCTTAATGGTAATATAATAGTATGCAGATACCAGAGGCAAGATGTACCAGGTGCGGGGGGCATTATCACGGCTGGGCACTTTTAAATGCCCGCCATCAAACCTGTGCCCAGTGCGGCGGCAAACTGGAAATAATTACCGAAGGTGAAATAATACAGGGTTATTCACCTTTCTCCGCCGAAGAAGTAAACTTAAAAGCCCCCAAACAGACACCCTCTAAAAAAACCACTTCCTGAAGCCCGGACCTGCTGCCTCAGGGCTCTGGAAAGTATTAGTTTTGTCTGCCCGCTGATAAGGGCATTTTAGCTAGTGCCATATTTGCTTAACAGCGGCATCCGGCTCACCCAAGAGGCCTTAGCGTAATTTCAGCTGATAAATACCTTCCGGCCAAACTTTCGTTTCAGCTCTCCCCGTCTGTTGCCAAAAATTTGACACGCCTTGGATAAAACTGTCAGAATGACTCCATATGAGATATTCCAACTACCGCAACCAGCCGGATATCATACTCCTGATAATAATAACCTGTGTGGTGGTATTCTTCGGGGTTAATTTTGCTCCCCAAATCGGGCCGTACCTGGCACTTCAGCCGGCAACCGCCCTAAGCCACCCCTGGACTATTTTAACCAGCCTGTTTGTCCATGCAAACCTGTGGCATCTTTTCGCCAACATGCTTACCCTGTATTTCTTCGGCAATGCCCTGCTCCAGATGGTAAGTCAGCGCAGCTGGCTAATCATATTTTTCGGGGGCGGTCTGGCGGGCAGTTTGCTGTTCATACTCCTCAACGCCGGCTCTTACGGGTATGTCATAGGTGCTTCCGGGGCGGTTTTTGCACTTGGCGGCGCTCTGGCCGTACTCCGCCCGAACTCCAAGGTTATGGTTTTCCCCCTGCCCATACCTATCCCCCTCTGGATTGCAGTTTTGGGCAGTTTTGCTATCCTGTCCTTCCTGCCTTCAGTTGCCTGGCAGGGTCATTTGGGAGGGTTACTGGTGGGGCTTGCCTGCGGTTACCTTATCCAGCGCGGCAAGTTTAGATTCTAATCATTTTGACCTCATTTTTGCCTCATTAACACTTTTCTGTACCCCGCTATTGACAGCTGTCAACACTGTGATACAATATACCATTAGTATAAATAAATTACCCATTATAGCAATCCAAACTCACCTCCCGATAAGCAGGACTCTATGACTGATAAAAAATACCGGGTACTGGTAGTTGAAGACAAACCATCCATATGTCAGGTATGCCTTCGCACTTTGGAGAGTATGGGGCTTGATGTTACTATTGCCATAAACGGGCAGATAGGTCAGTCACTTATCCAGCAGGAAAAGTTTGACCTCTGCCTGGTAGATATCCGCACCCCTATTATAAACGGCAAAAACCTGTACACCTATGCGCTGAACTATTACCCGGAAACCGCCAAACGGATGGTATTCACTACCGGTGACCTCATGGACGAAAGCACCCAGGGTTTTCTGGATGCCACCGGCCAGCCGTTTTTACCCAAACCCTTCACCCCAAGTGACCTTAAGAAGATAGTCAGCGAAACTTTAGAAAAACTTAAGGCCCAAAACTAAGGTTTTTAAAACTTTACCTGTTTTCACCTACCATTGAATGTTATACTATTATTTATTATTACCTATGGTATCCTAGGGAGGCAGCCATGCCCAAAATGAAAATACTGATAGCTGATGATGAAGAGCATGTGCGGCAGCTTGTTTGCGGCATACTGGACAAAGACTATCAGATAGTTCAAGCCAAAAACGGCGAAGAGGCGGTAAAAGAATCCCGAGAGCAGGACTTTGACCTGATACTGATGGATATCATGATGCCCAAACTGGACGGGCTGGCCGCCTGCTGTATGCTCAAAGGTGATAAACAGACCAGTGCCATTCCTATTGTCATGCTGACCGGAGTGGGCTATGAACTGAACAAGAAACTCAGCCAGCAGCTGGGTGCTGACGGCTATATTACCAAACCCTTCAGCCCGCGGGAACTGCGAACCAAGATAAATGAGTTTATCAAGCGTGCCTGACTCCCTGCCCCTGTACCGCCTTGAAATACCCAGCCGCAGCCAGACCGAATTTATAGATATTACCAGCCGGATTAGTTCGCTTATAACCCAAAGCGGTGTTACCTCCGGCCTGTGCCAGGTATTTGTCCCCCACACAACCGCCGGGCTGACCATAAATGAAAATGCCGACCCTGATGTTATAACCGATATCAAAGCCCAGCTGGAACGGATAGTCCCGGCTGTTACTCCCTTCCTCCATTCGGAAGGCAACTCGGCCGCCCATGTAAAAACCAGCCTTATGGGCAGCAGCCTGAACCTGATTATAGAAGAAGGCAGACTTCTGCTGGGGACTTGGCAGGGTATTTACCTTGCAGAATTTGACGGCCCGCGCAGACGGACTGTATACATAAAAGTTCTCAAAGAAAACTAATCTTTACGCAAATCAATCCTGAGTGATATACTCTGCTGTATGAATTTTCCACGTATTGTCATAGCCGGTATTTCTTCAAGCAGCGGCAAGACTACCATAAGCAGCGGCATTACCGCTGCCCTTACAAAGCGCGGACATAAAGTAGCCGCCTACAAGTGCGGCCCTGACTATATAGACCCCGGATACCTGACTTTGGCCGCCGATAACCCCTGCCACAACCTTGACTCCTGGATGCTGGGCAAAGATGCCATGACCGAGGTGTTTTTCCACGGGCTGAAAAACAGGGAGATTGCCCTGGTGGAAGGCGTGATGGGGCTTTATGACGGATACAGCGGCGAACGCCCCGGGGGCTCTACCGCCGAAATTGCCAGATTACTCTCAGCCCCGGTTATACTGCTGCTTAATATCTCCCACATGGCTGAAAGCGCCGCCGCCATAGTGCTGGGCTATAAAAACCTGGACCCCAGGATAAATATTGCCGGGGTTATACTTAATCAGGCCGGCAGTCTGCGCCATTATGAAATCTGCCGCAAGGCAATTGAAAAATATACCTCTACCCCGGTAGTAGGCTATCTGCTGCGCAATAAAGAGCTGGCTATACCGGAACGCCACCTGGGGCTGAAAACCACCTCTGAAGGCGGCGAACTGGCAAGCTTTATCCAAAACTTAGCTGCCCATATTGAAAGTACCATAGATATTGACCGTATTCTGAATATTGCCCGGAATGCACCGCCCCTGCCCGAAAGACCATGCCCATATCTATTCCCCGAAACCCCTGCCCGGCCGGTTACCCGTATAGCCATAGCCAGGGACGAAGCCTTTAGTTTTTATTATCAGGCTAATCTGGATATGCTTTCAGACTGGGGGGCTGAACTCTGTTATTTCAGCCCGGTGCATGATACCTGTCTGCCTGAGAATATCGGCGGCATATACATAGGCGGCGGCTTTCCGGAAATAATGGCAGCAGAGCTTAGCGCCAACCAGGCCATGAAAACCGCCCTGACCAAAGCGGCCGAAGACGGTATGCCCATTTATGCCGAATGCGGCGGGCTGATGTATTTATCCGAAGCGATAGAAGACTTTGATAATAACAAATACTTGATGCTGGGGCTTCTGCCGGGCGTATCTGTCATGCAGAAAAAACTGCACCGTCTGGGCTATACCAGAGCCGCCGTCCAGAACGATAATATCCTTTCCGGCAAGGGGACTGAACTAAGGGGGCACATTTTCCACTGGTCAAAACTGCCCTCCCCCAAAACCAAACCAGCCTATACCCTGCTGGAGCCGGCTGAGTATGCCGGACAGAATGAGGGTTTTATTATAGGAAATAGTACTAATGTACTGGCCAGTTACCTGCATCTCCATTTCGGCACAAACCCGGACCTGGCTAAGAATTTTATTCGTGTTTCCAAAGGTTTTTATGCTATTTGACGCACACCTGATTTGTTTTGAATAATCCAAAAAGTTTTGTTTTAATATAATCTGGTAAACAGGAGGGGGAAAACAGGACAATGAAAAACCAGCAATCCCCCCCTCTTTTCAAAGATAAATATTTTACATACGTCACCGGCTTATCCGTACTGGTAATCATCTTAGGATTATACTCAGTCTTATCCCCGCAGGACTTCGTTCAAAATGCCAACTGGAAGCTTTTTGCCACTATGGTGGAGGCATCTACTACCATTATTATTATCGCCATTGCCACCTGGCGCTGGGGATTAAAAGTTTCCATAATCTGGGTCAGCAGCATCCTCATACCGGGTATGCTGCTGATGGTTGGAATGGACTTGTTTGAGCCGGTTATTTTCTTCGTTATGCTGCTAACTTTGGGTGCCGGCAGTCTGGTAGGGCTGATAATCAACAACCACCGGCGGGTAATAAGCCACGAAGAAGAACTCAACCAGATACTCTCCATGATACGGGATATAAACCACCATATCACCCATATAGACAACGAAGAAGAGCTGATGGAAAGGGTGTGCGAAAGACTGGTCTATGCCGGGCGGTATCAGGTAGCCTGGATAGGTTATGCAACCCCTGACCAGCAGACAGTTGAACCCCGCTATCACGCTGCCAGCGGACAGCCGTCCCAGCTTCCCGCCGGGGAGTGCCCGGCACCGCATTGCCTCTACCTGCCCGGAGAACCTATCCAGCAGGCTATAAAAAGCCGCAGCCTGATAGTAGTTCCAGACATCCAGACCTGCCCCGGTGATGATATCTGCTGTCAGCATTGCTGCAGCCTGCTTTGTTCGCCTATTGATTTCGGGGATGAACTGCTGGGGGTATTATGCGTTTATTCAAATAACCCGGACGTATTCGGCAGAGAAGAAATTTCCCTGCTGCGGGAGGTCTCCCAGGATATATCGCTGGGGGTGGAAAAAATACGCCACCGGCAAGAACTGGCCAGAACTGAAATCCGGCTGAAAGAAGAACGAGACAAAGCCCAGTTGTATTTGGATATTGCCGGGGTAATTATAGTTGTCTTAAGCGAAAACGAGATTGTTTTACAGATTAACAAGCGGGGCTGCGAAATACTGGGTTATGAATATCAGGAAATTGTGGGGCGCAACTGGTTTGAGAGTTTTGTGCCCGGTTACCGCCGTCTTATCAAACACTCCATGTACAAACAAATTATCTCAGGCAAAGCCGACCTGCCGGAACGCTATATGGATGTAGTCCTGACTAAAGACGGCCAGGAAAAGGTGATTTTGTGGCATTCCACGGCTATCCGCAGCCAGGACGGAAAACTTAATTCAATACTCTATTCGGGTGAAGACGTCACCGAGCTTAAACATATTGAAGAAGCTTTGCGTATGTCCGAGGAAAAGTACCACACCCTGTTTGAAACTATGGCCCAGGGGGCTATTTATATTGATGATAAGGGCATCATAATTGAAACCAACCCGGCCGCCAATACTATTTTCGGCAGGCATGAAAGCGAACTGCTGGGAACAAATATTGCCGACCCGGTCTGGACTTATGTGCAGGAAAACGGCTCAATAATGCCGCCGGAGGAAAACCCGGTAATAACTGCCCTGAAGACCGGCAAAGCGGTGCGGAATGTTTTTATGGGCATAAAGAATAACCTTTCCGGTGAGGTCCGCTGGGTCAACCTGTTTGCCCTGCCGCTGTTCCGCCTCAACCAGGAAAACTCGTACATGGTTTATACCACCTTCACAGATATAAGCCGTCTGAAAAATGCCCGTGATGCCCTTACCCGCAGTGAAAACCGCTACCGCTCTATATTTGAAACAGCCGCCAGCATTATTATTTCGTTTGACCAGAACGGTATTATAAATGACTGCAATATGCGTGTTCAGGAAATACTGGGCTATACTCCGGCCGAACTGGTGGGGATGAGCTTTCTGGAAATTGTGGAAGAACCCTTCCGCCATGAAGTCCGCAGGCATATTGCCAGCCTAAACCGCGGGGAAATTATTTATAACAAGGATTGCCGTATGCTCCACAAGGACGGCAAGTACCGGGATGTAATGGTAAACTGCTCTACCCTGCTTGATGAAAACGGCAGCGTAACGAATGCTATCTGCATTATCTCTGATATTACCGAACAGAAACAGACCCATAATGCCTTGATAGCCTCGGAAGAAAAAATCCGGGGAATGTTCAACGGGGTTAACGAAGGCATAATTGTCATGGATACCCAAGGCTATATTACCGAGGTCAACCAGACTATACTGAAAATGAATAACTACACCAGCAAAGACCAGATGATAGGCAGACACGGGCTGGAATTTATTGCCCCCAAAGACCGTGAAGAAGCCAGAGCCTATCTGGCCCAGGCAGACAGCCTGAATGAAGTACGCAATCTGGAACTTCTGTGTGTACGCCCGGACGGAACGGAATATTTCTGCCAGATAAGCGGAGCGGTACTGCGTGATTACTCAGGTGAAATCCAGGGCATAATAATACTCAGTGCGGATATTACCGAACACAAGAAACTGGAACAGCAGCTTATCATGACTGACCGCATGGCCTCAGTAGGCGAGCTGGCTTCCGGTCTGGCCCACGAGATAAACAACCCCCTTACCGGCATTGTCGGCTTCAGCGAACTTTTGCTGATGAATGAACTGGAAGAATCAATCAAAGAAGATGTCCAGACTATTCACCGCGAAGCCCTGCGGGCGGCTGAAGTAGTCCGCAATCTGCTCACTTTTGCCCGTCAGCAAACCCCTACCCGCGAAGCCGGTGATATAAACCTGAGCATTCAGAAGGTGCTTGAACTGCGCAAACATGACCACCGGATAAATAATATCCGCTGCATAACCGAACTGGACCCCGACCTGCCGCGGGTAATGCTGGACGTCTTCCAGATACAGCAGGTTTTAATAAATATTATTATCAACGCAGAGTTCTTCCTGCGCCTTAAGGAACACCCCCAGATAACCATAAAAACCAGCCGCCGCAAAGGTTATGCAGTAATCAGTATTTCAGATAACGGCCCCGGCATCAGCCCTGAAAACATCAAACGTATTTTTGACCCTTTCTTTACCACCAAAGAGGTCGGTAAGGGTACCGGACTGGGGCTTTCCATCTGCCATGGCATTATTGAGGAACACCATGGCAGAATATCAGCGGAAAGCACCCCCGGCAACGGGGCTACTTTCCGTATAGAACTGCCGTTTGCGGATATTAAACCGGCCTCAACCGCTGACAGCATCAGCCCAAGCACCGGTTAATCTTCTAATACGTATTAAACACGTATATTAAGTCATCCCGGGTTAAACCTCTCCCGCAAGCCAAGTGGGCTTGCAAAAACAGCACCGATTCACTCTAAGCCAGCTTTTAAATTTCCCCAAATAAATACCCTTAGCTGACCTTTGTTCCGTCCAGTTCAGCCAGCAGGCTGTCCAGCCGGGCAAGACCGGCTTGGGGGTTGGAATTCTGGGTCTGCACCCACTGCCGGAGCTTGGCAATAGCCGCACCGGAACGGATTATCTCCGCCGCTTTAGCATAACCCTGCTGAAGGCTGTCAGCCTCACCGGCTATATAAAAAACAGGAGCGGCATTCAGACAAACCGCGTTAAAAGCAGCCCCGTTTTCACCGCCAGAAAGAATACGGAGAAGCCGCAGGGTTTCGCGTTGTTTATCACCCGAAGTAAGAATATCCTCCGTCCGGCCGGGTTTTAAACCAAAATCTGCCGGAGACAAGCTGTAGTTAATAATCTGCCCGTCTTCGCCAAGCTCGGCAATGCGGCTTTCGCCCAAAACGGAAAGTTCATCCATTCCCCGGCCGCCGGGGGCAGAGCCGTAGATAACCAGGGCTTTTTTATAACCTATCTCACGCATCACCTCGGCCACCGGCTGCAATAGTTCGGCTGAATATACCCCCCTGACCGCATAACGGGGCAAAGCCGGGTTTGCCAGCGAACCGGCAATATTAAGGGTAGTCCCGAAACGTATCTGGGAAAGGATACGGAAAAGAGCCTGGGGGTGAACTTTGGCGCTCATGCCGTTAAAAATGCCTATACCCGCCGTTTCAATACTCCGCCTGACGGTCTCCACGTCTGTTTCCACGTCAACACCCAGTGATTCCAGCATATCAATAGTCCCTAAGCTGCCGGAAAGGGCTCTGGCACCGTGTTTTGCCAGTACCACCCCGCCCGCCGCCGCCACAATGGAAGCAGCCGTGCTGATGTTAAAGGTCTTCAGGCTGTCCATGCCCGTACCGCAGTTATCCACCAAAGGTTTATTTACCAAAGGCTTAACCCTTACCGTATCCTGCTCATATATAGCTTCCCAGACACCGGCTATCTCCGGTGCTGTTTCACCCTTGGCGGTTAGGGCGGCCATAAAGGCACCCTGCTGGAGGTCAGGCTGTTCATTCCGCATTATCTGGCAGAAACAGTCTTTTACTTCTTCACGGTTAAGATTTTCCTTTGAAATAAGGCGGCTTATGACAGCCCCGAAATTTTTTACCCTGTTTTCGTCCACTTTTGTTTCCCTCTTTTTTATTAAAATTTGATAATGGTTTTAAGGCCTTTTAGCTTTTCCACCCCCAGAAAAGCCTCCTCTATATCTGAAATACCCGTTACCCGGCTGATAAGCCTTTTTACAGGTATAATCCCATCCGTTATCAGGCTAAGCGCCCGGGTATTATCCGCTGGAGTAGAGCCGTAAGAGCCGCTCAAGGCCAGCTCCCGGTAATGGATAGTGTTGGCGTCCAGGCTGAATTCAGAACGGTCTTTAGGCAGACCGGAAAAGAAATTTATCCGCCCGCCGGGGCTCAAAACAGAGGGCAGCTCTCCCACTTCTACCCCCGAACTGGCAATCAAAATCACATCTACCCCCGCCCCCCCGGTCTGCTCAAAAACCCCCTGCCTGAGGCTGGTCTTTGCCAAATCTATCACCCCGTCAGGGCAGGCCAGTTCCGCCCCACACACCCTGTCAGGCAGGACTTCGGCCATAAGCACCTTTTCCGCCCCGTTATGCCGGGCGAGCATGGCCTGTAAAAGACCTAAAGGCCCAGCCCCCAGCACCAGCACCCGGTCTCCGTCCCCCACCCGGCTAACAGACTGGCTGTGGATACAGCTGGCAAGCGGCTCAGCCAGAGAGGCTTCTTCGTCTGAAACATTCTCAGGTATTATGTTAAGCCCGCCAGGCAGGCTTTCAGGGGGAAGTGCCATATATTCGGCCAAGCCCCCGTCATAATTAAAACCGATTATTTTCACCTGCCCGCACAAATTCTCCCTGCCCTGCAGGCAAAGCGGGCAGACCCCGCAGGCAATACCCGGATAAACCTGCACCCTGTCACCCGCCTTGAAATCAGGGTGTTCAGAGCAGGCTACCACAGCGGCTATTTCATGCCCCAGTATCCGGGGATACTTAAGGTCACGGTGTCCCCGCCGGAACATCTTTACGTCTGTGCCGCAGATTGCACAGCAGGCTACCTCCAAGAGCACACCACCCTTGGGGCAGGACGGAGTGTCCACCTCCGCCAGGCTAAGTTTAGCCGGTTCTTCCAGCAAGACCGCTTTCATATTTCCCCCCATAATAAAAAAATCCCCAAACCACCAAGGTTTGAGGATTAAAAAAAATAAAACCCCAAACCTTTCGGCTCAGGGATTTACCATTTCCCACGGCCATTTTCCGCGAAACTCTATACCGGCAGATATTCTGGCTTACGGCTCAACCTACTCACCGGGCCTTCCCGCTTCATTTTAATGAAACAGTGGCGTATTCCAGTTTTCGTCCCCGTATACAGCGGCGGGACCGCACCTGATTCTAACAGGCTTCCCTTTTAAGCTTTTGTTACAAAGCACCGGCAGACCATATTCAATTAGACTTGATTTTAATTAGTTATTTCTGTTTTGTCAATACTTATTTTAGCCGCATTTTGCCCAAAAAACAGCTGCTTCAAAAGCCGGGTGGATAAAGAATTAAATGGGTGGTAGAATAGAGCAGTTTGGCTCACAGGTGAGCTTGCAGATTGACAATGTACTATATGTTGCAAGTATAATATCAGGAACTAGGTCTTTTAAATATCGGCTTAAATATTTTGTAGAAGAGACATATATGGCCAAAACAAAAGCACCTGCAGACAAAATGGAACCGGCTGAAGAAATCAAACAGGACGGCAAGGTAGTTTCTACCAAGCGCACCGCCGGCAGTGAGTTTTTCTGGACACAGAGCCGCTGCACCGGATGTAACCGCTGTGCCAGCATCTGCCCGGTAGATGCTATCAAACTGGACAGGGATAAGACACCCACCAAACGGGTCGGCACCGCTCCCTGCACCCGCGCCTGCCCCGCCGGATTGGATATCCCCCGCTATGTCCGCTTTGTAGCTGAGGGCAACGCCCCGGCTGCCACTGCTGTTATGAGAGAAAAGATACCCTTCCCTTCAGTGTGCGGTTATGTCTGTTTCCACCCCTGTGAACTGGAGTGCCAGCGCCAGAAATTTGACGAGCCTATTGCCATTCGGGCTTTAAAGAGATATGCCGCTGAAAATGACGACGGCAGTTGGAAAAATAACCTTAAAATTGCCCCTTCCACCGGCAAAAAGGTAGCTATTATCGGTTCCGGCCCAGCCGGGCTTACCTCAGCCTACTTTTTGACCCTGCTGGGGCACGAAGCAACTATATTTGAATCTATGGAATACGCCGGCGGCAAGATGTTTTACAGTATACCCGAGCATCAGCTGCCCAAAGATATACTCAATAAAGAAATTAAGGCCATCACCGACCTGGGCGTAACCATCCATACCTCCTGCCAGGTGCAGTCCGTACAGACCCTGTTAAAACAGGGCTACGATTCGGTTCTGCTTTCCACCGGCGTACTCGGTCTGGACGAAGGGCTGCTCCTTCCCTGTGATGAAACCGTTGAATCAGACCTGATGCAGGGCAGTGATTTCCTTAAGAATATAAAATCCTCCACCAAAGAAAGCCTGGGTGACAAAGTAGTAATAATAGGCGGCGGCAGCGAAGCTTACAACAGTGCCTTTGCCGCTAAGAGCCTGGGGGTCTCAGAGGTGCATCTGGTTTGCAGCCGCCACGCCGGCAGCAAGGAAGCCTCCCCGGAGGAAGTAGACCGGGCTATAGATGCAGGTGTGACTGTTCATCCCTCACTGGATTTTGCAAAGCTGGTCAGGCTGGACGGCAAAATTGAGGGAGTAGAACTTTTCCGTATCCGCTCTTACGGATATGACAAAGAAAATAAACTCCATTATGAGATAATAAATGATACCCGCCGCTTTATAGCGGCAGATACAGTTATCACTACGGTTACTCCCAATGAAAAACCGGGGGCGGATTATCTTTCCGTAGTCCAGCCCGGCGTATTTGCCGCCGGTGACGGCATCAGCGGTGCCCGCTCGGTCATTGAGGCTATGGCCGCCGGACGTTCGGTAGCCGGTCTGATTGACAAATATCTGGGGGGCGAAGGCAATCTGGATGAGACTCTGGCCCCGCCTGAAAAAAATATCAAACCCCTTAACGAACCTAAGGGTCAAAACCGCTCTCAGGTAGAGCTTAGTCTGGTAAAACAGGCCGGTGGCGACAAAGTGGAGATTGAAAAAACTCTGTCTCCCGAAGCTGCCAAGAAGGAAGCCCAGAGATGTCTGCGGTGTGATATTGTTCATCAGGTACATGACTATAGTCTGGATACCTCCAGCTGCACCTACTGCGGACGGTGCGTAGACGCCTGCTACTGGGATGCCATTACCAGCGGTTATGGTTATGAAGCCGCCGCCAAGAAACGCAAGGCAGAGATAACCGCTCTGGAGGAAAAGAACGGCGTTTACAACTACGCTATCCGGATTCTGCCTGTTGCCATAGGCCTTATGATAATAGCTGCCGCTGTGGCTAAACTTTTCTAATAGCAGATAATTCATAGCATTTGCAGACTGCCGGCTTTAAAACCCGGCAGTTTTTTTGTGCCCGGATTTAGCTCTAAAGGCTTGATAACCCCAGTGAAATAAAGCATAATTCTGGGTGAAGGAAGGCAGATAACATGAAACAGCTGACTGATGACGAAATCTACCGTATTGCCCAGAAAAGGGTCAAGGAAAAGAAGGATTTTTACAATCACCTGTCGGTTTATATAGTGATAAACCTGATGCTTATAGGTATCTGGGCATTTACCGGCAGTTCATACCCCTGGTTTATTTTCCCCCTGGGGGGCTGGGGTATCGGGCTGATTTTTCACTTCCTGAGTGTTTTCGGCTTCATGCGTGACGAAAGTGACTGGGAAAACAAGGAAATCCAGAAAGAGATTGGGCGTTTAAAGAAAAACCTTTAAACGCCGGTTATCTCATCTTCATCAATTTCAGCCGGAAGCTGGGTCAGAGCGGCAACCGCCGCAATAGCGGCAATCCTCCGGGTATCGTCAAATATTTCGGACAGCTTCTCTTCCAGCGGCTGTTCTTCACTCATGATACGCTTCATCTCATCAAGCAGGGTGGTTTCTTTTTCAATGAAATGGGTATGCAAATTCCCGGCCACAAAATTGGGATTAACCAGAACCGCCTTGTGGAAGGGGATATTGGTCTTCACCCCTACTATAATGTATTCGTAAAGGGCGCGCCGCATACGGGCTATGGCTTCTTCGCGGGTACGTCCCCAGACAATCAGCTTGGATATCATGGGGTCATACAGGTAAGGTATGTTATAGCGGGTATGAACGCCGCTGTCCACCCGCACCCCGATACCGCCGGGTGAACGGTAACCCTTTAGTTTGGCCGCCGAGGGGGCAAACTCATTCAAGGGGTCTTCGGCGTTTATGCGGCACTCTATAGCCCAACCCCGCATCTGGACGTCTTCCTGTTTGAAAGAAAGCTCATCTCCGGAGGCTACCATTATCTGTTCTTTGACTATATCTATGCCGGTAACCATTTCGGTAACAGGGTGTTCCACCTGCACCCGGGTATTGGCCTCAAGGAAGTAAAACTGGCCGTTTGAAAAGATAAATTCAATAGTACCGGCACCCTCATAGTTAACCCACTTGCCGGCCTTGATAGCCACTTCGCCCATTTTCTTGCGGAGTTCGGGGGTGATGACCGGTGAAGGGGCTTCTTCAATAAGTTTCTGATAACGCCGCTGGATAGAACATTCCCTCTCACCCAGATAAACCACATTCCCCTGTGAATCACCCATTATCTGTATCTCTATATGGCGGGGATTGGATATGTATTTTTCAATATAGACTTCGGCCAGACCAAAGGTATTTCCGGCTACTTTCTGGGAGGATTCTATGGCATCTTTAAGCTCGTCCGGGCCGTTTGCCACCCGCATACCGATACCGCCGCCGCCGCCGCTGGGTTTGATAATAACCGGGTAACCGATAGCCGCGGCCGCTTCGGTGGCCTGCTCAATACCGGAAACACAGCCCTCGGTACCGGGCAGTACCGGCACACCCGCTTTTTTCATTTCACGTCTGGCGGCAATCTTGTTGCCCATCAGCTCTATAACCCGGCTGCTGGGGCCTATAAACTTGATGCCGGCCTTTTCCAGAGCCAGTGCAAAACCGGGGTTTTCAGATAAAAAACCGTATCCGGGGTGAACCCCGTCTACCCCCGCTTTTTTGGCAGCCGAGACTATCTTTTTTATATTCAGATAGCTCTCAGACAGCTGGGAAGGGCCAATATGATAAGCTTCGTCTGCATACTTTACAAAAAGAGCGCCTTTGTCAGCATCGGAATAAACGGCAACAGTCTTTATGCCCAGCTCACGGCAGGCGCGCATAATACGTATGGCTATCTCACCCCTGTTGGCAACCAGTATTTTATTTAGCATCTGGCTCAATCACCATAATTACGTCTTTGCTGCCCACCACTTCGCCCTCATAAGCATATATCTCTGAAACTACCCCGCTGACAGCGGCGGTAACATCGTTTTCCATCTTCATAGCCTCAATGGTGGCCACCACTTCACCTTCGCTAACCTTGTCCCCTTCCTTCACCTTCAGGGAAAGGAGCATACCCTGCATGGGGGAGACAACTGCCCCGGGGTGTGAGGCCGTAGGCTTGGCAGCTTTGGGGGCTTCGCCAACCGCACCGGCCTTAGCGGAAACCTTGACCGTAAAGACTTCTCCGTCTACCTCAACGCTGTATTCAGCCGAACCATTAAAGACCGGAGCGGATTTAGCTTCGGTTTTGGCTTCAACTTTGGCTGCTTCAGGGGTGGACGGCAAAAGGCACTCTTCCTTGCACTCACCCTTGAGGAACTTGGCCGCTACCTCAGGGTACATGGCATAAGTCAAAAGGTCTTCTTCGGTTTTGAGTATACCCAGCTTTTCACCTTCGGCCTTCATCTTGGGCAGTTCCGGCTCAAGCAAAGCCCCCGGCCTGACACTAATGGGTTTTTCATCACCGATAATAGCTTTGCGTATTTCTTCATTTACCGCACCGGGTATTTTGCCGTAATACCCCAGCAGGTAATTTTTAGTTTCTTTGGTAACCTGTTTGTAGCGGGCACCGCTCAGCACATTTAAAATAGCCTGCGTGCCTACAATCTGGCTTGACGGGGTAACCAGCGGGGGGTAGCCCAAATCCGCCCTTACTTTGGGTACTTCGGCCAGTACCTGCGGCAGTTTGTCAAAGGCATTCTGCTGGCGAAGCTGGCTGACCAGATTTGAAATCATACCGCCGGGTATCTGGTGGAGAAGCACCCCGATACTCGGCTGGGTGGCTTCGCAGGTATAAAGGCAGCGGTAAGTAGAGCTTATTTTATTAAACTCCTCACCTATTTCGCTCATCAGTTCCAGATTAAGCCCGGTATCCAGTTTCGTACCCTGAAAAGCGGCCACGAAACTTTCGGTAGTGGGCTGGGACGTACCCCAGGCAAAGGCGGAGAAGGCGGTGTCTATTATATCCACCCCGGCCTCGGCCGCGGCATAATAAGCCAGAGGTGCCATGCCGCTGGTGCAGTGGGAGTGGAGGTCTACCGGCAGTTTGACCTTGGCTTTTATAGATTTTACCAGCTGGGCGGCAGCGGTGGGGGTAATAAGCCCGGCCATGTCTTTAATACAGATAGAATCACAGCCCATCTTTTCCAGTTCCACTGCCATCTCGGCCAGATTTTCTACGGTGTGAATGGGGCTGGTGGTATAGCAGATAGTACCCTGAACGTGAGCCTTAAGTTCTTTGGCCGCCTGAACGGAAACTTCCATATTGCGGGTATCATTCAGGGCATCAAAAACCCGGAAAATATCTATGCCGTTTTTAACGGACAAACGGACAAACTCACGCACTACATCATCTGCATAGTGACAGTATCCCACCAGATTCTGCCCGCGGAGAAGCATCTGGAGGGGGGTATTGGGAGCTTTCTGGCGTATAAGGCGCAGGCGTTCCCAAGGGTCTTCGTTCAGGAAGCGGATGCAGGAGTCAAAGGTAGCGCCGCCCCAGACCTCCAGTGAATAAAAGCCGACCTTATCCAGCTTGGCGGCAATATCAATCATGTCACGGGTACGCATCCGGGTAGCTATCAGTGACTGGTGCGCATCCCGCAGAGTGGTATCTGTTATCTTTATACCCATATTATTAACCTACCGTCTATATTAGTAATCCGGTTGCTATTAGCTCAGAAAGGACATCTGAAAATACTGAGGCAAAAAAGCTGGAAGTGAAGTTAATTCTATCTTAGCCCCATTGGACTGTCAAGAAACGGCAAGCATTAGCCGTTCATTAACAAGGCTTGAAAGGCTATGCTTTTATAGCTGAAACGGCAGATTTCACTTCGGCGTGTTTCTGGAATATAATGTTAACCCTCCAAAGGTATTACTCGACCGCGTGCGGGCATAACTATTTTTATTCGTTTTCGGAGGAAAATATGAGCCGTTTTGCCGTTTTGTTAGCCGAAGGTTTTGAAGAAATAGAGTTTTGCACCATTACGGATATCCTCCGGCGGGCAGACCTTGAGGTAAAAATAGTGGGGCTTAAAAACGGTCTTACCGGCGGCTCAAGGGGAATCCGCATCATGCCGGATTTGGGTATAGATGAGCTGAAAAGCAGCGACTACGAAGTGCTGGTTCTGCCCGGCGGCAATCCCGGCTTTATAAATATGGGCAAAGACCAGCGGGTGCTTGAGCTTATCCGCAGCGCCCACGCCGAAGGCAAATATCTGGCAGCTATCTGCGCCGGGCCGGCCGTCCTTTCCCGGGCCGGGGTAATAAACGGCAAAGAAGTTGCCATATATCCGGGGGTTAAGCACCTGCTAAAAGGCTGTACTGCCTGTGACCTGCGGGTAAAGGTGGAAGGCAAACTTATTACCGGGCGAAGCCCCCAGGCCGCCATGGATTTTGCCCTGACCCTTATGGATATGTTTGCCAAACCCCAGGCCGCTAAGGTGGTACGTGACGAAATGCTGGTTTAGATACCGCACCATCTGAAATAAAACGGGGGGCTAAAAGCCCCCTTTTGTATTTAAACCACTTGACTATTCCCTATGGCAGCACCTGTTCGCAAAAAATATTTCCCGGAAGATATTGACTTAATTGTAGTAAAGTTATAGCATTACTACAGTATTATATTCCAAAGGGGGAGCAAATTCCCTTGACCAGAACCAAATAGAGCACTGCCAGCCGTGACAAAATAATCTCGGCCGCCACCCACCTTTTTTTGAACTCACATGATGCCGGCAAAGTAAGTATGGAAGATATTGCCCGCAAGGCCAGAGTTTCCCCCACTACCATTTACAACAATTTCGGGGGCAGAAAAGCTTTGGTACAGGGGGTAGTAAAAAAAATAATAGATGACAACATTGCTCAGGCAAAAAGCATTATGGCCGGCTCCCTGCCCTTCCCTGACAAAATACAGCTGATACTCTCCAACAAAAATGATATGGCCGGAAAAATGCCGGAAGAGATACTGAAAAAACTGGTGTACATGGACGATGATGTGGCCGCTCTGATACAGGAAATCTACCAGAAAGAAATTCAGCCCATGTGGCAGAAACTGATAGCGGACGGCAAAGCCGAAGGATACGTAGACCCGTCCATCTCCGAAGAAACCGCCTTTATTTACCTTAAAATAATGCGTGACGGCTTTAATGCCAACGCCGCCTTATTTGAACCCTCCAAAGACAAAATAAACCTGATGATGGGGCTTTCCCGGATAATGATGTACGGCTTTTTCAAAAACGATGCCTGCCCTATTCCAACCCGCCAAAATATTCAGGCAAAAACCGGCTGAAGGAGTAACTGATGAGTCAAATATCAATTTCAGTAGAAAAGCTAAGCTACTGGTACGGAGACCTCAAAGCGGTAAACGGGATAAGTTTTGAGGTTGGATAGGGTGAAATTCTGGGTTTTCTGGGTCCCAACGGGGCAGGTAAAACCACCACTCAGAAAATGCTGACCGGCCAGCTCAAACCGAAGGACGGCCGGGCTACCCTGCTGGGATTTGATGTGGCCAAGGATACCGAGGAAATCCACCGGCGGATAGGCATCTGTTTTGAACAGACCAATCTGTACGAACAAATGACCGCTCTGGAAAACCTCCAGCTTTTTGCTGACCTTTTCGGGGTGAAAAACTTTGACGGTTATGCCCTTTTAAAAAGGGTGGGGCTGGCCGGACGGGAAAAAGACAAGGTGGCCGGTTACTCCAAGGGCATGAAACAGCGCCTTATGATAGCCCGCTCCCTGGTAAACACCCCCAGCATACTCTTTATGGACGAACCCACTTCCGGGCTTGACCCCGTATCTTCAGAATCTATCCGGGACATCATACTGGAAGAACGCAAACGGGGGGCAACCATATTTTTAACCACCCATGACATGTGGGAAGCAGACAAACTGTGTGACCGGGTAGCCTTTATCAACGAAGGCTCTATTGCCGCATTGGATACCCCGGTTAACTTAAAACAGCAGTACGGCAAACGTTCCCTGGTGGCCAAAATAAAAACCCCGGACGGAAAACTGGAAAACAGAGAGATTGCCCTGGATACCGGCAAAACCTCCGCAGAGGTCAGCAAGCTCCTTGATAGCGAACAGGTGCTGACCCTGCACAGCGAAGAAGCCACTCTGGAAGATATCTTTATAAAGATAACCGGACGGAGGCTGACCGAATGAACTTTCGCATTATAAAAGCCCTGCTGAGAAAGGATTTTTCCCTTTTCCTACAAAACCGCTTTTATATGCTGATGACTATTGTCGGGCTGGTATTTTATATAATTATCTTCTTCATCATGCCCAACAAAGTGGACGAACAGCTTAAAGCGGGTATATACGCCCCGGTCATGCCGCCGGCATTTTCAGTACTGGTGGCAGACCCGGCAAACAGCCTCTCCAACTATGACTCGCTGGAAGATGCCAAAACCGCAGTGGAAAACGGGGATACCCAGGCAGTTATTGCCCTGCCCGAAGATATCATGCAGGTTTGGGCTTCAGGCGGCAAACCTGAAATAGATATCTATTATTCGTCATCTGCCCCGCTTGAGCTGCGGGATGCCATAATCAGCCTGGTGAAAGAGCTTTCATATATCCAGACCGGCCAGTCAATTACCTTTGATACCAACGAGCAGGTAATGGGACAGGATATGCTGGGTGAACAGATACCCATGCGCAACCGGATGGTACCCCTGCTGGCCATATTTATACTTATGATGGAAATACTCAGCCTGGCCAGCCTGATAGCCGAAGAAAACGAACAGGGTACGGCCAGAGCCCTGCTGGTAACCCCTATGAGCGTACCCGAACTCTTTGCCGCCAAAGGTATAATAGGGGTTGGCATGGCACTGGGGCAGGTGGTGCTCTTTATGCTGCTGGTCGGGGGGTTCAGCTCCCAGCCGCTTATAACCTTAAGCGTGCTTATTTTGGGCAGCCTTATGGTAACCGGGCTGGGCTTCCTGCTGGCCTCGCTTACCAAGAGCCTTATGTCAGTGACCGCCTGGGGTATGCTGCTGTTTATCATTCTGGCTATACCCGGCATGGGCATAATGTTCCCCGGCCTGATAAGCAGCTGGGCTAAGGTAATACCCTCGTACTACCTGACAGATACCGTAAACCGGGTGGTTAACTACGGGGCAGACCTAAGCGTAGTGGGCGGAAACCTGCTTATCCTGCTGGGCTTTACCGCCGTAATAGTAGCAGCCGGTATTGTTGTCCTGCGGAGGCGTTACCAATGAGCATAAAGCACATCATCACCCTTTTTAACCGCGAAGTAATCCACGGCCCTAAGGACGTTACCTTTATAATGGTAGTGGTAACCCCCATACTTATTTCCCTGTTTATATCTCTGGCTTTCGGCAATATTTTTTCGGAAAAACCCAAGCTGGGGCTGACTGATTTGGGCAGCTCCCAGCTTGTAAGCCTGCTGAAAGAAAACAGCACCCTGCTTATTAAGGAATATCCTGACGAAGCCACCCTTAAAGAGGCGGCTACAAGCGGTGCGGTAGACATGGGGCTGGTACTGCCGGCAGATTTTGATACCGCCCTTATCCAGACCAATACCCTCAAGGCTAGTGCCTATGTCTGGGGGGAAAGCCTGGCTAAAAACCGCATGATTATCCCGGCGGTGCTGGCTGATACCGCCAGACAGATTACCGGGGCGGAAGTGCCGGTGGAGATAAACTCCATCTCACTGGGAGATGAGCAGAACGTACCCTGGTCTGACCGTTTGTTTCCCTTCGTGGTACTCATGGCCATGTTCTTCAGCGGGCTGATGCTGCCGGCCAGTTCCCTTATAGATGAAAAACAAAAACGCACTCTGGAAGCAGTCAATATCACCCCGGCCACTCTGGGCGAAATATTTACCGCCAAGGGGGCCATAGGCACTCTGCTGGGCTTAATTATGGGGCTTATTATACTCGGTATGAACTCAGCTTTCGGCAATGCCCCTCTGCCGCTGGTACTGATGCTAATACTGGGTTCGCTCATGGCCTCTTTGCTGGGGCTTCTGGCAGGTGCCTTTATAAAGGATATGAACACCCTTTTTGCCGTCTGGAAGTTCGGCGGGCTGCTCCTTTTCGGACCGGCTTTCATTTACCTTTTCCCCCAGATACCCCAGTGGATAGGTTACTTCTTCCCCACCTATTACATCTTAAAACCGGTAGTAGACCTGAGTATTTATGATGCCGGCTGGTCTGACATAGCCCTGAACGCAGGTATAACCGTGATACTGGTGGCTATACTGCTGGCAGTGGTTTCCAACGTAGTCAAACGCATGTCAAACTCTGCCCTGCGCCTTTATACCTGACAAAATTCTTTGGGTTAAAACATAAAGCCGCTCTGTCCAGAACAGAGCGGCTTTTTTATGATTGCTGGCGGTGTACGGCTCTAGAAAGCCTGTTCCTTGGTAACCTGAGCCAGATTTATCCGGCTAATAACTGTTTTTTAAAACCCCAGAGTACGCATGATAGTTATCTGACCAGAGGCGTACCCTCCCGTTTATCCCGCAAATTTCCCCTGACTTGCCCTGATACTTTCATCTTTGTAGTCAATTCATCTTTATATTTTCTGCCTGCCGCATAGCTCACGAAGCAAACACCTGTTTGACACTCAGTATTACGGGTGTTAAAATTCTTCGCTCAGCAGGCAATCTGAAGGAGTGTGCGAAGCTGCCTGTTAATATATAAGCCCGGCACCTCTACTTCCTTATAATCTTTTATAAAATAATAGGTAATATTTTTCGGCCTTACGATTAAGACCTAGTATCAAAGTACTAATACCCCTTTGACGATGTAAAAACCTGTGTGTTACAATACATCAGTTAAAAACTGAAATTCTGCCTGCCTCTGGCAGAAAAAAAGGCTTAGTGCTAACGGCGGACAACCGAAAGAAAGTATTAGAACTTTGCAGGTTGCACGCAGGTGGTGTTTAGAGGTATTCTAGACAATATGGGTTTTATACCTTTTTTGTAAAATACCTGCACAGTATCATTTGGTTTATGCAATACAGGGCGAGGCCCTTTAGAGATTAAAGCACAAGGGGGGCAACAGGAATGCCTAATGGAATGCTGATTGATACCACTAGATGTACTGGTTGTCGAGGCTGTCAGGTAGCCTGTAAACAGTGGAACGAAAACCCTGCTGTCAAGACAACTTTCAGTCCTGAAGTGACCAATCCCCTGGAACAGAACGCATTCAACTACAACCTGCTGGAGTGCAGGGAGATTGAAGAAGACGGAAAACTTAACTGGATTTTCGCTCACAAGAGGTGTTTGCACTGCTATGAACCGGCTTGCGTTTCGGTATGTCCGGTCGGTGCCCTCCACAAACGGCCTACCGGTGCAGTAGTCTGGGATCAGGACAAATGCTTCGGCTGCCGTTACTGCCAGAACGCCTGCCCCTTCCAAATCCCCAAATTTGAGTGGGATGACAACTGGGCTAAAATCACCAAATGCACCATGTGCTGGAACAGAGTGGAAAACGGTGTAGAACCGGCTTGTGCAGCTACCTGCCCCACCGGTGCTATCAAATTCGGCGAACGGGCTGACCTGCTGGCCGAAGCCTATGAAAGACTTGCAAATGACCCTGACAGATATTACCCCTATGTTTACGGCGAAAAAGAAGCCGGCGGTACTCATGTTTTGTATTTAAGCAGTGTTGAACCCGAAAAAATCGGCTTTGACATGCATGAGAATGAGTTCTTCCCCAGCTTCACCAGAGAATTCCTGGGCAACATACCTTTGGAAATCTCTATAGTAGCTTCGCTGATGGTTGGCATATGGTATTTCCGCGGCCGCAGAATTCAGGCGCAGGCACACGATGCCGAGCATGCTGAAAACAAGGCTGGCAAGCACTAGACCGGCGTAAGCGGGTTTAGACAAAAGAACCACTTTGGAATGGAGTAGGAAAAATGTTTAATACTAAACTTACTAGACGGGATTTTGTACAGCTAGCCGCCGGCTCTACCGCCGCCCTCAGTCTGGGTGCTTTGAAGCTCCCCGAATTTGAAAAAATGTTTGCCGAGGCTTTGAAAGAAATCCCGGTAATATGGCTCCAGGGTGCGGGCTGCAACGGATGCACTATCTCTACTATCAACGTTGTTTCACCCACCATCCAGGATTTGCTGCTTACTTCGGTAGTCCCCGGTACTCATGTATCCATGCAGTACCACCCCACTATCATGGCCGCTCAGGGTGATTTGGCTATGAGCACTATCACCGATACCGTGGCCAAAGGGCCGTTTGTACTGGTACTTGAAGGCTCTGTACCCCTCAAAGATAACGGGATTTATGCTGAGGTAGGCGAAGAGAACGGCGAAGGTATCACCATACTGGAGCATGTACTGAATCTGGCTCCCAAGGCACTGGCCATTGTGGCTGCCGGTACTTGTGCCGCCTTCGGAGGCATCACCGCTGCCGCCCCCAACCCCACCGGTGCCAAGGCTCTTGAAGAAATTCTTAAAGACCATAATATAACTACCCCGGTTGTAAACCTGCCCGGCTGCCCTCCTCATCCGGATTGGGTAGTGGGCACTCTGGCTACCATACTTATGAGCGGACTTGACGCACTTGACCTTGATAAGATGGGCCGCCCCAAGGCTTATTACGGCAAACTCCTTCATGACCAGTGCCCGCGCCGCGGTCACTACGAAAAGGGTTTGTTTGCCACCAAACTGTCCGAGCCTTACTGTCTGTTCCTGGTAGGCTGCAAAGGTCCGGTGACCTATGCTGACTGTTCTGACAGGCTCTGGAACAATAAAACCCGCTGGTGCGTAGAAGCTGATTCTCCGTGTATCGGCTGTGCCCACCCCGGCTTCCCGGATGCGGTTTCTCCCATGTTTGAAGCACCGCCTGTTATCAATAGTACTGACAAACTGGCTATCGGTATTGCCGGTACTGCCGTGGTACTGACTGCCGGTGTAGCAGCCGTAGAACTTGCTAAAAAAGCCAAGCGGAATGCCGCAAAAAAGGGTTAGTAGACCGTAATCTTACCTTTGGAGAAGAAAATGCAGAAGATAGTAATTGACCCCATAACGAGGATTGAAGGTCATCTAAAAATCGAAGCCACCGTAGACGGCGGCGAGGTTAAGGATGCCAAGTGTGTCGGCACTCTGTTCCGCGGCTTTGAAATATTTATGAAGGACCGTGACCCGCGTGATGCTGTTCACATTACCCAGCGCATCTGCGGCGTCTGCCCCACCTCCCACGGCACTACCGCCGCTTTAAACCTGGACTCTGCCTTTGGTGTAGCTGACAAGATACCGAATAACGGGCGGATACTCCGCAACCTTATTCAGGGTGCCAACTACATTGCTTCTCACATAGTCCATTTCTACCATTTGGCCGCTCTGGACTATGTAGACGTAACCGAAGTAGCAGATTATGACGGCACTGACCCTGAACTTTTGAAAGTTAAAGATTTCATTGCCCGGGCTCTGGCTGCCGGTGATATGTCCATGCTGGCGCCTTTCTACCCCAGATACGAAGGTGATTACCGCCTGCCCAAAAAGGTAGCCCAGGCCGCAGTTGCCCATTATGTTGAAGGCCTGAATATGCGCCGCCTGGCTCATGAAATGTCCGCCATTTACAGCGGCCGTCTGCCCCACAGCGTGGCAGTGGTTGCCGGCGGTGTTACTTCACACCCCAGCATAGACAGCATTTCAAACTTTATGAGCAAGCTGAATACCCTGCGCAACTTTATTGATAATGTATACATACCTGACGTTATTGCAGTAGCTGAGTCCTATCCTGATTACTTCGGTATCGGTGTGGGCTGCGGCAACCTGCTCAGCTATGGTGTGTTTGACCTTGAGGCCAGCGGCACTAATCTGGCTACCCGCCAGAGGCTGTTCACTCAGGGTGTGGTTTCCGCATCTGACCTGGCTCACCGCACCTTTGACCCCAGCAAGATTACCGAATCCATCAAATACAGCTGGTTCAAGGGTGATACTACTGAATATCCCCTGAACGAGGTAACCGAACCTGAATTTACCAAGGCTGACGGCTATTCCTGGCTTAAAGCCCCCCGCTACGATGGCACTCCCTACGAAGTAGGCCCTCTGGCCCGTATGGTAGTCAACTACGTATCCGGTGACCCCTTGGTTCAGCAGATGGTGAATGATACCCTGTCCCATTTCGGTGCCGGTCCTGCTGCCCTCTTCAGCACCCTCGGCAGACATGCCGCCCGTGCTCTGGAATGCAAGATTGTGGCTGACGAAATGGTCAAGTGGCTGATGGAACTCAAGATTGGCGAACCGGTTATTGCTGATTATGAAATACCCGAAACTGCCGAAGGCATGGGCCTCTGGGAAGCCCCCCGCGGCGCTCTCGGCCACTGGATAAAGATTGAAAACCACAAAATAAGCAACTACCAGTGCGTAGTGCCCACCACCTGGAACTGTTCGCCCAAGGATAATCAGGGTGTTTACGGTCCGGTGGAGCAGGCGCTTATCGGTACTAAGGTACGTGATAATGACAATCCCTTTGAGCTGGTTCGTATTGTCCGCTCGTTTGACCCGTGTCTGGCTTGTGCCGTTCACCTGGTCTCTCCCACCGGCAACGAAATCAGCCGCTTCCGCGTATACTAAGTATGTTTTTTAATCCGGGGAGTGAATCTCCCAAACCTATATTGGTCCTGGGTACAGGCAATATACTCTTGAGTGATGAAGGTGCCGGGGTACGCTGCATAGAGCGGCTATCCCGGTTTCCTGTTCCTGAAGATGTGGAGCTGTATGACGGCGGCACCGCCGCCATGGATTTACTGGACGTGATATCCGGGCGTGAAAAAATATTTATACTGGATGCGGTTCACGGCGGAGACGAACCCGGCATGATATACCGCTTCCGCCCCGAAGATATCAAAACCGAGCAGAAAATAGATATCTCTTTCCACCAGATGGGGCTGATGGAAATACTTAATCTGGCCAAATACCATGACGCCCTGCCAAAGGATATTATAATCTACGGTATCCAGCCCGGCAGTATGGCACCGGGGTTTGAGCTTACCCCGGCAGTAGACAAGGCTGTAAACCGGGTGGTGGAAATGATGAAGGCAGAGCTGGACATCAAGTAACCCCGGCTATAAATACCGGACTTACAAGGGCGGGCTTTTACCGCCTTTTTTTTATTACCCAGATATCCTCAGGAAAGCCGTATATCGGCAATAATAGCCAGATGATCTGAGGCCAGACTAAATACAGTATAAGAATCCAGATACTCTATATCAGGCGAAGCCCAGATATAATCTATTCTCTGGTATAAATCTGCCGCATGGTAAGTAAGAACCGAAGTCTGCCCCTCCAGGCTGTCAGAAAAGCCTGCCTGCCGCAGTATAGCTATCTCCGCTGAATCCGGTTCGGCATTGAAATCACCCATTATTACAGTAGAGGGGGCATGGTGCCAAAAATCTGCCAGCTCCTCTGCCTGAATAACCCTCACCTCCCCTTCTTCGGGCACGTGGTGCAAATGGGTAGCCGCCAGGTACAGATACCTGACACCCAAATCCAGTACAGCGTTCAGATAGCCCCGTTTGATAGGCAGACCTTCACTTTCCAGACTGACATTGTGGGTATCCAGTATGGGATATTTGGATAATATGGCATTCCCCCAGTATTCACCGGCAGTAGCCCCAAAAGCGAAGTGCATATTCAGCCGCTGGGCAAGCCACTCCAGCATATCCACCCGCCCGCTTATCACCCAACCGCGGGAAATTTCCTGTAAGGCCACCACATCCGCCCCGCTGTCTTCAATAACCCTGGCCAGAGCTTCCAAATCCAGCTTACCCTGGGTATTAAACCCGTTATGTAAATTATAAGTCATAATACGCAGAGTGCCGCTAAACTGAGGTGCAGCCGGAGGCGTTTTATAGGTAAGCAAACCTAAAAGGGGCAGCGTCAGGAGCAGTATGGACATAGTCGGCAAAATAAAGCGTTCACCCTTAAAGTCCAGCAGAGGCAGGCACTCCCGCCCTGAATACAAGCCCAAAACCACCACCATAAGCCCGGCCACAAGCTCCAAGACTGTATTATCATACGGCACAGCCACCTGATACACCGCATAATACCCCAGCAGGAGCACAACGAATAAAATCATGCCCAGCCCGTTAGGCAAGTTCAGGCTTTCAGGCTGCCCCTCAGCCATTCTGCCGCCAATATAGCGGAGAATCACCCCGAACAGGAGTATCAATGCCAGCTGCCCCAGAAAATGCTGGGCAAGACTTATAGCCGCCACTCCGCCTGAAATACCGGTCAGGGAAAGTATCAAAAACAGGCTGGCAATCATGGACAGCAGCCTTATATGCCTTTGGTTGAGTGAAAACACCCAGAGTATGCCCACTAAACCCAGTGATAAAGCCCCCAGCACAAATAAAGAAGCAACCGGGCTGGAAAAACCGCTGAGGGCAGACAGCCGGGCAATATTGCCGAAAACTACCAGTTCTAAAAACAGGAATGGCCCTATCACCAGCCAGCCCAAGCCATTGTTACTGGCAGCCGGTCCCTCTGCCAGAGGCATATGCACACTAAGCAAAAATAATATAAACGCCGCTATCACAGCACTAATCAGCAAGGGAAAAACCGAAGGCTGGTTTACCAGGTCATAAGTGCCAAATCCGGCAGACAAAGCGGCATTCAGCAGTAAGCCGAAGACAACCCCCGCCCCGAAATGCCCCACTGAAGATGCCCCCCGCACCCGGGCACTATCCAGATAAACCGCCAAAAAAACAGCAAAGAGAGACAGACCCAAAGCAGAGCAGATAAAGTTTATCAGAGGCTCGGCAAAGCCTATCTGGGCCAGCAGGCTGAGTATGGCCACTCCGCCGGCACTGAAAATAATGGCTTTATAACTGCATAACAAACCGCGCAGAGGCTTAGCCAGAAAGGACAGACCGAAAATAACAAGGGCAATTAGTCCCAGCACCCCTGCCCCCTGCCCGAAGCGGTCACCCAGTATCCAGGTCATACCTGAACTGAATAGCGGAAACAGACTCACCGCCAGGGTAAAAACCATTGCCGGCAACAAAAATTCCACTGCACCCGGCTTTTCCTGAAAAAATCTCCTCATGCCTGCCGTACCTCACTTTCTAACCACGCCTGTCCGCCAGCAAGTATTGCCCAGAACTTTTTTTATTCTGCCAGTTTCACCTCAGGGGCTGTCCGCTCAAGGTCACTGGCATTTATAAGCACCCGCTCTTTAAAGCCAAAAATCCCGGCCAGCAGACGGTCAGGGAATATCTCACGGCGGGTATTATAAAAAGTAGCTATAGAGTTATAGTAGTCACGAGCCAAAGCTATCCGAGACTCGGTAGCCGCCAGTTCCTCCTGGAGTTTCAGAAAGAGAGTATCTGCCTTGAGTTCGGGGTATTTTTCCATATTAAAAACCAGTATGGCAGAGGCACTCCGGATATCCGTAGTATCCTGCCCGTTTACCTTGGAGATAGTGCGTACTTCCGCCAGCATCTCCTGCAGCTCATGCTCATGCTTAGAAAAACCCGCTACACTCTTTGCAAGGTTGGGTATCAGGTCAAAACGGCGTTTCAGCTGTATATCCACCTGGGCATATCCCTGGCAAACCCTGTTCCGAAGCCCCACCAGACTGTTATAACCCGCCCAAAGCCAGCCCAGCAGCCAGCCAAAGAGATAAAACCCCAGCCACCAAACCGCACCCCAGCCCGGATTAAAACCCTCAGCACCCTGCTGAGACAAAAGTAACCCGCTGCCTAAAGATACCAGCAAACCCAGGATTATCCAGAACCAGAACCAGCCGCTGTAACTGCGGCTTATCTGCTTCTCAGTCCGGGTGGAAATCACATACATAGGGGCAGATTTGTCTTTGGCTATTTCAGGGGCAACTATATCCCCCCGTTCCCGGGATTGTCCCATTATGTAAAGCTCTGCATGCAGCGGGATAGCTTCCTCGGTAAAACGGCGCCGGTGGTCAGAATTAGCTATACTCCCCTGCGGGCCTTTGGCATAGTACAGCGGGTCACTCCGGCCGCAGGTCTGGTCAAACAGGGTTTGGGGCTGGATATCCGCCCCCTCCGGCTGTATAAGGATAATCCCCGTTTCGTCCTTAAGGTAAAACGGCTGCATCTCTTTGCCGGAGGCCACCTGTGTCCAGCCGCTCTCCTGCCGGGTACGGACACCCACATGCCCCTTAGCATCGGTATAAGTTTCAGTCACCAGACGTGACCAGTGTTCCTCTACTTTATAATGATAGTAAACGCACTTCTTAGCCGAAAGAAAGCCGGTAAAAGGATTTTCGCTTTCAGCCCTGCCTTTAAGCTCAACCAGACCGATAAATACCTCTTGGGTACGCGAAGTGGGTATATCATCTACCAGCCGCTTGCGCCGCATCACCCGGAATGCCAGCACCAAAGCCACCAGACTAAGTGCAAAAACCAGATAACCCCAAATCTGAAACTCCATTCGCCCACTCCCCGGTAAAGCTTAGTTGGTATTTATCATAACATACCCGCCTTCCAGACGGATAAAAGCTATCTGTAATGAATATTCAAAATATTACCATTTGTCTAATTATATTAATAAAATTTTACACAAAAGTGTTATACCAGTATACTGTGGGAACTGCCCATAAATTTCAACAAGGAGTTAGTAAATTCCACATGACCATTAAAATAGTCACTGACAGCACTGCTGATTTACCGGCTGACCTGGTAAAAAATCTGGGGATTACGGTTGTACCTCTTTACGTCCATTTTGGCACTGAAGTATTCCGTGACGGTGTGGATATAAATAAGGAAACCTTTTTTCACAGGCTGATACACGGCGGCATCCACCCCAAAACCTCCCAGCCCAGCCCCGAAGATTTTGCCAATGTCTACCGTGAGCTGGCTAAAGATAATACCACCGGCATTGTATCCATCCACATTTCCTCTAAATTCAGCGGCACTTACCAGTCCGCCATAGAGGGCGCCAAACTTTCGGGCGTAAGCTGCCCCATAGAGGTTATAGATTCCCGTCTGCTCTCCATGGGCATGGGGCTTATTATCAAGGCGGCTGCCGTAGCCTCCCGTTCAGGCAAAAAGCTGGGGGAGATTGTGGAAGACTGCAAGAACAGCATACCCAAGATAAAGCTGATGGGCTTTTTTGATACCCTGCGGTATGTTCAGGTGGGCGGGCGGCTTGGCAAAGCCAAAATACTTATGGGCTCTCTGCTGGGGGTAAAACCCGTACTGACAGTGGCAGACGGCGAATACCAGCCCTGCGGCAGGGTACGCAATACCGCCAAAGGTTTGGAGCGGCTGGTGGAGTTTGCCAAAACAGGTAAAAACATAGCTGATTTCAGCGTAATCCATTCTACTACCCCGGAAACCGCCCATAAACTGGCTGATATGCTTAGTGATATTTTCCCCAAAGACCAGACTATACTTGCCCAGCTGGGAGCTGTTCTGGGGACTCACGGCGGCCCCGGCACCCTCTGGGTGGCCTACAGGGAATCTTGATAATCATATATAAGATACTGTATTTAATTGAGCGGGGGGAGTATTCCCCCCTTTTTATATTATCCCCGGCCTTTTACATGCTATACTTTAAATATAGGGGGCTACTTAGCACCCCACTTGAGCTTACTCTACCCGGCAGGCAGGGAGGATTAAATGAGCTTTGCAGCAATATTTTCAATAGTTATCGGTGTGCTTGTTATTTTCCAGTGGAGAGAAAACCTTAACCGGCGGGCGCTCCAGGACCCCAACAAAGGCTATAAATCCAGGTGGGGTACGTATGAGCTCATACTCCGCTCAGCTGCCGAATTTGCCACCGCCCTTATGCTTATTCTGGCAGGTACAGGCTTGCTGTCTGAACAGAGCTGGGGGGAAAGCCTGTATCTGCTGGCAACCGGTATGTTTATTTATTCAGCCATAAACAGCCCCGGTTACTTTGTCCAGCAGAAAAACTGGTCAGTAGTGGCCGCTTATGCCATAGCTTTGGAGCTGGCCATACTGGGGGTAATACTCTTCCTCTAGGCCAAAAACATGGTTAAAACAGGTTTAGCCTCAGTTTTAAACGAATATAAAAAAAGGGCAGACCTTCTTAGGTCTGCCCTTTTATCTTGATTATGACTTTATTATGAGCGGGAAATAGCCTTTTCCAGCTCATCCAGCAAGGGGTGCTGGTACTTTTCAATATTCCCGTTATCGCATAAGGCCGCCAGAGCAGGGTCCAAGGGCATTTGACCTATAAAAGGCACGCCTATTGATTTGGCCAACTCTTCGCCGTGTCCGGCACCGAAAACCTCAATCTTTTTATCCAGTTCGGGGACTTTCAGATAAGCCATATTCTCCACTAAACCGATAATGGGTTTTTCCATTTTTTTGGCCATGCTCACCGCTTTTCTGGCCACCATCTCCACCAGACCCTGAGGGGTGAAAACAACCAGAATACCCGAAATAGGCAGCGCCTGTAAGACCGTAAGTGCGGCATCACTGGTACCGGGAGGCAAATCCACCACCATGTAATCCAGCTCTCCCCAGAGTACATCATCCCAGAACTGGTTAATCATCTTGGAAATAAGCGGCCCGCGCCAGATAACGGCATCATCCTGATTAGTCAATAATAAGCTGGTGGATACCAAAGAAATACCCCCGCGGGATTGAACCGGCAAAATAGCCTCTTCGTTACCTATAATCTTCTGGTTGGCACCAAACATTTTGGGTATACTTGAGCCGGTTATATCGGCATCCAGTATGCCCACCCTGTACCCCTGACGGTTTAAGGCCACCGCACACAAACCTGTTATAAGGGATTTCCCTACCCCGCCCTTGCCGCTCATAACAGCCACTACTTTTTTAACCCGGTTGAGATCTTTCAGAGGCACTGTAATATACTCAATCTCAAGGGTTTGTTTTTTAAGTACCGGCTTTAGAGCCAGCTCTATTTCCTGCCGCAAAATCTGCCGGCTGTCTTCGGATAAACCGGCGCTGGCTACTTTGACTGCTATTTTATCCGGCTGAACCGTAACCTCCCGCAACAGATTAAGCTCGGCCAGGGTAGTTCCAGCCGCTGCGACCTTTACTTTCCCCAGTATTTCCCGTATTTCAGCTTCAGTAGACATAATCCAGATATTCTCCCGTGTATTTTATTTAAAACCTACACCTGCCAGCCCCGCCGTCAGGTTCACTTAGCATAACTGCACCACATCAATAAATACCAGTTTGCAGTCCGGAATTTACTCTGTTATTATGAGCATATGCCCGTTAGTAATATTATACCAATACCCTAAAAGCGTCAACGCGCGTAAAGCAGAGTAATACCGGATATATTTCATGAGTAAATCTGGCCAAATGCACCCCCAAAACTGTGCTATAGTAATTATAAGGCCAAAAGCGAATCAGAGTAAATTGACAGCGAGGTGTTGTATTCATTATACTCTACCAAGTGGTACTAGTACCTAAGAACTAATACTACTTGGTACCCCAAGATAATACCCCAGCCTCGCAATATCTATCACCCCTAATCTCCGGAACAGCCAAACTAAACAAGGTATCTTGTTAGATAAGTATCAAGTATGGCAGGAGTGAGCGATGACAGATAAACGTAAACAGGGAAATTCCCAGTCAACTCCCCCTCCAACCCGCAGGGATTTTATAAAAAGCTCCGGTGGTGTGCTGGGTCTGGCAGCTATAATAAAGCTGGACGAAGGCACTCAGAATTTCAAAGCGGCTGTTGCACCCCCCTCTGCGGCCAGCTTTCCGCCGGAAGAAACCACTTTCCTTCCCAGCCCTGTTAAGGAAGACCCCCTTATCCGGATGCAGGAAGATTTGCGCCGGGCCATGCAGAAACCAGCCGCCGAACGCCACTGGGCTATGGTAATAAACCTTAGGAAATGTGTCGGCTGTCATGCCTGCACCGAAGCCTGCATCTCGGAAAACAAACTCCCTCCGGGGGTGATATACCGCTTTGTTATGGACGAAGAGATGGGCCAGTACCCTAATGTCTCCCGGCGTTTCACTCCCCGCCCCTGCATGCACTGTGACAATCCCCCCTGCACCAAAGTCTGCCCGGTGGGTGCCACCTTTAAACAGCCGGACGGGATAGTGGTAATTGACTATCACCGCTGCATAGGCTGCCGTTTTTGCATAGTGGCCTGCCCTTATGTTGCCCGGACTATGGACTACGGCGATAACTATCTGGAAGACGAACCTGAGGACTCCGGCCTGGTGCTGGGTTATGAGCAAGGCGGGGTCTGGCAAAGTGCCCCCAGTTTTGAATACGGCTACCAACATTCACGCACCCCCAAACGGGACTCACCCATCGGCAATGCCAGAAAATGCCATTTCTGTCTGCACCGCTTGGAAAAGGGCATGCTGCCGGCCTGTGTCACCACCTGCATCGGCCGGGTAAACTACTTCGGTGATGCCAATGACCCTGACAGCCTGGTTTCGGAACTGATAGCCAACCCGGGCATTATCCAGCTTAAATCAGAGCTGGGCACTGACCCTTCAGTTTATTATTTATTTTAAGGGGAGGAGTACCGCAAACCATGAATTGGAAAAGGATAGCCCTGGGTATATTAATCCTTTCCCTGGCGGCCGGAGTCTGGGGATTCCTGATGCTCCTCAACAACGGTCAGCAGATGCTCGGACTGGGCAGTTTCGTAGTCTGGGGCTTGTGGATGGCACTCTACGTATTTTTTGCCAGTACCGCAGCCGGTATGTTTTTTATAGCCTCGCTGGACCTGCTTTTTAAGGTTAAAACCTTTACCGGCACGGGCAAGATATTTATGCTGGCTTCGCTGACCAGTCTGGGTGCCGGTCTGGTGCATATTCTTATCAACGAAGGCCGCCCCGAACGGGTAATGAACGTATTTCTGCACCCTAACTTTGATTCGGTGCTGGCCTGGTCTGTCTGGATTTATACCCTGATTGCCCTGGCTACGGCCGCAATTTTATTCGTTCTGTTTATGCCCCAAAAACGCCTGCCTTTCCCCAAAGAACCGGTAGTAAAATGGCTGATGATTTTGGGTTTCCCGGTAGCAGTTATTGCCAGCGGGGCGGTGGGATTTACCCTTAGCACCCAGTCTTCACATTCATTCTGGAGCGTGGGTCTTTTTCCGGTACTCTTCCCTATCTTCGGTATGTCCGCCGGGTTCGCCCTGTCACGCATTATAGTTGCCCTGTACGGAGATAAAAAAAGCCCCGGTTACCCCCGCCTGGCCAGGACTATGGTAATTTCCACCATGATTTTACTGCTTGCCATTACCTACATAATAGGCTCGGTGCTGTTTGTGGGCATATATGACGCCACCCCGCCCACTATCGAAGCCGCCAACTATATAATGTTCGGACAGTACTGGTACGGCTTCTGGATAGTCCAGATGGGTCTGGGCATTGTGGTAGCCATGGCAGCTCTAATCACCATTCTGGTTAAACCCGGCTTATCCAAAAAACCGGCCTGGGGGCTGAGTGTAGGTGTGCTGGTGCTTCTGGGGGCGGCTGTTGCCCGTTTGAATTTTATCATTCCGGCTCAGGTAGTGGCCGGGGCAGACTTTTTATCCAGCCCCATTATAGACAGCAGATATATAGACAGCTACATACCCACCCTGCCCGAATGGGCGCTTTCAGCGGGGGTGACGGCCGCAGCCATTCTGGTATTTTACATGGTGGCCAGGATGATGAAACTGATACCTGTCAGAATTGGAGATGAGGAAACCGGCAATGAATAATGAAAGGCAAGCCAAAAACCCCTCCGGGGGCATAACCTGGGCTAATTTTATAAAGGTTTCCGCTTTGCTGGGGGGTACTGCCCTGCTGTCCGGCTGCGAGCTGGTGACCCACCCCAGAAAGATCCTGGGCGACAATGATTATTCTTTATCCAGGCCCGAAGATATTATCTACAGCACCTGCCAGCAGTGTGCCACCCAGTGCAGTATAAAAGTAAAGCTGGTTGACGGGGTCATTGCCAAGGTGGACGGAAACCCGTTCAGCCCCTGGAATATGATGCCCCAGCTGGATTATAAAACACCGGTAACTACCTCTGCCCTGACAGACGCCAGCATCTGCCCCAAAGGGCATTCGGGTGCCCAAACTTCGTATGACCCGTTCCGTCTGGTCAAGGTAATAAAGCGTGACGGCCCCCGCGGCTCAAACAAATGGAAGAGCATCCCCTTTGACCAGGCAGTAGAAGAAATAGCCAGCGGCGGCAAACTTTTTTCAAACGTACCCGGTGAAGAAAACCGGAACGTGGAAGGCTTAAAAGATATCTGGGCCTTGCGCTCCCCCGAAGTAACAAAAGCCATTAACACTGATATAAAGGCTATCTGGGCTGAAAAAGATGAAACTAAAAAAACAGCTCTGGTAGAGGCCTTTAAAGAAAAATACCGGGATTATCTGGATAAATTTATAGACCCCAACCACCCTGACCTTGGGCTGAAAAACAACGGCTTTTGCTATATGTTCGGGCGGACCCAGGGCGGACGGGTGGATTTTATAAAACGCTTTACCCATGACGCCATGGGTTCTATAAACGCTCATGGACATACCACAGTCTGCCAGGGCAGTTTATTTCAGTCAGCCAAGGCCTTAAGTGCCAAGTTTGATTCCGCAACCGGCGAATTTATAGAAGGTGATAAATTTTACTGGATGGCCGATATAGGCAAAAGCGAATTTGTCATCTTCACCGGCGCATCCCCCTTTGAGGCCAGCTTCGGCCCAACCAGCCGCGCCATGCGTATAGCAGACGGGCTGGACAGCGGCCGGATGAAATATGCGGTGGCAGACCCGCGTTTCTCCAAGGCCGCTTCAAAGGCCTGGAAATGGCTTCCGGCTAAACCCGGTACCGAGGGGGCTTTGGCACTGGCTTTAATCCGCTGGATATTTGATAACAACCGCTATAACGCCAAATACCTAGCCAATGCCAACAAAGCCGCCGCTGATGCAGACGGAGAGCCCACCTGGAGCGGCTCCACCTGGCTGGTAAAGATAGATGCCGAAGGCAAGGCCGAAAGGTTTCTTCGGGCTTCGGATATCGGCCTGGAACAGGGCAGCTTCGGCTTTGATACCCCGCTGATTATGAAAAACGGAGAACCCGCCCGGTTTGACCCGAATGATACCGTAAATGCGGCTGAAGGTGAGCTGCTCATTGACACCGTTATAAACGGTTTGCGGGTAAAAAGCAGTTTGCAGATACTCCGGGACGAAGCCTCCAGCCACACTCTGGAGGAATGGGCTGAAATCTGCGGGGTAAAGGCGGATGACCTTGCCGAAACGGCCAGCGAATTTACCAGCCACGGCAAAAAAGCGGCAGCGGATGTCCACCGGGGAGTCAGCCAGCATACCAACGGCTTTTATAACGCCCTTGCCTGGTGGAACCTGAATATGCTTATAGGCAACTATGACTGGCAGGGCGGCATGCTCAAAGGCTCTGCCTATGATATCAGCGGCAGCAAAGCCGGCGGCCCTTTTAATCTGGGCAAGATGAAGCTCGGCGCCCTTACTCCCTCCGGCATAAATATAGTAAGGTACGGGCATATATACGAAGATACCACCCTGTTTAAGAGTCAGGGTTATCCGGCCAAGCGGAACTGGTATCCCCTTTCGGAGGATGTTTATCAGGAGGTTATCCCCTCGGCCGGAGATGCCTATCCCTACCCTATCAAGGCTCTTTTCCTGCATATGGGTTCACCTGTTTACGTAGTCCCGGCCGGGCATACCGCTCTGGAGTTTCTGTCAGACCCGGAAAAACTGCCCCTGCTGGTTGTTACCGATATAGTGGTAGGTGAAACCTCCATGTATGCAGATTATATCTTCCCGGACCTGACCAATATGGAACGCTGGGAATTTGCCGGCAGCCAGAATACTATCCCCTTTAAATCCCAGCCGGTCAGACAGCCTGCTATTGCCCCGCTGGTGGAAATAGTGAAAGTATTCGGTCAGGACATGCCCCTTTCCATGGAAACCATGCTGCTGGGGCTGGCCGAAAAAATGGGCTTGCCGGGCTTCGGGCCGGACGGGCTGGGTAACGGCATACCCCTTAACCACTTTGATGACCTCTACATTAGAATGGCGGCTAATCTGGCTTTCGGCGAAAAAGCTGACGGCTCTGATGCTGTGCCTGATGCAGACGAAGAAGAAATACGCATATTTACCCAGGCCAGACGCCATCTGCCGGATAATATTTACAACCTTGAACGCTGGAGCAGCCTGGCGGGTGAAAACTGGCCAAAGGTTGTTTATATGCTAAACCGGGGCGGCCGCTTTCAGGACTATGAGGGTGGCTACCCGGCCAACCAGCAGCTGGGCAACAAATACGGCCGCCTGTTCAACGTATTTTTGGAAAAAACTACCGAAGTCAAAAACTCGCAGACGGGTGAACCCATCCCCGGCCATGCCTGCTATATTACCGCCGGGCGGGATTGCTACGGGCAGGAGCTGAATGATGAGAAAAACGGCTATGACTTAAACCTGATTACCTACAGGGAGATTGCCCGCACCCCTACCACCGCCGGCAATTATTATCTGAACCCCCTGTTGCCTGAAAACACGATACTGATTAACCAAGCTGATGCAGACAGGCTTGGCTTGACCAAAACAGATATAGTCAGGGTGGTATCCGAAAGCAATCCCAGGGGCGTCTGGAATCTGCGGAACGGTCAGGAATGGCCTATGAACGCCAAACTAAATATTATGCAGGGTATCCGCCCCGGGGTAGTAGCCTTTTCACTGGGATACGGCCATTTCGCCTACGGCGGGCTGGATATCACCATTGACGGTGAGCTTATTCCGGGTGAGGCCAAACGCACCAAGGGGGTGAACGCCAACGCCGCCATGAGGGTAGACCCCCACCTGAAAAATACCTGTCTGGTGGATACCATCGGGGGCAGTGCCGTTTTTTATGATACCAAGGTCAGACTGGAAAAAGTTAATACCTAACCAAAGTACAAGGAGACTAACTATGAGCATATACTTAAACCCTGAAAAAAACCGTATCCCCGCCCTTCTGACCCTGGCCGTCATCGGCTCTGTCTGGGGGCTTCTGGAAATGGCACTGGGGGGTTTCCTGCACGCAATCCACTTTACCTATCAAGGTGCGGTTATGGGAGGCTTAGCTATATCCCTTATGGCTATATTTATGAGCATTACCAGAAAACCCGCCCTTATCCCCCTGCTGGGCGTTATTGCAGCCGCTTTTAAACCCTTCTCCGCCCTGATATTCGGCGAGCCGGTCTTTTCGGCTTATGTAATTAACCCGGCAGTCGCCATCATAATGGAGGCGGTTGCCTTTGGAGCGGTGGCCTTTATCTTCAAAAAAGCTATGGAAAAGCACCTCCTTGCCCAGATAACTACCGGCTTTCTGTCAGGTGCTTTGGGTATAGTATTATATGCGGTTATCGCCTCTGTATTCGGTATGGGCAAATGGCCTATGCTGGATATGGCCGGCAAGATAGACACCATAATAAGCACCGGCTGGCCGGTGGCATTGGCTGGCAGCATTACCCTGGCCATAGGCTACTATCTGGGCAAATTCGGTATGCCCAAACTGGCCAATTTCAAAACCAGCTATCCCCGCGCGTACTACATAACCTCAGCCGTGACAGTGATATCGTGCTGGGTTATTCCGGCAGTATTTCATCTGGGAGGTTAGGTGAACCTTATTATCACCGGAGAAGTGGGCAGCGGAAAAAGCTCACATTGCCAGAGATATGCCCGGTACCTGCGGGAGTACGGTTTTAAAACCGGCGGCATTATCTGCCACCCTGTGTTTCAGGAAGACACCAAAACAGGTTACACGGTTACCGATATCCGCACTTCGGCAGAGGCTGTTTTCAGCCTGACTAACCCTCCGGCTGATTTCCAGGGTGAAAAGGTTGGCAGATACTCTATCCTCCAAAGCGGGCTTGATTTCGCCTGTAACGCCATCAAGGAAGCTCTCCGGACTGGCTATGAGGTTATTTTCCTGGATGAAATGGGACACCTGGAGATAGCCGGCAAGGGGCTGGCCGGACAAGCCCGTCTGGCTTACCGGAAAGCACCTTATACTGTCTCCGTAGTCCGCAAATCCCTGCTTCAAAAGTTTCTGGCCGCCTTCGCCCCGGAGGAGTCCGAAAATATTTTTGTCATACAGGATATAGAGGCCGACCCGGATATACACCCCGCCTTTTTTAAAACCCCGCCTGCCAAGACGGATATAAGCTGCATTATACTGGCAGGCGGCAAAAGCAAGCGCATGGGCAGGGATAAAATTAGCGCCACCTTAGATTCGCAAACCCTGCTGGAAAGGGCGGTAGCTAACCTTAACGGTTACGGGCGGGAAATTCTGGTGGTTACCGCTTACGGCCAGGCAGATGCAAAAATACAGCCGCTACCCGGCATAAAAATAGTGCGGGATATCCTGCCGGAAAAAGGGCCTCTGGCCGGTATTTACAGCGGTCTTAAGGCCTCAAAATCCCAGTTTAATCTGGTGGTAGGCTGCGATATGCCCTTCCTCAACCGGGCTCTGCTGGAGTATATGAAAGACCAGGTGGCAGGCTTTGAGGCTGTCGTACCCAGACTTGGGCAAAAACCTGAACCCCTGCATGCCATTTACTCTAAATCAGCCGGTGAAAAAGCCCTTAGCCTGTTAAGCCAGGGCAAATTGGCCGTCAGTGATTTACTTGCCCGCCTGCACACAAGATATATAGAAGAACCTGAGATTAACCGCTTTGACCCCGAACACCGCAGTTTTTTCAATATCAACCGCCCCGAAGACCTGGACACAGCCAGAGACATAGCCGCAAACAAAAAAGCTGTTTCCGGCTAATACCATTCCCCCGGTCACTTTTACCAAAACAGGTGTCTCCAGAGCCGCAAAAGTGTATTATAATTAAAGGGTTGTAACAATATTTTGAGCAGGAGGATACAATGCCAGAGTTTGGAACACCTTTTTCAGGATTGGCCAAAAGCCAGCCCCTAAGCAATGAAGAACTTATCCGGGCAATAAGGTTTATGGTAGCGGCCGAATACGAAGCCATTCAGTTATACCTGCAATTGGCCGAATCCACTACCAACAGGCTTGCCATAGAAGTACTCAGAGATATTGCCAATGAAGAAAAAGTACACGCAGGTGAATTCCTCAGACTTCTCAAAGAACTTGCACCTGACGAAGAATCCTTTTACGCCGACGGGGCTAAAGAAGTAGAAGAAGAGATAGAAAAACACAAGAAATAAACCGGTTACACGGGGGGCGGTCTGTACCGCCCCCCTTAAACTTCTGTTTAATAAAAAAGCCGCAACCCACAGTTTGCCTGCTTATAAGTCTTACGGTAAAGCTACTTTCCTCAATATAAAACATTCCCAATCCAGTTGTCTTTATTTCCCTCATCAGCCGCCAGCATTACCTAAAAAACCACTTGCATAGGAAAAAATAACCTGCTATATTATAAATGTTAGGCAAGCCTAACTATTATGGAGGTGCTTGAATGACTGACATAAGCGCAATTACTCCGGCCATGCAGGACTACCTGGAGACAATGCTGTCCCTGTCTGAGTCTGTAAATGAAATCCGGGTGACGGATATTGCCGCCAAACTTAGCATAGCCAAAGCCACCGTAACCCAGGGGATAGAATACCTGAAAAAACACGGGCTGGTGCTTCAGGAAAAATATGGTCCGGTAGAGCTTACCGCCAGCGGCAAAGCTATGGCCGTGGAAGTGCGCTGGAGACACCGCAAGCTAAAACAGTTCCTGACCGAAGTGCTCAGCGTTGATGCCAAAATAGCCGAAAAGGATGCCTGCCTCATGGAGCACGTTGTCAGCAAGCACACCATGAACCGCCTGATGCATTTTCTGGAATCAACCGATTGCATGAACTGTGCTAAAAATGTCAGTCAAAAACATACTCCCGCTATAAATAATTTGAGCCGAGTGCAAAGTAACAAGGAGACTAACCCTATGGAAACGAAACCAATCAGAGCTCTAAATGAGCTCAAGGTCGGAGAACGGGGGCGGGTAATCCGCATTGCCTCTGACAAGGCGCTGAAAAGCCGTGTCCTTGACATGGGCGTTACCCCCGGTGCAGAGATTAAAATGGAAGGTCACGCCCCTATGGGTGACCCGGTAGAAGTAGATGTAAAAGGCTATCACCTGACCCTGAGAAAAGACGAGGCCGCTCAAATCTATGTGGAGGTGGGCGCCTGATGGAAAGATTGCCGCTTGGTCTGGTCAAGTCCGGTTTGACGGCTGTCATCAGGGATATCCACGGTAGCGAGCACCTGAAACAGGAGCTGCTTGAGCAGGGACTGGTAGACGGCTGCCGGGTAAAAGTAGTGAAGAACGATACGGGCGGGCCGCTCATTATATCTGTTAATGACACCCGTTTAGCCCTGGGACGCGGGGTTGCCCTGCAGGTATTGGTTGAAGAGGCTGACAGTATAAAAAAATTTAGCCATGAGTTAGGTATTACTAACTTATGCGGCACAGCCCTCTGCAAAGAGGTGGGGAAATGATTAACAGCAAATCAATTGTGGTTGCGCTGGCGGGCAATCCCAACTGCGGAAAGACAACTGTATTCAACAACCTTACCGGTGCCCGCCAGCACGTGGGCAACTGGCCCGGTAAGACAGTTGAAAAGAAAGAAGGACGCTTTAGCTTCGGCGGCCGGGAAATACAGGTCGTAGACCTGCCGGGCGCTTACAGCCTGGGAGCTTATTCCGAAGACGAAATTATAGCCCGGGATTTTGTCCTGCTGGAGAAGCCGGATATTGTGGTAAACGTGCTGGATTCAACTAATCTGGAACGTAACCTGTACCTGAGCGTCCAGATGATGGAGATGGGAGCCCGGGTAGTGCTGGCCCTGAATATGTACGACGAAGTCAGCGCCAAACAGATAAAAATAGACACCGCTGAGCTTTCCAAGCGGCTGGACATACCGGTAATACCCACTACGGCTTGCCGCAAAGAAGGTATGAAAGAACTGGTAACAGCCGCTCTTAATCAATCCGGGTCTAATAACCGCGAGCCGCTAAAAATAGACTACGGCAGGGAGGTTGAGGCGGAGCTTAGCGCTCTGGCCCAGACCATTAAGACTATTCCGAGTCTGGCAGATAAGTTTATTCCCCGCTGGCTGGCAATCAAAATCCTGGAAGGCGACCAGAATATCTGGAAGGTTATCGGCAAGTACGGCCAGACCGGCCAGCTGGTGGCACAGCGGGATGCCTCCGTCAAACGCTTGGAAGATAAACTGGGTGAAGACATGGCTTCCCTGATTGCCGCACGCCGTTACCAGTTCATCAGCCAGGTTCTGACGGGAATTGTGGTTAAACCGTCCAGCCAGAAGCAGTCTTTCTCGGATAAACTTGACCGGATACTGACCCACCGCCTGCTGGGTATTCCCGTTTTCTTCCTGGCAATGTTTGCGGTTTTTCAGCTGACCTTTGCCCTGGGTTCTCCGCTGGCAGATTTGGTTGACCAGCTTTTCGGCTGGCTCGGGGGGGTGGTCAGCACAGGTCTGACAGCTATTTCCGCCCCGGATTTTGTCACCTCGCTGGCGGTAGACGGTATTATCGGCGGGGTGGGTTCGGTGATTGTCTTCCTGCCGAATATTATCCTGCTTTTCCTGGCCCTATCACTGCTGGAAGACAGCGGCTATATGGCCCGGGCAACTTATGTCATGGACCGCTTTATGCACAAACTGGGCCTGCATGGGAAATCATTTATGCCCCTTATTCTGGGATTTGGCTGCAACGTACCGGCCATTATGGCCACCCGGACACTGGGCAACAGAAATGACCGCTTGATTACTATCTTGATTAACCCCCTGATGTCCTGTACCGCCCGGCTGCCGGTCTATGTCCTCTTTGCCGGAGCGTTTTTCAGCGCCAATCAGGGCATAATCATTTTCTCCCTGTACTTGCTGGGTATTATTCTGGCAATCATTATGGGTATGCTCTTTAAGAAATTCCTTTTCAAAGGTGAATCATCTCATTTTGTCATGGAGCTGCCGCCTTACCGCATACCCACCCTCAGGAGCACCCTTACCAATATGTGGGACCGGAGTTACACCTTCCTGCGCAAAATGGGAACTATTATTCTGGCGGTTGTAGTTCTGGTCTGGGTGCTGTCCAACCTGCCCTTCGGGGTAGAATATGCCAGCCAGGAGAGCATTCTGGGCAGGATAGGCAGCTTTATCGCACCGGTTTTTGCCCCTGCCGGCTTCGGTTTCTGGGAAGCGGGTATCGCCCTGCTCTTCGGTATTCTGGCCAAAGAGGTAGTGGTGGGGACACTGGGTGTAGTCTATGGAGTTGAGGAAGCGGGACTGACCGCCGCTATCGCCGGCTCATGGACAGCACTCTCCGCTTATTCTTTCATGACCATGACCCTGCTTTATATCCCCTGCATTGCGGCTATTGCGGCAATAAAGAGGGAGACAAACTCGTGGAAATGGACATCTTTTGCTATCGGCTACAGCATTATATTAGGCTGGGTAGTAGCAGTACTGATATACCAGGTCGGGCGGCTGCTCGGGCTGGGTTAAACCGGGAGGTATAGCATGGAAACAGTGGTAATTGTAATAATAGGCCTGTTGGTAACCGGAATAATTATCCGTCAGGTCACCAGCTCCGCTAAAAGTGGCGGCTGTACCTGCTGCGAACTGGGTGGAAAGGATAAGACCTGTTCACAATGCGAGGCAGCAAAACAGCCGGACAGCTTTACAAAAAAACAAAGCGACGGGGGGTTAATATAGAAACATATTAAAAGGTAAACCCCAGAAAAAATTCCTTGCAATCTGCCAGCCTGGAAAGGTTGCTGTCTATCAGGATTTTTGGTCCTGGCAGACATACGTAAATCCCTGCCCGCCTTAAGGAATAAGTTCCCAAAGCTTTGGGAACTTATTCCTTAGCCAATTCAACCTTAGCATAATTATCTGAATTCCCAAGCCTTAGTAGTATCATTTATCCCGTCCGATACCTTATTTATGGCTTTATGATATGCTTCAAAGGCACATCTGCCTTTAGCCGTAAGCCCAAACCGGACTGATTGTATAAATTTATTTTACTCCGGTACTGTTAGCTATAAGAGCCAATTGCGTGCGGTTGGAAACCCCGAATTTTTTCATACAGGTGTACACATATTTTTTGACTGTACTGGCAGTATATTTTAACGTACTTTCAATGTCTTTATTTGAATACCCCCGCGCCAGAAGATTGAAAACCATCCGTTCTTTATCATTAAGGTCTATATCAGCCTTAATACCTAAATTATCAATAGTGTCCCCGGTATGCGCTTTCAGCCGGTTTACAAGTGCCCGGTGCAAAATCCGTGTATCCCAAGCGCCTACACCCGCATATGCCATTCTAATTGCACCGGCTATGATAGCGCCGGATTGCTCCTTTAGAACGAACCCATCCAGTCTAGTTCTGAGTGATTCTATCAAGTAAAGCGCCGAATCAAAACCAGTCAGCATTATTACTATTTTATCCGGTGATTTACTCTTAATCTGTTTCGCCAGCGAAAATCCGTCCATATCCGAATTATTTAGCTGTATATCCAGCAAAACTACATCCGGATTGGTAGCATCAATCAACTTTAGTCCGGTAACAGCATCAGATGCATCACCGACCAGGCAAAGCCCATCTTCCCGCCTGAGCATAGCCATCAAGCCCTGCCGTACTATTTCATGATCATCTATTATGACAACGCTTATAATGTAGCCGTCTAGGTTTGTATCAATCTTATTAGGACAATCTAGGGTTTCCATTTACGGGTCATCACCTTTCCAGTTTATGAAACGTGACCAATATAATTATTACGTTACGTTAAGTCAACCAATTATGGCCAGCCGCTCCCTGCCTTATTTCAGCCCAAATCTGTATGGGTCGGGAGATCATTTGTATAAATCTCATCGATGATTAGGTAAGAGCCGGAGAATCCCTGGCATATTCCCGCAATAGTAACCGTCTGGCCAATCAAATCATTTATAGAACTAAGGAACGTAAAATCACCCGATAATTGGCATTTTACAAATGCATTTTGACCATCTGTCTCCAAAGTGACCCACTGAAGTGTGCTCGTGGCAGGACAGATTCCGCTAAGCACACCCTGCACAACCACCAAAGAGCCTTTATATTTAATGTCCGCCGCTGTCTGGTTAGATATGTATTCCTCGTATAAAACCCGGGCTGCAATCTGAACCGGAGGCGTAATCACCTCTGCAGGTTCGGGCTGGGAGATAACCGCCGTGGCACTGGAATCTTCGTTATTTAGTGAAGTTATAGATTCATTCAGCGAAAAGCCAACACTGACAAGTGCGATTATTATCAGGGGAGAAGTAATCAGTAATGCCCTAACGAGCTTATTATTCAATGTTTTCTCCATCTATCTGTTCTGCCGGATACTTTGCTAAGGTATTTCTGCTAAAGTAAAACGCCGGGCAGAACAATCTTTATTCCTAATGAAGCTGCCCCGGGGATTAGGAGGCAGGCATCATAACCACTCCCTGGATAATTACCTGACACTGCGGTCTTATACCGGATTTAAGACACCACAATGGGTTTCAGATATCTCCAGCTCTGTATTGCTGCCCGCTTCAGGGAAAATACTTATGACTTTATACTGCAGGTCTTCATCTCCTCTGAAAAAATACACATTCGTTAGTTTCTTCCGGGCAATATTAGCGGCCATTTCCATTTCAGCAGGTGTAGGCCGGCGCCACGGGTTATTTCCAGCTTTGAAGTAGGGTAACAACACATAAGTCAGTTTTTTATCTACCCCCGCAATAAAGTCGACAATTCTTTCTGTTTCGGCAACATCTATATAACCGGGAATAAATACCGACTCAATCACCATCTCTACGCCTGAGTTGTATATCTCCTTGAAATTCCGCAGAACCCTCTTATTTGATTTACCGGTATAGTGGCGATGCAATCCGTTAGTTATGGCCTTAATCCCGAATTCCACTTTATCAGTGTGCCTGAGGTCGGGCATCTCATACCCGTTTGTTAAGAGCACATTTTTGCATCCAAATCTTCTATGTATCATCTCTGCCAGTACCGGATAAGCAGGGTCCAGTATTGCTTCCTGTCCCATATGCAGCACTCTCCGGAGTTCCAATTTTTCCAGAGCCGCACTTATCTCACTAATGCTCAGAAACCTGTGCGGAGCATCTGCAATTTCCAAAGGCTCTGCATCTCTGGCATCTAAAAACTCTTCTAACATCCAGTCCCATATCAGTTTCTGGCAGGAACACCCCCGGCATTTAAAATTGCAACCCCAGTAGTGGAGTGTGGCTTCCTTTAGTTCAGGGCAATAGCCTATATGAAAGACCTGTGTATTCATCAATAAATCTTCATTACTTCATACTTAATTTCTTCATCACCGCGCCAGGCATATACATGAGTAAGATACTTTCTGGCTATGCGTTCCGAGTCTTCCATTTCACTTATAGTTGGACATCTCCACTTATTCTGTCCTGCTTTGAAATAAGGGAGGATATTGAAAGGTAACCCTTGATTTATATCCGAAATAAAACCCGCAATCAGTTCTATTTCATCTTTATCTATATAACCCGGGATTAATACCGAAGCGATAGATAATTTTTTGCCAGCCGCATGAAGATACTTGAGATTATTTAAAACATTCCTGTTTGATTTACCGGTGTAATCCAGGTGAAGGCTGTCAGTGACCGCTTTCAGACTTAATTGTATGCAGTCAATATCATCAAGCAAGACCAGTTTATTGATATTGCTGCATAGAATATTTTGGGTTCTAAACTCAGTATGAATAAGCTTAGCTAATTGCGGCAGTGATTCATCTAAGGAAGGTTCCTGCCCTTCGAACAGTACCGTCTGTATATCTAAACCTCCAAGAATGCTCAATACATCCGCCACGCTTAGAAAATGCACCGGGGGCTGAACGGTTTCAGCAGGGTTATCCCTAAAAAGATGAATATTCTCCGGCAGCAGGTAATTACCTGTTCCTTTTTTACTCAGGCAACCCCGGCAAGAGAAATTACATCCCCAAAAAAACAGGGAGACTTCTTTTGTCTGGGGGGTATAGGAAATGTGATATATATTGGTACCGGGAGATGACTTGCGGATACCGCCAGCCGGATTATTATCAGGTACCGGCAGTTTGTATCCCATCTCGCTGAATGACCCGGCTTTCTTTGGTATATCAGTTAGACTCATATACTCCACCCCTTTGGCAGGGGCTTACTGTAAGCCCCTGCCAAAGTTAGTAAATAAATTATGATTTACGCATACAGGCGAGCAACCTGCTCTTAGCCCCGTTTTTCGGTGAATTTGGTGCTAATACCAAACAGCGGGATATCATGGTCCCACCAGCTATCCGGATTCTTCAGCCCATACCCCATGGTGCGCTCCATATTGGCAAAGAAACCATTCAGGATACTGGTAGTAGTAACAGTTCCCATGACAAAATTATGAATAGAAGCATCTCTGGTTGTGCTGAAAGGACAAACAGCATGGCACTGAGCACAGAAATAACACCTATAGTTATTCATATGCCAGGCTTTATGAGCATAAGGTACATCCAAAGCTCCGGGGCGCCATTCCGGGTCTACATCATAAACCGGGTCCGTATCCATAGATAGAGCACCGGACGGGCAGCTTTCCGCGCATATTTTGTAGGTATAGCAGAACTTATTAATACCGGCATCAATAGGTTTAGTGGGAGTTAGAGGCATGTCTGTAATCAGCATATCCATGCATACCAGTTGCATACCATACTCAGGAGAACAAATAGTTGCCCCACGGGAATGTAATAGGTAAAGCCAGCCCCAATGTTGTAGGGTTCCTACCTTCCGGCACAAAGGTGTATGGAGAGGGTAGAGTAGTAGTTGGGCAGATTAAGGAAACACCTACTTTCGCCATCTTCTATAATTCAGGATTATCACGCCTGCCAAATGCAATTTCAGATGCAAGAAGTATGGATGAAATGGCATCTAAGGCCTGGAGTTATGTTAAAAGCGATAAATCTACCGGAGAAATATACCCTGTATTTAAGCAATACGCCAAGTATATAGAAGACGAAGCCTTGATGACTCCTGGCAGCCGGGCTATACCTGTACTGGATGACAGGGGTAAACCGGTAGTTTTAAACACTGTCGGCCCGGATGGGAAGAAAATCAATGTTCCCCTGCTACAAATGGTTACTCCGGACTGGTTCGAAAAAAGCCTGGAGATTACCAGAGCACTGGCCGGCAAAGCAGATACGCTTAAACCTCGTCCACTCTCCCAGGTAATAGGCAAAGTAGAATCGCTGCCCAGAGGTATGGATGAGGATTTCATAGCATATATGCGTAAGAATCCTGATAATGTACTTTATGGCAGTACCGCTGAATATACATTCACCGGGGGCAGAAAGCCCGGGGATTTGGATATTCAGTCTCCTACCCCGGAAAAGACCGCTAATGATATTGCTGATATATCCCGCCGCTATACGGCGAATGATGTTAAGGTAAGTAAGGTATCTAGCCATTACACCGTATCCCAACTCAAAAATGGTTTGTGGAAAAATATTGCTGACATATCTGAATTGGGCTGGAAAAAAGCCGATGCAGGATTCAAAAGGCTGAATGCGCCTATCAATACAGTCAAGGTTGAAGGCATTACTATGGAAGCTCCCAGTACTCAGCTTTACAGCTTATTGAACCGGACAGTGGTCAGCTTTGAAAAACAGGATCGCTTTACCGCTATGGTGAGCAAACTGGGCGGCGAGCTTGATCTTGGCATTGGAGCCAAAGCCCCTACTCTGGCAGATTTGTATAAACTGAAGGCTCGCGGTATCTACAATACAGTCCGGGATATTTTTGTCCCGAACCTGCAAAAGAAAATTAACTATGAAGCCCTAACTAAATCTAATCCGGAGCTAGCGGGTAAGATTGAAAAGGTCTTTACCTCTGAAGCCGATACCCAAAAGGCTTTACTGGCTGAGATACGTGAAAAATCCCCAAAACTGGCGGAGAAACTGGAAGAGTTACTGGATGAAAGGAATATGTCCAACGCAGCCCGTTTAGAAGCTGCCCGGCAAATAGCTCCAGATCTAGTGCCTGAAGTAAGGGAATTATTGCGTGCTGAGCAGCAGTCAATAGCAGCTGCCCGATCAGCGGCCATGACAGCCGGAAAAGATGGACGTGCCAGTGCCTTAATCGTAGCCGGCAGGCTGACAAAAGCATTTGATACCGAACGCAGACGGCTTGAGGGTGAAATAGAACGCCGGGCAAAAGTTATCCAGCGTGAGTTACGAAAACTGCCTGTGCGTATGCCTAATTTTGGTGATATGAGCAAAACCAAAATTACCGCTAAAACACTGGAAAGGAAACTGCACACTGGCGGAGGTGACTATACCAGCCTGCGCAGCCGGATACCGCCATCCAGAGGTGAAAGGGTGCCGCCACCGAGGGTTCCTACCCTTAATCCACCGGATAACCCGCCGCCGAGGGTTGACCCTCAGCGCATTAAGCCGCCAGATTTTGATTACAGGCACGAAAATAGAAGAAATGACAGTGATGAAACCTCATCTACTGCCCGTCCTAAACTGAAAAACGGAGATGTAGCATGGAGACAGGGGGCTTTGGGCAGTGGTGACGATCAGCGTCCTGTCTGGTATATAAAGCGAGCCAATGGCAAGGTGGATATAGTTTTCCAGCCGCCTGAAGATGCCCCGAGACTGGAAGGAACTCCTGAAGAGACATTTTTCACCAGAGGTAAAAAACCGCCCACCAATCTTACACAGAACATGGGCGTTACCACAGCTAAAATAAATTTGAAGGACGACCCTGAAATTAAGTTTGTCCAGACTAAGGCGCCGAAGTTTAAGCCATATATCCCAAAGAGTGTCCGGCGGTCTATAGGCATGTGATACTTTGTCACAAATATTCCCAGATATAGGATTATTGTGCATTGACTAATTAAGTCGTATGATATTGCTATGATAAAAGCATTAAGAGACCATAGATTAGATAATTTCTGGAGCCAAGCTGAATTAGCGAAACAAGCAGGTATAGGAGCGGATACGGTTAACAGACTTGAAAATGGTAAGCAAAATCCAAGTTTTATTACTATCCGGAAACTAGCAAAGGCTCTTAATATTAAACCAGAGGAAATTGAATTCTAATGTGGGATTTGATTGGCTGGGTATTTGTTGGAGTTTTAGCTTTATCTATAATTGCTGGCATATTATCACTAGACACCAGAGGAAGGTCATTATTAGGACTAGTTTTAATTATTGCTGCTATCATTTGCATGATCACCGGAGTAGCTAATAGTTGGACGCCAATATTACTTTACTTCATAAGTGGATCAGCATTTATTATTTATAACTTGATTAAATGGGGGCAGCTCCGGGATTATTACTGGCTATGGTGTATGGAAACAGACGAATTCTTCGGCCCATTTAATAATGACATTGAAATGAAGCTTTTTCAGCCACCTCATTATCTTCCTGGCGGGTGGCAAATCTTCTGGATACCGGCTAAAGATCCTCTTAAAGCTACCAAAATCATCCGCAAGTGGGTTAAAGACGCTGAAAAAGTTCTGCGTAAAGACCCTAAATATAAAGACAGAATGCCAAAATAAGATAAATGTGGTGCTTTAAAATGCAGTTTCTAAATATTATCGGGCTCGTAGTATCTTTAATTGGTACTATACTCTTATATAAATATGGCGTTTCCTATAGAAGAAATGAGTTAGGGGCACTTCAAATAGATGAACCCACTCCGAAATTTTTATTCATTGAGCTAACTTTGGAATTTAGGCAGAAATCAGGTTTCTTTTTATTAGCTGGCGGTTTTTTAATTCAAATAGTAGCACAGTTCCTAAGCAATAAATAAGAGATGATGTAGCTATAAATCACCTAGGTAAAAATATCGCATTGGTGCACGATAAGTAAGGAGGCCGAGTAAAATACTCGGCCTCCTTTGCACTATATTCCAAACGTATTTAAAATTTGGGGGATAAACCAATAGGTGATTATATATGAAATACATATACCAGATACTATTACCTTTAGCACATGCTCACCCCTTTATTCCTAAATCTGTAATCTAACTCTTGTATTATTATACCACTAGTTTTATTACAACTTTAGGTTATCAACCGGGCTTACTTTTTTATGCACTCTCATCATATCTTCAGTTCCAAGAGTGCTAGTATAACGCCTGGTCATGGCAAGGGTAGTATGCCCGAGCATTATCTGCAAGGTAAACTCATCTCCCCCATTACGTAGATAATTAATAGCAGCTGTATGACGAAACGTATGCGGTCCCGGTTTAGCATCGATGATATTAGCTCTATAGCAAATGTTTGTGGTGAGTGGTGGCGTGGTTATAGGACTGGCCATGCTCTTTATCGGTGTGGTTAGTAACATTGTGGGTTCTGTTATGAAGATATTCTAAGTAAATATAAATACCTTTTATATACTTGTATGGAAATTGACCTTACCCCCGAAAACAGCTACACGATGACTTAGAGTCTTCTGGTAAAATAAAAACACCAGGAGGACTCATGAAAGCCAGAAAATACACTGAAGAACAGATCATCGCCGTAATGAAGGAAGGCGAAGCCGGCGCTAAGGTAGCCGATCTCTGTCGCAAACATGGTATGAGCGAGGCTACTTACTACAATTGGAAGGCGAAGTACGCCGGGATGACCGTCAGCGATCTGAAACGGTTGAAATCGTTGGAAGCCGAAAACCGTCGTCTTAAGCAGCTTGTAGCCGACCAGGCGCTGGATAATCTGGCGCTGAAGGAACTGCTCTCAAAAAACTTCTGACGCCCGAGGTTAAGCGGCAAGCGGTCTCTCATGTCAGGGAGAACCTTGGGCTAAGTATCAGAAGAGCTTGCCTGTTGGTTAATATATCAACGTCGGTCTATCAATACCGACCGAAACCGGATAATGACGCTATGGTGCGTAAGCGGCTGCGTGAACTGGCGGAGCAACGAAAGAGGTTTGGCAGCCCTCGACTGCACATATTGTTGAAACGGGAAAGATTAGTTGTAAATCATAAGCGTACAGAACGGTTATACCGTGAGGAAGGGTTGGCATTAAGAAAGAAACGGAAAAGGAAAGGATCCGCCGGATTACGTATTGTATTACCTTCACCGCGTCGGACGAACGAGAGATGGTCGATGGATTTTGTAACAGACAGTATTATTACCGGCAGACGTTTCCGGGCGCTTACCATCGTTGATAACTACACGCGGGAATGTCCGGCGATAGAGGTGGATACGTCACTGGGAGGCCGCAGAGTAGCGGGAGTACTTGACCGGCTATCAGAAACGAGGGGACTGCCTGAAAGCATCACGGTTGACAATGGTCCGGAATTTGCCGGACGTGCCTTGGATGAATGGGCATATCGCAAAGGAGTAAGGCTGAACTTCATAAGACCCGGAAACCTATTGAAAACGCGTATATCGAGAGTTTCAATGGGAGATTACGGGATGAGTGCTTGAATACGAACTGGTTTCTCAGCTTGGACCATGCCCGTAGTGTTATCGAAGAGTGGCGGAGAGACTACAACGAAGTCAGACCGCACAGCGCATTGAACGGAACTACGCCAAAGGAGTATGCTAATATAACTGCGAAGGCTCTAATGCAGGGTGCGCTAATTCCGGGGTAAGGTCAAAATAGGCATTATAATACCTTATCGCTTAATAAAGAGTAGATCAGATGCCGAGAGATAAAAATGAAGGGAAGATCTTAGAACAGGTTAAAGTAGATCATCATAAGATAGCCATCGCAAAAGCATTTATTTTAGGTATACCCAGAAATAACGAGTATAATCCAGAAGACATCTGTAAACAATTTTTACAGCAGCAACATGCCGAACAACCCGGAGAAGTAATAATACATCCTTCGTTCACTGAAACTGATGTTTTAGTTAAGGAAGTGGCAGAAAGTTTAAGTTTTACCCTTGCTTTTCACGAAGCGTTAAACGCGTTAATTTATTCTGGAATAGTTATGCCTACTAGTTCCTATCGCACTGAAGGTTTCCATCAGGCGTGGACTACTGTGTACCAAAGGGGCGGGGGGCATTCTGGGGGATGGAGTTTCGATGAGTACCGATATACATTTCCAAACCGTTTTATCTTCTCGGTCTCCAGCAGAACTAATGATGACTTTGCCCTAATGGATGCAGATCTTTATCTGTTAGAAGCGGGAGTTGCCGGGGCTGACGAAGAAATTATTGAAGCTATCAAAGATTCTATCGCTTGCTTTAAAGGAAATTTATACAGACCCGCAGTTGTAATGCTTGGAAAAGCCATGGAAGGCGCATGGTTAGAACTTGGGGTTTCCATCATGCAATACATGGTTAAGCTCGGATCCAAGAGTGAAGAAGACGTTGCACGTTTTAAAGCAAGTGATAAGCCAATTACAATTATGAGTAAAATCAGCAAGATAGTTGAAATGTACAATAGAAAAGAATTAAAAACTGTGAGAGACAAAACTGGAATTTCAAACGGTGCGTTAAATAGTATTATGGTTTGGTCCGATATTCTGCGTGACTCTAGAAATGCGATTCACTTCTCGGTTAAACCAACACTACCAAACACATATGAAAAAGTAGCCATTCTACTAATTGCGGCTTCAAAATATTTTAAAAGCATGTATTGTATTAAAAAGGCAACCGATGAAGAAGTAATATAATATACTGCTTGGTACAGGCAGATTCTCCTTCACAAACCAATTGGTTTGTGAGCCCCTCTTTTTTGCCTGGTGTTTATTCGTAAATATTGCTTGATTTTGAGGGTAGGGTTTGTGAAGGTAATTTCTGGCTATTAATGGGGAGACGGGGGAGAGTTGGTCTCTCCCTTAAGCAATGGTGATGGGGTTTGCTGCAGTTTAGAGAAAGCTAATGCCTGACATGCGAACATGGTAATCATTCACATTATGCCTTATATCCAAAAGCATATCCCAAATTTCTTGCTTCTTTTCATCACTTAAGTCTTTACAAAAATAGTTACAAGCATCTGTTGCTTTTTGATAACCTTCTAAAACATCCTGCCAATCCCCCGGTGGGTTATCTGCGATACTATAATAAGTTTTCTTACCCTTTTTTACTTTCTTTAGGTAGCCTTTGTTATATATATTAGAGAATAAATGCAAGACATTCTCAGTGCTTAAACCAGTTGCCCTGCATGCGTCAATGATTCCGATTTCTTCTCTAAAATATACTTCCATAAGTAAACTGCTCTCATTCGGTGTTAGGTTTTCACTATACTCACCCATAGTATATTTGTAGTTTCGCATTGCTATGGTTCCAATAAGTGTTATTATACTCATTAATGAGAGATTTACATACTCTTCCCCGTAGGTATTAATTCTATCTTCCTGCTGCTTAATGTTATTTAAATCCATATCACGCTCGTTTCCCATTTTTTACTCACGTCCCTCCCAATCTAATTCTCCAACTAACTCGTTTTGTGACTATTATATTCTAATTTAATAAATTTTCAATAAAAGTTTTAGTAAACTTTTAATATTGTTTTTTCATTCTTTCGTGGCACGTGCGCTTTCCAAGGTGCTATCTTCTACTTAACAAACCTTCCCGTTGAGTAAACATTTCAAGGAGGCATGTTATGGATACTTGGCTTGCGGACTACCGCATGACAGACGCCAAAGTGCGAAAAGCTTTTTTTAAATGAGGTATTTTAAAAGTATGAGTGAAAAATATCATTCTACAGTCACAAGGCGTGATTTCATGAAGAGATTAGGTTTGGCAGGAGCCGGTGCGGGGGCACTGGGTGCCGCAGTACTTGCAGAGAATAACCTGCCGCATGAGTTTAAAGATGTTGATGACCTGCTGTCAGCAGGTAAAGCTTTAGAGGGTGACCACGCTAATAAAGTAAACAATCATCCATGGTGGGTTACCACGCGTGATCATGAGGATCCAACCTGTAATATAGATTGGAGCCTTATAAAAAGATACAGCGGTTGGAACAACCAGGGAGCATACTTCTTACCTGAGGATTACCTGTCTCCAACCTATACAGGTAGAAGACATACCATTGTTGATTCAAAACTAGAAATAGAATTACAGGGTAAAAAATACCGTGATAGTGCCTTTATAAAATCAGGCATAGACTGGATGAAGGAAAATATTGATCCAGATTATGACCCTGGTGAACTGGGCTATGGCGACCGCAGGGAAGATGCCCTAATATATGCCGCCACGAATGGCTCACATAATTGCTGGGAGAACCCGCTTTATGGACGCTATGAAGGTTCTAGGCCTTATCTCTCTATGCGAACCATGAATGGAATAAACGGCTTGCATGAATTTGGTCACGCAGATATCAAAACCACCAACTACCCGAAGTGGGAGGGTACGCCTGAAGAGAACCTGTTAATCATGCGCACCGCCGCGCGCTACTTCGGGGCTTCTTCCGTTGGCGCCATTAAGATAACGGATAACGTGAAGAAAATCTTCTATGCCAAAGCCCAGCCCTTTTGCCTCGGGCCTTGGTATACGATTACAAATATGGCTGAATACATTGAATATCCGGTCCCAGTAGATAATTATGCCATACCCATTGTGTTTGAAGATATCCCTGCAGACCAGGGGCATTACAGCTACAAACGCTTTGGCGGTGATGATAAGATAGCAGTACCCAATGCACTGGATAACATCTTCACCTATACCATCATGCTCCCTGAGAAGCGCTTTAAATATGCACACTCTATACCTATGGACCCATGCTCTTGTATTGCCTATCCCCTCTTTACAGAGGTTGAGGCACGCATTCAGCAATTCATTGCAGGCCTTGGCTATAACTCGATGGGTGGTGGAGTTGAAGCTTGGGGTCCGGGCAGTGCCTTCGGCAACTTAAGTGGCCTTGGGGAACAATCACGCGTATCAAGCATTATTGAGCCCCGCTACGGTTCCAACACCAAGGGTTCCCTAAGGATGCTTACCGACCTGCCTCTTGCCCCCACCAAGCCTATAGATGCCGGTATCCGCGAGTTCTGTAAGACCTGCGGCATCTGTGCCGAGCATTGTCCTACCCAAGCTATCTCGCATGAAGGGCCGCGCTATGACTCACCACACTGGGATTGCGTAAGCGGTTATGAGGGCTGGCACCTTGACTATCACAAATGCACTAACTGTACCATCTGTGAGGCCGTCTGCCCCTTCTTCACTATGAGCAATAACTCCTGGGTGCACAACTTGGTCAAGTCCACTGTTGCCACTACGCCCGTTTTTAACGGTTTCTTTAAGAATATGGAAGGAGCCTTCGGCTACGGCCCGCGCTACTCACCAAGCAGGGATGAATGGTGGGCCTCAGAAAACCCAATACGCGGCGCAAGCGTAGATATTTTTTAAGAGAAAGGATGGAATAGATTATTATGGGTGGTGCTTTATACTACTTTTTAGTCGGTATGCTTATTGGCGGTGCCGCAATATGGTTTATTACCTATACCCAGTTTAAGAATATAAGTTTTAAATGGTGGGAATGGTCCCTTATGGCGCTAAGCCTGCTTTTGGTATCCTCTATCTTCCAGCATATGTATTCTTCTATGAGCGTGGAGATGGAGTATCAGAGTGCCTTTATGTACCTTGGCGTCTTTGGCACACTGGCTGTCATCTTAAACCTTATTGTATGGCGCACATATAGCGGCAGGAAGGAATAAAATCTTTTGATCCGCAATGTTGAAAGGGGAGTTGTTAAACTCCCCTTTTTTCTTTTGCCCCTGTACACACGATTATAGCTCAGCGATGCTAAGTATCTATCGAGGCATATATACACATTAGACGAGGAGTTGGGGGTAACGCAGAGGGCTGAACTCCCCGTCTAAAATCTAAAGTGTCTCTAAAAGTGCCGAAAACATCTCAGTTTGAATCGTAAAGGTGTCTTCTACTGCCAAAAGGGTATCTCAAGCGGCACCTTAAGGGGATCATTTTTAATGGCAGAAAAATGATCCCCTGACTCTTTTTGTTTATGGTATAATATGCGCCTTCATATCACAAATCAGACTCGAATAATATGTAATTAGAAACTCATTTAATTATCCTCCTATACCTTTCCCAGTGGTAGCTCCAAAAAAGTAAAAAATTCTTGATATACCCAAAGGTGTTTTTATAATAAAACAATTTCAAGAATATGCGTGTCATAATTAACGTTCTCCAAAACCTTCTCCATAATTTTGGTCCACTTTTATAGAGGATGCTATCTCGTTTTTTGCCTATTACCCGTCGTATTTCTAATACCAGAGGATGCGCACGTATCTTAAGCCATAACGGATCATCTTTGGAAACAAGGGTGTAATCCAGTTTAAAGATATTCCTCATTTCTGCCCCTCCATATTTTTGAATTCGTTATAGTAATATAGAAAATCATCAATCTTCATACCGCCATTAATCCGGGAGACTGCCTGATCCCAAAGCCCTTGGCATTTATTCTTCATAGGGCAGTTGTCACACCCTGCGGGCCCGCTGCACTTTTCAACTTGTTCAATAAGCCCGGCAAAAAGGGGGTCATGCAGATCATCAAGGGCAATATTAAATTCCATCAACGCTTTTCTGGCTTTTGCCGCAAGTACCATATCTTTATCGCCTCCTAACCCACAGAAGAATCATCTGGATGATAAAGCTAGCGGTAAAACATACGACGAACCAAATGTTATAACCTGCCAATAAGGAAACAAGCGCAGCCCCCAATAGGAAATAGATCACCCCAAACATATAAAGCATTTTCTTTGTTAAAAACATCAGCCACCTCGCTTGATTTGGTTATAAACATAGCCCGGGGTTACTTTTACCCCGGTTTGCTCGGTTAAAAGCCGGGCTGCCCTGGTATAATTCATTTCCACGCGATTGAACGCTTCCAAAACTTTTGTGAAGTCGATACTCTTTCTCGGCCGACCGATTGCTTTGCCTGATTTGGTGCCATTCTCTTTTGCATAAGCAATTCCGGCATTAACTCTTTGTCTTATAGTTGATTGCTCCAGTTCTGCGGCCGCCGTCATTATGGAGAAAACAAAATTCCCCATTGGAGTAGTGGTATCAATGCCGGAGTCCATATAAGATTTAAAACCGACATTATAGCTATTAAGCATCTGCATGGAATTTACGGCATAGATCACAGATCTAAAAGCTCGGTCAAGTTTCCAGACAAGCAGAACATTGAACTTTTTCAGTTGGGCCTCCTTCATCAGCGCCGTCCAAGCCTTGCGCCCGGTAAAATCTGATGCAGAAGCCTCATCTGTATATTCCCGGTAGATTTCCCAACCATTGTCGGCACAGTATTTACGAAGCGCTGCGAGCTGCAGCTCCGGGTTTTGCTCTTTGTCTTTAGTTGATACCCTGGCGTATAGAGCTACTTTCATTTAGTTGCTCCTTGCTTTTCGTTGGTCCATGATGGAAAACAAAACGCCTACCGATCCGTCCACACCTAGCGTTTCACCCCCTGATAGAAGCATCTCCAGTACCTTTGGCCTATATTCTTCTTGTACGCCCAACTCTTTAACGCATGCCGACATGGTTTCCGACATTGCCATCACTACGCCGAGTTTTTGTTTCTCGACATCCGGGCTATTCAACATTTCCTTAACAGTATTGCTTATCATTGCCTTAGTCTTCTCCTTTTTTATTCAAACCTAGTTTCTCAAGCCATGCATTGGATACTTCATTTGACACAATGGCTGCACGCCGAATAAAAACAACAGAGCAAGCCAAAATCGCAACTAAGCTGGAAACAGGAAGGAGTTTTAGTATGAATAGCTCTGCTCCGGTTTTTGCGTTAAGTAACTCTGCTAGTTTTTCTATGTATTCAGGGAAGAATAGAAGCGGCGGTGCAAATATCCCCCCGGCCATGCATAGAGTGAGGAATGCCATCACAATGGTTGGAAAGAGAATAACTAGATTTTTAATTATTGTTTTAAGGATTTTAACCGGTAAACTGTCATTTTGTGCCTTATTGTCCATTTCAGTCTCCTTAACATTTTTGTTTTTCAGTGGTCTCTTATAGTTTTTAGTGTAGAAGTGTAGAATTTAATTACTTTTTAGCTTTACTTTACGTTTACTACACTACTTCTACACCTTTTTGTTATTTTTACTGTTTTAGCTTTAAACGCTCTACGCTATCTCTACACCAACTCTACACTTCTCTCTACACTTTTCTACACCTTTTTTTAAAAAAGTGTAGAGTACGTAAGTTACGTTTGGAAAAAACATCATTCTACACCTCTACACCTTTTACAACATAAGAGGGCCCGGCGCGGAAAAAGCGTTATTTTCATCATTATTTTCTCTTTCATTTAATAATACTTTCCTAAGCTTGAGTACTCTTTTTTGCCCATTGGCTATACAGACATTATGAGTAGCTATTTTTTGACTGGGGCAGTCTATATACCCCATTCTTCTCAAATCTTTTATAACCGCATTGTATTTGATAGTGTAGGGTTCATCAGTGCGACGGCAATGATCTTTAACCGCTTTATATGCAGTTTGGCCAAGTATAAGGACATGTCCGTTTTGCTGATCATTCCACCCAACCAGTGTTTGTGCCGGGCCCACTTGCCTTATACAGTCATCATTCCTATCGCCAAGTATCGCGGATCCTGATTCTTTTAGTGAATTAAGTATCTCAATAAAACGTTTTGCCGGCCGCTCTTCTTCAACTCTAGATCCTTGGTCTGTTGCTTGTGAAATAAATGCACTCATCCCTTCTTCCCAAACCTCGTTAGACTCCTCAAGGGTGAGGGCTCCGCATTCCACTGCAAAATCAAGCCCATACTTAAGCCCTAAGCAAAGTAGAGCAATAACCTCAGGCAACCGTGCATGAAGGCCTTTATTCATAACTTGACCCCTTAACGCCAAAAAATCATCCGGGATGGATTTCTTAATAGAATCCCATTTACCTGAAAGCCAAGTTAAGTAGTGGGCCATTGCCTGGCGATAATACGGGGTGTTTTGCTGCGCGGTAGTTAAGTTATTGATATCTATATCCTCACGTTCCAGCTCTACCGTGTAGAGCCTGGCAGTGTGGCTGTGGCCGGAAGGCAGTTGCTCCCCTGATGTAATGAGCATACCGCGGGGAATATAGCTCGGGCGGGCAGATGTATCAGATCTTAAGCGCCCTTTGCCCTGGCGGTTGCCCTGGGCCCTGACAATACGCTCCGCTCTTGTTTCCAGCTGGCGGGCTTTTCCCGCGTCCTGCCCCGGTGCCCAGTCATCAATAAGAAGAGGGGCATCCTTGCATAAGAACATCAGCTTTTCTAAAGCATTATCGGTATCAACCCAAGAAGCAGGGATATGCCGGGAATCAAAGTCTCCGAAGTGGCAAAGGGCCAAACTGGTGAGGGTAGACTTAAAACTGCCGAGTCCGATTTCGCAACAGACGATGATGACGACTTTTTGTCTTAAGAAAGGACGGTAAACCAATGACAACGATTTTACTAAACATCCTTTTAGGATTGTACTCAGCTCTCTGTGTCACGTTCCTGATCTCAATGATTCAGAGCATTCGAGGCGATCGCAAGAGGGCAAAACGTGACGAAGAGCGCGAAGCTCGTGATAAAGAGTATCACGAAAAACGAATGCGGGACTTCAAGTAAAAACTGTGGACGGCGGTAGAGAAATTCTTTACCGCCTTTCCTTATAAAAGGATGGTCAACTATGAAATCACTCTCAATAGATATTGAAACCTATAGCAGCGCCAATCTAGCCAAATCAGGTGTATACCGCTATGTCGAATCACCAGATTTCGAGATACTGCTTTTCGGTTATAGCGTCGACGGCGGCGAGGTTCAGGTCGTTGACCTTACCAGCGGGGAGAAGCTGCCCAGCGATGTTATCACCGCACTCACGGATGAAACGGTGATCAAGTGGGCATTCAACGCAAACTTTGAACGGATCTGCCTGTCTCGCTTTCTTGGACTCCCCACCGGCAAATACATCAACCCTGCCTCATGGAAATGTTCAATGGTATGGGCAGCGACGATGGGGCTGCCTCTGTCGCTGGAAGGCGTCGGCTCGGTACTTAAGCTGGACAAGCAGAAACTCACCGAAGGTAAGGATCTCATCAAATACTTCTGTCAGCCTTGTGCTCCAACGAAATCCAATGGACAGCGCACCCGGAATCACCTCTATCACGCACCCGATAAATGGTCGGCATTTAAGAAATATAACATCCGTGATATTGAAACTGAAATGTCCATTCAAGAAAAGCTCACCAGGTTCCCGGTTCAGGATAGTATCTGGGACGAATACCACCTCGACCAGGAGATCAATGACCGAGGTGTGGCGCTGGATATGACACTGGTCCAAGAGGCTATCGCAATGGATGGTCGCTCCCGTTCAGAGCTCACAACCGCGATGAAGCATCTGACGGAGCTGGACAATCCGAACTCCGTACAGCAGATGAAGCAATGGCTTGCCGACAATGGCATGGAGACCGACACGCTTGGAAAAAAGATTGTCGCCGAGTTACTCAAAACAGCACCTCTGGATCTTGCAGACGTTCTATCGCTCAGGCAGCAGCTTGCCAAGTCATCGGTTCGTAAGTATCAGGCAATGGAGAATGCGGTCTGTACCGATGGTCGCGCCCGTGGGATGTTTCAATTTTTTGGTGCCAATCGGACCGGGCGCTGGGCAGGCAGGCTTATTCAAATGCAAAACCTCCCTCAGAACCATCTGGAGGACTTGGCCGAAGCGCGTGCCCTTGTGCGTTTCGGTGATTTTGATGCACTTGAAATGCTGTACGAGGATGTGCCGGACACGCTGTCGCAGCTTATCCGCACCGCCTTCGTCCCAAAGGCCGGAGCTAGGCTAATCGTATCAGACTTCAGCGCCATCGAAGCCCGTGTGATTGCGTGGATGGCTGGTGAAGAGTGGCGACAGGATGTGTTTGCCAAGGGCGGGGATATCTACTGCGCCTCCGCATCGCAGATGTTCAAGGTGCCGGTTGAAAAACATGGCATCAACGGTCACCTACGTCAAAAAGGCAAGATTGCTGAACTCGCCCTCGGTTATGGTGGTTCCGTCGGTGCGCTCAAAGCAATGGGCGCTCTTGATATGGGACTTGAAGAGGACGAACTCCCTCAGCTGGTTGACGCATGGCGGCAAGCCAATCCGTGCATCGTGAAATTCTGGTGGGATGTGGACAAGGCCGCTATGGAGGCTGTTCGCTATAAACGCACCAACTCGACGCATGGGATCACTTTCTCCTGCCAGAGTGGGATGCTTTTCATTACGCTTCCTTCCGGCAGGCGGCTTGCCTATGTGAAGCCGCGAATCGGTGAAAACAAGTTCGGCGGGCAGTGCATCACCTACGAAGGTGTTGGTGCTACGAAGAAGTGGGAGCGACTGGATTCCTACGGACCGAAGTTCGTGGAAAACATCGTACAAGCAACTGCCCGCGACATCCTTTGCAACGCCATGCAAACACTCCAGCACTGCTCCATCGTCATGCACGTCCACGACGAAATCGTCATCGAAGCTGATCCACGGATGTCTCTGAAAGCAGTCTGTGAGCAGATGGGCCGAACACCTTCTTGGGCTAAGGGACTGCTGCTCCGCGCCGATGGCTACGAGACAGATTTTTATAAAAAAGATTGAGCCTTTTTCGTTCAAACCCGTTTTTGACCTCCATTGGGTAATAGAGGTGGACAAAAAGCCCGCCCGGATTGGAGGTCAAAATGAGCATTGATAAATTTAACAGCGAGGGTTACTACGACCCAACCGCCTACGAAGCATTGTCTGCTGTCGAAAAAGAAGAACAGGCGCTTCGGGCATTCAGGCCAATTGTCTATATCTGCTCTCCCTTTTCTGGAGATGTAGAAGGAAACGTAAAGGCTGCACAGCGCTACAGCCGATTCGCCGTGGACAAGGGCTTCATTCCCATTGCACCACATTTGCTGTTTCCACAGTTTTTGAACGAAAACATTCCAGCCGAACGCCAGCTTGGGCTATTCTTCGGCAACGCCTTAATGAGCAAATGTACAGAGGTCTGGGTGTTCGGCAGCACCATCTCAGCTGGTATGTCGGCTGAAATCAAGAGAGCCAAGTGGAAGAACTACCGCTTACGCTACTTTAATGAAAACTGCGAGGAGGTTTAATCATGTACGCTATCACAGAAAAGGAAAGAAATATCGACGGCACCACTATCACGACTTTTAGCCGTGATATATACAGCGCAAATGTTCTCGAAGTCGAAGCTGGCACCAACGGTTATAAGGGTGGAGATTCCGGCCACGGCAGCCGTACTTACTTTCGCATCGAGAACGCCGGAGGCACTGACATTGAAGCGCATCTGATTGGTCCGTATGGCACAGATGGCATAGAGGTGTCTCTTGGTGGTGACTGCGAGCTTGAAACAATCATCACCGCACTTAAATTCATCACCAAGGTACTGGAGGATGGCGCATCGGAGGTGAACGACTGATGTTCACTCTTTATCACGCCGACTTCATCGGCAACCCCGGCAACTGCTCTTATCCACACATGGTCGAGGTCATTGATGCAAGTTCTTTGATCGCAGCTGTTGGCCATGACTATGTGTGCGCTGAGTACCGGAACAGCTATCGGAATGGTGAAAACTTCATCGGTAGCAATTGCCTACCGGTGGACTGCGACAATGATCACTCAGAGCAACCGGAAGATTGGGTGCTTCCCGCCGATGTCATGGAGGCGTTCCCCGGTGTCACCTTTGCCGTTCATTATAGCCGCTACAATATGCGCGAGAAAAACGGAAAGCCCGCTCGACCCAAATACCACGTATTATTTCCCATTGACCACCTTACAAACGCGGCTTGCTACAGCGATATGAAAAAGCTGGTCAACGCCATCTTTCCGTACTTCGATACCAAGGCGCTGGATGCTGCACGTTTCTTCTTCGGAACGACCTCTCCCGAAGTTGAAATCTACACCGGCAGCATGAACTTGAGCGAGTTTCTGGAGGGCGAAGAGTTCGATACTGATATGGCAGGTGGCCATCGTTCCACTCAAGTTATACCAGAAGGAAGTCGAAACGCCACCATGTCCCGCTTTGCCGGTCGGGTCATCAAAAAATACGGTGACAGCGACGCCGCTTTTCAGTGCTTCTTAGAGGAAGCCGCAAAATGCTCACCTCCGCTCGAGGAAGCTGAACTTATGACCATCTGGCATAGCGCCCAGCGCTTCTTTTCAAAGGTACAGCAGCAGGACGGCTATGTTTCTCCGGAGGTCTACAACGACCCGACGTCCTATATGCCGGGCGATTTCTCCGATGTAGGACAGGCAGAGGTGCTAGCGAAATACTTCTCTGGTGAACTACGGTATTCACCGGCTACGCACTTTATCCGTTACACCAGCCATTACTGGCAAGAAAGCGAACCGGGCGCACAGGCAGTCGCTCATGAGCTGACCCGCCGCCAATTGGAGGAAGCCACAAAGGATCTGCAGTCAGCGATGCGACTGCTGACGGAAAATGGTGCTCAAGATATCCTCGAAAATGCCTCAAAGGCAAAGGCTGAGTCGCTGATGAACGAAACACAGCTCGAAGCTTATCGGGCCTTCCTTTCAGCCAAGGCATATCAGTCCTTCGCCATTCGCAGACGAGACTCAAAGAATATTACCGCGACGCTGAAGGAATCCCGTCCAATGCTTGAAATCTCGCCGCGTGATTTAGATGCAGACTGCTTTCTTCTTTGTACGCCTGCTGCTACTTACGATCTACGCAAAGGGATGACAGGAGCCAGAGAGCATTCACCTGATGACTTCATTACGAAAATGACCTCCGTTTCGCCCAGTTCCAAGGGTGAACAGATCTGGCAGAACAGTTTGGGCCTCATCTTCTGCGGCAATCAGGAGCTAATCGACTATGTGCAAATGATCTGCGGGCTCGCTGCCATTGGCAAGGTCTATGTGGAAGCTTTGATCATTGCCTATGGTGGTGGACGCAACGGCAAATCCACCTTCTGGAACGCCATCTCCCGTGTGCTTGGCCTTTATAGCGGCAACATCTCTGCAGACACTCTGACGGTTGGATGCCGCCGAAACATCAAGCCGGAAATGGCCGAGGTTAAGGGCAAGCGCCTGCTAATCGCTGCCGAGATACAGGAAGGCGCTCGGCTCAATGACTCCACCGTCAAGCAACTCTGCTCAACCGATGATGTGTTCGCCGAAAAGAAGTACAAGGACCCGTTCAGCTTCACGCCCTGCCATACGCTGGTACTCTATACTAACCACCTGCCAAAGGTCAGCGCTTCTGATGACGGGATCTGGCGCAGATTGGTTGTTATACCCTTCGACGCCAAGATTGAAGGTAGCAGCGACATCAAGAACTATGGCGAGTACCTCTATCAGAACGCTGGCGAGAGCATTCTGGCATGGGTGATTGAGGGTGCCAAGAAGGTCATTGCGCTGGATTACAAAATTCCTGTGCCGGTGTGCGTGCAGCAAGCCATAACGGAGTACCGGTCGCAAAACGACTGGTTTGGCCATTTTCTTGAGGAGAAATGCGAGCTTGATGCAAGCTATCGAGAGAGCTCCAGTTCACTTTATCGGGCGTATCGGAATTACTGCGTTGACACAAATGAATATATCCGCAGCACGACAGACTTCTATTCTGCACTGGAGGCTGCTGGGTATGGCCGTATCAATGTCAAAAACAAGCGGTTCTTTGCAGGGCTGAGGCTTAAGATCGATGACGGAGATTTTGAGGATTTCTTGAATTAATTGGCTATGGGTTAACCTCGATTAAGGTCATATACAAAAAGTCTCTATAGGACTAAAAAAATAGCTCTAAGAAAAGTTTTATATATGACATGCATCGAGGTTAACCCATCCATAAAAATCCTGATGGAGAGAATGAAAATGAGAGAAAAAGCAATCGAACGAAAACTGGTTATGGCAGTCAAAGCTGCCGGAGGCATTGCACCAAAGTTCACGAGTCCTGGATTTGACGGGATGCCTGACCGCATCGTGCTTCTACCGGGTGGTCACATCGCTTTTGTTGAAGTTAAAGCTCCAGGCGAAAAGCCCAGACCACTTCAGCTGGCAAGGCACAAATTATTACGCGTGCTTGGCTTCAAGGTTTATGTCCTTGATGACGAGCAGCAGATTGGAGGGTTTCTTGATGAAATACGAACCACATAACTACCAGATATACGCCACCCGCTACATCGAGGAGCACCCCATCTCCGCTGTTTTACTCGATATGGGTCTTGGCAAAACGAGCATCACACTGACGGCGCTGAACGACCTATTGTTTGACAGCTTCGAGGCACACCGCATTCTGGTTATTGCACCACTACGAGTGGCACGGGATACATGGCCTGCTGAAGCAGATAAGTGGGATCATCTCCAGAACCTCATCTGCTCCGTTGCAGTCGGCACTGAAGCAGAGCGTCGTGCGGCCCTTATCAAACCCGCTGACATCTACATCATAAACAGAGAAAATGTCCAGTGGCTTATTGAAGAAAGTAAGCTGCCATTCAACTTCGATACACTTGTGGTTGACGAGCTATCCTCCTTCAAGAATTATCAGGCTAAACGCTTCCGGGCTCTGATGAAGGTGAGGCCCAAAGTCAAGCGTATCATCGGCCTCACGGGTACCCCTTCCGCAAATGGCCTCATGGACCTCTGGGCTGAGTTCAGGCTTCTGGATATGGGTGCCCGCCTCGGACGGTTTATCAGCCACTACCGACTGGATTACTTCCAGCCAGATAAACGTAACGGACAGGTCATCTTCAGCTACAAGCCTCTATCCGGAGCGGAACAACGCATCTATGACAAGATCTCCGACATCACCATTTCCATGAAGTCTACCGACCTTTTGAAAATGCCGGAGTTGGTCAGCAGCGAATACACCGTCCGCCTCTCTGATGAGGAGCGCCAGCGTTATGACGAGCTGAAGCAGGATCTCGTCTTGCAACTCCCTGACGGAGACATCACCGCTGCAAATGCTGCTGCGCTCACCGGAAAGTTATGCCAGCTGGCTAATGGTGCGATCTACACGGACGATGGCGACACCTTCACTATCCATGACAGAAAACTGGATGCACTTGAGAATATCATCGAAGCGGCCAGTGGCAAGCCGATTCTTGTGGCTTACTGGTTCAAGCATGACCTTGCCCGCATTACAGAGCGTCTACAAAAACTCCATATCCCGTTCTCCAAACTGGACAGCGCCGACAGTATCCGAAAGTGGAACGCTGGCGAATTACCCGTAGCACTGATCCACCCCGCCTCTGCCGGTCATGGTTTAAACCTGCAGAGTGGCGGTTCCTGTATTGTTTGGTTCGGGCTGACCTGGTCACTAGAATTATATCAGCAGACCAACGCCCGCCTGTGGCGACAGGGGCAAAACGCTGAAACGGTTGTGGTGCAGCACATTGTGGCCAAAGACACCATCGACGAGCGGATTCTGAAGGTGTTATCCAAGAAGGACAGCACTCAAGCCGCCTTGATAGCTGCTGTAAAGGCCGACCTGCAAGTCTGAGACAATCAATGACAATCCGTGCCAATCCGAGATAAATAAAAATCCGGAGGTACAGATTATGGACCCTTATCAAGAATTAGCAAACGCCATCGTGCTACAAGCGGTCAAGGACTACCGGCTGCACGACAATGAGCAGGAGCTTGCCAGCATCGAACGCTTCTTTCGTTCTGATTGGTTTAGTGTCCTGACGAATGTTGATCCGGAAATACTCATCACCAAACTGAGAAAGGAAAAGGTGCGTTATGAATACTAAGACCTACCTTTCTCAGGCGCGTTATCTGGACATGCGTATCAAGTCCAAACTCCAACAGGTTGATTCACTGAATGATCTGGCAACGACCTGCACGTCTGTCATGACTGGTATGCCAAGAAACCCCAGCGGTTCAACCTCCCGCATGGCTGATGCCATCTGCAAGATCGTTGATCTCCAGAATGATATTAATCATGACATCGACATGCTGGTTGATCTCAAGAAAGAAATCATGAGTGTCATCAAGGCTGTGGTGAATCCGGAGCACCAGACCTTACTGGAGAAGCGTTATCTCTGCTTCCTCTCTTGGGAGAAGATTGCGGTGGATATGGGCTATGACCTTCGCTACATTCATAAGCTCCACACCAGGGCACTGGATGACTGCAGAATTCCTGCTCCCAATGAAGTAGACACAAAAAGACACTGAAAGACACGTGCCACTCCTGATATCATTATAATCAGGAAGAAAGAATCTAAGAGAGCCTTGCGGGAGCAATCCCGCAGGGCTTTTCTTGTGCCCAAGGAGGTGAACCCATGCCATATAAACCAAAGCGTCCCTGCGCCTACCCCGGCTGCGGTCGGCTCGCTGAGCGTGAGCAATACTGCGCCGAGCATCAAAAGGTCGTGGACAAACAGTACAACCAGTACGAACGAGACCCTAAGTCCAACAAACGCTACGGCAGAAGCTGGAAGCGCATCCGTGACCGCTACATCAAGTTGCATCCCCTCTGTGAGGAGTGCGATAAGCAAGGCAAGCTGACGCCTGCCGAGGAGGTCCACCACATCCTCCCGCTCTCCAAAGGCGGTAGCAATGAAAAGAGTAATCTGATGGCTCTATGTAAATCCTGTCACTCCCGAATTACTGCTGAAAGTGGTGACCGGTGGGGGTAGTCAAATCTCTAAAACTATTCAAAACGGACAGCGGCGTGGGGCTTCGTGTTGAAAAACGCAGTTTCAAAGGGTTGAATAGCCCAAGTTAAAAAGGAGTGTGATGAATATGGCGAAAGACGGCACCTGTAGAGGCGGTGCCAGAGTCGGTGCTGGCGCCAAAAAGAAGCCTCTCGCCGACAAAATATCCGCCGGTAATCCGGGCGGCAGGAAGCTGACGGTGATGGAGTTCACTGACGCGCCTGCGCTTGAAGGTTGTGAAATGCCGGAACCGAACAAGATGCTGTCGGCAGAGCAAAAGGACGGTACGACGCTTGCCGCCGCTGAAATATATAAAAACACATGGACATGGCTCAATGCACGAGGCTGCGCTGCACTCGTTTCTCCCCAGCTACTGGAACGTTACGCTATGAGCGTGGCGCGCTGGATTCAATGCGAGGAAGCGGTGTCAAGTTTCGGCTTTTTGGCGCGGCATCCTACTACCGGCAACGCTATCCAAAGCCCGTATGTGGCGATGGGACAAAACTACATGAGTCAAACAAACCGCCTGTGGTATGAGATTTTCCAGATCGTGAAGGAAAACTGCACCGGCGAATACAGCGGCTCGAATCCGCAAGATGACGTTATGGAACGGCTTTTGACCGCCCGGAGAGGAAAATAAAATATGACTACTTACAAAACCGCCGAAAGTGTATGCATGGGGCACCCGGATAAGCTGTGCGACCTCATCGCCGACAGCATTCTGGATGCCTGTCTCAGAAAAGATAAATCCGCTCGCGTCGCCTGCGAAGTAATGGCGACCAAGGGAAAAATCATCGTTGCGGGCGAAATCACCTGTGACGGCAAAGTTGATATCCGTTGGGAGGTGCGCGAAGTCCTCCGAAAGGTCGGCTACAATCCGTGGAAGTTTACTGTCTTTGTGTTCGTCCACAAGCAGAGCGCCGACATCAGCGCAGGAGTGACCACTGCGCTCGAAGCCAGAAATGGCAGCGAGGAACGTTATGCTTCCATCGGCGCTGGCGATCAAGGCACCGTTTACGGTTACGCCACCAACGAAACCCGCGAGATGCTGCCGCTCCCTCTGGTGCTGGCGCATCGTATCTGTAAACGCGTAGATACCGTCCGCAAGGATAAAATCGTGAAAGGCATTCTGCCGGACGGCAAGGCGCAGGTCACGGTCGAATACGAGGATGAAAAGCCGAAGCGTGTAAAAACAATCGTGGTTTCCGTTCAGCATGAAGCCAGTAAGACACAGGAGCAGCTTTATTCGGATATCAAGCAGAATGTTCTCTGGCAGTGCTTTGAGGACTTCCCGTTTGATGATGATACTGAAATCTTCGTCAATCCCTCCGGCAGATTTGTTGAGGGCGGTCCCGCTGCTGACACTGGCTTGACTGGTCGAAAGATGATGGTGGACACCTACGGAGGGCTTGCTCTCCACGGCGGAGGAGCGTTCAGTGGCAAAGACCCAACGAAGGTCGACCGCAGCGGCGCTTATATGGCGCGGTACATCGCAAAGAATATCGTCTGGAGCGGCCTCGCGGATAAATGCGGAGTCGCTCTTTCTTATGCCATCGGAAAGGCTGACCCCGTGGCTGTGGACATCGACACATTTGGCACGAGCGCTCTTTCCAACGAGACTCTGCGTGAGATTGTGATGTCCGTGTTCAATCTGCGTCCGGCGGCAATCATCGAAAAGCTGGTCTTGCGTAACGCCATCTACGAGGACACCGCGACTTACGGGCACTTCAATTCCTGCTTGTTCCCGTGGGAGGATACCAGCATGAGGCTATACAACGAACTAAGAAAGGCGGCTGAAGCGTATGCAGATAGAAAAACTGAAAATTGAGCAGCTTATCCCGTCTGACTACAATCCACGTAAAGACCTGAAGCCCGGTGATAATGAATACGATAAGCTAAAGCGCTCCATTGAACAATTCGGATACGTCGAGCCGGTCATCTGGAATAAGGCCACCGGACGTGTCGTTGGCGGACATCAGCGTTTGAAGGTGCTCATCGATATGGGCATCACCGAGGTGGAGTGTGTCGTCGTCGAGCTGACGGAGACAAAGGAAAAGGCGCTCAATGTGGCGCTCAATAAAATATCCGGCGATTGGGATAAAGATAAGCTGGCGCTGCTCATTGCTGACTTGCAAGGTTCCGATTTCGATGTTTCGCTAACGGGCTTCGACCCGTCCGAACTGGATGACCTATTCAAAAGCAGCATCAAAGATGGTCTGCACGATGACAATTTTGATGTTGATGAGGAGCTCAAGCAGCCGCCGGTAACTAAGCTCGGCGACCTCTGGACACTCGGTCGGCATCGGCTGGTCTGCGGAGACAGCACCAAAGCAGAAACCTTCGCCGTCCTTTTGGATGACCGCAAAGCTAATCTGGTCATCACAGACCCGCCTTATAATGTAAACTACGAAGGCAGCGCCGGAAAAATCAAGAACGACAACATGGCAAACGATGCTTTTTACAATTTTCTGCTGGCAGCTTTCCAGAACACCGAGGCGGTTATGGCGGATGACGCCAGCATATACGTTTTCCATTCCGACACCGAAGGGCTGAATTTTAGAAGAGCCTTTTCGGATGCCGGTTTTTATTTGTCCGGTTGCTGTATCTGGAAAAAGCAATCGCTGGTGCTGGGGCGTTCTCCGTATCAGTGGCAGCACGAGCCTGTGCTCTACGGCTGGAAGAAAAGCGGCAAGCATCAGTGGTACAGTGGGCGCAAGGAAACGACCATCTGGGAGTTCGACAAACCAAAAAAGAATGGCGACCACCCGACAATGAAGCCTATCCCGCTGCTGGCTTATCCTATTATGAACAGCAGCATGACAAATACGCTGGTACTCGATCCCTTCGGTGGATCAGGCTCCACGCTCATGGCCTGTGAACAGGCCGACCGCTCCTGCGCCACCATTGAGCTTGACGAGAAGTTCTGCGATGTTATCGTGAAGCGGTATATAGAGCAGGTCGGTGCGGCGGAGAAGGTATTCGTCCAGCGTGACGGACTGACCTACTCCTACGCTGAAGTGGCTGTAAAATCGGACTGAATCACACAAGCGCCGCCGCTTCTATTTGGTACATTTACATCGCGGAATTGTCTTGCTATTTACAGGCTTTAGAGTGATATATGTACGTACAAAAGCCGAAGCATCGGCTCAAAGAAAGGCGGCAGACACTATGAAAAACAAGGATTTTGAACTCAGGTACAACCTGACCGGCAGCGACCGCAAGCGGCTCGTAACAGCGATTGCGGAGATTTTGAACAGCCCTGCAAAGTACAAAGGCGCTCCTTCCTTCACCTATGAGGTGGACTACTTCACCATCGACAAGAATGGCACGATCAGCTTCGACGACCGCGCTGACAGCGAGGAAATCGAAAAGCTCATCGAGAGGCTGCACGAGCAGGGCTTTGAAGCGGAAACGCGCTTCGAGGATTTGAGAATGACCGAGGCAGAAGAACTGGGGCTTGGCAGACAGCACCGCGACCCGGTTGGCGAAGATGGCATGCAAGCAAGCGACGTACCGGACGAGAGCATCGGGCTGGTGATTGAGATGCCCCGCTCCTCCTTTACCGACACTGCGCTCGAAAATCTCAAGCGGTTGGTGGAAAGCAAGAAAAGCCTCATAAGCAAGGCTCTCGGATGTCAAGACATCGACATTGACATTGTTGATGAGAAGGTACGGTTCCCGTGGTTTGAGGACGGCACCGACCCAGACGCGGTCAAGGCATACACACTTTTTATCACAGCGCTTTGCGAGATGGCAAAGACTCAAAAGCGCGTTACCGCAAAGGAAAAAGATACGGACAATGACAAGTATGCATTTCGCTGCTTCCTGCTCCGTTTGGGCTTCATTGGTGATGAGTACAAGGCGGCGCGAAAGATACTGCTCCGCAACCTTTCTGGAAGCGGCGCATTCAAGAGCGGAAACCCGAAGGTGCAGGAACTGGTCGAGTGCATCAATGCAGACGCCGGTCTCTATGATGACGTGATGAGCCTGCAGGACAAGGAGGTGTCTGACGATGAGGTTTCCAAGTAAGGAGCTGGTAGAGAGCCTCCGCAAGCGTTACCCGGTTGGGTGCCGTGTGGAGCTTGTCCGAATGGACGACCCGCAAGCACCACCAGTTGGCACCAAAGGCACCGTGCGCGGCGTGGACGACATCGGCTCGGTCATGGTGGCATGGGACAATGGCTGCGGCCTGTCCGTGGCTTACGGTGAGGACGCCTGCAAGGTGGTGAACGTCGATGAGTGAAACGGTCAAGAAGCAGATTCTCGCCATCCGCGACACTGGGCTGACGAATATGTTAGATATCCGCACGGTGCAGCACATCGCCAACGACAGGAGCTTCTACGAGCTGGTGGTGTATCTGGAGGAGCATCGACGCGAATACGCGCATTTCATTCTCACCGGCGAAGCGTAAACTACACAATTCCGGCGGCGAAATTCGCTGTAAAGATCGTATAGTTTATGCCGGTATATATCGCATAATTGCCTTGCTATAGAATTTGCCTTGGCTGTCTTTTTCCTGCCCATATATTCATAATAACAAACCGCAAAATACATATATTAGTTGTAATTAGCATTGGTAAGAGCATATAATTATGTTATAATGAATCACAGGCAGACTTATCAGGCTGTCAAGGGGGTAAAATATGCCAAGAAAAAAGGCTCCGTCTATTAAGGAAACCCGCGAATGGCTTGACTTATATGAGAGCGGCTGGTCAGAAGCCCATTTAGC